>OGEK01000009.1_pt1 | contig 244308 bp, 275 predicted proteins | sample 1570641 | NCBI WGS metagenome assembly OGEK01 (sample SAMEA2582136, study PRJEB24529) | metagenome | biome: Human gut stool | place: China | collected 2011
CAAAATATATGAACTTTTCAAGGTACTATAGAGGGGCTTTTGACCCCAACATCATAGTTTTAAAATAATATAAAGCAAACGGATAAAAATATTTTCTCCGTCATAAACTTCAAAAAGAGAGGGAAAAACTTATGATTTTTTATTTTACCGGAACTGGTAATTCGCTTTGGGCTGCAAAAGAAATTGGAAAAGAGCTGAATCAGCCTGTTGAGAATATTATAAAACAGAAAGCAATTTTTTCTGCAAAAACGATATAATCGGTTTTGTCTTTCCTACCTACATGAGCGATCTGCCATGGATTGTAAAAGAATTTTTATTGAAGTTAACGGTCAATCCTGACTGCTATACTTTTGTCGTCATGACTTCTAACAATGGAAAAAGCGGAAATTCTTTTGTCAGCCTAAGTCAGGCACTTTCCCGCAGCGGTGCAAACCTGTCGGCTGTCTTTGATCTGCAGATGCCAGGCAACTGTTTAATCAGCTCAGAGCAGGAAAATCTGGAACGACTGAAAAAAGCACCGGAACGGTTAAAATCTATCATATCTTTTATAAAAGAACAAAAAACAAACTTTACATCTGACGGAAGTCTGCCAAAAGAAGATTTTGTTACTGCATCGTATTTTTATGGAGGACATTCCTGTGCAGCCTGTTATGCCTGTCTTCACTGGTGTCCCAAGAATGCTACCCTGCTTAAAGTTCCATTTTTGAAACATCGTCCGCAGTATCATCATCCAGATGTAACGCTGGCGGAAATCAAAGAATAAGTCTGTAAACGGCGCCCCGGTCCTGCATCCAAATGATCTGCAGGGCCGGGGCGCTTTGCAATTTATGTGCGTGTAAGATGTTGGCTTTTTATTTTCGCTCCGTCTCGCATACGATGATATGTTTGCTCTTCTCATACCCGGGAACTTTCCGGTCCGTGATAAAAATCGGTTTTTCAAAGTCTGCGAAGGTAACGGAACTGATGCTGTTAAATTTGCTTGCGTCACAGAGGACGTAGCACTGGCGGCACTGCTCCATGGCGGTCTTTTTGATTACTGCTTCATTGACATCCGGCGTTGTGCAGCCGCTTCTTCTTGTGACACCGTTGGTGCCGAAAAAGCCTTTGGTGAAATGATACTCCTGGATCGTGCGGATTGCCTGGTTTCCGACGACGGCTTCTGTGGAGCTTTTGAGCTCGCCGCCTACCAGAATGACCTTAAACCCGCGTGATGCCAGCCGCCGTGCGTGGTCAACGGCGTTTGTCACGAAAACGGCGGAGGTTGCCCGGATGAAATCGATCATATGCGCCGTTGTCGTTCCCGCATCGAGAAAGACGAAATCGTCCGGCTCGATGAGGGATGCCGCATATTCTGCGATTTTCCGTTTGGCATCGCAGTTCAGCTCATTTTTCTGTGCAACGGTGTACTCGTGTGCCGTCACCTTCTGGCCGGCTTCCACGGCGCCGCCGAATACCTTTTCCAGCTTGCCCTCCTTGTCGAGCGCTGTGATATCGCGGCGTACCGTGGACTCCGATGTATCGAGAAGATCCCGGACTTCCGTCACGGTGATGCTTCCCTTTTCCTTTAACAGTTTCAAAATTATCTCATGTCTCTGCTGTGTTAACATTTCTTTCCTGCCTTATATTCTGCCACGTTTGTTTCCAGAATGATCTTGCGGAGCGGAAGGATGCTTCCCGGAGAAACGGAAAGTTCATCTACGCCCATCGCAAGGAACTCTTTTGTCAGCTCCTGGTCAGCGCCGAGTTCGCCGCAGATACCGGCCCAGATGCCGGCTTTGTGTGCATTCTCCACAACCATCTGAATCATGCGCAGGATCGCCGGGTGATGCGGATCAAAGAACGGATCCAGCTTTGTGTTCTGGCGGTCGATCGCGAGGGTGTACTGACTGAGGTCGTTCGTTCCGATACTGAAGAAATCAACCTCTTTTGCCAGCTCATCGCTGATGATGGCAGCCGCCGGGGTCTCGATCATGATACCCTGCTCTGGATTTCCGTACTCAATGCCCTGCTCAGCGAGAGAAGCTTTTACTTCCTCCACAATCGCTTTGATCTGGCGAACCTCGCCGACACTTGTGATCATTGGATACATAATGGCAATTTTTCCATATGCGCTTGCGCGGAACAGCGCGCGAAGCTGTGTCTTGAAGATCTCCGGCCGCGTCAGGCAGATGCGGATCGCACGGCAGCCAAGTGCCGGGTTCTCCTCTTTTTCCATCTCGAAATAATCGCACTGTTTATCGGCACCGATATCGAGGGTACGGATGATGACGCGTTTTCCCGCCATCGTCTCTGCTGCCTGTTTGTAGATACGGAACTGCTCCTCCTCTGTTGGATAGTGATCCTGCTCAAGATAGATAAACTCGCTTCGGAACAGGCCGATGCCGCCCGCGTCGTTCTGCATGACAGCCGCAAGGTCTTTGATGTTTCCGATATTAGCATACAGCAGAATTTTCTGTCCATCCAGTGTAATATTTTCTTTTCCCTTTAAGGTGAGGAGCAGTTTTTTCTTTTCCTCCTCCTCGGTGCGGCGCTTCTGCATGGCAGCAAGAGTCTCCTCGTCCGGATCAACATAGATGGTTCCATCGGATCCGTCCACGATGCCGAGCTTTCCGTCTACGCTCTCATCCAGCGGAAGCGGTGTTCCGACCAGTGCCGGAATCGCCATGGTTCTTGCAAGGATAGCGGTGTGGGAATTTAAAGAACCGTGTACGGTAACAAAAGAAAGAACTTTGTCCTTATCCATCTGTACCGTCTCAGACGGCGCAAGGTCATCTGCCACGATGATCGCCGGTTCGTCGTTTAAGGATGCGTCGGTGTCGTCTCCGTTTAAGATGGAGATCAGACGCTCGGAAATATCCTTTACGTCTGCCGCGCGCTCTCTCATGTAATCATCGTCCATGGCAGAAAACATCTGCGCAAAGTTGTCGCCTGTCGTTGCAACGGCATACTCAGCGTTGACGCCCTGGCTCTTGATAATATTCTCGACGGACTCGTTGTAGCCGTCGTCCTCCATCATCATCTGATGTACCTCGAAGATCGCTGCATTGGCCTCGCCAACCTCTTTGCATGCTTTTTCATACAGAACGCCAAGCTGTGCGATTCCTTTTGCCTTTGCTTCCTCAAACCGTGCCATCTCCGCATCCGGATTTTCTACTTTCACACGTTTTACCTGACGCTCATTCTTTTTGTATACGCGGATCTTTCCGATCGCAATGCCGGAAAATACGCTTTTTCCCTGATAAATCTGCATAAGTTTTCTCCACCTTTGTTCTCGATATCCGAATTTTCTGTCCAGACAGCCGGAGCGTGTTCAAAAAGGATTTCTTAGTTTCAGAAAGTTTTTCAAACACGCTCCTGCCGATTACTATATTGTAATTCTCCAGAGCCCCATCTCAATTCCGCTTACGCTCCATTTCGATGTGGCTTCTCGCCATATGGAATTCCAGAAAAAAGCACTCATTCATGCAAGCATGATTCGCACTTTTTTCTTCCATTCCGCATGGCTCTGTAGAATTACAAGTTCTCTTTCATGAAATTGCTGATTGCTTCGTATGCAGCATCTTCATCTGCTCCATCGAAGGTCAGGGTAACTTCTTCGCCCTGTTTTACAGCCAGTCCCATGATGCCGAAGATGGCTTTGCAGTTCATGGCTTTTCCGTCTTTTGCGATCTTGATATCACAGGAAAATTCTTTGACTGCTTTTACCAGCATTCCTGCCGGACGAGCGTGGATTCCTTCTGGATCTGTTACAACATACTTAAATTCTTTCATGATTTTTTCCTCCCATAGGATCTTTGATATTTTTATTTTACTTTGTTTTCTGTCTTTTTTCTACTCTTTTATGCAACTTTTTTCTTTAAAACTCCAAGCAGAACTGCGGATACCACTGTTCCGATGACAACTGCCACCAGATAAAGCAGCGCATTTCCCATAACCGGTACAACGAAGATGCCGCCGTGCGGTGCCATTAAGGTACAGCCAAATGCCATGGAGAGCGCACCTGCGAGGCCAGAGCCGATGATGCAGGCCGGAAGAACGTGGATCGGGTCTGCTGCTGCGAATGGAATCGCACCCTCGGTGATGAAGGCGAGTCCCATGATGAAGTTGGTCGGACCGGATTCTCTTTCTTCTTTTGTAAATTTATCTTTGAACAGCAGGGTTGCAAGTGCAATCGCACACGGAGGAACCATACCGCCGATCATAACGGATGCCATAATGTCGTAGTTTCCTGCTGCGATGGCTGCTGTTCCGAATACGTAAGCTGCTTTGTTGAACGGGCCGCCCATGTCGATGGCCATCATGCCGCCGAGGATCATGCCAAGGATCAGCTTGCTGGATCCGCCCATGGAAGCAAGACCATTGTTCAGTACCGTGTTGACAGTTCCCATGATCGGCTCTACAATGAAGAGCATCAGAAGTCCCATCGCAAGGATGCCGACTACCGGGTAAATCAGAACCGGCGCAATCTTTTCGAGTGCTTCCGGAAGTTTCTCACATGCTTTGCGGAGGACAAGGATAATGTAGCCTGCTGCAAAACCGGCAACAAGTGCTCCAAGGAAACCGGAGGTTCCGCTCGATGCCATCATACCGCCGACAAAACCAAGGGCAAGTGCCGGCCGGTCGCCGATTGCCATGGCGATGTAGCCTGCAAGAACCGGGAGCATGAAGCCGAATGCCACGCCGCCGATCTGTTTGAACATCGCTGCAGCCGGGGTAATCGTACCGAAGTTTGATCTGGCTGCGGCATCAAGGGAGTTCATATCAACAAGAAGTCCGTCGATCAGGAATGCGATTGCGATCAGAATACCGCCGCCGACAACGAACGGAAGCATATGGGAAACACCATTCATCAGCTGGGTGTACAGCTGGTGGCCGATACCGCCGCTGTTCTTCTTCGTGCTTGCTGCGGCTGTCTGCGCATTGCCGCTCTTGTAAACCGGTGCGTTTCCGGACATCGCAAGCTCGATCAGCTCATCTGCTTTGCTGATACCGTCGGATACCTGGCGCTGGATGACTTTCTTTCCGTCGAAACGATCCATCGGAACCTGTGCGTCGGCTGCAACGATGATGCAGTCCGCATCGGCGATTTCCTGTGCAGTCAGCACGTTTTTCGCTCCGCCGGAGCCTCGTGTCTCGACTTTTACGAAGCATCCTTTTGCTTTCGCTGCTTTCTCGATTCCCTCGGCTGCCATGTAAGTGTGGGCAATACCGGTCGGGCAGGAAGTAACGGCGAGAATCTTCACCTGATTTTCTTTTGCTTCCACCGGCTCTGCAAGACGCTCATCTACGCTCTTTTTCTCTTCATCGGCGCGGTCGATAATGGCAAGGAACTCTTCCGGTGTCCTTGCGTTTCGAAGGCTCTTGGTGAACTCTTCATCCATCAGCATCATGGAAAGTTTACTTAAGACATCGAGGTGAACGTTGTCTTTTGTGTTCGGCGCTGCGATGAGGAACAGCAGGGTGACCGGCTCTCCATCGAGAGAATCAAAATCAACACCGTTCGGGATAACCATGGCTGCAAGGCCCGGTTTGTTTACTGCATCACATTTTCCGTGCGGAATCGCAATTCCCTCTCCGATTCCTGTGGTGCTCTCTTCTTCTCTTGCGTAAACCTGTGCGCGGTACGCATCTTCGTCTGTGATCTTTCCGCTTTTGACCATCAGCGCTACGGCTGCGTCAAGCGTTTCCTGTTTGCTTTTCGGTGCGGCATCCAGCGCAATACTGCGGATGTCCAGCAAATCTGTGATTCTCATGAGACGTCCTCCCTTTTATTTTGTAATCTGTTCGTAGACAGATGCAATTTCCTCCCGGGTTGCAAGGTTTTCAGAAAAAGCACTTGCACTTCCCGCTGCGATTCCCATATGGAACGCATGGAGGTAATCTTCTTTTTCCATGTAGCCTGCCATGAATCCGGCTACCATCGAGTCTCCTGCGCCGACGCCGTTGATAAGCTTTCCTTTCGGGGCCGGAGCTTCAAAGACCTCACCGGATGCGGCAACGAGAACGGCTCCTTCGCCTGCCATGGAAACCAGAACGTTCTGTGCGCCCTTTTTCTGCAGCTGTTTTGCATACGGAACAACCGACTCTCTTGTCTTTAATTCCACACCGAAAATCTCGCCGAGTTCGTGATTGTTCGGTTTGATGAGGAACGGGTGGTACGGCAGAACCTTCATCAGCAGATCACGGGTCGCGTCTACGACGATGCGGACGCCCTTGCCGTCGAGCATTTCCATAATTTTCTGATAGGCATCATCTGCCATGGATGACGGGATGCTGCCTGCGAGGAAGAGAACGTCGCCCTCGCCGAGTGCGGAAAGCTGTTTCATCAGCTCTTCCACTTTTTTCTCCGGGATTTCGGGTCCCTGTCCGTTGATTTCAGTTCCGTCAATACTCTTTAATTTGACGTTGATGCGGGAATATCCTTCTTCCAGCCAGATGCAGCCGTTTTTAATTCCCATCTGGTCGAGCCGTCCCGCGATTTCTTTTCCGGTAAAGCCTGCCAGAAATCCGAGCGCTGTGCTCTCAATTCCAAGGTTTCCAAGTACGGTCGATACGTTGATTCCTTTTCCGCCCGGAAGCATCAGCTCGGAGCTTGTGCGGTTGGTAAGGCCGAGCTTGAAGTCTTCCACCGATACAATGTAGTCCAGAGACGGATTGAATGTCACTGTGTAAATCATATTTCCCTCCTGCTTTATTTTGATCGTGTTTGCTTTGATGAGCTTATTATATCGTCATATTCATTCAAAATCAATCATTAATATTTCATGAATTTTACCTTCTCTTTTTGTCGTATTTGCATAAGTTTAGAGTTTTATGACGGATTTCCCCGTTTTATCGCCCTGTTTTAACCGAGTTTGACTGATTGTCATCTTTTCTACCCTGTCACGCATCGATCACTTTATTCTCTCCATTTCGGTTATTTTTTATCAGACACTTTCTTTCTGTTCTCATTTTTGTACTTTACTTTTTCCGGATTTGGTACTAAAGTGAAGAGAAATCAAAAAAAGAATTTTCAGAAGAGGTGATTTTATTTGAAACGATACTATATTCTTCACTATTTTGATCCCGCCAATGTGGGCAGTTTTCTGCTTGTCTCACTGCTCGGCCTGATTCTGGTGCTTGCCCTTGTGCTTCTGATTGCAAAATTGCAGATTCAGCGGCAGCTAAAAGAGGAGACAGAGGAAAAAGCAAAAAAAATACGCCGGAAAAAACACCAACGCAGGCAGTATCAGATTGTGGAAAGCTTTTATGAGCTGGTTTTCTCCGGCACTTCGATTCTTCTCTTCCTCTCCCTCTATTACATTATCGATGAGCGTCTGCCGCAGATTTCGATGTACTGGGAGAAATATCAGGATGTGGTGCTTCTTGTCTTTATCGTGCTCTCCGTCTTTCTGACGAGCTGGCTCGATGTGGTTCTGGTAAAGCTCACGCACCTTGACCCGGAGCAGAAGGCGTCGGTGCGGCTGATTTCGGTCTTCTATATTGTACTGATTCTTCTGTACATCCGCTTTATCTACGAGGACACGAATTACGACGGCCTGATTCTCTATTTCCTGACACTGACGGTCGGCCGCTTCCTGTATTTCGACTTTACGGTCAAGAGTTTTCTTGAAACGATGCGGGGCGTGTTGGAAAATCTACCGCTTCTTGTCATCATGAGCGCCTACTCCGGTTTCGTGTGCTGGTATGGGTTCCATGTCGGCTTTCTGCTGAAATCAAATGGTGTCATTTTGAGCACCTTTCTTGCCCATCTGTTTATGGACTGCTCGATCTTTCTGCTCCACAAAACAGAAATTTTAAAGCATGTGATACGAAAAATTTAAAACCGGCATTTTTTTACCAGCCATATATCAAAAGCTCTGCAGATCAGAATTTTGCATTTTCTGTTCTGCAGAGCTTTTCTTATTTAACGTTCTTTTTTACATGCCAAACAGCAGTGCAAAGCCATGTACGACAAAAGCTGCCAGCCAGGCGATCACACACTGTGAAACGACAACACCGGCTGCCCATCTGCCGCCAAGCTCCCGCTTGATGGAAGCGACTGCCGCCACACACGGCGTATAGAGGAGGCAGAAAACCAGAAGGCTTAATGCGGAAACCGGTGTCAGGATTTCGGTCAGCTGCGCGGTCGTGCCGAACAGTACGGAAAGTGTCGAGACGACACTCTCCTTTGCCATAAATCCGGTTAGAAGGGCGGTCGATACTCTCCAGTCTCCAAATCCAAGCGGCCGAAAAACCGGGGCGAGACGGCCGGAGACAACGGCGAGAATGCTGTCCTTGGAGTCCTCCACGACATTGAGATGCGTTCCAAAGGTCTGTAAAAACCAGATCACAATCGTGGCAACAAAAATGACGGTGAATGCCCGCTGCAGGAAGTCTTTTGCCTTATCCCACAAAAGCTGTCCGACATTTTTTGCCCCCGGCATGCGGTAGTTTGGAAGCTCCATGACAAACGGAACGGCTTCTCCCTGGAATAAAGTTCCCTGCATCAGCATCGCCATCAGGACAGCCATGAAGATACCACCGAAATACAGAAGAACCATCACAAGGGCACTGTATTTCGGGAAGAATGCGGCGGTAAAGAACGCGTAAATCGGAAGTTTTGCCGAACAGCTCATAAACGGAGTTAATAGGATCGTCATTTTCCGGTCACGCTCGGAAGGCAGGGTGCGGCTCGCCATGACGCCCGGCACGGTACAGCCAAAACCGACCAGCATCGGCACGATACTGCGGCCGGAGAGGCCGATTTTCCGGAGCAGCTTATCCATCACAAATGCCACGCGCGCCATATAGCCGCTGTCTTCCAGAATGGACAGGAAGAAAAACAGGGTGACGATGATCGGAAGGAAGCTTAAGACACTTCCGACGCCGTTAAAAATACCGTCAATCACAAGGGAATGAAGCACCGGATTGACGCCCCATGCTGTCATGGCGCTGTCCACGAGCTCGGTCAGTTTTCCGATCAGAATCTCCAGCACACTCTGCAGCGATGCTCCGATCACATGGAAGGTCAGGAAAAAGACAGCCGCCATAATCCCGGCAAAACATGGCAGAGCCGTATATTTTCCGGTCAGCACACGGTCAATTTCTGTGCTCCGCACATGCTCGCGGCTCTCTTTTGGTTTTACCACGGTCTCACGGCAGACTTTTTCAATAAAATTAAAACGCATATCCGCAATCGCCGCCGCGCGGTCCAGGCCGCGCTCCGTCTCCATCTGACAGACGATATGCTCGAGCATCTCTTTCTCGTTTTCATCGAGGGCCAGCTGCTCCAGGATCAGCGCATCGCCCTCTGCCAGCTTGCTCGCCGCAAACCGCACCGGAATATCCGCCCTTGCGGCGTGATCCTCGATCAGATGCATGATCGCATGCAACGCACGGTGGACGGCACCGCCGTGGTCATTCGCCTCACAGAAGTCCTTTCTGCCCGGTTTTTCCTGGTATTTGGCCACATGGACAGCATGGGCAACCAGTTCATCGATTCCCTCGTTTTTTGCAGCGGAAATCGGGATAACCGGGATGCCAAGTCTCTCTTCCATCTGGTTCACGAGCACAGAACCGCCGTTTTCGCGTACCTCATCCATCATGTTGAGGGCCAGTACCATCGGAACGTCGAGTTCCATCAGCTGCATCGTCAGATACAGGTTTCGTTCGATATTTGTCGCATCTACAATATTGATGATGCCGCGCGGATGCTCGTTCAGAACGAAATTCCGGGTGACGATCTCTTCGCTTGAATACGGCGACATCGAATAAATGCCGGGAAGATCGGTGACCAGCGTGTTTTTCTGGCCGCGGATTTCACCGTCCTTCCGGTCTACGGTCACGCCGGGGAAGTTTCCGACGTGCTGGTTGGATCCCGTTAATTGGTTGAACAGGGTGGTCTTGCCGCAGTTCTGGTTTCCGGCCAGCGCAAAGGACAACAGCTCTCCTTCCGGCAGCGGATGCTCCTCTGCCTTATTGTGGTACTTTCCGCCCTCTCCAAAGCCGGGATGCGGAATTGCTTTCGCATCCGGCTGCTCTTTTTCTTTTACAGCGTCCCGCATCTCATCAATGGCAATCCGTCCGGCATCGGCGAGGCGGAGTGTCAGTTCATAGCTGTGAATCCGCACTTCCACAGGGTCTCCCATCGGTGCATACTTTACCATCGTCACTTCCGCCCCCGGAATGATTCCCATATCTAGGAAGTGCTGCCGCAGCGCGCCCTCTCCTCCTACCGTGCGGACGGTCGCTGTTTTGCCGATCGGCAGTTCTTTCAGTGTCATATATTTCACTCCTTATTGATTCTCATTATCAATAGTAAGTATATGACACAATTCGACTGCGGTCAAGCAATTGCCATTATTTCTCTTTTTGTTTTTCTTCGAGCTTCTTCTGTACACTCGGAAACAGCTCCAGATCCGTGTGTGGGATTGCCTGGGCCGCTTTCATCATAGAGATGAAAGCGGCGACCTGGCCGAACTGGATGTAGACCATCTCGTCCAGAATGCGGTCAATATCGTCGATGCAGGTCCGATCCAGCAGGATTTTTTCTGCTCCCGCAAGCGACGTATTTCCGGCGCAGATCAGGCGGCTGCGGTCCATATCCGGGTACATGCCGATCGTGATGGCGGATTCCTTTGAAACGTGCTTTCCAAATGCACCAGCCGCGTAAAACCGGTCAATTTCTTCCATGGAAATGCCGGATTCACGCATCATGTACTCAACCATCGTGTAGGCCGCTGACTTTGTACGAAGGAATTCGGCGATATCACTCTGATAGAAGCACAGCCCTTCACTATATTCAACGCACCACTCTCCCGTCTCCGGGTCTTCCTTGATCTTTTCGGACCGCTCCGGCTGCAGGGTACCGAACAGGTTGATCCAGCCATTTAGGAATAATTCCGCGAGCAGATCGATAATGCCGGAACCGCAGATGCCCTTTGGCTTACCCTCTCCGATTACATGGCACTGGATTTTCCCGTCTTCTATTTTTACCGTATCAACAGCGCCTTCTGCAGCTCGCATGCCGGTTTTGACCACGCCGCCCTCGAGCGCCGGACCGGCAGCGCCTGCGCCGCAGAGCAGAAATTCCCGGTTTCCGACGACAAGCTCGCCGTTCGTTCCGATATCAAAAAAAACGCTGATCGTTTCTTTTTTATAGAGTTCCGTTGCGATCATACCGCTTAATATATCACCGCCCAGGTAATTGGATTTTCCCGGCACGCAGTAGACACATCCCTTCATGGGAAATCCCATCTCTTTCGCCGGAAGGAATCCGACGCGGTCTGCGCGCACGGCGTACGGGGATGAAAAGACGCAGAACGGATCCAGTCCCAGCAGGAAATGGATCATCGTTGTGTTGCCGGATACGACCATTGAGAGAACATCCGACGGCGCAATTCCTGTCTTTTGGCGAAGTTTTTCAAAGAGCAGTGTAAATGTCTCCATCGTACACGCACGGATGTCCTGCAGTACCTCCGGTTTATCCTTACAGGCAAAGATTCTCGTCAGAATATCGGTTCCATAGGCAGTCTGGCGGTTGTATTCGCTCTCCTCGGCAAGCACAGTACCGTCGCTGCAGTTTACCAGGCGCACAACGACGGTCGTACTTCCAAGATCAGCGGCATAGCCGTAATGCTCTGCTGCTGTATCGCCCGCTTCCAGATCAACCACCTGCCAGATGCTTCCATTCCATGCGAGGGAAACCGTTATGTTATAGTCTGCCTCATCGCAGATGGGATACAGTTTCTGCAGCGCTGGAAGGGTAAATGATGCGGTGATTCCTTTCTCTTTTAATGCATCCAGTATCCGCATCTGGCTGGAGCGGGCGTCCTCCTCCGTCGGCGGGACCAACCCCAGATACTGTTTCTGTGTTATTCCTCTATTCATTATTACTTCCTCATTTCCTGATCATTTTTCTGTTTCTTATTGTAGCACTTTTCTCTTTTCCAGAGAACTTATTTTTTTCACATTTTTACTACATTTCCATCACAGATTCCCATTATACTGCAAAGCATAGAAACAAAAAAGGAAGCAAACAAAACCGGAAGCCGATTCCGGAACACAGTTTAAAATACAGATACCAGAAAGGAAGCATTTATTATGATGGACTACAGAAACAACTACAATAACGAAAACGAAACCAATAATGAGAACATGATGGCAGCAGAGCAGAACAGCTTCAACGGAAAGAAACCTTCTTCCAAAAACAAAAAAGCTGCTAAGCTTGCAAAAAAAATCGGAGCCATCGCCTTAAGCGCAGTTCTGTTCGGCGGTGTTGCCGGCGGTACCTTCCAGGCAGTCAACCACTTTGCCGGAAGCACGACAGCCACTGCAACAACAACCACTGCACAGCAGACGACTTCCAACAGCAGCCTCTTAAAAGCCGCTGCCACATCCTCAAGCTCCACTTCCACCGGAACGATGGATGTTTCCACGATTGCGAAAAACGCAATGCCGTCGATCGTCTCCATCACAAACCAGTCCGTACAGGAAGTACAGAACTACTTCAGCATGTTCGGTTACGGTGCCCAGACTCCGCAGACCGAGGAGACCACAAGCTGCGGTTCCGGTATCATCATCGGAAAGAATGACACCGAGCTTCTGATCGTCACCAATAACCATGTAGTAGAAGATGCCGATACTCTTTCTGTTAGTTTTGTAAACAATCAGGTCTGCAAGGCAAATATCAAAGGTACCGATGCCGATAACGATCTTGCCGTCATCGCCGTTCCGCTCTCCGAGATCCCGGATGACACGATGAGCAGCATCGCTGTTGCCACGATGGGCGATTCTGATTCCGTTGAGGTCGGCGAGCAGGTCGTTGCGATCGGCAACGCACTCGGCTACGGCCAGTCCGTTACGACCGGTATCATCAGTGCTGCAAACCGTGTGATCGACAGCGATTCCTCTTCTGACGGAAGCTCCGATGGAACAACGGCAGATACTTCTTCCACTGATACAACCGGAAAGACCTACTTACAGACCGATGCAGCCATCAACCCTGGCAACAGCGGCGGCGCTCTTCTGAACATGAACGGAGAGGTCATCGGTATCAACTCCGCAAAACTTGCTTCTACAGAGGTAGAGGGCATGGGCTATGCAATCCCGGTCTCCCGTGTTTCCGATATCATTGAAAATCTGATGAATGAGCAGACCAGAACAAAGGTTGCCGCAGAAGATCAGGGAACGATCGGCATCAAATGCCTCGATGTCAGCAGCCAGATCCAGCAGGCATACAATATGCCGGCCGGCATCTATATCTCCGAAGTAACCTCCGGCGGTGCCGCTGAAAATGCAGGTCTGAAATCCGGATACGTTCTGACCAGCTTTGACGGACATTCCATCACCTCCACCAGCGAGCTGAAATCCCTGCTGCAGTATTACTCTGCCGGCGAAACCGTCGAGGTGGAAGTACAGGTTCCAGACAACGGATCCTATGAGACAAAGACCTTCTCCCTGACCCTCGGAACGAGCATCAGCTCTTCAGATGATCAGCAGAGCGATTCCCAGCAGAATGCGGGTTCATCCCGCTCTGCAGAGGGAGGAAATACCCTGACCTCCGCTACTCCTTCGATCTGACTGCCCGCTCTCCCGTGAAAGAAATCCATAAATAAAAAACATCATAAGCATGAAAGAAAGGCCCCGAAACATAACTCCAATGTTTCGGGGCCTTTCTCCTATTCTCTTAATCCATTTCTTATTTTTCTGCTCCTGCAACTGCCTCGCGGGCTGCTTTCTCTTCCGGATCTTCATCCAGAATGGAGAATGCAATATTGGTTGCATGGTCCGCGACACGCTCGAGTCCGGATACAAGATCGGAGAAGATCATGCCGGCTTCCGGCGTACATTCGTTGCGGGTCAGACGCTCTACATGCTTCTGCTGCAGATCCCGCTCCTCCTGATCAATGGAATTTTCAATATCAATGATCTCCTGCAGGTGCTGCAGATCATTCTTTGCAAACATTTCGATCGACTCATCGAGAATTTTTAATACCATATCCAGCATCTCGGAAAGATCCAGTTCGCCCTGTTTGCTGAAGGTCACATTGTCATTCGTCATCTGCACAGCAGAATCTGCGACATTTTCGGCATGATCACCAATCCGCTCGATATCATTGACCACATGGAACAGCGCACCGATGCGCATAACGTCTGATGTCGGCAGCGATGCCTGATTTAAGTGAACCAGATAGTTCGTAATCTCTTTGTTCAGGAAATTAATATTTTCCTCGACACGGTAGACCTCGTCGATTTCTTTCTGATCGCGGGTCACCAGCGTATTCATCGCGCGAATCAGGTTGGTCTCTGCCATCTGTGCCATACGCTCCATCTCACGGACAGCCTGCAGAACTGCAGTCGTCGGGGACATCGCATGTTTCGAGCTGATGTAGGCAAGCTCGAACTTTTTGTCTTCCTCGTCATTTCCGCGGATGATAAAGTACGTTGCCTTCACCAGAAGCGGGGTAAACGGCAGCATCAGGAGTACCTGGCATACTTTGATGATCGAGTTTGCATTTGCGATCATACGGCCTGCTTCGTTTCCGGAAATACCCATAAAGAAGTCAACTACCTGTTTTCCAAACAGCAGGAAAATAATGGAGCAGACAATCGTTCCGGAGATGTTGAACAGCAGGTGGACACATGCCGCACGTTTTGCATCTTTTTTGCAGCCGAAGCTGGCAAGAATCGCGGACATCGTACATCCGATGTTGCATCCAAGCATCATAAACAGACAGATCGGAAGTCCCATCAAGCCCTCTCTTGCAAGAAGCATGATGATTCCGACCGTTGCAGAGTTACTCTGCAGAATCGCGGTAGCCACCCAGCCGACTAAGAACGCAAGAAACGGATTCGTCAGGGATCCGAGGGCGTTAACGACTGCCGGGATCTCTTTTGCTTCGTTCAGGGCTCCTGAGATACCGGAGATACCCATAAACAGAATACCAAATCCCAAGATAACCTCGCCGAGACGGCTGATCGTCAGATTGTTCTTTACGAACATAACCATCAGAACACCGATGATGACAAACAGCGGCGCGATATCCGCAAGGTCAAACGCAATCAGCTGTCCGGTAACTGTCGTACCGATGTTTGCTCCGAGGATAATTCCAGGAGCCTGTGCCAGTTTCATCAGACCGGAGTTTACGAAGCTGACCACCATAACGGTTGTAGCGTTGGAGGACTGAATCAGCGCGGTAAAGAAAATACCGACCAGAAGACCGATCACACGGTTCTTCGTAAATACCTCCAGAATGCTTCTCATCTTGGATCCGGCAACCTTCTGCAGTCCTTCACTCATCAGCTTCATTCCATATAAGAAGAAGCCCAGACCGCCCATCAAAGACACTATTACACTCATATTCTTTTTTCTTCCTTGTCTTTTTCTGATGTCTTTTCAAAATCCCTGTCAAAGCATTTTCATGTTTTGGTCTCAATATTTTACATTTCCTTAACGCAGATTTTACAAGACACCTTTTTTATCATAAAAGAAATCATGACATTTGTCTATAGAAAAATTAAAAATTTCGACAAGAAATTTTCAGATTCTTTTCGTTTCTTTCTTGCATTCTACTTGATAATATTGTAACATTTAGGATGTTTCCATATTATGAGGCGACATTTCCGCCTACAAAATTCAAAAGGAGAGAAAACTATGGAAAAGTTTAGCAAGCTGATGGAAAACACATTCAAGCTGCGGGAAAATGGAACAACGGTCAAAACCGAGATCATCGCCGGTGTCACCACGTTCATGACGATGGCGTACATTCTTGCCGTCAACCCGAACATCCTTTCCTCCACCGGCATGGACCACGGCGCTGTCTTTACCGCAACGGCTCTGGCAGCCTTCCTTGGCACCCTGCTCATGGCACTTTTTGCCAATTATCCATTCGCTCTGGCACCTGGAATGGGCCTCAACGCCTATTTCGCCTACACCGTTGTTCTCGGATACGGATATAGCTGGCAGGCAGCCCTGACCGCCGTTTTTGCAGAAGGTATCATCTTTATTGTACTTTCTCTGACCAACGTCCGTGAGGCGATCTTCAACTCCATTCCGGTCAGCCTGAAATCTGCAGTCAGCGTCGGCATCGGTCTGTTCATCGCATTCATCGGACTTCAGAATGCAAAAATTGTACTGCCGAACTCTTCAACCGTGGCAGGCCTCTATTCCCTGTCTTCCTACAATGCCAACCTGCAGTCTGCAGCCACATTAAACGGAACGGAGTATGTGGCAGGAACGTTTAACGATGTCGGAATCACCGTTCTGCTCGCAGTCATCGGTGTTATCCTCACCGCTGTTCTTGTCGTACGCAATGTAAAAGGAAACATCCTCTGGGGAATTCTTGCAACCTGGATCCTCGGCATGATCTGCCAGGCATGCGGTCTCTACGTTCCGAACCCGGCAAACGGCTTCTACAGCCTGTTCCCGGATTTTTCCAACGGACTTTCCATTCCAAGCCTTGCCCCGATTTTCGGAAAACTGGATTTCTCCATTCTGAAAACAGGCGAGTTCTTCGTGATCATGTTTGCATTCCTGTTTGTCGATATGTTTGATACCATCGGAACTCTGATCGGTGTATCTTCCAAGGCAAACATGCTCGACAAAAACGGAAAACTTCCGCGCATCAAGGGCGCGCTGATGGCAGATGCTGTTGCTACCTGCGCAGGTGCTGTTCTTGGTACTTCTACCACAACGACTTTCGTTGAGAGTGCTTCCGGCGTTTCCGAAGGCGGCCGTACCGGTCTTACCGCTGTTACCACTGCAATCCTCTTCGGCCTCGCTCTGTTCCTCTCCCCGATCTTCCTTGCCATCCCGTCCTTTGCAACGGCTCCGGCACTGATCGTGGTAGGCTTCTACATGCTGACCAACGTAGTCAACATTGATTTCAGCGATCTTTCCGAGGCGATTCCGTGCTACATCTGCATCGGAGCAATGCCATTCTTCTACAGCATTTCCGAAGGTATTGCCATGGGAGTTATCTCCTACGTTGCAATCCAGATCCTGAGCGGAAAAGCAAAAGAAAAAAAGATCAGCGTGATCATGTACATCCTGGCTGTTCTGTTTATCTTAAAATACCTTCTTCTGTAATGGCTTTTTAACGATACAGAACTGCATAAAAAGGCTCCTGTCCCACAGATTTTATTCTGTGAAACAGGAGCTCTTTTTATGCTCTGAATCAAAAATTTTTATTCTGCCAGGGTCCGGTAAAAGCAGGTGCGGTTTCCGGTGTGGCACGCTGCGCCGACCTGTTCTACTTTGGCAAGAATTGTATCGTTGTCGCAGTCGATCAGAAGCTGTTTTACATACTGCACATGGCCGGAGCTCAGTCCTTTCGTCCAGAGCTCATTGCGGCTTCTGCTCCAGTACGTCATTTTTCCAAGGCGCAGTGTCGTCTCAAACGCTTCTTCATTCATGTAGGCGAGCATCAGCACTTCGTCATTTTCCGCATCCTGTACAACAACCGGAACCATGCCGTCGCTGTTTGTCTTAAAATCCGCCCAGGTAAAATCACATTTTAATGCTTGTTTCATCTCTTGTTCTCCTCTTTTTCTGCTCTTACAGGCTGCCCTTGGTCGAGAGCACGCCGGCAATTCTCGGATCGAAGGAAGTTGCCTCATCGAGTGCCTTCGCAAATGCTTTGAACATCGCCTCGATGATGTGGTGGTTATTTCCGCCGTCAAGCACTTTGATATGCAGATTCATCTGCGCCGCATAGGAAACGGCGTAGAAGAATTCTTTTACCATCTCGGTCTCCATCTCTCCTACTTTCTCCCGCGTAAATTCTGCCTGGAAAGAGAGATACGGTCTGCCGCAGAGGTCAACGGCCGAGAGCACCAGTGTCTCGTCCATCGGAAGGATTCTGTCGCCGTAGCGGCGGATGCCCTGTTTGTCGCCGACTGCCTCGCGGATTGCAGTTCCGAGCACGATACCGGTGTCCTCGATCGTGTGGTGGCCGTCTACATCAAGATCTCCGTCTACAGAAACGGAAAGGTCGAAAAGACCGTGGCGGGCAAAGCCGTCGAGCATATGGTCAAAAAAGCCGATGCCGGTGTGGATGTCGCTCTTTCCCGTTCCATCCAGATTTAATGTCATGCGGATCTTTGTTTCTTTTGTCACGCGTTCTACGCTGGCTGTTCTGTTCTCCACTTACTCTTCCCCCTCAAAACGGACGGCAATCGAATTGGCGTGTGCCGTCAGGCTCTCTGATTTTGCAAAGCTCTCGATATCCTCGTGGATCTCGGAAAGGGCTTCTCTGGAATAATAGATGATGCTGGATTTCTTCACGAAATCGTCTACGGACAGCGGTGAGAAGAATTTTGCGGTTCCGTTCGTCGGCAGGATATGGTTCGGGCCGGCAAAATAGTCACCGAGAGGCTCGCTGGAGTTCTCGCCGAGGAAAATAGCACCGGCGTTATGTACCTTCATCATATCCTCAAACGGGTTCTTCGTCACGATCTCGAGGTGCTCCGGTGCGATGGCATCTACGGTGTCGATCGCTTCCTGATGCGAATCGGTGACAAGGATGTAGCCGAAGTTGTCCAGTGATTTGGAGATGATGTCGCTTCTGGAGAGGACTTTTAAGAAACCGTCTACCTCTTCACTTACCTTCTCTGCCAGTTCCTGGGAGGTGGTAATGAGGATCGCACTTGCAAGCTCATCATGCTCAGCCTGGCTTAAGAGATCGGCTGCCACGAACCGCGGATTTGCAGTCTCATCAGCAAGGACAAGAATCTCACTTGGGCCTGCGATGGAGTCGATGCTGACATTTCCGTATACGGCTTTCTTTGCAAGGGCAACGTAGATGTTTCCAGGTCCTACGATTTTATCGACTTTCGGAATGCTCTCGGTTCCGTAAGCAAGGGCTGCAATTGCCTGTGCACCGCCGATTTTAAAGACGCGGTCCGCACCGGCTTCTTTTGCTGCCGCAAGGACAACCGGGTTGACTTTTCCGTCTCTGCCGCACGGCGTTGTCATGCAGATTTCTTTGACTCCTGCCACTTTTGCCGGAAGAATGTTCATCAGAACAGAGGACGGATACGCTGCCTTTCCTCCCGGAACGTATACGCCGACACGGTTCAGGGCGGTCAGCTTCTGGCCAAGCATCGTTCCGTTCTCGGTAGAGGTGAACCAGCTGTTCTGTTTCTGTTTTTCGTGGAACTCACGGATATTTTTCATGGATCTGCGGATGACACCGATCAGCTCTGGATCTACGATGTTGTACGCTTCATCAATCTCTTCCTGTGTTACTTCTACGGTAGAAGCATCGAGTACCGCGTGGTCGAATTTCTCGGTATATTCGAAAACGGCTGCGTCTTTTCTTGTTTTTACATTCTCAATGATCTCCTGCACGGAAGCCTCGTACGTTCCGTACTGTGTCGGGCTTCGTTTCAGCATATTCTCCAGAATATTTTCTGTAGTCTCTTTTGTCAGTTTTACGATTCTCATACCAGTGCTCCTTTCAGATCCTGAATTAATTTAGTAATTCTCTCATTTTCCATCCGCATGCTCACCTGGTTGACAACCATGCGCGCAGACAGCGGGCAGACCTCCTCGAGAACGGTCAGGCCGTTTTCCCGTAAAGTGCTTCCTGTCTCTACAATATCCACAATCACTTCGGAAAGTCCGACAATCGGTGCCAGCTCGATCGAGCCGTTCAGCTTGATCATCTCAACGGTCTGGTGCTTGCGGTTGTAGAAGTAATCCTTGGCAATGTTTGGGTACTTCGTTGCCACACGGATCTGCTGGTTGTGCTGCAGCAGCTCACGCGCGGATTCCGGTCCGCAGACACACATGCGGCACTTGCCGTAGCCAAGGTCCAATACCTCGTAGAGGCGTCTTCCTTCCTCCAGAATCGTGTCCTTTCCGACGATTCCGATATCCGCTGCGCCGTACTCCACATAGGTCGGCACATCCGGACCTTTGGCGAGGAAGAAACGGAGCTTATGCTCTTCGTCCGTGAAAATCAGCTTTCTCGTATCTTTATTTTTCATTTCATCGCAGGTGATGCCGACTTTTTCCAGCAGCTCCAGCGTCTGGTACGCCAGGCGTCCTTTTGTCAGTGCAATGGTCAAATATCTCATCTTTTTCGTACCCTTCCTCTCCTACAGCTCCACCGGCTGTACTTCTCCTGTCGACAAATCGATAGCAAGCACCGAATCGCTCTTCTGAATATAGACAATGCCGCCGAACTGGTTCTTTCTGCCGTATTCTTCATAATCTGCAAGAACCTTGTCCCTTGCAAAGCAGACCAGCGCGACATCCATGCCCTTGCTTCTGTGCTCGTTAGCAAGTTTTACGGCCAGCGGCTGAAGAAAATCCGGGTAGAGCAGCATCGTTTTCGTATTGGCAATCGGAAGAGAAATTTTCTGGCGCTCCAGTGCATTCATCAGAGATTCCATGACAGTACAGAATCCGATCGCCGGCGCTTTCTTTCCGAAGTGCTGCAGCAGTGCATCGTAGCGGCCGCCTTTTACGATCGGCTCGCCGGTGCCGTAGGTGTAGGCCTGGAAAATAATACCAGTGTAGTAATGGAATTTGCTTAAAAGGCCGAGATCGAAGAAGACGTATTTTTCATAGCCGTAATCTTTAACGATCTCATAGATCGTAGCCAGACGATCAAGCGCCTCTCTTGCCGCCGGATTTCTTGTAAGGCCTTTTGCCTTTTCGAGAATCTCTGCATTTCCGAACAGCTGCGGAACATCACGGAGTGCTTCAAACAGATCACTTCGAAGGTTCTGTTTTGCCAGCAGCTCCTCGGCGCCAAAATGATTTTTAATGGAAATCAGTTCTTTTAATTCGTTCAGAACATCCTCGGCGAGAGCAGCTTCCTCGGCGAGCGCCTGGAAGAAACCTACGTGGCCGATGCTGATCTGGAAATCGGTAAGACCGGCATCCAGCATAACTTTTACGGTCATCGCAATGATCTCTGCGTCTGCCATTGCGGAATCATCGTTTAAGAGCTCGACACCCATCTGGGTGGACTCTTTTAAGCGGCCCTGATAGCTGCTGCTGTTGACGAAGCTGCTTCCTCTGTAGCAAAGGCGGATCGGCATCGTCTCTTCCATGAAATACATAGAGGCTGCGCGTGCAATCGACGGGGTAAAGTCCGGACGGAGCACAAGGGTGTTGCCGTCGCGGTCAAAGAATTTGTAGAGCTCGCGGGACGGTGTTGTTCCCACTTCTCTTCCGAATACATCAAAAAACTCGAACGTCGGTGTTTCAATATCCTGATATCCAAACGCATGAAATACCTGCTCAATCTGATTCTCCAGGTATAATTTTTTCGTACATTCCTGATTGTAGACATCCCGGACGCCTTCCGGGGTATGAATTAATCGATCCATGTTTTGTTGTCCTCACTTTTTCGCTTTAGTTCACTACCATATTACCATATTGAATTTAAAACTATGGTTAGTATATCGGAAAACATTTTCCCTGTCAACTCAAAATTTTAATCCGCTTTCGAATCCCGTATCTCCAGATCCTTCTGGATTCCGTTCAGGTACGGGACGAGAACGCTGCTTCCCGTTCTGGGAAGGAAGAATGACGTTTCAAGCTCGGTGTAGGAAAAATGCTTCTTTCCGCCGTTCTGTCCGCGGTCCCAGAAGGTTTTCATCGTCTCATACCGCAGGTAATAATATTCGTCCCGCGCCGTAAAATACAGCAGCAGGAAGGAAATCCCCCCCTGCTGCTCGAAATCTTTCATAAACGTGACCTGGTGCTCGTGGATGTTTGCGAGCGGAAAGGAATCCGTTTTGCACTCTTTTGCATCGAAGCAGACGGGAATGCCCTGTACAGCGCCGATGTAATCAACGGTACTCTTCTTTTCAAAATAAGCCAGCGTGATGTGTCTGCTCTCCTTATCTATTTTGATCGGGGTGATCGGCGTCGGCACCTTCTGGATCAGTGCCAGATGCTTGTCACGGTACTGCTCGTTTGTGCGGTTGATCATTTCCTCCAGCGTTGATCCGCGGAGTCCCCTCGATGTCCATGCCATAATTCCTGTCCTCGTCTTCGTTCTGTTCTTATTCAATCAGAGAAATTTTGTTCAGCGGCCAGTAGCGCAGAAAGGCCTTGCCGATGATCTTGTCTTTCTCTACGTACGGATTCAGCCAGTAGCGGGAATCCTTTGATACGTTCCGGTTGTCGCCGAGCATAAAGTAGCAGCCCTCCGGCACCTCATACGGTCCGAAATCGCCGACCGGTGTTTCCGGGCAGAAATCATCGCGCAGCGGCTCGGTGGAATCGTTGATATACACCTTTCCGTCGCGGATCGTAACCGTCTCTCCCGGCAGTCCGATGACGCGCTTGATAAACTTCTGCTTCTCGTCGTCCGGATAATAGAAAATAACGATGTCATACCGCTGCGGATCGCTCTTTACATAAGCAAGGCGGTTACCGAAGATCTGGTCTCCGGTCATAATCGTGTTTTCCATGGAAGGAGATGGGATTCTTGCGTTGATGACAATGACCTGCTCCACAAAAACAACGACTGCCACGACAATGGCGATCATTTTTACATATTCCCAGATTTCCCGTCCGATGCTCGTCTCCTCCGTTTTTCTTGGTTTTGTTTCTTTCTTTTCGTTGTCTTTTCGGCTCATAATCCTTCTCCCGTCAAATGTTCTCCCTGTAAAATCCGGCGCACGGATGATGGCAGGGGCGCTGTAAAGGTTTTTCCGGACAGATCCGATAAGGTGCCCGTAAGCTCTGGAAATACCGCCTTCCACGAATGGAGAAGTTGGTATTTCAGTCCGTATTTTTCCCGGAAGCGGCGGTTAAACTCCGCATCCCCGTATTTCGTATCTCCCGCAAGCGGATGACCGATGCTCGCGAGATGGCTGCGGATCTGATGGCTCTTTCCGGTCACCAGCTCAACCTCCAGCAGCGTGCAGCCTCTTCCGGCACAGAGCGGCCGGTATGCGGTTTCTATGTAAACAGCATCTCCCTGCTGCTCTCTCTGAATCGAAACACGGTTTGTCCTCTCATTTTTTGTGAGATATCCGCGTATCCGCTCTGTCTCTGTCACGGTTCCTTTTACAACCGTCAGATAGTATTTTCCAACAGCCCGCTCTGCGATCAGTTCTGAAAGCTGCTGCGTCGCCGCAACGGTTTTTCCGGCAAGAATCAGACCGCTGGTGTTCCGGTCCAGACGATTGCAGAGTCCGGCGCGGAACATGGTCTCCTCCCCGGCATTTTTTTCCGAAAGATAGGCGCCGAGCGCTTCGGTAAGGCTCACATCCGTCTCTTTCGCCTTCTGTGAGAGGACACCTGCCGGCTTGTTCAGGAAAATTACTTTTTCGTCTTCATAGACGATATCCAGCTTCGGATACTTTACCTGTTTTCCAGCCGCCGGTTTTTCCGGTGTTTTCCGAAATTTTTCGATGGTCTCTTCCGCCAGATACAGCCGGATCGTATCGCCTGTTTTCAGCTTTTCACTGCCGTCCGCCTTTTTCTGGTTCAGCACAATGTTTTTCTTTCGCAGCATTTTATAGAAGAAACTCTTTGGCGCCTCCTCCATATATTTGGACAGATATTTGATGAGCTGCTGCGCGCAGTCTTTTTCTGTCACGGTCAGTTCTCTCATAGCAATGGTCTCCTACAGTGCCAGCGCCAGCATCGTGTGTTTCACCAGTTCCGTGCGGGACAGATCCGGGTACCGCTCATCCGGTTTGAAGTTTTCACTGGCGCCCTTTTCCAGCTCATCGTAGTTGCGGTTCAGGGAATCGAGGCGCTCCAGAAATGCTTTTTCCCGATCAAAAATCTTCACATGGCATTTGTAGCCGTTGGCACGGATGATCTTGTTCAGATACGTAGCGCAGTCCTCGATCTGTTTCTGGTCTTTGGCGCGCGTGGTGTAGCAGGCGATCTCCTCACCGCAGAACGCCGCTGCTTCGATCATCAGACTCGATTTTTCCTGTGTGATATACATTTCATATCCCATCAGCAGTTTTCCTTTTTTTGCCTCAATGGCATCGTACACTGCTTTGTCCACTGACTTTTGCATAACCATCATGATAAAACCGACGGCGGCGCGGCAGCCCGGCAGACAGCCTACTACGGCGACAACCGTAAAAATGTTGCTCTTGTTTCCGTCTGCAAGCACAAGCCCGACAATAAAAACGATGGCCGGAAGGACGAACAGTCCCAGTGTCACAAGCAGTCTTTTTTTCTTTTCCCGGCGGATATAGCCGTAATCCCCTTTTCTGATCTTCATTCTTCTGTCATTTCCCTTCTTCGATAAGATCCCCGCTCATCTTCTGCGTGTTTATTTCTTTTTGTGCACGTTGCGGAGCGTCTTTTTCGGCCGTCCGCCTGTTTTGGCTTTTCCCTGTCCGGAACGGTCATTCGCCGTCTTCTGGCCAAAGCCTTTTCCGTTGGACCCTTTTCCTCTTGACGGTTTTCCTGCCTCCCCGGCCATCTTTCTCGGTCGTACGAGACATTTCGGTCCGAATCCGATCAGATCCTCCCGGTGTGTCCGGCGCAGTGCCTCGCAGACGAGCTCATAGTTCTCCGGATTCCGGTACTGAATCAGCGCACGCTGCATCGCCTTCTCATGCGGCGATTTCGGCACGTAAACCGGATTCATCGTCCGCGGGTCAAGACCGGTATAGTACATACAGGTGGAAAGTGTGGAAGGCGTCGGATAGAAGTCCTGTGCCTGCTCCGGGATAAATCCCATATCGCGGATGTACTCGGCAAGCTCCACCGCATCCTCCAAGTCACACCCCGGATGGGACGACATAAAATACGGAAGTGCGTACTGCTGCTTCCCCGTCTTTTTGTTGCACGCATCGAAGCGGCGGATAAATTCCTGATATACTTCGTGGCGCGGTTTTCCCATATAGGAAAGCACACGGTTCGAAACGTGCTCCGGCGCAACGCGGAGCTGACCGCTGACGTGATCCTTTACCAGCTCGGAAAGGAACGTCTGGTCTTTATCGGCCAGGACATAGTCAAAACGGATGCCGGAGCGGATAAAGACTTTCTTCACGCCCGGAATGTCTTTTAATTCCCGCAGCAGCTTCACATAATCTCTGTGATCTGCCACCATATTTTTACACGGCTCCGGGAAGAGACAGTTCCGGTTCGGGCAGGCGCCTTTGGTGAGCTGCTTTTTGCATGCCGGACCGCGGAAATCCGCCGTCGGGCCGCCGACATCGTGAATATAGCCTTTAAATTCTTTTTCCTGAACCATCTGCCGCGCTTCCGCCAGAATGGATTCGTGGCTTCTTGTCTGCACAACGCGTCCCTCGTGGAACGTCAGCGCGCAGAAACTGCAGGATCCAAAGCAGCCGCGGTTGCTCGTCAGACTGTATTTGATTTCCCCAAGCGCCGGCACACCGCCGTCTTTTTCATAGCTTGGGTGATAGGCGCGCATGTATGGAAGCGCATAGACATCATCCATCTCCTGCTCTGTCAAAGGACGGGAAGGCGGATTCTGTACAATGTAGCCCTGGCCCTCATACGGCTCTGCCATCGGCTTCGCATTGATGGCATCGGTATTTTTATACTGAATCGCAAAGCTCTCCGCATACGTCCGCTTGCTCTCCCGCACCTCCTCGAATGACGGCAGCACCACCGGGTCAATCAGGTGATCCAGCGTTTTGCTCCGATAAACGGTTCCCGGAATAAAGGTGACATCATGAACGTCAATGCCGGCCGCAAGTGCATCTGCAATCGCTACGATCGAAAGTTCTCCCATTCCGTACGAAATCAGATCCGCACCGGAATCGAGAAGGACGGAGCGGCGCACCTGGTCAGACCAGTAATCGTAATGCGAAAGGCGCCGGAGCGATGCCTCGATGCCGCCGAGGATCATCGGTGTATGTTTATACGTTCTCCGGATCAGATTGCCGTACACGGTAACCGCGCGGTCCGGCCGTTTTCCCATGACACCGCCCGGCGTAAAGGCATCTGTTTTTCGGTGCTTTTTCGCCACGGTATAATGGTTGACCATGGAATCCATATTTCCGGAAGAGACAAGAAAGCCAAGACGCGGTTCACCGAAAATCGAAATGCTGTTCTCGTCCTTCCAGTCCGGCTGTGAGATGATGCCGACGGAATAGCCGTTCGCCTCGAGCACACGGCTGATGATTGCCGGTCCGAACGAGGAATGGTCCACGTAGGCATCTCCGATGACATAGACAAAGTCAAACTGTTCGATTCCCCGTTCCTTCATCTCTTCTCTTGTAATTGGTAAAAAAGGCATGCTTTACTTTCCTTTCTGTGTTTCGGCGTCCGCTATGCCAAGCGCCGCTTTTTCTTCCTGCGTCAGGAGACGGGCACTGCCCTTTGGCAGCGCCGGATCAAGTTTCAGGCTCCCCATCGACAGCCGTTTCAAATAGACGACCGTTTTTCCGACCTTCTCAAACATGCGCTTGATCTGGTGGAAGCGGCCCTCACAGATGGTAATGCGGATCCGGCTTTCAAAAATGCCAGGCTCTTTTTCTGTCGTTTCCAGAATGGTAAGCTCGGCCGGAAGTGTCGGTTTGTCGTCCCCAATGTCGAGCCCTTCGGCAAATGCCTGCCGATCTTCTTCTGTCACTTTTCCGTCAATCACGGCCTCATACACTTTCGAGACATGCGATTTCGGAGAGAGCAGCCGGTGGGAAAGGGCTCCGTCGTTCGTAATCAGCAGCAGCCCTTCGGTGTCCTTGTCGAGCCGTCCGACCGGAAAGAGGTCTTTTCTTGCCGCATCACTTAAAAGATCGAGTACGGTCCGGTCACGGCGGTCCTCCGTCGCAGAGACGACACCCGCCGGTTTGTGGAGCATCCAGTATTCCATTTTCACATAGGAAATGCTGTTTCCGTCCACAGTCACCTGCGCTTCATCCGGGTCGACTTTCAGTTCCGAGGCTTTTGCCGTAATTCCGTCTACGGCCACCCGTCCCTTCCGGATCAGGGCCTTTACTTCCTGGCGTGTTCCCACACCCATGTCCGCCAGATATTTATCGAGTCGTAATTTACTCATACCATCCGCCATCCTGCATAATATTTATTCTTTAACGTTCCGTTGTTTATTTTTCCCCAGCCAAGTGGGAAATCATCCAGGCACACAAGCACCCAGCCCTTTTTCCCCTGACACTCTTCTTCGGAAAACGAGAGTGTCTCACCCTTTAAGTAGCGCATGACACGGTCATCTCCCTTGGGAATGGTCAAACACGAAACGTATTCTTCTTTTTTCAGATACGCCGCCAGCGCCTGGGACGGCTCGAAGCGGTTTTTCTTTACGGTGCCAAGCGAAAGTCCGGTCCGCAGATAGCGCAGACCCTTTGCCGCACAGACACCTTCCGGCAGAAAATAGAGCTGGTCTTTCACAAGGGCAAACGAACCATTCTTCCAGTCCACGCGCACGCCAGCAAGAAACTCTTCCGCCTCTTTCGGCAGCTTCTTTGTCGTTTCCAAAAGGCGGGACGGCTGCCGTTTCCGGCTCTCTCCCTGCTTTTTCAGGAGCGCCACGAAATGGCCTTCTCCCTCCATCCGCTGCGGGAAAATATGAACGCACCGGGAAAGATCGCGGCCATTCACGGATACTCCCGGCGCAAACCCTTCGTAACCCGGGGTAATTTCCTGCACTTCCATATCCGGATGCGCATCCAGCAGCCCTGCGATGACCTCTTCGTTCTCCTTTACAGAAAACGTACAGGTAGAGTACAGCAGCTCTCCGCCCTCTGCAAGCATCTGATACGCCTGCTCGATCAGTTTTTTCTGGATCGGCACATAATGCTCCGGCCCATTTTCACTGTAGTAGCGCAGCATTGAGCTCTCTTTTCGGAACATGCCCTCCCCAGAGCACGGCGCGTCAAGAAGGATCTTGTCAAAAAAGGCCGGATACAAGGTTACTAATTTTTCCGGATCCTCGCTCGTCACGAGAAGACGTCCCACTCCCTGGATTTCCAGGTTGCGCAGCAGCGCCTTCGCCCGCGAATTGCTGATATCGTTTGCCAGCAGCATGCCGCCCTCACCGATCCGGCTTCCCAGCTCCGTTGCCTTTCCGCCCGGTGCCGCACAGAGATCGAGCACACGGTCATCCGGCTCAATTGGAAGGCGGGATGCCGGTGTCATCGCACTCGGCTCCTGCAGATAATACAGGCCCGCATAGTAATCGGCATCCTTTGCCGGATTGCAGCTCTCTTCATCGTAATAAAATCCATTTGGGATCCACGGAACCTTCTTAAGCGGAATATCGGTCCGCCTAAGAAACTCTTCTGTCGAAATTTTTCCGTTGTTTACCCGCAGTCCTCTATGTACCGCCTCGTCAAATGTCTTGCGGTATGCCTCATATTCTTCCTCACCGAGCAGCTGTTTCATCTCCTGCTCAAAGGCTTCCGGCAGTGTGATCATATCCGTTTATCCCCTTTTGTTCTAAAGTTCGTCTGTAATTGCCTGTGCGCGGTATCCCTCTGCAATTAGATCCAGTTCTTTGTGGAACCGTTTTAACTCCTGCAGATCGTTCTGCGCATAGATGTGATAAAACTCATCCTGAATTTTTTCTATTTCGCGTTTGTTCGTCACCTTGTAAAGATTCTCGATATTATTCAGGATATCCGTGATCAGATTCCGCTGTATCTGGGAGGAATTCTGTGCATCCATAATCTCACTCCGCACAGAGGACATCTCATTATCCAGCACAATAATCGCCTTTGCAGCTGCACTTAAGCGCTCCCGGATGTGATCCGGAATGTTTGCCTTATATTTGTACTGCAGCGAGTGCTCAATCGTCGCCCAGAAATCCATCGCCATCGTGCGGATCTGGATTTCCACCTGGATGCGCTTCGGGCCGTTCATCGTCTCCACGGTATAGTAAACAATGAGGTGATAGCTCCGGTAACCGCTGTCCTTCATGTGGCGGATGTAGTCTTTCTCGCTCTTAATCTCAATATCCGACCGCTTCTGGATCAGGTCGGCAACCTTTTCGATATCTTCAACGAACTGGCAGATGATGCGGATGCCCGCGATATCCTCCACCTGCTCCTCCATCTCTTCGGGCACAATGCCCTTTCTCTGCATTTTTTCCAGAATACTGGAAACACTCTTCACACGGCCGCTCACGCTCTCGATCGGTGAGTACAGCCCTTTTCCGTGGTGCTCCTTGATCAGATGCCGGAATTTCACCTGTAATTCCTTGACAGCCAGCTCGTATGGTTCCAGAATCTCATGCCATAACAGTATATCCATGTCCCCTAATCTCCTTTTTTGCTCCTGCTTTCAGCCATTTTTCTTATCGGATGGTAAACGCTTTGGAAATTCAATCCCCACCCTGTTACTTTATGCCTGTCTTTTCTGTTTTATGACTGTTTTTCAGAAACTTTTTTGAAATAGACACGGGCAGTTTTTTATGCCTGCCGTTTCGAAAGCTGCTCCAGAACGCGGCACAGGTACTGATACGTTCTCTCCACGGAGGAAATCGAAAGCCGCTCCTCGGTCGTGTGGATTGCTTTCATGTTCGGGCCGAAAGATACACAGTCAAGACCGGAAAGCTTTTCATAGAACAGACCGCATTCCAGTCCGGCATGAATCGCTTCCACTGCCGGTTTCTGTCCATACATGGCTTCATATTCCGCCACCATCAGATCGCGGAGGGCAGAATCCTCTTTATACTCCCATGCCGGGTACGCGCCCTCTACGTGGAACTCACCGCCCAGGAAACCGATCAGATACTCCAGCTTGTCGGAAAGGGCTTCCTTTGCACTTCCCACGGAGCTCCGCACACTTGCACACGCATGCAGGTGATCCGGCTCTAATTTCAGAATACCGAGGTTCAGGGATGTTTCCACCAGTCCCGGGATCTGGCCGCTCATCTTCTGTACCCCGTTCGGAAGATTCATCAGGAAAAAGACGGTTTTCTGCAGGCTGACCGGATGAAGCGCCGGTGCAGCGCCCTCGCCTGTTTTCTCTACCGTAACGGTAATACCGTCATCTGTTCCGCTGTACTCTCTGCAAAGATTTTCGGTGAAGCGTGATGCTTCCTCTTTTAAGATCTCTTTCTCTCCGCCGTCGATGGCAAGAAGCATGCGGGTTGTCCGCGGAATGGCGTTGTCTTTTAAACCGCCCTCCAGCTCGATCAGGGCATAATCCATCTTTCCTGCCAGTTCGTACAGGAAACGGCCCGCCAGAATGTTGGAGTTGGCACGGTTTTTGTGGATTTCCGTACCGGAATGGCCACCGGCAAGACCGGAAATCGTCACTTCCATCTGCTCACCCATCACTTCGCTTCTGCGCACCGGCAGATCCATCATGGCTGTCATACCGCCTGCGCATGATACAGTGAGAATGCCTTCCTCTTCAGAATCCATATTTAACAGTGTTCTTCCCTTTAATTCATTCCCGTTTAATGCTGCTGCGCCGAGCAGTCCGATCTCTTCATCCGTCGTAATCAGTGCCTCGATGGCCGGAAGCTGCAGATCATCCGATTCCAGCACAGCCAGCATATAGGCAACGGCAATTCCGTCGTCTCCGCCAAGCGTCGTGTCCCTGGCATAAATCTCATCGCCGTCGATGTGAAGCTCAAGGCCGTCCTTCGTAAAATCGTGGCTGCTGCCCGGCTTCTTCTCGCAGACCATATCGCAGTGGCCCTGCAGAATCACGGTCGGAGCCAATTCACATCCCTTCGATGCCGGGCGGCGGATGATCACGTTGTTGGACGCATCCTGATACCAGGATAATTCATGGTCCCTTGCAAACTGAACCAGATAGTCGCTCACTTCTTTTGTGTTTCCGGAGCCGTGCGGAATGCGGCAGAGCTCTTCAAAATAATAAAATACACGTTCCGGTTTTAATCCTGCTAATACGCTCATTTTTTCTTCTCCCATCTTCTTTTTTTCAAAGCTTCGTCATACTCTATTTTAGAAAGCGGGAGGAGGTTCGAACGTCATGAAAAAATCACTTTTATTTCTCTCTTCCCTGCTTCTTTTTTTCTGTCTTCTTATCTTTCCCGCGCGGACTTTTTTCTATGCCTGCGAGGGTGTCAATCTCTGGTTTCATACCATTCTTCCGTCACTTCTGCCGTTTCTGATTCTGACATCTCTTCTTCTGGAAACAGGAGCCGCGCGGCGGATCTCTGCCCGTGCAGAAGTTTTTTTTCAAACGGTTTTCGGTCTTTCCCCGGCTGGGTTTTATGCACTTTTTCTCGGTCTTTTCTGCGGTTTTCCCATGGGAGCGCGCATCACTGCCCAGCTCTATGAGGCAGAAGAAATTGACCGGAACGAAGCGTGCTATCTTTTAACCTTCTGCAGCAGTCCGAGTCCTGCTTTTCTGTCTTCCTATGTTATCTTAACTGCGTTTTCCGGACAGATCCATCCCGGGTTCGTCTTCGGCGTGCTCTACGGTTCCAATTTTCTAACTGGTTTTCTGTTCCGGCTTGTTTTCCGCCGCTTCCGCCTGCACCGGCACACCGCCCATCGGACACATTCCATGGAAAAAAAAGAGATGTCAAAACAGACTTCCAAAGGAAACCTGCTGGACACCTCTATCATGAACGGATTTGAAATCATTACACAGCTTGGCGGATACATCATCCTGTTTTCCATTCTGTCCGGACTTCTGATGGATCTGCATCCGTTTGGTTCCGCCTCGCCCCTGCTCTGCGGCGTGCTGGAAATCACGACGGGAATCGCACAGCTTGCCGCGTCCTCTCTTCCTTACGCCGGAAAAGTCTCTGCTGTCCTTACCTGCGCCGCCTTCGGCGGTCTCTCTGTCGCTGCCCAGACAAACTGTATGATCCATAACAGCGGTCTGCCCCTCTGGCCTTATCTTGCCGGGAAGCTCTGCTGTGCTGCTTTCGCAGGAACGCTTGGTTTATTCCTCTTCGCTTTCCTCTTCTGATGCCGGATCATATTCCGGTACGACAACTTCTTCCTCTGGCTGCTCTTCTTCCGGAGCACCCTGCGGGGAGAGCTCACTTCTGTTCTGAACAACGGTATTGTAGCAGCTTGTCAGGGATTCTACAAAGCTGTTGTATTTCTCTCCTGCATCGTTTAATGCAGTCGTCATAATATTGCTTAAGTTGGCAAGCATATCATCGGTATATCCGATGGCACCGAGACGGATGCTGTTGGCATCGTTGGTTGCAGCATCCAGGATTTCCTGTGCCTGCTGGTTTGCATTGTTGACGGTCTCATTTGCCTGTGCGTATGCTGTCTGCATCACTTCACTCTGCTCTACCATCTCTCTTGCCTTTGCCTGTGCCTCTGCAATGATGGCATCTGCCTTGTTCTGTGCGTCTGCCAGAATCGCATCTTTGTTGCTGATGATCTTCTGGTACCGTTTGATCTCGTCCGGTGTTTTCAGACGGAGCTCACGGAGAAGCTCTTCTAATTCTTCTTTATTTACAACGATTTTGGTGGTAGACAGCGGCTGATATTTACAGCTCTCTACATACTCCTCAATTTCTTCGATGATCTGTTCAATTCTGCTGCTCATTTTAATTCTCCTTATCTTTTATCCTGCGGCATTCCTTCTGAATTTCGGGCGGCATACTTTGCGCGGATTTCTTTTTCCACAAAATCCGGAACAAATTTGTGAATGTCGCCGCCAAAAGCAGCTACTTCTTTTACTACCGTGGAGCTGAGGTACGCATACTCCAGCGAGGTAATCAGAAACGTGGTATCTACTTCCGGTTCCAGAACGCGGTTCGTCTGTGCCATCTGCAGTTCATATTCAAAGTCTGTGATCGCGCGGAGTCCGCGGACGATCGTATGCGCCTGGCATTCCTTCGCAAAATCAACAGCGAGCCCGCTGAAAGAACGGACTTCGACATTTGGAATGTCCTGGGTCGCTTTCTTTAGTATATTAACACGTTCTTCCACAGAAAACAACGGAGATTTTGAGGAATTATGTAAAACTCCCACGATTACGCGGTCAAAAAGCTTGGATGCACGCAGAATGACATCCAGATGACCATACGTTACAGGGTCAAAAGTTCCCGGGTATACGGCTGTCTTCATGATTCTTTTACTCCTTCGTGTTTGCTTTTCGGGGTAAGGAATACATGGACATTTGTCTTATAGATTTTTTTCTTCAGAATTTCGTATCCGGCATCCTCCGCCCAGTCGAAATCAGTATTCAGCGATGCTTCTACAATAATTAAGGTATCCTCACCGATAAAAGAGGCGTCGCGGAACGCATACAGCACGTCCTTTTCCAGTCCCTTATCGTATGGCGGGTCCATAAAAATGCAGTCAAAAGGCTCCTGTCCCTGAAGCGACTGCAGAGCTGCATGCGCTTCCATGGGCAGGAGCACTGCCTGCTGTTCCAGCTTCGTAAATTTTAAATTCTGCCGGATACAGTCTGCTGCAGCTTTGTTCTGCTCTACGAACCACGCGCGCTCGGCTCCGCGGCTCAACGCCTCGATTCCGATCGCCCCGCTTCCGGCGAACAGATCGAGAAAACGCGCATCCGGCAGATACGGCTGAAGCATGTTAAATAAGGTTTCTTTGATCCGGTCCGTCGTCGGCCGGGTCTGTCTGCCGGGAACCGTCTTTAATGGAAGACTCCGGCATTTTCCTGCTATTACTCTCATGTTGGTCTTATTTTCGTCCTTACTGTTTTTGTTTGATGGATCAGTCGGCTTTCAACTGCTCTCTCCAGTCCAGATCTCCTCTTGCAAGTCCCAAAATCAGAGACTCCGCGGTTCCGATATTTGTTGCAATCGGGATATTGTACTGGTCGCAGGTACGGATAATTTTGTAGACATCCGGCTCTTTCGGATTGATCATCGTCGGATTGTAAAAGAAAATTACCATATCCATATCGCCGCGTTCAATCATCTCGGTAAACTGTTTGTCTCCGCCTACGCTTCCAGGCAGAAACTTGTGTACATGAAGGTTCGTCACCTCTTCAATCCGCCGTCCGGTGGTTCCGGTGGCGTACACCTCATGTTTCATGAGGATTCCCTTGTATGCAATACAGAAATCCTCGATCAGACTCTTCTTGCTGTTGTGTGCTATGATTCCAATATTCATTACTGCAAACCGCCCCTTCTCCTGTTTTTACTACCATGTACAGCAATTATAACAAATTTATTTTCAATACGCAATTCTTTTTGTGAATTTTTTACACAGTTTTTATATTTTTTTCTGACGTTCCATTTTTCCTTCTTCTTTTACTTTCTCCGCTTTTCCGGAAAAAATACAGAATCTGGAAGTTTATTTTTGTTTTCTTTCCACATACTATGACCGTAGCAGAACAGATGAAAAACACATCCGGATCTGCTTCACAGCAGCTTTTAACAAGCACAAAGATAAAGGAGGGAATGAACATGGCGAATCGTTCATCGAATACCGCAGCAGTACCAGAAGCAAAAGGCGCTCTGGACAAATTCAAATTTGAGGTGGCAAGCGAACTCGGCGTGCCGCTCAGTGATGGCTACAACGGTAACCTGACTTCCAAACAGAATGGTTCTGTCGGAGGTTATATGGTCAAAAAGATGATTGAGCAGCAGGAACGCCAGATGTCCGGCGGTTCTTCTGGCCAGTACTAATCATCCCGGTATAACATCCTGATGCCGGAACAGGCATCAAAAAGCGTGAGCTCTTTTCTTTTCGGAAAAGCTCACGCTTTTTTCTTGCTCCTGCAGAGCTGGTACATAATACTTACAGATCAATGCTTCCGGTTACATCATCATTGATTACGTAGTAAGCAGTAAATTCCTCCGGTTTTACATAAACCTTCAGGCTCTTTAATTCCTCTGCTTTCTTGCCATATCCTTCGATCCAGATCTGCTGGATTCTCTCGTACAGATCTTTCTCCTTGATTTCTCTTCCGCCGAACTGCAGAATCATCTCCTGCTCCGCTTCTTTCTTTGCTGCTTTTGCAGGTGCTTTTTTCTCTGCCGGCTTTTTCGCTGCTGCTGGTTTTTTCGGTGCAGCCGCTTTCTTTGTCGTTGTTTTCTTTGCTGTTGTGCGGGTTGTTTTTGCAGCTTTTGCTGCCGGTTTTTCTTCTGCTTTTGCAGGTGCTTCCTCTGCTGCTGCAGTTTCCTTTACAACTTCTTTTGCAACTTCTTTTACAGCTTCTTTCTCTGCTGCGGTTGTTTTTTCTGCTGCTTTGGTCTCTACTTTTACTGTCTCGTTCTCTGCTGTCTTAGCCTGGGCAGCTGGTTTTTTCTTTACCATATCTGTTTCCTCCCATTTGGACCGGCCCTGTATATTTTGGAAGAGCCGTCCTGCGAACTATTATTCAGGCGAACGCTTGACACTCACGGTCCGCACATTTTTTGATTCCTTGTTTATGATACATGAATTTTTTTGGCATTTCAAGTAATATCTGATTTCGCACGAATTTTCCACGAAATTGTACAGTCATTTTCCATACTATCCAATCAGGCTGTTACTTTTATCCGATTTTGCATTTTAAAGCCGGATTTTTTTGTAATTTTTCACAATCCAATGTCGTGGTTTTCCAGATCAAGATACGATTTCATTACCTTTTTCAGCAGTTCATGCTCCGGTTTTTCAAAATAAGGATCGTCGGCAAGCAGTTCTGAAGCCGCCTCACTCGCTTTCTGCAGGATATCGGCATCCCGGAAAATATCTGCCATCTGGAATTCCATATCCCCGCTCTGGCGCGTTCCCAGCAGATCGCCGCTGCCGCGCAGTTTCAAATCTTCCGAAGCAATATAAAACCCGTCGTTCGAATGGTTCAGGATTTCCAGACGTTTGGCGGTCTCCTGATCTTTGTTTCCGCGGATGAAAATACAGTAGGACTGATGCTCTCCTCTTCCGACACGTCCGCGGAGCTGATGGAGCTGTGCAAGGCCGAACCGTTCGGCATTTTCCACCATCATCACCGTCGCATTCGGCACGTTGACACCGACCTCCACGACTGTCGTCGAGACGAGTACCTGGATTTCTCCGCTGGCGAACCGCTCCATGATCTCGTTTTTCTGCGCCGCCTTCATCTGTCCGTGCAGCATCTCTACTGTGATGCCCGGCAGCTCTTTTTTCAGGAGCTGTGTATAGTCGGTGACGTTTTCCGCTTCCAGACCCTCGCTCTCCTCCACCATCGGGCAGATCACATACGCCTGACGGCCCAGTTCGACCTGACGCGTGATAAAGCGGTAAGCTTTTGGACGGTAAGACGTATCCACCACACAGTTTTTGATCGGCAGACGCTTCGCCGGAAGTTCATCAATCACAGAAATCGAAAGATCTCCGTACAGAATGATAGCCAGGGTTCTTGGAATCGGCGTTGCACTCATAACGAGAACATTCGGCGGTTCCCCTTTTTCAGCAAGTGCCGTTCTCTGCCGGACACCGAAGCGGTGCTGTTCGTCTGTGATGACAAGCGCCAGATTTTTGTACTGTACCTTTTCCTGAATCAGTGCATGTGTGCCGATCACCATTTTGCAGCTTCCGTCTTCCAGACTGGCATAGATTTCCCGGCGTTCTTTTGCTTTCGTGGATCCAGTCAGAAGGCGGGGATTGTATTCCGTCAGATTGTTTTCTTTCAACAGAGTGCAGAGCGATTCATAATGCTGCCGCGCCAGAACCTCCGTCGGAACCATCAGCGCCGATTGGTAGCCGTTCTCAGCTGTCATAATCATTGCAAGGAATGCCAGAATCGTCTTTCCGCTTCCGACATCTCCCTGTACCAGCCGCGCCATGCGGGTATGGCCTTTTAAGTCCCGCTCCAGTTCGCCCCACACGCGCATCTGTGCATTCGTGAGACGGTACGGCATATTTTCGATGACTTCCTCCGTCTTCCAGACGGCGCGGATCGGGAACACATTGGTAATTCCCTCCGTCTGCTCTTTTAACTGCCGCAGGGACAGGATGAAGAGAAAAAACTCTTCGAACACAATTCTGCGCCGCGCCGTTGCCAGATGCTCCTGGTCTTTTGGAAAATGAACCTCATGGAGGGCATAATTGATTTCACAGAGTTCATACCGGGCACGGATTTTCTCCGGCAGATAGTCCTGCGCAGGTGCGCATCGTTCCAGCACCTGTGCAACGGCCTTGCTCACCATCTTGTTCGTGAGACCGGCTGTCAGCCCATAAACCGGCTGAAGACTTGCCAGAAGCTCATGGTATGCGGCAGGAGTGAAGATTTCCGGCTGCTCCATCACGAGACGGCCTGATTTTTCCTGTATCTTTCCGCGGAAGATAAAAACACTGCCTTTCTTCAGCGTGCTCCGCAGAAACGGCATATTAAACCAGGTAAGCTGCAGCCGCACCGGCTCCTCGTAGAGTTCCAGGACAACGACGCTCTTTCTCTGGTTTCCTTTTACCGACGGACTGTGGACAATTCTTCCGTATACCGCATTCTTTTCCTCTTGTCTGCATTCGCGAAGGGGAACCGGCTCTGCATAGCAGTCATAATCTCTTGGATAATAATGCAGAAGCTGCTGCAAATTGTAGATTCCTACTTTTGCAAACAGCTTCTCCGTTTTTTCACCGATCCCCTTCAGTGTTGTCAGGGGTTCCGTATTCATATTTTTCTTTCCTTACTCTTATTCAACCGAAACGACACAGTAGTAAATCGGCTGTCCGCCATAGTTTACTTCCACATCGCAGTCCGGATATGCCTGCTCGATTTTTTCGCCAAGGCTTTCGGCATCTTCCTCACTCATATCTTCACCGTAGTAGATGCTGATCAGCTCGCTGTCCTCATCGACCATGGCGCAGATGGTTTCTTCTGCAACGGTAAGAATATCCTGTCCGACAGCGAGAAGTCCGTGATCGCCAAGTCCCATGATGTCGCCCTGATGGATCTCTTTCTCATCGATGTGGGTATCACGTACCGCGTACGTTACCTGACCGGTTTTCACCATCTGGATGCCCTCTGTCATGGCCTCCTCGTTCTCTTCTGCAGATTTCTCCGGCACATAGCTGATCATGGCTGTGATGCCCTGCGGAACGGTTTTGGTCGGAACAACGATGATATTTTTGTCCTCAGTCATGGCTTTTGCCTGATTTGCTGCGAGGATGATATTTTTGTTGTTCGGCAGAATAAAGATATTCTTTGCATTGACCTTCTCAATTGCAGTCAGCATATCCTCGGTGCTCGGGTTCATGGTCTGACCGCCCTCGATCAGGTAATCAACACCGAGTCCCTGGAAGATCTCTTTGATTCCCTCTCCGATGGACACGGCAATGAATCCGTTCTCCTTCGGCGGCTGTTTTGCTGCTTCTTTTCTCTTCTTATCTTCCTCTGCCTGCTGTGCTGCGATCTTTTCTGCGTTCTTGATCAGGCGCTCCTGATGCTCCTCACGCATGTTGTCGATCTTCATTCTGGTCAGCTGTCCGTACGTCAGCGCCTTGGAAATTGCTTTTCCAGGATCGTTGGTATGTACGTGTACCTTAACCAGCTCATCGTCTGCAACGAGAACGATCGAATCTCCGATTCCGTTCAGGAAATCTTTGAATGCATAAACCTCTTCATCCGGAAGCGGGTTTTCCAGCATAATGATAAACTCGGTGCAGTAGCCGAATTTGATTTCTTTTTCTGTCTCTTTGGACGGTCTGACAAATTCTGTCTTTGCTTCCGGCATCTCGAAATTCAGATCAATCTCTTTCCCGAGGAACGCGTCATATGCGCCCTGCAGTACGGTTAAGAGACCCTGTCCGCCGGAATCCACAACGCCTGCCTCTTTTAATACCGGCAGCATCTCTGGTGTCTGGGAGAGCACGTACTCTGCATGCGCGAGAACGTCCTCGATGAATGCGTTCAGATCTTCACTTTCCGGTGCAAGCTCTGCTGCTTTCTCTGCTGCTCCCTTTGCCACGGTCAGGATGGTACCTTCTTTTGGCTTCATAACGGCTTTGTATGCAGTCTCGACTGCTTTTTCCATTGCCTCTGCAAGAATCTCTGCATTCAGCTCTTGATAGTCGCGGATCTTCTTGGTAAAGCCACGAAGGAGCTGGGAAAGAATAACGCCAGAGTTACCTCTGGCACCGCGCAGAGAACCGGAAGAGATTGCCTTGGAAAGGTTGTACATGTTCACTTCTGTGAGCGAGTTTACTTCCTTGACTGCGGACATGATCGTCAGCGTCATGTTGGTACCTGTGTCGCCGTCCGGTACCGGGAACACGTTCAGCTCATTGATCCACTCTTTCTTTACTTCCAGATTTTTTGCACCAGCCAGAAACATTTTTGCCAGTAAGCCGGCATCAATTGTATTTGTAGCCACTTTCTTCATTTCCTCCTATTACCATCAGTCGATGACGCGAACGCCTTCAACCAGGATGTTGATTTTTTCAATTTCCATTCCGGTGAACTCTTCCACCTTGTATTTCACATTATTGATCAGGTTATCTGTTACGGCAGAAATACTGACTCCGTAAGAAACAATCACGTGGAAATCCAGGGAAATTTTATTTTCCGAAATCGATACATTGATTCCGTGTGTCAGACTCTCTTTTTTCAGAAGTTTGACCAGTCCATCTTTCATGTTTACCGCTGCCATTCCGACAATGCCGAAGCACTCCACAGCAACGCTGCCCGCATACAGGGCGATTACATCCGGATTGATTACGATTTCTCCCAAGCCTGTATTCATACGACCTTTCATGCCTTGTATCCTCCAATTCCATCATACTATTCAAAACACATGGAGACAGGAATAACTGACTCCACTCTACGATACATTATAACCGCTTTTCCGCAAAAAAGAAAGTTTAAAATGAAAAACCTTCAAAATTCATATAATTTTTTCATTTTTTACTTGCAAAACCGGTATAGATCTGTTAGAATGACTTATGTTGTGAGTCTAAAATGCGTTTTGACTCAAGTACGTATGTCAAGGAGGTGCAATCATGGCAAAGTGTGCAATTTGTGAGAAGGGTGCTCATTTCGGAAACAACGTAAGTCATTCACATAGAAGAAGCAATAAAATGTGGAAATCTAACGTAAAATCTGTCAAAGTTAAAGTTGACGGTGTACCGCAGAAAATGTACGTATGTACTTCCTGCTTAAGATCCGGAAAAGTAGAGCGTGCATAAGTTGAATGGTTAAAAGGCCTTTCCAGTCCGGGAAGGCTTTTTTGCTGTTCAAAAATAGAATTAAGATTTTAAAAAAAGTTCTGGTAAGAGCAAACAGGACATAAGTTTTCGCTTATGCCCTGTTGTGCTCTATTTTTTATATTTTAAAAGGGAGAAAAAAATAGCGTGGTCTCTTAAGCTGAACCTGCCAACGATCCATATGCTTAGCAAAAGAAAAAGAGCATCCTACCGAAACTTTCGTTCTGGTAAGACGCCCTCGTCTTGATCTATGATATTAGTATAGTTGGCTGATTCATTTAAGATGGACTTATTATAGCGCAGCTTTCTTCATTTTGCAAGTATTTCTCTGTACAAATCAGCCAGTTCATTCCCGATCTTTTTGTGCATCTTTCACTATTCCCCTGTATTGCAGAACAGATGATATCCCACGCACAGCAGCAGAGCGGCCGCAAGAACCGTAAGAAATGAGCTGCGGATCATCAGGCTGATGAGAAGCCCGACCCCCATCCAAAACAGCAGAAAACCTAAAATTCTGCACAAACGAGCTTACTCCTTATCCGCCTCTTGGTTTATTATATGCTCTACTTTCTCTGCGGTATACCCGTCCTCTTCCTTTTTGCCGGTAAAGCGGCTGATCAGATCCGGAGCCATGTCAATGATTTTGGTGACAGCATCCTGGTTTTTGATGTTGACCAGACGCGTTCCGTTTTTGCTGATGACAAGAACGGCGCTCGGAGAAATTTTTCCGCCCATACCGCCTCCTGCATTGTTCTTTGCATTTTCTGCGAATGCACCCGCTCCCACGCCGAAGGAAACGTCTACCAGCGGCAGAAGAATCGTATCATCAATGTGGATCGCCTCACCTACGACCGTCTTTGTTGTGATAAAACTGTCCATTCCGCGGAACAGTGCTTCTACGGTATTCTGAAATGTGTTGTCCTTTTCTGCCATCTTTTAGGCCTCCTTGTGTTTGAAATGTCGTATGGTTTTCCGAAGATTCTGATCCCGGAATAATCGAAGTGCAATGCCGGCTGCTGTCACAGCCTGAAAACTTCCTTTCATCCGGACATCGCCCTGGAGAATTTCCTGTTCGAAATCCGGCTGGATGGAAAGGTCTTTCGGCAGTTTTCCATAAATCATACCCAGAATGCCGAGTGTCTCTCCGGTCAGTGCCGGATCGTCAAATCCGAACCGGACTGTGCCGGTTACTTTTTTCGGTGCTGCTTTCTTCAGGAAATAAAGCACTTCTTTCTTTGCATGGAGCAGCGCCTCACGGAACATCTTCGAACGGAAGAATTTTTTCACACTCTCCCACTTTCTTTTTAACCGTCTGCCTGCCTGGATTTTCTGCTCCAGTTTTTCAAGCAGACGGAACGGAAGTTCCAACAGCCGGAAAGCTGTCTGCAGCAGACGGCTGGCAAGATTCAGCAGTTTTTCCGGAAGATATTCGATCCTTCCGAAAAACCGTTCCAGAATGCTTTTTTTCGGCGCATCCGGTTCCTGCTCTTGCTCTGGCTGCTCCTTCTGTGCTGTCACCTTCTGCTGTTTTTCTGTCTGGTCCGGTTCTTTCTGCTCTGCTGTTTTTTCTGCTTCCGGCGCATTTTCTGTCTCATTTTCCTCCGTCCGGGGCACGGACGCTTCTCCCCGGCGGATCTTTTTCAGCCGCCGTTTCCATGTTTCCAGTGATGCCCCGAAAAGCAGAATCTGCGCCTCCGGCTTCTGTTCCTCATACGAGGCCGTCAGCGCGACAGCTCCGAAAAGCCACGATACTCTTCCGCTCGCTTTTACGCAGGCAAATCCCTCTTCTTCTTTCAGAACCTGCGCCCGGTAGCAAAAAGGAAGAAACAGGACGGTGCAGACGATAAGAAGCACGAGAAACAGTAAAACAAGGATTAAAATCCCCAGTGCCTTCAAAATCATGAATAGTATATGTATCATTCACATCCCTCAATCCGGTTCAGCAGCCATTCCCGGATTTTTACTTCTCCGGTTTCCCGATAAGTTTCCAATGCGATCGCCTCCACAAGCTCAAAAGCTTCCTCGCGCGACACGGCAAGTCCGACAATCATCGGACAGTTTCTCCGCACGGCCGGCTGCAAAAGCAGATCCGCCGGAATTACATCCAGATTGTTCTGCTGACTGGAAGGCAGTGTGAGGAGCCAGACTCCCGGAACTGCTTTTTTGTTCTCAATCCGGCGCATCCATTTTTTCTGTTTCTTTTTTGCAGTATCCCCGACGTACAGATTTTTATACCAGTTTACCATATTTTCCCTGAGCCTGTGGCTGAACCTTCCATAAATTTGCTTTCTTCAGTTCCAGATACTCCTGATAGGCCTTTTCCAGAATCTGCCGTTCATTGGAAAACTTCAGCAGATGATATGCTTCGTGATACTTGTAATAGCCCGAATCCACAAAGTATTCTTCTCTCTGTGGACGGCTGTAGTAGCCGGATGAGGCCATCAGATACCAGTGCACCTCTTTTTCCACGGTGTCCTCCGGAATGCTGAAGCTGTACTGGCTTTTTCCCACGTACTTGATGATGGTGCCGTGTACGCCGGACTCCTCATATACCTCGCGGACAGCGGTCTGTTCATGGGTTTCTCCCGGCTCAACGGTTCCTTTCGGCAGAACCCAGCCTTCATATTTGTTGCGGTAGCTTTTGTAAAGCGTCAATATTTTTCCACGGTAGATTACGATACCTCCGCAGCTTACTGCTTCGATCATACGTTTTAAGCTCCTTCTGGCTTTTTCCATTCTCTGACAGCTCTTTTCTTCCCGCTTGCCGCCAGATCTTCTGTTAAAAAGTATACCTCTTTTCCCGCCCCCGCGCAACCTTAAAACCGCATCCTTTTTCTAACATTTTTCTAAAAATTCAGAAAACGCGCCCGAACCCATCCTTTCCGGTTCGAACGCGTTTTTTTCATCGTTTAATGCTGTGCATAATATGCTTCAATTACCTGTCTTGCAATCGGTACAGCGACTTCACTCGAATATCCGCCGTTTTCTGCCACAACAGCAATGACAATATCAGGATCATCCGCATTGGAGAATCCGACAAACCAGGAATGCGGTGTCTCTCCGTCGCTTCCGTGTTCTGCGGTTCCTGTTTTACCGGCGATATTGTACGGCAGATCCGAAAGTGAAACTGCAGTTCCGCTCTGGACAACGCCTTTCATCAGCTCTGTCAGCGTATTGGCTTCGCTCTCGGACATTACCGTGCCAAGAGACTCTTTGTAAAAGGTTTTGACTGCCTGTCCGTCCGCAGACACAATGTTGTCCACATAACGCGGTTTGATCATTTCTCCGTCATTTGCAACCGCGGAGGCGATCAGTGCCATCTCCATCGGTGTTACCAGCGTATCACCCTGGCCAATGGAGGTCTGCATCACAAGAGCATCCGCCGTTGTCGAATCAAGGTCGAAAGAACTTTTGCTGGTCGGAAGCTCCAGATCCAGACGGCTGTTCAGATACAGGGAATCCGCCAGCGAGCGGAAGGCATCTTTATCCAGCCCAAGGCCAATCTGTGCAAAGGCAGAGTTGCACGAATGTGCAAACGCACCTGCAAAATCTTCCGGTCCATGCACTTCACCGCCGGAGCAGTGAATCGTATAGTTTCCTGCTGTCAGCTCACCGTCACAGTCGAACGAAAAACCGTCCAGTGTGCCGTTCTGACGGAGATACGCAAGCGAAGTAACAATCTTGAACGTAGATCCCGGCGGATATCTTCCCTGCAGACCGCGGTTCAGAAACACGCCGCTCTCATCGTCTGCGTTCAGTGCCTCCCAGTCCTCATCAATCGTATTAGGATTAAAAACCGGATTGCTCACATTGGCAAGTACACGGCCCGTTTTTGCCTCCAGCACGACAACTGCACCGCGGTATCCGTCCAGTGCATCGGCCGCGGCCTGCTGGAGTGTTGTATTCAGCGTTGTATAGAGACTGTCTCCCGGGTTCTTCGCATCGCTGAATTCATTCTTTACCTGCTTTAACTTACTTGTATGGGACTCCATCAGCATATAGTTGTAGGAAGATTCGAGGCCGCTGTTTCCTTTTCCCGTGTAGCCAACCACCTGCGCAAACAGGCTGCCGAACGGATACGTTCTTACCTCATCCCCGTTTTCATCTGTCGTCGTCTTTGCCAGTTCCTGGCCGTCCGCAGAATAAATTGTTCCGCGGATCACGCGCTCTGCATAGTTATTCTGTCTCGTATTGTAAGAACTATTCAGAAATTCTTCTTTCCGCACGACATTAAAGTAAACGAGATACGCGATCAACCCAAGAAACATGGCCACGAACAGAAACGAAACGATCAGATACGGCCCTGCGCCGTTGTTTGCCGCCTTACCAGTGGAGGCTGTTCTCGGTCTGCTCTTCGATCCGCCGTTCGAATTCATCCGGCTGCTCGCGGTACTTCTGGCGGGTTCCCTGTCCGTCGTTCCGGCTGCCGCTCTTCTTTCGTCTTTCGGTCTCTTCGTCCGGGCGTCGTTTTTTCTTGGCGCCTGGGTCGTTTTTCTGCTGGTTTCGTTTCTTCTTGTTTCGTCTTTTCTCAAGCTCCTCACCTTCGTCTTCCCTTAAGATGTACAATCCCTGAATGATCGACAGCATCAGCACCGTGGAGAACATGGAGCTTCCCCCATAGCTGACCAGCGGCAGCGTGATACCTGTCATAGGAATAAATTTAATGGTTCCTCCGATGGTGAGGAACACCTGTGTCGCATATTCCGTTCCAAGACCCATGGCAATCAGTTTGTAGAACCGTTTGCTCATCTTCATGGAAATATTGATAATCAGAAGGAATGTGGACATGCACAGCAGAATCAGGCAGATTCCGAAGATAATGCCCATCTCCTCACAGATCGCACAGAAAATAAAGTCTTTCGTTGCAACCGGGATAATGTCAGGCCGTCCCTCGAAAAGGCCGGTTCCGAACCATCCGCCGGAGCACATGCCGAAGAGTCCCTGTGCTAACTGGCTGCTGATATCCCAGTTTCCGATCGGATCCTGCCAGAGTGCCACACGGTTCCGTACATGGGAAAACAGGAAATACGCCACAACGCAGGCGGCACTCATTCCCGCAAGTCCCAAAAGCGGATATCTGGCTTTTCTCGTTGCCACATAGATTACAACCACGTACGCCATAAAGAAGACGAACGCAGTTCCAAGGTCGGTGGATGCAACAAGGATCAGCACATGAACTGCCGCAACGACCGTTGCTTTCACAACGTTTCCAAAGGAATTATCCTCGCGCAGCATGCCTGCCATAAAGAACACGAGTGTGATCTTGGCAATCTCGGAGAGCTGGAACGTAATGCCGTGGATTTCGATCGACAGCTTCGCACCGCCGGAAGTAAAGCCAAGCACCATAACGACGGAAAGCATAGCAATTCCGAGCACAGCGTAAATCCAGGTCAGATTTTTCAGAAACTTGCCCTTTCGGACAATGACCGGAATGATGAAGCAGAGCAGTGTGGATGCCGCCAGAATTTTGTACTGGGACATCGCCTTTGACACGCTCAGTCTCGTCAGAATAATCATGCTGATCGAGAGCAGCATACACATGTTGTTTACCAGGATCATCGATGCCTTCCGGTAAATCAGGCGGTACAGGATCTGTACGCCCAGGATATACGCCATCGTGAGCAGAAACATCTGAATCGTTGATACTTCGCCTTCCTGCAGGAACATCACGAAGAAACAGATGAAATTCATCAGAATGATCATGATGATCTGCCGCATCAGAATGTAATGGCGCTCATCCTCATCCCGCTCTTTGAGTGCAGCAAACGACTGCACGGTAAAACAGATCATGAGGAAGGTAATCACATATTTTGATAACTGAACAATGGTATTTTCCATAAATTCCCCTTATTTTTTCTCACCGTTTACTCTACTTTCCGGCGGAAATGGCCTTTGGTATATTCCTGTTCGGCCGGAACTGCGATTCCTTTACAGTACGTTCCAGCAAACGCAGCGGCGATTTCTTTTGTCTCCTCCAGTGTCTCGATGGTAAAATTCAGCCGCACCGCAGCCGGATGCATGGACCGGATCTCATCGGCTTCTTTTACCAGGCCGAGCGGAAGGCTGTTGTAGATCACACTGTAGCACGAGGTGCAGTAACTCTTCACCGGGAAGTATTTTCCCATCCGGTCTTTTAAGCGTACCAGAGAATAACTGTGATTGCAGCCGTTCAGGTTCTTCTGGACACACTGGGCGGAAACCATCATCGGAAGGTAGCCGTAGACCACCATTTCGCTGTTCGTATTGTCACGTTTTCCGATTTCCCGCTCGTTCAGCTCATACGGAACGGTATCACGCTGCACGCCCTGCTCCTGCCAGAATGCCTGCGCACGGCTGTTGTACGTGTAAACGCTGTAATCGAGCCGGATATCCTTTTCCATTCCCATCTCTTTCAAAAATGAAAAGCTTTCGAGATTGCGGATCAGGAAACCGCCAAGACCGATCTCCTTCAGACAGCGGAACGTGTCGCGGTATTCCTTCAGATCGCCTTCACGCACAACGTGCGGCAGCATCAGATAAACCTGTTTTCCCAGTTCTTTCGCCTGCAGGATTCCTTTTTCCGCCTGTTCTTCGAAGATTTCCCGTTTGAAGCATCCCATGCCGGCGTAGATCGTCGTGATCTCCGGAATCTCGAGCAGCGCATTCCACTGGGCTCTCGTCTCGGCAGATGCGGTCAGCTCCATTTTCTTTTCTGCCCTGTTCTCCTGGTCCGGTTTTCCAGATGCTTTTGCTTCCTGTTCCGGCTTTTCCGCTGCTTTTCTGCGGTATGGCTCTGTCATCTCTTTCACCAGCTGGTCCGAAACGCCTCTCCGCAGCTCGTTTAACGTCTGCATCGGCACGAAACAGTTGTCATCCATACAGACATCGAGTTCTTTGAAATAGAATGGTGTCTCGCCTGTCTTTTCCAGCTGTGTTTTTACGCGTTCCTCTGTCAGCGGCTGCTTCTTTGCCGGTTCTACCATGCCCGCCTCTGCTGTTACGCTGTATTTTCCGCTTTCTGCACTTAAGAACGCCGGCTGGCCCGGATACAGGGTCAGAAAGCCGGAAATCGGCTCTTTTGCCTCAGTCTCGATATAATCTCTCTGGATCTCATAAAAGAGCTGCTCATTTCTGCGCTGTTTCTTTTTATTTTCCTGCTCTTTTTCGTTCTTCAGCGCCATCATATCGCGTCCGTTTCTTACGGTATAATAGCTTTTGTTGAAACCGTCACGGTTATACAGCTCATACAGCTTTTTCATGTCCTCCGGCAGAACGTGGAAACGGGACGGCTTTTTTTCGTACAGATCGAGGTATTTGCGGTAAATGCTGACAACGCCCGCTGTATACTCCGGCTTTTTCATTCTGCCTTCGATTTTGAGGGACATAATCCCGGATTTTACAATCTCCGGCAGCAGTTCTACCGTACACATATCCTTCGGGCTTAACGGATAGCGGTCGCCCGGCTCCCCCATGCGGTGGTTGTCTTTATCGTACGCTTCGTACGGCAGACGGCACGGCTGCGCGCATCTTCCGCGGTTTCCGCTTCTCCCGCCGATCAGGCTGGAAAAAAGGCACTGTCCCGAATAGCAGTAGCAGAGCGCCCCGTGGACGAAGCATTCAATTTCAAGGTTGGTCGTCCGGTGGATTTTCTGGATCTCCGCAAACGAAAGCTCACGGGCCGGTACCACACGCGTCGCGCCAAGGCTCTCCAGGAAACGCGCTCCCGCAGATCCTGTCACTGTCATCTGTGTGCTCGCATGAATGTCGAGATCCGGGAACCAGGAGCGGACCGCCTTTAAAACGCCCATATCCTGGACAATCACGGCATCCAGTCCCTGCTCATAGTACGGACGCAGATACGGATACAGTTTCTCTTCCAGTTCCTCCTCTTTTAAGAGGGTGTTGACCGTCAGATACAGTTTCCGGTTCCGCAGATGGACGTAATCGATGGCTGAGAGAATCTCCTGCTCATCCAGATTTTTTGCATACGCTCTTGCGCCGAATGCGGCTCCGCCGAGATAGACGGCATCCGCACCGGCGGAAACCGCCGCTTTTAACGCTTCCATCGAACCGGCTGGTGCTAATAATTCTGTCTTCATCTTTATCTCCTAAAAACGGGCGATTACCTGTTCCGCAATCCCCCGTTTTTCCTTCTTTTACGCTTTTAATAAATCTTCCAGATCCTTATTTGCCTTATCAAGCTGCCGCTGCAGTTCTTCCATCTCGCCGCGCACATGTTCCAGCTCGATTCGTTTCTCTTCCAGCTCTTTTTTCAGATCGCCGGCCTGGATTTCCGCTGCGATCAGATCGTGCTTCATATCGTAGGTTTCCCGGTCTTTGGCTTCCATATCCTCTTCGAGGGTATCTACCTGGCTTTTTGCTTTGAAATAGTCGTCTGCAATGTTCAGTGCAAGCAGTGTGTGCTTCGTATCCACCGACAGGCGGTTGTATCCGGCTGACTGGGAAAGTTCGCTGATCTTCTGATTCAGATAAGCAGCTACTTTCTGCAGATATTCCGGGCTCTCATAGCCTCCCAGTGTGATAATTTTTCCATCTATTAAAACCTGTGTTGTATTTTTTACAGCCATTCTTTTGCTTTTCCTCCACTGAATTTAACCGGACCAAACTTCCGGCTAATATAACCTATCATATACCGAAAATGGAAGAAAAACAACCTTTTTCTGCAAAAAGCGACAGAAAATGAAAGATTCAGGGCTTTTACTCTTCGATCTTACGCGGTGCCTCCAGCCCCAGGTGGTGCCAGGCAAATTCCGTTGCCACTCTTCCGCGCGGAGTGCGGTTGATAAATCCGGATTTGATCAGGAACGGCTCGTAGACATCTTCGATGGTTCCGGCATCTTCTCCAATCGATGCTGCCAGGGTATCGAGTCCCACCGGACCGCCCTGGAACTTTTCCATAATGGTGGTAAGAAGCAGCCGGTCAGTCTGATCCAGTCCGTAACGGTCTACTTCCAGCAGATCGAGAGCAAATGATGCGACCTCTTTTGTGATTCTTCCATCGTATTTCACCTGGGCAAAGTCGCGGACACGCTTTAAAATCCGGTTTGCCAGACGCGGTGTTCCCCTGGAACGGCGCGCCATCTCAAGCGCTCCCTGCGGGTCCACCTCCACATTCAGTACTTTTGAGGAGTGCAGGATAATGTTGGCCAATTCTTCCTCCGTGTAAAATTCCAGATGGTGGATGACACCGAACCGATCGCGGAGCGGAGCAGTCAAAAGACCTGCACGCGTTGTTGCGCCGACCAGCGTAAACTTCGGCAGATCCAGGCGGATCGAGCGCGCCGAAGAGCCTTTTCCGATCATGATATCAATCGCAAAATCCTCCATCGCTGGGTAAAGAACCTCCTCGACCTGGCGGTTCAGGCGGTGGATCTCATCAACAAACAGGACGTCGCCCTCCTGCAGATTGTTGAGGATCGCTGCCATCTCACCCGGTTTTTCGATCGCCGGGCCGCTCGTTACCTTCATATGGGTTCCCATCTCATTTGCAATGATGCCCGCCAGCGTTGTTTTTCCAAGTCCCGGAGGGCCGTAAAACAGCACATGATCGAGAACATCACTTCGCTGTTTTGCTGCTTCAATATATACTTTCAGGTTCTTTTTCGTCTTTTCCTGTCCGATGTAGTCGTCCAGGTGCTGGGGACGGAGCGAACCTTCGATTTTCACGTCCTCCTCGAGAACGTCAGTTGTGATAATTCTTCTTTCCATCGTTATAAGGTTTCCTTCTTCCACAATTTAGGACCATCTGCTAAAACATATGCTTCAATGCCGCTTTCAGCACAGCCTCGCTGTCCATGCCTTCGGTGATTTCGACTTTCTTTACTGCCTGCAGTGCTTCCGTTCCGGAGTAGCCAAGCGCAGTCAGCGCCTGTACCGCATCCTGGAAGGCATCCGGTTCGCCTGCCTGCCGTACCGCCGCAGCCGCCTGATTTCCTGCCAGCTTCTGCTCGAACGCTTCCTGCAGGTCGAATTTGTCTTTTAATTCCAGAATCAGCTTCTGCGCGGTCTTCTTTCCGATGCCCGGTGTTTTGGCAATCGCCTGGACATCTTCCGAGAGGACGGCAAAGCGCAGATTGTCTGCAGTAAGCGTGGACAGCACCGCAAGCGCCGCTTTTGGTCCGATGCCGCTTACGCCGATCAGCATACGGTATATTTCAAGATCTTCACGGGACAGAAAGCCGAATAGGGAAATTCCGTCTTCCCGCACACTCATATGGGTATATATCTTTAACTCTTCTCCCTCCCGGATGCCTGCGTCGAACATACTCGCTGGAATATTCAGCTCATAGCCGATTCCATGGCTTTCGAGAATCATTTTTCCTTCCGAAAGAGAATCTACAGTTCCTTTGATAAATGCAATCATGTTTTTCCTCCAAAGCGCCGTTTTTTTTTTCGAAAGCGAACGCACATTCTATTATAGCAGAACTTTTCTCATCACGCAACGATTAGTCGCTGTCTTTCTTGCATGTCAGATTTTTTCGTCTTATAATATCTTTAGATTCAAAAAAGTTTTTCAAAGGAGACAAAAAACCTTATGCAGATCATAGATTCTACCCCCGCTGCTCTCTCTGCCAATCTTCAGATGTATCTGAGAAACGGCGATGTCTTTTTCGATATTGAGACGACCGGCCTTTCCTGGCGTACCTCGCATCTCTATCTGATTGGTGCGCTGTTCTTTGACCCGGCCGCGGATGCTTTCACACTGCGCCAGTGGTTTCTTGATCGACCGACCGAAGAAAAAGAGATGCTTGTCTCTTTTTTCACGTTTCTTTCCGACGTGAAGCGGCTGGTGCATTTTAATGGAACGACATTTGATCTTCCTTACCTCACACACAAAGCACTGTTTTATCAGATGGAAGATCCGCTTTCGTCAATCGCATCCCTGGATCTTTATCAGGCACTCCGCCCGTTTCAGTCAATCCTGGGACTTTCTTCAATGAAACAGAAAAATGTGGAACAGTATCTCTCATTCCCACGGAAGGATCAACTTAACGGAAAACAGTTGATTTCTGTTTACCACGACTATCTTCAGACACTGGATGAAAAGAAACTGGAACTGCTTTTCCTTCACAATTATGAGGATGTCCTCGGCATGGGTTCTGTTCTGGAACTGCTCGCGCTTCCTGCCCTGTTTCACGGCGATTTTTCTGTCCAGTCGTGTCGTTTTACCGGACAGACACTGGAAGTTTCACTGCAGCCCGAGCGGGAAGTTCCGGTTTTCCTCTCCCGTGTCTGCGCGGATGGTTCTCTTACAGCCTTTGGTTCACGGGTTTCTCTCTCCCTGCAGACGCATACGGCGGAGCTGAAATATTTCTTCCCGGACTATAAGAATTACTATTATCTTCCGCTGGAGGATCAGGCTGTTCACAAGAGCGTTGGCGCGTTTGTCGATCCGGAACACCGTCAGAAAGCAAAGGCTGCCAACTGCTATCAGCGGCGGACCGGTACATTTCTTCCGCAGCAGAAAGAGTTTTTCACCCCGGCCTTCCGCGAGGATTTCAAAAGCCGCCCTTACTATTTTGAGTGGTCCGATGCCTTTCTTTCGCAGGAAAATCTCCTGAAAGAGTATCTCTGTTCCGAGCTTCAGCTCTTTTTCAAAGACGATAGCAAAACCAGAAAATAAAACAGCCGTACACGTTTTTGCATGCACGGCCGTTTTTCCGGGACTGTCCTTTCCAAGCAGTCCTTTATTTTTTCTCTTCTTTCTCTTCTACCTTTTTTTCTTCCTTTTTCAGAGAAGCATGATGCGTTCCCTGCAGATGCGGATAGGCGCGCAGATAACGTTTCGTTGTCAGGCGCATCAGCCAGTTGGTCGGAAGCTGCGGTTTTGTCATCTGATCAAAGCGCTCCAGCAGCTCTTTAAGATCCGGCATCTTATCACTGCGCACATCAAATCCAAGTGCCGCAAACCGTTCTTTCTGCTCTGCTCCGAACTCGGTCAGGCGTTCCTTCTGCTCTGCTCCGAACTCCATCAGGCGGTTCTTCGACTCGAAAAGCGGATTTCTTCTTCCCTCGGCTTCTTTCCGCTCCTTCTCCAGCTTCTGCATCTGCTCCATTGCCTCAGACAGTGTCTGGCGCTTCTCGGCCAGATATTCTTTCATCTTATCTCTGGAATACTCTGCACGATACTGCTGTACTTTCGCATTCATCTCCTCGGCAAGCTGGTTAAAGCGGGATTTCTGCAGATATTTCAGAAATTCTCCCCACGTTTTCTCCAGACTGCGCATCTTCTGTCCCAGCTGGAATGCTGCGGCTGCGGAAAATCCAAAATCTACCAGATAGCAGACGGTAACAACGGAAACAATGATCTCTCCTGTAGTATCCGAAACAAGATTCACTACTTTCACGGCAATCGGCTGCAGAATATAGAACAGCCCCAGTGTAAAGAATCCCCAGGCAATCGAACTGCTGAGGCAGATCTTTCCCTGAAAATTAAACTTCTGATTGCTGTAGTCCCACCAGTGCGCATGAAAAATGGTCTCCATCAGCACGCCGGTTACATATTCCAGAACCGTCGCTACAATGACACCTCCGAAATACAGTGCCCAGACGTTCGCTTCAAACGGGCGCAGGATCAAGTATACCATAACAGCGCCGGTGCCGTACAGTGTCAGCAGCGGACCATTGACAAAACCGCGGTTGACCAGTTTTTTCTGCCGGATCGATACATAGGAACTCTCCCAGATCCATCCGCAGAAGCTGTACAGCCAGAACCATGCTAGAACGTGGTACAGATCCACACCCAGAATCTTCGTCTCCCACATAAACTTTCATCCCCTTTTTCTTTTCTGGTGCCAAAAACAGGATGATAAGAAAATACCGCAGGCAACAGGTTTCCTGTCTGTTCAGGAAACCCGGTTGTCTACGGCATTCTAATCATCCAACTGCAGCACCTGCAAGTTAAATTATTCTTACTCTTCTACTGGCTCTTCGTTTTCCAGAGCTTTCATGCTCAGAGAGATTTTTTTGTCTTCCTCGTTGAAATCAACTACTTTTGCAGTGATTTCCTGTCCGATTTTCAGTGCATCAGACGGTTTCTCAACGTGCTCTCTGGAGATCTGGGAAACATGAAGCAGAGCATCTACGCCCGGCTCAAGCTCAACGAATGCACCAAAGTCAGTCATACGGGCAACACAGCCTTCTACTACGTTGCCTACAGCGTATTTGTCAGCAGCGTTCAGCCACGGATTCTCTTCCGGGAATTTTAAGGAAAGAGCGATCTTGTCGCCGTTGATGTCTTTGATCAGAACTTTTACAGTCTCACCAACTTTGAATACTTTTTTCGGGTTCTCTACGCGGCCCCAGGACATCTCAGAGATGTGAAGCAGTCCGTCAGCTCCGCCCAGATCGATGAATGCGCCGAAATCGGTAACATTCTTAACAGTTCCCTCTACAACATCGCCAACTGCAATGCGTGCGAACAGTTCTTCCTGCAGTTTCTTCTTCTCAGCAACGATGAGCTGTTTGCGGTCACCGATGATGCGTCTTCTTCTCGGGTTGAACTCGGTAATAACGAATTCAATTTCCTGATCTGCATATTTAGACAGATCTTTTTCATATACATCAGATACAAGGCTGGCCGGAATGAATACTCTGGTCTCCTCAACAACTACGGATAATCCTCCGTTCAGTACCTGTGTTACTTTTGCTTTCAGAACTTCATGATTCTCGAATGCTTCCTCGAGTCTCTTGTTGCCTTTTTCAGCAGCAAGTCTCTTGTAAGTAAGAAGGACCTGTCCCTCTCCATCATTTACTTTCAGAACTTTGACTTCCATTTTGTCACCTGGCTGTGCAACGGTGTGAAGATCGATGGAAGAATCGTTGGAATATTCGTTTTTGGTAAGAATACCATCGGCTTTGTATCCGATATTCAGGATAATCTGATCGTCTTTGACATCGATTACAGTACCCTCAACGACTTCTCCGTTTCTGATTGTTTTAAATGATTCATCCAGCATTTGTTCAAAACTCATTTCTGACATTTTTTGAACCTCCTCAATTATTTTATTCGGGGTGGATGCCCCAGCTGTAATACCTACGCGACCAAATGATTGAAAAGGCTTAGATTCCAAATCAACGAGTGTCTCTATAAAGTAAGTATTTTTACATTCTTCTTTACATATCTCATACAGCTTTTGCGTGTTTGAACTATGTCTGCCTCCCACGACAAACATGGCATCAACCTTCCTGGCAATTGCTCTCGCTTCCGTCTGTCTTTCCTCGGTAGCGTTGCAGATAGTCTTTAAAACAGTACTATCATAACTCTTTTTCAAAAAAATTTCAACTAAATCTTTAAATTTGTTGTAATTAAATGTCGTCTGTGCCACAATAGATATTGGTTTTCCATTTTCGGGCACAAAACTTTCCGCTTCTTCGGCGGTATGCATCACGGTAACCGGGCCGCTCGCCCATCCCATGATGCCCTGTACCTCCGGATGATCCGCGCTTCCGATGATGACGACGTGGCGGCCTTTTCTGCCCTCCTCGTCCACAATCCGGTGGATCTTCTTGACAAACGGGCACGTCGCATCTACAATCTTCATGCCGCGCGCTTCGATCTTTTCACAGACATCCCGCGACACGCCATGCGACCTGATCACAACGGTTCCGCCGGAAAGCCCCTCTAGTTCATCTTCCGAATGGATCACCTGCACGCCGCGGTTTTCGAGATCCTCCACAACCTGTTCGTTGTGAATAATCGGCCCGAAGGTGTAGACCGGCTTTTCACCGCTCTCAATTTCACGGTATACCGTATCGACCGCCCGTTTGACGCCGAAGCAGAAGCCTGCACTTTTTGCAACAGTTACTTCCATCTGTTTTTCTTCTCCTCTTTTCTCTGCCGCGTTTACATGCGCTCGCGGGCAAGGCTTAAGATCTTTTCCACAACCTCATCGATCGTCATTTCAGAGCTGTCAACGAGTACGGCGTCTTCTGCCTGTACCAGCGGGGAATGCTCTCTGTGCATGTCCTGATAATCACGCTCATTGATATCTTCCTCGATTTTCGCAAGATCGGCTGTCTGTCCCTTTTCGGTCAGCTCTTTCCAGCGGCGCAGTGCGCGGACATGGGCACTTGCTGTCAGATAGACTTTCAACGGTGCGTTCGGCAGAACGGCAGTTCCGATATCGCGGCCGTCCATCACAAGATCCGTATTCTCCGCCATCTCCTGCTGCAGCTCCACGAGTTTTTTCCGTACTTCCAGATAGGCGCTTGTCGCGGATGCCATCTTTCCAGCCTCCTCGGTGCGCAGTCTTCCGGTGACATTGACGCCGTTTAAATAAACCTGCTGCTCTCCGTTTTCGTAGGAAATGGAAATTTTCACATCTTTGCAGGCTGCCTCAATTTTTTCCTGCTCTTCCGGTGCAATGCCAAGATCTGAAAAATAGATGCCCATGGCACGGTACATTGCTCCTGTATCAACGTAGACAAACGAAAGCTCCTTTGCCACACGTTTTGCGATTGTACTTTTGCCAGCGCCTGCCGGTCCGTCAATTGCAAGATTAAATCTCATCTTCTCTCTTCCTCCTGAAAATTCTAAAATCTGTGATCCATATTTTATTCCTGTTCTTCCTTTGCCCGGATCTCTTCGGCTGCAGCGTGGGCACTTGCCCAGGCAATCTGCAGATTGAAGCCGCCGGTCAGTGCATCGAGATCGAGCACTTCTCCTACGAAGTACAGACCTTCTTTTTTCTTTGCCTCCATCGTGCCCGGACGGATCTCTTTCACGGAAACACCACCCTGTGTGATAATTGCTTCACGGAAACCCCGTGTTCCGGTTACTGTAAACGGGAAATGCGTGATCAGCTCTTCAAAGTGCTGACGCTCCGCTTTCGATACGGCATTGACCTGTTTGTACGGGTCGATCCCGCCAAGAGAGAGCATCACCGGAAGCAGTTTCGCCGGGAACAGACTGTTGATCACGTTGCGGAACTGTTTGTTCCGGTTTTCCTCAAATTCACGCAGGATCCGCGCATCCAGCTGTTCTTCCGTGAGTGCCGGCTTCAGGTTCAGATATCCTTTCAGCGGCTGCTGTTCCAGTGCTTTTCCGATGTAGGAGCTCGCAGAAAGCCCCAGCGGGCCGGAAATTCCAAAATGTGTAAACAGCATCTCGCCGAATCCATCGAACAGCGTCTTTTTGCCGTTTTTAATCGTCATCGTCACATTTTTCAGGGAGAGTCCCTGCAGCTCACGGATGTACGCTTCCTCTGTTTCCAGCGGCACCAGCGCCGGGCGGAGCGGAGTGACGGCAAGTCCTGCCTCTTCTGCGAAACGGTAGCCGTCTCCATCCGACCCCGTCGTCTGGTACGACATACCGCCGGTTGCGACAACGACATCATTGTAAAAAAGCTCTTTCCCGTTTTCCAGGCGGATTCCTTTCACGCGGTCTCCTTCGAAAAGAAGCTCTTTTACTTTTGTATTCTTATGCACCTGAACATTTTTCCGTTTCAGTTCCGTCTCCAGCGCGCGGATAATATCCGAGGAGTGATCTGACTCCGGGAAGACACGGTTTCCGCGCTCCACTTTTAAGCGGACACCTGCCGCTTCGAAAAACTCCTGCACCTGGGCGCTGTCAAAGCTGTAGGCGGAGCTGTACAGAAATTTCGGGTTTGTCACCACATTCGTGAAGAACTCTTCTGTCGGGCAGTCGTTTGTCACATTGCAGCGGCCCTTTCCTGTGATAAACAGCTTCTTTCCCAGCTTTTCATTTTTTTCATAGAGATGAATCTCTGTCTTTTCGCCGGCGGCAAGCACGGCGGTCATCATTCCGGCGGCGCCTCCGCCGATTACTGCTGCTTTTCTCATGCTTTCTCCTTTACCGGCAGAGCTGCCTTTTTTCCGCCCATGGGACGTGCATCGTCCAGCCCGTTGATTTCATCGTTGCTGTAAACCTGGTACTCATCCCACAGTTTTTCCATGCTCTCAAGTGTCTTTTTCACATCCGCCTGGCGTTTCATGCAGAGCGCCACGACAAGCGCATTGATTACACTCAAAGGGGCCACCAGAGAATCAACGATCGATGCCATATCGCTCTTGGCAATCAGCGTACAGGCTGCATAAACATTCATCGGTGAATGCACACTGTCTGTGATCGTAATCACCTTCGCTTTGCGGCTGTTCGCAAATTCCAGTGCCTTCATCGTACGCATCGAATACCGCGGGAAGCTGATGCCGATCACCACATCATCCTCCGTGATGCGGATCATCTGCTCGAAAATCTCGCTGGAACTGTTTGTCTGTACCTGGCGCACATCCGGGAAAATCATATGGAAATAGAACGCCAGAAAGCTCGCAAGCGGCGCGCAGCTCCGAATGCCGACAATGTAAATTGTCCGCGCAGAAAGAATCGTATCCGCAGCGCGCTCAAAGGCGCTCCGGTCCACTTCTTCCAGCGTCATCTTGATTTTTTCAATATCCGACTGCAGGACGGTCTCCAGAATTTCTCCCTGCGGCACGCGGCCATACGTAAACTGCATCCGCTGCACTGAATTCAGACGATTCATCACCATCTCCTCCAGTGCGCGCTGGAACTCCGGATATCCCGCGTAGCCAAGCTGCATCGCAAAGCGAACCGTTGTCGATTCGCTGACGCCGACCTGCTGTCCCAGGCGCGCTGCCGTCATCGATACGGCCTGGTCATAATGTGCCGTAATAAAATCTGCCAGCCTCTTCTGTCCTTTGCTCAACTTTCCGTAATTTTGATTCAGACGAATGAGGAGATTCTCGTTCGCTGCCTTCTGCTCTTCTGAAGAAGACTGTTCTTTTTCTTTTTTCATGTTATTTTCTTCCTGATTTGTTTTTCCGATCTGCAAATGCCGTTCGGCATCCACATTTTTTCTTTTGGGGGCATCCTGATTCTTTTTCGGACACACCTCGATCTTTTGAATTATAACACGAATAAATTACTGACGCAATGGCTGAAAAGCTGAAAAGGAAAGCCGGTGTTCTGCATTCCCTTTTTACAGGGAACACAGAACACCGGCTGATTTTTTTACTCAGATTTTATTTAGACCGGATATGCGCCGTCTTTTTTGTCAGCGGCTGCCGGATCTACTTTTGTCTGCTGCGCTTCACGATATTTGAAGAAGTCTACAGCTACCTGCGGGAACAGAGCGTAGGTTAATACATCCTCATCCTGCTGTTTCCACTGCTCGATCTCTTTCTCCAGTTTCGGAAGCTCCGGCTCAAGCAGGTCTGCGTAGCGGCAGGTGATCGGCTCGGTATCGCCGATGCATTTCTTCTGTACTTCCGGATTGAACGGTTTTACAGTTGCACCGTATTTTCCGGCAAGAACGTCTTTTGTCTCTTTCGTTACCATCTTGTAACGCTCGCCCATCAGGACATTGAATACAGCCTGGGTACCAACGATCTGGGAAGACGGAGTAACCAGCGGGCACTCGCCGAGGTCTTTTCTTACGCGCGGTACTTCTTCGAGTACATCGTAGTATTTGTCCTCTGCGTGCTGCTCTTTTAACTGGCTTGTCAGGTTGGAGAGCATACCGCCCGGTACCTGATACAGAAGAGTCTTGATATTTACGCCAAGGTTCTTCGGATTTAAGAGGCCTGTATCGAGCGCTTCGTCTCTCATCGGACGGAAGTAATCTGCGATCTCAGCCAGTTTGTTCTGATCCAGACCAGTATCGTATGGAGTGCCTTTGAAGGTTTCAACCATAACCTCAGTTGCCGGCTGTGAAGTACCCATAGCGAATGGAGACATTGCGGTATCGATGATATCAACACCAGCCTCTACTGCTTTCAGGTACGTCATGGATGCAACACCGGAAGTATAGTGGGTGTGCAGCTGAATCGGAAGATCGGTTGCTTCTTTCAGCGCGGTTACCAGCTCAGTTGCCTTGTACGGAACGAGCAGGCCTGCCATATCTTTAATACAGATGGAATCTGCACCCATCTCTTCGATTCTCTTTGCCATGGTGGTCCAGTAATCCAGGGTGTAAGCATCTCCTAAAGTATAGGAAAGTGCTACCTGTGCGTGGCCTTTTTCTTTGTTTGCTGCGCTGACAGCGGTCTGCAGGTTGCGCAGATCGTTCATACAGTCAAAAATACGGATGATGTCGATTCCGTTTGCGATGGATTTCTGTACGAAATACTCTACTACGTCGTCTGCGTACGGACGATATCCCAGGATATTCTGTCCGCGGAACAGCATCTGCAGTTTCGTGTTTTTAAATCCGTCACGAAGTTTTCTCAGTCTCATCCATGGATCTTCATGCAGGAAACGTAAGGAAGCATCAAAGGTTGCGCCACCCCAGCACTCTACTGCGTGATATCCGATTTTATCCATTTTATCAATGATCGGAAGCATCTGTTCTGTTGTCATTCTTGTCGCGATCAGGGACTGATGTGCATCACGCAGAACAGTTTCCATAATCTTGACAGGTTTCTTTTCTACTGCCATTTCTATCCTCCTAAATGAAGTGTTTTTCACTTTTGTTTGTCTTAAGAAGTTATACACCAAAGATCGCCATGAAGGTACCGGCCGCTACTGCTGTACCGATAACACCGGCTACGTTCGGTCCCATCGCATGCATCAGCAGGAAGTTCGTCGGATCTGCCTCAGCGCCAACCTTCTGGGATACACGGGCTGCCATCGGAACCGCAGATACACCTGCAGAACCAATCAACGGGTTGATTCTTCCATGTGTTGCCTTGCACAGTATTTTTCCTAACAGGACACCGCCTGCAGTACCAAATACGAATGCGATCAGACCCAGTGCAACGATCTTTAAAGTGCTGACATTTAAGAATGCCTCCGCACTTGTGGATGCACCAACGGAAGTACCAAGAAGGATAACAACGATGTACATCATGGCGTTGGAAGCTGTCTCCTGAAGCTGTTTTACAACGCCGCACTCGCGGAACAGGTTACCAAGCATCAGCATACCTACCAGCGGAGCGGTAGACGGAAGAATCATGCAGACAACGATTGTAATGACAATCGGGAACAGAATCTTCTCAAGTTTGGATACGGAGCGAAGCTGCTCCATTTTGATTTTACGCTCTTTTTCTGTAGTCAGAAGCTTCATGACCGGCGGCTGGATGATCGGCACAAGTGACATATAGGAATATGCTGCTACTGCGATCGGTCCCATCAGGTGCTGCTGTCCGAGCTTGTTCAGAAGGAAGATAGAAGTCGGGCCGTCGGCACCGCCGATGATGGAGATAGCTGCTGCCTCTCTTCCATTGAATCCCATGAAAATAGCGAAAAAGTACGCCAGATAGATACCAAGCTGTGCTGCAGCTCCCATGATGAAGCTGATCGGGTTTGCAATCAGCGGACCGAAGTCTGTCATCGCACCTACACCCATGAAGATCAGGGATGGAAGGATACTCCACTCGTCCAGAGTAAAGAAATAGTAGAACAGACCGCCCGCATGCTCAAGACCCTGTACGTCGGTATAAGGCTCAGCCATGATGTCCGGGTAAATGTTTACAAGCAGCATACCGAATGCGATCGGTACAAGAAGCAACGGCTCAAATTCATGCTTAATCGCAAGATACAAGAAGAAGCAAGCCACTGCGATCATAACGTAATTGCCCCAGTCCAGATTAAAAAACGCCGTCTGGTGAAGCAGGTTGTTTAAAGTTTCAGTAATCATTTTTTCACCTCCGGTTTTTTCTTACAACGGGCATTAGTTCATGGTTGCAAGAACGTCACCGGATTCTACTGCATCGCCTACTGCTACATTGATGGTTGCTACTGTGCCATCCTGCGGTGCTACAACCGGGATTTCCATCTTCATGGCTTCCAGTACAAGAACAGCATCTCCTGCTTTTACAGCGGTGCCTGCTGCTGCTTCGATTTTGCAGATTTTACCAGGTACAGAAGCAGTAACCTCTACGCTGCCTGCTGCGCCTGCCGGAGCTGCTGCTTTCGGTGCTGCCGGTGCTGCTTTTGGTGCCGGAGCTGCTTTTGCTGCGCTGACAACTGGAGCTGCGCCTGCTGTGGTTCCTTCTTCTACAGTTACGTTATATACATTTCCGTTTACGGTAATGGTGTAGTTTTTCATTGAAAATTTCCTCCTTAAGCTCTTTTGCCTTTTCTGCGGATCGGACGTGCAACATAAGCATCTCCGGATGCAGAAGCCATATCTTCTTCATACATGGCGATTGCAGCTGTAATAACAGCCTGCAGCTCCATATCGTCTGCTTGCGGTGCTGTCTCTTCAACAACCGGTGCTGCGACAGCCTTCGGTGCTTCCTGTACAGGTGCTGCCGGTGCTTTTTTCTTCTTCTTGTCTCCCAAAATGTAATCAAACGAAGAAATAACGAAAATCAGGAAAATCAGCATAACAAATACGGTACCGATTCCGATGATGGTGTTCATGCCGGCCTGGCCGATCAGAACGCCCTTTGACTCCTCAACGGTGATGGTGAGGTCGGTCGGAACTGGTGTTCCGGTGCTGATGTTCCAGAATACGCGGACAATACCAGGATTTTTTTCAAATTCACCCGGAATTGTGCAGGTTACAAAATCTCCGTCTACTTCGAGAGTACCGTCTTCCAGGCTTTTTACCTCTCCGAGGTCAGCCTTTGCCTCTTCCCATGCCTCAGCTGCTCTTGCATAGAACTGCTGGTCGGAAGCTTCCATATTGACAAGATCGTCATCGCTGTAGGTCATCAGGCTCTGTCCTACCCACTGAACACTGGAGGAGAGCAGAGAATCTACCGTAGATGCCTCAACCGGTGAATAAGCCGGTGTAGATGCCGCATCCGCAAAAACAGGAGCTACGGTCACAACCATGGTGCAGGCTGCGGTAAGGACGAGACTTACTAATTTTTTCCAGTTCTTTCTCATCGTATGCCACCTTCCTTAGACTGTTCCGTGTTTTCTGTCCGGTCTGTCTTCTCTCTTGGTATACAGCATCTCGAATGCGCCGATAACATATTTTCTGGTGTCTTCCGGCTCGATGATGGTGTCCACATAGCCTCTTCTGGCTGCGGAAGTTACATTGTTCTGAAGGGTTGCATATTCAGCTGCTTTCTCGTTGATGGTAGCAGCGTCAGATCCTTCGTACATGATCTTTGCTGCAGATTTTGCATCCATCATTCCGATTTCTGCGTTCGGCCATGCAAATACCATGTCTGCTCCGATGGATTTGCTGTTCATGACAACGTATGCGCTTCCGTATGCTTTGCCGACAACAACGTTTACTTTCGGAACGGTTGCGTTTGCGAAAGCTGCGGTCAGGGCTGCTGCGTTCTTAGCCATGGTTCTCTCAGAGCATTTGGTTGCCTTGAATCCGGTTACGTTTGTGATGGTAAGTACCGGGATGCAGAAAGCATCGCAGAAGTTTACGAAATCTGCTGCTTTTTTGGCTCCTCTTGCGCTTAAGGTTCCATCCATTTTCTCTTTTACAGTTCCGTCCTCGCCGTAGATTTCAGAGCGGTTTGCAACTGCTCCTACGGTTGCTCCGTTTAACTGGATGAATGCGGTTACAACATCTTTTCCGTAAGCGGCTTTGGTCTCAAAATAGATGCCGTTGTCGCTGAGCTGGGAAAGAAGGATTCCGGTATCGCCTGCGCAGTTTGCAAGGTCTGCACATGCACGGTTCAGATCATCCTCGCACTCGGTGTATGCTTCGTCCTCATTGTTTGCCGGAAGCATAGATACCAGGTTTCTGATCTGTCCGAGGATTTCTTCCTCGGTTCCAGCAAAGTCAACAAGACCTGCTTCTTCGCCCTGGAAATCTGCGGATGCGGTATCACATTTGGATACGTGGTTTCCGTCCAGTGCGTTCGGGGAGTTTACGAAAAGTTTTCCGTTTTTAGACTCCATGAACGTGAAGTCTGTCATAGCCGGGATGAGTGCCATACCGCCGCCGCAGGTACCAAATACTGCTGTGATCTGTGGAATCACGCCGGATGCCATTGCCTGCGCCATATAGATTTCGCCGAAACCGTTCAGAGCATCAGTTGCCTCCTGCAGACGCATACCGGCACAGTCTACCAGTCCGATGACCGGAGCACCTGTTTTCTGTGCAAACTCATACAGTCTCGCGATTTTTTTTGCATGCATTTCGCCGATGGTACCGCCCATCACAGACGCATCCTGGCTGTATACGTATACCAGGCTGCCGTTGATCACACCGTAACCAGTAATTACACCATCGGATGGTGTCTCCATGCCGGCCATGTTGAAATCTGTGCTTCTGGCAGTAACCTGTCCGCCGATTTCCACAAAGCTGTTTTCATCCAGCAAAGAGGCGATTCTTGTGCTCGCTAAACTTTGTGCTGTGTTACTCATTCTTCAAACCTCCATCTTTCTATTTTCATTATAAAATTTTAAACAAATTTTATACAAGTCTATCATATCTGTTTTTTCGTTTTTTTTCAATACTTTTTCTCACCTTTTTGACAGAAAATAGACAGAAAAATTTCAGATTTTTCCTATTATAAATGGAAGGTCAAACTTGATTTTTCCCGGCCTTTCCTTTTTCAAAAAGTCCTGTTTTCTTTCCGCATCGTACAAAAAAGCCGCCCGGCGGCGGCTTTTCTTACACGTTTTTCCTTCGGTTTAATATAGTTCAATGTGAACCGGAATTCCATTCTCATACTGCATCGCCGGTTCGCCAAGAATCAGCGGACGAAGATACGCCATCATCTCCTCGGTCACATCATGACCATCTTCTGTAATCCAGGAAAGCGGCACTTTCTTTTCTTTATTTGCCACTTCCGATACCGGAACGGAGGTATACTCCACGCGGTAAGGATCCGCGGAGATTCTTCGGATCGATGCCATCTGTCCTCCCTGTTTTTCCAGTGCACACTGGCAGGCTTTCATGCCGAGCATACGGGACTCCTCAAGATCGGTCGCACTCGCAAGATGAGCCGCGCACCGCTGCATCAGGTTCAGTTCAATCGATCTTACCTTACAGCCGATACGGTCACGCACCAGCTCTTCGAGTACTTTTGCAGAACCTGCAATGTAGCTGTGCCCAAACTGATCCTGTGCATCGCTCTGCACATGCTCAGAAACATAGCGGCCCTCGCTGTCATGGATGCCCTCGCTGATTGCAACCAGAACACTGTCCTTCTGTTCCAGTTTTTCCTGCACATCCTTTAAAAACTGTTCGGTGTCAAAGACCGGCTCGCAAAGATAGATCAGGCTCGGCCCTTCTCCGCCGTTGACACGGGACAGTGCAGACGCTGCCGTCAGCCATCCTGCGTTTCTTCCCATGACCTCCACGATGGTCACAGCCTTCTTTTCATATACATGGCAGTCTCTCTCCAGCTCTGCAAAGGTTGCTGCCAGATATTTTGCCGCAGATCCAAAGCCCGGGCAGTGATCCGTTTCGACAAGATCATTGTCAATCGTCTTTGGCGCCCCGACAACAAACACATCGTCCACACCGTTTTCTTTGCAGTACTTTGACATCTTGTCTACGGTATCCATCGAATCATTTCCGCCGATATAAATAAAATAACGGATCTCATGTCTGCGAAAAATTTGAAGTATTTCTTCAAAATCCTCCTTGTTTTCTTCCGGATCGCCCAGTTTATAACGACAGGAGCCAAGCGCTGCTGCCGGGGTCTGCATCAGAAGAGAGATTTTTTCTGCTGAATCCAGTTTTTTTCCAAGATCAAGAAATTTTTCTGCAAGCACGCCTTCAATTCCATTTACCGCACCATAAATATGATCTACTTTTCCGGACAGTACAGCACAGGAAACAACTCCTGCCACCGTTGCATTGATCGCCGCGGTCGGTCCGCCAGACTGCGCTACTAACAGATTTCGCATATGATTTTCCTCCATCTATTCCCACTACTTTCTAAAAGTTTTTCACGAAATCACTTTCGCTTCGTCCTATAGCGTACCATATTTTTTTTCTTCCGTACACCCTGTTTTGCGTTTCCGGGAAAAGCCTGTAGACTTTCACAACGGATTGCAAAGTTTTTCGTTTTTTTCTTGCAGGATTGCCCTTAAAAAGCTATAATAGAAGCAATGTCCACGAAAAGGACGCAGAAAAATATACGTTTCATCAACAAAAAAACTGGAGGTTTTTTTCATGCAGACCAAGCAAGATGGCCGTCTCGGCACCGAAAAAATCGGGAAACTGATGCTCGAACTGGCCCTTCCCTCTGTCCTCGCACAGATTGTAAATGTACTATATAACATTGTAGACCGCATTTATATCGGCCGGATTCCTGATGTTGGTTCCCTGGCACTGACCGGTGTCGGCGTCACGTTTCCGATTATCACAATCATCTCCGCCTTTGCCGGATTCGCAAGTGGAGGCGGTGCTCCTCTTGCCGCCATCGCACTCGGACAGAAAAACCGGGACCGCGCAGAAAAAATTCTTGGAAGCTCCACTTCCCTGCTGCTCTTTTTCTCCGTGTGTCTGATGGCGTTTTTCTTTTTCTTTCAGACACCGCTTCTGTACCTCTTTGGTGCAAGCAGCAACACAATCCGATACGCTTCCACGTATATTTCCATTTATCTTGTCGGAACCGTATTTGTCGAGCTGGCTGTCGGATTGAATACTTTTATCAGCTGTCAGGGACACGCACGCACGGCCATGTGCTCCGTTCTCATTGGCGCTGTTATCAACATTGGTCTTGACCCGGTTTTCATCTTCGTTCTTCATATGGGTGTTTCCGGGGCCGCACTTGCTACCATTCTCTCCCAGGCTTTAAGTGCTGCATGGGTTCTTCGGTTTCTTACCTCAAAAAAATCAGGTGTCCGCCTTTCTCTTCGCACCATGAAACCGGATTTTTCCATTTTAGGCTCTGTCATGGCACTCGGCATCTCACCATTTATCATGTCTGCAACGGAAAGTGCCATCACAATCGTCATGAACCACGGGCTACAGACGTACGGCGGCGACCTCTATGTCGGCTCGATGACAATTCTCCAGTCGGTGCTGCAGCTGATTTTCGTACCGGTCAACGGCTTTACGAACGGTGTACAGCCGATCATCAGCTACAACTTTGGTGCAGGCCAGTTTGACCGTGTCCGCCAGACAATCCGGCGCATGATCGCCATTACTTTTACTGCCGCTTTCGTCTACGTTGTATTCGCAATGCTTCGTCCGGCTCTTTTTGCCGGTCTTTTCACGACTGACCCGGAACTGATTGTCATCGTAGAGAAGGTACTTCCGGTTTACATTGCCGGCATGGCAATTTTCGGACTGCAGAGCGGCGTACAGAGTTCCTTCCTCGGTCTTGGCCAGGCGAAGATTTCTCTTTTTATTGCACTGCTCCGGAAAGTCATCCTTCTGATTCCGCTTGCACTCATTCTGCCGCATTTCTTCGGTGTCATGGGCGTTTACTATGCAGAACCGATCGCTGATGTATGTTCTGTTATCACTGCCGTTACGCTGTTTCTCTGCAATATCCGGAAAATTCTTTCAACAGAAACACTTGCAAAAGTGACTCATACCGAAGAATGACAAAAGAGGCGCTCTGCGACCTTTTCCATGCACCACCCATAATCAATTTTCTCGATCGTTTCGGCTGCATAGACGGGATATTCCGCGAGAAGAATCCCGTCGATCGAATACGTAACCGAACCGACCTTTTCTCCTTTCTTTACCGGGGCTTTCAAAAGCTCCGGTAAAAAAATGTCTTTTTCCGGTATTTCTGTCTCTTTCAGAAGAGCGGGAAGCGAGCGCGCCGGATCAAGCGCTGGGCTTGTAAGGGTAAGGCGGGCGCTGCTTTTTACCTGCAGCATCCCGTCGTAAACACCGTCTGCTACTTCAATCTGCCCTGGGTTCCAGCTATGGTCCAGCACGTCACGATACATATACGATTCCAGCCCGTAGTTTAAAAGCTTTGCGGCATCCGCCCATTTATAGTTTTTATGGCTGGGCCATCCGCACGCAAGCAACGACACAATCAGACGCTTTCCATCCCGCTCCAGCGCACCGGTATAACAGTAACCGGCTTTTGCCGTGAAGCCGGTTTTTCCCGAAACAGCTCCATCCATCTGATCCAGCAGTGCGTTGTGATTATAGCAGTTGAACATGTTTTTCTTTTCCAGATCCCAGAAGGTATAGGACCGCGTCTGCGTCACTGCGAGAAACTGGGCGGCTTTCGGTGAAATCCAGACACAGTATCGCATGATCCGTGCCAGATCAGCTGCTGTCGTGTGGTGATCTCCGCCTGCGTCAGAAGCATCGAGACCGTTCGGCGTCACAAAATGCGTATCTGTACAGCCGATTGCTGCGGCTTTTTCATTCATAAGCGATGCAAATTCCTCTACACTTCCGCCGATGGTCTCTGCAATCATTACCGCCGCGTCGTTATGCGATTCCAGCATCAGGGAATACAGAAGATCGCCAAGCAGAAACTGTTCTCCCTCCCTCACACCGAGATGTACTTTCGGCGCTGCGGCTGCTTTAGCCGATGCAGTTGCGACCGTCTGCTCTTGTCCGTTTTCCAGTGCCAGAATGCATGTCATGATTTTCGTTGTGCTCGCCATTGCCATAGGATCTGTCTCGCGTTTTCCGAACAGCACACGGCCGGTATCGCCATCCATCAGGCATGCCGCCGTTGCAAACAGCTGATTCGGCTCGCTCTCCTGCTCTGTCGCAGTCACGGACACACTTCCCAAAAACAGAAGCAGGATTCCCAGGAAAAAACCTGTCTTGTTTCTTCTTTTTCTGTTCAAAATCAGATCCCCCTTGTGTTTTTTCTCTTTAAAAACGGAAAAGCCGGACGCTCTTTTGGGACCGGCTTTTTGTCTGCTTCTTCTTCATTATATGAGGTTTCCTGTAAAATCATGGTAAAATTTCACAAAGTTATTGACACTGCGATCCATATCATGTATAATTCCCCGTGTTTGTATAGAATTACTAAACTTTTTGTTTATTTTTACTGAGATTTCCTGAGAATCCGTATTCAGCAAAAGGATCCCGGGAAAGACTTTGGATGCAGAAAGGATTTTTTATGGAAATCGGAAAAAAAATCAGGGAACTGCGGATGTGGAAAGGGCTGACGCAGGAGGAACTGGCAGATCGGAGCGAGCTGTCAAAGGGATTTATTTCCCAGCTTGAAAACGATGTGACCTCTCCCTCGATCGCCACGCTGGTTGATGTTCTTACCTGCCTTGGAACGGATCTAAAAACGTTTTTCGGCGAAGAACAGGACAATCAGGTTGTCTTTTGCGAAGAAGATTACTTTGTAAAGACCGCTGAAGCGCAGGGCAACGAGATCGCATGGATCGTTCCGAATGCACAGAAAAACAGGATGGAGCCAATCCGGCTGACGCTGCAAAGCGGCGCGTGCACCGAGATTGATTCACCGCATGAAGGCGAGGAATTCGGCTATGTACTTTCCGGCCGTATTCTCCTTCATCTTGGAGATGAATGCCACAAAGTGAAGAAAGGGGAAAGCTTCTACTATCCCGCTTCCTGTAATCACTATCTGGAAAATCCGGGTAAAACACCGGCCATCATTCTCTGGGTCAGTTCACCGCCTTATTTTTAGATTTTTTACACCGCGTGATTTTCACGAGAAACGGTGTTCCAAATTTCACAACCCGAAAGGAGCATATTACACATGAGTACCAAATTACTTGATCTGGTCAACATCACAAAATCGTACGACGGAGTTACCATTCTGGATGATCTGAATCTTTATATCCGTGAAAACGAATTTCTTACCCTCCTTGGCCCGAGCGGCTGCGGAAAAACAACCACATTACGTATCCTCGGCGGTTTTGAGACACCGGATGCCGGAAAGGTTTTATTTAACGGACAGGATATCACCCAGCTTCCGCCGAACAAACGCCAGTTAAATACGGTGTTCCAGAAATATGCTCTTTTCACGCATATGACAATTGCGGAAAACATTGCTTTCGGGCTGAAAATCAAAGGAAAATCCAAAGCATATATCGATGACAAAATCAAATACGCATTAAAACTTGTTAACCTTGAGGGTTACGAAAACCGCTCCCCGGCGCTTCTCTCCGGCGGCCAGCAGCAGCGAATCGCCATTGCGCGCGCGATTGTCAACGAACCGAAAGTTCTGCTTCTGGATGAGCCGCTCGGCGCACTTGACTTAAAGCTCCGTCAGGATATGCAGTACGAGTTGATCCGTCTGAAAAACGAGCTTGGTATCACCTTTGTCTATGTCACCCATGATCAGGAAGAGGCGCTTACTATGTCGGACACGATTGTTGTCATGAACCAGGGTTATATCCAGCAGATCGGCACACCGGAAGACATCTACAATGAGCCGCAGAACGCATTCGTTGCAGACTTCATCGGTGACAGCAACATTCTCGACGGCATCATGATTGAGGACCGTCTCGTCGAGATTCTCGGTGCGAAGTTCGAGTGCGTTGATGTCGGATTCGGCAAAAACAAACCGATCGACGTTGTGATCCGCCCGGAGGATATTGATCTTGTGAAGCCGGAGGAAGGTACCATCCGCGGACGTGTCACCCATCTGATTTTCAAAGGTGTTCACTATGAGATGGAGGTTACGGTGAACGGCTTTGAGCTTCTCGTTCACTCTACCGATCTGTTCCCGGTCGGACAGGAAGTCGGCATTCACGTCGATCCGTTCGATATCCAGATTATGAACAAACCGGAATCCGAAGATGAGGAGGCGGCAGCCATTGAAGAGTAATAAATTAAAGAAATGGCTGGCAGCACCGTATGCCGTCTGGGCTGCCGGTTTCATCATCATCCCGCTGATCCTGATTCTCTACTATGCGTTCACCGGGGAAGAAGGCGGCTTTACCCTTTCGAATTTCGCCTACGTTGCGACGAAGGAAAACATCAAGGCACTCGGCCTGGCGCTGTGGCTGTCGCTTCTTAGCACCGCGCTCTGTCTTTTGCTTGCCTATCCGCTTGCCATGATTCTGGCAAACCGGAATGTCAATCAGACCAGCTTTATTGTGCTGATCTTCATTCTCCCGATGTGGATGAATTTTCTGCTCCGTACGCTTGCATGGCAGACACTGCTTGAGAAAAACGGCGTCATCAACAGCATCCTCGCGTTTTTCCATCTGCCCGGCATTTCTATCATCAATACACCGGGAGCGATCATTCTCGGTATGGTGTACAACTTCCTGCCGTTTATGGTTCTGCCGATCTACAATGTTCTGATTAAGATCGACCGTGATGTCATCAACGCAGCAAGGGACCTCGGAGCAAACAGTGTGCAGACGTTTCTGAAAGTAACGCTGCCGCTCACCACGCCGGGTATCGTAAGCGGTATTACCATGGTATTCATCCCGGCGCTTACAACCTTTGTTATTTCCGACCTGCTCGGCGGAAGCAAGATCCTTCTGATCGGAAACGTCATCGAGCAGGAGTTCAAACAGACCAACAACTGGAATGCCGGAAGTGCACTCTCCACAGTCCTGATGATCTTCATCATCCTGTCGATGGTTCTGATGAACAAATACGATAAAGACGGGGAGGGAACGGCATTTTGAGAAAGAAACTGGAAAAAATTTACATGGCACTCATTTTTATTCTTCTGTATGCGCCGATTGTCACCCTTGTGGTGCTCTCCTTTAATGATTCAAAAACGCGTGCCAAATGGGGCGGCTTTACCCTGCACTGGTACCGCTCACTGTTTGCCAATACAGAGATCATGAATGCGCTGTATACGACACTGATCATCGCGCTTCTTGCCTCTGCGATTGCGACTGTGCTGGGAACGCTTGCGTGCATCGGCATCAACAGCATGTCGAAAAAGAGCCGGACGGTTTTCATGGGCATCACCAATATTCCGATGCTGAACGGTGAGATCGTCATGGGTATCTCGTTGATGCTGCTCTTTATCATCTGCCGCATTCAGCTTGGATTCGGTACCATTCTGATGGCACATATTACGTTCAATGTTCCTTACGTTATCTTGAGCGTTATGCCGAAATTAAAGCAGACGAACAAATCGACGTACGAGGCAGCTCTCGATCTTGGTGCCTCTCCGCTGTATGCATTCTGGAAAGTTATCTTCCCGGACATCATGCCAGGCGTTGTTTCGGGCTTTCTGCTCTCCTTTACGATGTCCCTCGATGATTTCGTTATCACCTACTTCACCAAGGGACCGGGCGTTGATACGCTCTCCACAAAGATTTATGCCGAAGTCCGCAAGGGAATCAAGCCGGAGATGTACTCGCTCTCCACGATTCTTTTTGTTACCGTACTGCTTCTGCTGCTCCTTGTGAATGTGAATCCTTCTCCGAAGGAAGAAAAAGAGGAGGCAAAAGAGCGCGAGGCTATGGCGAAGAAGGGCATCCGTTTCCGCATCACGAAACGTGTGGTCTTCCGCCGGATTCTTCCGATCGCCATGGTGCTTGTCATCGGCGGCGGCGGTATTTACTACGGAAGCCAGAATGCTTCAGCCGGCGGCTCCCAGCAGCTGATTGTGTACAACTGGGGCGAATATATGGATTCTGATGTCATCGATATCTTTGAGGAAGAAACCGGTATCCACGTTGTTTACGAGGAGTATGAGACGAACGAAATCATGTATCCGAAGATCAAATCCGGTGCGATTTCCTACGATCTTGTCTGCCCGTCCGACTATATGATTCAGAAGATGATCCAGAACGATCTGCTGCAGCCGATCAACTTTGACCATATTCCGAACGCTTCCAACATTGGAGATATGTACTACGAGACTTCCGAGCAGTTCGACCCGGGCAATCTCTACTCGATCCCGTACTGCTGGGGAACAGTTGGTATTCTGTACAACAAAAAAATGGTAACCGAGCCGATCGACTCCTGGTCTGTTCTGTGGGATACCAATTACCGCGACAGCATTCTGATGCAGGACAGCGTGCGCGATGCGTTTGCTGTTGCTTTAAAGGATCTGGGATACTCCTTAAACTCCACCAATATCAAGGAGCTGACGGAGGCGAAGGATCTGCTTGTGACACAAAAACCTCTCGTGCAGGCGTACGTTGTGGATCAGGTGCGTGACAAGATGATCGGAAATGAGGCGGCTATCGGCGTTATTTACTCCGGTGAAGCTATCTACACGAAGCGTGAAAACCCGGATCTGGAATACGTTGTTCCAAAAGAAGGCTCTAACGTCTGGATCGATTCCTGGTGCATTCCAAAAGATGCGCAGCATGTCGAGAACGCAGAGAAATTCCTGAATTTCCTCTGCCGGCCGGACATCGCACTGAAAAACTTTGAGTATATTACCTACTCTACGCCGAATGATGCGGCGCGTGAACTGATTGAGGATGACGATATCCGAAACAGTGAAATCGCCTTCCCGGATGAGGAAACGCTTGCACGGTGCGAAACCTTTACGTATCTTGGCGATGATGCCGATGAGGTTTACAACCAGCTGTGGCGTGAAGTAAAATCAAATTAAAGATCTGCTTTCGGACAAAAAAAGATCCCGGTCAGGAATTCTTAGGAAAGATTCCTGCCGGGATTTTTCTATTCTTACTGTTGCTCTCAAAAGTCTGTTTTAATCAAAATTGTGGTCAAAGCGCGGAGAAAGCGTTCCGTTTCCATGGAGCACTTCATCCAGCTTTACAAGCTCCTGCGGCGCCTCTGCAAGCGCTCTTTCGTACAGGTGGACAAGATTCCGTGTGCCCGCTTCGCATTCCTTCTGAGGCCTTCCAGGCATCACACGGCCGCCCATCGAATCATAGCAGCCGACCAGTTTCATCGCTCCAAGAAGAAGGCTTCTTACCGCACTGCTGCGGCAGATCGTGATTCTCGTCCAGAGCTTCATGCCCTTCAGGCATTCGACAATTTCTGTTTCCCCGATTTCCGGAAAACAGCGGTGGATGACCTTGTTGCCGTCGGTGTGCGGGCAGATCGGCGATGCCGGACGGTATACGAGCGGATCGAGGCCGTCCTCCAGCATGAAGTACTGGTCAAGGCTCGTCTCAATCTTTGCATGGGAAATTCCAGTGTGATCCACAAATTTCCCGATATACGGATGACACGTCGAATCGAGAAGGTAATGGCAGGCAAAGCCTAACAGATACGCTTCCATCGCCTCTGACGGGCTCTGCTGATACTTTTTCACCTCATCCTCGAACAGAACGGAAGCCGTCTGCTCATGCAGAAGCGTTCCGTAATCAGACACACGGTTTTTCGAGAACGGATGGTAATAAAAGAAGATATCCGGCCCGTGCAGTCCGATCAGATACAATTTTTTGTTTTCTCGAATGATCTTTTTCAAATTTGCCGGAAGCTGTTCATAGACTTCTCTTCCGAACCTGTCGTGTGCGTACGTAGTAGGCATATCGGTATCTCCCTTCTTTTTTCTCCTGCCGGATCAGACATCCAGCTTGATCTGCATTTCCTCTTCCACTTCTGCGCGGAAGTCCTCCATCTTGACCGGACTGATCTCCGGCAGATTGTCGGTGGAATCGACGCCGAAGTTCCGCAGGAATTCTTCGGTCGTGCCGAACACAATCGGGCGGCCCGGCGCGTCGAGGCGGCCAAGCTCCTGCACCAGATTGTACTCCACCAGTTTGTTGACCGCGTGATCGCTCTTGACGCCGCGGATCTTGTCGATCTCCTGCTTCGTGACCGGCTGCTTGTAGGCAATGATCGAGAGAGTCTCCATCATGACGTCGGTCAGAACCGCCTTCTTCGGCTGCATGGCGATGTTGACAAGATAATCATAATATTCCTGTTTCGTGCACATCTGATACGCATTTTCAAGCTCCACGATGTGGATGCCGCGGTCTTTCGTATTATATTTTTCCATCATATGGTTCAGAATCCTGCGGGTCGTCTCCGTGTCATGGCCGATCGCTTTTGCAATCCTTCCCAGCTCCACGGAATCTCCCATCGCAAAAAGGACTGCCTCGATGGCTGCTTCCGCCTCCTCGACCGAAGAGGGGCGTCTTGCCTCACCCAGGGCAGTTTCTTTATTCCTGTTCTGTTCTTCCATCTGTCTTGTCCTCACTGTCTGTCTCGTCTGTATACGGCACAACTACGGTGTCTTCATCCTCCAGGGATTCAATCAGGATATCCCCGAAAAGCTCCTCCTGGCTGATCCGGATTTTGCCGGTTTTCATCAGCTCCAGGATTGCAAGGAAGGTGACAATCACATGCACCTTGCCCGGCTGGGATTCCAAAAGGTCGCGGAAGCTGAAGCGGCGTTTTTTAACAGCAAACTGCTCGACATACGTCATCTTGTCCGGCAGGCTGACCTCTTCTTTTTCGATCTTTCCGAACTTGCTTCGGATCGGGTCGATCTTGTCCTCCTGGCGCTTTAAAATCATTTTATAGATCGTATGGAGCTTCGCGAGAGAAATCTGCGAGAGAAGCTCGGAGGTGTCGACCGGCGTCCTGTACTCCAGCACTTCTCTTGGAAGCGTCGGCTCCTTGTACACGGAACGGCTCGCCTCGTTCATGCGGTCACGCAGCTCGTACGACATGTACTTGTACATTTTGTACTCTAAAAGCTGCTGCACCAGCTCGGCTCTCGGGTCCTCTTCCTCGCCTTCCTCATTCACTTCTTTCGGAAGCAGCATGCGGCATTTGATATCCAGAAGCGTCGCCGCCATGACCATGAACTCGCTCATGATGTCGAGGTCTTCCCGCTCCATCTGATGAATGTATTCCAGATACTGGTCCGTAATCTCTACAATGGGGATATCGTAAATATCTATTTTGTTTTTATCGATCAGGTGAAGAAGAAGGTCCAGCGGTCCTTCAAACACCGGAAGCTTTACTGGTATCGCCATGTGCTCTGTTCTCCCTTACGTTTTCCCGATATCTGTAATAATCAATTCTCTTCTGTTCCAGATGCGGACCGGAATGGTGTGTTCGCCCGTTCCTGCACTGATGATCTGGCAGGTGCCGCCCGTCAGGAACAGCCCGCGGCAGTTTTTCGAAAAAAGGCGGAAATCCGGCGTCACAAGCCCCCGGTGCGCGCCAAGGCCCACCACGCCGCCGTGATAATGGCCGGAAAGCGTCAGATCGGCTCCATATGATGCATAGGAGCTGCGGTAGGCAGGGTGATGCGCCAGCAGAATGCCGTAGCGCGCCGGATCCGGTTTTCCAAGATGGTCCGTCAGTTCCGAAACCGGCAGCGGTCCGCGGTAAAAGCGGTTGTAATAGGTGCGGTCCATGGCATAGCCGTAGATCCGGACCGGACAGCCGCTGATGGTAAGATCCGCCGTCTCATTTTCCAGATAGCAGATTCCTGCCTTTTTCAGGCGCTCCCGGAGCTTTTCATACAGATCGCCGTACTGTTCCGGATACAGCTTCAGACGGTATTCGTGGTTTCCGCAGCCATAGATTACCTGGTATTCCTCCGCAAGACGTTCCGCGAAACTCAGACCCGGGTCGAGGTTCTCCCCCGGCTTTGCCACAATCTGGTCCCCGCCGATGATGACAAGATCCGGAGCCGCCTCATCGATGACTGCCTTTAACACCGTGTTATCCGGGCCAAACTCCATATTGTGAAGATCACTGATAAACGCCAGACGAAAACCGTTTCCTTCCAGAAATTTTCCATTTGACGAAAGTTTGTAATAGGTCGTTGTAAATTTTCTCATACCGTTCATTATACTTGATTTTTCGGTGTATGACAACCCGTTTTCCCTGCTGTTTATAAGCCCAGTGCCTGTTTTGCCAGCTGATCGGCTTTTTCGTTGTAGGTGACGCCGGTGTGGCCCTTTACTTTGCAGAAGCGGATCGCAACTTTGGCCGATGCCAGATCGTAAAAATTCCGGTAATCGATGGTTCCCTGTTTTTTCGCCTGCCATTCTCTCGTACACCAGCTTGCGATTCCCTGGTAATCGTGATAGATGGCCAGCTCCGGAATATCATGTGTCAGGCAGTAAGCCATGGCCAGCTCTGCGCCCTTGATCTCGCCTGCTACATTCCGCATGGAGACGAGATCCGGGTCGCTGTATTCTTCTGCAAGATTCAGCTCTTTTCCGTCCAGGAAGAGGACCACACCGCAGGAGAACTTTCCGAGCGCATGCTGATAGCTTCCATCCACGTATGCGACGGCGCTCCTGCCGACACCGGCGTATTCCGGGTCTTCGCATGGTTTTTCCGCCAGAATCAGGTGTTCCCAGTCCCAAGAAGAAGGATCGGGTGCTGCCGTGCTCTGTACTGCCTTTCGTTCCGGGGCAGCGAAATACGTTCCTTTTGTTTCCCGCAGCAATGGTTCCGGCATTTTACCGCCGCCCAGAAAGGCCTCTGCCTCCTCCAGACGCTCAAATCCCTTGTAAATTGCGCCAGGATAACCGTGTACCTGCGCTTTGCACGCATCCCATGTCCGGTAGATGCCCGGAACCTTTCCCTGTTTTACCGCATAGTAATTTTTCTTTGCCATGTTTTTCTCCTTTTCGCGCATGATACTCCGGCTTTATGCCGTCCCAAGAAAATATTGTTTCATCGTACATCCGAACAGATCCCACATGCCGGCTCTTGCCACGTCTGCTCCATATAAAATCGCAACGGAACCAAGTTCCTCACCGTCTGCTTTGTAAACAACTCTTCCGGCACACTCGCCTTTCTGGATAGGGGCCTGCACCTCTTCCGGCAGTTCCATCGTTTTTTCCACTTCACCAATCACCGTCCCGCCCGTCGTAAGATAGCGGAATTCTTCCGCATATTCCAGTTCTGCCGTATCCTGCTTTCCGTAAACAACCGAAAGTTCCGGCAGTGGATCGCGTTCCCGGTCTATGTAGATGCTGCAGGACGAAAACCCATACTGGAACAGTGACGCTGCATCTGCAAACCGCACCTTGTAGTCTGGTGCTCCCATCACGACTGCCAGCATCGTCAGATCATTTTTCTTCGCCACTGCCGAGACGCAGTACTTCGCCTTCGAGGTGCTTCCTGTTTTCAGTCCCACACAGCCCTCATAGCCGCGGATCAGCTTATTTGTATTGGTGAGGGTGAATGGTTTGCTTCCCTTCTGTGTGACATGCGTAATCTCTTCCATCCAGATAGAGGAATAGTTCAGGATCTGCGGAAAGCGCTCGATCAGCTCCCGAGACATTTTCGCCACATCTGCCGCTGTCGTGTAATGGCCGTCGGAATCCGTGAGGCCGCAGCAGTCCTCAAACTTCGTGTCGTTCATGCCGAGTTCTTTTGCTTTCTGGTTCATCCGGCTGACAAACTCGCTTTCTGTCCCCGCAATATGCTCTGCCATCGCTACAGATGCATCGTTTCCCGAAGCAACGACAATACACTTGATCATCGTCTCAACGGTCTGCTTTTCGCCCTCTTCCAGAAAAACCTGGGACCCGCCCATACTTCTGGCGTGCGCACTCGTCGTCACTTCGTCGGTCAGCTGGAGCGTCCCTTTTTCGAGCTCTTCAAAAATCAGCAGCAGCGTCATGATTTTTGTGATGCTCGCCGGGCTTCGCTGTTCCGACGCATTTTTCTCGTACAGAACAGTTCCGGTCTGTGCCTCCATCAAAAGAACAGACGGCGAAGCCAGCCCAAGGTCCGTTGTCATCTCCGGTGCTGTCTCCTCCGTCTCTTCTGTTTTCTGTTCCGTTGTTTCGTTCTGCTGCTTGTCGGAAGATTCTCCATTCTGCTCTGCCGCAATCACTTTCAAGGGCGCTGCAAGAAGCGCCAGGATCATCAGCAGGCTCCAGACGATATTTCGTGTTCTTCTCTTCATATTCCCCCGAAACATCTGCTCTTTCTTCCCTACAGGCTATGCAGACGACCGCAGAACTATGCTGTCTGTTCCGTTTACAGCAGCGGTGCCAGAAACTTCAGCGCACCGCGGAGTGCACGGACTGCAAAATTTTTCTTTCGACAGTAGTCCATATTGATCTGCTCACACTGTTCAAACGTGATCAGCGCATCCTCTTTTACCTGGGCAACCGCACTGCTGCCGTACATCCAGACACCGCACTCAAAATGCAGGTACATGCTCCGGTAATCCATGTTGATCGTTCCGACCGTCGCAATTTCATCATCACAGACAAAGCTCTTGGAATGGATAAAGCCCGGCGTATACTGGTAAATCTGAACGCCGGATTCCAGCAGGATCTCGTAATTGGCCTGCGTCAGAATATAGACAATCTTCTTATCCGGGATACCCGGCGTTACAATCCGCACATCGACTCCGCGCTTTGCCGCCATGCAGAGAGCGGTCAGCGTCTCGTTGTCCGGAATCAGATACGGAGTAAAAATATAAAGATATTTTTTCGCCTGTGAAATAATGTTCAGATAAACATGCTCGCCTACTGTCTCTCCATCCAGCGGGGAATCGCCGTACGGCTGCACAAAACCGTCTTTTTTAAACGCTTCCTCGTGATAGATCTCCGGCCGGTATGATTCGAAATTGCATTCCATACCGGTGATTGTGCTCCACATCTGCAGAAACATCACCGTAAAACTCCATACCGCCTCACCATGCAGACAGATTCCGGAATCCTTCCAGTGGCCGAACCGCTCCTTGCGGTTAATGTATTCGTCCGCAAGATTAATGCCGCCCGTGAAAGCCGTATGACCGTCGATCACGGCAATTTTCCGGTGGTCACGGTTATTTAAAATGACATTCAGCACCGGTCGGAACTGATTGAACGCCGCGCACTTGATGCCCATCTGCTGCAGCGATTTATAATACTGATACGGCAGTGTCGTCACGCAGCCGAAATCATCGTAAATCAGCCGCACATCCACACCGGCGGCCGCTTTTTCCTTCAGAATCTCCAGCACCGTATCCCACAGATACCCCTCGCTGATGATGAAATATTCCATAAAAATGTAGTGTTCTGCCTTTTTGAGTTCCTCAATAAAGTGCTCAAACCATACATCTCCCAGCGGGTAATACTCTGTTTCTGTATTTTCATAAACAGGATAATGCGCATAATTGGTCAGATAGGAAGACTGCCCCGCTGCCAGGATATTTTCTTCCTCGAGCTTTTTACGCGTCTCTTCTTCCTCTCCAAGAACGCCTCCCTGCGAAAGCAGAACTGTATCGTAATGTGTACGGAATTTTCTTGCCACACTGGAATGGCCGAGAATGCCGTACAGGCAGATTCCGGTTACCGGAAGCGCCAGGATACAGACTGCCCACATCAGTTTGTAGCCGGGATTCATTTTCGGATTATTGATAATCGAAAGCACTGCAATCAGGGAAAGGATCGTGACCGCATAGTTGATGTAGACAGATTTTTCATTGAGCTGCATCACAATTCCGGCCAGCCAGCAAAATTCCAGAAGAAGTGCAACACCGATAATGACCATACGGCTGGTAAGCAGCTTCAGAATCTTTTTCACGATACGAAACAGCTTGTTTGCTATTTTGTACAAAATTCTCATTTGTCACCGCCTTGCTGTTTTGTCAAAACCTGCGACTTTAAGTTACAAGTATAAAAATCCCCGGCAAAACAGATCGCCGGGGATTTTTTGCACATTAATTATACTTACGTTTTCTGGCAGCTTCAGATTTCTTTTTACGACGAACACTTGGTTTCTCGTAATGCTCTCTTTTACGAATCTCCTGCTGAATGCCAGCTTTTGCACAGCTACGCTTAAATCTGCGTAAAGCGCTGTCCAACGTTTCGTTTTCTTTAACGATTACATTTGACATAGTCTCACACCTAACCTCCCTCCAGTTGTAGATTGTGCATAATACAACTGTATGGGTATTTTTTGCACTGTTCTTATTATACCAGAAAAATCTCGTACGTCAACAAGTTTTTTCATTTTTTTGCAAAATTTTTCCCTGCCGCCTGCCTGGCTCCTTTTTCTGCCCTGCAGGCGGCAGGATTTTGTGCTGTTTTTCCTGCTTATTGTTATGCGATCTGGCCTTCCAGTACCTCGGCAGCTTTTGCAACTGCTTCGTCAATCTTCTCCGGATTCTTTCCGCCGGCCTGTGCCATGTTCGGACGTCCACCGCCGCCGCCGCCGACAACGGCTGCCACTTCTTTGATCAGTTTTCCGGCATGTGCACCTTTCTTCATCGCATCATCGGTTACCATGGCAAGAAGGCTTACTTTGCCGTCCTTTGCAGATGCCAGAACAACAACGCCGCTTCCCAGTTTTTCTTTCAGCTGGTCGCCAAGGTCACGCAGTCCGTTCATATCGACATCCGGTACGGATGCAGCGAGAAGTTTTACACCTTTGACTTCGGTTACTTTATCCATAACATCGCCGAGCGCTTCTTTTGCCAGTTTGCTCTTTAAGGACTCATTCTCTGCCTGGAGTGCCTTTGCCTCTGCCTGCAGATGAGCGATCTTCTCGAGGAGATCCGCCGGTGTTGTCTTTAAGAGAGCTGCTGCCTCATGCATTTTCTCTTCCTGTGCTTTATAGTATGCAGTAACAGACGGTCCGGTCAGAGCTTCGATTCTGCGGACACCTGCTGCGACGCCTGCCTCAGAAACAAGTTTGAACAGTCCGATTTCAGCGGTATTCTTTACATGGGTACCACCGCAGAGCTCTTTGGAGAAGTCTCCCATGGAAACGACACGTACTTTGTCGCCGTATTTCTCACCGAACAGAGCCATCGCGCCGGATTTCTTTGCTTCCTCAGTATCCATGATGTCGGTTACAACCGGGATCTGCTCCTGAATTTTTTCATTTACCAGATTCTCAACTTTTTCCAGTTCTTCCGGTGTCATAGCCTGGAAGTGGGCAAAGTCGAAACGGAGTCTGGTCGGGGTTACGAGAGAACCTTTCTGCTCTACGTGTGCACCGAGAACAGTCTTTAATGCCTTCTGCAGAAGGTGTGTTGCGCTGTGGTTCTTCTCGATATTTTTTCTTGCCTCTTCGTTGACCTGAAGTGTAACTTCCTCGCCGTTTGAAATCATACCGGATTTCATGACACCGACGTGGCCGTATTTTCCGCCGCGGAGTTTGATGGTATCTTCTACTTCGAATACACCATTTGCTCCTTTGATGATACCGCAGTCGCCTTCCTGACCGCCCATGGTAGCGTAGAACGGAGTTTTCTCTACGAAAATGGTTCCCTTCTGGCCTTCCATCAGAGATTCTGCAATCTCAGTCTCTGTCGTCAGAACGGTTACTTTGGAGGTATCCTCCAGATGATCGTATCCGGTAAACTCAGTTGTTACGGACGGGTCGATCTCATCGTAAACGGTTGCATCAGCACCCATGTAGTTTGTTACTTCACGGCTCGATCTTGCACGCTCTCTCTGCTCTTCCATTGCTGCATGGAAACCGTCCTCGTCGATGCCGTAGCCCTTCTCCTCGAGGATCTCTTTGGTCAGATCCAGCGGGAATCCGTAGGTATCGTACAGTTTGAATGCATCCTGTCCGTCCAGAACTTTTTTGCCTTCGCTCTGCATTTTTTCTTCGAGCTCGGAGAGGATATGAAGTCCCTGGTCGATGGTTTTGTTGAACTGGGTCTCCTCGTTGTTCAGAACGTTGAAGATGAAATCTTTTTTCTCTTCAAGTTCCGGATATCCGTCTTTGGAGCCTTCGATTACGCTTGCGGAAAGGCGGGCAAGGAACAGTCCGTCAATGCCAAGCAGACGGCCATGACGTGCTGCACGGCGGATCAGACGGCGCAGTACGTAGCCTCTTCCTTCGTTGGTCGGCATGATTCCATCGGAAATCATGAATGTTGCGGAACGGATATGGTCTGTGATAAGGCGGATGGAAACATCGGTCTCATGATCTTTATCATACTCTTTTCCGGAGATTTCGCATACTTTGTTGCGGAGTGCCTGAATGGTGTCGACATCGAAGATGGAATCTACATCCTGTACGACAACGGCCAGACGCTCAAGTCCCATACCGGTATCAATGTTCTTCTGGATCAGGTCGGTGTAGTGGCCCTCGCCGTCGTTGTTGAACTGGCTGAATACGTTGTTCCATACTTCCATGTAACGGTCACACTCGCAGCCAACGGTACATCCCGGTTTGCCGCAGCCGTATTTTTCTCCGCGGTCATAATAAATCTCAGAACACGGACCGCACGGACCTGCGCCATGCTCCCAGAAGTTGTCCTCTTTTCCAAAACGGAAAATACGGTCTGCCGGGATGCCGATCTCTTTGTTCCAGATATCAAATGCTTCATCATCGTCCTGATAGATGGATGGGTACAGACGATTCGGATCGAGCCCTACTACCTGTGTTAAAAACTCCCAGGACCATGCGATTGCTTCGTGTTTGAAATAATCACCGAAGGAAAAGTTTCCGAGCATCTCAAAGAAGGTGCCGTGACGGGCTGTTTTTCCTACATTTTCAATATCGCCGGTACGGATACATTTCTGGCATGTTGTTACTCTTCTTCTCGGCGGAATCTCTGCGCCTGTGAAGTAAGGTTTCAGCGGAGCCATACCGGAGTTGATCAGTAAAAGACTTTTATCGTTGTGTGGAATCAACGAAAAACTCTTCATAGCAAGATGTCCTTTGCTCTCGAAGAACTCAAGAAACATCTTTCGTAATTCGTTTACGCCATATTTTTCCATGACTGTTTGTCCTCCAAATAATTCAGTGTGTCCCGGAATTTTTTCCGGGAATCCATTCTTTTATAATAGCACACTTAATTATTTAACGCAAATTTTTTTGAAATTCTTCTTTCCTTTTTTCAGAACGATACCGTCCTCGCCGAAGGCTGCTTTTTCTACGGCATATTTCGGATCTGTGATTTTCTCACCGTCTACGGATACACCGCCCTGCTCTACGGCACGGCGTCCTTCGTTTCTGGTCTTTGCAAGCTCTGCTTTGACAAGAAGGGTTACGATATCGATTTTATCGTCCGTGAAATCCTCTGCAGAAAGTTCACTGGTCGGCATATGCTCGGAGCTTCCGGTAGAGAATACGGCACGTGCGCCTTCCTGCGCTTTCTTTGCTTCTTCCTCGCCGTGTACCATGGAGGTCAGCTCATAGGCCAGGATCTCTTTTGCCTCGTTCAGCTTGCTTCCTTCCCAGGAATCCATCTCGTCGATCTGCTCCAGCGGCAGGAAGGTCAGCATACGGATACATTTTAAGACGTCGGCATCGTCCACGTTTCTCCAGTACTGGTAGAAATCGAACGGGCTGGTCTTGTTCGGGTCAAGCCATACAGCGTTTCCTGCGGTTTTACCCATCTTCTTGCCCTGAGAGTCGGTCAGAAGGGTGATGGTCATTGCATAGGCATCTTTTCCAAGTTTACGGCGGATCAGTTCGGTTCCTCCCAGCATGTTGGACCACTGGTCATCGCCGCCGAACTGCATATTGCAGCCGTATTTCTGGAACATGTGATAGAAGTCGTAGCTCTGCATAATCATATAGTTGAACTCCAGGAAGGAAAGACCTTTTTCCATACGCTGTTTGTAGCACTCTGCACGGAGCATGTTGTTGACGCTGAAGCATGCACCTACCTCACGGAGCAGTTCTACATAGTTCAGGTTCAGCAGCCAGTCTGCGTTGTTGAGCATCATAGCTTTTCCCTCGCCAAACTCGATGAAACGCTCCATCTGACGTTTGAAGCACTCTGCGTTGTGGTCGATCTCCTCGCGGGTCAGCATTTTTCTCATATCGGTTCTTCCGGACGGGTCACCGATCATGGTGGTGCCGCCGCCGATCAGGGCGATCGGTTTGTTTCCTGCCATCTGCATCCGTTTCATCAGGGTCAGTGCCATGAAGTGACCTGCAGTCAAACTGTCTGCGGTGCAGTCGAATCCGATATAGAACGTTGCTTTTCCATTGTTTACCAGGTCTCTGATTTCATCTTCGTCGGTTACCTGTGCCAGAAGGCCTCTGGCGATCAGTTCGTCATAAATCTGCATTTTGTTTTTCTCCTTTTTTCGGTTGACTTTCGGGTATGTGTTACCGTCTGGGACCAAAGTTTTTTATACAAAAAGACTCCCGTCCTTTCCGATTCAAAGGACGAGAGCCCGTATCTCCCGTGTTACCACCTTACTTCACAGCTGTCTCACGGCAGCTGCCTTTGTCGGTATCCAAAACCTCTGAATACCCTGACGCTGTAACGTTCGTCTCTTACGTCGCAGCCTACTAAAAACGTGCATCATAGTTCTTCTGCCGCCCGTTTTATTCGGTGCGCAACTCCGGGATGTATTCGAATCGTACAGAACCTGCATGCGCCTCTCATCTGCCGGCTGCTTTCTGTCCGCGTTTTTGTACGTCTACTTGTTCCCTTCCAAGCCTTTTTCCATGTTCCATAGTATAAACGGTGATTCGAAATCTGTCAAGACTTCTGCTTTCCGTTTTTTCATCTATTTTTAATATCCGCGGTCCTGATCCATCATATACAGGAGTGCGTTGCAGATGCACGCCGCGATATTGCTGCCGCCTTTTCGTCCGCGTGCCACGATATACGGGATATTGGTCTGCATAATCAGTTCTTTGGACTGTACCACATTGACAAAGCCGACCGGAACTCCGATGATCAGCGCCGGTTTTATTTTTCCTTCCCCGATCAGTTCATAGAGGCGGACCAGTGCCGTCGGCGCATTTCCAACCGCAATAATCAGCTTTTTATCCAGCTCCGCCGCTTTTTCCATGCAGGCTGCCGCGCGGGTGCTTCCGGTTTCTTTTGCTCTTGCCGCAACATCTTCGTCTGACATAAAGCAGAGCGCTTCACCGCCGTGGCGCGCAAGCACCTTTTTGTTGATGCCGGATCTTGCCATCTGCGTATCCGTCACAATGCAGGCTCCCTCCCGGATCGCCTCGATGCCTTTTGCCACCGCATGCTCCGAAAAGCAGAGATTATCCGCATAATCAAAATCCGCACTTGTGTGGATACACCGCTTTACAACCAGTTCCTGATCCTCTGGAAACGTTCTTCCGTTTAATTCTTCCGTGATAATTTCAAAGCTTCTCTTTTCAATCTCGTGCGGGCTTACCTGCTCCAGTTCTATCTTCATCTTTATGCCCCTTCTTCCAGAATTTGATAAATCTTCTTCATGTTGAGATGCTCGCGCAGCGCATCTGCGAGAATATCGTACTGTGTCTCTTTGAATGTCTGGTAATCGACACCGTGAATCTGCTCCATGGCAATTCCCTTATTCTTTGCAAGTGCTTCCACGATCCGCTCGGCAACTTCTTCTTTGTCGAAAATGCCGTGCACATACGTACCGTACACATTTCCTTTCTGTGCACCGTCCAGCTTATCCGAATCAGCACGGTTCTGATCATCGATGAACGTGAATGCTTCTGTTTCTTCTTTCCGCACCGTTTCTCCCATATGGATTTCATAGCCCTCAATCCGGGTTCCCTCGATCCCGGCAAGAACGCCTTCTGTTTTTCCAAAAGCGCCCTCCGCGCGGGTTCTCGTCTTCTCACCGGCAAATACGGTATCCATCGGCAGGAGTCCCATTCCTTTGATCGTTCCGCCGGCTTCGACATGCAGCGGATCGCTCAGCGTATCTCCGAGCATCTGGAAGCCGCCGCAGACACCGAAAATTACTTTTCCGGCCGCAGCCGCCTTCAGTACGGCCGCTTCCAGACCATTCTGACGCATCCAGAGCAGATCCTCCATCGTGTTTTTCGTTCCCGGAAGCAGAATCATATCCGGATTTTTCAGTTCGGAGACAGAGCTTACGTAGCGGAGTGATACGCCTTCGATCCGCTCGAACGGGTTGAAATCGGTGAAGTTTGAAATACGCGGGAGACGGATGACCGCAAGGTCAATGAGACCGATCTCCTCTTTTCTGGTGAATCGCTCGGTCAGACTGTCCTCGTCTTCCACTTCGATGTGGAGATACGGCGCCACGCCGACCACCGGGATGTGTGTTTTTTCTTCCAGCATCACAACGCCCGGGTCCAGGATGGTTTTGTCCCCGCGGAATTTGTTGATAATCAGACCCTTGATGCGGTCGCGCTCATCCGGCTCTAAAAGCTCTACGGTACCGTAAAGCTGAGCAAAAACGCCGCCGCGGTCAATATCTCCGACGAGGAGCACCGGTGCATCCACAAGCTTTGCCATTCCCATATTGACGATATCATCGGCTTTCAGGTTGATCTCCGCCGGACTTCCGGCTCCCTCGATCACAATGATATCATACTGTTCTTCCAGTGCATGGTACGCTTTCATGATGTCCGGGATCAGCTCTTTTTTGTGGGAAAAATATTCCCGCGCACTCATGTTTCCCAGTACCTCACCGTTTACAATCACCTGCGAACCGGTGTCATTCGTCGGCTTTAACAGAATCGGGTTCATCAAAACGGACGGTTCGATCCCGGCCGCTTCCGCCTGCATGACCTGTGCACGTCCCATCTCAAGGCCTTCTCTCGTAATAAACGAATTCAGCGCCATATTCTGTGATTTGAACGGCGCCACACGGTATCCGTCCTGATGGAAAACCCGGCATAAGCCCGCCGCAAGCAGACTTTTTCCCGCATTTGACATCGTTCCCTGTATCATAATTACTTTCGCCATCGTTTTTCCTCCTAAAACCACTGCAGAATCTGTGAAACGGCTTCTGTCAGAATCTGGTTTTCTTCATGTGTGCGTACGGCTGCACGGTAATATCCGTCGGCAAGGCCCGGGTAGTTGGAACAGTCGCGGATCAGAATGCCGCCTTTTTCCAGCCGTGCGGCAAGTCCCTTCGGTCCCTCAAAGAACAGATAATTTGCACAGGAATCCCATACGGTAAGACCTGCTTTTTCCAGTTCTGCTTTCATCCAGGCGCGTTCTTTTCCGATCAGTTCCCGTGCTTCTTTGACATAAGCATCCTCGTTCAGGGCGGCAAGGCCTGCCATCTGCGCCGGAATCGAAACATTCCACGACTGCATGCTGCGGCTGATCCGATCCAGCAGATCCTCGTCGCTGCAGAGCAGATAGCCAAGACGCAGGCCAGGCATTGCGTAAATCTTTGTGAACGCACGCAGAATCAGCAGATTCGGATATTCGTCCAGTTTTCCCTGCATCGTCACTTTTTCCGGCTCCGGCAGAAATTCTATGAAACACTCATCCAGCACCAGATAGATGTTACGCTCCCGGCAGTTATCCAGGATCTTTAAAAGAAGCTCCTGCGGAATCGTAAGGCCGGTTGGATTATTTGGATTACATAAAAAAACAAGATCCAGATCGTCGGTCAGATCATCGCAGAAATCGTCCTGTAAAAGAAAGCCTTTTTCCTTTTGCAGCGGATACATACGGATAAAACACCCTGCCGCTGAAAGTGCTGCTTCATACTCTGCAAATCCCGGCGCTGCAATCAGCGCTTTTTTCGGGCGGAGAGCCTGTGTCAGGGCAAAAATAAGCTCCGCGGCGCCGTTTGCAAACAGGATATTTTCTTCTGGAAGCTGCTCCTTTTCCGACAGTGCCCGGGTCAGGTCCCGGCACAGTGCGTCAGGATACTGTTCCACCGATTCCGCGCTCTTTCTCACCGCCTCTTTCACACTTTCCGGAACTCCAAGAGGATTGACATTCACAGAAAAATCGACTCTGCATTTTTTCGTGTAAATGTCTCCTCCATGTGGATTTTGTCTCATACCATATGCCTTCCTTTCTCTTTTCCGTTGTGTTTCTATCTTCTCTTTTTACAGAAATAAAAAGAGCGCGCGGATTCCCGCAAAGAACACCAGTCCGAGGAACGAGGTCAGATACATCAGATGATTTGCTCTTTTGATATCTTCCGCCTCGACCGGGCGGATGTCATCGCCGATCGTTGGTTTCTTTACGACTTTGCCGAAATACACGGCATCTCCGGCAAGCTGTACTTCCAGCGCCCCTGCCATAACTGCTTCTGTCTGCGCAGAATTTGGGCTGGCGTGGCAGTAACGGTCGCGTTTGTAAATTTTTTCTGCATTTTTCCAGTTCATGCGCTCGCATGCAGACGCAAGAATCATCAGCCATGCGCTGATTCTCGCCGGTATGTAATTGACGACATCGTCCAGCTTTGCCGCACACCGTCCAAAATACAGATATTTGTCATTTTTGTATCCCACCATGGAATCCATGGTATTGATGGACTTATACAGAAAGCCCAATGCCGGTCCGCCGAGGGCAAGAAAGAGGAGCGGTGCAATGACACCGTCCGACGTATTCTCCGCGATCGTTTCCACGGCAGCTTTCGTCACTCCTGTTTCCGAAAGATTTTCCGTATCACGTCCTACGATCATGGAAACCGCATAGCGCGCCCCCGGAAGATCGTTTTCTTTTAATTTCTGATAGACCTTCATGCTCTCATCCTTCAGGCATTTCGTTGCCGGAATCTGCCAGCACCAGAGAACCTCCAAAAGGAAGCCGATGACCGGATGAATTTTAAATGCCGCAAAGAGCAACAGTGCCGGAACACCGTATCCCGCCAGACAGACGAGGATCACGAGAAAAACTCCTCCGGCAAGCTCTCCATTTGGCGTTTTCGGAAATACCTTCCGCAGCCATTTTTCCAGCAGGGCAATGAGATTTCCGATCACACGGATCGGATGGTACAAAAAGGAGGGATCTCCAAGCAGCAGGTCCAATCCATAGCCCACAATCAGGGCTGCTAATGCTGTTTTCATCTTGTTTTCTCCTGTTCTTTCCGGTAAGAGACACACTGCTCCAGAAATTCCAGTGCGAGGTGCGGACTTGCCATATAGTAAAGATGCGGGAATCCCGCCATCATCCGTTTTGTCGCATGAATGCATTCCCAGTTCCGCTTCCGCAGCGGTTTTGCCGCATGCCATGCACTTCCGCAGTCTGTGCTGTCAAAGTAATGGAACTCATGGCCGCGCACCGGATTTCCGCCGTTCCGAAAGGTATCCTTCGTGTTTGGCGTGAGGGTGATATAGCCGAATCTTCCCAGCTTTTTTGTCCGGTAAACATTTCCCGGAACAGCCTGTACCATAGGATACACATTTCCATCCATATCCTCCATGGATTCTGACAGGTACATATAACCGCCGCATTCTGCAAGAACCGGCATTCCCTGACGGATGTTATCGCGGATCTTCGTTCTCATGGTCTGGTTTTCCGAAAGCTCTTCTGCGTGCAGCTCCGGGTAGCCGCCGCAGAACAGAAATCCGTCTGTATTCTTTGGCGGCTCCGCATCGGAAAGCGGCGAAAAATATTCGATTTTGGCTCCAAGTGACGCGAGAAGCTCCAGATTATCCCGATAAAAGAAACAGAATGCTTCATCCTTTGCAACGGCAAGAATCGGCTTCGCAGCACGCACCTTGGCGGCTGCTTCGCTTTCTGTCACCTTACGCAGGACTTCCGGCATTTTTCCCGAGAGCTCTTCTGCCCCTTCTGCAATCGCAAGAATTTTTTCAAAATCCAGTGTCTTCTGCAGTGTTTCTGCAAGCAGATTGACCTGCTCCTGCAGATTTTCCACCTCATCCGGCATCACAAGGCCGAGGTGGCGGCTTTCTAAGTGGCATTCCTTCAGTTCCGGCACAAAGCCGGCACAGGAAATGCCAAGTTCTTTTTCCGCCATCGGCGCGATCTCCCGGTACAGCATCTCTGACATCCGGTTAAAGATTACACCGGCGATCCGGCTGTCCTCTTTGTACTGCAGGTATCCCTTGATAAAGGCAAGCGCTGAAACGCTCATGCCTTTGGCATCGACAACCAGAAGAACCGGCGTTTTTGTCATACCGGCGAGATCGTAGGCGCTGCCTTTGGTAGAAATTCCGCCAAGACCGTCGTAATACCCCATAACGCCTTCCAATACGGAAATGTCATGACCCGCTGCATGTTTGCAGAACAGATACTGTGTTGTTTCTTCCTCTGTGAAAAATGGATCCAGATTACACGACGGGGCGCCGATTACCTGTTCGTGAAACATCGGATCGATATAATCCGGGCCGCATTTAAACGCTGCGGGCTGCTTTCCCATCTGCTGCAGTGCACGGAGCAGTCCGCAGGTGATCATCGTTTTCCCGCTTCCGCTCCTTCCTGCTGCCAGCATGATTCTTGGTGCTTTCATTCTTTGGCACCTCCCTGGGCTGTAAAGATATAAACCGGATTCTGGGCAATCATCAGATGGCTTCTTCCGGCCTTTTTCGCATTGGAAGCCTGCAGGCAGACGATTTCCGGCTCTTCAAACGCAAGTTTTTTGAAACACGATGCTGCCTCCGCTAATGTTTCCACGGTTACTGTATTTAATACCACGCGGATGTTCGGATTCTTCCGCAGGAGCAGTTCCAGAATCTCTTTTAAGTTTCCGGCAGACCCGCCGATAAATGCATGCGTCGGAACCGGAAGTGCTTCGAGTGCTTCCGGTGCAGTTCCCTCAATAATTTCCAGATGATCCACTGCAAATTTCTTTTTATTTTCCTGCAGAAGTGCAACGGCTGCCGGATTTTTTTCTATCGCATATACCTTTCCCTGTGCTGCACGAAGCGCCATCTCAATCGAAACAGAACCTGTGCCCGATCCAATATCATAGACAACAGAATTCAAAGAAAGCTGCAGATGAGAAAGAGACGCATTGCGCACTTCCCGCTTGGTCATCGGTACTTTGTCACGCAGAAATACTTCATCTGCCATGCCGGCTGTAAACTCCGGTTCCGGATTCGGGTTTTCAAACAGAAGAACCGCAAGCGGGGCAAACTCCATTTTAGCAAGTTCGAATGGGGTTCCTGTCACAATCTGTTCTTCCGGATACGACAGATCCGTTCCCACATGCAGCACAATCTGCTCCCAGCCGTACGAACTTAACGTCTGGCAGATTTCCCTGACACTGCCCTTTCCGCCGGCGATCGCCAGAGTTTTCCGGTTTCGGCGGACCGTCTCCAGAAAGTTGCAGTGCTGCCCGTGCAGGCTCACAAATGCTGCATCCTCCCAGGACACTCCGATTTTGGCACAGAAATAAACCAGCGAAGAAATTCCCGGCTCTACACGGACAGAAAAATCCGCATCTTCCGCAAGGACGGCCTGAAGTTTCTTTGCTCCGCTGTAAAAGCCGACATCACCCGACTGCAGAAGAACAATCTTTTCATATTCCGGGTGCGCCTTCAGATACTCGTAAATCTTTTCCGGGCTGTATTCTGCAAGCATTGGCTTCTGATATTTTTCTACTGCTTTTGTCATGCGTCCCGCACCGATCAGCACATCCGCCTGCTCACACGCGTCTACGAGCGCCAGCGTCATCTGTGCTTCTGCACCAGGTCCGATTCCGGCGATCACGACGTCCCGTTTCACGGACAGATCAAATTTTTCAACGAGATACCGCTTGACCTCGTCCTCCGAGAGTCCTTCTTCCTCTTTCGGACGGCCGATCAGAACGACACGGACACCAGCCTTTTTGGCTGCCTCAATTTTTTCTTCAAAGCCGCCGTTTCTTCCGGATTCCTTCGTTACCATCCATTCGGCATGGAACGACTGCAGCATTGCAACGTTCATTTCCATAGAAAACGGTCCCTGCATGCCTATGGTATGTGCGGCATCAAATCCAAGTTCCGCGCAGGATGCAATTACGCCTGGCAACGGCAGCACCCGGGCATACACACGGTTTTTATAATCTGGAAGCTCTGCAAATTTTGCGAGTTCCTTGCTTCCTGTTGTCACCAGAATCTTTCCCTCTGTACCCGCCAGATACGATACCGCTTCTTCTGTCGTATCGACCATGACGCAGGATGGATCTGCCGCAAGCGACGGCCGCAGCAGCCGAAGATACGTTTTTCCTGCTTTTTCACATGCAGACCGGATATTTTCCGACACAAGATCGGCATACGGATGGGTTGCATCGATAACCATTTCCGGCTGTTCTTCGCCAAAAAGCTGTTCCATCTCTTCTTCTGTCAGTCTTCCGCTTCGAACCGTCAGGGCACCGCCCTCCTCGATCCGGCACTTGCCGTATTCTGTCGCCGTACAGGCAAGGGATGCAATCTCATATTTCTTCAGAAAACTGCAGATTTCCCGGCCTTCCGTCGTTCCGGCAAAGACGATTACTTTATTCATAGCGATATCCCCTCGGCGTTACCATGTGATCCCGGATTTCCTTTGTCTGACTGTTTCCGATAAATACCGTCGTAAACATATCCACTTTTGTATTGCGAAGTTCTGCAAGCGTCATGGTCCGGCTCGTCTCCCCGTCTCTTCCGATCTGGCTTACGATTCCGCAGACGGTTTCCGGCGCTTTGTAACGAAGCATCAGATCACACGCTTTTTCCAGGTAATCCGCTCTCTTATGGCTTCCCGGGTTATAAAGACAGATGACAAAATCCGCTTCCGATGCCAGCAGAAGACGTTTTTCAATTTTCTCCCACGGTGTCAGAAGATCGCTCAGGCTGATCAGGGCGAAGTCGTGGATCAACGGTGCACCAAGAACGGCAGCGCCTCCCGTTGCGGCGGTCACGCCTGGAATTACCTTAATTTCAATATCAGGCCATTCTTCCGAAAGCTCATACATCAGACCTGCCATACCGTAAACGCCGGCATCTCCGCTGCAGATCATAGCAACCTGTTTTCCCTCTGCCGCAGTTTCAAATGCCAGACGGCAGCGCTCCACCTCTTTCCGCATCGGCGTCGTCAGAAATTCTTTTCCTGCAAAATGTTCTTTTACCAGATCCACATAGACGGTATAGCCGATGATCACATCGCAGTTCCGCAGCGCATCCGCCGCCTCAATCGTCATTTTTTCATATGCTCCGGGGCCGATGCCCACGACAAAAATTGTACTCAAAATACTGCCCTCCAGTCCGCCGCAGCCAGTGCAACTGTTACACCGTCCGCTGCCTTTTTTTTCTTTATCAGTCTGCCGCCGGCGAGAACTGCGCTGCGCTCACAGACATTGTCAATTCCTGTAATCTTCTTCACAAACGGAGACGGCGTAAATTCCCCCTCCGCCGTTTCCAGTTCTTCTGCAGAAAAGGTCCGGTACTGCCAGCCATACTTTTCCACCAGCTGCAGAATTCCCGGCTCCTGCGCTTTCAGATCAATACTTGCCGCCTGTCGAACTGCTTTTGGAGAAATCCCGGCCGCCGCAAGTGCCGCAAGAACCTTTTCTTCAATCCGGCCGGCCGGTGTATTCTTCTTACAGCCGATGCCGACGGTGATCACCTTCGGGATCAGGTGAAGTGTTCTCTCATATGGCGAATCCTCTTCCGATGTGGTAATGCAGATTCCCATCGATGGTTTTGCCGCCTCTTCCGGGATCAGTTCCTCCGGTTTTGTTCCCTTCACCGGAAAACGGCTGCAGAATCCAACCGTTTTTCCGTCCACCAGAAGCGCCGCTGCCTCTTTTGCCAGCTCCATCTCACAAATTTCACAATGATTTTTTACAGCAAAGACATCGACCGCAAACTTGTGATTGACATCCGTTGCCGTTGTAATGACCGGAACCGCACCCGTTACAGCTGCAACTTCTTCCGTCAGCTCGTTTGCTCCGCCGATATGGCCGGAAAGTAATGAAATCACAAACTTTCCCTGTTCATCCATACACAGAACCGCCGGATCTGTCTTTTTACTTTTCACGTACGGTGCAATACTGCGCACCGCAATCCCGCACGCCCCGATAAACAAAATCGCATCCATTTTCTGAAACATGCGCTCTGTCCATGCAGGAAGCGACGGTGCAATCGCAGGAATTCCCACTTCTTTCCCGTACTTTTCCAGTGCATATCCTTCACAGCTGTGTTTTTTCAGTGCCGCACAGAGTTTTTGATTCCAGACGCATCCGTTTCTTGTAAAACTTGCTATGGCTATTTTCATCTTATTTTTCTGCCTCTCGGAATTCGGTGGTAAACGCCGGATTGTACAGATCACTTCTGCGGTAATTTCCCTGGGAAACGGCATTTCCGATGATCATCAGCGCTGTCTTGGTGATCTGGTTCTTTTTCGCCGTCTCGGCAAGTGTTCCAACGGTGCAGACGAACGTCTTCTCCTCCGGCCAGGTTGCTTTGTAAACGATCGCTGCCGGAGTATCTGCCGTATAGCCGCCTGCAATCAGCTCACGGGAAAGTTCCTCTAAGAGTCCCGTGCTTAAGAATACAACCATCGTTGCCTGATGTGCCGCAAAAGACGCAATGCTCTCCCGCTCCGGAACCGGTGTTCTTCCGGCCATTCTGGTGATGACAACACTCTGGGAGATATCCGGCAGCGTATATTCCATTTCAAGGGCAGCAGCCGCTCCGCAGAAAGAGCTGACACCCGGACAGTCATCGTGAGCGATTCCAAGGGCATCGAGCGCATCAATCTGTTCGCGGATTGCACCATACAGGCACGGATCTCCCGTGTGGAGTCTTGCCACAGTCTGGCCTTTGCTTTCGGCCTCTTTCATAACATCAATCACCTGCTCCAGCGTCATGGTTGCACTGTTATATACCACACAGCCCTCTTTTTTCAGATCCAGCAGTGCCGGATTGACAAGAGAACCTGCATAAATGATAATGTCCGCCTCACCAAGCAGCTTCTGTCCTCTTACCGTAATCAGATCCGGGGCTCCAGGGCCCGCTCCAATAAAATGTACCATCTATTTTTTCCTCTTTTCTTTTACAATAATCAGTGAATAGTAACTTGCCTGGTCCGGGATTTCTTCCGCGCTGAAATACTTCTGTTCCGTATCCATGCCGCAGTTTTCTACCATCACCGCCCGGCAGTTCTTTTCCTTCAGGAACTGTTTCACAGCCGGCATCTTTTTACCCGCTTTCATCAGAACCTTTGTTCCTGAAAGTTCCAGTGCATCTTCAATCTGATAAGACGCCGGAATCACATGCAGTTCTTCGGAATTTTCCACCAGTCCCTCGGAAAGAGATGCTGCTGCCGCGCAGAACGATGTAACACCGCTTACAATTCTCGCATCGTAACCGTCTTCCAGTACCCGTCTGTGTACATAAAGGTAGGTAGAATACACGGTTGGATCTCCGAGTGTCAGAAATACTACGTTTTTTCCTGCATCCAGCAGCTCCTCTATTTTTTCTGCACCGCGCCGGTGATTTTCCTCCAGTTCTTTGGAATTCTTTGTCATCGGCATTGGAATAGCAACGAGCTCTTTTTCTGCCAGTTCCGGCACTGCCTGAACAGCAATCTGGTAGGCAATGCTCTCTTCCGGTTTCTCTCCTGGTACTGCAATCGTATCATTTTCCCGGATCAGACGGACGGCCTTTAACGTCATAAGCTCCGGGTCTCCCGGTCCGATTCCTGTTCCAAATAAAATTCCTGTCATTTTGTTTTTACTCTTTTCTGTTTTCTTTTTCTTCCTGCTCCCGCAGGCGCTCCAGAAGTTCTCCCGCTCCCGGGGTTTCCCCGAGCAGGCCCTCATTGCTTGAAAAAACAATCGCCTCCGTCTGCACTCTGCCCTCAATATGGTAATTCATGTAAAAAGCAATTTTTTCTGTCACTTTTTCCATGGTCTCTTTCAGGCATCCTGCTTCCTTTAAAATCTGCACCGCTTCTTCCGTCGTTCCGGTCTCCAGCAGTTTTTTTGCCAGTGCAAGATCCGCCCCTGCACGCACCGCCTGCGCCGTAAGAAGCTCCGCACGGCAGTCTGCCTCGTGGGAATGGGTATTCATAATTCCGCCGGACACCTTGACAAATTTTCCAAGATGTGCCACAAAAAGGATGGCGTCAAAGCCGAGCTCAGCTGCAAATTCCAGTGTTTTTCCGACGTAATTACTGCACTTAACGGAATGGTCTGCACGGACCCACGGATACGTTTTTAAGAAGTCCTGTCCGTAATTTCCCGGTGTCACCAGAAGGACGCGGTCACCCTGTGCTTTCCGCATTTCCATCTCGACGCGGATCGTGGAAATCAGCGCCTCCTCGCTCATCGGCACTACAATCCCGCTCGTTCCAAGGATTGAAATGCCGCCGGTGATGCCAAGTCTCGGATTGAATGTATGCTTTGCCAGTTCTTCCCCTTCCGGTACGGAGATGATAACCTGCAGTGCGCGGAAATCATCGAGTTTTTTCTGAATCTCCTCCACATTCTCGCGGATCATCTGGCGCGGTACATGGTTGATCGCCGCGTTTCCGACCGGCTGATCCAGCCCCGGCTTTGTCACACGCCCGACGCCGAATCCTCCATCGATTACAATTCCCTCTTCTGTTCCAAACGTCACTTCCGCGTAAATCAATGCTTTATCTGTCACATCCGGATCATCCCCGCCGTCTTTTCGGACGGCACAGCTTACTTTTTCGGCACTTCTCCGGATATCCAGCAATTCCAGATTCAGAACAATGCCCTTTGGCGTATGGATTTTCACTTCCTGTATTTCTTTCCCGGAAAGCAGCATAAACGCCGCTCCCCGCGCTGCCGCTGCAGCGCAGGAACCCGTCGTATATCCCATGCGGAGTTTCTTGCTGCCGCGCATAATATATGCATCTTCCAAGCCTGTCCTGCTCATGTTTTTCTCCTTAACAGATCCGGCGGTTTTTCTGCCGGACCACGCGATCTATTTTATCATAACACACAATGAAAAAATGCTGAACCATTTTCGCATATTTTTTCAAAAAAGATCAATTTTTCCCGGCTGTTTTTCTATCTCAGAAACTTATTCTTTTCCCAGCTTCCTGTTGTTTCAAACTCCGCAGCTCTTCTTTCTGCCTGTTTTACAATTTTTTCATCAATTCCCATATTTCCAAGCAGCGCAATCGCATTCTTTCCTCTTGCCGGCCCCTGTTCCAGGCGATACGGGAAGGAAATACTCTGCGCGGTAATCTGCTCTTCAAAATGATAATTGGTGTAGAGATCTTCCAGCAGATACGTCAGTTCAGTATCATGTGTTGCTGCAAGACAGAGCACATTTGCACGGCGCAGGGCAGCAAGCACACTCTCTGACGCTGCAATCCGCTCCGTCGTGTTTGTTCCCCGCAGCACCTCATCAATGACGCACAGAAGCGGTGTTTTTTCACGGCTTGCCTCCAGAATCCGTTTTAAAGATTTTACTTCCACAACAAAGTAACTCTCTCCCCGTGCCAGATTATCGCGGAGTGCCATGGATGTCATGATCCGGCACACAACACCGCGGTACCGCTTCGAAAGACTCGTGTTCAGTGCCTGTGCCAGAATCGCATTCACTGCCATGTTTTTCATAAATGTGGATTTTCCCGACGCATTCGAGCCGGTCAGCAGAATTCCGCCCTCCGCATACAGACTGTTTGCCACCGGATGTGTCAGAAGCGGATGATAAAGCTCCTCCACATCGATCCGACAGCCCGCCTTTTTCTCATCCAGGAATTCCGGCCGGCAGTAATACGAAAGGCTCTCCCGGTACGATGCTGCAGACAGTGCAAAGTCCAGGAATCCAAGATCCTCTGCCATCTGCAGAATCGCTTTTTCATACGATTTCACTCCGGAAACAACCGAAGAATACTCGATCAGATCCAGCAGAAAAAACGTGTGAAAGTATGCAAAAATCATGTTTGCTGCACCGCCCTGCGATTCTTTCGTATTCACAAGTGTTCTGCATTTTCTTGTAATCGGACGGAGTTGTTTTTCCTGTTCTTCCAGACGCTTCTGATACATTTCCAGTCCGGAAATTTTTTCTTTTCCAAGTTCCCTGGCTGTCCGCTGCAGCCGCAGGATACAGCCAAACGCTTTTAATGCACTCTCCAGCTTTTTGCTCTCCCTTCCATGCATCAGTCCGTTGCCGACCATAGAAGCAAACAGAACAGACACACCCAGCGGAGGCAGTGCAAACAGCAGTCCAATTCCAAGCACAGCAATACCGGCCATCAGAAGATATTTCCCCTTCTCTCCCGGCTCCGCCTCCATCAGTACAGCTATTTCTTCTGTCGGCGGATTCATCTTTTCTTTTCCCATCAAAAGAAGTGCTTTCTGCACTGCTTCTCTGGCTTTTTGGTTCTCTGCAAAAAGCTTCATCAGCCGTTCCCGCTCTTCCCTGATTTCTGTTGTTGTGACCGGCATCCGAAGCACCGTGTACAGATATTCTTCCCCGCACACCGACACTGTGTGGTCAACTGTGTCAAAAACCGCATCGAGATCCAGGTCATTCCAGGTAATCGCGTCCACGCAGAAGTTTTCCCCTGCTTTTCGTCTCAGACACGCTTCCAGTTTTTCTTTCTTTTCCCGTTCTGTCCGTTTCTCCTGCTTTTTTCCCCATTTCTTCCGCAGTTGTACCAGCTTCTTTTCCTGTTCATTTCTGTTATTCTGTACCATCCAAACTCCCAGCAGTATCAGAACAACAAAAATTCCTGCTGCCGTGTACAGTTCTTTCATGTCTTATCGCCATCCTTTTTCCTGCTCTGTATCATAAGTCTTTTGATTCTGTCTTATTCTAGCACAGAACCCTCTTCCCTTCCAGATTTTGTTGCAAAAATCATCTCCACCGCCGCATGTACAGCCAGTCTCTGTGAACTGCTGCCGTCACCAATGCAGGTGGAAAGGGTAAGTATCTTTTGAACTTCCTTTTCCTCACCGCTGCCAAAGATAATGCTGTTTTCTTTTCTTTCCTGTACCCATGCATTCCAGTCCGCATCGCTCCATGCTCCCAGCCGGTAAACATCACTTTTGGCATCCGTCTCCTCCACACTCCAAATACGGCACTGCCATGCTTCACCCGGCAAATACAGGTACAGATACGGAATTTCCTGTTCCCACGACGCCTCACGATACTTTTTCAATCCTCCGAACATCGTTCCATCTCGCATATTATGCCCATATAAAATCGTGTGACGTTCAGAAAAATCCTCCGGTGTATCACACGGTGCAAAAATACTGCCGTAAATCCGCTCCCTGCAAAACGCATCGTGTGTCAGATAATATGCGTTATCCTGCCCGTGCGCAACCGGAACATCTAAGGCGCAGCCCGGAATCCAGAGCCACGCGCAGATTTCTCTATTTTTTGATCGAAGTCCTGCAAAATCAATTGTCCGAAACAGATTTTGATCTGTACTGCCCGGTTCCTGCTCCTGCACTTCTTCGCTTTTTTCGTTTTCCTCTTTGTTCTCTTCTTTTTCTTCTCTGACATACCTCTCCACCGCTTCTTCCTGTTCTTTTCGAATCTGCCGGCTTACCTGAATCTGCGGCAGATACCAGAAAAAAAGTGCCGCCAATGTTAGAACTGCAATCCCTCTTCTTTTTCTGCTGATTTTTTTCTCTCTCCATTTTGTTTTCATTCCACCACCCGAACCGATGGTGGAATGTTTTTCCGTTTTGTTATTCAACCGGAATCCGGTTTTTTACAATACTGTTGTGTCCATAATCATCCCAGCGGTATTTCTGATTTTCAAATACAACCTCACTTTCTTTGGGATGTCCGCAAAGATTTACCGATACCGAAAAGACGCGCGCAGGATCTTTTCCATATGCCGGCTCTTCTAGTTTTTTCACGGTAACATTCTTCGTACCTGTCACCTGCATAAGCGAATACCGCAGCACCTTCTTCTCCTGTACCCGGTAATCGTTTCCTGCCGGAATTCCCCGGATCTGTACCGACTGTTCCGTGTAGCCGTCCTGATCTGTCGTTTTCTCCACCTGTGTTTTTGTAAACGTAAGATAGCATTGGTATGTATGTTCTTTTCCATACAGATCCTTTCCCTTCACGGAAAACAGAAACGTTGGATTTCCATGCGCCCATGTAATCTCATCCGCCTTGATCTTCTTTGTAATCGTCAAGGTTTCACATGCAAGATCCTTCATCGTCACGGTCTGCACTTCCTGTTTTGCCTCCAGCACAAACGAAACCGGTTCTGCCGCAAGGTATCCATCCGGCGCGGCCTCCTCCACAAGGACATAAGAACCCGGCTTTAATTTTTCCAGTTCATGCGGGCCGCTTCCTCCTGAAATCCAGCTGTCCACACGGTTTCCATCCATATCTTTTAATACCAGCTTTGCGCCGGAAATTCGTTTTCCGCTCTCTGCATCTATTTTTTCAATTGTCAGATGTGTTCCATCATTTTCGACCGTCACCGACAGTTCCGATTTACCGTCAATTTTTCCGTTTTCTACCACAAATTCCCGGCATGTGCTGTCCAGCAGAAAGCCCTCCGGAGATGCTGTCTCCTGATAGTACCAGACACCGTCCAAAAGTCCCGTCAGCTCAATTTTTCCATTTGCATCCGTCTTTTTTGTCTCATCAAAACTTCCATCTTTCGTCCAGATATGAAAGGCTGCTCCCTGAAGCACTTTTCCGTCTCCCTGACTTACTTTCTGCAGAACAAAACGGTTCTTCCAGTTTGTAAACGTCAGTGTGATCTGTGCGTTTTGTTCCCCGATCGTTATTTTCTTTTCCGTCGGATCCAGCACATATCCATTTGGAGCCGCCGTTTCCCGCACAAGATACGTTCCGTACTCCAGCCCGTTTTTGAACGCCTCTCCATTTTCATCCGTTTTCAGCACAGCTGCTACCGCCTGATCCGGAAACAGCACTGTTCCGTTTACCGTTGTAATTGCTCCGCTCGCAATCACCTGATATGTTGCACCAGAAAGTGCTTTCCCTGAGTTTTCTTCCGTCTTTTTTATCTTCAGTGAGCCTGTTTTTCTTGTGTTTTCTGCCTCCAGATGGATCGTCTGCATGCCTTCCTTGTCAATGGAAAATTCCTGCTCCCAGCTTCCTGCATAACCAGCTGGATTCTTTGTCTCCACAACACGGAATTTTCCATTTTCACTGTCTGTATCCCGAATTCCCTCCAGCAGATAAGAACCCGTTTTTTTCACCCAGTTCATCTTTTTGAATTCACTCCAGGTGTTGTTTTTCCAGCGGTACACGGTAAATTCTGCACCCGAAAGAGCTTCTTTTGTCTCTGCATCCATTTTTTTCACTACAAGATCTCCTACTTTGATAAGACATTAATGATGGTAACTTAAGATAGGAGATAAGTCAATGCGCATCATAGGAAAAGATAGCTATATCCCAGAATACAAAACGAGAACATACAGAGGTATCAAAGTAAAAAGGGATGGCAATGGATGGTGTACGAGCCTTGATGGTGATAATAATATTTATAAATCGTACTACTCGGCATATAACGCCATTGATAAATATTATGGCAATCGTGACGGCTATAGCAATTTACGCCAAATCAAAGCCGGCATAAAAATAATCGGTCAAAAAGAATAGCTTGAGAAAAATAAGAGGGGTTGTACCAATAACGGTATCCCCTCTTATCCATTTTGAATTATTTATGTATGAGATATTCCTGCAGATCATCCCGTATCTGTTTCATATTATCGATACCATTTCCGGTAATCTCATGATTCACGATAACGAGCAATGTTCGGAGAATCATCTGATTAGATGTTTCAACCTCAGACAATCGTTTATTGTCGTTGTCAAGAAGCTGGTCGTGTTTGCTGACTTTAGCCTTAAGCTCATCATTTGGCTTTTTAGCTTCTTTAACAACTTTCCATAATCCCCACAGAGCTGCTACGAATGAACAAAACCAGATGATCTGTGTGGATGTGATTGTAAATTCAGTCATTATTATGTGTGATCTCAGCGTCTCCGCCCGAGCTATTCCCCTCTATAAATTTTTTGAATCCCTGATGCATACCGGTGGACGCTAATCCCATCAGAGCACCGTAGACAATATTTTCCACAGTAATGCCGCCAACTGCCGCGTTTAGGATTGCTCCTGCCACGGCAAGAACTACAGGAATATCGTCATTCGGAAGCCAATGGAACAGGCTCGCGTGCTTGATAATGTATCCAAGTACAAGGCAAGCCACAACCACAACCACCACAAAATGTTCAGTTAATACCGTATAGTCCATACTTACGCCTCCTTATCTGTCTGAGTTGTTTTCGCTGCTTCCAGTTCAGCAGCATACTTGTCATACTCATTCCAGATGTCGTTCTCGAATTTGTCAACAACATCATCGATATCCTTTTTATTGGCACGATACTTTCTACCGTTGTTGATGTAGCGATTGATGATTGGAACATCCGGATGTTTTGCATCCATATTGGCGTCCATAGACACAACGGTCTCGCCGTCAACTGTGATGATTCCAGAATAATGAATGTCCTTTGTGTAAGTTGCTGATACTGCCATATTTTTGTCCTCCTAAAAATTAATTTGTATCTCCAGAGATATTATCTCTCATGGATTCAAGTTCACTTCTTAGATCCGCAACCTCTACTTCAAGGTTCGATCTTCTTTGCTTTTCGAGTTGAAGCTCATGCGTTATTATCGCAATCAAATTAGTATATACCATACTATAAGTATCAATATAGCTATCCTCAGTGTTCTTCCTGTCGTGGTGTACCAGATCCAGCTCGTCTTCTCGGATTCCGAGTTCTCGCATGGCTTCTACGACATCCTGTGCGACGAATCCATAACAAATGCGCCCATCACCGTCAATCATCCGATACTGAACTGGTTTTAAGCGATCGAACAGCTCTGAATGAATGTCCGTCTTATTGATCTTGCTCTCACCGAGTGGAAATATGTTTGTTTTGGCGCGGCGATCGGACGTGACCTGTGGGGAGTTTTTAACAATCAAACGCTCCCATACTCTTCCACTATCTCCTAACATAATCTTTTCGGAGTACGCCTTGGTCGGTGCGAACGCTCCAGTATACACTCCTCCAGACCAGCCACAGCCATAAAATTCGACCTCTGCCTGATAACCTTTCTTCTTTGATTCAAGAATAATGCTACCGTTACCAATATCGAAGTTTGCTTTGTTGTTGGCATCCGAGTAAGTATTTACAACAAAAGAATCGTCAACAGCTCCGGCTATACAGCTTCCAGAAGAACTTGATGTCTCCAATACAGATTCGTGGACACCTTTAATATCTACATATTCGCTCTGGATTGACAGAGCCGCATTGCCGGATTTTGTTTCAACCAAAATCTTACCGACACCGCCACATAACTCAATAACCGCATCTTTTGCGTTCTTTCCAAGCTGGATCAACTTATCACCATAATATGCGAGTGTCGTTCCTGCCCGGTTAAGAATCTCAAACGCGGATGATGAAATCCGAGTTCGATAACCTGACCAAGATCCGCTGGTTTTATTACCAACTTCCAATCCAGTCCCATCAGTAAACTGCATAAAGTTGGTGGCTGTTTTTGCTGCTTGTAAAGGATTCGCATTAATTGAACCAGATGGTAAAGAAGCTAATTTGGTTGATGTCCACGTCACTGTATATGGACCAGAACCTTGAGTATAATTAAATACTCTCAGCTGTCCATACGGTTCATTTAATCTTGTTATAAGGCCCCATGTTGAAGTAGTCTTTTTATAAATCCATAACGACCATCCGCCTGAAGATCTTAGGAAATCCAATCCAGGATCTGAGTTATTTGCAGAGATAAAACTAAACTGGACATCTGTTGTCTCAAAACCTCTGCCACCAAGTTTAAATGTTGTTGGCTGATTTGCATACGAACCTGTGATCTTTATTGTAGCAAATTCGACATAAAGATTTGACTCACCGTTTCCATTTACCGTATGCACTACCTGATTTGCGTCCTTACCTGCAGCGCCCTGTGGACCTTTAGGACCTGTTGCGCCGGTTGCACCTTTATCTCCCTGAGGACCTTTATCGCCTTTTACACCTTGAGGACCTTGTGGTCCCTGAGGACCAGTTGCTCCTTTATCACCTTTGGCACCGGTTGCACCTTTATCCCCTTTACTTCCCGTGACGCAAACTGCTGTTGTCGTTGAAGTCGTGTTGTCAGTATAGGTAATCACCGATCTCGTCCAAATATATTTACTGTTCTCCCATCCAGGATAAGTCGTTCCCCATGAACCGCCATTCAAAGATGTCGCAGAAGTTGATTTGTAATACTGTTCTACGATAGTTTTAACGCCTTTACCAGTTGCACCAGTCCCTCCAGTAGCTCCGGTTTCACCTTTATCGCCCTTGTCTCCTTTTGCACCTGTAGCGCCTTGTGCCCCAGCAATGCAGACTCCATTTTGATTTGGAGAATAGGTTTTGTTTCCAGACCCATCAGTTGTTACTGTACGACTCCACATGTACTTTCCATTGACCCAAGTCGGTGCTATTGTTGACCATGATCCTCCAGAAAGAGAAGTCGGCGATGTCGAAAGATAATACTCAACATCGACATATGATACATAGTCCTCCGGTGCTGGAGTCCAGTCAGTTGCAGTATTGCCTTTTTCGATCTTAAGGTTTTTAAACTGATATGAGACCCCAACATTACTGTTCATTCCAGTAAAATATGTATTCTGTGAAGTTCCGCTAGGCAATGTTGCTGCTGATTTTACAACCCATACCAGTTTTGTCCATACATTCGCAACTGTTTTGTTGTTTACGGCTTTACATGATTGTATCAACATGTTTGAACCGTTACCATGTCTAAAGCCTGGATCCATCGATGTAGAAACACTTGCTTTGACATCTACGGATACGGTATAATTCGTGTCAGCCTCCCATTTTGTGCGTCCAATATAAGAAAACTGTATTACAGACCATCCGGATTGTTTTACCGAATCTCGTGTAAGTTTACATGTATTAACCCCAGTTTCGTATACAGATTCTTTGGAATAGCCACCCGTTTGCATACCCCAATCCCACCCGGTTGTTCCTTTATTGGTATTGGTCGCCAAATTTCGCCCACCGACGACAATTCCTTCCGGTGTACTACCAACGTTGTAAGCAGTTGAAGTTGTATTATCCGTATAGGTGATGATCGTACGAGTCCAGAAATATGGTTTGTCCGCACTTGTCTCCGGAGGAGTTGCTGACCATACTCCAGTAGGGATCGTAGTTCCAGACGAACTTGCCTGATATGTTACTGCAGTAGATTTAACGCCTTTTCCACTTGCACCAGTATCGCCCTTATCTCCCTTACTGCCGGTAGCCCCTGTTGCACCCCTCGGGATAATTGTATGGCTTATGCATAAACCTTTCAGATCTCCAGATGCAGTATTACTCCGATAATAAGCAACATGAGCATTTTTTGTGTCCGTTGCAGTTCCAACGATTGCAAACATATCACCAATCCGGCAACCATTACGGATACCAGATGTGCTGGACCAAGTTTCTTCGCGATTAATCGTTCCATATCTTGTCCACTGAGACTCGGTGAAGGCGTCTCTAACCACATTTGCCACAAGACTATATCCCTGTGAACCAGTAGCCCCAGTAGCACCTTTATTACCATATACGCCTATGACTCGTTTCGTAGTATCAACCATTGTCCCATTTGTATAAGTAATTATCTCGTAGTTCCAGAGATATTTGTTGCTCTCTGTCATTGTCGGAACCGTAGACGACCACGATGTAGGAACAGTCGAATTGGATGAAGAAACCGCGTAATGCTCCACGATCCCCTTAATACCATTTCCGGTTGATCCGGTATCACCTTTATCCCCTTTACTTCCCCGATCACCATATGATCCAATAATGCAAGGCGCAGTTGTACTTGCTACGGTTCCATCACTGTATTTTACAACTTCATAATTCCAAAGGTATTTCTTATCCGCTGAAACGGACTGTACCGCCGTTGTCCATCCACTTGTTGCTGCTGTAACTCCACTGGAAGATGCAGTTGCCAAATAGTAGTTAACTACAGCTCCGATACTCTTTCCGTTAGTGCCAGTAGCACCATTTGCACCCATACGGCTAACGCTATATATTGTGGATGTCGTATTGTCAGAGTAGCTAAATATAGTCCTCACCCACAGATATTGTCCGGCTGAAACTGTTGGTATAGATCCAGACCAAGTACCGGTCGGAACCGTTGTTCCAGACGTACTTGCCTGATATGTAATTGCTGTCGACTTAATTCCTTTGCCAGTATCTCCAATCAAATCATCAGGATGCGGAGTCCATTCTGTCGCTTTTGTTCCCTTTTCAATTTTAAGACAACGCCATCTAATTTTGCCCTCTCCATTCGAATAATCACATCGCATGGATATCATGTATTTTTTACAAGAACCATCCCATTTCCCGGTAAGTGTGCAGGTTTTCTTTCCAGACTCTGTCGATATACTAAACAAGCCATTTGCAAACGGATTTACATGCGTCCATCCGCCATCCTGTGCTCCTTGAGAACATAATCTAAATGTTCCAGAAGACGAAGATTTGAAGCCTGTCCATTCTATTTCAATACTGGTTGTAAATGTTTCGCCTGTTGCACATCCGTCTGGTATTACGAATGAGCTAATATCTTTACAAATATTTGTTCCGGCGTATGGTTGCCAATAATCGGACCATTCTCCAGAGGTATTCTGCAATAGATTCCACCCAAAACTAGCTCCCTGATTAGCAACTGCAAATGAGAATTTCTTATAGATCGTAATTCCATCAATAATTACAGGAACACTTGCCTCACATGCTGTAGAAATAACCGCTGTTGTTTTAAATGTAATTGTTGGAGATGCCATTCCGTTATTTGAAACAGATGCGGAAATGCCAGTTGGGCATGAAATTGTTCCGATTGTAACCTTCGAACACTGAGTATCACCCTGATAGGCTATTGCTTGAGTCGTACAAGCGGAACCAATCGGTGCTCCAGACGTATTTCCCATGAAAGTATAGGTTTCACTTGTCAATACTACAGAATATGCATCCGTAATATCGGCAATTGTAACCTGGCATGATGCTTTAGCCGCCATTTTGAATTTTCCTCTCTTTCTTCATTACTCAAGCTGGCATGTATACGAGCCAATATTCGTGATATCATCCGCCGTTACGGTGATGCTTCTGGCTGTAGTTTTTGCCATTGTAGAAGTGCCAACATACCATCTGATTATTCCGAGTGATCCACAAATACCGCCATCTGTGATTTCCTGCTCAACCCCACCTTTAAAAACGTGAGCAGTCAATGCGGTGCTGCCTCGACTGTTCTTAAAGGTAAAGCCATTACTTCCGGTGATGCTTATAACAATTCCGTCTTTTCCCGCAGCTCCAGTTGCCCCGACTTCGCCCTTCATTTTTGACCACTTATATGCAGTAACAGTCGTCGGATCATTTTTGTTAAAATCGACACAAGTGCCGATATATTCGCCGCTATCTTCCCCATCATTTCCAGTAAATGTTTTACCTGCATCATTTGAATATTTGATATGCAAATATGATGTCTTTCCATCAGCTCCTGCTGATCCTTGGATTCCCTGTTTTCCCTGCTCTCCCTGAATTCCTTCCAGACGATGCCAAATATACTTTTTCGGATCGGTGGAATCAGCCTCTGTAAAATCTGTATAGGTTCCGATATATGTATCAGCTATTTCACTCATCTGACTTGGTAAAGTCGGGTTGGCAATTGAGCTGTATTTGATATGGAAATAAGTTGTCTTTCCATCTTTTCCAGGTTCTCCCTGAATTCCCTGTTTTCCTTGCTCTCCTTGAACTCCCTGCAGTCCCTGCGGGCCTTGATCTCCTCTAATTCGTGCCCATGAGTAAGATTCAACAGTTGTTGGGTCGTCAACCTCGAAGTCAACACATGTTCCAATGTAGGCGCCCATAGTTTCTCCATTCTTTGATGTGAATGTCTTTCCGCCATCATCTGAATATTTGATATGAAGATATGAGGTCTCACCATTTGCTCCATTCTCGCCAGGAATTCCTTTTTCGCCTTGCTTTCCCTGAAGCCCCTGAAATCGGTACCATTTGTACTTTTTGGGATCGTTCGAATCTTCTGATATAAAATCGACATAGGTCCCAATATATGTATTTGGTGTTTCACTGATCTGACTTGAAGATGTCGGATTTGAGACAGCCGAATACTTAACATGGAAATAGGTTGTCGCTCCGTCTTTACCATCCTTGCCCGCAACTCCCTGATCTCCCTTAGGTCCAGTTGCGCCTGCTTTAGCTACAGCAAACGAGAATTTCTTATAGAATGTTATGCCGTCTACTACAATTGGTATGGTCGCCTCACACGCAGAACTTATAATTGCTGTCGTTTTAAAAGTGATTTTAACAAGAGATGTATTGTTATTTGTTACAGTTGCAGAAATACCAGTCGGGCATGTAACTGAAGACTGATTCACCGAAACTTTTGAGCACTGGTTCTGTCCACAATATACCGCGGCCTCTGTTGAACAAAATTGCCCAGCGGAAACACCTGTAGTTCCGCCAATAAAGGTATAGGTCTCGCTTGTTAAAACTATAGAATAGGCATCTGTAACGTCTATCACTGTGATCTGATCTGAAGCTTTGATGAGAGAATTTAAAATGAATTCACATTTTAAAGTGACTTTGTTTTCGATATCGTCAGGTGTAAGTGAGAAAGTGAATCCATCACTTCCAATTCTTGAGTCATTTGCCGAAATCACTGTAAATGATGTTTCATTGAATTTCTGTATCGACCATCTGACACTAACCGTACTATTTCCGAACACCGTTTTAAGACGTGTAATAGAAGTAATTCTCTCGGTTCCATGATAGATCACGGCTGTGAGTACCATAGCCTGCGAATCATTCTTAAAGATATTTCCCCTGGATGACTCAATTGACAGACTTGTTGTTACTTCCTGTCTAACTTTATTAATGTCATTCTGGATACCATTAATGACATCTACCAGATTATTTCCTTCTTCTGGTTCTTCCGGATCAGGATCAGAACTACCACTTACACCAAAAGATATACTTTTTGCTGAAATTGCAAGCTGGTATTCCCCATTTTGATCTTTATAGTATTTGAGATAATTTGCCTTATCACCAATTGCCAGCTGGCCCTTTGTATCCATATAGATACCTCTGGTCGTGTTATCAGCACTATTTTTTACTCCAGAATATAAAGAATCCTCGGTGATATGGAAACCACCAATGGTAGCTCCAAATGCAACGAGGTCTTTTACATCAATTTTAGTAGCCGTGATTGATTTTGCTTGAATAACACTACCGTGAATGCTGTTATATTCTGTTTGTTTAGTCTCAACACTTTCACCGTTTGTATTGAGTTTATAGTAAAGCCCATCCTCTCCCTTGATAACGAGCTTATCTGCAACAATTGTATTGCCTTCAATCAAATCACCTTTAATGGTTACACCAACCAATTCTCCAGTAATTGTCTGGTCTCCGATAACAAGGTCTCTGATAATACCAGATGTGGCGTAAAACTGCTCGATTGCAGCTTTCCCGATGTTCGAGAAATCAACATTTGCAAATTTGGTATCAAGATTTTTAATCGTCGCGTCCGTTGATTCGAATTTCTCAGTAGTTAAATCTTTAAACTCGCCATATGTAGCTTCAAGATTATTTACTTTAGCATTAGCCGCATTTAAATTCTCAATACTCGCATATTTAATATCGGCTGCTTCTGCCGTAAGCATTTTCGCTTTAACATTCTCGATCTCAGCAGAATTAGCAGTTAATTTCCCATCAACTTCAATATTCTTTGCTTTGAGATCATCGATTTCCGCAGCACTTGCCGTAAGTTTCTCCTTGATTGTCACATTATCTGCTGTAAGATCATTGATTCTGGCAATCTCTGCTTCAAGCTCTTTCGTATTTACTTTATCGGCGATAACTATTTCAAACTCTGAGATCTTGCTACCCATCTCCTTGACATCTTTATCACTTGCCGATGGAGAGGAAATATTTCCAGTAACCATGACAGTGTGATTCTTAATCGTAACGATTACCCTGTCACCGTCTGACAACACTGTAGTTGCAGATATCGGAGTCAATAAATCTGACCCATCAAGACGAACATAGTTTTTGTTGTCGTATTTGACAATTGTTCCATAAGCACTCGACTCGGTAAGTTTTTGTTCATCATTGCTGGTAACCTTGACGAGTTGATCTATAAGATCACTTGATAGAATCACAACGTATCACCTCCATAATTTAGTTGTAAAAACAGCTTTTTCTGTTACTGGACATCCAGGCTCACATTTAATTGTCTGACTAATTACCTTTGCCTTAATATTGGTGAGTTTTGCTCCCTTATAATCAAGTCGGACGCAATCCCCAATTCGAACAGGGCAATAGCCATGGGTATATGTCACTGTGCATTCCAACGAAGACAAATCTCTAAGCAATTGTTCGGCATATTCATTGATCTGATTTTTCGTTGGATTACCGATCAAATCCGGATTGCTCACCCTATGTACTATTTCTCTTCCACGACTCACTGTCGATGTAGAGCTGTTTGGATCATCGTTCACCACTCTGGCATAATACTTGTCATACCCTTTGGAATAAATAACCTCAACCACATTCGGAATTCCATATAGATCTCGATCAATACTGATATCTGGGTATAGAATCGAGCTGTTTCCGTCGTCGTATGTCCATACGGGCTGAAGTGATGCTGTGTCCTGATTCGGTGCAAATAAAATACGCCCTAACTCATCTAAGTCAAAGGAATACTTTGCATTAGAGATTAAAGCGCTTATATATGCCAACCATGTTTCATCTGTTTCGGCGACAAAGTTTGAAAATAATGGTTCTGAGTTGGTTGCCGCAACTACTGGAGCTCTCGCATGTGTCCTAGCAAGTCGATAGCCATTTTCCATAATATTTTCGCCTTTTAATAAGAAGAAACCTATCGGTGGCTTATTTTCTTTAAGTTCCATTAATGGTGTATAAGCATCCACCGATATATCCTCTACCTTTCCATCAAACTTTAATGATGGCGTTTGGACTAAGAATGTTCCCAATGGATGCTTATCTTTAAAACCATTTTGAATTGTAACGAGATATGCTCGAATATAGCATTCTCCAACCGATTCCGTCATATCAATCGAAGCTGACCCAAGAGTCTCAGCCGATGTATCACGCGTTATTGAACATGATTTCACCGTGCGAATCCTCTCAGTATCTTTCCATGTCCCTGGGTCAACAATATAATACTCAAATGATTGCTGCATCGATGCGGACCAATCAACCATATTCAGATACCTCCCTCAACTCGCGTGATATCGAGTGTTACTGGAATCGTAAGTACTTTGTGTGTCTGGCTGAATGAAACGGAAATGTTTGCCCAGTATCCGCTTCCGGATGGTTCTCTTACATATACATCGCCCATCCAGATCGCAAGTCTCCGTAGAGCATATAGAGTATCAACATCTGATTTCTCTATCTCGACTTTCCAACTCGCAGTCTCACCGAGCTGTGTGCCATAGTAACTCACAGGTCGTTTTCTTCCCTGATACTTTATAAGCGAAACATCGGCGCTGTGATTATCAGACACGTCGATATTATATGGCAGTCTTAAAAGAGATCCAGACCATGGTTTCTCGCTTGTCTCTTTTCCGTCAGTAACGTCAAATTCCTGCCACTCCTCATCCCATTGAATAATGACTGCTTTCTCATTCACCGGATAGCCAGGCATATCCGTATAACTTACAGCCCCTGTCGAAGTGCTTGTCGCCACGATACGATATCGAGCATAATCGAGTGCCGGATGCGGATCAGTAATGTAAGTATTCTTGCCATTTGCAATTCCAGTTGCTAGTTCTGTGAACGAGCCATCGAATTCGCGTCTATATACGGATAATGTGATTCCTGACACCGGCTTACCCGTTTTGGCAACCCTCGCGCAAAAATATACAGTTGATCCATTTAATGTTCCAGAGTACACTGTTTCACCAGTTGTTGTCACCGCTCCATTCACCGACGTTCCATCAATTGTCGAAATTTTAGTTGTCGTTGGAGTATATGTTGACCCATTTTTTGTAACCTCATAATATTCATAAGGGTAATACTCGCAATATGGGCGTATATACGCAGTCAACGTGTCTTTGTTTATTCCAATTTCAGCACTCGGCTGGTATGTTTCATCTTTCCAAGCGACCAGTATGTCAACTGATGATGTTGCGGTAAGACCAGAATTCATAGAAGCTATGCATGAAATTGTATAAGTAACATTATTTTCGAGGTCTATGTTTCCTGCTGAGAAAGCAATAGTGAGCTGATCCGTTGTATCAAAGTATTTTGAATAAATCTGCTCGCCTTTACTTATCATCTTCGAACAGCCAGCTTCGTCAACCGTCTCATATGCACTTTTTGTGGTTATTGTCAGATAATAGCCGATTGGTGCCTGCGTCTTAGGACCGGTCAGTCCTTTAAGATAAAACGGAAACGAAGTAATCTCATCAAGCGCTTCACCTTTTGAGTTTGTTATATTTAAAGACATGGTCGGTGGCGTATATACGTCGATAGTTCTCTGAATAGACCATTCTCCGTATTCCTTTGTTATGCCAGCTGTTCTAACTCTCCACTGAATTTTTGTTCCTTCAGTATACCCAGATGTCGAAACCGAGTATGTACTTGTAAGATCCTTTTTATCTTCATCCGTACTCTTCTTAATGGTTTTTGTCTGCTTATTACTTCCGATTATCAGCTCCAATTCAGCATACGTCTCACTTGACCCATCCTCAGCATTATGAACCCAATACAATGTGAGCGGCTCCCCAGTAATCGCCGTCGTTGTCGATGACCACGTTGTAGGAGCCACCGGTGTTTTTCCAATTACTATAGACTTCGGACTTGTCCATGCAGATTTGCCTTTGTTGTTTGATGCCCGTACACGGAAGAAATATTCATTTCCGGTTTCAAGACCAGTTTTCTCGTAATGGTTAAATTCGATTCCGCTTACTGTGCTCGTTTTATCCGATCCATCGAAATAACTTTCCTGAGTAGCATATTCGATATCATAGCTAGTCGCCGTCGTAACACTATCCCATTCAAGATATATCGATGTTTTTGATGTTGCTTTAATTGAAGTTATTCCTATTGGCGCTGATGGTGCGGTTGCTGTATTGCTTGAATAATCTGTCCAAGAACTGTATAACTTTCCTCGATATGCTCTACAACGTACCTTATATTCCCCGCCAGCCGACACCGTACAGGAATAAGAAGCCAGCGTAGTCTTTAATTCAGCATTTCCAGTGTTAAAGATTGTTGTGTTATCTTTAACGATTTGGAACTGAATTCCGTCTGCCGCTGGCTTTGTTGATGTGTATTGTGCTGTGACCGTGAGTTTATACTTGTCATCAATCGACACACTCAGATTGCTTGGTGTTACTGGAGGGGCGTTTGTGAAATCATAGGTAATTGCTGTTGACCACTTGCCAATCCAGTAACTCACCTGGGCATTATTTACTGTATGGGTTTCTGATATGGCTTTAACCCAGAATCTTACCTTTGTTGCGTTTGATGGTGCTGAATATGTACTCTGTCGGACATTTTCAGCAGTCGATGTTATGTTACCAACAAACCAGACACCATCTCCAGTTGCATATTCCCACCAAACGCTATAACCGTTTGTATTTGCTCTACTCCATTTCCATGTTGCGAACAATGTCCTATCTGTTCCAGCCTGCAATCCAAAATATTGCACAGTCGGCTTAGTAGGTGTTGAAGATGTGGGAGAAGTTTTTGGTGCAGAGGTTCCATTTACATCGAGATTAATAACCTGCCCAGGATAGATTATAGGATTTGTTTTCGATATCCCATTTTTATCCGCAAGCTGAGTCCATCGGGTGCCATCTCCAAGAAATCTTCTGGCAATCCCCCAGAGGCAATCTCCCTTAACAACTGTATATGTAGCCATCTTACACCCTCCTTCCTATTCTCGCCGCTTTAACAATAGTGCTTATTGCGTCTGAAATATTGCTTCCATCGTCGTAAGTTATTCCGTTAATTTGATATGTTGCATGTTCCATGTTACCAATGTCTTTTCGCAACTTATTGATCGCTGATACAACTTCACCTATATCCCCATTTTGATTTTTATAATTCATGGATGTATTGATGTCGTTGAGACTCGCTCTGATTCCAATAGTTTGTCCTGTGCTAAGCATTCCATTTAAAGCACTGATTCCACTTCTCGCATTACTTAAGTCAACAACCGGACTAATCGTTGGCTGTGCGTCAATATTGCTATCAATCATACTCAGCATCTGTGCCAAAACACTCTGAGTTGTGCTTGTCGCGGTATCAGCCATTGTTGAAACAGATTTTTTGACCTGTCCTCCGAACATACTTATACCCTGAGCAAATCCTTGTGGCACGTAAGAACCGATCTCTTTAAACACTCTCGATGGGGAATGAATTTTCAGATTCTGTCTCGCAGCGTTTGAAGCCGCAGATGCCATCCGGGCAGCAGCCGAAGCCGCACTTTGAATATTCGCTCTGATTCCAGATGAAAATCCACCAGCCACATAAGAACCCGCACTATAAAAACTACTGTAATAGCTTCGCATATTTTTGACCGCTGACGATAAGCCTGACGTGGATCCTGATACAACATTATCATTTTTGCTTTTTATGCCTGAGACAAACTTGTTCATTAATGTCGCACCGATCCCATGAAACATGCTTGCTTTACTACTGAGATTTGAATTCATCTGTGTAGTCAACGCTGTTAATGTCGATAAAATCGTCGCGGTTACTGGTTTCATTCCGTTGAGTAATGACTCCAGCATTTTTTTTCCAGCAGATTCCATTTTTCCAGAAGCGCCATCGAATACTTTAACAAAATCGTCGATATTAGCCTCTGCAAATTTATTTACAGAATCGACGAATGAACTAACGCCGCCAGAATACATTCCAGCAGTGCTGTTAATAACCTCAACAATGGACTTAGCTGCTTCGACCGATGAAAGAATAGATCCTGCATTCAAACCATTAACAGTTTCAGAATAGTCTATCATCGCTTTTCCAAATTCTGTTAATTTTTCTCCAATTCCAGATATACTGTCAACACTGACTAGAAGATTTAGATTGGCCGGGATAGATTCGATGACGGAAACCATCGATTTAACGCCAGGAACAGAGGCTGATATAGCGCTAGGTTTTAATCCAGTTACTGCCGCGGCATACTGTTGCATTCCTTCGCCAAATGGTACTAATTTCTGACCAAAATTTCCAAGATCTTTTCCACCTTGGAATAATTCCCATATACCGCCTTCTGTCGGTATCGCTTCTGCCACACCTATCAGAGAATATGCTGCACCTGCAGATCGGATAATGGCAGTTTCGTCAATTCCCGTTACGGCTTCTGCATATGATTTCATTCCTTCGCCAAATGGTACTAATTTCTTACCGAAATCCCCGATTTCTTTATCACCATTGATTATCGTCCAAAATCCGCCTTCGGTAGGTAACGAATTTAGTATTCCAATAAGTGAATTAGCCGCAACAGCTGATGTTAATATTGATCCAACACTAAGTCCATCCACTGCTTCTGAATACGACTTTAAACCATTTCCAAATGGTATCAGTTTTTGACCAAAATCCCCAATCTCTTTTTTGCCATCAATCAGAGACCAGAATCCACCCTCTACCGGAATTGACTCAGCCACATCTATTAGGGCTTTCGCTGCAACGCCTGAAACTAATATCGGAGCCACACTAAGTCCATCAACCGCTTCAGCATATGATTTCATTCCCTTTCCAAATGGTATCAGTTTTTGACCAAAATCCCCAATCTCTTTCTTTCCATCAATTAATGTCCAAAATCCACCTTCGGTAGGTATAGCATTTGCTACATCAATCAGTCCATTAGCTGCTATTATTGACCTCGCTATTGCTTGCGTATCTATCTCTGCCACCGCATCGGCATATGACTTCATACCATATCCGAACGGTATTAACTTTGTACCAAACTTACTTAAGTCCTTATCGCCATCAAATAGGCTCCAGAATCCACCTGTTATAGGAATTGCATTTGCCACATCAACTATTGCACTCGCTGCATCTGCTGACCTAACGATAGACATGGCATCAAGATCAGCAACAATATTGGCATATAATCTCATTCCTTCGCCGAATGGGATTAACTTCTTACCGAAATCTCCAAGATCCTTGTCACCATTGAATAAACTCCAAAATCCACCTGTCATAGGAATTGAGTTTGCAATTCCTATTATGGCATTTGCGGCTAATGTTGATGATATTATTGAACCAGTGTCTATCCCAGATACCGCATCGGCATAATATTTCATTCCATACCCAAACGGTATTAATTTCGTACCGAACTTGCTCAAATCTCTATCACCATCGAATAAGCTCCAGAAACCTCCAGTCACGGGTATCGCGTTTGCTACACCTATGATGGCATTTGCGGCTAGTGCCGACGATAATATCGCACCCGTATCGATATTAGATACGGCTTCAGCGTACGATTTCATGCCTTCACCAAATGGAATTAATTTCTTACCGAAATCTCCGAGGTCTCTATCGCCATCAAATAAGCTCCAGAAACCTCCGGTTACTGGTATTGCGTTTGCTACAGATATCATCGCATTCGCAGCCGCTGTTGATCCAATAATCGCAGTAGTATTGACTTCTGATGCAATCTCTCCATAATACTTCATACTATATGCAAATGGAACAAGCTTATTTGCAAACTGATCAAGATCTTTACTACCACTGAGTAATTGCCAGAGTCCGCCTTCCGTCGGTATTGCATTTGCAACTGCAACTATTGCATTTGCGGCTAGAACAGAAGTTAGTATGGAACCGGTATCTATTCCACTTACGGCTTCACCATACTGCTTCATGCCTTCTCCGAATGGTATAAGAGCCTTTCCGAACCGGCTAAGATCATGTTTTCCTGAAAAGAATTGTGCGACTCCTCCGGATGATGGTAATACATCTACAACCTTAACAATAGCTTCCGCCGCTGCTGCTGAATTCTCTATATCTCTAGTGTTGAGGCCACTTACGGCTTCTCCATACTGCTTCATTCCTTCGCCGAATGCTGTAAGCTGCTTTGAAAATCGAGAAAAATGATCATTTCCACTGAAGAAAGAAGCTATGGCATCGACAACATTAGTTCCTGCCAATATGAGTATAGTCGCGGATAATGTCTGAATACTTTCAAGTAATGACGAATCTATCTGTTTAGCCCCTTCAACGAAGGTTTGAATATTCAGCATAAACATCGACAAATCGTTTCCAATTCTTGGTAGTGTCGATATAACACCTTCAGCAACTCCGCCTATGATCCCGCCGGTAAACTGTCCAATTGCTGTTCCTATTTTTTGTAGAAAATCGCCACCTTCGGTAACAAGCCATTCAAGGCCAGGAATTTGTGCGATTCCACCAACTACTGCTAAAATCCCAACTAACTCTGCTAAAACAGCGCCAACCCCAGCCAAGCCAGCCATGGCACTTGGTATAAGCGATGTGATTCCTGCTAACGCGTAAATAAGCCCGGTTAAACCAGAAACAGCTAATACACCGATTAATAGATTTTTAGCATCGAGTCCATTCAACGCACTAAAAATTCCTTTTATTACAGAATCGATAAGATGTGTTGCCGCCGCTATCAATTCTGGTGCATGTTCAGCAACTCCATTAATCAATCCTATTGCAAATATTAGCAATGAATCGACAATTTCTGGTGTATATTTCGCTAATGAGGACAGGGATTCAGATATAAGCCTAAGAAAACTTTCTGCCAACTGTGGTGCGTATTCTCCAAGAACGGCTGCTAATTGTACAATTCCTTTTCCAATGATTTCCGTGATTTCTGGTACAAGTCCTAAAATTCCTGTCGTGATAACGCCGAGTCCGGCAACAAGAGCCGTTGCGCCAGTTATGACACTGGCTGATAACATTGAAAATCCAGCTGCAATGGTTGTCAATCCGATCCCAATGCCTACGGTTGCCGCTGCAAATAAAGCAAACGCTCCTGCCAATCCAAGAAGAGTTGGAACCAGAGGCTTTAATATTAATCCAGCAGCACCAAACACCGCAAATGTAGATCCGAGTGTAATTAATGATTGTACAATGGCATTCGCATCCATGTTTCCTAGAGATTCCAGTACGGGAACAAAAATTCGAAGTGCGGCTACTGCAACTAAAAGTGCAGAGGCTCCCTTTTTAGATCCATTCATCGCTTTTAGTCCTATTGAAAATTCAAGCAATGACGTGCCAATGACAGTAAGACCTTTTCCTATCGCTGTCCAGCTCATGCCTCCGAAAGATTTTATTGTTGGAATAAGTGCCGCAAGTGCAGCTGACATCAAAATCATTTGACCTGCAAACTTCGTAATCGATCTCGAATCTGTATCCATGATCTTACATGCTGTCATGAGTATTGTAGTCAGTCCAAGTATACCAGCACCGCCTTTTTTCATTTCGTCCCATGACATCGATGCAATATATTTTCCAACTGCTGTGAGTGCTCCTATGGCAACAGACATCAAAATCATTTGACCTGCAAACTTCGTAATCGATTTACTTTCGGTATTCATAAGCTTTGCGGCCGACACTAATATCGCTACAAGTCCAAGTATACCAGCACCGCCTTTTTTCATTTCGTCCCACGACATCGATGCAATATATTTTCCGGCAACTGCCAATGCAGCAACAGCAGCTGACATCAAAATCATTTGACCTGCAAACTTCGTAATCGATTTACTTTCGGTATTTATAAGCTTTGCGGCCGACACTAATATCGCCACAAGTCCGGCAACTCCGACAAGTCCTTTTTCAATCCCATCCCAATCAAGAGTTGCAAGTATTTTCATTGCGCCTGCTAAAATAACAACAGCAGCTGTAAGACCAATCATCTGAACGGTTTTGACAATTGAAGCTAAACTAGACACGATTCCAGATAGCGGTTTAGTTGATCCACTGTCGATCTTGCTCAAAACAGCCATTGCACCGGTTAATTCAACAAATAATGTTCCAACACTCAGCAGGGATGCTCCGAGCTTATCTGAATCTATTGTTGCTATTACAAACAGTGCTGCGGCAAGAACTCCGACTGCCCCAGCTATCTTGAGTAAGGTATCTGCCTGCAAATTCTTTTGGTATGCCTCGAGAGTATCTTTAACACCACCTAAAATATCCTGTACGCTCTCAAGAAATGACATATTTTCGAAAGTGTCTGATAGTGTATTGACAAAATTATTTATAAGGACAAGAAATCCACTAAAAAGGCCACTATTGAATACTTCGAGCATATTCCCTTTTCCGAATGCCTTCGATATGGTTTTTCCAATATCTTCGAAAACATTAACGACTGCACTTCCAATTCCTTTAATCACGCCAAAAAATCCCTGTAAAAATCCTGCAATTCCCTGCAATGTCATGGATTCATCAGCACTTTGCTTTAAGGATTTGCCAAACTCTTTAACCTTTGAAATTCCAGTCGATAATGTATCTATTATTTTAGAAACAACTTTATCAAATAAGTTGCCATCTATTACAGACTGTCTAAGATTTATTAAATATTCTCCAAATGAGTTAGCTGTATCCAGTAAATCGAAATTGAATCCTTTAAAATGACTCGCGAGTTTTTGAATGCCCTTTACTCCAGATTTCATAGCTTCAATTCCAATATCCAATACAGAGAAAATGCCTTTAAATGTTGTTTTTAACTTTTCAGCATTTGAATCACTTATAATTAGCTTTTCTGTGAACTTTCTAACATTTTCTGTAATGTTATACAATTGTTCTGAAGTTGTCTTTGGAAAAATATCGCGAAAAGCTTCTCTAATTGGAGTAATAACCTTGCCAAGAGCCACGAAAGAATTCTTAAAAGACTCGATCATTGAGGAACGTCCACCAAGATCGACCCAGCCTTGTATTAGATCGTTCCTTGCATCGGCAGACTTGTTAATCATGTCACTTAGTGTATCAGAAACCCCAGTCCAGAGTTCTTTTGCTTCTTCAAAATCACCGATAATAAGCTGCCACGATTTAGTCCAACCGGATCCGAGTGCTTCCTGTAAAGTATCGATAAGCTGTGAAAATGTCTTAACTTTTGTTGCCGCATTTCCGGCTGTTCTTGCCAAATCAGCCATCTGCTTCGCTTCTTCTTGAGTGTAGCCCTGATCAACAAATTTCTTTACTGCAGCCTCGTACTCCTCAGTAGTATCGGCAGCGGTGGAAAGCTGTTCGAGAGTTTGTGTGAGAACCTCAGTTGTTATCCAACCCTCCTGCAAAGATTCTCTAAAAGATCCCTTAGCAGCAATTGCTGCTTTTGCCCCTGTCTGTAAATGCTCAGATGTTCGAATAAGCGCATCCTGAAATACTTGTCCGCCCATTCCTGCATTAACAACCGAATTCCAATCCTGTAATTTTACACTACCAGCTGCAATAGCCTGAGAAAGCTGATACATAGCGGTCGACGCCTGCTGTGATGTTGAGCCTGATACTGCCGCCAAGTTTGCGATACCCTGAATCGACTTAACAGAAGTATCGAGTTTAACACCAGCCGCCGTAAATGTACCAATGTTTCTTGTCATCTGCGTAAAATTGTATATCGTTTTATCGGCATATGTATTCAACTCATCCAATGCGGCATTTACTTGAGCGATATTTGTGCCATCCTTCTGAGTATTTGCCAAAATTGTTTGAACTGCATCCATCTGTGTCTCATACTCAGCAAATCCATCTTTCAATGGCTGTAACGTTAATGCTGAGCTTATCTTCTTTCCTGCCGAGTACGCCTGATTTGTAAGATTTACCAGCACAGTAGCACCCATAACTCCAAGTGCTGAAAATTTTGCTTGAACGGTTTGTATTCCTGCCCCAAGTCCAGATAGATCTATGCCTTTCGCAGCCATTCCTACATCTTCAAGCCCTTTGGAGGCACCAGATAAATTAAGTTTCTGTTTAAGCTTATCAAGAGTAGACAATGTTGTTGCAACTCCACTCTCGAATTGCCGATTATCAAATCTCATCTCCAAGACTCGATTGTCAATAACTTCACTCATATCTTAGTAACCTCCTCCCAAGCTTCTTTTGCAATTTTGTCAAAAATTGGCTGGATTGCAGGGTTTATATAATCCCTTCCCTCAACCCAGCCGCCGGTTCCAGTCCCATGCCCATATTGCAATATGACAGCAATATTGACGCCTTTATTAACGTTTGAGTTAGTAAATACTAACCGTATGGTAAAATTAGTTTTCTCTATTCGATATCCCCAAGATGCGGCTGTTTGTCCGCTATCAACAGGAGTAGCCGATGAAAGGGCAGCGACACCTTCTTGCGCGTATTTTTCCAATATGTCAAGTTTTGTTGTATCTTTAATCCGCAGCAAATATTGTGTTGCTTTTGAAAAATCACCCTTATGCCGAAAACTAATCATTTTGTTTTTTTACCCCTTAAATCTTTTTTGCAAATGCAAGTGAGATCCATCCAGCACCGGACTTCAGCTTGCCCCATCCATTCTTTTCTTCAACGATCGTGAATGTGCCAATTCCTGTGTGCTTACCGGTTAAGGAATAATTCGTACCAGCACCAGTACGAATGCAAAGATCAGGAATACCAACATATACCTGATATTTGCCGCTATTCGCCGTAGGTTTATTAGCGGATGTGCCACCGATATGGCTGAGAATTGTGCACCATTCTTTTTCACCAATATAGATCCAGCCAGCACCGCTCTTCAGCTTGCCCCAATCTCCAGACACTTCTGTTATGGTGAATTTTCCCTTTTTTGTATAACCTTCGAATGTACTATCTTTTGTTGCCTTTTCACGAATGCTAAGATCATCAATGATAACCTGCACCTCAAAAGGTGTCTCCGGATAGTCTTCCGATTTAACGCCAAGCTTAGCGTTTACTTCATTGGCGATCTGACCAAGCCGGCTATAAATGTATTCTCCTGGGCACGCCTTATTTTTAAACCACCGATGGACGGTCATATTCTGTTTGTCCACCTGACCAATAAGTGATTTGTCCGCTCTCCACTTAAGTTCTCGAATGCCATTTCGTCTGCAAATATCCACACACAGCGCAATAAGTGAATTATAGACTTTACTATTAATCGCATACGGATCGGTTCTATCGCTCGCGCATTCGATCGTGATTGCTCTATTATCGTTTGATGCACTTGAGGAGCACCAAGATCTATCCCCCTCTGGGACAAATAATCCAATTCGTCCGTCAGTTCCGATGCCATAGTTTGCACTTGCCTCAGCGCTTGGATTGCAAAGCCAATTTCCCATATCTTCTACAGAGGCCTGCGCGGTATAACAATGGATGGTAATCGTATCAATTTTGTGATTTCTCGGACTATTACTGTTCGGAGAAATTCTTGTATAACTAACCAGTGAACTATTACTCATGTTACTTCACCCCTTTGTATTTAACTTTTTCCTACGCGCAGCATTAATTGCCGCATTATCTCTTAAAATTTGCTGTGTACTCCTTTTAGGTCTTGGAGTATTCTTTTTATTACAAATTTTTATTAGCGTAATTAATCTATTGAGATGCCATTTCTCAAATTCAACAGGAATCCCATATGTTATCATCCAATAGTAAATTATTTCCGACGTTATCGGTTCGCTAGGTCCACCACGACCATTTCTACTTTCATGTATATCTGGTGTGGCACTCATAGGTGCATAGATGTATTCTTTTACCATCTCAATATCTTTCTGCGATAAATTGGAATATGCTCGCGGATCAACTTTCTTATTGATGGTCATGCATCGTATGTAATCTAATGTTTCTTCTGCTGTTTTTTCTTTATTGGAATAGAATGGTTTACACCATTTTGACTCCCATTTCGAAAGAGATATTAAGGAATGCTCCAGTTGTAAAGTCTGCTCGTTCATCGGTGGAACAGTCACAAACTCCTCTTTGGATTCATCCCACAACTCGGTCTGTCTTATGGCAGGTACTATTATCTGAAGCATTCCATCCTCCTTGATTTTCTTCGTTATTTATCTTCTTCAGAAGCTTTCTGAGCTTTCATTTTTTCTGAAATCTCTGCCGGAACAATGCCGTTAATAAATTCGACTGCCGCATCTGTGTTCGTTGCAAGCTCCATAAACAGAGTAGAATAAGCCTCTGTCTGCATAAACGCCTCGGAGATTTCTTTCGATTTTTCAAACCGTTTGCCATCCGGGCTTTTGATACCATATGATTTAAGGATCATATCCTTAAAGATTTTGACAAGTGCCGGGGTGTCCTGAGTTGCAATAATTTTGTTTACCATTTCTGTAAAACCGCCGACTGTTCCGAGTTCCATCTCCATAAGCTCAGCTTTTGACAGATTGAAGTAGTAACTTTCTTCTCTTTCAACTCCATTGAAGTCAGCGTATTTGATATCTTTTTTTAACATATGATTCTCCTTTCGAATGTCTGTTCTTCTTTTTACATAAAAAAAAAGCCCCAGCTATCTTTGAAGGGGCTTTTTGTAATCTCTTAAATCCTATGAGTATAACCAACTCACATTAATCTCCGGAAGCTTTCATCAACTGTGCGATTTCATCCGGAAGTGGAAGTCTTGCTTCAGCTTTATCACTTCCGTACAGAATATCTTCAAGAGCTTTGAGTTTTGTTGGATCTGCTTTTGTGGAATCAATCTCGATCGATGCTGTCGGGTTATGTCCAGCCACAGATACCGGAGTTGTCGAAACATCCCAAGAGAATGGATTAACATCTGGACTATCGTTGAACGAGTTATGCTGCTTCTCTGTAGGAGATGCGGTTGCCCCATAGATCAGATGTAACTTATAACCATGATTAACATCATCAGTATCATTTCCGATCGCTGTTCTATAAGACAGACCAAATGTTTTACGTTTCTGCTGTCCGATGGTTACACCTTTAGCAATCTCGGCAGATCCGTCGCACTCGGCGAATTCATCCGGATATGTATACGCCTCAATTGTTGCAGCATACTCCTCAACAGATCTTAAGTTGAGATATTTAATGTCATCCGCATATAACGGAGATGCTTCAGCGCCAGATGGCTTATCAGTAATGGACGATACGCCATTCCAAGCAACGCCTTTCGGATATGTTCCACCAATAGCCTGAGTGTAAAGTACAGTTTTACTAACACCAGCCTCATACAGACGTTCGCCGGTGTTATCCCAAACAAGTGTGTTAGGCATTTAAGTTTCCTCCTTATTTTTTTTTTATATTAGTCCTGTCACGCCCAGCTTTAATCCCAAACATCCTATCCGTGACGGCCCTCCAAATGTAGGACTAATAGTATAATATTAATGAGTCGTGATTTAGTTTGTCGGAATTGTAGTGACGATCATAAGAACAATATGGAAGTGACAACAATTTATCGATAACCGGATTGTCCGGCTTTTTGTCGACAACTATGATGTTGTAACGAGTATTTTTGAGATATGTGGAATCGTCCGCTTTTTTCGTGTCGATTCTCGATTTAGAATATATGATTGCAGGATAGTTAATTTTTAACGTTTCCGGAGGCTGGTAATACACATTCGTGCTTCCCAACAATGTTTCGAGAAGTACCTGCAAATCCATTCGTGTACCCACTACTTATAAACACCTCCAATGCTAAGTATCAAACGAGGATACTGTACTTCGATATCACTCACTTTCCATTTTTCGCCCATCCATTCGATGTAAGCGATTGACGAGCAATGTTCTTTTAGATACGGATCAGCCAAAATGCTTATCTGGTTAGAAAGGGTAATGTCATCATTCACCTTTTCGGAGGTATTCTGTCTTTTCCAATGAGTGCTGCTCACATCACCAAAATATTTTCTTTCGATTATTTGGTCTTCTACCCATAATCCGGGTTCAATTTCACCTGTTTGACAGAATCCTATTTTTCCATACCATTTATTCATTACTTGTCACTCCATTTTGATTTTTGGGCAAAAAATTAAGCCGCCTCCTGAGTCAGGGAAGCGGTCTCGCCAACGAACTCGATTGCTACTGCACCGTATGGCTTAATCATTGCACCAGAGCAACGAGTCTCGATAAGGTATTTCATTTTGTTGTAGTCGATATCGAAGTCGTCAAACATGTTGACAGAACCACCCTTGTCAGCACCAACATTGTAATCGACAAGGTTTACATAGATTCCGCCCAGGATATGTGTCTTAGTAGAAACTTCTCTCTTAAGACCTTCCATAACCGGTACCGGAACGATTTTGCTTACGCGCAGTGCAGTTGCGAGTTTGTCGATAGTATCATAGATAACACGTCCGTTGTTATCTTCCAGCAGAAGGCAATCGGTCAGCATATCCTCACTAAGGAACATTGTCGGATTTCCGGAACCCTTGTAGTTCTTTCTGGATTTCTTGCAAGCCACGATAAATGCCTTTGCTTTTTCTGCATCCGTGGTATCTTTGGTGATTGCAATCTCAGATTTTACAGTATAGACATCATCGTCGGTCCAAATCGGACGAATGTTCTGCTCGTTGATTTTTCCATCAACGGAGCTGCCTCTACCATCTCCAACAAGGATTGCCCGGGCAATTTCCTCGTCCAGCATCATTCTCATTTCTGTTTTCAGCCAGGAAATAACGTCGATCTCTGTAATGTCAATAACATCATCTCTGTCCAGAGACTGGTGTTTGTAAACAGTAACCGGAGTCGTTGTACGTTTCAGCATAGTGAAAACTTCATCTTTTTTCTGGCTGCCTTTGATATATCCCTTTGCTCTCGCCTCATCCTCTGTGATATCTGCGAACACAGATTTGATTCTGGAGAACGGGGTTTTATGTACAGAATTCATGACATCAGAAACCCAGGTTGTATCTCTTTTGATGAAGCCCGGAGTATTTTCAAGCGTTTTTGCATCCGGGAAGAGGTAGTCAAGATGGGTGATATTGTGCTGCAGAAATGTATCCGCAAGGCTGCCATTCCGCTTTGCCTCATCCATAATCTCAACAAACTCGGCATGGCTGAGGGTGTTTTCATCATTTTCCATTTCATTTGCATCGAAAGCGTTGTGTTTCATGTTGTCGTTTCCTCCTTCTTCGTCATCAGCGGTATTTCCAGCGTCTTCGAGCGCCTGACCGATAAGTGCATATACTACCGTTTTCTGCTTTTCAGTGAGAGTATTAAAGACGTCTTCAACTGTCTCTTCTTTATCGTCATCTGCGCTGGGTTTTGCCCCGGCGGTATTATTCTCTTTCGAATCTTCTTTTTTGGCTTCATCAGAAAGAGCATGTTTGATTGCTTCACAAACTGTGTTTCTCTGTTCATCAGTAAGTTCGTTGAACATTGACGCCAGATCATCTGTTTTTTTAGTTTCCACTTTTTCTTCCTCCTTATGTTTGTTCTCAGAATGTAATAATCCGTCAACCGACTCCATACATTCTCCAGAATAGATATACCCCTCTTCATAAGAATCTTCACCATGCATCATGACGGATTCGATCACTGCCCCGGGATTGGCACCTGCAAGAACTAAACTAAGCTCACGAATAACTCCATGAATCACATCGCATCCCTGCTGCTTGAGCATATTCGCATAAATAGACAGGCGATTCACATCACCGTTCTGGACAAGTAATTTTGCATTCTGGCCAGCCTCTGTATTGTTAAAGGTTCCATATGCATATACTCCGTCCTCTCTATTTTCAAGTAAGGCATGTCCCAAAACCTGATCTGGGCTATTATGCTGATGGTTCCACACTAACGGCACGATAACACCATCGCATTCTGCGAATGCATTTTTCTTGATGACTCTGCCATCGGAACATTTCATATTTGCTTTTGTAGCCCAGCCGCCAAAATCATATTTCTTTTCCATTTTGATTTTGCCTCCTGTTTTTATTCGTATCTTGGAATCTGTGATATGGGTGTGTTCATTAAAGACTCAATTGCTCCAGCCTCGTCACCACGTTGTTCTTGATCTAATTGTCCAGACTGCTCTTGCAGCATATCCTTTGACTGGTTCAGATTGCTATTTATCAACATGTCTGCTTTTGGGTCATTGGACGGCTTCATTCCAACAATCTGTCTAATCTCGTTCGATGTCATAATTTCATTTCGAGTGAACTTATCAGCAATGTCTGCTATGTTATTAATCGGGACAAGCTTAAACGGATCGCGGAAGAATTTGATTGTCTGTTTCTGAGATCTTGCTGTTTTCGTTAAGAACTTTCGTTTCATTTCATCAACGATCGCAGATATTATCGGCTCAATTGTGCGATTATTGTAATTTAGAAGCTCCTGCTCGGTGGCAGTACCATCCAGAATTGACTGAGAAATGCCTAACTGACTGTATAGCATGGTTGTCAAATATTCGATCTGTTTCATAAGATTGTTATCGAGAGAACGGTTTAGCTGAGTGATTTTTTCCGTTCCATCGGCATAAGCGATTCCATATTTAGATCCAGCAAGCTGCTCTTCGATCTCCCTACGTCTTTTCTCGGCTTCTTTTCGTCGAGTGTCAGATTTGATAACATATGGAAGCTGAATGATAAGATCTAATTTTCCAGCACCACTCTGCTCATCGACAACGTCAAGAATATTTAATTTTCTGATAAGCCGTTGCATAGTAGAGTTATGCTCGTTCATAACGGCATAAAGTGGATTTTCAATAATAGCGACATCTTTCTTCGCCATAATGATTTCCTCTTTTTGACCCGTTTTTTCGTTATAAACTCTAATCTTAACAGTTGTAGGTCTCCATTCGGTGATTTTTCCAGTTCGCATACTCAGTATATCGAACGAGGATGATGAAGCAGGATCAATACTTGTATCAATTGGAACCAACGCAACACATCCTTCATCAAGCATCGATAGAACGGCGTCTTGTATAAAGGCGCGCCCTGTTTGGTCCAAATTCGCCTCGAGATTTAGACAACTGTTTAGTGGCGAATCTATAACAGAAATAAAACGACCATTGTCATCTACTCGACAATGGTTAATATTGATTGATGAAACGTCCATCGCTATTCTGTTATAGATAGAGGTAACTATGGTTCTCTCATTTCCTCTTGTTAATTTAGGTCTATCAGGTCTCACTGAACTGCCGACACCCATATCGGCGTAATTATAAGTCGGATCACGATTCATAAAGGCATTCCAAGAATGCTTTAACCTTGTAAAAAAACTAACTTCCATTTTGATTTTGCTCCTGTTCTAAGCGGCTATTACTTTTTTAACTGCTTTTCTACCAGTAGCAGCAAGGGTTGAATCAATGTCCGAAATTCCCCTATTGAAAATTTCCTGCATTTTCAAATTTTTATTGATATATGCCTGTGTCTTCGTGGACTTTGTCTGAAGAGCGCGTGCTCTGGCATGATATTTTCCAGCTTTGTATGCGTACCTTTCAGATCTCTTCTGAGATGCTAAAAAGCCGTACTGTTTCTTATCATATTTTGCAGATTTTCGATCAAGCTTGGCAGCCTTCACATCGTTCCGTAAAATCTGTTTATCTCTTTTTTTCTGTAACTTGGCATTTTTGCTTTCAAGTTTTGCAATTTTATTGAGAGATTTTGTTCGGTGGCTGTTCAGAGATGCAATAGCTTTATTACGTCCTTCAGAGCTGGTCGCCTTAGATAAACTTTTAGTGGCCCTACGGACTCCCCATTTCATTCCGAGGACGCCGTAGTGGTAAAGTTCATCGCTGTTATATACTTCCATAATGTTTATTTCGCCTCCTCACCTATGATTATCTGTTTAGATACTTTTCAAAAGCCTTCCTTCCTTTTTTTAATGTTTTTGGTAGTGGCTTTCTTCATCTGCTTCAAATTTCTTTTGATGATATCTCTTGCTGGTTCGTTTTTTTTTTTTGTAATATAAAGATACTCCGGCATGGTTATATACATCTTTCGAAACTTTCTGATCCTTATTATGCCGGTCACCTCCGACATAGTATCTCTTAGAAGTTTTCGCTTGATGTTTCCGTAGTATCCAGCCATATCAAACCTCCCTACAGATCAATATTTTCAATAGCCGCCCGGATTTCCAGCATTCTAAGATACTCTCCCATATATCTTTTCTGTTCCATCAATTTTGAAATTGGAACCGTAGGTGTAAAATCAAGAACCCCAGCTTCATTTTTAACTAGCATTTTATGCAGCTTATCATATCGAATTTTTGTCTGATAATATTCTGCTTTGAACCGATCTTTATAATCCTCACTGGTCATAAGATCAATTGTATCTTTTAACTCCATATTTCCTCCTATTCAAATGCGTCTTTATTTAACTTATAGGCAACGTAAGCGTCCATCAATGCCGCAACGCAATCGATTTTATTTTCTCTTTTTCGTTTGTATAATTTTCTATTACCGTTCGTATCCTCCATGGTAATGCAATTTCCCATGGCAAAGGACATGACTTCCTCATCGAACAGTAGCATTCGTTCTTCGGATAATGTTTTTAATTCCCCGAGTGGTACCGATTCTGTTTTTGCTCCCTGAATTACCTTTTCGATGCCATACGGACCATTTTCAGTTTCCCATCTGGTCACAAACTCTTTAGCGTTATACGGATCAAAGCCAAATGCTCTAACATCGTACTGGCAGTCGATGATGTGCTTGTCCAAATCGTCATAAACTTTCATCATATCGAGAATTGCTCCATCGAGAACGATCAAGCTGCCCTCCTTCATAAAATAATCGTATTTTGATCGCATAGCGGAAGGTAGTTTGGCCAAGGTCAATGAAGATATATAGTTTCGAGTTTTGATTCCGAAAGTTCCATTTCTCAATGGAAATAAGAACGTAAACGCACAAAAGTCATCACCCTGAGATAAATCCGCACCCAAAGAACATGGAAGGCTCCAGTAGTCTCTCTTTCTGTGAACTATAGTCTCTTCATATGCGAAGTAATAGGTAAATCCCTCCATTGGAATTCCAAAACGTTTTGCAAGTATATCATTTCTCGTTGCAGGAGCCTGTTCGGCTCTGTCAACATCAAGTTGATATACTTCGTACTTAACAGTCTTTCCGAGATTCGGATTCGCCTTGATCCACATAGCAGGATCTGCAACTTCATCTACTGAATCCAGCTTATACCACCATATCGAGACATGGGGATTGGTATACTCATTTCTAAGAATTTTTGATAATTCCATTTTGATTGTATCGCCACTGCCGTTTCGTACAGTTCCCTCTGAACTGATAGCGACGATCAAATAATCATCGTTCTTAGAAGCGCCCTGTTCCAGCGCTCCAATTACATCCTCGCGGACATCTCCAGAAAGCCACTCATCCACGGTGTTGATTTTGCTATTAAGTCCCTGAAGCTTATCGATGCTCATTGGTCTTATCTCAAGCAAGGAACCTGTCAAGAAATTTTCAACACCCTTTTTAGTGCTCGCAAGTTTTTGCCGGTTGGCTCTGGAGCCTGTTGTATTCTGTAGAGATCCTTCTGTTAAAAATTTAAACAATGGCCCTCGTGATCTCGTGATTGAAGTTCTGATTGGCGATAATACTTCTTCCGACTGTTTCATCGTTGGCGCAGTTGTTACCTGATGGGTTGTCGTAGTATCAACATTCAAGAAATAACTCTGAATGCATGATGCGTACATGGACTTCGCGGCGCCTCGAGCGACTATCAAGTATTGCTTATTAATGAGCCGCTTTTTAACTGATCTTCTAACGTATTGTCCTTCATCTGGATCATATACACTTTGTTCAACAAAGTAATACCATCCGAAAATTTGTTCTGCCCAAAGTTTAAATGAATCAAGTAAATGTAAATCTTCGCCATCAGTTAATGTGAGCTCATTCTCACAATAATTAATAAAGCCCTGGATTGCTTGGTCGTCATACCAAATTCCAGGGTTTGCTATAAGATCATCTATTCGATTCATTTCCATCTCAATTTCTTTGCAGATGGGGATTTCTCCTCTAATTACGGCGTCTCTGAAACGCCCATAGTATTTGGGAGTTGCAGTGTTTGACAACGCCATAATTTAATTCACCTACTTCATTTATTGTTTCTTAATTCCGTTAGCAAAGATATACCCAGGCTTATTTTAAATAATCCTTGGTTTTAAGTTCTACATATGAACTGCATTCCGATATTGTTTTATTGCCCATCTTTGTGATCAAGCCTAATGTATTAGCTACTGTTTCTTTTGCGATTCTTTCAGCATTATATTTTTTATACATCTGACTTACTATTTTAGGATTTGTTTCAGATACTGACTGTAATTTCACAGAATCGGTATCAAACACAATCATTGGTCGTTTTGCATGATAACTGGAATATTCTTTATCGTTATAATCCAACAATGCATTATAGCCTTTTTTCTTTAATTCTGAATAGAATCTATCCTGAGCAGCTACTTCCTGCGAATTGTGATTTGTCAGCGAAAGATTTAAAGCTTTATAAACTGCTATTTTTTCACTTTTAGACATCTTTGCAGGATCTTTTTGCAAAGCATTCTGGGCTTGCTTGAATAAAATTTGTTGTTGACCTCGTCTCATTTTACTTTTAGAATCTTCAATAGATGCTACTACATTCTTTTTGAATTCTTTGTCTTTAAGTAAACTAGCTGTTATATATCCCGCGTTCTCATCTGATGGAACTCGTAATTTCTTAGTTGAAGTAATCTTTAGCTGATAAACTTTCATATTATCACTATATGATCGTAATGCTTTTGCATTTGCTAAATCACTTTCCCTTCCAGAAGCCTTTGCCTGCTTTTCTGCCTGTTTTGCTGAAGAATTTGCTCTACTTGTAAGGTTTTTACCAAATAAGCCTATGTATTTATCTGAGTCGCTTTTCTTATATGTTGCATAAAAAGCAAAGTTTTCGAAATCTTTGCTGCTCTGTATTCTTTGAAACGTGGTTCCTTTTTTCAAATATGTGTCGACATATTGCTTGCCCGTTATTTTGGTTTTGGCTATATTGGTAAGTTCAGTTGCCTTCATGCCGGCCAAAGAGCTAACCCTCTTTATGGTCGGCTCATTTCTGTTTGTATAGTATCGTTTAGCCCCAGCCGGGGTGACGGAGCCATCCGCATACTGATATCGCCGAACTCCCCACTTCTGTCCTTTTATACCGTGATGATAAAGCTCCTCCATCGGCAATTACCCCCTGAGTTCTTTTATCGCCAATGCAATTCCTAAGGCAGAGCTCGTGACCGCTAAAACATTGCCAGCAGTTTCAAGTGTTCTGCTAGCGTACTCTCGACCCTTCGACTCTTTCTGTGGATTAAATATATCGTTATACTGTCTTTCCAGCATTGCACGATTTATCTGTGATCGCATCTCCTGTTCAGTCATGCTCGCAAGGTCCATTTTTGGAATTTTACGGTTTTTAGTTGATGTATCTACTGCACGTTTTAAATCTCCAGAAAGATTTCGGCCTGAATCCACCAAGCGCCTAGTTCGCTCAGCATCTTCTTTTACATAACGTTTTGCATCAAATTCAAGATCGGTTCGTCCGTTCTTTTTGGATTTTTTATAGTATTTTCCACTCGAGTTATCATATTCATTAAATTCTTTTTCACGCGCGTCTCTCGCATATCGTCTCTGTCCGGCATTCGTTAGAGAACCGTCTTCATTCTGATATCGTCGGACTCCCCACTTCTGCCCTCTTACGCCATGATGGTAAAGTTCGTTATTATACATTTTGATTTTCTCCCCCATTCAGTTCAGCCTCGAAATTAAGTCTCCACTCAAGTTCGGTAATCATTTGTTTGATTGCTTCAGTTACCGCTGTGCTAAGCGGCGGATCAAAAAGTAGTTTGACTTTCAGATAGACATATGTTTTTACAGACTCATAATCCTCGTTATCCGTAAGAAACTGGTTCCATGTCGAGGTCGCATCTTTGATGCTAAAACCGTTCTTAGGTCCGACTCCCATCTGCCTGAGAATCATAAAGATACTATTGATATGCATCGTGATTACTGTATCGAATACATCATAGTCTTCTGTGATTCCAAGCATTTCCTTTACTGAAGTTAAGATACTTTCCATATTTCACCTCCCATATTAGTGCTTCCATGGGCAAGTATCGTTTTTTCTTCTTTCGGGTACTTCTGCCGCCAGAAAACTGTCATCTCCATAGTGAATTGCATTATGCGTATCATGCGTAACACAAATTAAATACTCTGGATTTAGCAAATAACCAGATGCTGACTCTATATCTTTTAAGGATATCGGATTCATATGGTGTATAAGTATTTTTCCGTATATTTCATATCCATCAAGTCCAAGATCACAACCGTTATCTCTCATGATGATTTGATTTCGAATTCTCTTCCATTCTTCAGATCTATAAAATTTCTGATTTGCATACCGATCAAAACCGAATGTAGCCTCCCCAACTTGCCCATCTAACCGCAAATACTCAAATCTTTCTTTGAACGTCGGCAATTTTATGAGTTCCGAATATTTTCTAATGATATGCGGTTCAATCTCTATACTCATCAGGATCACCATAACCAGAATAATTGCGCATAGCCTTAAGTGCATTTTCGTAGAGAACTTTGACCTCTTCTGCCGATTCTGCAGCTTTTGTCTTTGCGTTTAATAATTCCGTTTCCTTTTTAAGTTTCTCTTTCTCAAGTTCTGCCTTCGTCGTTCCAAGTTTTAAAAAATGAGTGATTACCTGAGAAGAGGCAGTTCCTTCTATAAGCTGACGCTCTGCCAGATCGACTGCAAGAGCTATCATCTGGTTCTCACGAGCCTCTGGAGATAATGCCGGTCTCATCTTCTTAGATCTTTCGGATGAGTTTGACGTTACTTTAGGCATTATTAATGCCTCCTCTCTAGTGATTACTATTTGTTTCATCTGACTTTTTGTCAGTTATACGATACTTAATAGGGTCCACAATAGCGCACAAAACCAGATTATTATGAAAGGAGAATTTATGTACCATTAAATCAAAGCAAAAGAAAAATGTAGCGCCTACGCCATCATGGACTTTATTAAATACCGTATAGGAAAGGCCCTGGAGGAACCAAGGCCCAAAATATCAATTAACCCGCCGGGGAAAATTTAAAGACCCGCGCGATGCAGGAGGGGGGTAATTTTACAGACCCCTCCCCCTTGTCTAAATTATAAATGGAACATCGTGCTTCACTTTTTTATAGATCCCAAGTGGGTTATAGAGAATAATTTCGTCAATCGCTCGTTCGATTTCGTTATCCTCTTCTTTTTGTGACATGTCATCGCTAAGTTTGGCAATTCTGGCTAAATAAGCTAAACTATAGTAACCTTTTTCCTCGTCAAACTGTCTCCAAGAAGAGAAGTCTTCGATGGGATCAAAAGGATTATCGATTGTTGTCAACATAACTTTCGATTCTGTCATCAATTACACAACTCCTCTCAAATGTTTACTAATTGTTGATGGTGAAACACCAAGTTTCTTTGCAATGTCATCTAATGTATAATTAGATGCTGCCATTGCCTTAGCCCTATTTATCTGAGCCTGACTCAAAGTATTGACAAGTTTTGGTGTTGCACGCTGACGAAGCTTGTCAATGTCTGTTGCAGCAAGAATTCTTTTCAAAGTGTTCTCACTTATTGCTCCAGCTTGAATTGCTTCCCATTCCTTATCAGTGATCTCAATGTTTCTATCTCTTCTTGAAATAGAACCAACTTCCTGTCGATATTTATTCAATGCCTGCTGACTCAGTTTTCTAAGTGTTTCGCCTTTAAGTTCTTCGCCGTTTGCCTCAAAGTATGCTTTTTTCTTAGTTGAAATCTCAGCATTTGCTTTTCTTTGCGCCGATCTTTCTTTAATCTTATTAAGATCAGAATTATCAAGCTTATCCATAAGAGATTTAACTTCGACAGCGTATGTTTTCTTTGCTGTTGACGAATATGGAATCTTTCCAGTATTCACCATTTCGATACGAGCTTTGTTGCCGAGGTTCTTCATCTCATTGGCATAGTCTGCATAAACAAGTTCCATCGTGTGTCTATACTTCGAAACTAGGGTATAAGCATCGTCAGTCTCTGCCATCTTCGTGCTAACTTGCGTACGTTTTTTAACCCGGTAGTCAATGGTCCCATCTCCACTGGTATAGGATACCTCTCCAGTAGCCGGGTCTCTCTTCTCTACTGGGTTATACTTGGCATATGCTTTTGCATCTTTAACATCGTACTGTATAGTCTTTCCTGTGGTGGTTTTAACAGTCATGATGCCGGTCTTCTTATCATAGGTACGGTCTGGGTAGTATAAATCCTCCGCCGTCTTCCATATCTTAGCCCCATCTGGCCTGGATGGGTCGTAATCTTTGCTACCGGGGATGTTTATATGGTATGATCCCTGTCTTTTATCAACACTTGCCTGTCCTTTCGCCTTTGACAGAATCGTAGAAGCACCACCATAAACTTCATTACCATTCTCATCAATATGAGCCTGATACTTTTTCTTAAGGGCGGCAATATTGTTATCCTTTTCACTCGCTTTGTAGTCAAGCTTATGCTTTTCAGCATCGATAACAACCATGCTATGCTTTACCGCGCGGGCAAGCTCGCTATCAGTCGCTCCTGCGAGAGTCATATCGCTAATAAGATTAGAAATTACACCCATCTGAATACCGGTATTCTTCATCTTAGGATACTCATGACCATTCCGATAGTAATGTTCTGTTCCATCGGCATCAACTTTTACTGTTCCGCCATAATCCAATTTCGGATCGAATCCTTCAAGTTCCTTAAGCGGTGGTTTGTTAAGAATCTTGACCTTTCCTTTTGGATCATGAGTAGGAATGCACATGACAGTATCACCATCGAAGTCCGCTCCCGACAACTGATCTGCTATCTTATGATTAATTCCTACCGCATCAACGACATCAGTACCAAGCATTTTTCTTGCAAGCGCGTTTTTATTATTGACAGTAAGGATTGGAATCTCAAACCGACCACCATGTGGATAACGAATGAGTGCAAGCTTTGTTCCATTCTCATAGTTTGGAGCATACACTTCGTTATCCTTTAAGGTATTGATCGGAATTATGACATGATAACGCTGTCCAGGAAGCGCTGCCGCTTTCAGATGTACGGCCGCTGAATCGCAGGAATCCGCAAACTTCTCAAGCATGTGCTTTTTGATAGTCGGATTTGTAATTGACATATACTCGTCAAACTCTGCAAGCTTATCTTTTTTAGCAAGATCAAGCTGCTTCTTAGCCAACGAGAGCGACTGCTTTGCAAGGAACTGAGATGGAATTGCGTTTGCCCATTCATCCCAGTCGCCTTCATCAGCTCTTTTATTGATAAGGCCAAGCTTTTCTTTCCCTGTCTTTTTATCCGTATACCAATACTGGCCACCCTTGTCCGCATCTTTGATGGCTGAGCCAAACGGATTGTCAGGATCATCTTTTTTAATCGGCTTAAGAACAGTGCTTGTCTTATCGCCAAGAGCCGGGGTTCCTCGCTTTTTATTCGTATTGAATACAACATCAACACCGTCCGGCAAATCATCAGAGTATACCGCCATACCTTTAAGATAATGGGTTCCGTCTACAAGAATACGAACCTGCGAATATCTGGAATCTCCAAGAGATAAATCCTGGCAACCTCTACGAAGCTCGATAACTCCATCTTTATCAACACCTTTGAATCCATCGCTTCCTACATCATCCGCATAGCGGACCATAAGGCGCTTCGAATCAAGACTTGTTGGGTATGTAAATTTTTTATGGAAAGTTTCCCCATCATTCTGCGATTCATAGTCTTCGATCGTTTTTACCCGGCTATAATCGTAAATTTCTTTATGTTCCGTCCCAGGCTTGCAGAGAACTTTCTGGATTGTCTGCTGACCTTTCGTATTTACCTGTGGAATTCCGCCAGTGTATACGGGACAACCTTCAGCTTTTTCAAGATAATCCAAGGCAAGATTCAGGCGTTCTTTGGAAATTCCAAGAGATGTTTCAACTCCCGATGTTACATCGAGCATACCCTTTTCGTTGAGCTTTTCTCTAAGAAAGTTTACCGTATTCATTGCCTGATTCATCCGATCTTCAGAACTTGGATTCAGAAGTGACCTTACGGTCGATTCAGATAATCCCATCTGTTTTCCAATCTCTGTGGCACCAAGTCCATCCGCTTTGAGTGATTTTGCTCTCTGAACCTGATCGAGACGTCTTTCATATCCAGCCCAGCTCACCTGTCTACGATATTCGGTAGAGGTAAGGCCCATTGACTTTGCAATCGCATTGTCACCGGTCCAAACTTTCCCATCATCGTCGGTATATGTAAAACCGGCTTTCTTGAGCTCGCTGATTCTTCCAAGGAAATCACCAGAATGCTGATATGGATTCTCACCTGATCCATACGGATATCTTCCGCTGTGGCGAGGTGTGCCATAATGCTCAAGATAGTCATCTTCTCTGTCGGATATGCCAAAATATGATAATATCTCATCTGCAATCGAACTCATGTTAATATACCCCCTCGCTTACTTTATCCAGAAACTCGCTCTTTCGAACGATTTCGTCCATCGTCTTAAGAAGCTCTTCCGTCGTTGGCTTGTGATATAAAATCTCATTGTTCTGATAGATTCTGAGTTCTTTATCGATTTCTCCCGGTTTCACTTTGTATTCCAAACAAAAAAGAGCAGCGTATACGATTAACTGCTCCATCTTTGCTGGCTGAGTTCCAGACTTATAGTCGTGAATTCTCAGAAAATTATTTCTGAAAGAAATCGCATCCGCTGTTCCAAAACAATGGTTTGAATAATATAATGGCTGTTCCGGAGTAAGCTTAAATCCGATAGCATCATTAACGTAATTCAAAAAATTCTCATAGATGCGATCCATATCAATAACATCTCTAGGAATTCCATCACCAAGAACATGCGATAAGACAGTTAATCTATCTCCTTTTTTAAGTTTTAAATTATTACGAATAAGTGTTTCTGCCAATTCATGAAGAGATGTACCCATTGCCGGGGCATATATACTTACTCGTTTTTGAAGTAATTCTTCTTCTGTATATTTCAGCCAATAAGGCTGTGAGGGTGCAAGGAATGCGTGTTTACCTCTAAGATCCGAATGATTATTGAAAATCATTGTAGATAATCCTCCTTATTCGTTGAATCTTTGTCGAAGCTCAGCCATCACCTCATCCTTATTTTCAGGATAGATAAATGCTGAATGTGACATTTTGTTCATCTTATTCACGTAATAGTCCTGATTCGGCTGGTGCTTAGCCGTCGCGCATTTCTTTACCTCGAGCGTGCTCCATTTATCTCTATAGAGAATGAGCAAGTCAGGAACTCCCTGTAAATATGAACTGTCATTTTTCAGTACCATACATCCTGGGAATTCTTTCTTTAACTCTTTAATTAGATTTGCCTGAAATTTACTCTCTAACATAACGGAGCCTCCTTAAAAACATATGGGCCTTCTGGGTCACGATCCCAGGACCTTCCGGTTATGAGCCGGATGCTCTAACCAACTGAGCTAAAGGCCCAAAATATAAAGAAGCTGCTCTGGCATATTTTCGTTTGGCGACTGATGTTCTCTATCTTTCAAAGCGAAGGTATGAAATATAAATGATTAAAATTCACGGATGGGAGGAAAGGTAGCCCAAATTCCGCTACAATATGCCAAAATAAAAAGTGCCAACAAGCAACTTCTTCTCATAAAAGGGTATGTTTTTAAAGCGCACGGGGTAGGTGGTGCGTAGGATGTGAATATAGATTTAGACTTAATTACTCGATAAATTCGAAATGATATCCGAACTTATTAGAATTAAATGGATAGCCGACGCATCTGCTGATCCTTGATCTACTAAGACCAATGCATTTGCTGGCTTCAGATATCGAGTCGTAGACTTCTCCTGTTTCCACGACTCTAATTTTCTTACCTTTTGTTTTCGGCTCTAAGGTAAGATTGTTTGCATCGACATGCTTTTTGCTTCCATCATTATAATGAATATAAGATGACATAACATCTCCATGCAAAAATGATTCAGCGACCAATCGTGATACTTTTTTCTTTTGCTTTTTATGATTCTCATAAAGGTACACCATAGCATTACCCTGAAAATCATAAGAAATAGTTTTAACACGACCTGTCTTTGAGTTTTTAACTCTTCCAGCATCACTAACTTGATATACATCGCTGGTTCCAACGGGTTTCCACTGTTCTTCTTCCACTCGCTCCTCCTTCCGAATATTCTGGTTATTTGTGGCGAAATAAAAAGAAGAGGTTTATGTCCCTCTCCCTCATAATAGGCTATGTTTTTTTCGCGAATAAAATAAAAGGGCCTGAGTATTTAAACCCAGACCCAAATATTTCTTATTTTTCAATTGCAGGATTAAATGTGCATACGCCCGGATAATATTTTTCAACAATATTTTTAAATATCATATATTCTTTCGTCGTGCATTTTGTGACTATCCGATAACCGGTAATTTTACCATCAGGTGTTCGTCTCTGATATATCGCATGGCAATACGCCGCATGCGGATAATCGCATATGGCGCACATCATTCCATCGATTCGTCCTGTAATATAAATCGCAACAGCCTCATCCTGTATTTCATTGAGATTAATAATAGTACTAAATCTTTTTACTTTCATAACATATTTCTCCATTCCAAAATATCAATTAACCATAGATTAATTCATTAATGCTACATTTCAAAGCTTTCATAATTTTCAACAAATTGTAAACTGTCGGAATAGATTTCCCGGTGCAGTATCTGCTTATCATAATTGACGATATACCAGTCTTTCGTGAAAGCTCATATTGAGTCATTCCAACCCTCATAAGCTTGTAATATAATCTTTCAGAAAAACGCTGATTGAAATCCTCCTCTGACAGTTCAATGCCTTCGGTTTCATCAAATATAAGATAAATGCTTCTGCTCATGAAATCATAAATATATCTTTTGCCGCCCCCCGTCTTTAGTGCTATTTCCATTTGACCACTTGGATACCAATCAACAATATCTTCCGCAAGTTTCGGATATTCCTCAACAAATGAATCAAATACCGGTCCCCAATAATCTTTTCCTTTTTTCATTTTGCTCGCCTTTCTCATGATTTATTTTCTGCTATACAAAAATAAAAATTTTTCACAGTTCCTATTTCATTTCAAAGTAAAAATTAAACTCTATTTTAATTTCTTAAAGTCTATTTTAATTTTTTCCCTTATACAAAATAAGAAAAATAAAAATTTTTAGCCAAAATGATTTATTGCTATACAAAAATAACCCGATTTTGGCATTTTCTGCTATACAAAAATCATTGACTCCTTATTTTCTGCTATACAAAAATACACGTCACTCGTCAAAATCTCCCTCTAAATTATCGCTCCATTGATCGTAAATATCATCCGGCAGCTCATTTTTATTATGTTCAGTTGTTCTAAATCGTGTAAGATTTCCCATAGTTCTCACGCTTTTCATAATATAATCTGCTTGTGTCTCTCCATCGATGGCGCATAATTTTACGAATTCGTCATAAAATTCTTCGGGAACCCTGACGTTCAACTGTCTAGTTTTCCTCTGCCCTTTTATAGGTCTACCACGCTTTCGTTTTATCTCTTCCAATACTATCCCCTTTCAGCAAAATATCATCACAACAATTATTGAATAATCTAAAATATCCTTCCCTATAATTCACGGAAGCACGCGCGATTATATTCCCATCTGAATCATAGATATCAGCAAGAGGTTGTCCACAATCAGGGCATAATAAATAATGTCCAACCACGCCACTTCTCATATCACTATGCTCTAACATCGGGTAATTATAATCATATTGAAATTTACAGCCACAACTGCATTCACTTTCGAATAATTCTCCTCTGATTCTATCATGAAATTTCCCATAGGTCTTAATTCTGATCATTTTACAATATCCTCCACACTCTCAATCAATATTTTCTTAAAAATATCTTTTTGTTTGCAACTTCCGTCAGGATACTCATGCGGATGTTCTATGGTGTTTTCACATAAATTGAAAAATACACAAGATAAACATTCACAAATTCTATATACATTTGACTTCTGCTTCACGAAACATCAATCCTCCAATTCACCATGTCCTCCAATTTCTTTACCATCGACAGAAATATGATAATCGAAATCTTCATCCTGAATATCTTCCCAGCTTTCTTTCGCACCCGAGTTTATGAATTTCCGCAAAAGTTCTGGGATTTCGTTAATAAAATCTTCGAGTTCATCAAGATCTTCGAGCTGATCATGCCCATACAGTCGATCAAGATTCCCTTTCTTCACACCCGTGTAGCATAAATCCCACCCAGATCCAGATCCGCTATCGATAATTGTATATATGTTACCATTAAAAATAACTGTAGCATTCATATCCCAATAATATCCATCATTGTATCCGGATGATTTAATAATATTAATCTCTTTTCCATCAATAGTTTCTTTTAAAATCATAACTATTTCTCCTCTGATATATTACATAGTTTCATATAAATCTTGTTAAGTTGCATTGCCACATATGAAACTATAAACATTGTTCTTTGATAGTATAAATTCTCAATATTTTGTCCACACCCATATATCGAATTGGCATCTATCGCTGCTTGCTTGCGAACTTCTTCGAATGTTTCAATAAGCATTACATATCGCATACTATTATTCATATTTTCGTCCGCTGAAAAATCGGTACGCTTTAGCATCGATTTGAGTACCTGGTTTGTATACATTAGTCCTTCTGTTTGAAAAAGATGATTGTGTTTTTGCCATACATCATCTGGCATGTCTTTACAGTATTCGCAATATCCATCGACGGTCTTTATATTGTCTTGAATCTCCTTCTCGATAATCTCTCGGGCTTTCGTGTATTTGCTCATAAAATATCAATCCTTTCAAATCCCAGCATCATAACAATCAGCCAAATATGTCGTAATAACTCGCTGCAGATCATTTTTCGCACGTTCCGTAGCATCTGCCAATTTTCGATCATAATATGTGTTACATATAGTTAACCTATTAAATATTCCTTCAAAACATAAAGCATCACGATGAATAGGTGCACTTTTTCCCATGAATATCATCGCATCGCCATGGCCAGCCTCAGATAATTTCTCTAAATATGTCTTCAAAGAGTCAACCGTAAGACATTCTCCATCAAATTCATCGGTTCTTCTGGCTTGTAATTCATCTTCTTTTAGTTTTTCTAAACAAGTTTTACCTGTTTTCAATAATTTAAGCACATCTCCAAATGACGGCAGTGAGATACAGTCTTTTGATTCCAGATAGATTTTTACATCGTCACTATTCAACTCGTACTCGTCTACGTAGAAATAAGTTGGAACAGCAATTTTGTAATATTTGGGCAATATTGGAAAAATCATAATCGTAACCTGCTTCTCTGGCCAAATAATTTTAGTAAATCCATTAGAATCATCAACCTCGAAATTGCCACACTTTTGCTGAACAAGTTTTCCTAAATAAAATTTTTTTAAATTATTGGCATTCGTATAAATATTAATAACCATAATATCAATCCTCCATTTTTCTATAAAAAGAAAAGACCCAACGCATTTTCAGCGCTGAGCCTTAATCTCAATTAAGTGATACATAAATCGCCACTTCAAGATTTTTCACATATCCATAAATCTCGCCACATTCAGTAATATCAGATCGTAATTCAACCTCATTGAGCCATATGTCTTTGGCGTTAGCTATTCTCAACGGTTCCCTATGTTTTTCACAAATAAATTTAGAATATTCTAAATAATATCCATTCTTTCCGGGATATAATTCATAAAATTCTTTATTCCATTTTTCATACATAGGATTAACCAGATCGACAAATACATTTCGCCGTGCCACGAACTCCTTAATAAGATAATTTTTAACCTGCTCTCCTAATACCGAAGCACCCAATCCTTTAAATGTGAAATTAGCCACCATCGTTGCCATAATATAATCACTCCTTTCATTAGAGTCTATGTAAATAACGCGGCTATTCTTTCTGCCCATTAAGAATCTTTAAAATATCATTGAATGATCCCAAGCAAACACATGACCTACCTTCAAGTATAAACTGAAGTGTAGCCGCTGTGACCGAATTATTCGTATAGTAATAATCTGGGAAATTTGCTGATCCGTCAAACCAGACCACTGGCGGTAAATAAAGTATTCTGACTAGGATATTCTGCGTATGAAAATAAAACTCGTACCCATTAAACATTGGACGATATACAAGATAGGTGCAACCAGGAACTTCGAGAAGACGCTTTGTATAATATAGAAACTCATCGCTTGTTTTATAGCACATGTAAATATCAATGATCATGTTTTCCATTCCTTTCCTATTTATTATCTCCCGAATATCTTTTGCGAAGTATTTCCTTGTATTCGTTAAACCACTCTTTCACATGGCAAACATCTATCTTGATTGATGTACCCTCTTTGGTTTTATAACTATCCCAGAAGCTGTTATCGATTTCCTCTTTAATATTGCAAATTATTTCTTTGAGAGGAACCATTTGTGTAATATTATTCTTGGGTATAATCTCAACTATAAAGTTGCCACTTTCCACATACTCCATCTGAATAATCACCATATCTCTATCCTCATCTTTCCTATGGGTTGGATTATTGATATACTGATCTGACCAAACTTCAATCCTCGAATCTTCTCTTGTCTTTATCATAATTTTATTCCTTTCTGAATGAGTTTCTTCCTATTATAATAGGGGTTTTAGAATATTGACGATCAGTTATTTTCAGAACTCCTCTTTCCTCAGCGATTAAAATAGTTGCCAAAGCCATAAGTGTTATCAAGTATGATCTATTTTGATTACGCGGAGAACAATAAATAAACTGCATGTTATTGTCTGCTGCTTCGTATGCATCTCTAAGAAACTCTTTCTGACTATTCGTCAGAGGTGCAGCACTCCAAATCTTTTCGACATATTCCATAATATCAGTTTTCATTCTTTTATCCTCGCTTCCGCGCCAAATCTATAGTGCACAACGGCATCTTCAAAACATGGTTCCTCTGTAAAGTTTCTTTCTCGCATCCCGACATGTATTTCGATATCGTATTGGTCCACATTAATCGTGCCGCCGTATTTTTTATTTATAAATTCGGCTATTATCTTTTTAACATCTTCCTCTGTAAGCTCGATATCTATATATCTATTAACGTTCATTCCACATCATCCTCCTTGATTTCTGTTGACTGGTCTGCAATGTATCACAATGCCATTTAAAGGAGTTATGATTTCATATTCATATTGGTGAATATCAATGTCCGGAATATTTTTCCGAATCTTTTCAAAAAGCATATCCGAAATATCATCGGCTGTAAATTTGATAATCATATCACTAACAATTTCCATCTTCATTCCTCCTGTAGTCTTCCACGTTGAATCCAAAGCACCATTTAATCATTTTCTTCTGAAACCAATTAAAATGATAGTCTACGAATATCAAAAGGCTATAAGTCTCTCCAATTTTTATAGTAGAACCATTTATAATATCAGGTTCTACTGTCCCAAGATGATATCCATGTGTTTCCATAAATCCTCCTATCGATCCATATAAATATCAAGCACTCCGAATTTATAATGGCAATCTTTATTTTCTTTGCTCATATCTTCAAGAATTTCGATAATAAATTTGCCAAAATTAGATCCTTCTTTATAATAAAAATTTAACATTTCTACCGCTTGGTATGTAATAAATCCCATTGCACTTGAATCAGTCTTCGTAGCTTCGATTTCTAATGGAATAATTTCCTCATCTTTTAGATTAGAAAGCATTTCTATTATTTCAGTTTTTCCAAGCCCTTCATCGATTGGCTTCTCCTTTAAAATAACATCATACTTATCTTTCATATGCTAATCCTCCTATTCATCCCAAAATATATTCAAACAGTCCATAATAGCTGCTATGAGATTCATAAATGCAACATCAAACTTTTTAAATATGATACACAACATGATGCATACAAGGTTTGCTACCAGCAATATTTTCCACATTGTCTTTTCCATTATTTTAGCTCCTTCTCAAAGCAACGATAAAACATACTGATTATCATTGTCTAATGTCCACCACCAAGGAGATTGCAGTCGTTGTTTTCTTTTTACTTTACCCATTTATTCTCCTATAAAAAGTAAACGAGTGATACAAAATAATGCAAAACTTGGTCAGTTACATATGATATTTTTTGATATCTCGCCTTTAGCGGATCAATAATACAGTGTGTCACAAAAACAACTCCAAGCTGCCAAGTTAATCCAAAGGCAAGATAAAATGGTAAACAATACAACGCACAATGTACGAACAAATGATACCAATTACTTCCTTTGGTCTTTGCAATAAAATCATTTTGTAAAACATAATCACCAACCAAGTGACAAAATACTAATAAAATTACCTTATTCATATATTCCATACTTGACATACCTCCTACTCTCGCTTAACATGGACATACCGAATAAAGGTCCTGAACTTCTTTCAGACATTCCATCATCAAACCATAATCTGTAAATCTATCAATATCTTTGATAACTGCCGTGCTGCCGCATACATTAATAAAGATACATTCTGCATTTTCACAATAGTCTACAGTCACACGCTTGTTATTCGTGCATTCATTGGCTTCAAACATCTCATTCATCTTTTTAATCCAGTTTTTCATTAGAAATCCCTCCAAATAATTAATTCAGAATATGGCAGATTTTTTACCCATCGACCATTTCATAAATATCCATCAAAATATCAAAAGTAAATGTTATACTTTACAATTCTCTTCCAAAATCTTTTATCCCTCCTCTAATTCTCCGAAAAGCTCTTCGTATTTCGCAAGATCTGATTTTATCAATAGTTCCTTTACCTCATCTTCCGTCAGAACCTTGCCATATGTTGATACATCTTTTTCGTAAGTCAGAAACCAATGTCCTTTTTTAGTCTTATACAGTTTTGTGGATTTGGCGCTATATGAGACATTTTTCCCAAGAAAATATCCAGGATAGTTATATTTGCATTTTTCTGAGATTAACTCCATTTTATCAGTGTCGTATTTTAATTTATCAATCACAAATATCATATTTTCGTCCCTTCTCGTCCGTTGTTACAGAACGGCAAGCTATACAATTTCGGTATATTTTTGCTATTAGTCCAATAATTCTTTGTCAATAATCTGAAAGTTAGCTCTATGAATATAAAGTGCTTTTCCGTCAATCATTAATTTTGTCGTTTTCGGCAGATCTTCGCATACCTCATAATACACACTATCACCAGAATAAGCGCAAATCGGATCACCAAGCTGAGACTGGATGACGACTACACGAGCCTTACCGAAATAATTCTTAAATCTATTGACAACGCTTGCAATAATAACATTCTCTCCAAGACTACCATCAGTTTTACTATTAATTACTTCTGGACTTTGAAAATCCACATCAGGATTTAATCCCTTTTCCGCAAAGATCATTGTAGTACCGCAGTTCTCCACTTCCTTACCATCAATTGTAACCGTAACTACGCTGGATAATTTTTTCGTATAGCCCCAACTGCCGTCTGAATACGTTTCTTCTTTTATAACATTTGAGTCCAAGTCAATTTTCTGCCCACTCATATCCATGAATTTTTCGCCTTCATTCGTATAAAATGAAGCATTATATGTATTACCAGTGATAGAACCATTGAGATCGTTTACTTCGCTATTCAACCCTTCACAACCTGTGAAACAAATTGTAAGAATAGACACTACTAAAAATCCTGCTACTAATTTTTTCTTCATGTATATTTTCCTCCATTAGAATTCCTTTATTATGTTCTTTTCGCGTTGTTTTATCGCCTTTTTCATTCATTCTTTTCGTTATTCCAGACATAACTAACATGAAAAATATCACGACTGTATTTCAGCAACCAATATCAATGGTTACAAAACAAAAGAGCCTTTATTCAAGGCCCTATTCAATGTCTTTCTCTGATATTATAGATTGCTCTCCGGTATCCTCCATCTCTATCAGATATTCTTCTGTATCCTCGTACACCTCTAAGATAATGGCATACTGTCCTCTGAATCTAATCTCGTCTCCTTCATAAAATATCATTTCTTTTCCTCCTCGTTATAAATTAGTTTAATCCCGCGTGTATCTGGAATTTTGAACGCCTTAATAAGCCGACCGCACTTAGGGCATCTTTCAGGACTGATCGCTGATTGATGTATATAGTGTGCTTTATGAATATCTCCCTCTTCTGCATCAGCCGCATATACTTTTATTGGCGGTTTAGGATTATAATCGTATTCGAAATGTTTGAAGATGTACCCACATTCACAAACTGGTTTAAAAGTTACTATCGCCATATGTGTTCCTCCATTCGAGCTTTTTCAATTAACGCATGTCCCTTTTCAATGCCTGCCTCATATCCTTCAGAATATCCGCAACGAAATATAGCGCTGTTTTCTTCAGCAGTAACTAATTTTTCAGAAATATCTTGCCCATACTGCCTAGTCATTTGTATTAGTCGAATAGCTTGTACAAGCTCTTCTTTGCTGACAACCGTATAGAAATTACTACGGATGAACTCGTCTATAGTTTGAAATATAAATTCATCAAGTGTTTCGGTGACCGACATATGTACATTATTGATGGTTTTCTCAACCTCGCGAATATAGTCGGCATCCGATGCTTTATTAGAAATATCCATCACTTCTTCTCCTCCACCATTAAAGAGCCATCCGCGTTGTATCTCGGACAAAGACTGTTTAATGAATTTTCGTCATATACGAGTAAATAGTGCACACCGGTCTGCTCATCAACATAGTCAGCAAGTTTATTTGTCATCCCGATTCTCCACATTCCCTGACTATCATTTTCTCTGAAATAGAACGAATTGGCATAAACACCAGTTCCACATCCAATCAGCATTCCAATAACAAGTCCGATTACGCAAAATAACATAATTCTATTTTTCTTCATTTCTATTTCCTTTCCTTTCTCATTTTTATAAAGCATCCAGCCAGTCTTTGCTTGGACTATGGCTCTTAAATATCATGTAGTGTATTTTCCACGTATGTTCTCATATCTCTGTTTGATGAAGTTGATACATCTTCTCACTATTCATACACCCCATTTTCGATAGACACTGGAGAATTCCATGCTCCATATTCTTTCACAATTTTTCTGGTTTTTAGATCGACTTTGAGGTATCCTTCTAATGAGGGAAAACCTCCGTCGTAACCTTTAATATACAAATATTCATCTACGACCTTAGCTCCGGTAACGCTCATCGGTGAATCCGCATAATATGGATCACCGATTTCATGCGCCATATCGTATACAGATTCAGCTTCATTGTTCTCGGCATGTTCGAGTGCCTTTATTGCCTTCTTTATCGCAAGCGTATAAATAATAGTTCCAGCATCCGGATTAATAAGGTAATAGTCTGCGAGAAGTATTTTTAATATCTCTGCTGTTTCCTTATTTGTTAGCTCGCCATCGCCATTCACAATATCATTCAATCTTCCCATTTCTAATCCTCCTCCTATTTCTTATTTTTCATTAAAATAAGATTAATTGCGATTGCAAACAAACCTGCCGCAATAAGATAAGCTGGATCATTTCCGCCATACAGAAATCCGAGTACACATAATAAACCTAAAGTGCATTCAATCATTCCATCTAATCCTCCTTACTTATAGTCGCGCGATTTTCCAGTCCTTTATTTTGATTGTGTTTTTCCATCATTTCACGAAGGTTAATAGCTGGAATAATACAATCCCTTGCGAAATATCGTTCAGCAATCTCTTCCCACTCTTTTTCAGATCGGGCAATTTTGATTGGCTCTTTCGGATTTCTTTTCTTAAGCTCAGAAATATATAAATAACAGCTCCGGACGAATATTGCAGCATCTTCTGAAGAATATCCATGCACGAAGACCAACTCGTCCGTTAGTCCAATGATAGCTTTCTGAAGATTTCTGTCATCTAATTTCTCGACCTCAGTTTTACTTACATTTTTTATCATATTGTTAGCTCTTTTAAATATTTTTAATATACAATGGCATCTCTCTCAGCTTTATAAACAATATCATTCATGGTTTTTTCACATTTTTCACTACAAATATAATTTTCATAGTTATACTGCAGTCTATTTGTCATATGCCCACAAACGCAGCATGGTTTTGCCTGATCCGTTAAAATATAGCCGTCTGGTGTTTCTTTCTCAAGCTCTTCTTTTAACAATCTTTTGAACTCCTCCGCATATTTCTGCGAGTCTTTTTCATATTTGATGCGCTTATTATTCCATGCGATATAGTCATTTGGGTATTCAGCCTTATACTCTGGTGCTACGAGATTATGCTTTTCCAGAATGATCAGACCACCTCTTATTCTGGCTTCAGTTTTTCTTGATAATGATTGTCCATTCATATATTTATATAATGATCCTATCCCAACACCGGCAAGTTTTGTAAACCGTACCGATCCGAGATTATATTTTTCTAAATATTCATGAATAGTATCTCGTGTAAACATATCTATTTCCTCTCTATATTTTATACGGACATGTCTTTTAGGTCTTCCTTGAGAAGAAGGAGAAAGTCTTTCAAATCTTCAAGAGTAAATCCTTCCTTATTGCAGGTATTGGTTCGACCTAAGTGTTTGTAGTAATTAATAATTGTACCACTAGCAAGATGAATGATATAAAACTCGTCCTGGGCATAATAAAGCAGGAAATTTTCTGTGTTTTTTATACCCTGACACATGACTTCAATGTCAAAGATTTCATCAGAGGTAAACACCTCCCGGAATACTTTTACAAAATCTTCCCGTTCAAAATGATATTGTGGAAGATCATCGAGATATTGACTGTACATATTTATTTCCTCCATAAATAAAGAAAAGAGTCTGAATATATTTCACTTCAGACTCTTTTGATATTTTTATTCGACAATGCCACCATGTTTCTCGATCAATTCGTTTACAATATCAATTGGGACATATGAATATACATTACCCATTTCTTTAGGGTCTTGCACATAATCACTGATAAGATCATCTAATTCGCTTGGAAAGTTAAGCTGTACACTTTTATATGGCCACGCTTTATTTTTGCATGGATCGCAGTGATGAAAGACGGATGCGCCTATTGAGATCTTAAATCCATCTTTACATACGAGTCTGTAGGTAACGTCTCCATTCTCTATAAAAATCTTTTTTAAAAACTTATTGATTTTGTCCATAATAGACCTCCTAAACAATAAAAAAAGGAGTACTCATAAAGAGTAACTCCTCAAAATATCAATCAATGCTATCGATATTATCAATCATATAGTTTGTACGAATCCTAAGATTTTCCAAAAAGTCTTTCGAAATATTGTCAGATGGTGCCAGCCATATTGAAATGGCGAAATATCTATCTGCCCCTTTCTGATCTCTATTGTCTTCTTTTCTCCAGGAACTCTTTAGAAAATATACAGATAGTCTCCGCCTAAGTTTTCTTATAAATTTCATTCCGACCAGTCCATATCAACTTTCTGAATATAACAGCTCTGATAATCCACAAGCATAACCGAATCTTTTTTAAAGTTTATAATACAAGGCTCATTCGCATCAACATACGTGTCATATATAGCTGTTTTCCACATTGCTTCATTATATTCACCAATGGTGGACTTATCTGTCGAATTGTATTCTTTATATTGCTCGTTGTTTTCGAACAGAATTATATTACTGCCTTGCTCGTCATCATTGCTTAAATACGACAGAATATAAGTTCCCTCTTCAATTTGATCCGATGAATATAATCCGGGCTTAAGGATTTCGCCGTCATTTAATATATTTTTATCTTTTCCTGTAGACGATTCGCCAGTTAAAGATCCATAAGACTGATCCATAATTAGAACATTGCCATCCGAAATATTTACTGAGCATGTTTCATCTGGATATACATATGTGCAGTAATATGAATTTGCTTGGATAGCATCATCCTCTTCTCCGATTGTGGATCTGGGACTCGTGCGATAATATCCCATATAGTCATCAATAGTCTCAAAAATGATTATTTCCATTGAAGAATCTTCGCCCCTGTTCGTGAAAGTATAGCTTCCAGCTTTCAAATCATCTCCTACAATATATATTCCAGATGCTATACTTGATCCATCATTTTCATACCAATCGGTGTCAGTCACGACATCTTTTGAATCTGAGACTATGCTTTTGCTTGATGATTCCGTTTCTTCTTGTTTCGTTTCTACTGAATTTGATGATAGATCATTATTGTTTTCGATTACACCGCTGCTATCTTGGTGCGTTGTATCGGTCGACACTGATTTCTCAGTTCCTTGGCATCCTGTAAAACAGATAGTTGTTCCTAATACCAAACATACAATGATTGCTCTTTTACTTTTCATATAAAGCCCTCCTTTTATTGGTATTATTGTATCATACTTTCCACAAATATAAAAGGAGAACCTCAGATTTTCCCAAGACTCTCCAATACAATTAATCTTCATCGACAAAACCGATTAGTAATGAAACTCCCGTATCATTTGTAAATCCATCGACCTTTAAAAAATCCTGTCCTACAGTCCCAAGATCTTTGATGGCGATATCGTTAACTAATGCCATCTTTCCGCAACTGTCTTCCCAGAAATCGTCAAGTTTTCCAACACTCATATTAGGCTTTGGTAAGTCTTTATATGGTTTTGAAATAATTGCTTTTCTAGGCTTCGGCAGTTTCTTTCCTGTCACTACTAAAACGATACCTCCAACAACCACTCCGGTTCCGATGAGGATCTCTTTCTTATGTTCCTCTACAAATGTTTTGATTTCTTCTAATTTCATAGCTGTTCTCCTTTCAAGAATATCAATTGTTTTTCATATGAGTGCATGTTTATCTCGCGATTATTTATACAAATTCAGAACATACTCAAGAGCTTTCCTAGCGAGATCATCTTTCGGCTCTATATCCCAACCACGATCATAATGGACAATACAACTTTCGAAATAATGCCAGGGAAGAAATTTATCATCATATCCGATCCACAGTTTCGAAATTCTTCCATCATTGATTCCATACTTACTACCGGTCTTAAAAACTTTTGCCTCATATACGAATTTAGAACCATCAATTTCAAAAGATCCTTTTTCCCACATAACTCATTCCTCCACCTTTTCTATATGCCATTCTGCTATATCAATGGTTTCTATGCCATGCAATGCCATCATATCATCTAACATTGCAAAATCTTTAAGAGTTGGTGATTTTGGATACGTAAATAGTTGACGATTATACTTGTCTTTATATGGTGATCCAACGATCGTCTCTCCGTCTCTTAATATTATTATGATTCGCTTCATAAAATATCTATCTCCTTTCTCAAATCTTATACTGACTACCAGATATGTTGTTTATCAATTCTTCCACCGTATCTGGATTAAGTAATGCTCCAGCGGCTTTCGGATGTCCGCCTCCACCATATGCATGAGCAATTTCGTCTCCGAGGTTAATATTGTCTTTAATTGTTCGAAAGCTTATCTTGCCTTCGGAAATGTCAATGATTGCGATATACGCAAGTTTCGGGTTTAGTTCACATAAACGATTACCAAGTTCACTGATATATCGTTCCGCAAATACCACTCCATATCTGTTTCCAAACATATCTTCCTTTTTAATAATCTGAGAATTTTTCTTATCAATATAGTGATTTATGTCTTTTCGTAATTGAGCAAGCATTGTTTTCTCTTCCAGTCCAAATGCCGGAAATAAATCAGCATCTTCCAATGATATTTTAGGAATAATCCATTCGATAAATTCGACAATCCCATACATTGAAAAGAGATCATTCATATCTTTGCTGATATTTCCAATATTCCCGAGTTCTTTCCAATGCCATGTATCCCAATCTCTCACTATAGTGACAAATTTGCCGATATTTTTCACAGCATCAATATTATGTATGTCAAGCATTGAAAATTCGCATAAATACATGTAAAACAACTCGGTTCCAGAAGTTTTAAGATGCCCATACATCGGTGTATTCTCCAAGACCTGGCACCAATCATATTTATTCAGCCAAAGTGCAGTCGCATGATGATCGAATAATCGAGGCATTATATTATCCTTGTGTTTTTCTATCTGTCTTGCAACCTCTTCGCTAACACTTAGATCAGTGATATAGAGGCAATAATATGCTGAATTGGATAAACTACGGCTCATAATAAATTTGAGCACTTTCTGATTAATATTATTATATGAGCAAAATTCAACGTCAACATTTTTATACCCGAATGCCAAATACGCAAGAACAGCGCATCCTACACCATCGAGATCTGTATGTGTAAATAATTTAATCTTCATTTTCATTTCCTCCAGTTTTATTTTTATGCAACATTGAGATTATTATGAGATTTTGTCAACTAATTCAAACCGGTATTTACGTTTAATATTTGGATATTTTTTTATGATCGACTTTTCCCATAAACATATCAAATGGTCTGACAAATACGTCTCCATAGTGAACATCTGATTCGATAGCTTTTCCATCATATAGTGCTTTGTAAATCACAAACATTTCGCCAGTTTCTGTATGCCGCGCAAAATGCAAGACTTCATACCTATATAGATTATTATTTTTCCTGATACACTTTTCATCAAGTGTCTCTCTTTTGAAATGTTCAACGATAGCTCCCTCATATATTCTTGCTTCCCCTTCTTTGGCTGTGACCTCAATGCGATCGGTTACTTCGTTATAATTTGGGCATTCCCTGTCGTCCAAACGCATACATGGCCCATCTCCAATGCTCTTAAAAAATCCATAAATACAATTTTCGCATTCGATCATAAATATCACTCCTTTAACTCATTTACCGTTTTCATAACATTTAAAAATTCTTCTTTTGCCCTGGCGTTAATAATCAATCCAGCTTCGGTACACCACTGAACTTCATATGAAAGAATATCACTCTCATTCACAATTGCTCTACTTGCATTGCAATCTCTTACAATTTTAAAGAAATCTTCTGGATCGAGAATATCATAATCTGGCGCTATCATTACCTCATGGATCGATGAAGGCATAACAAAATAATTTCTTCCAAGATGCTGCCAAATAGCTTTTCTGATTTCTTTATCAAGAATCAAGCTTGCCCCATAGTCTTCGTTTTCATAATCGAGCATATATAAATTTAAAGTATCTTCCTCATATATTAAGCCAGTCACATGCGCTCCATGGCTACGATCTGCCTCAATTGCAGCCGTATGAAGAATGGCTTGTGTAATATCCAACATCTGAAGCATTTTGTATGTTATGATTGTTTCTTCAGATTGATTGGGAGATAACAGCACATAATAAAACGAGAAATCTCCCTCAGTTCCGATAACATAATCTTTTCCATCTTCAAAATTTGTTCTCTGAAAATTAATCATACGAATACTAAGTCTATCTTTTATCTCATCAAAATTTTTATTCATAGTGTTATCCCCTTTCTATTAGGTTAAAATATCAATCTATACAGTATGTAAATAACATCAAAGAGCAAAAGTCCTCTGAATATAACAATGATTACACCGGCTATAGGCAAATAAATATTTTCCAATTTTGTATAGTTTTTGCATCTAAATCTGATCTTGTCCATAGTATTGAGAATAAATTTATAATAAAACTTTCCAATCCAAACTACGATAAGATAGATAATAAACATGATAAATGTGATTTTAGCCAACATAAATATCAATTCTCCTCTTTAGCAAAATCATCTTGTAAAACAATAAAATTAGGAAATCCCAAACGTTTCCTCTGTTCTTTTGACAAAAGACTCGCCGCATCGAAAGTCTTCTTAGTATTCGCAATCCATTTATTCATTGTTATATCATTCCCATTTTGCATGAGTACAGTAGCTTTTCTAAGCTCAAGATATGCTGAATACATTATCTTCAATGCATCTTCTGTATGTCTCATTTTTTTCTTCAGTTCTTTCTTTTTCATTTGAATACCTCCTCATAATCTTCAAATTCACAGGGTTTCCCATCCAGCATACGATCAACTCTCCATTGAATATATGCTTTTTCTTTCTGCCAAACAGCATCGACAATCTTTAAAATATCATCAGTGTATGTGTCTTTAAATCTGCTTAATGTATATTTTAATGGAACGATATCTATCACATGCTCTTCCCTATAGTGCTCACTGAATACGCTAATATAAAATCTTTTAATTAGTCCCGGTTTTGTCTCGAATGTTACGCCAAGCCCATACTCAAAACATTTTCTTGCGATTTTACCAGTAAATTCTGCAAAGGTATTTATTTCTTTCATATCTCTAGTCCTCCCTGTTATAGTGATAAGACTTTTTCGGAATCCACTCCCTGATCATACATGTACGTCTTCCACCAAGACTAATTTTAGCACGAACGACATATTTCTTACCTGGCTCTACAGTACCGCCCAACTTCTCTAAGTCCTCTAAACCGTTCTTAACAGTTTTTCTTTTAGACTCTAAGATACTGCAACCATAAGACCAGTAGCAATCTTTTCGCTCAAAGTTCAGAAATACCCCATCGCACGAAACCGCTTCGTCTACTAACACAGGAATCCACGGAGTCTCCTTAAGCCATTCGTCCAGAAATTCTGTATACTTATGGTTTTCTACATACTTATAGAACTTAGAATGTACACCGTCAGAACCATGGGTGAGTGAAAACCGCTTCGTTCTAGCGTCCCATAGAATACTTACAAAGAAGCAGCAGTGACCATACATTACTCCTATTCTCTTACCATCGGTATCATAACTGCTTACCCGATAGCACTTGTCCATATGACTGGTTACCCAGTCATAAATCCTATCTTTTTCCATTGGAGTCATACCATGATTTTTCATCCATTCCATTGTTAAAGGCTGCCTGTGAGCCTCGAAGAACTTTACATCCTGGAAAATGTCTAAGTGACTAAATATATCCTTATCCAGATAGTACGGAAGACTTACATCTTGAACAGAATCAAACTCTTTTCTATTGACAGGATCATCTCCAACCTGTAATCCAGCTTTTATCAAAGCATCTTTTAAATTCATTATTTACATTTCTCCTCTCTATGCAATTTTATCTTGGATAATCTACTCCTCCATCCTTTTTCCAACTATAACATCAGCCATAAACGTTATGGAGTTACTTGGAAAATGCTCAGATTTTCGATTATCAATAGCTGTAAATGTTGTATAATCCCTCAATTTTGGTATGAGATCCTGGATGAGGTCATCTTGAATACTTTCTGGATAATATAAAACACGGGGATCATTACGTCGCATAGTAATAACTGATCTAAGATTTTCACACCGAATATGTTCTGGGTGTACGATCAGCGTATTATTACTTGTTGGCATAAAATTTTTATAAAATTCAAGTTCCCTTTTTGCTTTTTTCAATTTCTGTCTCAGATTCATTTTTATCTCCTTTCATAATCGAATCGTGCATATACTCCATCGCTGTCCGCACAGTATCCGAGGTATTCATTCCTGTTGCACGTCTAAGATCTTCTAACCTCTCAGCCTCCTCCTTAGTCATCCGAACCCGGCAATTAACAATTCTGGGATTATTCGTCGCCGGTCTTCCTCTTTTAGCCAAAAATATCGTCACCTCTTTTCTGTATTACATAAAATCTAAAAAGAAAAGAGAGCCAAAACCTTTGTAGGTTCAGACCCTCTTCAAAACTACTTATTCAGTTCAACATGATCTTGAATACAGCGATCATAAACTGAAAATAGTTTCCTTCCTTACTGATTATATGACCCTTATCATTAAGACCTCTGTAGTAAGTAAGCTCCCATTTTCTTTTCTTGAATAATCTTCTGATCTTCATTGTCATTTCCTCCTAAATATATTTCTATAAAGGGGAATGTTTATTTCGCGGAGTAACCACTATTATTTTCTTCCAGCTTTGCTTTCATCTTCACTCTTGATCCGCTCCTCATGTAATCTCTGTCTCTCTTTATATTCCTCTGGAGAAATCTCTGCAAATGATACCTCACTCTCTTTAAAGTATCTATTTACCTCAACTCTTTCCCCGTCTGCTTTCTTGATGTATAAAATAGCTAAGGTATCATAATCTCCATTTTTCCGGTCTGTCAAAAGTTCATCACATACGATAACATCCGGTCTACTGTTAGGCATATAAGGAAGAGTGAGCGGATACATCTCATTATAAATCTTTGCTACAAAACCATTGTGCCAGCTTACATGAGGGTTCTCCTCATTTGTACAGTAATATCTATCAATATCACTGTAAGTTACTGATCCATCCTGAGCAACTCTCTTGAATAGACTACTCATTCTCTTACACTGATACCGTTTACTTTTGTCTCGGCTATCAATACGTGGCTCTCCCCATACCTCCTCTGTATCCTCAATAGGAGTAAGAGGCTTTCTATCAATCAAGCGGTTAAGGATATTCTTAGTAATTCCAATACTCAGACCACTATGATCATCACCTAAGAGGCTTTTAAAAGCTTTCATAGCACTGTTATAGCAAGCACAACCATAATCCCACTCACTCTCAGGCTTATCTCCTCTTTCTCTTTTACTTGCAATAGCTACCTCATTCTTAGCCCATTCTAACATACTCATTACTTACTTCTCCATTTCACAATATTTTCTGTACATAGTTTACTGGTATCTCAGCTATACCGCCTTTTTTTTCTCTCTCCAGCTTTGCTTTCATCTGCTTGAAAATATCCTCCACCTCAATTCTTGTCCGATCGCTGAGCTTCATGTACGCCTTGTGCTCATCATACCATTTGAAAATTTCGAAAAGATTTTCCTTTGCCCAGCTGAACGCCCACCAATCACAAATCATTTCGATGATATACTCATAAGGCATATCAAGAGTAATCTCGCCTTCGTTTGGATCATCATTAATAAGAATCCAATACTGCCAATGATGTGGATTGCGATGAATATGCCGCAACCAAGCCCATTGGTATTGTACAACAACCCACCATGACCGATTTCCACCATAAAAATATGCATCGTACGCTTCATACTCGTCTGGTTTATTTTTAGATGCATCATGCGAAAATATGATCTGATGCTCAAGATCTACAGGAATTTCATACTCCTGCTCATTTGCCTTTGTAATCACTTCTGGCAAATTTTCCTCCATCCAACGAAATCCTTTTGCCACATTGTCTCGATGATTCTTCAAATATAAATCATATTCTCTACTCATTTTTCATACTCCTTAGCCCACAAACATTTTCTAGGTACTTTTTTCCATGCAACAACATCGTAACGTTTACACTCGTTATCTTCCATGACTAAGTTATCGTCAACTGGAGCCCGACAGGATATATATACCTTATATCCTCTAAATACCCGCATTCTCTCAAGATTTACCCACGTATCGCTCCATTGCGTATAATGAAGAAGCATCACCCGTGAATAATATGTTCCAGCTCCGTCACTACATGTGCACAAATACCACCCGTCTTTCTTTGGCTTAAAAATCGGATAAGGTCTCCAAATATTTAACATAATACCTCCATATCATATTAATCTCTTTCATTGTCACCTATGTACGTAAAATATCAATTATATATTTTTCCGCTTTTCTTATCTCTTAAAACAATCCTTTCTTCTATTGAAAAACCGGCATAATTTGCTATTCTATAGAATGTGTCAATGAGCCAACTTATTTTATTTCGATCAGAGTCTGCCTTCTTTATCGCTTTATATGCAACATAATCATTGCATCCAGACCCATTTTTACGAAGGTTTTCTTTTCTTTTTGATTCTTTTTTTACAATGAATGTGTTATATCCAAGACTCTCAAATATCCAGTTCGCATCTCTAACATTCGGTGCCCTGTCTTCCGACAAATATCTGCTGATACTTGTTTCTGTCATTCCACATTTTTTAGCCACATCACGAATAGATAAATTTTCTTTATCCATGATATGCCTTAATTGATCTGCAAAATAGCTATTGCTCGATCTATAGACTATCTCATCCATTTATCCCTCCACTAACATATTTATTTATATATTTTTCCATACTTTTTAATATATTCCTGTTTTATTTCCAATTTTCGGCCAGCAATATACCCGTCATAGCTTTTTTCTTTTCGTATACTGGATTGCAATACATCATACTCTCTCTTTTCTCTAATATATTTTTCACAATCTATGTGACACCCAATGTGTCTGGATTTGCAATCATGACAACATAATAGGGGCAATGGAATCACCTCTTTTTCTTCAAATTATAAATTACAGGAATTCTTCATCTCTTCTTCGTGCAGCTGTCTGATTTTCACTGCAAGGTAATTGATTGTATCTTTTCTGTCTATATAGCCAGACAGAATCGTTTTTACCTGTTCTGTAAAAATATCTTTTTCATCTTCAGTCATATAGCTTAGCCCTCCTTATTTAAGTTTCATAGATATAGTCATTCCTTGCGCGAAAATCAGCATTTCAAAGGCAAGTATTTTATCTAACTTATCTTCTGCCTTGATATACGTTCTTGTCCCCATACACAGTTCTACGACAATCAGAATAATCCATAACACATCCATGTCTTTATTACCTACTTTCCAAAGTAAAGCCACCACTTATATGTCAATAGTTCGATCTGCTTCTTCTTCAAATTTTTTATCTTCTTATTATTTTCGATGTATACCTCGATCTGTTTCTCAACCAACGCATCTGATTTCAACTCTGGATATAGTGAAACAAGCGCTACCGAATCTTCATTTTTGAGATCCTTAAACGTACTTCCCTCGTATTCCATATACTTATTCACTAATTCACCAATCTGGCTCTCAATTTGGTTGTTTTCCTCTTCATACATCGAGATCATTTCTGGAATATGATTTCCAGATGTTACATTCCAGGCAAGACCGATACTGCAGACTGCCGCAATTATAAATGCAATGCCAAACAGAACCACCCCTGTAAATGCCAGCGAATCCAGATCATCTTGTCTATGCATATAAATCGAAAATCCGAACCCGATAATTATCGGTAATATTATTACAAAAATCATCAGTTCATTCTCCTTTCTTATAGCGCGTAAATATTTTCATATTCATCGGCATCTTCTTTGTTATAGACAACGGTCATTTTGTATTCACGAATTGAATATCCATTCTCCGCTGCCCAGTCTTCGAACAACCGTTTAGCCTCACGATAGTTCTCGGCACAAAACTGAATTTCACCATAGCCGTCAATTTTTCGGTCATAATTAAACTGATATGTTCTAATAAATATCAATCCTCCACACTAATTGTTAGAAACTGTACTGGATAATCGCCTATTGGCACATCTGCTACTGGTTCACAAAAATTGAATTGTAAATTATTATAAACCTCCTTTTTATCCAGTGTTTCAAAATCTTTCCGATCCTCGTTCCAGACAGTACGCCCCGTTTTGCATGGAGTATTACCAATATTACAATTAATGTGACTCGACTTGACGAGAGTTTCAAATTCATCTTTTGTAAGAGTAATATTATATGTTCCGGACGGCAATGACATATATGTTCTCATAAATATCAATCCTCCCATGTATATCTTCCAGATCTTCCACGAGGCCATGTCCTGTAATCTTCATCGCCGTCATAATCCTTTCCGGTAATCATCCAGGAGTATGGCAAGCTTTTAATCCAAGAACAGAACCATCGCCATTCTGGCAGTACGTGATTGCGTCTCTGTCCATAGATCGTCTTAAGCTGAAGATAGTTTGTACTTATTCCGGCAGTAAGCATGATGCCGGTTGGGGCATTGTATAGCAGCCGCAAATAATTCTCTGGTGTTTGATCGTCCAAATAGTTCTGCTGAAGTTCTTTCACATACTTCTTTGTCTTTTCTGTTACATACGAGCAACAACAATCGTCAACATTCATTTTACTGATGCGATGCATTGTTGACTGGCTTGAAACAATATCAAACCAATGATATCGCTCTGCTTCTGTCCATGCCTTTACCGTGAATGTCAAGTCGAATTGGACCACAATTCCTTTTAGAAAATTGTCATGTCCTGATCCTCTCGGCGCTCCGGCAAGACTTCTTGTTTTGTTTGTTATCTCATCAGTGCACTTCGAAATATCAATCTGCATAGGATATTTCGATACTCTGACGCTGTTCTCTAGTCCGTATACCACCGCATTTTCAATTAAATTCTGCATATTGATTCCCTTTCTCAAATATAAATAGACGTTTTACACTGCGGGCATATGATGTAATCACCCATGATGGTGCCTACTGGAGCATCAGATAAATACACCGTAGATTTTTTGCAAATATCTGATACCTCATAGCTCAGAAGTACGTGGCAATGATAGCATACCACGGTCCTTGTTCTGACAGTTCCGATAATTTTAATCATTTTAATCATTGCTTTCTCCTAACTGCTTAATTCATACGAATACCAAACATTTGCATTGTGGGCAAACAATATACCTTCTTATAATTTTGCGTATTGGACCAGTTCCATGATACTCCCAGCCAACAGATCCTTCACGAATATCCGATATGTCGTACTGCAGTAGGGCACCGCAACTTTTACATCTGGCCTCTCTTATTTTCCCTGCCTCGATAATTTTAATCATCTTCATCCTCCATTATCTTAAACTTGTTAGATAGATATTCTCTTTACACTGCGGGCATATAATATAGTCTTTTATCAATTTACGCCCATCTCCCAATGGCATCATAGTTTTAACTGTTTCATTTTTAACATCTGATTTTTCATAACTCAACAAAGCACCGCAGTTGTTACATCTCACTTTTTTCTTTGTTCCGGCTTCGAGAATCTCGATCATCTTCATCCTCCCATTCTACTATAATGCTGTCTTCTCTTCCAAACTCAATAAATAGCGTCAAGCCTATAAAAATCATACAATATATCCCATTAACGCCTCCGGTGACCATGGAAAGTCCAAGACAAAAAATAAAAAGACCGAAGTATTTGAATAATAGTCGAAGTATCATTTCCGCACTCCTTTCGGAACTATTAACTTTTCGAATAACTCAGTTGCTTCCGGACCCTGTATCGCATTTAAAATATTGATTTGCCCCTGCTTTTTCTGCTCACCGACGATAAGAGTTGCCACGTCTCCATTATCAGTATCGCTCACGAAACTAACCAATACGCATTTATTAATATTTTTGTCCATTTCATTTCTCTCTTTCTTTAAAGTTCACTGGTCTGTGCGAATATAAATTGACCACATTATCAAGACAATCAAAACACGGATCATCTGATTCTAATGTATCTTCATATTTGCATTTCTTACAATACTGGTCAAAATAAACTTCTTTATATGTATCCTCTTCCATGACATCTCCTTTCTCAAAACAAAAAGAAGAAGCCCCTTAGGACTCCTCCTCCGTTTTAGATTCTTCTTTTTCAGAAGTGTTTTTGTCTTTCAGATCAATATTCGCGATGGATCTTACTGCCATAAATACTACAAATACTGCAGCATAAGCTCCCATCGTGAAACCAAATCCTTTTTTAAATCCATCTTTCATTTTAATACCTCCTTAAAATATGAATCTTTCTCATAAAGGCCTATGTTTTTTACGCGAACGATTGATCAAATGAAATAATCTGATTTGTTCCTAAGCGTGGATCGTCATATGGCACAGCACACGGTAATATCATACAAATCCAAACACTTGTTCTAATAGTTATCGGATTTTTCGATCCTTCCAAATGATATATCAGTGCTGTTTCGCCATCATCAATGATACGATATGTTATATCCAAAAGAGCAAGGTTATAATATGCATTTTCATATCTTTTAAGATATGAAAGACGTGGATTTGAAATATATCGCTTCGATAAAACATATCCATGCGACTTTGCTGATCGTAGACAATAATCATGTATTCTTTTTTCCAAACGTCAACTCGCTTCACTCCTTTGTGATTATATCCAAAAATAACAATTCATCTCTCTTCAATGTAATATCATAATCTTTCCACTTCTCCATAAGTTTCCTTGTGTCAAAACCATATGGAACCACAATTGCATAACCATGCGGAGTTTTATGACGTTCAATTTTTTCTATTGGATAATCCACATCTGTCTGAACAAAAATATCATCCACAAAATTTTTTACAATAATTTCATCATCCACATCAAAATCAAACAACCACTTGCTCTCATCCCGATTCTCTACTTGCTGCGCAACAGAAGCTAATGTACGATTCAGCTTTGTCACACTTGGTTTATCTCTAAGCAATCTAATGACAAGTTTTTCTCTTATCTTCTCTTCATTCCTAGAATTTACAGACCGATACAATCTTGTCTGTTCGCCTGGGACTCCATCCACTGCAAATCTGCGAAATTCTTCTACTACTTTATCTTCGTTTTCTTTGTATTCTAAGATAGTCTGTGTACGTTCTTTAAAATTAGGAATATCTTTATTATCTTTATTTCTTGAACGAATTAGATATACATATAAATCAGACATTATTATTTACCTTTCTAATAAGTTTATTAATTTTCCGAACCATGACCTTATCAGTATTTCCATAAGAATCACTTACATAATATTCTTTATGCAGCTTGCCTATTTTCTTTCTTTGCCACATTATAAGATACCTGTGATTTGTTCCATCCAACAAATCTCCCTTCATTAAATTTTTTCTTATCTGCCAAAGCTCTCGATACTGCTAAATCAATACCGGATCTTGATTTAAGATAATAGTAATAAAGTTCATCATAAGGCGTGTTTAGTCTATCAACGCGCCCGGCAGCCTGTGTCATCATTTTATACGAATAATTTTGACTATAAAAGATAACGCAATTTGTTCGTATACAATTCCACCCTTCGCTTGCAGAATTATACTGGCAAATATAAACCCACTTATTTCCTTCCGGTACTGGCTGATGAGCATGTCCATTCCACTCGGCTATTTCTGTCCCATATTCATACCCAAGGTTCAATAGTATTTCTCTTTCGTAATCGTAATTGTAAAATATAATTGCTCGTGGATGACTCTCGAGAATCTCAAGAAGTTTGATCTGGCGTGTCTCATCGCTATTTACAATTCGTCTAAGCACGTTACACATTTCTCCAGCATTTTGGATTGGCTCATTCTCTTTGTAGATATTTTTCCGATTTCGTATAACAAACTTATACTGCTGAATATCATAACTACAATAAATATCCTCGTTATGTTTGACAATATCATGCGTATAATCCATATTCACAAGTATTCTATCTCTAAGCCGGTCCAGCCTTGTTGTATTTACATAACGATCAATTTTGGGATACTTCGTATATCTCGAAAATATTACGTGCTCCCGATTGAACTCTGTCTTATTTTTAAAGAATCCATTTCCCAAAAATACTGGTAAATACTCGACATATGAATCGCCTGGTGTTCCACTGAGCAAAATCCATTTATTTGACTTAGCTATCGTCAAAAATGATTTGGTCCATGCTCCATATGAAACGAGACGCTGCTCATCCAACAAAAAATATGAATCTTCAGCATCTACGTATTTGCCGATATTATTCCATGAATCTACGACAATCTTGTTCCCAAATCTTGTTTTACCGTCATCGCCTGGATATAACAAAAATGGAACTAATTCGCCAAGCCATTCTTTTGAATCCCTCTTTTTCGCAGTCGTTATGATATATAAATCTTTCGGACTTCTCATCGGAGAATATCCATCTTTATCAATCCAGCCTCCGTTCTCTTTGAAATACCAAAAAAGAGCGGTTCGAGATTTTCCAGATCCGACCGCTCCACATAGTATGCAACCATTTTTTAATTGATTGACTGCATCCAACTGATACGGATACAAAAAATTTGTTTCTGTTTTCTGTCGATATTGTACGCTCAAATTTTGCCCTGTTTCTCCTTTACAAGATATCTTCGATTGGGACCTGTTCGACGTCACCTCCGGCTACTGTGACACTTATCATGGTTTTTCCTGTCTCTTCGTCGTAGAAAATATCATCGAGAAGATTGTCGATTTCTTCCTGAATATCGCCATCCATCATCCGCATTACTTCGTACTCTGAAAGCCCGATCCGATTACGCAATCTTTTAAGAACCGTTCCTGTCCAGAAACGCATTCTATTCGCATCAGAGAGATTGCTCAGAAACATCAGTTCGTAAATTCCGACTTCATTTACAATGTCTAAATACTTATCAACGCTTGGAATTAGATTCTCTACCTGATCGATAGTGGTTTCATCGAGTTTCATAAATGCAGCCATTGGATCAATTCCAAGCGCTTTACAAACATCACTGAGAATTGCCCACCATTCATTATTTTTCAGAACGAATCTAATATTGTGTCCCTGCCATGTTTCTACTCTTGTCGTCATAGTTTTTCTCCTTCAAATGATTTGATAAAACAAAAAGAAGAAGCCTGACCACTAAAGTCAGAGCCTCCTCTTTTGAAACTACTTATGCACTTTTTCGACCGTTTCACAGATTGCTTTAGCAATGTTCTCAATCACCAATACTCCAGCAAGGATTGCCATTGTTGGAACAAATAATGATTTGTCGCCTTTCTTAAAATCCATAATATTCTCCTTTCGTTATGCAACATAATTTTGTTTCATAATAAGCTGTGTATTTTACGCGAATCAGTATTTGATGACGACTCCTACATCATCTCGCAATTCGTTAACATAGTCATCAAAGGAGCTTGTACCGTCAAGAATGTCGCCCATCATCTCGTCCACGTAATTGAGTGTTCTGATACAACGCTTTCTTCCGTATCCATATAACCTATGCTCGGCAAGGGCGAAGCAGGCCATAAGAACTTTGACATTATCCCGTGACACTGACATTCTCATATCTTTCAAATCTTTTCTGGTTACCAGGAGCTTATTTTTACGATTTTCAATACGCTCTGTTCTCTCGATTTTTCTTCTCTCAGCACGTCCCATAATACTTTATTATTCTCCTCTCGTATCTGGTCAATTCAATCACACCACAAAACTACTCGTCCAATTTTATGGGTTTCTTTTATGTCAATAACTCTCTGGTTCGAACTGCCACGCCATTTCAAAGAGGTATCGCGAAGCTTTTCAACATATGGTCCATCGACTAAAATATCAATATAATCCATGATTTCAAGATCCGATACCTCTTCGTAAGTGTAACCGGTATAAAGCCATATATTCTTATTAGGGAACAGCTCTCTGATATATTTACACAAAACCAATATATCTCGTCGGTTCCCTTCAAATAATGGATCTCCACCACTAAGCGTTATTCCAGATATATACTTCTTCCCAAGCTGATCGTCGATCTCATTTAACGCGTTTCCGTCAAATATCAATCCATCACTGCGATCCCATGTAATTGGATTTTGGCATCCAGGGCAGTGATGTGAACAGCCTGATACCCATAACACTACACGCAATCCATCTCCATTGAGCATATCGTCTTTTGTTATATTGTGATACCGCACTTTATTACTCCTCGCATATCTTCCGCCATTCGCACAGCACAGATTCACCAGTCTCCAATTCTTTCAGAGCTTCTTCACCCACGTCCAACCATACCTGTTTTGATTGTTCGCAAATATCACACTTTTCAATGCACAATCGCAATGGGTAGCCAAAGTCATCATGCTGAATGACATTTGAAACTTGCGTTATCCTCCACTGATGCTTATGCTTTCGTTTAATCAGGTTAAATCTCATTTCAGTTTAAACTCCTTACAATGCTGGTCAAAATATCCATAGTAGTCAAAAATGGATTTGCCTAATTCACAGAACGGCTCATCGTAGTCATCATCGTCATAGTGAACCTCTTCCATTCCGCAGTTAGCACAAATTGAGCATTGTGTCGGTTTTTCAGACGTATTGTCTCTATGGATAACAAAATTCTTTAAACGTTTACATGCTTCTGAATGCTCTTTGACAAGTTCAAGGCAAGCGGCTAATGGCGCCGAATGTTCGATACAAGTCCTGCATACATGACTATTTGGGTCTTTCCATGGGTCAATGCTTCTGAAATATAAAGCACAATTCGCGCTCAAAATATCGGTCGATTTTTTCCAATTTAAGATCAAAAGTTCATATACACTATTTTCATATTCTTTAGATCTGTAAATCCCATCAGAAACTTCTGTCCATTCGTCAAATATATTCATGCCAATTTCTCCATTCTATTGATCGAATAGGCCATTCAAATCCAAAGTCCGTTCTTTTGATTTTACAGATAGGTTCTCCGTCCAACCAGAAGACAATACCCTCTATTGGAGTATGTTCCAGATAATGACGAATAAACTCAAATGACCTAGGGAGCTTTTCGATAGCGTCTTTTCCATGCGGAATTAAAGTATCATATGATACTTTATAAGGGTTCCCTTGAAAGTGCTGGCCAACAGCCTCATATGTTCCGTCAACAAGTTTAGCGCCATCTTTTACACTATTATTGTATGCCTCAATGAACCACTTATCTGATGGACTATTTTCGTCTACTTTAACCCAATGCGGCCAGTGTCCGGTAATCGGATCTGGATCACAGCAGGCAATAGCCCCTTTTGGAGGAATTTTCCCTTTTTTACAGTCGTATCTTTTATAGAACTGACCATTAATAATAGCGCAACAAGAACCGTCATATTTTACCGTTGGGATTCCTCTGGCAAGTGCTTCTTCACAACCAGGTGTGATAACATTCTTAATATCAACAATTTTATGTCCTTCATAAACTCTCTCAAATAATGTTGGAATTTTCTTCATGTTGCCTCCTCCAATCTCTCAATCAAGTCTTCTTCTTTTAACCCATATGGTAATTCAGCATAAGCTAATACTTGGACGATATTGTTGCCTTCGATCCAATCATTTGTGGTATTCCAGAAATCATCGATATAATTGCCATACGGACTTGCGACATCCACATGGTATTCCCATGTTTTACCGTTGCTCCAATTATCTTCTCGTAAAAATATCAGATGATCAGTATCATGTAAATCTGTTGGCGGATTACTACGGTCGAATGGAATCCAATTTATTGCTGGAATTTTCATAACACATATCGTCTCCTTCCAAAGAAAAGTCGTAATCGTGAAGTGGAATAAAGTATACTTGCTTAATCGGATTATAATATAGCGCCACAATCATATATCCGTCTTCCATTAGTGTTGAAAAACTGTTATCTAATCCGGCATAATTCATATCGACATCGCTGATTTTCCCTGATTGGATGAACATGAGGTTGTTGTCCAAAATATCTTGAAAATAGATCCCTTTTTCATACTTTCCAATTACTCCATCTTTAGACAATTTTTCATATAACATTTCATAATCAACACATCCGATATAAAATATAACTTTTTTATCACTCAAATCTTTGCTAAAATCATCGATATATACTATTTTCACAGATCTCTCCTTTCGAAAAACGAAGAGGCCTAACATTTCTATCAAGCCTCTTGTCGATTTAATATCTGATACTATTATGCATCGTTTAGCATATTCATGATGATCATAGGTCTATCGTTCTTTTAGTCCCGACGCGGTGATAATACAGACATGGTCAAATACCATACCCCAAAACTTCCGACTTCGAGCCCAAGTACGAAAACTACGATCAGATTCATGATAGATCTAATAATTTTCATAAATGCATCCTCCTTTATTTTTCTATAAAAGGAAGCGTATTTTTCGCGATTTAGATGATTCCCCATTCCTCTCCAGCACGTTTCATATGTTTCCTACGAGCATTCTGATAAGCTTCTTCAAGTCCAAATTCTTTGAGCTCTTCTCTGGTTAATACTAAGGAATCTAAAACATCTTCGTCTCCATCCAAGTTGATAGCATATTCATGGTTGTCCATTTCGTACTCAAAGGCGGCTTCAGCAAATTCTTTGTCATTTTTCATTTTTTCATGAAGCTCTTCAGTAAATCCGATCAGCATGTTTACCAGATCAGTTTTATCTTTTTTCTTAACAATATCGCCAGTTCCGAATACGGTTACACATTCTTTAAGACTACTTGCCCCAATTTTCTTAAGCGCACCATAGACTTGATCTTTGCTAAAAGCAAAAGAGATTGGAAAATTATTTATTTCTTCCTGATGCCTTCTCTGCATTTCTACATATTCTTTTCTCTTTGAATTAGTATTCATAATGCACACTCCTTATTTAACCCAATTGTCATGATTAACGATTAGATACCCATAGGAAAATGAAAAGGACCCTAAGTGATCTTAGAGCCCAATTTGCTTATTTACACTGAAAACCCATTTTAACTTGATCCTTGTTTGCTGATGAACTTTCTTTCTCACACTTAATCCCGCCAGCATCAAGTATTCGTCGTGCCGTTTCGCTTCCGTTATCGGCAGCCATTTCAATTGGAGCCATCATAAGTGGTGTAACAAATATGACTACCCAATCAGCCATGGCCTTTCCAATAGTAAATCCGAATCCGACTGCAAATGCTGCTTTCCTTAATTCTTTGAAATTTTTGTTCATACCAAGTCCTCCTTCTTATATGTTGTTTTCATTTCATAAAAGGAGATGTAGAAATCGCGTCATCAGATCATGTCATGTGTCTGCATATATTCTGTGACTTTTTCTTTCAGTCTCTCCGGAATATCATCAAGAGTGATAACTCCGAGAGAGATCTGTATTGCCAAAAATTTAATCATGTCCAACCCCCATCAATTCAAGTAATGCCGACTCAACCGCTTCGAGTCTATCCATTTCTGTGATAGCTCCCGGCGGTGTATAGTCAAGATATTTTTCAGGATTTGCTGCAATCATCTCCTCAGTAATAACGCTCTGTTTTGTTCTGAACTCATTTACTTTACAGATATAAGAAACTTCTCCATCGTCATTTGTTTCTTCGTGATCGAAAATCCTGATGAAAATATCAGCAGATCCGTCAGCAAGTTTAAAGTAACTATATTTATCCGGTTTCTCCGAGAATGCTGCGTTTGTCATAATAGCTAACCACCTTCTTTGCTCGGCCAACGATTGTCTTTATTTTAAAACGTTTACAGAACGGATATAGGCCGCTATGTTTAAGCCAACCATAATGGGATAATATTCTACGCGAAATATGCAGCGATAAATTTTCGGTTCTTCCCTTTACTCGCAAAAATAACCTACGAATTTTCTTAAAGATACGTAGTCGAATAATTGTGTTTTTGATTGAAACACAGTATCCCATCATATCAACTTTTGTCATCCTTGTTCGGAATATCCCATCATTTTCCTTTATTGTCAAAAATAGCACGTCCGTTATATATCTCCTAAAATCTTTAACTGCTCTTTCCAGCCGTTTTACACTCCCGCTGAATATAATGATGTCATCCATATAGAACAAAACATGTGTCGCATTGTTTACTCTAACAATATCGCCATTTTTCCTCCTGCGGATTGAAAACGAATTTTCTGTAATATGATGATAGGCGTAGGATATATAGTAATTTGCTAAATATTGTGATAAATATGATCCAATGCATAGGCCGCCTTTGTATGTCCCAAGTAAGAAATGGATAACATAAAGAATATCATCACATTTGATGTCTCTGTGAAGAAACTTTTCCAAATTCTTAATATTGACACTAGGATAATATTTTTTGATATCACACTTATAATAGTATCTACTATTTTTGTAATCTTTTCTGATCCATCGCTCTATTTTTTTCTTACCGAAAATCTGCCCACGTTTGGGTATTGATGCACACTGAAAATATCCTATTTTAGCCATAAACATCTTTTTACATGCATTTACGACCAAATAGTCATAGACCTGTTGCTTAATTGTGGATATGCCGATTTCCCTTATTTTTTCGGAGGTTCGATCATACCGCATCTGGTAGCCGATCGGTCTAAGAACAATATTTCTGTTTTCAATCTCCTGGTACATCGAATAAGCGGCTTTTGATATAGCTTCATATAGTTTATATCTCGTCTCTTTCGACTTGGCATATTCCTTGCATATTTTTGCTCTCTCATGGATGTTTTTGCCATCACATTCGTAGTATGCAGCTAAGAAGTAGGACACGTCGGTGCGTTTCCATTTGCGTCTAAGACAATCGTATATAGCCTCCTCTACTTTGTCTACTGTTAAAATATAATCTTTGAGATAACGTTTCATTTTATTATCGTCTTTCTGTTGTGTGCCAGCTTTCGCGACTTTCCCTACTTGCCGGCTTTTTATACAATATTAAAGATCCATTCGGATGCCCTACTTAGGTGCGAAACACACTCATAATTTATTTTCAGAAATTTGGCGAGACAGAATATTCCAGTTCGTATTACCCAGGTCATTGTTCGCATTCAGGCAGAAAAGACCTGCAGTAGCACCATTCCTGAGATTGGCAAACAAGAGAATACCCGTAACTTCGAGTGTGAAACCTTAAAAAATTACCTAGGGGAGTTATCCCCTCTTGTTACGCTTCGCTCCTCAATTCACCCCTACTCCATTCAAAGACAGGCGAGACAGAATATGACAGTACGTAGAACCCAGGTCATAGTTCGCATCCAGGCAGAAAAGACCTGCAGCAGCACCATTCCCGAGAGCGGCAAACAAGAGAAACTCTCTTTGTCCACTTGAAGCTCCATCGACATATAATCCGTCGGCGAATCCAGATGCGGTTCCAGAATTTGCTCCGCCTGCTTTTGCTACCGTAATCATTCCGTTATCAAGATCTGCTTGCATGTGAGTGATATAATTCCACTGGTTAATTTTTGTCGGTTGAATGTTTTCCACAAGCTTTTTGTATTTCTCCTTGATAGTTGCGATATTCGTCGTGAGAAGAGAGGCATCGTTTGTGACGTATACTTCTCGTGTTCCGGCACTATCAATAATATTCATCACAGCATTTGCCATGACTTCATATCCGCCAACTGCGAATTCGATTCCCTGGAGCACGATTGGGAATCTTCCATTTGTAAGTTCTCCGACAGTCTGGCAAGGGCAACCGTTTCTTCCTTTAACTTCATCGCTAAATCCACTTCTCCAATGGAACGATGATATCCAGGTCGTTGTGGTCGTAGTAAATGTAGCGTCGAGAATAATTGCTGTATGGGTGTCATCATATGCCTCTTTTCCGATAACGCGCACATCCTCTGCGAGATTATGCACAGACCAATTAACTCGATCGACAGCACTTGTTGACTTATTATCCCCGATGCTGACATAAGTCCCAATACTTATATTTCCAGCCTGTGAATTTGTAACAATAATACGATTTGTATTTTCTTCCGCAATATCTGTTCGATACTGGAAATTGTGGTTTGTAACTCCGGCAGCAACTGACTGAGAATTGATCGTTGCGAATGTAAGCCAAAATGATGTATACATATACTTATAATCACATGACATTCCGCCAGTGTATCCGGTACCCTTTTGTTTGAAATATCCGATGTTATTGTTATAACAGATCGCTCTTGACTGCCCGTCTGTTCGACCTGCGCAATATCTCGCAGGGATAAGCCCTTTTGAAGAATATAAAATTCCATCAATTAATCCGCATACGTATTTTCCATATACGGCATAGCCTTGATCGGAACCATCTTTCTTTCTGCATTCTTCTGCGAGAACATATCCATCCTTCGGAAGATCTGTCCTGGAATAATACCAGTATCCATCCTCTAACCAGTGTTTCTCGTAATAGGACATACCAAGAACAAATACATCATTTTTACCGGTGTCTTTGAATCCGTCCTGGCCCTTGATCGCAGAGACAACTCTTTCGCCGTCGGCAGTAACATATGCATTGCAATCATAAGTTTTAAACAGCGGAATATTTTCATAGTCGTCTGTTCGATGTTCCGCTGCGGTTGACATCAAGCGTATAAGGCCTTCGTTATCATCGAGCTTTTCTCCGGAAGATGTTTGTGAAGTTTCCCATAACGGAAATTTAACGGTATACACTTTACCTGTTCGACAAAGATTAAAATGCATCGCGAGAGAGGCCGTAAAACTCATATCTCCTTTATCGCCTTTCGGTCCGGTAGCTCCTGTATCACCCTTATCTCCTTTATCGCCTTTGCTACTTGTATACGACAGGAGTTTAATAGTGACGGACGATTCAGTAACGTTTGTTACCTGCCAAGTACCAGTATTTGAGCCGCCATCGATATTTGTAAACACATCTCCTATAACAGGTGTTCTGTTAAAATCAGAGATGTTTCCGGTTGCCGTAATGTCGACTTGAGTATATGTCATAGTCCAATGCCTCGTCGCCTGAAGAGCCTGATTACCTGTTTTTCCAGTATCGCCCTTAGGCCCTTGCGGTCCAGTATTTCCTTTATTTCCATATGCGCCGACTACCTTTTTATTTGTTTCCATGGATGAGCCATTCGTGTAATTTATTGTCTCATAATTCCACAGATACTTATTAGTCTCTGTCATGGTTGGAGGTGTCGTCGACCAAGACGTAGGTGCCTTAGTATTAGACGACGATACAGCGAAATGTTCCACGATACTTTTGATTCCATTTCCTGTTAAACCAATGTCTCCTTTATCGCCTTTCGGACCTTTAATATTCACTGGTTCCGGATTCTCTTTTTCATTATCATTTGTCCAACTAATTACTCCGTCTGCGCTTACAGATGGTGTATACACCGCAGTATTTTCAAGTCTTGTAAGAAGCTGCGTTACGATGTCCGGATATAATGCGGCAACGTGCTCGGCTGATTCTATGCTTTTTGGTATATATAAATCGCTATTAATTTCAGTATTCCATTTATTTACTACATTTCCAGATTCATCCGTCTTTGATCCAGATACAATAAACTGAAGGTTTCCTGCAACCTCTGTCAAATATCCACCGACCAGCCAAGTGAAATGGATCTGTTTATCATTTTCAGGATTAATAGTGACATCCTCGATATGATAACTACTCGGTCCTCCGTCAGCTCTAATGTAATTTACATATAAATCGAGTTTTGTAAGATCGATACCGTTAAAGTATCTAGGGCATTCGAACATTACGGCTTCTACATCAATATCATACTGCACTGCGATTCGTTTCAAAGCATCTGGCACAGTTATAATTCTGTCTTCTCCAATGATAATATACCCATCATCTTTTGATGGGATAGGTAAAAGTTTCGGATCATTTACATCCAATGTTGCTAATAATTTTTCTGCTTCTGTCATTATTCCCTCCGTACGGTTACAATGATTTCGTTTGTTTTAAGCATCGTCTCTGAATTTTTTCCGACAACAAATACTCGGAAAAAGTTTCCTTCCAACGCTTCTCTTGGAATTGTGCATTTTTTCCCATGTGTTAATGCCTGTGGTTCAAATTCGATATCTCCTCTGGAAAAACCAGCAACTTTTATCATCTTGTCCCATTCGTCAGAAAAATGAAACAAAATATCAAGGGTATCTCGGTTACATTCCATGCTGTTTGGGCCAAGCTGTTCTCCAGAAACATTTAATTCGATTATATTTACCATTTTTCCTCCAAAAAATATCCGGCACCAAACACTATGGTTCAGCACCGGACAAAGATCCATACTATTTGTCAGTAGCTTTCATAAATTCCATACCGCTCGTAAATACTTTGAATAAAATGGAAATACAAATCAATATATCATACCAAGTCGGAGCATTTAATCGACTTCCGATCCAAATTAAGCAAATATAAGCTAACATTACTTTCCTCCTTTATTTTTCTTGCTGTACTGCGTATAGTTTCTTCGCACCGACTGCTCTTCACGTTTTGGATATGTGTAGGTCGTGCCGTCATTTGCTCTATTACTGTCCTGTTTTATATAAGGTGTCCCATCAGTGCCTTCTTCACCAGCAGGGCAAGAAAATGGCGATTTCATCTTCTTCCACTCATACTCGAATCCTTCGGAACCACTGATTTTGATCGCAAGATTGCATTTGTAATACTCGCCGGTTGTATCATTTATATAAATATCCCCGAGAGATCCTGCTGTATTTTTCCCTGGGACCCCATTTCCATGATTAACTCCCATTTTCGCTTTCCTCCCATTAATCTTCCGGATGTTCTTCAGCCGCAAATCTCGCTGAGAATCTATCAATGTCCTGGATAACACACATTGACTGAAGATACGCTGTTCTATGTGGGTTTTTGTTAACCTCGTTATCGTATGGACGGATATCAAGATCAACACTCGCAATGTCGATATCATCAAGGCAGGCGATAGTTTCTTCAGTAAGTTTTACTCTATTCGATCCAGACTTAAGATACACTACCGGCCCCCTTCCGTTAAATTTGACTTTTACAGGCAAATACATAAACGGATCATCGCCTTCTTCTCTAGGCGCTTTAATATGCACATTCCAGCCGATTCCATACTTATTTGTATCTTCGATAAGGGCATTTGCTATCTCCTGATCCTGAATAAGAATGGCGAAATTTCGGTTTCCCTCTGCATTGTATCTGCCACCCTCTCCTTTAAAATTCTTAAAGATAATCATGGCATCGTCAATCTGTAATACGCCTCTCGGTGCAAATGTAAGTTTCATTGTTTTAATCTCCTTTAAAAATTTGTTCTATAAACATGTTGTTAAAATAAGTGAAAATATAAATGATTTTCTTATGTCATCGGCAATCTCCTTTCAGGTGTTTTATATAGAAAGAAATAAGAGCCCTGACTGTGTCTAGTCAAGACTCTTAAACCTATACCTATCTTATTTTTCAGAAAGCTTTTTGATTGATTCATTAATAAGTTTTTCAATCTCTGGATTGTTATCGCAAACACGCTGCAAACCGATTCCGACTTCTAATAAGCCAAATTTTCTTCCAACCGTTGCCCCAGCGATAAAAGTTGCAATAGTTGCTCCTTTCAAATATGTATTAATAAGTATTCATAACAGGCTTTGTATTCACCGCGAGTCAGCCAGGCACAAGACTTCGTATAATATCTTTTTGATGCTCATCAAGATCGTGATACAAAGTAAAACCAGTAGATCCATTATACTCATCTCCGAACTGCTTATAATACATGCTTGCTTTCCAAAGATTCGGATACTCATTCTTATATCTCGTGAGTTCTTTTGCTTTTGCATCATATTCTTTATCGGAAATATAACTGTTATTAAGCTCATAATAAATATAAGAATGAAGTATTATAAATCTCTGCAGAAAATCTATGCGGTCCTTGACTGATAACCGAATGGCATTTCATCTCCTTCCACATCCGCCGGAATATTCATAAAATCTTCCATTCCAGAATTGCTCTCATCGATATATGGATCGTCGGATGCAAACCATTCGGCGTCTCCATACTGATTAATTTCTGCCAGCATTTTATCTACCATATTTCGGTAGAATGAAAGATCAATCTTATCATGGTTTTCAGGGTCTTTTATCATATCGGACTCAACCCATCTATAACCGGTCGAGTTTGCAGCGGCATAATATTTTTCTCCCTGCTTACGTACCAACACGCCACCACCTTCTCCGGCCTTGATTGGCGTAAACTGACCCACTTTACCGACAAAGCGATAGTCATGACCTTCTGCAATCTTATCGTTCAGCCGTGCGCATTCAGATTCAAAAGTTGTGTCTGAAAGCTGACCCTTTTTATACTTAGACTCCAACTTTTCAAACTCTTTCTCATATTCGGATACGTCTGGAAGTTTCTCGTTCATATCCAAATATAAAGCAGATTTAACAGAAAATGTTTCGCACAGGTCTTCGAATTTAATCGGCTCTTTACTGAACAATGTCTTAAACACATACGGAACAGCAAACTGTTTTCCTGTGGCTGTCCATTCCATTGGATGCTTCTTATTATCTTTAGGTACAAATCCGAATGTATTCTGACAATATTCAGGATCTTTATAACGAGCAATATAATCTGCGTCGTTAATCTGGCAAATACGATCGTAGAATGCTTCAAATTCGAATGTGTAAGAATATTTCTTTGCGAATTCGATACAGAAGGCAACAATTTCTTTAGTAGCATTCGCGATTTTGATGGAGTCTGTCTTGATCGCAACGATTTTGAATCCACGTTTCTCAACTTCATCCTGCAGCGTCTTCATGAATAATGCCCCACGCAATGCAACGATGTTATTCTTATTTCGACTATCTCTGAATGGATTATCAAATTTAGCCGAGGTAAGACCATATACTGAATTGATCGCGATCTTAAGTGCCTGTGCCAGATCAGCCGCCTGCCCTTCATCGTCAAGGAATGGTGCAAGTCTTCCTCCGAGCATATGTCTCGCAGTCTCAAAATCACCTTGCTTAATTGCCACACGGGCATCCAGAATATCTTTGAAGTGCTGAGTATAAACTCCAAAGTAATTCATAGCAACTGCCGAGTTCGGATGTAGCGACTGAATATCAAGAAGCGCAACATTAATATAGATTCCAGCATTCGAGCGAATATAGCCTCCAAATCCAAGATCAATCCCTCGATACATGTTATGAGGCTTTCGATCTTCTCCGAATTGGACAAATTCATATCCAGGAAATGCATTTAATGGCTTAACTTTATGAATCTCATCTTCTGCGAGTCCATACTGTTCGCCTGTCGCTAAATCTGTATACACAAGGCTCGGATGGCGCTCATTTCCAAAAATAATCTTTGTTGTCAGCGAGTTCGTTGTATCATTAACTGTTCCGCCTGCCAAGTTTGCAAGAATCTTTCTGGCAGTAAAGTCACCCTGCAGATGATCGAACACCTTCTCGGTCGCGGTAACATCCCATTTGCAGTATTTTATTACTTCAGACCAGAGTTCTTCTGGAACTGGTTTATCCCATGGCAATCCAAGCTCTTTATGCCCGATACCCAGTTCAATCTCCCATTTCTTAAGAGACTGCTTCTTTGCCGCAAAATCATATACATCCGTATAACCGAGTTTATAGGCTTCGCTAAATAACCCGCTATCTCTGCTTCCTTTTGGAGCATTGATAATCCGCTGGGAAAGATCATAGAGCTCCTCAACTGTATATCCCATCATCCTTGCATACAGCAAATGCCTATCATACTTCCGACCATTGAAGTCAACCAGCTTAAATCTTACAAGATTTTCAATGTCAGATGATTTTGGATTAACCATAGCCACAACCGGTTTGTCTTCTCCTGCCATTTTATAACAAACCAGAAACAGATTTGGGAAGATCTCGATGTCATAAAAAACAAGACAGTCCGAATCACTTTCGTTAACTGTCTCATTCACATCTTCGCTCTTAAATTTCATATCGCCAACAATTTTCATACAGGTTTCCGCCTGATTCGTACTGCTGGCAGCCAGTGCAATAACCGGTCCTTTCATATCGCTTAAGTCATATCCGATCCCGCTCGCATAGGCTTCATCCAAACACTTTTTAATCATATCAATACTTGGCTTTGTATTATGCATAATCTCTTTATTCAAGTGTTTTTTAATGATGGATCGGAGATGCTTTTCATTTTGAATTCCTTCGATATTTACCAATTTCTTTACCCCTTTCAACGGCAACCCTGAACTCAATACGGAGAGTACATGATTCACACATTTAATCAGTTTTCTCCGCAAAGAGCTTTTGCCGGTAAATACTTTTATTTCAATATCTTCGTCGTATATCCTAGACAGTTCCGTCGGGTCTCCGTTGTAAATATAGTGTAGATGGAGCCCTTGACCTCCCTTACTTACCTCCGCATATGTAGGTGGCCATTTGCTTGCGGCTTCCAGATTCTTTTCTAACGATTTATTTCCACTGTCGTCCTTAATATCGAAATCAATAACGATATGATTTTCAGGAAGTTTCACATAATGGAGCTTACTTGTATCAAGATCTGAAAGTTTAGTAGTAATACTATCCCATGGTTTTCCAGGAGTTTCATTTACTGTCGCATACTGAGCTGGACAATCTTTACAGAGTTCATCGAAAATAGATGGCTGTTCTTTTAGATCAATCCATGTCACTTTGTCTTTATTTTTTTCTTTTTTTTTACTTCCTCCGATTTCATTCTCGAAAATATCTGTTCGGAACTGACTGTAATAGTTTAACAGTCGTGATCCGTCTTCTGCATCGATACGATCGTCGTAATCCCAGAAGTAGTTTTTGAGTTCCTCTTTGAAATTTCTCTTCGAAAACGGAAATGAAACTTTGGCATCATCACAGTATGTCTTATACATTTCCCATGCCGACTTTAATGTTGTTCCATTTTGATTTTTGAATACGCTGTAAGAATCGCATACAAAGTTATAGAAATCGTTAGACGCACCGAGCATGGATTTTGGAATATACTCGTCGTAATAGGCAGGATCATCTTCATAGACCTGTAAGCAATGATATGCAATTCCGCCAAGTTCAAACGGAATCTGAGCCATCAAATCTTTGTATTCATCCCCAGGGATTTTATTACCAGTCGGATGTACATCAATGAGTCGCCTTAATAAACCAGACTTTCCATCAGTAATCTTTACTGGCCTGTTTGTTCCCATGAATAAGAAGCATTTGAAACTCGTCTCATACAAGCCTTTAAATTTCTCATTCACACTCATCCTTTCATGTGAAACCAGCGAATTAAGTCTTGTATTATCTTCAATTCGCGATAAATCGCCGTCATGCTGAATTGCAACGAGCGGGTTTGTTTTGAATGGCTCAAGCGCAAAAGCATTATTCGCAGATCCAAGCGCCTTTGCGTCAAATGTGGAATAATACCCTTCAAACAATTGCTGCACAATATTAAGAATTGTTGATTTACCTGTTCCGGCAGCTCCATATAAAACCATAAACTTTTGAAGCTTTCTGGAATCACCTGACACAATAGATCCGATACACCATTCGATTTTATGACGTTCATCATCGGAGTATAGTGTTCCAATAATCCTATCCCATGCATCGTAATTTCCTTCTTCCAATGGATAGCTCAGTCTTTTACTTGCAAAGTTCTCTCTTCCAGGCTTAGTATTGGAAAATATCAATTCTTCATCAAGCATGGTATAATTATCTCGCATCTGTTTTTGACAATACTTATGGAACTTATCGATAGAGCCACTATCAGAATCCCACATATATTTACCAATCAGCGTTGTGTCAAATCGATCACAATTTTGAGTGATAAATTTTTCTATCTCCGCATCAACGAGACGAATGACATCATCTTCATCTGTACTCCACATTTGCTGTTCATTATCCCAAATTGCATAAAAATCTTTTCCTCGAACCATAAGATCATTCGATTTTTTCATTATGAATTTAGGAAAGACTTCGGTTATGCCTGATTTACTCAGTGTCCTTGTCGCTACTTTCATGAAGTCCAACATTCATCATATGACCTCCTTTCATTTTTGCAATATATGAGTCCAAACTTTCTATCTGCCATATTCTCGGAGACTCTTCAGAAACCGTGAAGACAGAATCACCTCCGTAAAGTCGAAATCTTATACTGTTTTTCCCATTTGGAAACCATTCTTCCACGTCAGCAGAAACTTTGGAACCAACCGCTTCGGTAAACAGCTTGTATATATCGTCATGTGCCATTTTGATTACTCCTATACTAATGAATCTAAATACCAGAGCATGGCCATCCAAATCTCCACCTCTCGCAAATCTTGTTGACAATTTCTGATTCGAAAAAGGCTCCCTTTACCATCTGGTTCAAACTCTCGGTTCATAAATTTGTTTATTGTTTCTTTTACATACTCTTCATTGAATAGGCGGTCGCTCATTGATCCAAGTCCTAAATTCGTGACCATCTGCCAGAACCATTGTGACGTTCTATTTCCGATAGTTGGATCATCCATTATATCCTCGCAGCGAATCGCCAACGCAAACATCATTTCTAATACGGTGCACGGACCTTCAATAAGATCCGCAGCACTCTCATCAAGATCGTTATAAAATGTAAATTGACGTCGAAGATTAAAGCCATCTTCCATGCGGTTTTTATCCCTAGCGTCTTTACATTTGAACGGTATTTCGTTCAAGCAATTCAGCAGTTTATCATACGTATTTTCTGGTGCATATCGTTTATGGCATACTATCGAATATATCCATTCGAAATACTCTTTCTTTACTTCTTCAGCAATCATTCGCTTGCACACATTCTATCGGAATATGCTCCATAATCACGCAGAATTTCATAGTGTACTTTCAGCTTACTATTCCGGATATATACTGAGTCTTCTTCATATTCACCGAAATGCTGCGCAAAATTCTGGCCGACTAGCTCATCCGCATTTGTGATAATCTTATCGTGATCATCGGTAAGAACCCCATCTCCCTCATAATATGTGAGAGTAATCGTCGGATAATCCTGTTCCCAAGATTCTTCCGGAGCAATTACTTCCGGTACGTACATATCTTCGCCCTCCTTATTTTCTTCTTTTTCAGATTTGCTCTCGTATCCATTGTTTAAAAGAATATCTTTGAGCTTTTCAGCATCCGCATCTGTCGGCTCATAATTACTTGCCTCATTACATGTTGGCTGATTGTATTTTTCTTCGAAGTGCTCACGCATTGCAGCAATTTCCTCGTTCGTAATTTTTTCATATTTGTCTTTTACAAACTTATAGGTTACTGCAGATCCGGCTACTGTGCCGATAACGAATATGAGTCCTTTGATTAAAATATCTTTATACATGTGGTTCTCCTTTACTTATCCGAGACTGATTTTGAAATCTTTATTGCTTCCAATACCCGCCATTTTATCGGCGATTGAGCTGTAAATTTTGGAAACATGCTCCAAATTATTATTAAATTCAGAAAGAATATCGTCCAGCTCATCGTCGAATTTCTCAGCAACTTTCTCCTTTGCCTCTTCTCGGATTTCGTCAGCAATATCATCTGCAGAAATCTTTGCTACTTCTTCCGCAATTTTATTCTTGACTTCCTGCCGAATTGTGGAAGATCTCACGTCAATCTCCGTGCGGACCTTTAAATCAATATCGTCTTCAATTTTCTTTGAAATTTTACGAACCGCATTGGTTGTTTCCTGCTGCACTCTTCTCTCTACCGCCTTGTCGATGGCTTCCTGAACGATATAGTCTGGAACATCGACATCAATTGTTTTCGAGACGTTATCAATTGTTGAATCAAGTTTATCACATATACCATTCAACCTTTTTCTTGATCCATATGCATATCCAAGTCCGATTAATCCAACGACGAATCCGCCGAGTCCAAAAATAAATTCGAAATTGTTATCTTTCATTTCTTCTTTTCCTTTCCTTAGAAAAACTCTTCAAGATTGAGATCAAACTCATCGTCAATATTTGTAATTAACACCTCTCCATACTTGTTATTTCTGCAAAATTCAAGAAGTGTTTTGATTCTCGGTTCATTGCAATTTTCATATATTACTTTGTCATAGCGAAGGGCGAATGAACAAATATCTTTCCAAAGCTTTTCATTTGTCTCAAGCTTAACAGCTAAATTTGTATATCTTTGGTGTGTGAGTAAATGTTCTACTAAGGTCTCTCTCATTTCTTATTTTCATCCTCGATGCGTTTATTCTTGCTCTCCGGTATTGTGTTATTAATATCGGCAATTTTATCTTTGCCAATATTTAACGTAATAACTGTCAATGCAAATCCCCCAAACATCAGTGATATGCTCATTAATATACCACCAGCGATATGACGCTTTTTCCGAGTACCTAACGAGCGATCTAACACCGATAAAATTTTTTCAAATTTTTCCACACGCACCAACTCCTTCTTATGTATTAACTTAAAAGTAAAGCCATGCCACTTACAAAGCAAATACCAGCCAAAGTCAATAATGTCGCAGCTAATTTATTATGCATTTCGTTTTGCCCTTTCGATTTCTGTTGAAAAAATATAATATTTGCCATTAATCCTGATTCCTTTTATTTTTCCGATGCTCAATAATGCTTTGACACCAGCTAACCCGCATCCAAGTTCTACAGCAGCTTTATCCAATGGCACTAAAAATGGTTTTGTTTCGATTTCCACATCTTCGAGATGGTTCTCAAGAATATAAATGATTAAATCTCTTCCTGTCATTTCTTATTTGCCAACTATATCGTTCCTTTCTGACAGTAAAATAACCCTCGGCCTGTTATAGCCAAGGGCTATCATACATATCTTTATAATAATCTCCTGTCCCAAGACCTACTCTTCAAATCATCTCAAGAATGTTGCCATCAACGTTGAAATCAAGGAGGATTGTTCTCTCATATCCATTTACGAAAGAACGTTTTCTTTCATCGGCAATATCATAAATTCCGAAGTCAATAAAATTATCACCAATAGGATTCTTTTCATCATAAATCCATCCCACAACCTGTCCGGCTTGTGTACGTGGAATTCCGAGCATATCGTACACTTCATTAAGGAACAGATGCCCTTTTGATTTGAAGAGGTCATTTGCATAACGCTGCTGATCTTTCAGGAACATTAAGTTAAATTCTGGATCTTTTGTCCAACCTGTACATCCATCATCGAAGAAACGAGCATAATCACTCGTTAAGTTTGGATCAGCTACATCAACTGTTTCTTTTACAACTGTTTCTTTACCATTTGCATCTGTTACTGTTTTCTCGATTTCTTTTGCCTTGATATTATATCTCAGCTCTCTATCAACCTCTTCTCCAAAACGCTCCAGAACTCTGCCACGATATTCTTTAAAGCCTTTATCAACTGCTGTATACGCCGCTGCCAGTGCAATATTTCGTTTGCGGAGAATATGATGACCACCAATGATAGCAGCAATAGACACTGTTCCAAGGACAACAGCCGGGCCATAAAGTTTTACCAATTTCACTCCTGCCTGTGTATATACAATTGTAAGATCTTTTTTGCTGTCTTCAACGGTATATTCTTTTCCTTCGGGAATTTTCTCTGGATGTTCCGTTACATCATGAATTTTGTCAACTGTATCTTTCGTCTCTGCCAGAACATCGTCCAGTTTTGTAGTTGCTTTGCACGCCATTACAGCACTTGCCACAACGCCCACAACACCTGCTCCAACAAGAATTTCAGGACTGTGTTTCTTGAATTTGAATCCTACTCTATAGAATTTGCGAGTCAATGTATTCATAATTTCTGCTTTTTTCATGATTACTTATTCTCCTTTGTTTTGTTTTTAGATTCTTCAATCTCTTCATGACGGATCAATCGCTGCAGGTACCATTCCGCTTTTTTAAGATCCTCGATGCCATTCTTCTTTTTCCAACGTGATATGTATTTGATGACATTTCCAGTACATACTGCTTCGATTCCTGTAAGATCCTCAGTGAACGCTTCGATAGCATCGATCGTCTCAAGACCGTTTTTAGTTTGATAATGTTCAGGTCTGTTTACATTATCATATTTTGATTCCCATTGAGATGGGCGTGTTATTTCTGATCCATCATCCGCTATTGCCGACACGCAATCACAGCATACGTATGGCGTTTTATTGTTAGCGCAATTATTGCAATCAAAATTTTTCATTTTATCCTCCTAATCGATCGGCATTGCTTTTGGCAGTTTGATAATGTATCCGTCATACACCCTTACCGTCTCGGCAGTGCGAATATTTGTCCATCCGTAATTGGCGCTTGTCCACGGCGCTTGAAGATCCGCCATGTCGTACATGTCTGCAATTGTGACAAATCCGTATCTCTTGATGGCGTCGTTCATCTGCTCACGGACTCTTTCGGCATCGACTCTGGTCTCAAAAATGATATCATCATAATCGAATCTTCTTCCGGAATTATATCTATCTCGATCATCACGATCGTCTCTGTAATCTCTTCGGTCATCGTAATAACTTCGATAGGACACTTTGCTACCGCTTCTGTTTCGGCTGTTTCCCTTTCCTCCGTCATAGAAAAGCATATCAATTCCACCGGTAACAATGTCTGCGATAGCTTTCTTGATCGCCGGAACTAAAACATCCAGAACAACATAAGACTTGATGTTTCCGGCATCTTCTGAAATGAACATATTTGCTAACTTACGTCCTTCGTTTTTCCTGGTCTTTACTTTACCGTTAACGACCTTTTCAATTTTCTTTTCTTTAGAAGCTTCTTCTTTGCTTCTATGTGAATTCGGCTGATAGTCTTTCATTCAAACCTCCTCATTAATCTACCATTTTGATTGATCCAGGCAATGAAATATTCGTGCCAGCAATCAGATTCATCTGCTTTTTCACCTGATATGTAAGATTGCTTCGTGCCTTTCTTTCAGATCGGGCAACCGTTTCACCTTTCCATTTTGAGGCTACACATTTTCCAAAATGCACAACTGGCCCACAGTAGCTATATGTATGATATTCATCCATAGGCATCCTCCCAAAAAGAAAAGGGAAATACCTTGTTCAGGTACCTCCCTCGATTCGCATTACTCTTCTTCATTTGTTTCTGTGTCATCAACTTCTTCAGCTTCGACATCTGCCACGATTGATTCTTCATCAACCTCTTCGTCTGGCACTTCAACCCATGCAAGTTTGTGACGTTTTCTTTTCGGTTTATCGGAATTCTTAGCCTTAAGTTTCTTATACAGCCCAACGCCTACCGCTGCAACTGTAGCAACTCCTGCTATTGCCAGTCCGATAACTTTTCCAGATCCGCCTTCAACCTCTTCATAGATATTATCCTCAGACTCTACCGGTCTCGGATCTTCGTTCTCGATTGTCTCCATTACTTCTTTTTCTTCGTTCATGATTAAATCCTCCTTAGATTTATAATGTTTTCTCATTAAAGCCGTTGTAAATTTCGCGTATTAGAAAATTGAAAGCCCGTGTTCACGAGCCTTCAACTAGAAACTTATTTTTTAGATATAATTTTCATAATAATTTTTCCAAATGCAAAACCTGAAGCATAGCAGATTGCTCCTAAAATTATCCCTTTATTTTTACCAACTGCTTCTCCGATCTTATACCAAGATTCCAAATTAGACCTATCCCAATCACTTCGACTGCATTCAAGTTCATCTAAGTTTTTTAAAATAGCTTCCTTCTCGTCATCAGTAATATTTTCTCGGGTAAGACATTTGATAAAATCATCATGGATTTTCTCGTAAACTTCTCTGATACTTGCTTCTGTTTCCATAATTTCTTTTGCTCTTTTTACCATAATTATTCTCCTTTATAAAAAATTATTTCTATAAGGGTCTTTGTTTCTGACGCGTGATATAGATCTATTAGAAATATCGATCGAAATCATATGTTGGCGCTTTTAGAAAATCAAGTACTAGGCACGGTTCGCCTTTTTCCGTTACCTGCGCGCTGATATCCAGCTCAATGTTTCCATCCGAAATATTCCATCCTATATCGTCACTGATTGTCGTATGCCTCAATCCAAGCTCATCATATAACTGACTGAGTGACGCGTACGTTTCACTGCCATATCCCATTTTCCAATTGAGATCATTTACAGCTTTCTTTACAGTATTGATATCTGACTTAAAATATCTCGCCGATAACGGATCGAAGAACAGAGACGTTCCCGTATCGGTGACAATGACTTCTGTTTTACTTGGTGGAATTTCTTCAATCTTATCTTTGGCAATGCTATCTCTGATTGTTTTCTCTTTCTTTTCTCCAATCGTCTCAACGACTTTTTCTTTATACTCAGACAATGCTGTTGTAGAGAGCTGGTATGCGGTTGCAAGTGCTGCATTTCGTCTCATATGTACAGAATTAGCTCCAATAAGACAAGCCACAGAGCATACTCCGGTTACTGCCGCAGGAAGATATGGTTTCCATCCGAGCTTTACATACTCAATAGGACTGATTTTGATCCCGCCTTCTTCGCTCCATTTGCGCGCTTCTTCTACTGTGGCTTCATGAAGTCTTGCCTTTTTCTCTTCTTCGATGAGATCCAATACCTTTGGAGTTGCTTTTACAGCAAGGATTGTTGTCGTAATCATTCCGGCAATGCCGATTCCTGTGAGAATTTCTGGACTGTGCTTCACTACTTCTTTTTTAGCCATTTTGATTAATCCTGGCTTTTTAAATGTTTTCATGATGTTCTCCTTTGAATAATTTTTAATATATCAAAAACAAAAGAGAACCCTCGTGGGGTTCCCTATTTGTCCTGATTCTGAAGTTCCGAAACTGTTTGTTTCAATTCTTCAAATTCCTCATCTCTTTTCTGTTCCTCAATTGCATCTGCTGTCGCCGCAATACCTGCGCCGATTGCCATCACAATTCTGATAGACTTCTTAAAGAGGGGTGATTTAATTAAATTATTGATTTTCATTTTTTCAGTTCTCCTTTCATCATTTCATTAAAGGATGTGTTTCTGTCGCGACAATACAAAAATATCATCAAATATTGTCACCTGCGTATTGAAAAGAAAAGAAGAAATATTACAGGATTTGAACCCATACCTCCAGAATAATCTGGTGTTCTACCATTAAACTATCTATTTCTTCCATTAAAGGCTATGTATTTTTCGCGAATCTATTTCGAAAAGATAAGAGGCCCGTTATTGAGCCTCATTCTCCTTTCGTTTAATTTTTTGTTCAATGGATTGCTTCTCCAATCATTTGCTTTTGCCGCTACTGCTGATCGTACTTCCGGGATAGCCAGTGCTGATCCGACAACTGTAATTGCCGGAACAACGATTTGTCCAATCCAAAGTCTTACTTCTCTCATAGTATCAATGTTTTTACGTTTCATTTTAGAATCCTCCAATTGAATATTTTTCATTAAAGGCAATGTAATTTTAGCGAACTATCACAGATAATAATCCTGCCATTCGATCCCTGGCTCATACATGCACTCGATAATATAACATTCCAGTCCATCATCCATGACAACTTTTCTATGATTAAAATCAATCCAAAATATCCCATCATCACCGTCCGCTATCCATCCGAGATCAGCACCGTAGTCTGTATTCTCAAGTCCCAAGAAATCATAAAACTCATTTAGGACCGCATAACCACGTAATACATAATTTCGATTCAAATGATATTCCGCCATCAAAACCTGTTCGAGTGGAGCCTCGAAATACCTTCCACAATACGTATCGTAGAATAGACGCGGTTCCGAATAATCTTCTTCCAAATATTGTGTGCAATCACTAAGTAACGTATTGGCATGAATATATGTGGGCTGTGCTTTTTCAGCAGCGATTGCTTCTACGATCTTATCATGTGTATCTTTTCCATACATCTCGATTAACTTTCTTCGGTAGCTTTTATATGACTGATCTAAAAAGTTATATGCTCCAATCAAAGCTGCCTGCTGTTTTCTCGAAAGGATTGCTGAACCGATAACGCATCCAATTGTAGCTACGCCTACAGCAATCGTTGGAATACATACTGGGGCGATAGTTTTTATTGTTTCGATAGTTGTCAATTTTTCATCCTTCTCAGCCTCTGCCTTTTCAATTAGCTCAGTCGCCTTAATTGTCGCTTTCGCTGTCATAACCGTTGTCGCAATAACTCCGACAGTCCCAATTCCAGCAAGAATGATAGGGATGCTTCTCTTAATTTTTAGTTTCTTCATATAGCATTTCTCCTTTCTTAACTATATCTTCTTCGTAAAAGACCATCGGATCTGTCTCATTAACATCTGTTTCTCCTAGGTTTACGCATACATAGCCTCCATCTTCATAAATGTCCGCTATTCTTACTGTGACTGCTATAATGTCTCCAATATTATGTTTCAACTGTGCCTCCATTCCAGAATGATGATATCATCTATTCTTACATGCAGAATAAATGCCAGAGCAACTAAATTATCTACTGTTGGCAACGACTCACCATGACGCCACTTATATATAGCATTGGGATTTTCAAAGTCGAAAAACCTCTGAAGCATACGCACTGTGATTCCAGCTTCATTCATTAGATGTACGATGTTTTTACCAGTTGCCTTCATATTTATTGAGAAATCTGAAATATTCACATTATTCATTTTGAATTTTCTCCCTGCAATTATCGGCACATCACAATAATTAAACCGCCAACAACGATGGTATCCGAATATGGGATATTTGATCTGAGGATGTTGCTAATCTCATTTAAAGTATATCTTGTCTGAAAACCCATATACTCAGTTGTCCCATTATTGCAAATATGTATAGGGTTTAAAGGTTTCATCTTTGAAGATATGAGTTTTCTAAGAAAATTACTCTTCTTCTTTGGAATGCATATAGTTACGGCTCTTTTAAATCTGATCATTTTGGGATTCCTTTCAAAAAAAAAAAATTGAGCCAATGTTACAGCTCAATTTTCAGAATCAATTAATTTTGTTACCTTTAATATTGCCGAGTCATCAATGTTTCCATCTACATTAATATGAAAATATATTTTTCCATTTTTCATTTCTAGTTCAATCTCTTTAATATTGATATCAGGTTTAATACCCATATTTTTATATATCGCCTTAGAAATTATTCTTCCTAAAATACTTCTCATCATTTTTGTAGATAGTTTTATTTTCATCTCATCCATGTTTGTCTCCTTTAATCTTTATTCTATAAAAGGGAGCGTATTTTTCGCGAGACTGGCAAAATAAGAGGCCTAAATTCAAAGACCTCTTATTTTTTTTTTTCACAAATGTCGTTTAGCTAATTCTTCTGCCACTTTTTTTGCAACCATATTCATCATAATTTTCTCCGTATTACCTTTCACTGCGAGTGTCAGCCCAGCGCTGATAATAGTTGTTATAAATTTTGCATATTTTATTACTATTGGTGACATATAAATACCTCCTTTCTCATAAAGGAATATGTAATTTTCGCGAAAGAAAAAGAGTCTCAGTTTTTCCAAGACCCTTTGATCAAATATCAATTTATAAGTTTTCTTCCGCATTTTGGACAATATCTGAGCGTAATGTTCATATGCACTAAATCATTGCCTTCTTGATCATTCAAGCTTAATCGTAATTTTGGTTTATGTTCATCACCATCTAGTATCCAAGCTTCTAACGTCATAGCGTTGAACACTGATCCTATTCTTACTTCTTTCGACTTAATCGGTTTAGTAATTTCTATTCCATCTCCAAATTCATCCGGTTTGCAAAATTTACACATAAATAAATTCCTCCTTAAAATATTCTTTCATAATACCCCATGTAAATTTCGCTAAATCTCTCTACGATCAAAGCATGTCTCCCATCGTTCTTTTTTAATCGGCTTGATCTTTAATGCCCACATGAGTTGGCGAATACTTACTGTCGGATATAGATTATCTGATGGTTCCCCAGATCTCTCGTCAAAAAACTTTTTGAATCCTGGATGGAGGTATACCGTATTCACCAGCCATGGGTCTATTTCTGTCCACCAAGTTTTCTTTGTAACTGGATCATACCGTTGCTGTATAACCGCCAAACCCTTCGAATCCATTTTGAATAATGTGCACTTATCGTATACCGGATGGTTACAGGAATATGTTTCTCCATACATTGGTACATATATCGTCGGTTTTTCATAAAAATATCGCATTATTCATACTCCTTTTAAAGTAAAAATTAAACTCTATTTTAATTTCTTAAAGTCTATTTTAATTTTTTCTCGCGTATTAATATAAAATAATAATAAAAAAAATGACAAAAGAGCCCTTGTTAGAGCCCTATTGCGATAATTTTCTTCACAGATTGCATATAAATATGTACTTTCCTTTGAAATTCATCCTTATATGATACACTATGTCTACCTCTATAATTGTCATATCTTGGTCTAACGTAATCACCCATCTCAATTATCAGCATAGCTTGCTCGATCCGTTCAATCGTATCCTGACGAATCTGCTCGCCTTCCTCAAATTTGATTAGTGACTCCGTTCCAACACCGGACAACTGGGCAAACGTGTACTTATTCAGATTGTACTTCTTATAAAATTCCTTAATCTCCATATTCATATCCTCCTTATAATTTTCATATAAGGATAAGAATTCGTCGCGAAAAAGAAAAGCCCAGGAATATTTCACCCAGGCTTTTACCTTAGTTGAATTTTCTAGCTCTAACATCTAAATGATAAATTTTCTGTTCGATATCTAATACATCAATTCGATCAAGATTGACAGCTTTCGCAATTTCGTCCGTACTAAGACCTTTACGGTACATAGCTTCGACTTTCCTGTAACTGTCATCCATTTTTTTTTTGTCTCGTAATAAATATTGCCATGCTTAAATCCTCCTTTGATTTTATTGCTGTATTTCTATAAAGAGGTATGTATTTTACGCGAAAAGAAGAGATCCCATGTGAGATCTACTTCTTCTAAACTCTTAGTTCATATCGAGCATATCAAAGTATTCATTGATCGAATCCATAATTTGTTCCATCTTTACATCTGCGATTGTTGACTTTTGTTTACGATAATGTTCGGTATAACTGTCGGAATGACTGCGATTATATATCGCTGCCTCCATTCGCTCCTCCTCAGTTTCGTAAACCAATCTTTCATCCTCGATTGTGTAACGATCTCCAAATCTGTTTTCTTTTGTAATTGTAACTTTCTTCGTATACATAATACGTACCTCCTTCGTTTTTCTATAAAGGGATACGTAATCTTCGCGAAGAAAAAGAAGAGGCTAAGTTTTTCTTAACCCCTCCATTTTGAATCTACTTTTTCGGAATCAGTTTATTGATCCATCCACGGCCCATAATGGTTGTGATGGTTCCGGTTTCTTCAAACTTGATTGATTTGATTGTCCCCCAGACTGCCGTTCCTGTAGTAACCACCAAAGCGGCCAATGTTAAACCATTCTTTATCCTTCGATCATTTCTTTCATCTCGTTGCTGTTCTTCCTTAAACTTCTGGTCAGCCTCATGCTGCTGTCGTTTTAATTCCTGTTCAGCCTCGATCTTCTTGATCTCAATAGCCCGGTCATAAAGCTTAGTAACACCATCAACCGCAATTTTGTACTCATCAGTTCCGAGTTTCATATCTTTCAATACTTCCATTTCGTCACCAATCTCGCCATTAAGTAACTCTTTGATTTCATTCATACTTACATCCTCCTTAGATTTTTTCATTATAGGCTTTGTTATTTTGGCGAATTGTCTTTTAGCAAAATGATCTTATTTTTATCAAGAAGTTTCGGACTCTTGCTCACACTGATACAGATCTTGTAGAAATCCTTATAGTCTGGATCATCCATCTGTTCAATTTTAAAGGCACCATATCCGGTCTTGTAATTCCTTTCAATAATGAATGTCATAATACATCCGATACAAACGCCGATTCCAAATGCAATAAAACCTCCAGTCATGTGATTTCCCTCCTTTCGTCACTTTGTTTTATGAAAAATCCCACCCGGGAAATTTTCACCCTACGAATATACAATCATTCAATGTAACCCATGTCCGTAAAAAGAAAAAGGAAGGCTTTGTTAAGCCCCCCGTTTTTTGGCCATAAATATCGGAATCTGAATTTCTTTATTTGGTTTCAATTCCTCAACTGCATGATTCTCATTGCACAGATTAAATATCAAATCAGCCTCATCCATATAATTGCTGTGTATAATATTAATGAGTTTCGTGTAGTCTTCTTCTTCTCCTACGCCACTCTTCAGTTTATACGCAATATCGATAAGCTGAGTATATTTATCTGTTGCCGCTGTCATCATTGCATTAAAATTTGTCTCCATGAATATTCTCCTTTGTTCTCGATTTTATTTTTTTCATAATATGCAATGTATAATTCGCGAGAAAAAAAGAGAGTCCAAATAGAACCCTCTTTACTATCTCTATAAAAGGCAATGTATTTATCGCGATATCAATCCCTGGCATTACTTAGTAGCCAGAAAAATTTGCGATATCTGTCATAATACATATCTCTCCCACACGGCATTTCCAATTTTGAATGCAGATATGTATATGATAATTCTTCCGTCACGGCACGTAATATGTATGATCCAAGTACATGGTCTGTCCGGTATGCAGTCCGCTCTATTAACTCTATTCGCTCAGCATAATAAGCTTTCAATACCGCATTCCGACCGGTCCGATCAGATGCAAGATTCGTGCATGGACTCATTTCAATGATAGATGCCGATCCAGGACTATCGTTTATGGCAGCATACGCTTTTTTCCATATAGGATACTGAAGGCAAAAATGTTTTAACTCGTAATATCGGTGCTTACTTATCCAGTATTTGTTGTTTTCTGACAACTCAGCTCTTATTACTGTCCCCATTTTGAATTTTCCCCTTCGTTTTCTTTCTCTTTTCTATCTCAACTTTCTTCATAAATTTTATCGTTGCTTCCCTTATTCTTTCGCGATCAACGTCCCCTTTAATTCGTATAATCGCATCGTTGTATTTATACTCCTTCATGTGGAAACCCTAACTCAGAAAGATGTCAGATGCTTCGGAATTGGTTAGTTCCAAAATTTCCTTTATTTTTTCTGCATCGCCAATAGTCATCGGGCATATTCCGTTGATTTTATCGTAGAGCGATGATTTACTAATACCAATAAGACTTGCTGTTTTCGACACTGATAATCCCTTTTCACGTATTCTTTCTTTTAACTTTGTTGCATTCATGACTACTTTCCTCCTTTATTTGTTGCATATATGCATACTCAAACATTAACATTCGTTACGTATTTTGTCAAGAGTTTATATGCATTTATGCAATATTTTTAAATCTAGGTTAGAAATATGTTGCATGTATGCAACTTTTATTGTATTATATAGTTGAGTTCATCAATAGAAAGGAGATCGATATGAATATAGGAGAACGTATAAGAATTTTGAGACAAAATCTCAATATGTCAATGGAAGAATTGGCAAACATCTTAGGGAAAAACAAGGCCACAATCTATCGGTATGAGAAGGGAGGAATTAATACATTACCGTTAGATATATTAAGGCCTCTTGCAGACGCTTTGCAGACTACGCCTGAATATTTGCTTGGGTGGAACGACGAAGATGCTGTAAATGTCGGCGATATTGCAAAAATGTTACGTCTTAAAAGCCATATGGGTCTGGAAGAATATTCTGAAGAAATAGGCATATCAGTCGATGACTTAAAAAAATATGAAAGCGGAGAACGGTGTATTTCTAGGAACACCATGGAAAAAATGATAAATTATTCTCCATTCAAGCAGTGGAGTGAAGAGTTTGGCGATACAGTATTCAACGATTCTGAGTACAATAAAATCGCTGAATACGCCAGATTTATGTTATATCTGAGAAAAAATAAAGGAGATGACAGTACATGTTAAAATATAATTCTGAAACGAATCTCGACTCCGATATTGACTCTGACATTGATAAATATGCCATATATCTTAGAAAATCCAGAGCAGACCTTGAAGCTGAAAAAATAGGTGATGGTGAAACCCTTGCAAGGCATAAGAAGATTCTTACCGATCTCGCGGCACGAAAAGGACTATACGTTTCAAAAATATATGAAGAAATTATTTCCGGAGAAACGATTGAGGCAAGACCTGAAATTCAAAAGCTGATACAGGATTGCTATGATGGAAAATATCGAGGAATACTTGTCGTCGAAGTTACTCGATTGTCTAGGGGAAATCAAGGCGACGCCCAGACAATAATGGACTGCTTGAAATATTCAAACTATAATAAAGGACTGCTTGTTGTGACCCCTACAAAAACGTATGACATAGTCCATTCGCAAGAAGATGAAGAATATATGGAATTTGAACTCTTCATGTCTCGCAGAGAATACAAAATGATAAAAAAGCGCCTTGAACGAGGACGAATGCAAGCCATTGTTGAAGGAAACTATATGGCATCGCATAGGCCATATGGTTATAATATAGTCAAAACAAAAACTGGAAGAACACTCATCCCAAATAAGGATGAAGCTCCAATTGTAAAACTAATTTTTGACTTAGCTGCTGACAACGTCCCTCTTCTGACCATTGCAAGGCGTTTAAAAGATATGGGGGTTCCAACATATAATGGCGACTATTATTGGTCAAGAGTTAGTGTAAAACGAATACTTGAAAATCCTGTATATATTGGAAAAGTGCGGTGGAATAATCGAACAACCATAAAAACAATGGTTGATGGCAAGATCGAAACCAGATTAACGACATTAAATAAAAATCACTATATGGAATACGATGGCAAGCATAAAAAATACGCACTAACAGACGAGGAGACATTTGCTAAAGTAAATTCAAGGCTTACGGAAACTAGAACAAAATACGACTACAAATTAGTAAACCCTTTAGCCGGTCTCCTTAGGTGCAAAAAATGTGGAAGAGTTATGAATCTCAGGACATATGATAGCAGAAAATACAACGTTTCGCCAAGGTATAACCATGACGGCTCTCCTTATTGCAAATTAAGTTCCGTCATGTATACAGATGTCATTGATACTTTAATTCGTGCCCTTGAATTATATATTGAAGATTTTAAAATCGAAATCAATAACGATTTTCAGCACGATGATACGAATATTCAAATGCAGATTCAAACATTAAAAAGAGAGGAAACGAAACTAAAGCAAAAAATAACAAAACTATTTGATTCATGGGAAAACGGAATATTAAATGATAATGAATTCATCGAAAGAAAAGTAATTAATAATGAATCATTAGAAAACATACAAAGACAAATACGTGATCTTGAAAAATCAATACCTGAAAAAATCGACTATAAAGAAAAGATCATTTTACTATCTAATGCAGTGGAAAGTCTACGAGATGATACAGTCAGTGCTAAAATTAAAAATGATTATTTGAAAGAGATCATCTCTACGATAGAATATAGTCGCGAACGTCCAGGTGAATTTATACTAGATATAGAGCTTCTCTGATACCTACTACCACATATAGTAGGTATTCTTTAACACATACATATCCATCATAAGTATCTTCCTTTCGACAGATGACAGGGAACGTTCGCTGTGTAACCAAATTCCGAAGTATTCCACGGCACAACAGTTATTCCCGTTTCCCGGGATGCTCCATGCCAGTTGTTGTACGTACTGGAAGTATCGTTTACAAAATTATCCGGCCATTTTTTCGGTGCTTTCACTCCGCCGCCGGGACCAGTTACCGCGTCGTTAGTGCCTCCATCATAGAAAATCATCGTCTGGGAATTTCCTTCAAAGGTAAATGTAACCCAGCCTTCCGAATTTTCCGGAGTTGTTCCACCGTCCGGCTCAGAGCCGCGTCTTGCCGACCAGATCGCTTCTGTTCTGGCATCGTAGACGATTCTGGCATCTGCCTCCTTCGTCAGATAGATATGTTCTGTCTCATCAGCCAGATAAAAGCCCTGCTTAAAGTCCAGATCTGAAAGTGTAAAATATCCTTTCACATTCAGCGGATTTCCTTTACTGTCGTAATAAGCAAACCGTACCTTGATCCAGAGCAGACCTTTAATATCAATGACCGGCTTATTGTGGTCAATCGCCACGACTACCGCATCCACGTCCTCATACCCTGATGGTACAACCGTGTTCTGCCAGTCTTCCAGCCAGATCCGCATCGTTACATTTTCCCCGTGGCACTCTCCAACATTCGTATATTCCGCATACATTTTTCCTTTTTTCGCCTCCAGCGGCGTGAAGGAACGGAGATTACTCCATCCCTTTACATCGGCCGCCGGCCACCATGTGGAACAGCATTTCGAATGGCTCTCTCCGTTTTTGCAGAACAGATTGTCCCAGGTACTTCCATCTGTACTTCCAAAACGGATTTTTGTCTCACTTCCGATCAGCGGGGTAAAATCATATCGGCCGTCAATAACAGAGTCCGATGATACAACTTCTCCGATTCCGGCTTTCGAAAGAGAAGGAAGACTCGTAAGACTCGAAGCCAGAACATCTTCCCGAAAACAAAATCCCAACAACAGCAGAATTCCTGCGATAAACCAGAAGCTTTTCTTTGCTCTTTTCATTCTTTCCTCCTTTCAGACCGGCCCGCGGTAAGAAACAGGAAGGCTCCTGTCACGGCAATTCCAATGGGGACCGCTGCTGACGGATCGCGCAGACCTGTTTTTGGCGCGCTGTGCCAGATAGAGGGGCCTTCTTCCTGCGGCAGATCTTCTCCTTCGACAGAAAAAATCCATTTTACCCCGCTTTTCCGAAGTGCCCATTCATCTCCAAGTTCTGACGGCACACGGATTGAAAAACAGATTTCTTTCCGTTCATCTGGACTGCATATTCCAAGACTTTTTGCTGCCCATAGTCCCTCACTCTCTAAATCACCTTCATAAATCACGCTGTCTCCCTCTCGTATTTCCAGTTTCACCTTGGAAAGCAGTTCTTTTTCTGTTTCACTGAGTTCTTCCGGAAGTTCCGTCCGCAGAAAAAATTCTGCACGGCTTGCTGTCGTGTTCACCAGTGTGAACGTATCTTCCCATTCATCTCCCGGCATCAGCACTGGAAAGTTCCGAAAGAAATTGTCGGGTGCCAAGATCAGATTCCGCGCTGCTCCTTCGTACGAAACGGTGAGGAAGCTCTGCTGCGAAACCTCCGAAACGGTATTATCCGCCTCGTGGACACACTGTTCAATTTCCAGTTCTTCTCCCCACGGAGCTTCTGCCGTAAAATCCGGCGTCACATTCGCTGCCTGTACGGCCTCCGCCTGGATTTCAACGGACAGCACCTGTCCCTCCGCCTCACTGGTCCACGCAGATGGAATGGTGATTGTACGGAAAAAATCGACAGATTCCTGCTTTCCCAGCACTTTTGGATAATAATAATACTCTCCTGCTTTCAGCCAGACGTCCTCGATTCCCCCAAGGTCCTCTTCCCCCAGACGGTAATCCTGCGTTTCTTCCTCATCAAACACAGGCTTTACCCGGACATAGCATGGTTCAGCATAATTGGTGATCCGCGGAATTTTTGAAATCACCTGGGAAGGCAGTACAATGCCGTTTTCCGGTCCCTCATACTTCTTTTCTCCATCCCCGTCTTCCTCATATTCCCAGATTCCAATATTTACATCTCCGACAGCTATTTTGTTAATGGTCTCAACACTGCTCCGGTAATATGCATACGTTCCGCTGATTCCCATCAGAAGACTTGCCGCCGCACATCCGATCCTGACGCGTTTTCCTTTCATGTCTGACCACCTCTCTCATAAGCATCCCATGCCTCCCGATAGCCGTGAAATACCATATTCCCCTTCTGGATCTGCACCGATTCCTCATAGACCGAAACCTCAAGTTCTTTCTGTTCCATTTCTTTTGCAACGCGGATTCCGGTAAACAATTCCGTCGTGCTTTCGCCTTCTGAAACCGGTTTTTTGTAATAATAGTAGTCATCTTCTCCTTTTACCCAGTTTTTCGTATCAAGTCCCTCAATCGCTTCAATTGGTTCACTGAATATAAGTGCCGCACGAATATAGCAGGCAACGGAGCCTTCATTTCTGATTTTTACTCTCTTTACCACACTTTTCCCTGGCGGTACGGGCGTCGGTGTCGGAAATTCTTCATCGATCGTACTTGTATTATGTCCGAACACCATACGATTCCAGACATTCTCGTGATCTGTAAAATACGCCGAAGTTCCCGGCAGCAGCCAAATGGCTGCCGCCATCGTACACCCGGCCGCACCCGCAAGGAAAAACAGCCGTTTCGTCTTTTTCTTCATCTTTTGTCCCCCAGAAAACTGCTTAAATTCCAGGTGCTTCTGTCTGTTCCGGCTCCGACTGCGGTGCCGTTACCTGCCCCTTCTGCCCATTATTCTGATTTACATACTTCTCCCAGGCCTTTGCTGCCCGCTCGGCAGCTGTACTTCCCTCACCGGTATTCAGCGCCTGGATTGCATAATAATTGATCGGAATATCGACCTCTTTTTCATCCAGCTGCCCTTCCACGATATTAGCTGCTGTCACGCTCGTAAATAAAGGATCCGTCGTTTTGCCAGCTGCGAGCACTTCATTGTAGAGATATGTATATACCATCGAATTGTTCTGTTTTTTCTTGTACATCAGCACCCATTTTTTCGAAAGCTGATTCATCGAAAACAGTTCCGTATCGACGGCTGCCCCGCCGTTTAAACGGTTTCCGGATGTATCTGCAACGATCACTTTTGCGATTGGTATGGAAACATCCATATAGACGTAAGAATCATTTTTACCTTTATTTTTGATACGCGGGTCCTTCGGAATCACCTGGGTCGGCACAATATGATTGGTCTTTCCGTCCGGATCCGGTGCGTACGATGGTTCATTTCCTTCGATATCTACTTTTCCCACAACAAACTGGTTCGTCACAGAATCCTTATCCGTCAGATACGCCAGTGTTCCGCCCGCTGCCAGGGCTCCTGTCAGAAGCAGTGATGCTGCCCAGAATACGATTTTCCACTGTTTTTTCATAGATCAATTCCTCCTGTTTTCCTAAATAATTTTGCTAATTCTTTTTATAACTTGTTTTCCTGCATGATTTTTCTACCGTGCCAAAGCTGCCGGATTGTAAAAAGCATCACCGCTCCCACGGTCAGAAAAAAGAGTGTTCCTCTCTGCCGGAGCCAGACGATACCAAAGCCAAGCCAGGGAAGAGCTACGATCACATTCCCGATCACCTGTTTTTCCAAAACGATGCCTGCATCTTCCTCCGCGTTGGCATCCCCCTTAGTACAGTATCCTTCCTCGCTCTTTTCCACGATCCGGTGTGTCACCACCATATTTCCTCTCCGGTAGGTAATCACATCCCCCGGATTCCATTCCTTCTTCCGTCCATCCACAACCACAACAGATCCCGTCGGGATCTCCGGTTCCATGGACCCGGACAGTACGACATAGGCGCAGAAATACTGCATCAGATACCATCCCGCCGCCAGAAAAAGGAAGGAAAGAAAGCCCTGCAGCCCCAGTTTTCCTTTTGCTTTCATTTGCTCCCTTCCGTCGATGCGGATATCCAGACTGTCATTTTTGCACGCAAAAAACAGAGGATAGCATTTACCCTCTGTCTCAGAATATCCCTGTTTCATTTTCTCTAAAGTTCTTGTAAAAGTGATTTAAACTTACCATAGTCCGGGCGAAAGCGCAAGCATTGTCTGCCCGTTTAATTCTAAATTTTTTCTAAAGCCTGAAACGCAGAAAATTTTCAGAACTTTTCCCGGATCTTTTTTTCTCCAAACTCAAGCCGCTTTTCCAGCTCCTGCCCATTTTCTGCCCCAAGGATTTTTCGCATTACACTCTCTTCTTCCCGGATTCCTTTTCCGTGAAGTACGCCGTATGCGCCGGCATCACTTCCCGCCGCAAGCACAACGTCCTTTTCAAATGCGAGCTGCAGACCTTTTTTCTGCGTCTCAAAAATCCACGCCAGCGTTTCAGCCGGATATCTGCCGTTCTCCAGAAGATTCGAAACCGTCACAATTGTCGGCACCCAGATTGTTGCATGCTCTGCCATACAGCAGATGCTCTCTTCATTCTGAAAGTTCCCGTGTTCAACCGAGTCCACGCCTGCCTCTGCCGCATCCATCACAGCCTGTGCGCCGTTCACATGCGCCATCACAGAAAGCCCCGCATCATGTGCCGCAGCCGTCATTGCAAAAACCTCCTCCCTGGAAAGCGGCTCACTGGTCACATGCCCCTTTGTCGCGAAATCCAGGATTCCCGTCGTCATGATCTTGATAAAATCTCCGCCCGCACGGCGTACTTCACGCACAAGCGCACAATACTCTTTCCAGTCTGAAAATGCGCGTCCGACAATTTTTCCATAACGGCCTGCCCTGTGAATCGCAAAAACCGGTGTGCGGTATGTGATCCCGTACTCCGGCGCAAGGCTCCGTGCAAGAACACCCGCCCCGTACGGATCTCCGCCGTCACGCACATAGGAAATCCCTGCCTTCTGATACGCCGCCAGATGTTCCCGGATCAGATCCTCCCGCGGGCCGTTTTCATGCGCTGCCGCCGCCTTTTTGTAATCCACACCGTCCATAAAAATATGGGCATGGCATTCTGCTGTCACCATTTTTGTTTACCGCCTTATCTCCGATTCCACCACAGCTTCTCTGCGGCCCATTTTCCAGTTCTGCTCCGAGAGATACAGATGATATCCACAGCCGTTTTCTACTCGCCAGTCATAGTAACTCCTCTGTGGCACGCCGTACTGCTCAAGGATACTCATGATCGTGCCTCCGTGCACCACCATCGCCACGTTGCGGTAATGGCGGCGGATACACGTATCCACCATCTTGTCAAAGCCGGCGATGCAGCGGTCCTTGAACTGCTGCGGGCTCTCACCGCCCGGAAAGGCAAGCGTCGCCATGGAATCAATCCACTCCTGGTATTTCGGATTATCTTTTAATTCCTGATAATTTTTGTTCTCAAACTCACCAAAATTGCACTCTGCAAATTCCGGGATTTTGACCTGTTTGGCGTACGGATACAGAATGTCTGCCGTTTCCAGACACCGTTTCAGCGGGCTGACGAACAGAAGCTCAACGGTATCCATCGTCCGCTGTTCCAGCTCTTTTTTCCCTTCCTCACACAGTGGTTCATCCGTCACGCCGATATACCGTCCTAATGTATTGCCATAGGTTTTTCCATGGCGGATCATTGCAATTTTAATCATGTTTTTCCTCACCTTTCAGCAGGATTCCGATTCCGCACACCACACGGGTTACCGAATCAGCCTTTGCTGCCAGCTCCGTACAGATGCGCCCCGTCTTTTCCCGCCATTTCCGGTCGAAGGGTTCGATCGGAACCACTCCGTAACCGAGTTCATTCGTAACAATGCAGATTTCCGGATTTTTCTGCAGCAGTTCTTCCAGTTCCGCTTCCGGTGCAGTCCCGGTCTCCTCTTCCAGAAGGAGCCATCTGCGGACCAGTTCCTGAAAATCATATACGCCGGAACATGCCGACAGCTCCTCTTTCAAAACTGCTGCCCCATCGGCCCATCCTGTTTCTTTTCCGGTCATCTTCTTTGCAAAGTCAAGCTTTCCCTGAAAAGCCCCTCCAATTACTAATTTCATTTCCAGTTCTCCATTCCAAGAGAAAGTACCACAAGAGACAGGAGCTGTGCCAGCTCACAGAGCGAAAGGAAATAGCCTGCGAGATCTCCTGTAATTCCTCCAAAATACTTACTGCTTTTCCATTTATAATAACAGAATACCAGTGCCGATACAACCAGTACATCCAGTGCCGCCCAGACGCAGAACGAAGCTGAGAGCGCCGTCACGGCAAAAATCGTCACAACAAGCACCGCCGCCGTTCTTTTTTTCTCTGCGCTCATGCCAAACGCTGCCGCTGTTCCTTTCGGATTGGCATTTGGAAAAAACGCGATCGAAAGACCGCTGAACGATCTCGAAACTGCGAAGCCAAATGCATACGCCGGAAAAATCTTCCAGACAAGTTCTCCGGCTGCGCCCGCGTACAGTACAAAATACAGACATCCCATAATAATCGCAAATGCTCCGGCGTGCGGGTCTTTTAAGATTTCCAGTCGGCGCTGTTTTTCTCTCCAGGAACTTAACGCATCCATCGTATCCAGATAGCCGTCGAGGTGAATGCCGCCCGTCACCAGAACCGGAACTGCCGTCAGCACTGCAGCCCGCAGCATGCTTCCCGCGCCAATCTGCTGCAGCAGCCAGAAAAGCACCGCCGAAACTGCACCGACAGCCAGTCCGACCCACGGAAAGAAACACAACGCATATTTCATGTTCTCTTTTTCCCAGTCTGCCGGCGGCATCGGGATTTTCGAGTACATGGCAAACGCCACTTTAAAATTATTCCATATCGTTTTCATCTTATTCTTTTTTTATTCTGACGGGAATCCCATACACAACCTCGGTCACACAGTCCGCCATCTCTGCCAGACGTACATTAATGTTTCCCAGGATCCGCTGGTATTCCATCGTCTCCTCCTCATATCGGTATCCGTCCGAAAAAATTTCATTCGTCACCAGAACCAGATTCCGCGCCTGATGGGCCAGACGGGAAACGCCCGCAAGAATTTCCTCCTCCGTCCGCGCTTTTCCCGCCCCGGATGGATCAAATATTTCATTTGCCGTGAGATTCGACATACATTCGAGCAGCACATCGCTTCCCGGTTCCAGCTCCACTTCTTTTAAATTCGTATAACACTCAATCGTCGAAAACTTCTTTGCCGCGCGCATCTTCCGGTGGCGTGCAATACGCGCCTGCCCTTCCGCACCGAACGGCTGCATCGTTGCGATATAAACCCTCCGTGTTCCGCCAAAATCCAGAATACACTGCTCCGCATACGCCGATTTTCCGCTGCCGCTGCCGCCTGTAACCAGATGTATCATCGTTTCACCTGCCTTTTTTAAGTCAGCGGCACATACGTTTCGATCTGTGCCTCGTCAAATGTCGCCATGCCGCGGTATACGGCATTTGCCTGATCCAGAATCGGGAAAAGCATGATGGCGCCCGTTCCCTCGCCCAGACACATATCGCAGTGCAGGAAGGCTTCTTTTCCAAGCTCTGCAAGCAGCAGATGCGCCGCCGGCTCCTTCGATACGTGCGAAGCGATCATATAGTCCTTTGCAAACGGTGCAATCCGTGCAGCAAGAAGCGCTGCCACACAGGAAATAAAGCCGTCCATCACAACCGGAACGCCATGTGCAGCCCCTGCAAGAAAGACACCCGCCATGCCGGCAATGTCAAAACCGCCGACCTTTGCCAGCACATCGATGGGATCGGACGGATCCGGCTGATTGATGGCAATTGCTTTTTCAATCGCTGCAATTTTCCGCGCAAGACCTTCACTCGAAAGCCCGGCGCCCCGTCCCGTCAGTTCCGGAACCGGCTGATTCAGGAAAACGGCTGCCATTGCACTGCTCGTCGTCGTATTTCCAATGCCCATCTCACCGGTTGCCATCAGCTGATAGCCCGCCGCAATTTTTTCTTCCGCCACGGCGATTCCTGTTTCAAGCGCACGAACGGCCTCTTCCCTTGTCATCGCCGGACCTTTTGCCATATTTTTTGTTCCATACGCAACTTTATACCGCGGAACCTTCGTATCGCGCGCCATTCCGATATCAATCGGAAACAGATCCGCATGCGCACTGCGGCAGAGAATGGCTGCTGTCGCCTTCTCCTGCAGAAAATTTTCCGCAACTGTCGCTGTCACTTCCTGACCGCTCTGCGTCACGTTTTCTTCCACAACGCCATTGTCCGCACAGAACGTCAGAAGTGCTCTTTTTTCAATCGAAATCTCCTCTTTTCCGGTGATTCCGGCAATCTGGATGAGCACGTCCTCCAGCTTTCCGAGGCTGTGGAGCGGCTTTGCAATGCCGTCCCAGTGAGCCTTGGCACGATCCATCGCCTCTTTCGAAAGCGGATGGATCTGTTCGATTGTTTCCTGTAATGTCATCTTTTGTTCGCCCCTTCTTTCGATATGACGTCCGATCAGCTCTGTTTTTTCACCCAGTTCACAAAGAAAATATGGGAATCTTCCCGCGCTGTTCCGCTGGAAGTTGTCCATTTATAGGTGTATGTATATGTCACACATTTTTCTTTATCCATATTCAGATTTTTAAATGCTTTCGGAGTCATGAAATATAGATAATCAAAATCATCTCTCGTATCGCCAAAGCCCGGGATCACACGCTTTGTGCCGTTCTTCAGATATGCATCCATGATCGACTGGGATTCATCCACTGCACCGTAGGCTCCATTATTTTTCAGCTGATTGATAATCGAACTGCTCTGCTCCGCAATTCCCGTCAGATAGTTTGTCAGACTTCCGTTCCGCGCCGGTTCAAACTGCTGCTGTTTATAAATCGCGGTGCGGAGCGAAATATTCTGTGCCGCCATCCGGTTCCGGATGACCATCGCAACTGCCGTCATACCTGTTTTTCTCTGGACACCCGCCTCCGCACTGCAGATAGCCGCAAAGAAATCACGGTCACTCACAGACGGATCCGTGTAATACTGATGCTCCATCGTATAATATTTTCCGCTTACGCTGTCCTTTGCACGCACATACTGGCTCGAGCCGAGAATGCACACTCCGTTTTCGTCAAAGCTGTAGTACCAGTTGCTGCTGTTCTTTTTCAGCAGAGCGTAATACGATTTTACCATCTTTCCGTCGCTTCCAAAGTAATACCAGCCCGTCTGCGGATCACCGCTTACCATCCGTTTCTGTGCATTGAGCCACTGGTTCTTTGCCATCCCTCCCCAGTCTTTAAAGTAATAGGAAGCGCCGTTAATAGTCCGCTCTCCCGTCACCATCACGCCGTTGGCATCGGCATAGTAACTGTTGTTTAAATGCGTAAAGAAAGTATTGCGGTACATCGCACCATTTTCCCGGAAGTAATACCACTGGTTCTCTTTCGAAAGCCAGCCCGTCACCATCTTTCCATCCGCATCGGCATAATACGTTTCACCGCCAAGCTGGAAAAAGGTACTACGGTACATGCCGCCCCAGCCCCGGAAATAATAATACGTACCATTGATTTTCTGCCAGCCGGTTACCATCTTTCCATCTGCATTCACACGATATGTATTGTTGTCATATTCAAAAAAGCGGTCAAAATACTGCTCTCCGGTTTCATCAAAATAGTAATATGTACTGCCCTGCTGCAGCCAGCCGACGGTCAGTTTTCCATCTGCAGCCGCATGGCATACACTCGTTCCGTTTTTGATAAATGCATTCTGATACATGCCGCCCCAGTCCTTGAAATAGTACCAGTCACCGTCGATCTGTTTTTTTCCGACAGCCATCTTTCCGTTCTCATCGGCATAGTAAAGTGCACTTCCTGTCGGTGCTTTGAAAAAGGTGCTGCGGTACATGCCGCCCCAGCTTCGGAAATAATACCAGGTTCCATCCTGCTGCAGCCAGCCGGTCGTCATCTTTCCATCCGTATCAACATGATAAATATTATTTTTATGCGTCAGAAAGGTGTTTTGTGCCATGCCGCCCCAGCTTCGGAAGTAATACCAGATCCCGTCAATCTGTTCGAACCCGGATGCCATTTTTCCATCCGCATCAACATAATACGTATTCTTGTCATACTCAAAAAAACGATTCCGGTACATCGCGCCCTGATCATCAAAATAATAATACACATCATCGATCAGTTTCCAGCCGGTCGCCATTTTTCCGTCCGCATCAGAATAATACGGTACATTTTTCACGGTGTAAAAGGCATCCCGGTAAACACCGCCCCAGCTTTGGAAATAATACCAGGCTCCATCAAGTTTTTTCCAGCCGACCGCCATTTTTCCATCATTATTCAGGTAGTAACGGTTCTTGTCGTACTCTCTCCAGGCTCCTTTGACAATGGTACCATCCGGATCCTTAAAATACCAGATCCCGTTCTCATTCACCCATGGGTAATAGCTTCCAGCCTGCACGGATACCGCCGTCTCTTCGGGCTTTCCGCTCTGTACTTCTGCCGCCGGAAGATCCGAGGCGGCATTTTCCGCTGTCGAATCCGGCGTCTCCGTTTCTGTCATCTCCGGCGTATTTTCGTCTATGGTTTCCGCCTCCGATGTTTCTTCTGTTTCTTCCTGTGTAACAGCAGAAGCCTCATTTACCAGACTCTGCTCTGTGCCTGCTCCAAATACGTTCGCAGCACTGACAGCGGTCGTCACGCAGGCTGCCGCCAGTACTCCCCTGATTACTTTATTTTTCATTATTTATTCTTCTCTCCCTGCAAAAACAGGCAAAGCCTGCTGTGTGCTCTGCCTGTTTTAAAATTCTGCTCCTGCTTTATCTTATTTCAAAAACGCCCGAACAGTCTCCGGCATCTGATCTACATCACACTCTGTCGTATGAAGCACCGGTGCAGTACGGATTTCTTCGATCGCACGCGGAATCTCGGTATTGGCAAGTGCAGACAGCTTGTCTACCTGCTCCAGTACTGGAAGGGTGTCATACTCCGGTGCAATCGCTGCAAGAACGCTGCTTGTAAATTTATACGGGCTTGCGGTAGATGCGATGACGGTCTTGGTTTCGTCATAGGTTTCCTCGCGGTATTTTCCGTATACAGCCGCTGCAACCGCGGTATGGGTATCAATCACATATCCGGTATCGCTGTACAGTTTTGCAATCGCGTCTGCTGTCTCCTGTTCGGATGCATAATTGCCGTAGAAGTCTGCCAGCTCTTTTTTCATCGCATCGGTGATCTCATATTTTCCGTCCTTTGCAAGATCCTGCATCAGCTCGCGGTCTGCTGCTTCGCTGTTTCCGGCGATGCGGTAGATCAGACGCTCCAGATTGCTCGAGATCAGGATATCCATGGACGGTGATGTTGTCAGAATAAAGTCTCTGTTTCTGTCGTAAACGCCGGTGCGGAAGAAGTCAAACAGAACTTTGTTCTCATTGGAAGCGCAGATCAGTTTTGCGATCGGCAGTCCCATCTGTTTTGCATAGAATGCAGCGAGAATATTTCCGAAGTTTCCGGTCGGAACGGTTACATTGATCTTTTCTCCGTCTGCAATCTCTCCGTTTTTCACCAGGTTTGCGTAAGCATATACGTAGTAGACGACCTGCGGAACGAGTCTTCCGATGTTGATCGAGTTTGCAGAGCTGAACTGGAAACCTTTATCTGCCAGCTCTTTTCCAAGCTCTTTATCGTTAAACATTTTCTTCACGCCGGTCTGTGCGTCGTCGAAGTTTCCGTGGATGGCTACAACGTGGGTGTTCTTGCCCTTCTGTGTTACCATCTGTTTTTCCTGAATCGGGCTTACGCCGTTCTTCGGGTAAAATACAATAATTCTGGTGCCCGGCACATCTGCAAAGCCTGCCATTGCTGCTTTTCCGGTATCTCCCGATGTAGCAGTTAAGATGACGATCTCATTTTTCACACCGTTTTTCTTTGCGGCGGTCGTCATCAGATGCGGCAGAATGGAAAGTGCCATGTCCTTGAACGCGATCGTTGCGCCGTGGAACAGCTCCAGATAGTAAACACCGTCTGCTTTTGTCAGCGGTGCAATTTCCTCTGTGTCAAATTTCGCATCGTATGCGTTTGCAATACAGTTTTTCAGTTCATCTTCTGTAAAGTCGGTAAGAAAACGGCTCATTACCTCGTATGCTACTTCCTGATAGCTCATAGCCGCAAGTTTTTCCATGGGAACATCCAGTGCTGGAATGGAGGTCGGTACAAATAATCCGCCGTCGTCGGACAGACCCTTTAAGATTGCCCGGGATGCAGTTACGGTTTCTCCATTGCCTCTGGTACTTTTGTATAATACTTCCATGCTCTTTCTCTCCTTCACTTTGACTCCCGGCAGAGCCTCTCTGACTCCCGGCCGGATACGTTTCACATTAGTTTTACCTGTACGCTTCCTCTTATTATAATGGATGAAGTATGAAAAAACAACAAAAACATACAAAAAATGACTGTGCACAAAAATGCACAGCCATTTTCCACCATTCTGCCAAAATATTTTTTGTCAGAATGTATGATTTAATTTTCGTCGGACTCCTCCGTTTTTGCTTCGCCTTCTTCCAGGGCCGGGGGTTCTGCTGCTTCTTCCAGGGCAAGCGCCTCTTCCTCTTTTTCCGCATTTTCTGCGATTCTATCTTCCGCCCAGGTCACAAACGCTACCGCGTCTCCGATTTCAAAGCGTTTCTTATCGAGAAAGGTGCTTCTGCCTCCGATGGTGATGCGGATAAAGTTGTCAAACTCCGTCACCTTTGTCAGCTCTTCGAGCGGAATATCAGTGCTTCTGCCCTCTTTTTCGTATGTCATTGTGAGCACCTGCTCAGTAAAACGAAGGGTACGTTCTCCAAGGAGTCCTCTCTTTTTGCATTTTTTCATCTGTGAACGTGCCATCAGATTCGGCAGAAACGTACACAGAAGTGCCATCAGAATGGAGATTCCAAGATTGAAGAAGTCTCCCGGCATGATAAATCCCCGCGCTGCTGCACCGTAGATCATAAAAGCGATCGCAGCCACAACAGCAATCCCTGTAATGATCCGCAGTACCAGACGTACTTTTTTTATCTCGGTGCCGTAAATCTCCACAAACATTCCTTTGGTGTATTCAATTTTGTTTTTAAACAGCATATGCTCTCTCTTTTCTTATCGGTTGTTGATTGCAGTTACCAGCGCGTCGATGGAAGCGCGGATGATATCCGGATCTACGCCTGCGCCCCAGGAAAGGATTCCGTCCGGCTTTTTGATGCCGACGTAGGCAATTGCCTGTGCACTTGAGCTCTGCTCCAGCGCGTGCTCCGTATAGCTGACCAGATCATACTGCAGATTGTACTGCTGTTTCAGCGCGTTGCTGACAGCATTCAGACGGCCGTTTCCTTCTGCATATACAGTTGCATACTCACCGCCCTCGTAATTGGAGGTAACCTGTGCTTCAATTCTGCCCTCATCGAGCTGTTTAAAGTGAACGCCGTTGATGTTGTACGGTGTCGTTACGTTCTCGAAGGTATCTTTAAAGAGTTCAAAGATCTCATCCGGACGCAGCTCTTTATGCAGATGATCGGAAACGGATTTTGCGGTATAGCTCATAGCCTCGCGCATCTTCGCCGGCAGATTCAGGCCGTATTTCGTCTCCAGAATATAGCCGACACCGCCCTTTCCAGACTGGCTGTTGATGCGGATGACGTCTGCATCGTAGTTTCTTCCGATATCGGTCGGATCGATCGGCAGATACGGAACGGTCCAGGTATCCGGTGCTTTCTCCTCGATCCAGTGCATGCCTTTTGCGATCGCATCCTGATGGGAACCGGAGAAGGCTGCAAATACGAGAGATCCGCAGTACGGGCTTCTCGGGTTGATGCTCATACCGGTGAAGGATTCAAATGCATGGCAGAGTTTCGGCATATCGGAGAAGTCAAGCTCCGGATCGACGCCCTGCATGTACATGTTCATGCCGACCGTGATAATATCCACGTTTCCGGTTCTCTCGCCGTTTCCGAACAGCGTTCCCTCGATACGGTCTGCTCCGGCAAGGATACCCATCTCTGCATCGGAAACGCCGCAGCCGCGGTCATTGTGCGGATGAAGGGAAAGAACGACATTATCGCGGTATTTCAGGTTTTTGCTCATGTATTCCACCTGGCTTGCATAAACGTGCGGCATGGAAAGCTCCACGGTGCTCGGCAGGTTGATGATGGCTTTGCGGTCTGCAGTCGGCTGCCATACGTCGAGAACGGCGTTGCACACCTCAAGCGCATATTCCGGCTCGGTTCCGGTAAAGCTCTCCGGGCTGTACTCGAAGCGGTATTTCTCGCCGGCCTCTTCTGTCAGCTCTTTTAAGAGCTTCGCTCCCTCAACGGCGATTTTCAGGATGTCTTCTTTCGATTTTTTGAAGACCTGCTGACGCTGTGCATAGGAAGTGGAATTGTAAACGTGAACGATGGCATTCTTGCAGCCCTTTAATGCCTCGAAGGTCTTGCGGATGATATGCTCTCTCGCCTGGGTCAGAACCTGAACGGTTACGTCATCCGGGATCAGATCCTGCTCGATCAGGGTGCGAAGGAATTCGTACTCGGTCTCAGATGCTGCCGGGAAGCCGACCTCGATCTCTTTGAAACCAACCTCAACGAGGAGTTTGAAGAATTCTACCTTCTGCTCCAGGCTCATCGGAATTACAAGTGCCTGGTTTCCGTCACGAAGGTCAACGCTGCACCATACCGGTGCTTTGTCAATGCTGTCTTTTTCTGCCCAGTCCATGCACGGAACCGGCGGCATATAATACTGTTTCTGATACTTCTTTGCATTCATCATGATTTTTTCCTCCCAGAAAGTGAAATATAATTTATTCTGCCGACATAAATTCGGGATGAAAGCATAAAAAAATCTCTCATCTTCTGTGTCGGCTTCTGACACAAGAGACGAAAGACTTGCTATCTTACGCGGTACCACTCCTGTTTTACAGAGATTTTCTCTGTACACTCTGCGGATACGGATGAAACATCTGCATATCCTGCCCTTCTAACGGTGGGTTTCCGTCTGCACCTACTCTTTTTATTCTAAATTTGGGAGCAGCGGCTCTGAGGTCAGTTCCACGGAATTCGTCTGCTGTTTCGCATCACCCAACAGCTTTCTGGATTCGGAAGCTCCATGTAGTATTCCTCTTCTTTGCCTTTTTCCTAACTTGGCTCTTATGTTACCATTTTTCTCCATCTCTGTCAAGCGCAAAACGCAGGATTCCGTAAAAATACACCCGCCGGAAAGGAGGCTCCGGCGGGTACTCTAACGCATGATTTCGTTGTTTTATTTGTTGTACTCTTCCAGGTATTTCTGGTAATCCTCTACCTGCTTTCCGTGGATTTCCTTGAGCTCATCCAGCTCATCCAGTGTAGTCGGAACAGCCAGTCCTAAGTTGTCCAGCCAGTCTTTCCGGATCCACAGAGTCTCACATGCCGGCTCTGCAACGTCGCCCGGGATACGGTAAATTCCGTTGTCTCCGGATGCATAGAACATAACGCCAGGATCTACGCTGTTGTAGTAGTCAACCATGTTGGTGTATTTCTTCATATACGGAGAAACATCCACCAGAAGGCCTGCGTCTACCCATTTCGTATAGTCAGCTTCCATGTTCCACCATCAGATGATGTCCGGTCGCTGTGTCTCATCGCCTATCAGAAGGGAAATTTTGGATGTCGCATCCGACCAGCCCGGCAGTGCGATGATATCGATATCCAGGTTGCAGCGGTCCTCCATCCATTTCTGCATTTCGCTCTCTCCCTTCCTTCCGGCGATATAATGCATTATTTTGCACCATTATTTTTAATGTGTGATATTAACGAGGTTTTTATTCTTGCGTTTTTGTCATTTTCATTCAGTTTAGCTTTCCTTAAATGCACTATTTTGCATTATTAATTAGTGTTTTTCTACATGGCATTTATGCACGAATTTGAATCATCGCAAAAAGGGAGCCGGAAACGCCCCGGCAGACGGTTTTTCTTCTCGTCCGCCGGGGCGTCCCTGGCTTTCTTTCTTTGTTCACTTTTTCCTGTTTTTTCTATTTCTTTCTATCCCTGGCGCTTGCACGAGGAACGGCGCACCACAACCTCCCCCGAAACGAGAATCCGTTCTTTCGGCGCTTCCGGGTGCTCCTCCCGCCATAAAAATTCATGCACCATACGGCGGCCAAGCCACTTCGTATCGACATGAACGGTTGAGAAGAACGGATACAGCATCCGGTCCTCATCATCATCAAATCCGGTCAGTGCCACATCCTCCGGCACGCGCACGCCGATTTTCCGGAAGGACTCTGTCAATCTTTTGGCGATCATATCGTTGCCGCAGACAATCGCTTCCGGCAGTGTATCGTAGCTCGCCACAATCTTGTCAAAATTTTCCGGGTAATAAAAATGATCGCTCTCCATATTGGGGCGCACAAGCTCCTCATCGAGCGGAATGCCCGCCTGTTCCATCGCTGCAAGGAAACCGACATACCGGTCATGCATCGACTCATACGTGCTGCTGTGCTCACTTAGGAAACCGATCCGCGTCATGCCCTGCCCGATCAGATGGGACGTCAGAAGACTCACCGGTTGCACACCATCCACACGCACGATATCGCCCATCGGCCGCTGTTCGATACCGCAGTAATGGTCGAGCTGAAAAATGCGGTATCCCAGATTTACCAGTTTCTGCATATATTCCAGCGGCAGCATTTTAATGCAGAAGATCGCATCGATATTTTCATTCAGGCCGAGCGGCAGAATGCCGTTCTCCTCCTCCCGCTCCGTCACGACCGCAACGCGCGTCTGACAGTTATTGAGGCTCGCCTCCTCGGAGATGCCGCTCACGACACGGTCCCAATAAACAGCGGCATCCCGCGTACGCAGAACCATAATATTGTAATGCTTCTCCTGCGGTGCCCGAACTTCTTCCACATATACATTTTCGCCCAGATAGCCATTTCTTTTCGCCATCCGAAGAACTCTCTCCCGCGTCACCGGAGCTACCTTCGGATCATCCTTTAATGCCATGGCAACCGTATTCCGGGACAATCCCAGCTCCTTTGCCATACTCTGTATCGTTACTTTCCCCATAACTTCCTCCCTGTTTTTTCTGCGCAATTCATTTTTCTTCCGCACACGTCTTTGTCTGTAAGAAAAAAAGTGCCGTAAAACGACACTCTTACCGATCGGGGCAACAGGATTTGAACCTGCGACCTCACGGCCCCCAGCCGTGCGCGCTACCAAGCTACGCCATACCCCGTAATCATGTTTTCATTATACCAGCGAACTTCTGAAAAATCAATGTTATTTTTCCCTCTCCCGTTTCATTACATTCATTTCTTTATTTCGTGTCATATTCTCTTTTATTTTACTATATTGTCACTTTTTCTTTCTGAATATGTAATTTTTCGACGTTTTCCACGTATCATAAGTGAAAGGGGAAAATCGTATGCCATACAAACTTTCACCTCTGGCATGCCCGTCTGCAAAGACTATGTAAAAACTGAATAAAAGGAGACATCGTAATGGAAACTGAAATTTACTTTCTACTACACTCTTTAGGAATTGGTGCAAAATACCGCGGATTTCGCTATCTCGCCTATGGTATCGCTTTATGCATGGAAGACGAAGATTATCTCCTTCGGGTCAGCAAAACGCTGTACCCAAAGATCGCGCAAACGTTTCAGGTATCGTCCTCCTGCGTCGAACGAGACATCCGCACCGCTATTTCCGTCTGCTGGACCCGCGGAAACCGTGATCTGCTCTTTTCGCTTTCTGTGCATCCGGTTCTGACAAAACCGACCAATTCCGAATTTTTTGATATTTTAAGTTCTTATATCAAATACTACCGTGCTTTTCCTGCCTGTCGTCAGGAGGCATAAAAAAACGAATACAGAAAAGATAACACTTCCGCGCCCTATCATATTGGGGGATATGCATGGCGCGGAAGTGTTTTTTCTATGATAAAACGATAGAACAAAAAAAGGAGACTGCCCGCAAAGGCAGCCTCCCGATATGGATCATTTGACAGCAAACCGATTAGTTATTGATCAGTTTGTCCTCGTTGCTCCAGCTGTACAGTTTTCTGACTTCTTCTCCGACTTTCTCTGACGGATGCTCTGCAGCTTTTCTTCTCATTGCACGGAAGTGAGCCTGTCCGCCTGCTGGGGACATATCCAGAAGGAAGTCTTTTGCGAAAGTACCATCCTGGATATCGGAAAGGATCTTCTTCATGGTCTTCTTGGTTTCTTCTGTGATGATCTTCGGTCCGGTGATGTAATCGCCGTACTCGGCTGTGTTGGAGATGGAGTATCTCATTCCGGAGAATCCCGACTGATAGATCAGGTCTACGATCAGTTTCATCTCATGGATGCACTCGAAGTATGCGTTTCTTGGGTCGTATCCAGCCTCGCACAGAGTCTCAAATCCAGCCTGCATCAGGGCGCATACACCGCCGCAGAGAACTGCCTGCTCACCGAACAGGTCTGTTTCGGTCTCAGTTCTGAAGGTTGTCTCCAGAAGACCAGCTCTTGCTCCGCCGATTCCAAGGCCGTAAGCCAGTGCTCTGTCCAGAGCTTTTCCGGTGTAATCCTGCTCAACAGCAACCAGGCAAGGAGTTCCTTTGCCAGCCTGATACTCGCTTCTTACTGTGTGGCCAGGTGCTTTCGGAGCGATCATAGCTACATCTACGTTCTTCGGAGGTACGATCTGTCCGAAGTGGATAGCGAAACCATGAGCGAACATCAGCATGTTGCCCTCTTCCAGGTTTGGCTCGATATCTTTTTTGTACATTGCAGCCTGTTTCTCATCGTTGATCAGGATCATGATGATATCAGCCTGTTTTGCAGCCTCAGCAGCGGTGTATACTTTGAATCCCTGTGCCTCTGCTTTTGCCCAGGATTTGCTGCCTTCATAAAGTCCAATAATAACATCACAGCCGGAATCTTTCAGGTTCAGTGCATGAGCATGTCCCTGGCTTCCGTAGCCGATAATTGCGATTTTTTTGCCTTCCAGTAAAGAGAGATTACAATCTTCCTGATAAAAAAGTCTTGCTGCCATTTTATTTTCCTCCATAATATATAGAATGTCTTGACCGGCGGCAGGTCGGTCAATTTATACAGCGAAAAGCATTTCTGCCTTTTGCTGTTTGTCAGGGAAATGAACTTTTCTATACAAAAATTTCATTCCTCTAGCAAACGTATGTAATGTGATCTGCGTTAATCGAGGTAACGCACATCGTGGGCTCCTCTGGAGAGTCCTGTCACTCCTGTTCTGGCCAGTTCCAGGATTTCGTATCCCTGTACCAGATTCAGGAACCCTTCGAGCTTTGACTGGTTTCCGGTCAGCTCTACAATCAGGCTTTCCTGTCCCACATCCACGATTCTTCCACGGAAGACATCGGAGATGGCGATGACATTGCGGCGTTCATTTTCATTCACACGGATTTTGACCAGCATCAGCTCTCGTCTGACACTCTCGTCCGGCTTCAGCTCTTTGATATCCCGCACATCGACAAGTTTTGCCAGCTGTTTTTTGATCTGCTCCAGAATCATTTCATCACTGCAGTACAGAACAACAGTCATTCTTGTGTATCGCGGGTCTGCTGTCACACCGGCGGTGATCGTCTCGATATTGTATCCGCGTCGGCTGAAAAGACCAGCTACTCTGCTTAAAAGTCCCGGCGTATTATCCACCAGCAGGGATAATGTTCTTTTCTGTTCCATAAACACCAACTTTCCTCCATCCGCAGGCGCCGCGGATTTTCAGCAATTTCTTACAACTTCCAACGCCTTATCCAATATATTAGCAACTTATCCTCACTTTGTCAACAAAAATTTTACCAAATTATTCTTTTGAGCAAAAATCTTTTGCCTCCTGTGGTTCCCATTTGCATACCTTCCGGTCATACGTAAGGATGCCGTTCGACTCCTCCTCGACATCGGTAAGCTGTGTGTAGACTGCTGCGGCAAGTCCCTGTTCTGTGAGTTCTCTTATCTTTTCTGCCAGTGCATTCATCGCTTTCTGGTACTGTGTCTGGTTCTGGTACGTGCGGTAGCCGAACGATTTTTCGGAGTAGAGATGCTCCTGTACCGGATACGTATAGCCGCCGTATTCAGAAAAAGCAAACGCGCGCTCCTCCGGTTTTACTTTTAACGGACGAAAGTAATTGTGAAGGCTCTTGATGTCCCCCGCTCCCTGATCGTACCAGCCGCTCGCGTGGTCGATCTGCCGCGTCGGATCGAGAGCGCGCACCATTTCTGTCATCTCCCTGGCATCAAACTGTCCCCATCCCTCGTTGAACAGAACCCAGAGCGACACGCACGGTGCATTGTAAAGCTGATGAACCGTCTCGCGGCACTCCCGCTTCCACCACTCTCTTCCCGTTTTTGAGGTCCGCGAAAAGAGCGGATAACAGTTATCCCTGAATTCCGTTGTCACAAACGGCAGTACGGTCGGAAGGTACAAAAGGAACGTCTGAATCGACCGGCCGCCGCCGTTGATCATATCCTGCCACACCAGCATACCGATATGGTCGCAGTGGGAATACCATCTTGCGCACTCAACTTTCAGGTGTTTCCGGATCATATTGAAACCGAGGCGTTTGGCCGTCTTAATGTCATAAACCATCGCCTCATCGGACGGCGGCGTGTAGAAGCTTTCCGGCCAATAACCCTGGTCGAGGACACCGTTCTGGAAATACGGCTTTCCGTTTAAGAGAAGACGCGTGATTCCTTTCTCATCTTTTCCAATGCCGAATTTGCGCATGCCGAAATAACTCTCGATGCGGTCTTCTCCCGCTTCAATGGAAACCCCATAGAGATGCGGATGTTCCGGGCTCCAGCCTGCAAAATTACCGAGAATCAGCTCCGCCTCGTTTTCTCTCGTCTCCCGGACGCAGATCACCTTCGCATCCGGCGCTTCGCTCTCCCGCACCGTAATTTTTTTCGTCAGTCCCGCATCCGGTCCGTTGAGGAAAACCCGTACTTTTACGCTCGCCGTATCATATTCCGGCGTGATCACGATGCGTTCCAGATACGTCTCCGGCACCCATTCCATCCAGACGCTCTGCCAGATGCCGCTCTGCGCGGTGTAAAACATGCCGCCCGGGGTAAGGCTCTGCTTTCCGCGGCCCTTCCAGTCCGTGTCCGTCTCATCGCGCACCTTGACGGCAAGCTCGTTCTCTCCCGTTTTGAGATACGGCGTAAGATCCACTGAAAAAGAAAGATACCCGCCGAGATGGCCTCCGGCACGCTTTCCGTTGCAGTAAATTACCGCATCCTGATCCACGGCGCCGAACTGCAGCAGCAGCCGTTTTCCGGCAGGAATTTTGGGAAGCTGAATCGTGCGGAAGTACCACAGATATTCTTTTGGAAGCAGCTGCCGCTTCACGCCGGACGCATCGCACTCCGGGGAAAACGGAACGAGAATTTTTCCGTCCCGCTGTTTTGGCATTTTCTGCGTTTCCGTGAACGCATACTCCCACCATCCGTTCAGATTTGTCCAGTTTTCCCGGCGCATCTGCGGACGCGGATATTCCGGAAACGGGAGCTCTTCTTCCGGATTTTTCCCAAATTCCGTAGAAAGGCGGAATTTTTTTCCTTCCTTTTTTCCAATCTGTAATGCTTTGACCGCATTTTTGAAGTCCATTCTTTTCCCTCTTTTTCTGATTTTTATGATTGATAAAAGCGTGCCCGGACAAAATCCCGGACACGCTTTTGGTGTACTGAAAATCAAAGCGGATATTCGCAATCCGGTTAGATAAACGCCAGCGTTTTCATCAGATACAGCCAGAACGTCAGCGTAAAGGCACTGCCGCACGTTGTGAGCATAACGGTGTTTGCCGTCAGACTTCCCTCATGACCCATATTTTTCGCCATGATAAAACTGCTCACCGTCGTTGCGGAACCCAGCATCACAAGGATTGCCACCAATTTTTCCTGACGGAAGCCAAGTATCACGGCGATCGGCAGAAAGACAGCTGCAAGACCGACCAGCTTAATCGCAGCTGCAGCAATCGACGGCCGGATATTCTTTGCCGCGCTCTTTGCCTCAAACGACGCACCCATCGCAATCAGGCCGAGCGGCGTTGCAAGTACCGCAATATTCTGCACCGTTTTCTGCAGAATCACCGGCTTTGGAATGCGAAGCACCGACCAGAGAAGTCCTGCAACGATCCCGAGGATAATCGGGTTTGTCACGATATTTTTCGCCGTCTTTTTCACAAAATCTGCCGTGATCTCCTCCCGTTCCGGACCGAATACCGCAAGAACGACAACCGCCATGATATTATACAGCGGCACACTGCTGATGATCATCAGCGGCGCCATGCCGGAATTTCCGTAGATATTCTGGATAAAGGCAATACCAAGGATCGCCGCACTGCTCCGGTACGCCGCCTGGATAAATTCGCCTCTTGCACTTCTCTCTTTTAAGAGATGGGAAAGTCCCCATACCGCAAGAATTGAGAGCAGTGTTGCAAAGAAGCAGAACAGAACGAATTTGATATCCCACACAGCGGAGAAATCAGAATCCGACAGGTCCTGGAACAGCAGCACCGGGAGTGCGATTTTAAACACAAATTTGTTCATTTTGCTTGTGAACGATTCGTCCAGAATACCAACCTTTCGAAAGAAAAGTCCCAAAATCATTGTCAGGAAGATCGGCATCGTCGCGTTCAGGCTGAAGATCAGATTACTCATACCAGTGTTTTTCCTGCCAGTACATTTTTATAATCTTCGTAGTTCTCTTCGAGAAGCTTCGGCGTATTCAGACCGTAGGGACATTTCTTCATGCAGGCGCCGCAGTGGAGACAACCTTCGATTTTCTTCATCATCGCCTGGCCGCGCTCGGTGAGCTGGTTGGCGGACGGGGAACGGCGCAGAAGCAGGCTCATGCGCGCGCAGGTGTTAATCTCAATGCCTGCCGGACATGGCATACAGTAACCGCAGCCGCGGCAGAAGTTGCCGGAGAGCTCTTTCTGGTCTTTCTCGATGATCGTCTTGATTTCATCCGTCATGGCAGGCGGACAGGCAATGTAGCTTAAGAACTCGTCCAGCTCTTTTTCTCTCTGGACGCCCCAGATCGGAAGCACGTTGTCGTACTGGTCTTCAAAAACATATGCAGCCGCGGAGTTTGTGATCAGCCCGCCCGAGAGCGCTTTCATTGCGATAAAGCCGATATTTTTCTCTTTGCATCCCTGTACCAGTGCTTTCTCACGGTCCGTTGCCAGATAGCAGAACGGGAACTGCAGCGTCTCATAAAGACCGGACTCAATGATCTCCTCTGCCACGCTCATGCGGTGGTTCGTGATACCGATGTGGCGGATTTTTCCCTGTGCTTTTGCTTCCAGCATCGCCTCATACAGGCCGGTTCCATCTCCCGGCTTAGGACAGAAGGACGGATTGTGGAACTGATAGATATCGATGTAATCCGTCTTCAAAAGGGAAAGGCTTGTCTCCAGATCCTTCCAGAAGCCCTCCACATCCTTTGCCATCGTCTTCGTAGAGATAAAGACCTTCTCACGCATTTTCTCAAACGCTGCGCCTAATTTTTCCTCGCTGTCGCTGTAGGCACGCGCGGTATCAAAAAAGCGGATGCCTCCGTCATACGCTTTGCGCAGCAGATAAACAGCGTCTTCTTTCGTGACACGCTGTACCGGTAGCGCGCCGAAGCCGTTCTTGTTTACACAGATTCCTGTACTTCCCAGTGTTACCATGGACATACTTATGTTCCTCCTTTTTCGCTTTCATTGTTTCAACTCACAGTCGGTATTTCACGGAGTCTGACATATCGAAAATAGTTCGACTGTGACTTGCCTCATGTCAGTGGAGGATACCGATTTCTCTCCGCCCGCCACTGCCGTTATGTTTCTTTTAGCAATTCATCCCACCGCTTCAGAAACGGGGGACTTCTTGTCTACTGGTGTTAAAATCCGTTATTTCTATAGTATCACACTTTCTGTCAGACGGCAAACGCGATTTAAAGAGGCAGGCACAAAGGGAAATACTTTCCTTTTATGTCTGCCTCTGAATATCATTTTTTATTTTACTTCTTTATAAAAGTTTACGCAGTCCGACGGATCATAATAGATTTTATTATCCGCAAGCAGCGTGGAAACACCGTTCTGTACTTCGATGATGCTGACCGCACAGTTGTACGGCACGCCGCCGTGCCAGAAGTCGTTCTTGTCTTCATAGACATTGCGCAGCAGCGCGCGCATGCAGCAGCCGTGGGTGGCGATCAGGATCGTCTTGTCCTGGAACTCCGGTTTCGCAGTCAGCTCATGATAGAACGCTTCTGCCCGGTCGCAGACCTCCTGGATTGTCTCTCCGTCTCCCGCCGGGCGGAAGTGGAACGGATCTCTGTAAAAATCGTCGAAGTGTTCAGACGGAATCTCAAAATTGTTTGCCCGGCATCCAAGCCCTTCCCAGGAGCCAAAGGAAAGCTCCATCAGGCGGTCGTCGGTCGTAAGCGGCACATTTCTGCCCGCAAGGACGAGCTCTGCCGTGTGCTTTGCGCGGCGCAGTGGACTGGAAATTCCAAGGTCAAACGGGATATTTTTCAGTCCTTCCGCCGTCACTTTCGCCAGACGGACACCGTTCTCATTCAGCTCGGTGTCCGTCTGGCCCTGCAGCCTGCCTTCTACGTTCCACGCGGTTTCACCGTGGCGCATGATATAAAGTTTCATAAAAATCAGCCTCTCAGTTCGATGTTGAACTCATTCTGCAGTTTCTTGCAGATCTTCTCGACAAATTTCTGTACTTTTTCGAAGTCAAATGCTTCTTCCTTCGGTGCAAAGGTGACGGTGAACGCCATGCTCTTCTTGCCTTCCGGAATCTGGCCGCCCTCGTAAACATCGAACAGACGGATCTCTTTTACGTATTTGTTTGCCTCGCGGATACAGTTCTCTACATCGCCGCAGCTGATGTTTTTGTCCATGACAAATGCCAGGTCACGTTTCTCCTCCTGGAATTTGGAGATCGGCTGGAAGGTGCGTTTTTTGCCGTACCATCTGGAGAGCTCTTTTAAGTCAAGCTCCATGATGTAAGCGGAAGCACGCATGCTCAGCTCGTTCTGGATATCATATGCTGCTTTTCCGAAGTATCCGATTTCTGTACCCTCGCAGAGTACTTTCACTGCCTGATACGGATGCAGGAAGGATTTCTGAACCGGCTCGTAGGTGAACTCAATGTCCATGCTCTCGGCGATGGTGTTGGCGATGCCCTTCATAGTGAAGAAGCTCTCGTTGTTTCCGAAGGTTCCGACGCAGAGAACTTTTCTCTCATCCGGGTAGGATGTCAGCGGCAGGGACTCCGGAATGTAGATGCTTGCTACCTCGAACAGTCTTCCTTCAAGAGTGCCCTGTTTCTCATTTCTGGAAATGGCATTCAGCATGGAAGCTGCCAGTGTGGTACGCATCAGGGACAGATCCTGGTTGATCGGGTTGATGATCTCGATGGCATTTCTCTCTTTTGCATCTGCCGGCAGTTTCAAGAGATCCAGATCTGCAGGGGAGAAGAAGGAGTAATGCATGCACTCGTAGATACCCATGGTGCATAAGGTATTCTTCAGTGCCAGCTCGCCTTTCTGCTCTTCATTGTAGCCGCCCATCGTTACCTGTGCAGCGGAAAGGAAGGTATCGGTTACGTGATCGTAGCCGTACATACGGATGACTTCCTCTGCCACATCCGGGTAACGCTCTACATCGTTTTCGCCCTCCGGCAGCATATCCTCACGGTAAGCCGGTACCTGAATGGTCAGCTCGTCGCCGTTGATTTCCGGTGCAAAGTTCAGATTTTTCATAATGCGGAGAATTTCAGCTTCCGGAACTTCAATACCGAGTACGCCGTTTACCTTGCTGACGCTGACGGTAATCGGGGTCGGATCAATCGAGTTTCCTGTATTCACATCGAAATGGGTGCGGGAAACTTTACCGCAGCCGAGCTCTTCCATCAGGTGCAGCGCACGTTTCATACCAAGAACGGCAGAATACTCATCTACGCCTTTCTCATATCTTGCGCTGGCATCCGTTGCTTTTCCAAGTGCACGGGCTGTCTTTCTGACGTTGTCGCGTGCGAATTTTGCGGACTCAAACATAACGGCCTCTGTCGTGTCGCGGATCTCGGAGTTTAAGCCTCCCATGACACCGGCAAGCGCAACCGGTTTTACGCCGTCACAGATTACGAGGTTGTTCTCATTCATTGTGTATTCCTGCTCATCGAGGGTCACGATCTTTTCATTTTCTTTTGCTCTTCTGACGCAGATCTCATTGCCTTCCAGATAAGAGCAGTCAAAAGCATGCATCGGCTGGCCGATCTCTTTTAAGACATAGTTTGTGATATCAACCACGTTGGAGATCGCGGACATGCCGACGAGTGCCAGACGGCGTTTCATCCATGCCGGGGACTCTCCGATTTTTACGTCATATACGTAATGAGCGCTGTAACGCGGGCAGAGTTCCGGAGCTTCCACGCGGACAGAGAAGCCTTCTTTTTCCACATCCGTCTCGGTGTAATCGGTTGCCGGCATTTTTAAAGGTTTTTCCAGCATCGCCGATACTTCTCTTGCGATACCGAGGATACTCTGGCAGTCCGGTCTGTTTGCAGTCAGGGAGATATCAAAGATCCAGTCGTCAAGACCTGTCAGCTCTTTGACATCTGCGCCAAGCTCGGCATCTTCCGGCAGAACAAGCAGTCCGTTGTAGCCTGCGCCCGGGTACAGATCCTCGGTAAGGCCGAGCTCCACGCCGGAGCAGAGCATTCCGCAGGACTCATATCCTCTTAATTTTCCTTTTTTGATGGTCATAACACCCTCGATGGTCTTATGATCCTTTGCTGTTGCATAAACAGAAGCGCCAGGAAGGGCAACCGGGAATTTTCCGCCGGTGTGCACGTTGTCTGCGCCGCAGCAGATCTGCATGGCGCCGTGTTCTCCTGCATTTACCTGGCACACATGAAGATGGGTCTCCGGAATCGGCTCGCAGCCCTCCACCAGACCGACAACAACATTGCTGATGTCTTTTCCCACTTGATAACGCTCTTCTACTTCAAAACCGCCGTCGAACAGTTTTTTCTCCAGTTCTTCCGGGGTAACATCGATATCTACATATTCTTTCAGCCAACTTAACGGTACTAACATATTAAACCTCCAAATTCAAACTGTTTCGTCTTTATTTCTCGTTAATCTGATTTAAAACCCGCAGATCGGAACCGAATAACAGTTTGATGTTGTTGATTCCGTATTTCAGCATGGCGATACGCTCCAGGCCGATGCCAAAAGCGAAGCCGCTGTACTCTTCTGAATCAATGCCGCAGTTCTCCAGCACGCGTTTGTTTACGATACCTGCTCCAAGGACCTCGATCCAGCCGGTTCCCTTGCAGAGGCTGCATCCTTTTCCGCCGCAGGCGAAGCAGCTGCAGTCTACCTCAACGGACGGCTCCGTGAACGGGAAGTAAGACGGACGAAGACGTGTTGTGGTTCCCTCGCCGTAGATCTTCTGTACGAGTACGTCGAGCATTCCTTTCAGGTCGCAGAGGGTGATGTTTTTGTCGACAACGAGTCCCTCCATCTGATGGAACATCGGAGAATGGGTTGCGTCGTCATCAGACCGAAAAACACGTCCCGGGGAAAGGATCTTGATCGGCGGCTTTTTGTTTTCCATGACATGAATCTGGCCTGCCGATGTCTGGGTACGAAGCAGGAATTCCGGGGAGAGATAGAAGGTATCCTGCATATCTCTTGCCGGGTGATCCTGTGGTGTATTCAGTGCAGTAAAGTTGTAATAATCGGTCTCGATTTCTCTTCCCTCGTATACCTCAAAGCCCATACCTGCAAAGATGTCGATGAGCTGTTTGCGGATCAGGGTAACCGGATGAAGGTTTCCGATCGCTGTCTCTTCTGCCGGAAGGGTCAGGTCGATTTTCTCGGACTCATATTTCTTCTGCAGCTCGCGCTCTTTCATCTCCTCTTCCACTTTCTGGAAGCGGCCAAGCGCCCACTCTTTTAACTCATTGACGGATTTACCGTAGTTTGCGCGCTCTTCCGGGGCAATGTTTTTCATTTCTTTCATCAGCCCGCTGATCTTACTTTTCTTTCCTTCCAGATACTCGCTCTTAAATTCATACAGTTCTTTGGAGCTTTTCAGCTCTTCCAGTCCATTTTCAATCTTCTGTTTTAATTCAGACAGATGGCCGGTTAATACACTTTTTTCCTGCATTTGACTCTCCTACTTTCTTTTTCTTGCTTGTTTGATGGTAAATGTGAAAAACAATCAGATACCCCGCTGCAAACAGCGGAGCATCTGATTTTCGTGGCAGTCGCCAGATATCCATGCAAGCATGGCTGCCTGGCTCGTTGCTCACGAAAAAAAGACCCCGCCCCACAAAGGGACGAGATCTGAAATTTCGCGGTACCACCCTGATTTCTGCAGATACTTCCTGCAGACACTCATAACCGGTGCTGTAACGTACACCAAACGTCTGTCCCTACTTGCATTTCCAGTATCCTGCTATGCGTTCCGGACATCTGCTCCAATGCGAAATTTGAAATATTCCTGAACCTGAAGGAGCTTGCAGCCGATGACTCCCTCTCTCTGGCGGAAAAAATATTTCTCTGAACATCTTCACAGCATTTTTCCTGTTAGATTATTTATAAAACTATCATAAACAATGTTTATTGTACCGTCTTGACCCCTGGATGTCAAGCCATTATTTTCCCGCTTCTTTATTTGTCTCTTTATTTTCCATAAAATGCTCGATCGCCGCATTCTGCAGTTTCCGCAGTTTATCCTCAAAATACGCGTTGATCTCCGCGCCGATCAGAAGGATCCACATGCAGAAATACATCCAGATCATGATAAACACAATCATCGTCAGACTGCCGTACATATTGGACACCGCAAGCGCGATGTCGAGGTACATGGAAAATGCAAGGGAAAAAATAGACCAGGCAAGGGATGAGATCAGTGCGCCCGGGCACTGGCTCTTAAAGCTCGCCTTCCGGTTCGGAATGCATTTATACAGCACCAGGAACAGAACCGCCAGCACGCCTGTCGTAATCAGGGTACGCATGCCCATGATAGAGGATGTCACGCGCGCCACCATCGGCAGATGTTCCGTCAGCTTATTCTGAATGCGGGTTCCGAAGACCAGAAGCACCAGACTGGTGAGGAATGCAGCGACAAATATTAAGGTATATGCCATGCCCCGCAGCCGGTTGATGATGTAATTACGTGTCTCTGTTACGTGATAAATGCTGTTCAGCCCATTTGTCAGCGCCGCAATGCCCTTTCCCGCCGACCACAGCGTTGTGATGATCGTAATCGGCATATAGGCAACGGACTGATAAAAGATCTCATTTACAATACCGCCCACGTAGCTCTGGAACTCCGTGGGCAGCATATTGATCAGAACGCTGTAAACATCGTCGCGTGTCAGCGGCGTATATTTTACAAGCGTAACAACCAGAAGAACAAACGGAATAAAGGAAAGAAGAATGAAATACGCGCTCTGCGCTGCATAAGCACCGACATGGTCCTCATTCAGGCGCTTCATAAAACCGCGGATTGTTTTTATCATCTGGCAAAACCGCCTTTTCTTTGTTTTCGTGAATCTATCCCATTCTTGCACATATATCGTACTTCAGGATAGCCTACAAAGCATATCATACTTTTCTTTCCTTCGCAAGGGATTTAATTCCATTTCCGGTAATACCATGCGTAACCGCGTGCCGGAACCGGAACGCCGCGCAGAACACGTTTCTCGCCGGTAAACAGATCCTTCCAGATGAACTCACCCATATCGATCCAGGCCGTGCGGTCTTCATTGCTGAAGTTAAAGAGACCCGTTACCATCTCATTGCCGGATTTTCTGCAGACACAGAGAAGCGCCGTATCATACGTTTCCTCGGTCCAGACATCCGCCTCACCCTCAAACGGACGGTATTTGAATTTCAGCTCCTCCATCTTTTTCATCGAAGCAAAAATCTGATTCTGAACCGTTCCTTTTTTCTCCTTCTGGGGCTCCAGATCCCAGCGGAAGTGGCCGCGGTGCAGATAACGGCTGTCGGCTGCGCGGTCAGAATCTTCACTCTCTTTGTAGGAATAATCGTTGACCTGGCCGATCTCATCGCCGCTGTAGATAACCGGAATACCAGACTGGATGAAAAGGTATGCGTTCAGCATCTCAATTCTCCGGATCGCCTGTTCGGTCTTCGCCTCATTCTGCTCAAAGCCTGCCGCCTCAAGTCCACACAGGGAAGCGGTTGTTCCGCAGAGACGCGCATCCTGCAGCACCGGATCGTCGTTATAGAGCTCTCCTCTTGCGTCGCTTCCCTCCACATAACCGCGGAAATAGTCATTCAGATATTTCTTATGCGGTGCCTCGGCGATGCCGAACTGTTTCAGCCATTCGTAATCGAGGCCCCAGCCGATATCATCGTGGCATCTCAGATAGTTCAGGAAGACATAGTCCTTCGGCAGTCTCGTCACAATATCCATCTGATGTTTCAGCAGGCGGGTATCCGCCGTTGCAACCGTGTGCCAGGTGGATGCCATCGTCGTTACGTTGTACAGCATATGGCATTCCGGTTTCTCGAGTGTTCCGAAGTACGGAACAACCTTTTCCGGCTCCATGACAACCTCGCCGAGCAGCAGAACGCCCGGGCAGACGATCTCGGTGATCATACGCATCATGCGGACAATGGTATGTACCTGCGGCAGGTTACGGCAGGTGGTGCCGAGCTGTTTCCAGATGTATGGAACGGCATCAATGCGGACGATATCGATTCCCTGGTTGACGAGATAGAGCATATTGTTTACCATCTCGTTAAAGACAACCGGGTTCGCATAGTTCAGATCCCACTGGTATGGATAGAACGTCGTCATGACAAATTTATGGCAGTCCTCTCTCCAGGTAAAGTTGCCCGGTGCCGTTGTCGGGAATACCTGCGGACAGGTCTTTTCATATTCGGACGGAATATCGTAGTTGTCGAAGAAAAAGTAACGGTCCTGGTACTCTTTCTCACCGGCAAGTGCACGTTTTGCCCATTCATGATCCTCGGAAGTGTGGTTCATAACGAAATCCATACAAAGGCTCATGCCCTGGTCATGGCATTTTTCAGAGAGGGCAGCCAGATCTTCCATCGTTCCAAGGGACGGCTGTACCGTGCGGTAATCGGCAACCGCATAGCCGCCGTCGCTTTTTCCCTTCGGCGTTGCAAGGAACGGCATCAGATGCAGGTAGTTGACGTTGCACTCTTTTAAATAATCCAGTTTTTTCTCAAGGCCGCTGATGTTATCTGCGAATGCGTCGATGTACAGCATCATACCGAGCATTTTCTGGCTCTTGTACCAGTCTTTCTGTTTTTCTCTTTTCCGATCCAGCGCTTTCCATTTTTTATTCCGCTCTTTGTACCACTGCTCCATGGCTGCACAGAGTTCCTCAAAGCGTCCCTGGCCGTTTGGATACAGCTCACAGTAGAGCCATTTCAGCTCGTCGTAGTGTTTTTCGAGTCTTCTCTGATATTCCACTGTCATGTTGTTTATTCTCCTTTATCTTATTCTTTATTTTGTCACATCATTCCGTTAACGGTAATTCTGTGTTACGTTTCTTCTCTTGCAGTATACCGTTGTGTGAATTATATGTCAACCGTTTACATATCATATTTTTCAACAAATTTCCGGCTTCTTCTTTGTCTTTTTTGCCATTTTTCTGTCTATCGTTTACCGCAGGGCAGAAAAAAACTCCGCGGTTTCTTTTTTCCGCAGAGTTTTCTTTCCGTTTTTGTTTCACGCCGAATCGCGCACCACAAGGCTCACCGGCATGGTCGTCACATTCGGCACCATCTCTCCCTTTCTTCTCCGGTCGATATACGCAATGGAAAGCTCCGACATTTCCTCAATCGGCTGATGAATCGTCGTGATGGAAGGCGTGGTAATCCCGGCGATCACAGTGTCATCAAACCCGACAACTTTAATATCCTCCGGCACCCGTTTTCCCATGGCGCAAAGGCGCTGGAGTACCTGTGCGGCAATCAGGTCACTGCTTGCAAAAATTCCGTCCGTCTCCGGGTGCTCCAGAAGGCCCTTTTCAATATAGGATTCATAGTGCATGGAGCCGTAGCTTAAGCGGTCACTCAAAAGAACTTCCCCTTCAATCCCCCGCTCCCGGCAGACGCGCAGGAATCCATCCGCACGCCGGTCCGCCGGCATATCTCTTCCGACGATTCCGCCGAAATGAAGCAGATGGCAGCAGCCGCAGTCCGCAAGATGCGATGCTGCAAGCGCTCCTCCCTGCTCGTTGTCACACTGGATTGTAATGGCCTCCGTATTTTCCTCTCGCTCGAAATTGACGATCGGAATTTTCAGATCATGAAACTTTTCAATCTGCACATCGCGGCTTGCCATCACAACGCCGGTTACACGGTTGGAGATGAACATATCGAGATATTCGGTTTCTTTCTCCGGCTGATCTTTCGAGTTGCAGAGCAGAATCTTGTAGCCCCGCTTTGCCGCCGCGCTCTCGAGTGCACTGATCATTTTACTGAAAAACGGGTGCGAGATGTGCGGAACGATAACCCCGATCGTATTGGAATGCGCTTTTGCCAGGGAACGCGCCAGCTCATTCGGCTGGTAATTCATCTCCTGCATCGCCTGCGTTACTTTTTTTCTTGTCTCTTCACTGATGTATCCGCGGTTGTTGATCACGCGGGAAACCGTCGTCGCCGTAACGCCGGCGCGTGCCGCTATGTCCTTGATTGTCGCCATGTTTCTCTCCTCGTCATTTTCTAACTGTTTTTCGCTTTCGCCCATTATAGCACAAAAAATCTGTTTTCGGTGATTTTTTTAAAAAAGGGAACGGCAGTCGCCGATTTCGATGTTCTGGTAAAAATAGCGGAGAATCTCCTCATACGATTTTCCCTGCTCTGCCAGATGTTTCGCACCGTTCTGTGACATGCCGACGCCGTGGCCGTAGCCGCCGCCGTAAAATGTAAAGGAGACAACCGTTTCCCCTTCTTTTTCCGGAACCACGATAAAGCAGGCACTCGGAAGCAGCTCCATCTCACAGCTTACAGTTCCGTCATTTTTCTGAATCGGCCAGCCTTTCGCCGAGAGGAACTTTCGGATCTGATACTCTCCCTCGATTTCCATGGATCCTTTTTCCCCCTCGATAAGGACGGTTTCTGCCGCACCTCCCTCTGACCGCCGCCGCACCTCAATCCCCGTGATCTCCCCGATTTTCTGATCCGCTGCCCGTTCTGACAGCACATCCGCCGGAATCGTCACCTGCCAGCGGTACCAGCCGTCCTCCACTTCCAGACTTGTGCTGTCCCTTTTGGTGATAAACGATGCAAACGCCTCCTCCGTCTCCGGTTCCTGCTTCTCCCCGCCTACCGTCACGCTCTTCAGATATTCTGCCGTCTCCGCCGTATTCCACACTTCATCCGTACTCGTCTTCCCGCAGGAGGTTGAGAAAAAATACGCCTGAATTGGTTCCCCGCCGCAGGTGATGATTTTTCCTTCTGTCTCCGCCACCGCAGCGTCTGTCTCCGGCTGCGCTTCCATATTGTGGTAGACCTGGCTTTCCACGCTGTCGTCTACATCCGCGTGGTAGTTCTCCCACGTTTTTTCACGAATCCTGGCACACGCATACGTTCTCGCACAGACCGCCTGTGCTTTTAATGCCTCCTTTTCATAGGAGGACGGCATCTCACTCGGCACGACATACCGAAGATACATTTCCAGATCAAGTTCATTTACAACGAGAAGTCCCTCTTCGCTTTTATAGATGACAAAACTTCCCGGATAAACCGTCTCGTCCTCCGGCTTTCCCGTAAGGGAAACCGCCGTTCCCGCCGTCTCATCGGCCGGCACCACATGCACAACTTCCCCGCATTCCTGTTCCGTCACACAGATCGTCTCCTGCGGGGAAGCTATGTATGCGCCGTCGTTCATGGAAAGGCTTGCGTTTCCACGCAGGGACACCTGTTTCTGTGCGTATCCCAGCTTTCCGCAGTCTGTCAGAAGGACACGGATCTGCACCGGTCCGGCTGCCGTTGTTTCTTTTTGTTCTTCCTTTTTACTGTTCAGAAAAGCCGCGTTTTCCTGTTCCATGTTCTGTATCGTCTCCTCCTGCTTTTTGCCTTCCATCGTCTCCGTCCTGCTTTCTGCTGTCGCTGTCTCTTCCGGCGCATCCAGACGGCGCTTCACAACAAACAATAACAGCAGCAGGAGAATCCCCACTCCTAACAGTATCAGTTCCAATTTATCATTTTTTCTCTTCATATCTCATTCTATGCACACGGCTTTTTGTCTGATTCCTTTTCTTTTTGCGATTTTTCCTTGACAAATACCGCCCTATGGTATATAGTATGGTTGTGTATAAATTTCATATCAACATCCAGAGTGCATCAAAAGAAGATCCGTCTTTTGGTGAGAGAGGGAATTCAGGTGAGATTCCTGGGCGATCCGGTCACTGTAATCAGGGAGTGAAGCATAACAAATCCATTGTATGTCCGCAACATATGAGAAGGAATGTGGAACGATGATCTGTAAGTCAGGAAACCTGCTCTGTATGCATAGGGTTGATGCTTCCGATGAAAGCTTCCATTCAAAGACTATTATGGGATATGGAATGTCTGAAAATTTTCGATTAGATTTTTAGAAACCTTCGAGCGAGATTTATGCATTGCATTAAACGGCCGGGTAAACCGTTTCAGATTCTGGTTTCGCCTGTTCTTAGTCAGGCGCCATCCTCCGCTTAAAGGTGTCTGCTATTCCGCTTGCAGGTTGATTCAGATGGCGAAGCGGTTACCCACCTCTGAAAAGAATATGACATAACTGGTAAGATTCTGTTGGATTTGAAAACAGGGTCTTTTCTTTTTCTGTTTTTTATGTCTCATAGTGCCTCTCTTTCCGGGGACCATACCCCTGTAATTTCATAGCAGTCCTCATCATCTTCTTCACCCAATCCGAACAGACGCATCTGTCTTGGCTGTGACCGTTCCATTTCTTTCGGATCATAATTGGTAATAATCACTTCCGGAAACTCACAGCCGCCTTCATATCTTTGGGCGAGATTGTTCAGCCGGGTAACGGCAGTGATATAATATCCGTCATACAATTCGCGGATAAAATCACAGTCGTTATAGCTTACCATCCACTTCCCGCGGCAGGCTTTCAGCGTATCCCGAAGCCTCATATGATCCTCCTTTCGGAACACCACCTCATAATGGCCTTCGGTTTCATAGTAAGGCGGATCGCAATAAAAAAAGGCGTTGTCACGGTCATACTGCCGTATCAACGCCTCAAAGTCCTTATTCTCGATTACGGTTTCAGAAAGCCTGTGAGATGCCTGCCAGATTGCGTCAAAGCATTTCCGCACATCGAATGGCTGGCATCCGAAAGAGGTACAGCCGCTGCCGTAGCTGTATCGGATCAGTTTGAAAAAAGCCGCCGCCCGTTTGACATCCGTCATCTGTGCATTTTCCAAAAGGATCGCGCGGATTTCCTCATAATCAGGCGGGGAGAGGTTCTGCTCGGCAAGAGTCAGTTCCTCCTGCAAAAATGTGGTGTCCGGCTCCTGCTTTTCCAAGAATGTGCGGATCATGGAAAACTCATCCCGGCTGTTGATCGGTAAAAATCCCAGTTCCAGCAAAAAAGCACATGTCCTGTTCTTGACACAGTAAAAAAGATTTGCCAGATTGGAATTGTAGTCGTTATAAACCTCCAGCTTCCGCTTCAGATTCGGCGGTTTTCCAAACAATACCCATCCACCGCCGCCAAATACTTCAATGTACCGGTCAAACTGAACGGGGAACATCGTGTAAATCAGTTTCCGCAGGGCCTTCTTTCCGCCTACCCATGCAATAAAACTGTTCATGCCGCATCACCTCCTTCCGGCGGCAGGCTATTCATGGCTGCATGGTCATTTCTCCGCCTGATGGCTGTGGTTCTAATCGTGCCTCCAATTGTTCAGCTGTTTCTTTCTGGAACTCCGAAAGGCTCATGTCCTCTCCAAGATATCCCCAGTCCTCCGGATAATAGCTTCCTGATTCATCCATCGGAAACGGTTCTTTGCTTAGTATCGTTCCCCAATGATTCACCAATACAAACGGTTTCACTTCCGCCATGTTACCGTCAAGGTCATCGGAATCCCTGACATCATAGCAAAAAATTCCTTCCGGAACCGTATCCCGGTCAAGCCGCATATTGGTAAACAGCACAACGTTATGATCAATCTCCGCCAGTTCATACTTCTGTGTGTTGGCATCCAATCCCTTCATTTACATTCCTCCCATCTGCATGGATTCTGTCTGACTGTATTTTGATACGAACGGGTTCTCGTTGCGTAAGATCATACCGTATGCGGTCTGGACATGTCCGGCTTGCTGCATCTGCCGCTCACCATATCCCATAAAATCGAACATGGCAAAAGCCGGATCGTTTGGATCGATTCCGGCTTCTCTGAAAATATATTCCGCATATGCCGCAGGGGAGTACATCTTGGGATCAAAATCATAACAGTCAAGGTTTTCTGCAACATCCAATGCAAAATCAATTTCATTGCGGATTTCCAACTCCAATGCCGCCTTGAATTTTGCCAGAGTCCTTTGATCCGGAAACGCCTGTATTTTCTGTGCCAGAGTATTGAGCTTTTCCACATCTTCGTCACCGGCAAGGGGATAGGGAAAAGCGGTGCTGATACTGCCCGCTATCAGGCAGTTATCAAAAGAGTGTTCGCCCAGCTGTTTCAGCACACTCTGCATTTCCTGCTCTGTTGCAGGCAGTTCCAGCCATACACCGACTTCATCCGGCTTATCAAGACTGCTCAACAGAACAGATATCACGCCTTTTGGCATATCAGGAATATCCGGCAAATGAATTCCGTCATACCATTCCTGATGCGGCATACTGTTTGGGAATATATATCCGGCTTCTGTATAAGTTCCCATATCCGAACGCCGCATTTCCTGCCCGACTTTTTCTTCATCCAATAAATCCCCAAGTACAGAGAAGAGATGCTGAACTGTTTGATAGCTTGCAGGAAAGTTAAGCCATGCTCCTGCATCTGTTTGTGGAGTCCTTAAATATACATTCAGCATCGTTTACTCCTTTCCGCACTCAATACGCCGCATCCATAACGGCGAATCAAAAATGCTGTGATAATCAGTTCAAATGTCATATCACCAACCAATTCCGGATCAACCAGTTCAGACAGACTGATGTGTTTGGTTCCCTGATATAAATCCTTTGCAGTATGGAACAGCACATACCCGTTTAAATCCACGCCGTGAATGTGAATCTTTTGAAAATGGATGATATCCGGTTCGATTGCGGATATTGCTTTTCCCCACAGGAATCGGTCTGCAGACAAAAGATATAATGCGGCACACATGGCATCTTCTTCTGCTGTCCGGATATGACGCTCCCATAAAGGTTCAAACCGTTCTCTGTGACCGGCAAGGAAAAAGCAGGGATGCGACTGCGCTGACAGCCGGGCCACACGGTTCACAAACGGGCTGACGCTTACCTCTGCTGTCAACTTTTCCAACAGTTCTTCGAATGGCACACAGCCTGCCACAAGCCGTTCACGCAGGCAGATACAGCCATCCGCTTTTTCGCATTTTCTTTTTCTGCTTTTATAGGCACATAGGCGACAGTCACAGTCCTTTGCGCTGTACCTAAAATGACTTACCGCCATTCCGGTTCCTCTGGAATGGAAGCCCGGAATGCGTTGCATTTCCTGCTCCGTTCCTGCATAGGGGGTGTCACTCATAAATCTTGCGGTCATATCTTCTCACTCCTTACTCTCAAAATTTCTATTGAAAGGTCATTCCGCCTCTTTCCTGCGTCGGTGTTTCCGATTGTTCCAAGGCTGCAACCGCTTCTTCCTTTGAATGGAATAATCTTTGCGGAGAGGCTCGATGAAAAAGCCCGGTATGGCTGCGTACCCCGAAGTATCTTCCGTCATAGCTCTCCACGGTATATTCACAGGTGCTTTTCTTGGCTTTATTGATGATCATCACGCAGGTATCACCTTTGTTCCATCCATATGGAAAATCGTAAACCTGCTCTTGCTGTCTTGTTTTCATAATTCTCTGCCATCCTTTCTTCTTACCAAAAATGCGCAATAAAAAAGACCGGTCATCCTGAGTTTCCTACTGACCGATCCTGTTGTTTGCTGTTTTAAGAAAACTCCATTTTCATGCCTTCTTCCGGCTCTGAGGATGTGATATTCACATAATCGGCAATAACCATCAACGCTTCCTCATAGCTGTGACATTCTCCGCCTGTGATTCTCTGCCGCATTTTTTCCGCCTGCTCATACATTCCATTCTCTTTCAGAGTTCGGGATGCGATTCCCATCAGATTAAAAATATTTCCATCTTCACCAATGAGCGGACAATCCGGTTTTGCCTGCTGCCTCTTTGAAAAACCGCCCAGTTTGTTTTCCACATAATCGGAGAGCCAGGTTCCTCCAAACTGCTCACGGGTTTGGATTCTCCAAATGGCAAGTTTACCGATATCCAGTTTGTGTTTCCCAAAGGCAAAGAGCAGATTGGTAAGCCCTTCATACTGAAAGACTGCAACATCATCCAGCGGCTTTCCATCTAAAAGAATTCCCTGTTCCCGAAGAATTCCATTGATTCCATCTATCCATTCCTGAAGGTCACCGCCACACCCCTGAAGGATCAGTCCCTCTTGATGACTCATATTCTTAAGTTCTTCGGTTGTGATTTTTTTCATATTGACTCCTTTCTTCCTGTACGATTCTTTGAATATGAACACAAAAAAGACCGGTTTCATTCGCTGCGCAGAAAACGAATATCACCGGTCATTCTTCTGTTTTGCTTGTAAAAACGGGCATATATAAAAAAGAGGACCGGCGCTTTTTTCATCTGCCAATCCTCTGAATTTTCTGTTTTCATCTGTCCAAAACCCGATGTCATCTGTGAAACAGGCAAAAAATAAGGGGCAAAAACGCTCGTTTTTCGCCCCATTTTTTGCTGATTTTTTCTCAGAAAACCACAACATCTTGTGGTTGATAGGTGTTATTTCTTGTCACTACCACAATACGTCATCAGAATCACTGTCTCCACATGTGTCGTCCCCGGGAACATGTCGACACAGCATACTCTTGTGACCTCATAACCTTTTGCCTGCAGCACAACGAGATCTCTCGCAAGGCTCGTTGGTTTGCAGGAAATATAGATCATTTTTTCGCATCCATAATGATCGATGATCTTTGGAAGCGCCTTCGGATGGATTCCGTCTCTCGGCGGGTCCAAAACGATGAGATCCGGGCGTTCCTCTAAGGTATCTAATACTTTTAAAACATCCCCTGCGATGAAGTCACAGTTTGTCAGTCCATTCTGCGCCGCGTTCACCTTCGCCGCCTCAACAGCTTCCTCAATGATCTCCACGCCGGTCACATGTTCTGCCGCCGGAGCCAGGATCTGGGCAATGGTACCGGTTCCGCTGTAGAGATCGAAGACCTTTCTTCCGTCTGTCTCACCGATGTATTCGCGGGCCGTCTCATAGAGCACCTCCGCACCGAGAGAGTTGGTCTGGAAAAAGGAGAATGGAGTGATCTTAAATTTTAATCCGAGAAGCTCTTCCATAAAGAAGTCCTGTCCATAAAGGATCACCGTGCGGTCATTCTGTACCACATCCGCGAGGCTGTCGTTTTCTGTGTGGAGGATTCCGGCAAAAGAACCTTCCAAATCCAATTCCAGAAGTTTTTCTTTCCAGCCCTCAAGCAACGCTTCCTCATTCTGTTCACTCTTCCAGGTTCCCTCCGTCTGGGTGGAGGTCACAAGATCCACAAGGATCTCCCCGGTCTTCACACCGCGGCGGACAAGAAGATGTCTCAGATAACCGACATGCGCCATTTTTTTATAGAAGACTGCTCCGTGCTCCGTAAAATAATCCAACGTCGCTCTTAAGATCTTACAGCAGTCCGGGTGCACCAGCACACACCGGTCCACGGTCACGATATCATAAAAGCTGCCGCGTTTATGCATTCCCAGAGTCATGGGACCGTCCTTAAACTCATCTCCGAAGGAAAATTCCATTTTGTTGCGGTACGCCTTTGTCAACGGACTACCTTTGATCCCCTCAAAATTGTAGCCGGCCGGAAGAACCGGATCTAAAAGAGCCCGGACCTGCTGCTCCTTGATCTTTAACTGTTCCTCATAAGGAACCGTCTGGTACGTACATCCGCCGCAGTCCGCACGATGAGGACATGCACCCTCTGTGTTTTCGTATGCTGCGGGAGTCACGACCTTAAGGAGTCTTCCCTCGCATCTTCCTTTGCGCTGCTTGGAGATCGCGATCTCGACGGTCTGCCCCGGGAGCGCGTTCTTTACAACTACCTTTTCCTCTCCGATATGGAGGATTCCTTTATTTGGAAAATCCATCTTTTCCACTGTACCGGTGTAGATCTCACCTTTTTTCATATAATTTTTGTACTCCTTTTTCTGCCGGGAATCGGATTTTTCCGTTTCTGATCGCACAGCGCGTAAACGATGCCTCGTTCCCTGATATGTTTTTATGCACAGAAAAAGGCCACAGCCTCGTTCTCATTGTGTTTGTAAGCATTTCGGCTTAAGCTTCTTTCTCGTCATCCTTCTCGACAGCTTTTTCCGTTTTTTTCGGAGTTTCCTCCTCTTCCTCGAAAAAGTCATCGTCGAAATCATCGTCGAAATCGTCTTCAAAATCTTCCAGATAATCCGGTGTAAAGAAGCGATATACTGCGTATGCGATTCCGGCTACAGCAGCAACAGCGCCGATGATAGCAAGCACCCAGAGGATACAATTCTTTTTCTTATCCTCTTCTTCTTTTTTATGAAGCAGTTCATTCAGCTTGCTGAGTGCGTCTTTACTCATCGTATCGAATTTGTTCATCCTCACACATCCTTTCTGTTTCACAGCCGCCCCGGACAAGAATGATCCGCACGGACAGATACTTTGTAATAGTATATCATGATTTTATGGTTTTTACTATCCCTAAATTTTCATAGTTTTAGACACCATTTTTTTATACCGCAGTATATGGAGTTCTACAAATAAACATGATAAAATAAAACTGCTGTCGCACCTCCAGCAGAAAGGAGGCGGTATTTATAGATTACATAAACACTTTCCTTGTCTCTGTCGCGGCAAGCATAGTTGGCTACTATGTTTGCAAATGGCTGGATAGGGACAACCGACAGTAACAGCCTAAACGGTTTGGCTCACCGCAAAGAGCAAGAAAACCCCCGGAGTGGCACCTCCGGGGGTTTTCGCGTACTCATAGACATATAAGCACTTTCCTTAGCTGTTTTTAATTATATGCGATTATTTAGGAAAAATCAATACCAAACTTTTTCAATCACGTTTTGACTTTCCTTTACTTTACAGTTTCTTCAACTTCGCAAAGGAAGCAAACATCTTCCTTGTCCCGATCGCCGCATTATCAAAATCGACTGTGACCTCAAAATCTTTTCCGCCGTCCGCGATGGATTTCACGGTTCCGTCACCAAAACGCATGTGATGGACGCGGTCACCTTCGGAGAAATCCAAAGACTTCGGTTTTTCTACGGTAAACGCCTTTCCGAAGGTCGGCGTGTTCTTCGGCGCCGCAGAAGTCCCGGAGGCATATGGATTCTTATAGGCATCGGATTTCTGTCCAAAAAGACTCACCCCCGCCGGGCGGTTCTGGAATCTTCCGGTGTGACCGTCAGCCGCTTTTCCGTCCGCGCCGGAAGCCTTCGCCCACGGAAGTCCTGCTTCCTCCGGAAGATTCCTGTATGCGTCCGCCATTTTCTTCCATCCGGTCTTTGAATCATCCCGATCCGGACGTTCCAGGCACACATCCGGGATCTCGTCAATAAACCGGCTCGTTCTCGCGTACTGCATCTCGCCCTTCACCATACGGCTCTTTGCGGCGGTCAGCGTCAGCCGCTTCTCCGCCCTCGTGATTCCCACATAGCAGAGACGGCGCTCTTCCTCCAGTGCCTCCGGTCCCTCCATCAGAGACATCATACTCGGGAAAAGTCCATCTTCCATTCCCGCAAGATACACATACGGGAACTCCAGACCTTTCGCGGAATGCAGTGTCATAAGGATAATTCTATCCTCTGACTCATCCATACTGTCGATATCCGCAACCAGGGCAACTTCCTCCAGGAACGCGGAAAGACTCGGTTCCTCGGCGCTCTCCCAGTAGGAGACTGCCTTGTTGATCAATTCCTCAATATTTTCCATTCTGGACTCGGCTTCCACCTCGCCCTCTTCCTTCAGCTCATCACGATATCCTGTCTTATCAAGGATCGCCTCAATCACATCCTTGATCGGAGTCTCTTCCTTTAACATCTTCCGGAACTCGCTGATCTGGTCTGTAAATACTCCGATCTTTAACGCCGCTTTTCCGATTCCCGGAACAGCCTGCACCCTCTCCAGCGCCTCATAGAAACTCATATCGTTTTCCATCGCGAACATGTTCACCCGGGCGACACTCATAGCTCCGATTCCGCGCTTCGGAACATTGATGATCCTCTGCACAGCCAGGTCATCCCGCCCATTGGCGATCGTCTTTAAATAGCAGAGAACATCCTTGATCTCTTTTCTCTGGTAGAAGTTTACACCGCCCACGAGACGATACGGGAGATTGTACGCAACACATTTCTCCTCGAATATACGGGACTGGGCATTCGTCCGGTAAAGGATCGCGTAATCCTTCCATGGACCGCCCTTTTTTACGATATCCCGCACGATCCACTCCGCTTCCTCAAAGGAAGAGCTGAACTCCCGGAACACCGGCCGCTCGCCCACCTCATTCTCGGTCCAGAGCGTCTTATCCTTTCTTCCGGTATTGTTCCTGATCACTTCATTCGCCGAATCCAGGATCATCTTCGTAGAACGGTAGTTCTGCTCCAGCTTGATCACCTTCGCCCCCGGGAACGTCTCCTCAAAGCTTAAGATATTTCTGATATTCGCACCGCGGAACCGGTAGATCGACTGGTCATCGTCGCCCACCACGCAGATATTCCGGTATTTTGCCGCTAAGAGGCTCACAAGCCTAAACTGCACCGTATTTGTATCCTGATACTCATCCACCATAATATAGCGGAAACGGTCCTGATAATACTCTAAGACCTCCTGCTTTGACTGGAACAACTCCACGGTCTTTACGAGAAGGTCATCAAAATCCAGGGCATTGTTCTTTTTTAAGCGTTTCTGGTACTCCATATAGAGCTCCGCAATCCGTTTCAGTCTCGAATCACCCTCAGCCTTCGCGCTGAGCATAAATTCTTCCGGACTGATCATCTCGTTCTTTGCGGAGGAGATCACGCCGAGGACGCCCCGTTCTTTTAATACCTTCGTATTCACCTCAAGATCCTTGAAGATCTGTTTCATCAGGGTTTTTGTATCATCGGAATCATAGATGGAAAAATCCGTCGTGTAGCCGATATTCTCAATAAATCTCCTTAAGATCCGCACACAGAGGGAGTGGAAGGTGCTGACCCAGACACTATCCGCGCCGTATTCCACAAGGCTGTTGACGCGGTCCCGCATCTCTCCCGCCGCCTTGTTTGTAAAGGTGATCGCCAGAATATTCCAGGGCTTCACACCCTTTTCCTCTATTAAATAAGCAACCCGGTGTGTCAGCGCCCGTGTCTTTCCGGATCCTGCACCCGCCAGCACTAAGAGCGGACCTTCCGTAGTTAAGACAGCTTCCCGCTGCATCGGATTTAATGTATCGTAATTGTTCATTCTGTTCCCCTTTCACGTTTCCGGATACCGACAGTTCTGCTCGTATCTCCCACATACTGAAACCACCGGTATTCCGGCAACAGATACTACCATTCTACCACAGGAACACTCGTTCGTGCAATCTTTATTATATGAAAAGTATGTGGCTGTTCCTGTATGCAGATAGGAATTTTCTGAACTGATAATTCCGTAACAGTACAGTGGCAGCAGTAGATTTTGCCGATTTGGAATGCGAAATGGTAATGATATAAAAACGCCCCGGATCAGAGAGAACTGTCATCTCAGGATCCGGGACGTTTCTTTTGCAGGCCGGCAGCCAGCATTTACTGCCAGTCTCATTTTATTTTTTTAGAATTCCAGATATGCACCTTTCATCGGGCTTGCCGCATGCTCACTGAACATGCGGAGCACACCGCTCTTGTAGCGGAGCTCTCTCGGCTTCCAGTTTTTCTTTCTCTCAGCAAGGACTGCGTCGATCTCCTCCGGAGTCTTTCTCTCGCCCTTGATACCGATGATGTTTAACTTTCTTTCCATCACATCGATCTCGATGAGATCGCCTTCCTCAACGAGAGCGATCGGGCCGCCGTCTGCCGCCTCCGGACTGCAGTGTCCGATAACCGGACCTGTGGATGCACCGGAGAATCTTCCGTCTGTGATGAGGGCGATGGAACGGCCAAGCTCCTTGTCGCTGCTGATGGCCTCGGAGGTATAGAACATCTCCGGCATACCGCTTCCCTTCGGTCCCTCGTAACGGATGAAGACTGCGTCACCTTTCTGAACTTTATGTTTCAGGACAGCATCCAGACACTCTTCCTCGCTATCAAACGGTCTCGCCTTGAGAACTGCCTTGAACATCTCCTTCGGGCATGCGGTGTGCTTGATGACCGCACCTTCCGGAGCAAGGTTTCCGCGCAGAACTGCGATGCTGCCGTCGGTTCCGATGGCCTTGTCAGCCGGACGGATGATGTCCTGTCTTGTGATGGAGATTCCGTAGCGCTCGTTGAACTTCCGGAGCCATTTCTCGCAGCGCTCATAGAATCCGTTCTCTTTTAATTCCTTTAAGTTCTCACCGAGAGTCTTTCCGGTCACAGTCATGACATCAAGGTGAAGGTGGTCTTTGATCTCCTCCATGATCGCCGGAACGCCGCCTGCATAGTAGAAGCACTCTGCCGGCCACTTTCCTGCCGGGCGGATATCAAGAAGATACTTCGCGCCGCGATGGAGTCTGTCGAAGGTGTCACCTGTGATCTCGATTCCAAGCTCATGAGCGATCGCCGGAAGGTGGAGTAAGCAGTTTGTACTTCCGGAGATGGCTGCATGTACAAGGATCGCGTTTTCGAAGCTGTCCGTCGTCACGATATCACTCGGACGCATGTTGTCCATCTTTGCAAGCTTAACCGCCTGTTTTCCGGCCTCTCTCGCATAGTTTAAGAGATCCGGGCTTGTCGCAGGCATCAATGCACTTCCCGGAAGGGCAAGGCCAAGAGCCTCGGCCATGATCTGCATGGTGGATGCAGTTCCGATAAAGGAACAAGCGCCGCAGCTCGGACATGCGTTGTGTTTTGCCCAGTTTAAGCGTTTCTCATCGATCTCACCGCGCTCATACTGGGCGCTGTACATGCCAAGCTGTTCCAGGGTTAACATCTCCGGACCTGCATTCATGGTTCCGCCCGGAACAACAACAGCCGGAATATTCACGCGGAATAAACCCATGAGGTTTGCTGGCATTCCCTTATCACAGCTTGCGAGATATACGCCTGCATCGAAGGGAGTCGCGTTCGCGTGGATCTCAATCATGTTTGCGATCATCTCACGGCTTGCAAGGCTGTAGTTGATTCCATCGGTTCCCTGGCTCTCGCCATCGCAGATATCGGTGCAGAAATATTTCGCGCCGTGACCGCCTGCCTCAGCGATTCCTTTTTTTACTTCATCTACAAGGATATGGAGATGTCCGCTTCCCGGATGGCTGTCACCTGCCGTGCTTTCGATGATGACCTGCGGCATTGCAAGCTCTTCCGGCTTCCAGCCCGTTCCGATTCTTAACGGATCAAGCTCCGGTGCAAGTTTTCTCATTTCCTGACTCTTCAGACATTTCATGATATTTCCTTCTTTCTTTGTGGGGTGTTGCTCGTTACTGAGCGAATGATATATTTTATTGGAACTGTTTTTTCAATTTTGTTCTTTCTCTGCGTTTCGAATGCACCGCGGCTTTAAGCTGCGTATCTGCATCTTTCTACTACGCAAAGAATGAAATTACAAGTGCTACAAGGAATCCGGTCACGCCGACTAAGGTCTCCATGATGGTCCAGGTTTTCAGGGTCGTCTTCTCGTCGATTCCCACGAGGGATCTTACCAGCCAGAAACCGGAATCATTGAAGTGGGAGCATACGGTGGAACCGCCCGCTACTGCCGCTACGGTACATGCCAGATATAACGGGGACAGCTCGCTGATTCCCGGAAGCGCCGCAACAATACCTGCCGCCATGGTCATGGCAACCGTCGCGGAACCGACACTGATGCGGACAAGGACTGCGATGATAAATGCAAGGACAACGATCGGAAGATTCATGGATGCAACTGCATTTCCGATCACGTTTCCGAGGCCGGAGTACTGAAGCACATAGCGGAGCACGCCGCCGCAGGCGGTAACAAGAAGGATGAGGCCGGTCGGCTCTAAGGACTTTGTCATAACCTTCTCAAGCTCTTTCATCGTGTAGCCATGTTTTAAACCGAGACCGAACATGGCAGCCAGAGTCGCGAGCAACAGTGCTACGAACGGCTCACCTAAAAACTCAAAGACCGGAGCAACACCGGCTAATGCCGGAACAACGCCGCAGATGGAGTCCAGAATGATGAGCACTAACGGGATCAGGATGATCCCAACGATCAGCCAGAAGCTCGGAAGCTTGGACTCATCGATCTCTTCCTGATTTGCCACACTCTCCGGTACCGGAACATAAAACTTCTTACCACAGATGGATCCCCAGACCGGACCGGCTACGATCATCGCGAAAATTCCGCAGAAGATTCCGACTAAGATGACCCAGCCAAGATCTACATTTAACATCGTTGCTACGAGAACCGGACCCGGTGTCGGCGGAATGAACGCATGTCCGACCGCAAGTCCCGCAAGGAGCGGGATCACATAGTGAAGAGAGGAACGCTTTGTCTTCTTTGCAAGGGAGAATGCTAACGGGATCAGAATGATCAGTCCTGCATCGAAGAATACCGGCATCGCGATCACAAGGCCTGTGATTCCAAGCGCCCACGCGGCCTTCTCGTCACCGAATTTCTTTACCATCGTGACGGCGATCGTCTGTGCGCCGCCCGAGACCTCCAGGATAGCGCCGAACATGGATCCTAAGCCTACAAGCAGGGCGATTCCTTTTAACGTGTTTCCAATTCCATCATTGACCGCCGCGATAATATCTTTCGTCGGCATTCCCGCAAGAAGTCCGATGCTGATCGCTCCGATCAGGATCGCGATCATTGCCTGCACATTAAACTTGATGATCAGGACGAGCAGGATCACAAGACCGATCAGTGCTGCCAGGACAAGGCGGGTCGGGTTGAGTACAACTCCTTCAGACATAGTGGATTTACCTCCCAGTGTATTTGTTTTGGTTGTTCCGCGCAAAGATCCGTATCATACCCCGAACCGGACTGCTCTGCGCTTCATGGTTTCATTCCGGAAAAACAGTTCACGTTTTGACTTTCCTGTTTTCCGTTTTCATCAGACATGTCAAGCCGTTTAGCAAGTTTTTTGATGTATTTGTCTGATGTCTTATGTCTATGTGCTTAATCTACCATTTTTCTGTGGCATTTGCAATACTTGTCTGATGTATTTTGTCTTTTCTCTTTTTCGCACAAAAAAAGCAGGGGAAAATTGTGCATTATTTTTCCCTGCTCGCTGCATTCTTATTCCATTTGAATGGCTTCTGACATTTTACTCTCCTACTGCTCTTTCTCCTCTTTTGTCTCGCCCTGCGCCTTATAAGCCGTCCGGCGTCTCAAAAGCTCCTGCCTGTTATACGTCAGATGCATCACCATTGCACACCGCGCCCCTGTGGAATCATGATTTGCGATGGCTTCCGTGATGGCCCGGTGGGTCGTGATCGTCTCTGTCCGCAGTGAGCGCCTCGTCAGGTTCACAAAGGTATTGATTCCCGAATTGATGATCGGGATCAGGGACTCCATGACCTGATTCTTGCTGCACCGGGCGATCCAGGTGTGGAACTCGATGTCCTTCGGCATGTGATCCTTGTCCGCCAGATACAGTTCCTCCGTCTCCTTACACAGCCTCTTTAATGTCGCGATATCCTCGTCCGTCGCATAAACTGCCGCCTTAGCGGCGATCTCCGGCTCTAAGATCAGGCGGACGTCAAAGAGATCCAGCGCCAACTTAAACCTATCATGGAGCTTTGCGTTAAGCCTTAACGGATCATCCTCCGCAGGCGTCAGACTGCTGACATACGTTCCCGCTCCTCTCCGCACCTGCAGAACTCCTTTCGTCACCAGACCTTTTACCGCCTCGCGGATCGTGCTTCGTCCCACCTCAAACATCTCCGCAAGTTCAAACTCGTTCGGAAGCCGGTCTCCCACCTCCAACGGTTTCTCTTTTATATACTCTAAGATCCGGTCCTCGATCTGGCTGCCCAGAAGTTTCCGGTCATCTTTTTTCTTCGTCTCCATAGTTTCCCCCATGTTCTGTTACAAGTTGTCTGATGTCTTCATTATACGGAAGATCGCATATGCTGGCAAGCTGATTTTTCCAAATGACCGCAAATACTAAAAAAATCCCGCACACAGTCCGGATATTATCCGGAATCTGTATGCGGGATCAAAATCATCAGATGAAATGCGCTTTACAGCTCATCCTTCACATATCCGGCCACATTATAGGCATGGTCGGAGATACGTTCCAGATTGCTTAAGATGTCTAAGAACACAACGCCGGCGGACGGGTTGCACTCGTTCTTGGAAAGACGCTCGATGTGCTTGTCGCGCATCTCCTCCTCGAGAGTATCCACACGGTCTTCCAGCTTGCTGACCTGACGGATATCCTCCATTCCGCCATCCTGACGGGCAGCGACTGCATGGTCCACAGCTCCGATGGCCGCGCTCGAAATCTCTTTGAGGTCCTCGATCCCGGTCTCTGAGAAAGCGAGTCCATGTTCCTTCAGGTACTGTGCCGCCTCCGCGAGGTTTTCCGCATGGTCGCCCACACGTTCTAAATCGCTGATGCTATAGAAGAGGTTGCTGACCTGAACTTTCTGCTTCTCATTTAAGGACAGGTTGTTGACCTTAATGAGATATTCGGTAAGCTTCTTATTTAAAATATCGATCTCTGTCTCGTTCTTAAAAACCTCATCCAGACATTCATATTTGTTTTCCAGAAGGACGCTTGTTGCAAGCTTTAAGTTTGCAAGGGCCATATTACCCATATGAACGACTTCAATCACACCGACTTCAAGGGCAAAGGTCGGGGATTTGAAGATACGTTCGTCGAGAACCGGAAGCTCGTCCTCCTTTGTTTCCTTCTTCGCCTCTTCCTCGCCTGTCTCACGGACGATCAGACCGGAGAACGCAACGAGCTGTTTCGCGAACGGGAATAAGAGCAGGGTGTTCGTCACGTTAAAGAATGTATGGAACACCGAGATCTGGAAGGAATTGATGCTGCTCTGGGCAATATCCGGGCGCATCATGGAAATGATATACATACCGATTCCGAATACGATCGCACCGAAGCTGTTGAAGGTCAGGTGGATCACAGACGCACGCTTCGCGTTGCGGCTTGTACCGGCACTGGATAAAAGCGCAGTCAGACAGGATCCGATATTCTGTCCAAGTGTAATATAAATCGCGGCATTTGCGGATACCACTCCACTCATCGCCAGAGTCTGTAAGATACCGACCGAGGCTGTGGAACTCTGGATGATCGCAGTTACAAGGGCACCTACAAGAATACC
>OGEK01000012.1_pt1 | contig 194989 bp, 153 predicted proteins | sample 1570641 | NCBI WGS metagenome assembly OGEK01 (sample SAMEA2582136, study PRJEB24529) | metagenome | biome: Human gut stool | place: China | collected 2011
TTCTTTTACAGAGTTTATCAATCATGATGATATGATCATTTGATGTGATTTCTAATACTTTTTCTATTTAATTTTTCCTACTATTATATAGACAATTTTTTAATCTTTTTCTTTTTAATTTTTAAAAAGGTAAAAAAAATTACGAAACGAACACGTTTCGTAATCAATCTTTTTTCATTTTTTTCATCATTTGAGGAATTTGGTCAATTACTTTTGAAGCAACAACCGTATAATTTTCTTTATAGACTTCATCACCACATAAACCATGTAAATACGTTCCTAAAATAGCCGCATCTTTTGGCAAATAACCTTGTCCTAAAAAGCTACTAATAATTCCAGCAAGTGTATCCCCCATACCTGCAGATGACATTCCTTTATTTCCTGACATAATACGATATGTTTCATTTCCATCACTAATAAGAGTATGTGGACCTTTTAAAACTAAGGTAACATGATATTTTTTTGCAAATGCATTCGCTTGATCCACTAGTTCACTTGTTTGGTTAAAATTCACAAATCTTTTAAATTCTCCATGATGTGGTGTTAAAATCCAAGAGGAATGATGATTTTCTAATAATTCTGGATGTTTTGCAAGAATGGTCAAGGCATCACCATCAATCACAACTGGAACTTGTGTATGACTTAAAAGTTCACAGACAAAGCGTTCACTATCATCATTTAAACCTAGTCCACTTCCTATAAGAATTGCCTCTTTTCCTTGTAATAAATGTTCATCAAAATACTGTCTTTGACACGATGTCGCCTCAGGACAAAACAAACTTAATGCATCAATTACTTTTTCATTAGACCAAACCGTAACTAATCCACTTCCTGTATAAACAGCTGCTTTAGCTGCTAAAAGTGCAGCTCCTCGATAATGATAGCACCCTGTTACATGCATAATTCTTCCATAAGTTCCTTTGTGTCCATCATAGAAACGTTCTTTTATATGATATTTGGCCCATTTAAAATCAACTGGTTGTGAAAATAGCATTTCTTCATGAAAAGATTTAGCGTCTAATAATTCTAAAATGACTTTCCCTGTATACATTTCACTCTCTGGATTTAAAAAAGCAAGCTTATAAGCTGTTAACGTTATTGTTTGATACGCACAAATACAGCTATTATAAGGTTTTCCTGTATCAGGATTTAAACCTGTAGGAATATCTATCGCAATAACATCTACCTCTATATTATTTATAAGATCAACAACATATTTAACAATTCCTCTTAAATCACTATTAAGTCCAAAGCCAAATAATGCATCAACTACCACATCAAAATGTGGAACACTTTTTTGAAATTCTTCAAGTGTTTCTTCACTTACAAATAAACACTCTATCGATAAAGATTGTGCTTGATCAAGATAATATCTATTTGCTTGGCTGAGTTTTTCTTCTTTTCCCGTTAAGCAAAGTAATACCTCTTTACCTTCTTGGTGTAATTTAATTCCTAATGAAATCCCATCAGCACCATTATTCCCTGGCCCACAAACAATCATAATATGTTGATACTTATCAAAATGTTTCAATAAACAATCACTGGCTTTATCTACTAATTGCTCAATTGAATAGCCATAATCCAACAATGCTTGATCATATCTTTTTAATTGACTACTTGTTGCAATATACAAAAAAATCACCCTCTTTAGGTATATTATATCGTTTTTAAAGGCAAAAAAAAAGGTTTCAAATCGAAACCTTTATTGATATCTAAGTCCACATGTAAATTTACCTACACCAGAAGAAACTTTAACAACATCTCCTGTATGTGGTGCATGAACATATTGTCCATTTCCAATATAAATTCCTACATGTCCTGAACGCCATAAAATATCTCCAACTTCAAGTTCAGATAAACTTACTACTTTTTTAGCAGCAGCTTTTTGTTCTGATGAAGTTCTTGGAATATAAATACCATTTTGTCTATATACCCATTGTGTAAATCCTGAACAATCGAATGAATTAGGGCCTGTTGATCCCCATACATATGGACATCCTTTTTTAGAAAGACCTGTATTAACAATTCTTTCTCCAGAGAATGTTACTTCCACTTGTAATTGTACTTCTGATTTATTACCTGCTGAATCCACACCTGTATATGTGACTGTCTTTACTCCTGTTGTAGAAGTATCAATTGTATTGAATGAAATCTTATCTTTCATATCACCATCTAAGTTATCTACGGCAGATGTAATATATGATTTTAAATCAACATTGCTTCCTTTATCAACAGATACTTTATTTGTTGATAAAACGATATTTGGTCCAGTAATATCTTTAACAGTAGCATTCAATGTTACTTTTGATGAATTACCAGCGCCATCAGTAACAATAATTGTCATTTCTTTTTGTTGATTTAATTGTTTAGTATCAATTGTTCCTTCTACTTTAGGTTCAATATTTGTATCTAAGTTATCACTAATTGATACATAGTCTTGCCATTTAAATTCACTACCATAATCTACTGTAATATCACTTCCTGATTTTAAAGTAATTTCTGGAGCTTGCATATCAGCAATAAAGAACTTAAACGCTTCTTCAGTTGTATTACCACTATTATCACTTACTGAAACATTAATTGTTTGTGTTCCTTGTTTTGAAGTATCTAATTGTTTATCACTTTCGATAAATGGTGTCACATCTCCATCTACATTATCCACTGCTTTAATATATGAAGATAAATCTTGACTACCATAAACTGGTACTTCAATATAATATCCATCATTTGCACCTAACGTTTTTAATTTTGGTGCTTCTTCGTCAACAACATCTACTTGAATTGTTTTAACATCAGTATTATTAAACTGATCTGTTGCACGCACTTCAACTTGATATGTTCCTAATTGTTTAACATCTAAGGAATCATCATCAGCTTCTACTAACAGCTCACTTCTACTATCATGATTATCAACAACATCAACTGCATCCGTATCAAACTTTTCACCGTAAGGAATTTGAATATGACTTGATACAATCTCAGGATTTTCATGATCCACACCAGCATAACCTACTAACATAAATGCAGCTACCCCAGCGATTGGAATAAACATTGCTTTTCTGTTTTTAATTTTCTCATCAAACAATGTTTTGAGCTTGGTCTGTATGTCTGTTTTCATAATGTTCTCCTTTTGAATTTTTTAACCGTTTATTATTATAACACATTTTATTTAAAAATGCAAATTTGTAGAATTTATCAATCTTTTTTCAATTTTATTATACCCAAACAATCAATAATTAATTTCATTCATTATTAAAAATATATTCTTTTAAAGTACAAAAAAAGCCGTGATTTTTCCACGACTTTTTAATATTAAGGTCTAATTGCACATGTAAAGCTACTTACACCAGATGAAACTTTTACAACATCTCCAGTTTGTGGAGCATGAATGTATTGGTTACCACCAATATAAATTGCTACATGTCCTGGTCTCCATAAGATATCCCCAGGTTGTGCACTCGAAATACTGATTACAGTACCAGATGATTTCATCGCACTTGATGAATGTGGTAAAGATTTACCAGCTTTAGCATAACACCATTTTACTAGACCAGAGCAGTCAAATGTATTTGGTCCTTCAGCACCCCATACGTAAGGGCACCCAAGTCTTGAATAGGCAGCACCTACAACTGATGTTCCGTAATAATTTGGTCTAGAAGTAGTACCAGTAGCTGCAGAACCTTTCTTAGAAGAAGTACGTACCGCATTAACTTTTACAGTTAATGACGCACTACCTTGATTTCCAGCAGCATCACTTACTGTATAAGTAGCTGTATAAGAACCAGCTTTTGAAGTACTTACAGAAGGAATTGATACTTTTCCTTTTACATCTCCATCTTTATTATCAGTTGCACTTGATAAGTAGTTAGATAAATCTAAACTTGCTCCTACGTTTACAGAAACTTCTGATTTTGATAAAGAAATTTTTGGTGCTTCTGTATCTTTTACAGCAACATTCAATTGAGCAGAAGATTCATTACCAGACGAATCAGTTGCTTTAATTGTTAAAGTTTGTACACCATCTTCTTTATGGTTATCAATGCTTCCTTCTACTTGAGGTTGAATGACACCATCAAAGTTATCTGTAACATCTACATAATCAGATAAGTTAAAATCTGACCCATAATTTAATGTAACATCTGCACCATTTTTCAATGTAACTACTGGTGCATCATCATCAGTCACAGCAAAATCAATTGTTTTTTCTGTTTCATTTCCTGAAACATCTGTGGCTTTTAATGTAATTGTTTGTGTCCCTAATTTAGAAGTATCTAAAGTTTTATCTGCTTCAATAAATGGTGTTACATCACCATCTACATTATCAGATGCTTTTACATAACTTGATAAATCACTACTTCCATTAACAGGAACTTCAACTACATAACCTTCATTTGAACCTAAAGTTTCAAATTTTGGACCTTCTTGATCCACTACTTTTACTGTAACTTCTTTTGTTGTTTCATTATTAAATGAATCAGTAGCTGTTACAGTAACCTTATAATCCCCTAATTGTTCAACATTTAATGATGCCAGATCAGCACTTACTTGAATGTCATCTTTGCTATCACGATTGTCAGTTACATCTACAGTATCAACATCAAATTTTTCTCCATAAGGAACCTCAATTTGATCAGATGTGATTTCTGGTGCTTTTGTATCAGCAGCAGCGTATCCTACTAACATAAATGTTGCAACACCTGTAATAGGTATAAACATCGCTTTTCTATTGACAATTTTTTCTTGGAAAAACTGAGTTAACTTCTCTTTGACTTTGTTTTCATCTACATATTGACTAACTCTTTCCTTAATATTTCTCTCCATTCGTCTCCTCCTTTCAACAAATACAAACGTATTATAACGTAAAATCAACTAAAAATCCACCCTTTGTCCTGTCTATACAAGTAGTAAATCCCTTGAATGTCAACCATAGCAATGGATTTAGAAGATTCAGTTTTTTTTAATTTTTTTTGAAAAAATCCTTAATTTTACGTAATCCTAAATAATATTTATGATTACTCTATGCTTTTCAAAGACTCAACCATGTCTATTTTTTTAAGAACTCTTCGCATATAAAGATTAATCAAGAATGTAAATGCCATTGTTAAAATAATAGCAATCATATAGCATCTGATATTAACTGTTCTAATAAACATCGCCATATCTACTTCAACCGTTCTAATCAAATAAGCATGAATAATCTTACCAAGACCAAGTCCAACAATCGAACCAATAAAGGCTAGAATAATGTTTTCTCTAAAGACATAATCATAGACTTCTTTTGGATAGAAACCTAAAACCTTAATCGTTGCAATTTCACTTTTTCTTTCTTGAATATTAATATTTGTTAGATTATATAAAACAATAAACGCAAGTGCACCTGCACAAACAATTAAAATAAAGACAACACTATCTAAACTTTCCATTTGACTATAGAATCCTTCTGAAATACCACTGACATATTGAATAGAAGTAATATTTTCATGATGATCACAATAATTTGTAAGTTTCTTTTCACTTGCTTTTTTATTTAATTTAAAATATTGGCTATTATAATGAACTTCATCTTTGGTTAAGTTTTCATAGTATTTTGGAGACATATAAATATAATGTCTAAAATAAAGCTTATAAATACCTGCAATTTTTACTTTATAATCTTTATTATCTAATGATAATGTAAGTTGATCACCAACTTTTAAATCTAATATTTCAGCAAGTTTTGCATTGATGTAAACACCATCATCTTTAAGATTTAAAGTCTTGCTTGTTTGATAATCACTCATATGAATATATTGATCAAAATCTTTTGTTTCACTTGGAATTTCAACTGTTACCATTTGTTGATCAATCGTGATCGTTTTATTGTAAATACCCATTGTTGATTTCACTTGAGATTGCCCTTTAAAATCATCTTGTGCTTGTTTTTTTGTCGTTGCTGTTAAATCATCTTTATAATTTACAACACCATCATAAATCCACATATTGCCATATTGTTCGCTTGCTAGTGGAGAAACGGAATACTTGATTCCAAAACCAACAACGATCAGTGCTGTACAACCTGCTATTCCAATAACAGACATAAAGAATCTCTTTTTATATCTAAAGATATTTCTCATTGTTACCTTTTGATTAAATGATAATCTCTTCCAAATAAAAGTAATTCTTTCAAGTAATATCCTTTTCCCTAGCTTAGGCGCTTTCGGTCTTAAAATTTGCGCTGGAACAGCTTGTAATTCTTTATAACAAACCATAAAAGTGACAAATAAAATAATCACGACTGAAATAATATATGTTTGTATACATGTTGCTAGTTCAAAAATAATACGTGTTGGTGCTCCTATATCAAACATCATAATACGATATAAATAGTAAATAATACTTGGAAAGAAATATGTTCCAAAAACAATTCCAATACTACTAGCAAAGAATGTTGCTAGAAAAGCATAGATCAAATATTGCATAATCACATCTTTTTTCTTATAGCCCAACGCTCTTAATGTTCCATTTTGTACTCTTAGTTCTTCAACCATTCTTGTCATTGTTGTCATTGAAACAAGAGCTGCTACTAAGAAAAAGAGCACTGGGAACAGAATTGATAAAGCTGAGATTGAATCACAGTTACCACTATAACTTAAGATTGCTGCGCTTTCATTTTTAGTTAAGGTAATGATCTTTCCTTTTTGTAAATCAGCTGCTTGTTGTTTAGCTTCATTTAAATCACTTTGTGCTTGATCTAATTTTACTTTAGCTTCTTCTAATTGTGGTAAGTTACTATCTAAAGTATTTTTAGCTTCGTCTAATTGTTTTTTAGAATCAGCAAGTTTGATTCCTGTTTGATCTAAAAGAGCTTTAGAAGCCTTTATTTTTTGATTTGAGGTATCTAATTGTTGTTTACTTTGTACAAGTTGAGCATTTGTTTGATCTAAAACCGTTTTATTTTGATCAAGTTCTTGTTTAATAACAGGTAATTGTGTTTTTAAAGTATTTATTTGTGATTCATTTTGTTTTAATTGATCATAGCTTGCAATCAAAGTTTGTGCTTGTTGATAATAAGGTGAATCACTTGGAATATTTTTAGCTTGTTCATAACCACCAAATTGACTTAACGCAGCTTCAACAGTTTGGATAGATGTATCATATTGATCAACTTTTTCTACATAATCTAAATAAGTCTGGTAACCTGCTTGGTATTGTTTAAGTCCTTCTTGGTATTTTTGATACCCTGTTTGATATTGACTTAAACCAGCTTGATATTGTTTTAAACCACTTTGGTATTCTTTTAAGCCTTGTTGATATTGAAGATATCCTTGATCATATTGTTTTTTACCATCAAGATATTGATTCATACCATTTTGATAAGCATCCATTCCCTCTTGATATTGTTTTAGACCATCTTGATACTCTTTTTCACCATCAGCTATTTTATTCAAAGCATCTTCTTTTGTTTGATTGTAAAAATCAAGATTATAATCTTTTAAAATTGCTTTGATTTTTTTATTGATTGGTTTTACATACTCATCATAATCATCATCAAATTCATATAAATGATTTTCATTTTTTAAATGAATACGCAAATCATTATAAAAAGTCTTTTGATCATGTAAATCAAACAATTCATCAGGAACAGCCATATGTTCATTTCCTTGATTTAAAACAAGAATAAACCCACTATTATTCCCATCACCTAAACTGTTTGTACCTCTTTCTAAATCACTTACATAACGACTATCATTAATGATTCCTACAATTTTATATTCTTTTTTACCATAATCATTTTCTAAAGTAATTTGATTATTTAATTTCAAAGATGATTTTTTTATATACTGATAATCCATCAAACATTCATTATCTTTTTGAGGGTATCTTCCCTTTAATAATTCAGGTAGGTCTACCCCCTTTGAAAAATCATCATCACTATAAACTGTCATCCCGATATTTGCTTTTTCATCATATGACATTAAAGCATCAAAGCGAAAACCATAATCAACAGCTTCTACTCCTTTTACTTTTTCAACTTTTTGAATAATAGATTCATCAAAACCATATGTTGCAATATAGTTCAAATCATTCCATTTATATGTTTGTAAATAATCGTGCATTGATTCTTTCATAATCAAAGGACTTTGTCGAAGTCCTGCAAAAAATGAAGCCCCTAAAAAAACAATACAAAAAATAGATAAAAATCGTGCTTTTGTTTTTTTAATAATTCTTATTTGATTTTTAACATAAGCATTTCTTTTCATTATTACCACTCAATTTCTTGAATAGGTTGAGGATGTTCATTTAAAAACATTTGATCAACCTTTCCATTTTTTAAATGAATCACACGATCTGCCATTGGGGCTAAAGCACTATTATGAGTAATCACAATAACTGTCATTTTATACTTATCACACATTTCTCTAAGCAAAGCTAAAATAGCTTTCCCTGTTAAATAATCTAAAGCTCCCGTTGGTTCATCACATAAAAGCAATTTAGGATTTTTCGCAATCGCTCTAGCAATTGCTACACGTTGTTGTTCTCCACCTGATAATTGCGCAGGAAAGTTATTCATACGATTTTCTAGCTCCACCCTTTTTAAAACCATTTTTTCATCTAAAGGATCTTTAGATATTTGTGAAGCAAGTTCAACATTTTCTAAAGCTGTTAAGTTTTGCACAAGATTATAAAATTGAAACACAAAACCAATATCATCTCTTCGATATTGCGTAAGTTTTGCTTCATCATAACGCGCAACATCTTGACCATCAACCATAATCGAACCACTTGTAGGTTGGTCCATTCCTCCTAGTAGATTTAAGATCGTTGTTTTACCTGCTCCACTCGGTCCAACAATAACCACAAATTCACCTTTATTGACTTCAAAATTGACACCATTACTGGCATGAATCTCAATATCTCCTACTTTATAAGTTTTTTTCACATCTTTAAATTGTATAAATGCTGACATAAAATACCTCACTTTCTTATTTTATGATAAAATAATTATAGCATATTTAAGGAGGTTATTTATGAAAATTATGATTTTATCCGATAGTCATTCTATGACCAAACAAACCCTATTACAATTTATTAAAAATCATCCAGCATCTTATTATATTCACTGTGGTGATATCTATATGCCTTATACTCCTTTAGAAGTAGATCACTTCTATAATGTTCGAGGAAATAATGATTTTGTTGATTTACCAAAAGATCTAACACTGGATATTGATCATTTGAAATTCTTTATTTGTCATGGACATCTTTTCCACATTGATGAATCCCCTTATGAACTTGAAGCGTATGCTTCCAATCATCATCTAGATGTCGTTTGTTTTGGTCATACACATAATCCAACTTATTATAAAAAAGAAAACACAATTTTTATCAATCCAGGAAGTATGACTTTTCCTCGCGGTCAGTACCCTCATCCTACTTATTGTGTATTTGAAACCACAAACCAAGAAGTCACATTTTATGATTTAAAGACCGACTCTCCTTGTAATCCTTTTGAAGTAAAGAAAAAAGAATCCTTTTTTAAAAGATTCTTTAAATAATTATTTTTCCATAATGATTGAAGTTGGTAAAATGCCTTTATAAAGTTTGATACTTAATAAATAGCTTATAAATAAAGGAACAATTTGTATAATTAAGATAATTAAAAATAAATAAAACGTAATTTTAGCTCTTAGAAGTAAATTACATAAGATAATGATTTGATAGGATAATGGAAGTAAAAGAATAACACCATAGAAACAAATCATTTCTTTTTTTATGATTCTTTTTAATTGTTCAAGAGAAAAACCTAAACGACAAAGATTTTCAAAATTACCTTTTCTTTTAGAAAGCTCCATTCCTATTTTAAAAACAATCGTCAATGACATTAAGATCATCACTGAAACATAAGACATTAAAGCAACCATTGAAACAAGTGGTTGTTTTATTGTATAAACGATAATACAAGTAAGTAAAACAGAGGAAAGCAACGAAATCAGCAATAATCCAAAGATTTTTTGAATATCACTATGAAAAAATCCTAATGAAATTAAATCTTCTGAATTCTCTAATGAATTATTTCTTTGTCTTTTTCGAATATATTCTGGTAATACTTTTTTAATAAGCCCTGATATTCCTATTAAACCAAATAAAGCTATAAACATATAAGAAGTTGAATCTTTCACAAATAAGAATAAAACCATTGGCACAAAATAAAGAATAATAAAAACTTTACTCGTAATTTGTGGACCTTTTAAACCACTTAAATCTATTTTATTTTTATCATGAATCATAGAATTAATCGTACTTCTTACACAATAACCTAAATTCAACATAGAACACCACATAACTTCAAAAGCAAGAATCATAAATGTTGCTGGAAAAGTTTGGCTTGATAAATAGAAAAGCTGTCCGCTATATTTAAAAGTCATCATAAATAATGAATTGATTGTTGGAATGAGTAAATAACCTAAAACAAGACCTAAAGGAATCGCACAAAGCATGATTGTAAAAACTTGTAAAAATAAGTAGAAGCCTAATTGATAAATACTTGCTCCTGACATCAAAATAATCGAAATTTCTTTTCCTTTATTAGAAACATAAAAGTTATTTGCGAGAAAAACACAAAGCATAGCAATAACAATCACAAAGACTGCAACGGGCGTCACAAAGGTTGTATCATCTTTTCCCAAATGAATGCCTGAATAAGGATTAAACGTAAGATTAAAAAAAGAGAATATAAAAATAGTTGTAAGAAGAAAGGTCAAAAAGTAAAAGATACTTTTTGACATATCTTTCTTTAAAGAAACAAATGCAAGTTTAATGATACCCATTATTCAAACAACTCTTGTGATTCACTTGAATTAATATCAACTATTTTATAAAAATATTCTTTTTGAGATAATCCTTCTCTTTCAATCGTACGATCAATAATGCCATCTTTAATATATAATAGTTTAGAAGAATAAGAAGCAATCTTACTATCATGTGTTACCATTAAAATAGAGACACCTTCTTTTTCATTAAGTTCTTTAAATAAAGAAAGAATTTCATGAGAGTTTTTACTATCAAGATTTCCAGTTGGTTCATCAGCAACAATCAATTTAGGATTAGTAACTAAAGCACGACAAATAGCTACTCTTTGTCTTTGACCACCAGAACATTCATTAGGATATTTATCAAGAGTTTGCGCTACATCAAGTTTTTTAGCAACTTCTTCGACTCTTTTGGTAATTTCTTTTTTATCCACATTTGCAAGAGTTAGTGGTACAGCGATATTTTCAAAAATAGTTAAACTATCTAAGAGGTTAAATTCTTGGAAAATAAAACCTAAATTTTCATATCTAAACTTACCAATTTCCCCTTCTGACATAACACGTACTTCTTTACCATTAATAAAGACTTTTCCTTTTGTAGGAATATCAATAGTTGAAAGGTTATTAATGAAGGTCGATTTACCAGCCCCAGAAGGTCCCATAATACACACAAATTCCCCTTCATACATTGTTAGTGAAACTTCATGTAAAGCTTCATAAAGTGTTTTTGTTCCAATTCCATAAATTTTTGTAATTTTATCAGCAACAAGTATTTCTTTTCTTTCCATTTTATTTTCCTCCTTTGATATTTTCTGAATAATGTTCTCAGGCTGCGTATTTCACGCTGCCCGCTTGAGGCTTAGGCCTCTGCTGCGCCGCCTTTGGACTCTGCGATCTGGTTGAGGACGCGAGCCAGGTTTGCGATCGGGGACTGGATGCTTCCAAGCAGTTTGCCAAGAAGTTCTTCTCTTGACGGAACGTTTGCCAGTGCTTCCATTCCAGCTTTGTCGTAGTAGTTTCCTTCTACAACACCAGAAACCATCTCCAGCTTCGGAGCGGTTTTTGCAAATTTAGCGATGATTCTTGCCGGAGCTGTTGCATCGTCCTTGCTGATTGCGATAGCGTTTGTGCCATCCAGGTCTTTGGTAAGAGACTCGAAAGCAGTACCAGCGAATGCACGTTTCATCATTGTATTTTTGTATACTTTGTAATGAACGCCTGCTTCTCTTAACTCTTTACGCAGCTGAGTATCCTGAGCAACGGTTAATCCGCTGTAGTTTACCAGCAGCACGCACTGTGCGCCTTCTACCTGTGCGCTGATCTCTTCCAGGACCGGCTTCTTCAGATCGATTTTTGCATTGATTGCCATGATTGCACCTCCTTGTAGTATTTCGTACCTACGCTTTGGAAGTATAAAAAAAGCTCTTCGCGAAGATTGGCGAAGAGATCTCAAAATTCCATAACATGAACCTTGTGTAACTTCTCCTCGGCAGGCGTTTGAAACTTACGCCTTGCGGCACCTGCTGTCTTCGGCGTGATACAGGTGGTATGATATCATATGTGAGGAGGGTTGTCAAGATCAAAATAGACTTTTTTCATATTTGTGCAACTTCATCAAAATATGCGTTCTATTTTTTCAAACCGTTTCTTCCTATACCATGTTATACTTACGTTGTTGTCGCCTCCCAAACTGGCAACAGGAAGGGGGTGAGCGCATGTCTATACTTATTTCTCTTATCGTTTCCGTTGTAGCAGGTGTAATCAGCTACTATATCTGCAAGTGGCTAGACGGAAAACATGGTGACAATTAGCACAGGCGGATGCCCTTCCGTAAAATAGGGAAGAACCCCCAGCAGTTGCCGCTGCTGGGGGTTCGCTTTGTGAACACATGTCACTTATTTCTCTTATCAGCTACATATACTATATCATATGCAGAACCGAATTTCAAGATTCCTCTCCCACATTTTTATTTCACTTTCACCAGTCGCACAGCCATATACGGTCTTGACGGCATGTCGATCGTAAATTCTCCGCTGTGGCGGCCTGCCGGGGTGATGGTCATGTTCCAGGTGTCGATGACTTCCACATCAAACTCCTGGCCTTCCGGCATGTGGAACGGGCGACGGCATGGGCGGTTGGCTCCGAAATAGTACATGATACAGTCTTTTCTCGGATGGCTTGCGCCGTTCGTGCAGCAAGTCTCATCAAAGAATGCCGGAAGCGGCTCCATATAGCCTCCGTTTTCTTCCATAATGTCCAGCAGGAACTGAATACGCGCCGGGCTGCCGCCCCTCAGCTCTCCGCCGTGTGACCACCAGATCACACCGTTTTCATTTTCATACGTCTCTCCATGCTGGCCATATCCACCTCTGGTGTATGCCTCCCAGAACCGGCGTGTCATCTCCTCGCCGCTGATATTGCCCCAGCCGAACGGAAGATTTCCTTCATATGCAATCTCATCGAGTACGCACGGTTTTCCATACTGCGGGCGCCAGATTTCCACATTCTCTGCGGTACGGTACAGATCGATTCTCTGCAGACTGCAGTGCGTGATCCATCCCCTGGAATGATCGTACATGGTCATACAGTTGTGAATGGAGCGCAGATGGCGGTACGGATCCTGACGGCAGACGGTTTCTGCATTGGACTCCCACTCGGATACCGGTTTCCAGCGGAACAGGTCAAATTCATTTGCCATAGCCCACCAGACATTGTGGTATGCGCTGAAACGGTTGACAACGTATCTTAAATAAAAGTTCTGCTGCTCCAGATTCATGCGGGAATAGCCCCAGCGGTCGTACGGATGGAACAAAATCAGATCTGCCTGGATTCCCATGGTGCCAAGGCGTGCGATCGTGTTTTCAATATGCTCAAAATAAGAAGGATTCGGGCGGGTGTAATCCCATACTTCATCCGGGTTTTCAATCATGGCATCAATGCCGCCGAACATATTGCGCGGCGCTTTTTCCAGCTTCTCTGTCTCAAAGTCAGACGGAGACCACGGAGAATTTTCACGAATTTCAAACGGATACTGTGCCGGCTCTTTTAAATTGTAGACATAGTGCTTCGGAAAAACGCAGAAACGGATCTTGTTAAACGGAGAGGACGCAAGACTCTCATACGTTTTCTCCTGTGTCTCCTTACTCTGCAGCTCCCACACATAACAGGTCGTACCGCACGGGTAGTATTCCTTTCCGTCATCGTAAGCAAAATGATAGGTGTTTGCTACCCGGACCGGACCGTGGCAGTTTTCATCGGCTGCGCTGACCTCCACCGTCACCTTTGCCTCATCGCCCCAGCTTGTTACTGCGGTAATCTCATACGTTCCTTCGCAGGATGGCATAAAGCGAAGCTTGTATACGCCGTTTCCGTCATAAAAGCCCTCGGCATGCTTTTCCTCTGCCTGACCTGCCATCGTTCCTTTCACCCACTGCTCCGCAAACGGATTTCCCTCGGACGGTCCCCGGAAAACCAGTTCTGCAATTCCATATCGTTTTACATATTCGGTATAAGACTGTAACATACGTTCCACCTTTCTAAAATAAGTATCGTTTCGTATTTCGATAATTTAATTTTACTAAATCTATCTTAAATAGTCAATCTATTTAAATTTAATTTTTAAACAATAATTCAGTTGTTTTTTTATTACTTTTGCCGGTATCCGTTTCTTTTTTCCCTGTATTTATTGACGTTTTTTCACTTTTATTGTAAACTTCCCAATAGAGTCTGCCGGAGCTTTTGCTGAACAGTTCCGGCCTTTTCTTTTTATCCGGCTCAAAATTCAGCATGACCCTAATATGTACCGGAGAGGAGATGTTTCTTTGAAAAAACGGTTTTCCAAAATTTCCATACACTCACTTGGTTTTCGCATTTTTGTTCTGCTTGCAGTCATGATCGTCCTTTTTTGTGCTCTTGTCGTGTACAATAACACAGCCGCTTTTGGTCTGATGCTGGATCGAATCCATGAGAACTCGGAAAATACACTGGTTCTGTACCAGAAAAGCCTGGATGAAAATCTTTCCCGCACGGAAACCTATCTCTATGTTTTCGCCTTAAATGATGCCGATCTTCTTTCGCTTCGCGCAGCGGAACCACAGACAACCGGCTGGTATGTCACGTTGAATCGGATCAAAAAAAGCTTTGAAAGCGCAACACCGAACTACACGGTCGATGGCTTTTTCTGCTATCAGGAAGCCACCGATGCCCTGGTTCTCTACGATCAGACCAGCAACCCTACACCGCTCCTCTGGAACTATATCCGTAAAATCGCCAATACAGAGGATCCATCCTCTGTTTGGAACCTCAATGAAATCAACGGGAAATACTATCTTGTCCGTATCCTGAACCTGAACGGATATCTGCTCGGCGCGTACATTTCCACGGATACACTCCTTGGCACTCTGGTCGATACAAAAACGCAGGACAGTCTTCTGTATTTTTCCGATGGTCCCCTTCTTCTGCGCACCCCGTCAAACGATGTCTGCCTGGAGGCTCCCCGCTTGAAATGGCGACGATATCCTTCCTACGACATTGATGGAACCTCCTGGATGGCTGTTTCACATGAACTGAACGAAACACCGCTGTCGCTGACCCTGCTTTTAAAGGCTTCGGAATACACCAAATATCAGAGCAGCTTTTATCTTCTCGCCCTGATCGTTTCGCTCGGTCTGTTCGTAATCTGGCTGCTCCTGTCTGCTTCCCTGCACCGCTGGGTTCTTCACCCGGTTCACATGCTGACGCATGCGCTGGAACAGCTCCGCGGCGGTGATCTCAAGGTGCGGATTCCGGATGACGCCATGCTCGACGAATTCCGGAAAATGACGACCACTTTCAACGATATGGTCGAAGAGATCGATGATCTGAAAATCGCGAATTATGAAAAACAGCTCGCCCGTCAGAAGCTGGAAGCGCTTTACCTGAAGCAGCAGATCACGCCGCATTTTATGATCAACTGCCTGAACACCATTTATCAGCTGACTGAAAATAACCACGCGGACCTGGCACGGCAGATGCTTCAGAACCTGAGTGTACATCTGCGCTATACGCTTTCCTCCGGCCAGACCGTCTCGCTTTTAGAAGAGCTAAACCTTGTAAAAAACTACGTGGAGCTTTCCTCCATCCGCTATCCCGGCGCGCTGCGCCTGCTCCCTTCCTGCGAAGAATCGCTGCACAATGCAACGGTTGTGCCGCTTATGCTCCTGAACTTTGTGGAAAACACGATCAAATATGAGGTCGTTATGGGGAAAGTGCTGGACATGCATATCGATATCACCGCGCAGGAAGAAAATCAGTGCACCCGTCTTCATATCTGTATCTGGGATACCGGACGCGGTTTTTCCGAGGATATACTTGCCGTGATGCAAAAGCTTGATACCTATGTAAACTCCGAGCAGGAACACATCGGCATCACAAATGTGGTGCTCCGCCTCCGCCAGATTTTTCCCGACGCGGCTTTTGCTTTTGGCAACCGCCCCGGCGCAGGCGCTCAGATTACCATTGATTTTCCTTACGTTCCCTTTTTCCGCATCGACGGATAACCGGAACAGCTAAAAATATGTTTTGGGAGGTTATTATGAACCTGTTAATTGTAGACGATGAATATTATACCGTCGAAAGCATCTCCAACAAAATCCGCACACTACGCCCGGACTTTTTTGAGATTTTCTGTGCCTACAATCTGACGCAGGCATTGGAAGCCTTTTCCGCGCATCCGATTGATCTGATGATCTGTGATATCGAGATGCCCGGCGGTTCCGGCCTCGAACTGCTGGACCAGATCCGCCAGGCACACTACGAAACCGTCTGCATTTTTCTGACCGCCTATGCAAAATTTGAATATATTTCCCGCGCTATGAAGCTTTCTAGCAGTGACTATCTGTTGAAGCCGCTGGACGACCATGCTCTTCTGGAAGCTCTTGACAAAGCCTGTGCGCAATGTGAAAAGCAGCAGAAGGACCGCGTCAACACCCTTCATGCCAATTACTGGAAGGAAAGTGAGCTCCCGCTTGCGGAACAGTTTTTCCTCGACCTGTTAAATGGCAGTATTTCCTCTGCTCCTTCCGAAGTGATGGATGAAATCCGCTATCGCCGTCTGAATGTCGAACTGATTCATCAGCCCCTCTGTCCGCTTCTGATCCAGACCGGACAGACGAACTCCTTTTCTCCGACCGACAACCGTACCCTGTATGAATTTGCCTTAAAAAATATTGCCCGGGAATATTTTTTTGAACCCGGCGAGCTGCCGCTGACGATCCGTGTGCTTGATGGTTTTTATCTTCTGCTTCTCCCGGCCTCCACACACTCTCAGGACGCCGTGATTGGCCGATGCCGTCAGGCCCTGACCGACTTTGTGACACACTTTCCGTTCTCGATCAACTTTTTCGTTGATCAGAAGGTCTGTCTCCCGGAAGACCTGCGAAAAGCTTTTCTTTCCATGAAAGCCTTCGCCGGAAAGAACGTCACCTACGAAAATCACGTTTTCGATCTTGCCGCTGAAACCGAAGCTCCTGTTCAGACGCCTTTTCAGCCGATTCCATCTGACCGCTGGTCCGATCTTCTCACATCCGGAAGAACGGAACAGCTTCAGATTGAGGTTTTCGCTTTCTTAAATCAGACGAAAAGCTCCGGCACTGCTACACGGGAATTTCTGACCGGCTTTTACTATCAGTTCCTGCAGCTGCTGTTTCGCCAGATGGATCATCCGGGCAGCGAAGACGAAGCCTTCCGCCGCCAGATTACCGTTGCTTCCCCGGAGCAGACCTTCTCCTCGTTTGGTGCTTTACGAGAATGGATTTCCAACAGTCTTCTGCTGTTCACACAAAGCCGTCAGGCAGCCGCTTCCCAGGACACGGCTGTTGCCACCGTGAAGGCATATATCGAATCGCACCTCTCCGACGAGCTGGATCGCGATACGCTTGCGGCCATGGTATACCTGAACGCCGATTATCTGTCCCATCTCTTCAAAAAAGACACGGGAAGTTCTCTCATCAACTACATCATCGACCGCCGGATTGCTCGCTCCAAGGAGCTTCTCGCAAAGGGCGAAATGAGCATCCGCGACATTGCCATCACCTGCGGCTTCCAGAATATTTCGTACTTCTCCCGCCAGTTTAAAAAATCGACGGGCATGACACCACGGCAGTTTAGAAATTAAAAAAATCCGGCCTTCCTTTTGCATATCGGAAAGCCGGATTTTTTGGATTCACTTACTTTTTTATCAGCCCTTCACGCCGCCAAGGGTAATACCTTTTACAAAGTTTTTCTGGATGAACGGATAAATGATCATGATCGGCAGAATACCAAGTGCTGCCATCGCCATACGAACCGTTCCGGATGGGATCTGGGAGAGGCCTTCGCCTGCCTGCGCCATGTTGTTGGCGTTCTGCGTCAGCGCCTGAATATTCTGCATCAGACGGTTCAGCAGGTTCTGGATACTGTAGAGATCCGTTCTCTTTGTCAGATAGATATAACCATTGTTCCAGTCGTTCCAGTAAGCGATACCGGAGAACATGGCAACGGTGGTAATAATCGGCTTGGACAGCGGAATTGCGATCTTCCACATGGTCTGGAACTCGTTTGCACCGTCAATATAGGCAGCCTCGAGAATTTCATCCGGCACACCGGTGACAAAGTAGCTCTTCATCAGAAGAACGTTGAATGCACTCATCATCAGAGACGGAACCAGCAGTCCGAAGAATGTATCTTTCACATGAAATACGGTTGTGTAGTTGATATAGGTCGGTACAAGGCCTCCGTTGAACAGCATGGTAAAGAACACCAGAAAGGTCAGTACATTGCGTCCCGGCAGACCTTTTTTCGAAAGACCGTAGGCCAGACAGGTTGTCAGGGCAAGGCTGCATACAACGCCGGTTGCGGTCAGGATAAAGGACATTCCATAGGCTTTGATTACCATGGAACTGCTGGATGTGAATACCCACTCATAAGCATAGGTACTCCACTTTTTCGGCAGAAAAGAGTATCCATTCTGTAACAGAGTTGCATTGTCAGTCAATGAGGAAATGAACATCAACAGAATCGGAATGATCGCGAGCAGTGTCAGGATTGTCATGATCAGATGGCCGAAAAAGCTATAAATTTTATCTTCTCTTGTTTTCATACCGTTCCTCCTAGATCAGCGCGCTGTCGCGGTCAATTTTACGTACCAGCAGGTTGGCGCCAAGCACCAGAATAAATCCTACGATCGACTGGTAAACACCGGCTGCGGCAGACATCGAAACATTGCCCATCTGAAGCAGTCCGCGATATACGTAGGTATCAATTGTGTTTGTTGTGGAATACAGAGCTCCCTGGTTCATCGGCACCTGGTAAAAGAGACCGAAGTCAGAGTAGAAAATTCTTCCGATTGCCATCATGGTCAGCATGATAATGGTCGGACGCAGAAGCGGCAAGGTAATATATTTGATCTGCTGCCATCTCGTTGCACCATCGATCTTGGCTGACTCATAGAAGGATTTATCAAATCCCATCAGTGTTGCCAGATACACAATACAGTTGTAGCCAACCGACTTCCATGCACTGACAAAAACCAGGATAAACGGCCAGTATTTCGGTTCCGAATACCAGGAAACCGGATCTTTTCCCAGCGCCTTTAAAATCGTGTTGTTAATGAATCCGTTTTCTACACTGAAGAATGCAAAAACAAGATATCCGATGATAACGGTGGAGAGGAGGTTCGGAAGAAGGATTGCACTCTGGTAAACTTTCTTCCGTTTTCCTTCCAGTTCACTCAAGACAATAGCTACTGCGATTGCCAGTGTTGTGTTGATTACGATAAATGCCACATTGTAGAGAATGGTATTTCGTGTAATAACAAAGGCATCGCTTGTCGTAAACAGATATTCAAAGTTTTTCAGTCCTACCCATGGACTTCCGTAGATGCCTTTTCCGGCATTGTACTGTTTGAATGCAATCACAAGACCCGGCAGAGGCATGTAATTGTTGATAAACAGATAAATGAGACCCGGCAGCATCAGAATATAGATCGGCAGAAAACGTACAAATGTTTTTCGTCTTTTCTGGCTCTTCTGACTTTTCACTCTTGCCATGTTTTTCCTTCTCCTTTTTTTTCTTATCCGCAGCCGGTCCCAAAGCGTTCCGGTTTTGACAGATTTTTCTCTTCTTACAACCTGCGCCGTCCTGTTTTTGGGACGGCGCAGTCATTTTTTGATCTAAATTCTTAAACTTTATTTGTTTGCTTCCTGCCACGCTGCAAGCTGTGCCTTTTTCTCGTCGATAATCTTCTGAAGGCCTGCAGTCATCATCTTATCGTTCATCTCAGCAATTCCGGTCTCCGGGTCTACAAAGCCGTACTCTACGCTGGTCTGATACTCGTTGTATACGTTCTGTACTGCTGTGAGCTCGTTTGCCACATTTGTGCTGTCAAAGGAGAAACCGCTTGCTTTGGAAACCTTTGCATTGGTGTTAAACTCTTTCATCTCTGTCCACAGATCCGGATCATTTCCTTCCCATACATGGGTCAGGAACTGGTTCGGCATCATCCATCCCATGGAATGATTCCATCCGGAGTTGGATGCATCTACACCGTCTGCATAAGTAGCAAGTCCGTCATCGCCAATTTTATAATGTGTTCCCTCGATGCCCCATGCCAGAAGGTTTGCGATATCGGCATTTGTGTAGCACTCATTCAGGAATTTCATGGCTGCTTCTTTATGCTGTGCAGAGATCGGAATGGTCCAAGGCATACTAGCCACAGATGTGGAACTGATATAGTCATCCAGTGTCTGGAAGATGGTCATATCGCGACCGGTCAGTGTAGTCTCCTGCGCTTTGATGCCAGGCTTTCCGCCTGTGGTATAGCTCATCAGAGTTCCGGCTTTTACAAGCTCTCCGACTGCTGTTGTATCGGTCGATGCATCGGCACTGATATAGCCTTTCTGATTGTAGTCATACAGTCTTGCACAATAATCCTTGTAGAAATCGCTCTCAAAGAGATTTACAACATCAAGGTTCTGGCCATAGTCAAGCAGAACACCGAACACATTTCCTCCAAGGGAGTCTACGTTAGAGAACTGCGACATAGAACCTGTTGTCGGACGATAAACCTCTTTGTCCGGATACTTCTCATGCAGCTGTGCATAAATGTCATTTAATTCATCCAGACTGATTTTTACGATCTCATCGTCTGTGTTTGCTTCGTAGCCAATACCATCGAGATACTCGGTTGCGATCGCTGCGCATCCACGTCCCTGTGCAATGTCTCGGTTACTTGGAAGTCCATATAAAACTCCGTTTACACGGCAGGCATCTACATTTTCCTGTCCAACCGCATCAATAATTCCCTGTCCGTAAGTCTGAATCAGATCATTTTCTTCCAGGTCGGAGAGGTATCCCTGCTGAATTCCGGTTGCATATGGGAAACCTACACATGCAAGTACATCAATTTCCTCATTTGCGGAAAGAGCCAGCGTCGTATTCTGATTAAAGGACCCAAAATCGGTAATAGAAAGCTCAATTTCAACGCCAATCTTATCTCTTGTGATATCATTGATGGCTTCCTGTACTTTCTCCGTATCTGCCGGAGCACCCGTCCAGGTCGGGAAGCTTACGATGATTTTTTCCACTTCTCCGCTTCCGTTCTCTGCTGTACTGGATGCGGTACTCTTATCCTTAGAATCTGTCTTTCCGGAATCTGAACTTCCGCCGCTGCTTCCGCATGCAGCCATGGAGCATGCCATAATGGATGCCATGAAAATCGCTGCTACTTTCTTTTTCATTCTTTCGTCCTCGCTTTTTATCTTTTTGTCTTGCTGCTTTATTTCGTTTCTGAGTTTCGGCCGTGACTCATTTGATGATCTTATTATATCTGCTTTCTTACCTCCAAAAAAGAACAATCCTGCGATGAATTTGCACTTTTCTGCGGTTTCTTTCCGCATTTTGTATAGTTTATGATCACTTTTCAGTTTTTTCTATGCATTCTGCTATCAGCATCCAGTCTCCCGCCGCCGGTTTCTTTGGCATAATGCACGACTTTCCACGCACTTCCACCTGGATTTCTGCTTTTTCTGTCTGTCCCGTTCTCGGATCAAACCAGGAAATTGCATAGATTCCGTCGCAAAGGCCTGCGAGCGGTGTACTCGTGCCATCCATCTCTCCGTAATAAATCAGTGCTCTTGTTTTATCCCGGCTGATCGTGGCAGTCGCAAGCTTATTGACAAACGGGCTGATACTCTCCTCTGCTTCTGCCGGATCGTAAGGCACCATCTCCTCAAAATGATGTTCCTCATAGAAACGTTTCAGATATCCCATCTGTGCGCCTCCGGGGCCGTCAATGGCTTTCGCCCAGGTGATGCCAAATTTGTTGAATGCATTAAAATCCGGGTTGATGTCACTTACCTCCCAGATATTATCCCAGATTCCCTGCGCACCGTACGTATAGCCGCAGCCGCCGGTCTGGACTGCCATATATGCCACGCGGCGCAGCATTGCATCGGTGCAGAGCCGGGTTCCGTTTTCTTCCAGTGTGGAACAGTATTCATACAGAGACTCTCCTTCAATGAACGGTTTTGTTCCGTGTTCCTTCCAATAGGTACGGTACCAGGACGGATTGATCGGAAAATCGCCGTGTCCGGCCTGATTCAGCACAAAATCAAACCACGATTCGTCATAATAGTAATCTGCAAACGGACGCTCATTCGTATAATGTGCGGTCTGCAGTGTTCCATATCCGTCCATTTTTTCCACATACTTTGCGACCTCGCGCCAGCCTTTGATGGCTGTTTCCCGCGGCTTTCCCGGGAAGTAGCCTGCCACTTCGCCTGCCAGCGTCCACACAACCGGAAGGGCACCATAGCGGGCAATGATATAGCGCGCCAGATGTTTCTGGTGCTCCACACCCTGCTCGATCGAGCCGGACCAGGCAAAACCGAGCGCGTTGATAAAGCCGAGGTCAGCGAGATACTGCATGCGGCGGTCGAGTTCGTTCTGGTAAAATGCCACATCCGGCACATCATCTGCGGCATCCGTTTTCCAGTAACGGCTCTTGTGCTCCTTCCAGCTGTCGCTTCGAAGGTTTGTCTGATAAACGTTATAACCCTGTTCCTTCCTGCGGTCCGCCATGCCGCGGAACATGCTCGTCATCTGTGGATGGTTCGACTCGTCCCACCGCTCACCAAAGGCAAATTCCCAGTGCGTATCGCCGAGCCAGAAAAACGGTGTTCCGTCTGCATACGTCAGATATCTTCCTGATGGATGCACTTTCAGAAATCCGTGCTGATAGATAGCAAGATTTCCTTCGTATGGAATACATTCGATCGTTCCCTGCACTCCGGAAAGTCCCGTCTCCTCCGGTGCTTCCAACCTATAACTCCACATTCCGGTTTCGGTCGGCGCAAAGGCAATCCGATAGGTATTTCCGCCGTCCCAGTATGCTTCTCTTCTGATCCTTCTTCCCGACGTTCCCGTAAAAACACTCCAGATGGAAACATCGAGGAATGGATTGTCGTATGTTTTCTTGCTCTCAAATGATAAAATAATTTGTCGCCACTGTTCTGCTTTCATCCCCATTTTATTTTCTCCTTTATCTGCGCAGAGCGCGCCCGGTTTTTTTCGGGCACGCTCCTCGAATCTGATTTTACCGTAACTGTTTATTGTTTATTGTTTTTTATTCCAGTCCGCGTTTCTTTGCAAGCTGCACGGCAATCTCAACCAGCTCCGCCGCATCCTCGCGGCAGACAAAGCCTTTCGTTACCTGCTCTTTCGTGTTTTTCTCCGCCATTTCCCGGTAATGTGCCAATGTTCCGTACAGCTCTTTTACCATTTCTTTCGAAAACGCCTGCTGATAACCGAACAATCCTTCCTTTTCCGATTCCGGATCCAGGAAATTCTGGCCTTTTTCAATGTCGCTGGTATTGCTGTATCTTCCGGTTGGGTAGTCAAGGAGGCAGGTACGCAGTCCACCGATCGTATTTCCGAACGCATCCTTTTTGTTTTCTCCGTCGCTGTCAACCGCAATCCGGTCACAGTGCGCCGGAGCTGCGCCTGTCCGTACCCAGGTAAAGAGATTCCGAAATGCTGCCGCAAAAAGAATCTGGGACGGATAGTCGTTTCCTTCCTCATTTTTTCCCATATAGAATGGCAGATGGTTGATCCGCACCAGATCCGGATCGTTCTGATAGTAATTCACGTAGCTATAGGAAGTGTCATGGCTTGCACCCGTCACATCATACTGGCGGAACAGGAACTCCGGATCATCGCTGTCCTGCTGGGCAATGCGCCATGCTTCCATTCTTCCGTTTTCACTCTCCGTCTGCACAGCGATAAACGGCTCGCGCGCCTTTTCCACACGTGTCAGACGGTAATGGTAGGGATCCCTGCATTCATACTGGTTGACCGGAATACCAAGGGAATGGACTCCTCCACCGGAAAGGTAGCCATCAAATACGCACGCACCGCGTGCCACCTCCGGACGATACGCAAAGCTGTTCAGATAGCGGAACAGATACGAACCCGACTGTGACCAGCCCGTCAAATAGACGTATTCTCTCTTATATTCCCGAATCGGATTCTGCTCCTCATCGCCGCGCAGCAGCCACGCCAGGTCTGTCAGCATATCCCAGAAAAGACCCGTTTCGTAATCATGATTCAGATCGCCGAGTCCGCCTGTGGCCTGCAGTCGCTCCGAGAACGGTACCTCCGGTGTCGGGTTGGCCCAGGAAAGACAGCCGTAACGCTTTTCATCAAACTCCACCATTTTTGCGATCGTATTCGGTTTGCTTGTGATTCCCACATAGATATCTCCGTCCCGCACAAATTTCTTCCAGCCGAGAATCCACATGCGGTCAATCTCCATAAAACTCGTTGGGTTGATGATCTCCACTACAACGTTTCCGCTGCATTTTGCAGTGTCCTGCGGTGCGCGGACAATGATGCGGTTTGTATACGGCGCATCCGCAGTGCGCACACGGACGCCGCCGCGCTCGTCTGCAGTCTCATAGACGTTGGCCGTTCCACACATATAATATTCCTTCTCCACATAGTCGCGCTCCGACAGCTTCAGGTAACGCTCCGCACTGGCAAACGGATAGCTTTCTTTCGTTACCGGAATCTCCTCTAGTCTTGTAATCATCTCGTAAAACCTCCCTTTTTCCTTGTATGATTTTATTATTCCATACGGCTCCAATACGAAAAACAACGATTCTGCTGTTTTTTGACACTTTTCTGCTGTTTCTGTTTCGATCAGACTTTTTCCGTTCCGAAAACAAAAACACAGAAAAAGCATCTCTGTGCAACTTTATCTCTGATTTGTACTTTTTCTTTCGGAATGTCTGTAGTAAACTGGTATTGTCGGGCAGAAAAAAATTCTACTATTCCCAATACCGTCTTTTCTGCCCATGCAAACAATTGTACTCTCAAGCTTTTTCTGTACCTGATTTTGTGAGATGATTTTTGTCAGTCGCAAAAGCAAATGCAGAAAGACTCTGAGCGTACATTCCGTACAAAAGGAGGGTTTTTACAAATGAACGGAACTTATTATACCATTACCGAAGTTTTTGATTTCGGTCCGCATATTTCGAAAGTAATTCTGGATTATGGCAAAAGCATGAAGGGTGCGGCCCCATCTCCGGAGCAGTTTACGGTACATGTTACCCGTACATCCACCGAGGGCGAGGATTTTGTATGGCCGAATTTTATGGGCGACAAACCGGATGACTCGATGAACGGAACTCGCCGCGTTTCGAACGTTTACGTTTCTGACAAAACCGGTGTACCGTGCGAGGACGGCACCTGCCTGACGCTGGAGCTGCCGTGTTTTATCATGGAAGGAATCGGCTCGATCATCAAATTCAACGGTAATTTTAATGTATTTGTCAATGTCGCTTACGATGTGACACAAGTCTCTGAAATTGCAACTGACGATGGTGCCATTTCTCCGCAGACGTTCGACGTAGACGGCGGAAACCGCATCATCTACGGTGAATGGCTCAAAGAAGACCGCTACGAGGATCCGCAGATTCCGCTCTCTTACGTTTACTACGAGCCGGAAATGGATGCGGATGAGAAAATCCCGCTGATCATCTGGCTGCACGGCGCTGGTGAAGGCGGACAGGAGCCGCCGATTGCAGCAATCGGAAATAAAGTTGTAAACCTGATTTCCCCAAAGATTCAGAAAATTTTCGGCGGCAAGACCTACCTGCTCGCTCCACAGGCTCCAACCATGTGGATGGATGACGGAACCGGCGAATATACCAAAGACGGTTCTTCCAAATATACCGAAGTTCTCGATGCCCTGATCGGTGCTTTCGTGGATGCCCATCCGCAGATTGACCGCTCCCGCATCTACATCGGCGGCTGCTCCAACGGTGGCTTTATGACCATGAAACAGATCATTTTCAACCCGTCCCGCTACGCTGCCGCATATCCGGTCTGCGAGGCTCTGGCGGATGCATTTATCTCCGATGAAGATATTCTGAAGCTCAAAGATCTGCCGATCTGGTTTACACACGCAAAAACCGACCCGGTTGTCGTTCCGGATGACTTTGTCGTTCCGACCTATGAACGTCTGGCAAAGGTCAACCCGAATGCACACTTTACCTACTGGGACAAGGTACTCGATCACACCGGAACACAGAAAAATGCAGACGGCACCCCATTCGAATACATCGGCCACTGGTCCTGGATCCCGATGCTGAACGATGAGTGTGTCCTCGATTATGACGGCAAACCGGTTATGACGGACGGAAAAGAGACTCCGATTCTGGAGTGGATGGCTGCACAGAAAAAAGCATAACACAGCACTTGCCGGATTCTCCGCCTACGGCGGATTGTTGCAGTGAAAAAACAGATGGTATGAAATCGGACTTCAAAGCTAATTTCATACCATCTGTTTTTGTCTGTTCTTGTCTTTTTTTCTCTGTTCCGTTTGATATCATCAACCGTGCAAGTCGGCTGATCTTTTTGAAAAGCTCTTGCCCCTACTGTTCTTTTCTTTTCAGCTCTTCATAAAATTTCTGCAACACATAAAATGCCGGTTTGCGGTACTTTTTGTCCTCAGAGAGCAGCCCCTTCCGGTTATAATATTTCTGGATCAGGCTTGTTCTGCGCGGGCAGCGGAAGTCGTAGAGAATCCAGGGGGTCATGCCCTTGATGTAGTCAATGTTCCGCAGCGTTGCAATCTGTTTTTCGTACACATCCGCCTGGCACTCCTCGGTTCCTTTGTCCGAGATGGTTCCATGGTGATGCGGCAGCGCGTCTGCGCCGAACTCCGTTACGATAACCGGCTTGTCCGGCTGGCTGTTTTCCATCAGTGCCGGCAGCATCGCAAAATCCGGGGTGTACCAGCCGCAGTACTCGTTGATGCCGATGATGTCAAGGTATTCCATCAGACGGTCCTCAATCTTATTTTTCGCAGCATTAACCAGGCAGGCCGCAGACACCATTCGCGTCTCATCCTCCCGATGCGCGCATTCTGCCAGTGCGCTCATGAATTTCAGCCGTTCATCCGTATCGGCATTCTCATTTCCGACAGACCAGATGATCACGCTCGCGCGGTTCCAGTCACGGTTGATGAGTTCGCGGAGCTGATTTTTGGCATCCTCATATGTTTTTTCACGTTCAAAACGAATTGCCCAGTAAACCGGAATTTCCTCCCACAAAAGAAGCCCAAGCTCGTCGGCGAGTTTTGCCATTTCTTCGTTATGCGGGTAATGTGCAAGGCGCATGAAGTTGCATCCCAGTTCTTTCGCAATGCGGATATTTTCGATCCGTTCCTCTCTTGTCAGGCCTTTTCCGTTTTCCACGCTGTCTTCGTGGCAACTGATACCACGCAGGAAAACGGGCTCTCCGTTCAGCAGAATGTCTCTGCCGTTCACGCGAATTTCACGAAAGCCGACCCGGTCGCTGACGGTATCGGTTCCACAGGTTACTTTTACATCATACAGCTTCGGTTTTTCCGGTGTCCAAAGCTCCGGTTTTGCATCAAAAACAACTTCTCCAGCTCCGTTTTCCAGCTGGATTTTCCGGCTCACGCCAAGCTCCTCGATGACAAGCTCTGCCTTGGCTGTGATTTTTTCCGACAGTGTCACTTTCGCCATAACATGTCCAAATGTTCCGTCCGGCACAAGCGCAATTTTAAAAGTTTTGATATGGCATTTCGGAACACGGATCAGTGCGATATCGCGGTATACGCCGCAGTAGTTGAACCAGTCGGTATTCTCGGTCGGCACCTGCTCCGGCCGTCTCGTTCCGTCAACAGCAAGCACGATGCGGTTCTCCGCTTTCAGGTATTCTGTGATATTCCAGAACGCCGGTGTCGATCCGCCGCGATGCATACCGACGTATTTTCCGTTTAAGAAAACGCGGCACAGATAATTGGCTGCGCCCACCTTCAGAAAAACTGTTTCCTCTCTTTCTGCGATATAGGAAATTTTTCTCGTAAAGATCATGCTTCCCTCATACAGGAGATACATCGGATCGATGGTATTCCAGCTGCACGGAAGCTGCATCACCGGCCACTCGTCAAAGGAATAGTCGATTGGCACAGTGAAGCCTTTTTCGTCGCGGTATCTCTCTTTGTACCATTTCTGGCGCAGACAGGTATCGTACTGATCGACTGCATAATGCCAGCCGCCGTTCAGCAGCTCCTCTCTTCTTCCCCCTTCAAATATCATCGTGTCCACTGTGGCAAATCCCGTTTCGTACTGTTCGGTATAATCCTCGAGATGGATATCCGACATATACTTTTTCTCTTTTTTTGCTTCCATAAACTTTTCCCTCACTTCTCCAAACGATCCGAAACACGCTCTGCGAGTTTCTCAGGGTATCGCGGCAGTCGCCGGGTCTCGTGCAGACACGGACTTTGGCGCGGCACCACCCATTCCTTGTTTTTATTATAACGCTTTCACAGGAAAAATCTATGGTCAAAACTGTTGAGGATATTGCAAAAATTGCGGTACCGCTTATTTTTCTTCGTTTTCGTTCTTTCCTTCCGCCGCCATCTGCCGCTTCCTCCGTGTCACAAGGCCACCGATCCGTCCCGTTTCTTTTGCCGTGAGTGATCGCCAGCCGTCATTCAGCACGCGTTCTAAAAGCCCCAGCTCACCTGCGATTTCGTATTTCATTTTCTCCTTCTCCGTCATATGTTCCAGATCAATTTTCTTCTGCCTTGCCATTTTTTCTACACTCCTTTTCTCTGCATTTTTGCTTTATCCAGAGTGTAGACACTTTTTTCCGGCCTTATACCTCCTGTTGTCAAACGGATATTCGCAATCCGCTTCGCTGCTTGCTCATAGCCGAAGAGCTGCTTCGCAGCTTATCTTTTCATCCCTGCTTTCGAAATCCCCCCCCCGAAGGCAGGAATCTTTTATCTGCCGCCACACAAAAACCTCGCTTTTTGAAATACGGTCCGGTTTCCCATTCCGTTTTTTCAAAAAGCGAGGTCCTTTTCTTTATTTCTATTCTATGTTCCTATCTCCTCACTCCGGCGTCTCTCCGAGCCCGCTTTTAATTGCGGCAACAGCCGCCCGAAGTGCCTCCTCTTCATCCTCCCCGCTGCTGCAGATCTCAATGGTTTCTCCCTGCCTGATTCCTGCGGCAACGATACTCAAAATACTCTTTAAATTAACCGTTCCCTGCATCCCGTTGTTTTCATAGGTAAACGACATGGAAGATTTGTACCGGCTTACACTGTTTGACAAATTTACCGCGTTTAAAAGATGCAGACCTGACGGATTGACAATCGTTACTTTTTCACTTACCATCTTACGTTCCACCTGTCTTTCCTTTGTAATCCGCTCATTTTTCTTTGAAAAATGGCTACTTACTCATTTTTTGCCGTGTCCCGAGTTCAAAAATTCTCCTGCATCGGTTTTTTGACCTTTTGACACTGATATTTTCATGATAGCACAGTTTTGTTAATACAGTTTGAACATTCTGTTAGATACTCCTCAATTCTTTCCTCTTACTCAGCTGACTGAAGAACAGGTAATAAATAAAGTACGCAATCGTTGTGATCACCCACGACAGCGGATAGCAGAAGGCCGCTCCTTTTAAGGAGTGGAAATGCGGCAGAACCGCCGTCATCCACACGATACGTACTCCGCAGATTCCTATTCCGGTGATAAACATCGGAATCCATGCATCTCCGACACCACGGAGTGCACCGGAAAGGATTTCGATGGAAATGTAGGTAAAGAAGGTCGGAACCAGGAAATGGATCAGTCCGTGACAGATTTCACGCACCGCCGTATCTGTGGTAAACAGAGAAATCAGTGTATCACCGATAAACCACATAAACACAACCATCAGACCCGTCATCAGGAATGCCATGATCATGCTGGTGCGCACACCGCGGTGTACACGATCCATCTTTTTCGCACCGTAGTTCTGACCGACAAAGGTTGTCGCCGCAATACCGAGCGCATTGATCATCATCCAGAAAAGACCGTCCACCTTTCCGTAAGCCGCCCACGCAGCCACATTGTTGGTTCCCAGCGAGTTGACAGCAGACTGAATGATCACGTTCGATACCGAGTACAGAATTGACTGTACGCCTGCCGGAAAACCAATGCGGATAATCCGTTTGAGCATAATCCAGTCAATGCTGATTTTCCGCAGATGAAGCCGGTAAATGTCTCTGGTCCGCATCAGAGAGCCCATAACAAGAACCGCACTGATGATCTGCGACAGAATGGTCGCAAGCGCCGCGCCCATAACACCCATCTGCAAACCGACAACAAATAAAAAGTCAAGCGCGATATTGGTCATACAGCAGATGATCAGATACAGCAGCGGACGTTTCGAGTCGCCGACCGCACGCAGGATACCGGAACCCATGTTGTAAATCAGGTTTCCGATGGTTCCAAGGAAATAAACACGCATATAAATCAGCGCATAATTTACAACATCATCCGGCGTGTTCATCAGATCGAGCATCCATCTCGAACAGCCAATGCCGACTACTGTCAGCACAATACCTCCGAGAATGGAAAAGGCAATGGAAGTGTGCACTGCCCACTGCACCTTGTCCTCTTTATTGGCTCCGTAATGCTGTGAAATAACAACCGTCGCACCACTCGAAAGGCCGACAAAAAATCCGACCAGCAGATTGATCAGCGTACCTGTCGTTCCGCCGACCGCCGCAAGTGCCTGTTTTCCGAGAAAGTGTCCGACAATCATGGCATCTGCCGTGTTGTAAAGCTGTTGGAAAAACGTTCCGAACAGAATCGGCAGGAAAAAGATCAGAATCTGCTGCCAGATAACACCTTCCGTAATCTGATTTACCTTTACTACTTCTTTCTTCTCTTTGTTCATACCCAAATACCTTCTAAAACTGCCGCCGGATCTCATGGCTGATTCCGACGGCAGTCCCCCTTTAAAATTTTCTTCTGCTCCTCTGCAGATACTCTTCTTCTGTTTTATATTTTCAGCTGCTTCATCCCTCTTGGCAAGCGGATATTTGCAATCCGCTTCGCTACTTGCTTGATTCGGTTAAGTAATCTTTCAAAAAATCAAACAGCGTCTGCATTTCTTCCCGCGTGCCAATCGTAATACGCAAATAATTGTCAATGCGGGGTTTCTCAAAATACCGCACATAAATATGGCGTTCCCGGAGTGCCTGAAAAATCTTCCCGGCCGGTACGCTTTTGTGCGTTGCGAAAATAAAGTTCGATTTCGAATCTTCGAAAGAAAATCCCAGCTTTTTCAGCTCCTCCTTCGACCACTCTCTCGTTTCCATCACTTTTTTCACCGTCTTGCGGAAATATTCCACATCGCGGATCGCTGCGGCTCCGGCTGCGATCGTGGTCTGATTCATGGTATACGAATTGAAAGAATATTTCACATCATTCAGATACGAAATCATCTTCTCATTTCCGATTGCATAGCCGATGCGCATGCCGGCAAGCGAACGAGATTTTGATGTTGTCTGCACAACCAGCAGGTTTTCATATTTTTCCAGCAGCGGCTGCGCAGTGGCTGCTCCGAAATCCACATATGCCTCATCCACAATTACAACCACATCCGGGTTGTTCTGTAATATCGATTCGATCGCAGAAAGCGAAAGCTCCACACCCGTCGGTGCATTCGGGTTCGGGAACACGATTCCGCCATTTGGATGATTCTCTGCAAAATACTGCTCCGGCACAATGCAGAAATTTTCATCGAGCGGGATCTGCTCGTACGGAATGCGGAATTCCTCCGCCCAGACATCGTAGAAGGAATACGTAATGTCCGGGAAAAGAATCGGTTTGTCAGAGTTAAAATACGTCATAAACGCCATCGCCAGAACATCATCCGAACCAACGCCGACAAAAACCTGCTTTGTGCTTACGTGGTAGACATCCGCGATCGCCTGCACCAGTTCTGCCGCGGTCGGATCCGGATAGAGACGGAGGGTATCCTCTTCTGCTACCCGTCTGATCGCCTCTGCGGCTTTTGGTGACGGCGGATACGGATTCTCATTCGTATTCAGCTTGATCATGTCAGCCTCATGCGGCTGCTCGCCCGGTACATACGGCACAACTTTTCTTACATTCTTTTCCCAGTTACTCATAAGTTCCTTCCTTTCTGCCTGTGGTCAGGAAATGCACCCTGACTTTATTCCGTCTTTCTGTTTTTTTGGAAACCCCTGTGAATCGTAACCATTTTTTCTTTTCCTTCTGCTCCCGGCAGTTTCCCGCCAACGCAAAGTCCCTTTTCTTCCCGGTGAACCGCTTTATCCTCTCTTCTTCCAGGTAGACGGATAGAAAAGAATCAGCATCGGAAACAGTTCCAGACGGCCTGCCAGCATATCAAAAATCAGAATCAGCTTGGAAACCGGACCGTATCCAAAGAAGTTACTGGTCGGTCCTACCTGGTCAAGACCCGGTCCGATGTTGTTCAGTGTTGCGGCAACTGCCGTGAAGTTTGTCTCGAAGGAAAATCCATCCACACTGATGATCAGCATGGAAAAGCTGTAGATCACCAGATAAACAATCAAAAATACGTTGATCGCCCGCAGAACCTCATGCTCTACCGGGTGATCGTCGAAACGGATGCGTTTGATACTGCGCGGATGTACGATCGAACCAAGCTCTTTTTTCACGGTTTTTAAGAGGATCAGGATTCGCGAAACCTTGATTCCGCCTCCCGTTGAACCGGCACAGGCTCCGATGAACATCAGCATCACCAGAATACATTTTGACAGCTCCGGCCAGAGGTCAAAGTCCGTCGTGGAATAACCCGTTGTCGTGATAATCGATCCGACCTGGAAAAAGGCAGTCCGCACCGCTTCACCGATGGAATGGTACATCGGATAGGTATTCCAGGAAATCACGCCTCCTGCCAGAAGGATAATCAGGAAATACGCTCTTACCTCCTGGGACGAAATGGCGGCCTTTCCCTTTTTGCAAAGCATCAGATAATAAAAGTTAAAATTCACACCGAACGCAATCATGGCGATTGTCAGAATCCACTGCTGCAGTGGTGTGTACACTGCACAACCGCTGTTCAACACGGCAAAGCCTCCTGTTCCGGCAGCTCCCATGGCGAGTGTGACAGAATCAAATGTCTTCATGCCGGAAAGCAGCAGGGCAGCAATGGTAAAAAGTGTCATGCCAAGATAAATCTGATACAGAATTTTAGCGGTTCCGCGCACTCTCGGAACAAATTTGGAAACGGTCGGTCCCGGGCTCTCTGCCTTCATCAGGTTCATGACGGAACCGCCCTTCATCGGAAGCAATGCAAGAATGAACACAAGAACGCCCATACCGCCAATCCAGTGGGAAAAGCTTCTCCAGAACAGGCTGGCGTGTGAAAGGGCTTCCACATCACTCAAAATGCTGGCTCCTGTCGTTGTAAAACCGGAAACGATCTCAAACAGCGCATTGATATAAAACGGAATTTCCCCCGTAATTACAAACGGCACCGCTCCGAAAACACCAAGGACAACCCAGCTTAACGAAACGCAGACAAATCCGTCGCGGGAATAGATTTCCATATTGGACGGTTTTCTGAAGCAGAGGATCAGACCGGCCGCAATGCAAAGCAGTCCCCAGATAAGATACGCAAAGCCTGTCTTTTCCTGATACAGGGCTCCGACCAGCGCCGGAAACAGCATCAGCATACCTTCCACTTTCAGCACCCAGCTGATGACAAAACGAATCATTTTATAGTTCATAATCCGCTTCCCCCGTTACTCTGCCAGAATCTCATGGATATCCTGAAGACCGGTTTCCGTTGTTACGATAATGACGGAATCTCCTGCCTCAAAGGAATCCTGTCCACCCGGAATGATGACCTTTCCCTGTCTGTTAATCGCTGCTACCAGAAGGTTTGGCCGTGTTTTCATATCCTGCAGACGGATGCCGATCATACGGCAATTCTGGTTCACGATAAACTCAAGAGCCTCCACACGGTCTTCCATCAGCTTATACAGCGTCTCAACGTTGCTTCCGATGGAGTTTTTCATTGCCCGGACATACTGCAGAATGTACTCTGCGGTGATGTGTTTCGGGTAGATCAGGCTGTCCAGGTTCAGGCTGTGGATAACATCATTAAATTCCAGATGGTTGATTTTCGTTACAACCTTTGAGGATACCTTCTCTTTCGCATACAGCGACAGAATGATGTTTTCCTCATCCATATCGGTGCAGGCCACAAAGGAATCCATATTCTGGATGCGCTCCTCTTTTAAGAGCTCCTGATCACTTCCGTCGCCGTAAATAACGGTTGCATCCGGCAGTGCTTCGCTTAAAACCTCACAGCGATCCTTATTTTTCTCGATAATCTTGACATCGACGTTCATATTTGCCAGTGATTTTGCGAGATAATACGTAATTTCACCGCCGCCAACAATCATCGTATTGTGTACCTTGTTTGTATGAACACCGATTTTCTTAAACAGGCTCTCTGCGTTCTGCGGTGTGGTAATGATGGAAAGGCTGTCTTTTGCCTGGATCACAAAATTTCCATCCGGTATGTAAACCTCGCCGTTTCGCTCAACAGCACAGACCAGCAGACTGTACTGAAGCGCTCCGGCCAGCTCACGCAGCGACATATGGACAATTTTCGATGTTTCCGGCACTTTAAAGCGCAGCATTTCGATTCTTCCGCGGGAAAAGCTGTCGATCTCAATCGCAGATGGGAACCGCAGCAGTCTTGCCATTTCCATGGCGGCCGCGTGCTCCGGGTTGATGATCATGGACAGACCCAGCTTTTTACGGATAAATTCTCTCTCCTCCCGATACATCGGATTTCGAACTCTGGCGATGGTGTGACAGTCTGCTGCCTGTTTGGCGATGACACAACAAAGCAGGTTCATTTCATCACTTTTGGTTACGGCAATCATCAGATCCGCATGCTCAATATCCGCCTCCTGAAGCACCTGATAGCTTGCTCCGTTTCCTACAATTCCCATAACGTCGTAGGTGTTGGAGACGTTGCGGACGACAATACTGTCTGTGTCGATGACCGTCACAAGGTTGTCCTCGCGGCTCAGCTGGGCGGTCAGTGCGGCTCCGACTTTTCCGCAGCCCACAATGATAATTTTCATGTTCTCTCCCTTCAATGCAAAAGCATTTCGCGTAAAATAGTAAAGACCCGCCAGGCGGCATCGTAAAACCATTTTTCGATGCACTCCAAAAAGCAGATCTGTACCCCTATTGTACGATGGCGATTATATCATATTTCCAGGAAAAGCGGAATAGATTTTAACAACATTTTGGACGGAGTTTTTGTAATGATTGATCAAAAAAGGGAAAACCTGTTGAACCTTGCGCTGGCCGCAACGGAAGTCGAACGGCGGCGTGTGCCGGAGCTTTCGGCAGGTTATAACTCTTACAGCAAAACATGGGAAGTAATTGTACAGTATCAGGGAGACCTGGCTTTTCTGGAGGAGCAGGGAGTTCGTGTGACGCTGCTGCTGTTTTCGTATGCCATTCTTCTGGTTCCGGAGTCCCTGATGGATTACGTGACAGGACTGCCGCAGATTACCTATCTGGAGAAACCGAAATTACTTTATTTCGCAGATGCATTTGTGCGGAGCATATCCTGTATTACGCCTGTGCAGGAGGGGGGTATGGGTCTGTCTGGGAATGGGGTGCTGCTTGCATGCATTGATTCAGGCGTGGACTATGCGCATCCTGATTTCTGCGCACCGGACGGGACAAGCCGAATTGCAATTTTATGGGATCAGACGATTCCGGGGAATCCTCCGATGGGGTATGCTCTTGGGTCGGTATATACACGGCAGCAGATCAATGAGGCACTTGCATCTTCTACGCCGGAAGAACGGTTTGCCCTCGTGCCGTCCCGCGATGTGACGGGGCATGGGACAGCGGTGCTCGGAATCGCAGCGGGAAATGGGAGATCCTCGGCAGATGCGGCCATGCGGGGCGTGGCACCGGAAGCAACACTCGTGGTCGTAAAGCTTGGGAATCCTGATCCGGCGGATCTGCCGCGGACATCGCAATTGCTGCAGGCGGTGGATTTCTGCGTAAGATATGCACTTCTGGTGGAGCGGCCACTTGTGACTAATTTGAGCTTCGGGAATAATTACGGTTCGCACAGCGGGGATTCCTTACTTGAAACGTATTTGAATGCAGTGTCAAATTTAGGGCAGAACGTGATCTGTATCGGGGCAGGAAATGAAGGGGATACCGGACGCCATTATGCCGGGAACCTAAAGTCGGATCGCAAGTCGTCCGGTCAGACGCAAACAGTCCGTGCGACATCTGATCCGGCTGCGACGTCTGCGGTCTCGGCAACGGCTGACCGCGCTGTCTCCGTTGAATTTCAGGTCGGTGCTTATGAATCCTCGTTCAGTCTCCAGATCTGGAAGGTTTATGGGGATGAAATCTCGATCGAACTGATTTCCCCCGGCGGCATCCGCTCCGGCACGCTCTCTCCTGTCCTCGGCACGGCGCGTCTGACGCTTGGTCCGACAGAACTTCTCCTGTTTTATGGCATGCCATCCCCCTACAGCCAGGCGCAGGAAATTTACCTGACCTTTCAGGGCGCAGGAAACCATCTGTCCGTCGAAAACGGCATCTGGACCTTGCGTCTCACCCCCGGCCGCCTGATCTCCGGTTCCTTTGACCTCTGGCTTCCCGGCGGAAATGCCATCGGTCCACAGACCCGCTTCTTCTCTCCCGCTGCCGACACCACACTCACCATCCCTTCCACCGCCCGCTCCGCCATCACGGTCGGTGCCTACGATCCCCGCCTTTCCTCCTATGCCAGCTTCTCCGGCCGCGGCTATACCCGTATTCTCCACGAAATTAAACCTGATCTCGCCGCCCCGGGTGTCAATATCCCAGCTCCCCGTTCCGGCGGCGGCTATGCTTCCTTCACCGGCACCTCGTTTGCCACGCCTTTTGTATCGGGAAGCGCCGCTCTTATGATGGAATGGGGTATTCTGCGCGGAAATGACCCGTTTTTATATGGTGAAAAGCTGAAAGCTTATCTCATCGCAGGCGCAAAACCCATCGCCTCCGAGAGCGAATACCCGAACAGGCGGGTGGGATGGGGACGACTTTGTTTAGAAAGTAGCCTGCCAGATTAAAGTTATTGAAGGATTCGATAGAAGAAATAAAAGCGCAATGTAAAGAGTTAAACGACAAATGAGACATATTTTTATCTCTGTACTATCTTGTACTTTGCTACGAAAATAAAACTCGTAGCAAGGTACTTATAGTGTTCATTTGTCTGGCAACTCTTTTTTATTTAACTGTTAATAACTTGCTGTTTAAAATTTTTTGAATGCAAAGAGAATCACTTACCCAAAAGATATTCTTCCAACATTTCCTTTACTTTTTTCTCAATTTCGTCTATGATCTCTTCACACCTTGTCTTTTTCATCCCTGCACCAGTTCCTACCGCCAGTAACTCTTTTCTGCCTGGATTTCTTCCATTTCCATCTACTGACGTAGTATGTTCGCCATAATACGTATTACTGTAAGTAAGATCATATGCCGGACTTAAATGCCATTTATCTTCGTCTGCTTCGTACAAATACGTGAAGTTCTTCGAATGATCATCTCTGTTATGTGCAAAAACATTGAAACACATTCGGCGGAACATATTTTCAACATCTTCATCGCAATTGCGTGTCATGATTTTTGTCAGTTTCATTAATCCATGATAGTCCAGACTTGGCTGCTCAAAATCCAATTCCAGAATTGCAGCTGTCGTCAACATGTGCACTTTCTTTTTCCCTTTCAAACAGTTTCTCCTGTCAAACCTTTTAGTTCCAAAATATCCTTTACATTTTTCTGATGGAAACAATCTCGTTTCACTCATCATAATTCCGCAGGCCTTGGCACAGCAGGAATAGTCATATTCCATTTTTCCTGCATCTTTTCCGTCCACATGCGCTGGAAATTTGATAATCCATTCTTCATTATCAATGGTTGTCATGATTTTAGGTCTTGCTCCGCCGCTGGTACCTCCCAGCAGATACAATTCGTCCAGTTTATCCGAATACTCTGTATTCAGTATCTTTTGACACTCTTCCGCCAGTTTGTCCAGATCTGCACTGCTCTGCTCCTCTGGAAAATTCTTTTCCGTGTGATATGTCAACGCTCCCATCCCCGATGTGCCCACAATCGCCAGACGATCCAGTACGGTCAGTTCATCCGGATTTTGTTTATGTGCCCGTAACAGGCGATCCAACAGTAATCTGCCCCAATGATCTGGAAGACTGTCCGCAAAAACCCCAAATAATCCTTCAAAATGATCCTTAACTGGAACAAATACCTGTTTTTGCAAAGGCAATGAAAATGGGTTGATCGAAAATCCGGTTTCCAGCCATTCATCACTGTACTGAAATGCCACTTTGTGGTCTGCCGTCATAGCTAATGTTCCCACCGTTTGATCCTCATAACACACCTGCAGTACTTTATCTTGTTTCATTGATAACCTCCTGAATATCTTTATACGGTACCTGCGTGAAAATATTTCTGAGCTCATCTGCAAGATCCAGTGCGATTGCAATTTTCGTTAAAGATAACAGGGAAATTTGTCCTGTCGTTTCGAATCTTTTGATTGAGCCGTAACTCACTCCGCTTATAGATGCTAATTTTTCCTGCGTAATTGAACGTCTCTTTCTGATTTTTCTCACTCGCTGCGCAAGTTTTTGATCCAGTTCTTCCGGAGTTTCCCATATAAATTGTTCCATTTTTTCCCCTTCTTGTTACAGATTATATGTTATCTAAAATATCCTGTTTTTATTCAAAACAGATTATATATTATCTATTCTATTTTACCACTCACGTGCAGAAAGCACAATGATTTCCTGCCCTGTTTCCATAAAAACTCCACCCCGTTTTTGTAACTGCAGATAAATTTTGCATCTCCTTTACTCTATAGGGATAATTTGCGCTTTTTTGACTATCCGGTAGTATTTGTTTCAGAGTAAGTAAAAAAGCCTCTGCCGGGCAAAAATTTTGCTTTCCGGCAGAGGCTTTGCTGGTCAAACGGATATTCATGCAAGCATGATTCGCGATTTTTCTTCCATTTCGCATGGCTTGGAATCGTTACAAATACTGGCTGAATTCCACTTTTTCTTTATTTGGTCCTTCGATCGTGAAGAAACGGACGCCATTTTCCCAGAACGGAAGGAAATGTACTTCATCCTGCGTCGTATTCAGACCGGCCCCGGTAATCATTTCGTGAACCTTTTCAATATTCTTTACGTCAATCGCCACATGGTCGATTGCTCCGGGTTTCAGTGCTGCAGCTTTGTTTTCGTACGTTTCGATCACAAGTGTTCCAAGCTTTAAGAATGCCACTTTCTCATCCGCCGCCTCATTTACGGTGCGGAATGCAATTTCAAATCCAAGCTTTTCATAAAACGCAATCGTCATCTCAATATCGTTGGTCGGAATACCGACATGCTGGATTCCATTTAACTGCTCTCTTAATTCCATTTCTTATCCCCCAGTCTTTTTTCTACCTGTGCCAGATCCGGCATGGCCGGAATAGAGCGTGTCTGAAAAAGGCTTTTCGTGAGCTGCGAGTCCCAGTTCGTGGGAGATTTTATCCGAATAAGGGCGGCGTAGCGGGCTACGGCAACCGAATGAGGGTAAAATATACCGCAAAGTGGAGCTTGCAGATTGCGGAAATGATTTTTCAGACACGCTCTAGCACCTTTTTTCTCCACACAAAGGCTTGCAACGGCGTTTCCAAACCGGGCAAACGCTGCCAGTTCTTCCTGCGGCTGTAAAGATATGCTCCATTCCACCAAGTGTCACTACAACTATTTTTACACTCTGATGATATAATATTTCCGCTGTTTTTGCAACATTTTGCTCTCTCCTGCCCGTTCGCTGCCGTTTTGCTGTTTCTTTTTTTCACAGATCACAAGGATGAGTGCCAGCATTCCTCCCATCAGGCTGCACCAACTGCCAGCCGCCCGTCCGGGCGCATGGTACACAAGAACAATTTTGTGCTCGCCTGATGGGATTTTTGCGCCGAGAAATGCCGTGTTTGCGCGGAACAGCATTGTTTCTTTCCCATCCACTTTCAGCACAAAATTTTCATCGTATGGAATGCTGGTGATGAGGTATCCGTCTCTTTCCGCGGAAACCACACCTGTGATGCCGTCGCCGCCGTATGTTGCTGTTGTTCCGCCAATCAGGGTAACCGCCTGACTGTACAACTGCTCCGTTTTTTCCAACGGCTGTGCCATACCAGTCCATGTCTCAAAATTTTTCAGGATATAATGGCCTTTTCCCATCCGAATGAATGCAGTTCCATCTTCTTTCATCGTTACAAGATAGTTAAACTGTGTATTCCCATTGGCATACGTATGGTTGATGCCGGTCAGGCGGTTGGTCTGGCCGTTGATGCGGATGAACATATCATGACTCGCTTTCTGATTCTCCACCTCGAAAGAAACGGCGAGCAGCGTCGCTCCCTCTGCGGCACCCGGCAGCGTTGCTGAGACGGTCACGGATTTTTTCGTCTCAATCTCATATCCGTCCGCTGTCTTCTGAATGCGCAGATCTTCCTGATCGGTCTCTGGAATTTCAAGGTTCACTTTCTGAAAACAACTGTGAAACAGGGGTCCTACAGAACCATTCTTTGTATCTGAATCTGCAGCGGCTCTGAAATTATCCACAGATTCCGCCGATTTTTCCTGATCCGGGATTGCCGCTGTTGTCTTCCGCATTTCCTGATCCGGGATCACGGCTGCCGTCTCCAGTATTTCCTGGTTCTGTGGATAAGGTAACGATTTGTATTCCGTCTCGGAAACCACCTGGTCTGTCACGTAGGCAACCGGCGCTGCGGATATGGCACGATAAACCTGAAAGTCCCCGTAATCCCGGTACAGTTCATACCCTTCCGGCCGTGTTTCTGCCAGAACATATTTCACGCCCATGAACTGCCAGAACAGCGGATCATCAGAAACCGTCTGCATCATGCGGTTGCGGAAGGCTTCATTAATCCCATACGTCTCGTCCCGGAATCTCTTATATTCTGCATTGTATGCCGAGGAATAAATCGTTGAAACATTCTGCCCGATATCCCAGATCCGGTTGACGTTCGCAAGGTTTTGTCCGCCGTCTCCATATTGCTCCATGCGATACCAGCCGGGATCTTCCGCACGGATCTCGCGAATAGCCGCTGCAATTTTGCTGTCTGTCAGAGCTTCATACGTTTTGCGCGGGATCATCACATTCTTTTCCTGATTGATTGCTTTTCCGGCGAATACAAGAATCACAGCACTAAAGACGAGCGGCAGAAACGGAAGCTCTCTGCCCCGCAGCCGTTTTTTTACCGGAAACCACCGCCATGCCAGATAACATGTTGTCACACAGAACACATCCAGTATGCCGAGATGCCAGTATTGTTCAAAGTACGTCTCTTGCTTTGCATTCCATATCAGAATCAGGACTATGAGATACGGAAGTAATTCGCGCAACTCTGTCATGGCTTTCCCCTTGAAATTCCCGGTGCTTTGATTTTTTCCACACTCCCGCTTCCGGATAAGCTGGTTTTCCACATAAAGCCCGACTTCTGCACAGAGGACCGGAAGAAACGGGATGAATACTTTATCTTTGCTGTACAGGCCGCCGTTCAGCAGATAGCCGAACAGGGGAATACAAAAAAATACCAGCAAAAGGAAGGACAACAGTTTCTCACGCAACCGACTTTTTCCGATCACCCTGCCAAAAAGCGCCACCCCCGCAAATGCGGAGAGGCCAATACCATACGGCGTGTAGCAGAGACGCAGGATCAGAAACTGCGGTTTCCACATCGCCGGATCGGTAAAAAGTCCTGCGATGCCGCCCGCTGCAGTGCCGCGTCCGCCCCCGCCGCTGCCGCCGAACAAGGCTGCAGCCGATGGGATCAGAAGAATACCGGAAAGAAGGATTCCTGCGAGGACCGGAAGTGCAAAGCGGATTGCTGCGCCAAAAAAGCTCCGCAAACCCGCCAAAGCTTCAACTGTTCCTGAAGATTTTTCACCTGCCATCTGCTTTTTCTCTACCCCGGCCTTTTGATTCCGCGACACTTTTCGATTCTCCTGTTCCGCTTCATACGCAGCATTTTCTGTACCGCATTTCAAATACTCCGTCACCGCATACGCCGTGAGCGCAAGCAGCCCGCCGACAGAAAAATAAAAGCTGGTCAGAATCATCCCAAGAACGGAAAGAATCAGAAGACCGCTCTTTCTCTTCTGAAAATGGCGGTCCACGCCCAGCAGAGCCAGCAGCAGAAACGGCATATAATTGACAAACATAAGCTGATTATAGGAATGATATAGAAGTGCGGTAGAACACGTAAAGAAAAGTGATGTAAAAAGACAGTTGCCGTAATGCAGACCCTTTTTGCTGATCCATTGATAAAAAAGCACTGCATCCGCCGCATACAGCAGCGCGGAGGAACCCATCACCCACAGGTCCATCGGGATGAACGGGAAAAGGTAGGATAACAGCATGGTCGGACTCAGCAGTCCGTAGTAGGCAAAATGGTAAATATTCTGACCTCCTCCCAGATTCCATGCGAAATCCGGGAAGAGGTTTCCGGTCGCGTAAAACCGCTTCCGGAAGTAATCGGCAAGGGTGCTGTGCTGGCTAATCCAGTCAATCGAGGAGCCGAATACGCCGTATTGCAGGACGAACAGCCGGCACAAAAGCAAAGAAAAGAAAAACAGACCAGCCGCCGTAAAATCCTTTCCGGTAAGACCTTCCAAGAAGCCGTTCCGCCGTCCTTTCGGCTGGCCTTTCTTTTTCCGTGATTTTCCCGGCTCTCTTATTTCCTTTAAGATTTCCTTTTTCATGCCCGGATTTCTCCTCTTTCAGACGCATGGCGTTTGTCGGCATACTCTGGAAAATACACGTTTTTCTTTTCTGCCGTATGGGTATCTTTTCTTCTCTTTGCAGCACTCTCCTGCTTTTTCACCGGCTGCACACTGTGCATCTTGACCGTCTCTTCACTCGTCTCCTTTAAGAGATAGATCGGACGGTGCTTTGTTTCAAGATATGTCTTGGAAAGATAAATGCCTACAATGCCCGTGCAGAAAAGCTGTACACCGCTCACCAGAAAAAGGATGCATGCCATCGACGGCCAGCCCGCAACGGGATCGCCAAACAGCAGCGTTCTTCCGATGATGAACACGATCAGAATCATAGAAATCAGGAAAAAAAGCACGCCCATGACAGATGCAAGTGACAGCGGGGCTACGGAAAAACCTGTGATGCCGTCGATTGAGTACGCAAGGAGCTTTCGAAGTGGCCACTTTGATGTTCCGGCGCAGCGGTCCTCGTGCTCAAATTCCAGCCATTCTGTGTGAAAACCGACCCATCCGAAAATCCCTTTGGAAAAGCGGTTGTACTCACTCATTTCCAGCACGGCATCCACCATTTTGCGGCTCATCAGACGGTAGTCCCGTGCACCGCTTACAATCTCTGTTCTGGAAAGGCGGTTGATCACACCGTAGAAGGCATTTGATAAGAAGGATTTGATTTTTCCCTCGCCCTCCCGTGAACTGCGGCGTGCCGCTACACAGTCACAGGTGCCGCTCTGCAGCATCGCGTACATTTTCGGAAGAAGGGACGGCGGATCCTGAAGGTCGACATCCATCACCGTTACGTAATCGCCTTTGGCCGCCTGCAGTCCGGCGTACATGGCTGCCTCTTTTCCGAAATTTCTCGAAAACGAGAGGTAACGGCAGCGCATATCCTTCTGCGCAAGCCGGCGCATCTCAAACAGGCTGTGATCCTTCGAGCCGTCGTCAACAAAGATCAGCTCGAACTGAACCTTCTGCTGTTCTTCCATCTCATCCATCTGACGTACCATCGTCTCGTAGTAAACCGGAATTGCTTCCTCTTCGTTGTAGCATGGTATGATAATACTGATTGTCTCCATTTTTTTCCTCCCGGGGATTACATACTCTCTCAGAATCCTTCTGCAGATCCTTCCTGCTGCAATCCCGCTTCTGTCTCATTCTTATGCAAGTCAGGTTTTTGTGGCTGTTTCTCCCGCTGCAGAATCCTCGCCTGCCTCCGGGAAACGCAGGATGACTTTAAACAGATCGCCGTCTGCCGCAAGCTCCATGCGGCCGCCCATGTTGGCCGTGTAGCTTGATGCAATCGCAAGGCCAAGGCCGTGCCCCTCGCTCGTCCGTGATTCGTCGCCGCGCACAAAGCGTTCCATCATTTCCTCCGCTTCAAAATTCATCTCATAGGCGGAAATGTTTTTCATCGTCACGAAAATCTCCCCTTTTTCCTTCCCTGCGTCAATGTAAACTCTCGTTCCGCCCAGGCTGTATTTCAGGATATTTTCCACGAGGTTTTGTATCACGCGGTACATTTTCCCATTATCCCCAAGGAACGGCAGTGGCTCATCTCCGAGCGCCGTGCGGAACGACAGATTGCTCTGCGCAATCGCATCGTCCATATCGGCGAGGGTCTGCTCGATCAACCGTTTCATATCCATTTTTTCCATCTGGAATTTTTCGGTTCCGCTTGTCGATTTGGAGAGCTCGAAGAGGCTTTGGATCATCTCCTTTAGCTGTTCCTGTTTCACAGAAATCACTTCGACGTAATCCTGTGCCGCCGGTGTCAGATCCTCTTTTTTCAGAAGATCCGTATAGCCGACCATCGAGGTGAGCGGTGTTTTCAGATCGTGCGATACATTGGTAATCAGGTCAATTTTGAGACGCTCCGCCTGCATCTGTTTTTCTACGCTCTTCTGCATAGCGCTCTCAATATTTTCCAGCTCTGCAAACGCCGGATACAGCAGGGATTTTTCGGATATTTCATGGATCCGGCTTTCCATGCTGCCTTCTGCCATCGTATGGATCTGTTCCATCAAAAGGCCCATCTCCCGGTTCAGGCGACTGCGGTATGTTTTCCAGGCAAACAGAATTAAAATCAGCGTGGTCAGCCCGAGAAGAATGACAAACAGCACCTCGCCATCCATTCCGTTTATCAGTCCGGTGATCATGGTAATCACGATTAGAAGTTCCGCAATCAGTGCCACACGGAACGGCCATTTACTCTGACCGGCAAGCTGCCGTTCCAGGCTGGTCCGATCTCTGTAACGCTTCCTTTCTCTGCAAAAAAAGGACATTTCTCTCAGTTGTTTCTTTTCATAGCGACAGACAAGAATGCCGGCACTGAGAAGGAAAACGCCACAGATTCCAAAAAACAGAAGACCTGTCTGCACACACTCTATTACAGTACCCCATTCGGCAACAATGCGGTATCTGGCATAGCTGTGCCGGAGCGGCTGAAGCCATCCGAAAAAAGCAAATCCTCCGACAAGAACCAGAAGCTCATTTGGCACCTTTTCGGATTTTTTCAGAAACAGCTGCTCTTTCTCTGCTTCCGCAGCGGCTCTTGCCTCAAACTGCATCTGCCGGGATTTTTCTATTTCATCTGTCTCGGACTTATCTGCGGCTGCCCCTTCGCTGCTTTTTGCTGTTTTTCCCGCTTTTTCCGGTTCGCTGCCGGCAAAAGCAGTCATTTTCGAGTTCCCGGTATTTTTTCGGAATTTCCATACCAGATACAAGGCTGCGGCTATGCCCAAAACGCCGACTACCGTCACTCCAATGCCGATACCCCATTCGATGTTGCGCCACATTCCCCATTCGAATTCACTGGCCCATTTCCGCAGAAGCCTTCCGCACAAAATCAGTACCATAGCAAGATCGAGAAGCATCCACAGCAGGATGCGTTTTTCAGTCTCCGTTAATTTTTTCAATTTTGTATCCAATTCCCCACACCACCTTTAAATATTTTGGATTTTTCGGCGTAATTTCGATTTTCTCACGAATGCGCCGGATATGAACCATGACGGTATTTTCTACGCTGTAAGCATCCTCCTGCCAGACCTGGCTGTAGATTTCTTCGGCTGAGAATACATAGCCGGGATGCTCCATCAGAAGCTCCATAATTTTGTACTCGGTTGCGGTCAGGCGAACAGGTTCACCGTCCACCAGGAGTTCTTTGGTGTTCCGGTTCAGCAGCAGACCGCCGTTTTTCAGGATATCCTGGCTTTGTGTGGTTCCGTTTGCGGCGCCTAAGGAGAAGTAACGGCGGAGCTGGGATTTAACACGGGCCATGAGTTCGGCGGTATTATACGGCTTTGTCACGTAATCATCGGCGCCCATCGAAAGTCCGATGACTTTATCGCTCTCTTCGGTTTTCGCGGAAAGCATGATAATCGGGATGTTGTTTTTTTCTCTTATTTTCATCAGGGCGGAAAGGCCGTTCATTTTGGGCATCATGACATCGAGCAGGATCAGATGGATCTGTTCGGTCATGAGGATGTCGAGTGCCTCCATGCCGTTGTAGGCTTTTTTTACCCTGTAGCCTTCCAGTTCTAATAGTTTGCCGAGAGATCTTACGATTTCCCGGTCGTCGTCTACGACTAATATGTTGTATTGGCTCATCTCGTTTTTCCCCTCTTGGTTCTATGGTGTTTATCATAGCAGAGAAAACGGAGATTATTTGGATAAAAAACTGACATTTTTCTTAAAATGTAATCCCCCATTACGTTTTCCTGCTTTTTTTACAAAAAAAAACACTGATTGGTAGAATTGTAAGCTGGTGTAAAAAATAAAAACAAACGCATATAAATTAGTAAAAATGCCTGCCATAGCAACTGAAAATGTGGAAAAAGATAAAAAAAGTCAATATAAGTGGACAAAATACACAATATCAAACGGGGATTTTATTTGATATAGTGTAAACATCACAAATAATCAAAGAAAATGCGTAATAAAAACGCACAAAACAACGGAAAGGATGGGGAGTATGGCGAAGGAAAAAATGAAAAAGAAAAAAGGAGAGAAAATTACCCCTGCAATCTTGTGGAAACAGCGTTGGCTGCTTGTGATGTCAGTACCATTTGTAGTCTGGCTGATTATCTTCAAGTACATTCCACTGTGGGGATGGACCATGGCATTTCAGGAGGTAAAACCTGCGACATTTGCACTTCCGATCTGGGAGAGAACCTGGGTTGGATTTCAAAATTTTACAGATGCATTCAAAGACCGTCTGTTCACACAGACATTAATCAACACATTGGGAGTAAGCTTCCTTGACATCGCGGTTGGAACGATCGCAGCAATCGCATTTGCGGTTCTTCTGAACGAGATGTTCTTTATGAAGTTCAAAAAAGTAACGCAGACCATTTCTTATCTGCCGCACTTTGTATCCTGGGTTATTATTGCAAGTATTGCAAAGAATATTTTCAACGACGGCGGTGTTGTTGACAGTATCTTCGGCAAGAACCTGCACCTGATGAGTTCCAACTCACCACTTATCTGGGTAACCATTATCCTGATTAACTGCTGGAAAGAGGTTGGCTGGAACGCAATTATTTATCTGTCCGCCATGGCAGGTATTGATCCTGGTCTTTACGAGGCCGCTGATATGGACGGTGCAAGCCGTCTGCAGAAGATCTGGCACATCACTCTGCCGGGTATCCGACCGACCATCATCGTACTGCTGATTATGAGTATCGGTGGCGCCCTGAACGTAGGTATGGAGCGTCAGATGCTTCTTAGTAACCCGCTGGTTGAGGATCACACGATGGTACTTTCCTGGTTCTCTTATAAGAGAGGTATCGGAAACAGCAACTACGGTCTTGGTACCGCAATCGGTGTATTCCAGTCTGCAGTCAGCGTTACCCTGCTGCTGATCGCCAATAAGATTGCCGGTCTGGTAGGCGAAGATAAACTTATGTAGGAGGACGCGAATATGAACAAGAAAGCAAAAAAATTTGACTACGTACTGGCGGTAATCTTCGTATTCCTCGTCATCATCACCATTTATCCGTTCCTGAACGTACTGGCGATTTCGTTCAACGATTCTACGGATACCATTAAGAATGTAAACTTCATCATTCCGAGAAAGTTTACATTAAGCAACTATAAATATGTATTTAAAGACGGCGGCATTGCAATGCCGGCTGTGATTTCTGTAACAAGAACCATCATCGGAACAATCGTAGGTATTGTATGTACCTCGATGGTTGCTTACACATTAAGCCGCAGAGACTTCGTACTCCGCAAACCATTCCAGCTTCTGTTCGTTGTTACCATGTATGTCGGTGGCGGAATGATTCCGGAATACCTTCTGATTATCCGTACCTTAAAGCTGGGCAATAACTTCATGGTATACATTCTGCCTGGTCTGATGTGGGTTTATAATATGATTCTGGTCCGCTCTTATATCGACGGACTGCCGATGGCTCTGCAGGAGGCAGCAAAGCTCGACGGAGCAAACGATTTTCAGATCTGGTATAAAGTCGTTATGCCGCTTTGTAAACCGGTTATCGCAACCGTAGGTCTGTACTATGCAGTAGGTCAGTGGAACTCCTTCATGGATACTTACCTGTATGCGAAAAAACTCCCGACTCTGCAGTACAAACTGTATGAGATTATGAACCAGGCGACCATGAAAATGGACGTTCATGCAGGAACCAATGTACAGACGGCCGTAACACCAATGTCCGTACGTATGGCCGTAACGATTGTAGCAACTGTGCCGATCGTTATTGTATATCCGTTCCTTCAGAAATACTTTATCGGCGGTATGACACTTGGTTCTGTTAAAGACTGATAAAAAACAGTATTAAAAAATTTTTAGAAAAAGATGATGTTTATTCCTGCCAGGCGAAAGCAAGAGTGCAGGATGACATAAACCATTTTAAGGAGGGCTTTTATGAAAAGAAAAGTAGTATCACTCATGTTAGTATCTGCTATGGTGGCCGGAATGCTCGCAGGATGCGGTTCCGACAGTGGCAGCAGCAAGGGAGGATCCAGCACAGAGACTGGATCAGCGGCAGAGGCAAGTTCTTCAGGCGAGACAGCAGATGATGCAGATGACAAATCTCCGATTACCTTTGAGTATTTTAACGCTGATGGTAAAAACGGCAACTGGGATAACCCGGTAGCAAAAGCAATCACAGAGGCAACAGGCGTTACACTTGATGTTTCCTATCCGGTAGCATCCCAGGGTGATGCAAAAGAAGATATTGCGCTGATGATCGCAAATGATGAGTATCCGGACATGATTTATGCAAAAGGCTCAGCAACGGATTTGTATCAGGCAGGCGCGCTGATTGATATGACAGACCTGATTGAAAAATATGGTCCAAACATCAAAAAAATGTACGGAGCAGAGATGGAAAAACTGAAATGGAGCCAGGATGATCCTGGAATCTATCAGCTTTCCTACGCAGGTGTAAACCAGAAAACCCTGACAACAGGCGGAAGCTGCCAGATTCAGTGGGCTGCATTAAAAGAGAACGATTATAAATATCCGAAGACACTGGATGAGTATGAAAAAATGATCAAGAGCTATCTTGCAGCACATCCAAAAACAGAAGATGGTCTGGATATGATCGGTATCACCATGAGTGCTTCTGACTGGCACTGGATGATTACCCTTGGAAACCCGGCAGGACTGATCGCTGATGCATCCCCGGATAATGGACAGTGGATCATTGACGACGAGTACAACGTACATTACAAACATGTAACAGATGAAGAGAAAGAATACTTCAAATGGCTGTGCCGTATGTACAACGAAGGTATCCTGGATCCGAACTTTGCAACGCAGACAGATGATGACTATATTGCAAAAGTTGCCAGCGGCCGTGTTGTTGCCATCACCGATGCTGAGTGGCATTACAGCCAGTGCGAAGCTACTCTGGTAGCAGATGGAAAAGTAGATCAGACTTATGTTGGACTTCCTGTAACCTTAAGAGAAGATCAGGTAGAAAAAGCCCTTCTGTATCAGGGAACTACCGTTGGCTGGGGTATTGGAATTACCAAGAGCTGTGAAGATCCGGTTCGTGCCATCAAATTCCTTGACTATCTGTGCTCCGATGAAGGACAGATCCTGTATCACTGGGGTATCGAAGGCGAGAACTACTTCCTTGATGATGATGGACAGCCATATCGTACTGACGAAGAAGTAGCAAAAGCTCAGTCTGATCCGGATTATGCAAAGAACACCGGTATTGACAACTACACTGGATTCCCGATCTACGGAACAGGTTCCTACTCTGAAGACGGATTCCCATACACTCCAACTACCAAAGAGTCTGTTATTGCAAACTACAATACAGCAGAAAAAGAAGGATGCGAAGCGATGGGATTTGAAATGCTGACCGACATGTTTGCACAGCCGGAGGAGTTTGACCTTCTTCCATACTCTGCACTGTGGGCATATCAGCAGCCACAGGAACTGGCTGAGAAACAGACTATTCTGGATGAAATTGCATGGCCAGGACTGGTTAAGTGCGTAACTGGTACAGAAGATGAGTTTGATGCAAACTGGGAGAGCATGGTACAGGAGCTGACAGACAATGGTCTGGCAGATGCAGAAGAAGCTATGACAGAGTTCCTTGCTACCAAACTTGTTGATGTAGAGTAAGTAAAGCAAAAACATAAAAACATAAGGTTTTGCCGTTGAACGGAAGGCGGCACAAAAACATGGTCTGATATTATTAAATGTCAGGCCATGTTTTAAAATACAGCGACAGTAATGGGAAATGTGAAACATTGTAAAAAGATAACAGTATATGGAAAATCTGCAAACAATTTCATGAGACAAAATCATCGGGAGGTTTTTGGAAAATGACAGAAAAGAAGGAGTTTCAGGTAAACAAAAACACACCGTTCTGGGATGCATCACTGACGGATCAGGAAAGAATCGACTGGCTGTTAAAAGAAATGACGGTCGAAGAAAAACTGGGATACCTCGCCAGCTCTTCCCCGGATCTGCCGCGCCTTGGCATTCCGGGTGTCTCTGTGGGCGGTGAGGCGGCACACGGCGTTGAGGGCAGAAACGATCAGAACGGTCTTGGAAAACCGGATGTGACAACATCCTTCCCACAGCCGATCGGTATGAGTGCATCCTGGGATCCGGAGCTGATCAGACAGGCCGGTGAAATAACAGGAACCGAGGCGCGCGTCGTATGGCACCGCCATGAGGGCCATGGACTCAGCAGATGGGCTCCGACCGTTGATCTTGAGCGCGATCCGAGATGGGGAAGAAACGAAGAAGGTTACGGAGAGGATCCTGTGCTGACCGGAAAGATGGCCGGTGCTTATATCCGGGGAATGCAGGGCGATGATCTGAAGTATCTGCGCTGTGCAGCGACCTTAAAGCATTTCTATGGAAACAACACGGAGGTCGGCCGCGGATGGAAAAATTCTTCCATTGACCCGCGGAACAAATATGAGCTGTATCTGGAGCCATTCCGCAGATGTATTGAGGACGGCGGCGCAGAGGGCATTATGACGGCATATAACAAGATCAACGGAACGATCGGTATCCTGAATCCGGAAGTGACCGATATTCTGAAAAAACAGTACGGTCTCCGTCACGTTGTCAGCGACGGCGGTGCGATGGGACTTGTCGTGAATCTGCATCACTATTTCGGACAGCATGCGGAGACGATCGCAACGGCGCTGAAAGCCGGTGTGGATGCCATGTCTGACGATCCGCGTATGGTAGAGCAGGCGGCACGCGAGGCATATGAGCTTGGCATTCTGAAAGAAGAGGATATGGACCGCTCTATTCGCTGTATGATGGAGACGAAGCTTCGTCTCGGCGTTTATGATCGGGAAAATCTGAATCCGTATGACCGTGTGACCGAGGACGATATCGATTCCCCGAAGGCACGTGAAATCTGTAAAGAGCTGAGCCGCGAATCGATCGTACTTCTGAAAAATGAGAACGGAGCGCTGCCACTTGACAAAGCCCTGAAAGCAGAAGATATTGCCATTGTCGGACCGCTTGGTGATGCATGGTATCAGGACTGGTACGGCGGAACGGCACCATACCGCACAACCTTCCTGCAGGGGATGGAAGTACTGAAGCAGGAGAACATTACATTCGCGGATGGTCTGGATCGCGTTGTTTTCCGCTGTGATGGAAAAAGTCTTGCCGTAGCAGAAGACGGAACACTTCAGATGGCAGATGAGCCAGATGTGTTTATCAAGGAATACTGGGGTGAGGGAAGCTATACGTTCAAGAGTGTCCGTACCGGAAAATACCTCGGCGCAAGACTCTCAGAGTCGCAGGGAGAAAAGCCGAAAATGGGACAGATTGCGGCAGACCGGGAGGAAGCCTTCGACTGGTTCGTGATGGAGATTTTCCACGTGGAGCCACAGGAGGATGGCAGCGTTGTGCTGACCAACCGTTTCCATTACCCGGTTTATAAGGATGCAGAGGGATTTTTCTCCTTCGAGCAGACAGAGGGAATTCCGATTACGATGGAGGTTGTCGAAAACGGAATTGAAAAAGCAGTTGCTGCAGTCCGGGGCAAAAAGCAGGTTTTACTTGCGCTCGGCTGTAACTCCGTGATCAATGCGAAAGAGGAGATCGACCGCAACACACTGGAGCTGCCAGAGGAGCAGGAGATGCTGCTTGACCGGATCGCAGAGGTCAATCCGAATACCGTTCTGGTGCTGTTTACGAATTATCCGTACACACTTCAGAAAGCGATGGAAAAACTGCCGGCGATCATCATGTCTGCAACGGGAAGCCAGGATATGGGAAGCGCAATGGCAGAGGCTGTGCTTGGAATCTATGCACCGGCCGGCCGTCTGAATATGACCTGGTATGAGAGTATCGATCAGCTGCCGGACATTGACGATTACGACATCATCAAAGGAAAAAGAACGTACCGCTATTTCGACGGGAAGGAATTGTATCCATTCGGCTATGGCCTGACGTATACCACATTTGCGTATGAGAACTATAAGATTTCCTTAAAAGATGACCGTCTGCTGCAGATCTCTCTCGATGTGAGAAATACGGGCGATACCGCAAGCGACGAGGTCGTCCAGATCTACGGTTCCGCTTTGGAATCCTGCGTAAAGAAACCAATCTGCCAGCTGCTTGATTTTGTCCGTGTGAAAAACATTGCCCCGGGCGAGACGAGACACATCGCACTGGAAATCCCGGTGGAGGAGCTTCGCTTCTACGATGTCATCAGCCGCAGACTGATGGTAGAAGAAGGAACGTATGAAATCTATGCGGGCGCATCCTGCAAGGATAAAGCCGTTTCCGCAGAAATCTTTATTCCGGGCGGAAAAAGGGGAGTACGCGATCTGAGTGCATTTACCGCGGCAGACCACTACGATGATTACGAGAACATGTATCTGACGGAGGGCCACTTCAATTTCAAGGCAGTCCGCGTACAGGATGAGACGAAAGACGGCGTTCTCGTTTACCGTGACTGTGATCTTTCCGATGCTGCTGTTCTGGCGCTTCATGTGAAGAGTGAACGCGGCGGCAGTGTGGAAGCCTTTGTGGACGGTGTTTCGATGGGAAGCTTTACCGGTGACACAAGAACCTGTGAGTTCCGCAGCGCCCCGAAACTGGACCGCTATGCGGAGGAAGAAGTAAAAGAGCGCAACCGGTACCGCGAGCCGGTTTATGAGGATGTTGAAATTTCCCTCGCAGACAGACCGCAGACGGACGGCGCATCTGAGATCCGTCTCGTCCTGAAGGGAGATATGCGGATCTGCTATCTGCGTGTGCTGAAAAATAAGAGCACAGGAAAAATTCAGATGGGCGTAGCAAACTAACCAGATAACGTATTGTCTGAAAAAAGTATTGACAAATTGTGTGAATATGAATAAAATGTTCTTGTAAAAACAAAATACGGAGATCTTCAGGGCAGGGTGTGATTCCCTACTGGCGGTATAGTCCGCGACCCGCTGCGATATCAAACAGCGGCTGACTCGGTGCAACTCCGGGACCAACAGTTAAAGTCTGGATGAAAGAAGATGAAATAAAATTTATTTGCATGGAAATATTTTTGGTGCCCTGAATTCAAGAAAAGGAATTCAGGGCACTTTTTTTCGCGGGCAACGAGCCAAAGTCCGTGCTTGCACGAGACCTTGGCGACTGCCGCGAAAACGAGTTCAAATTCGTGGAGCGTATTTGGACTCGTTACTTCCGGCAGAACCGGTCAAGATCTCCAGAAAAAAGGAGAAATGCAGTTATGAATGCACAGACAACAGCAAAACAGACATCAAAGATGTCGCAAATCGGAAAAACCCGTTACATGGTACAGGTGGCAATGCTCGGCGCCGCCGCAGTCGTATTGATGTTTTTTGACATCCCGCTTCCGTTTGCCCCGAGTTTCTACAAGATTGATTTAAGCGAAGTTCCGGTGCTGATCGGAGCCTTTGCGATGGGACCTCTTGCCGGAGCTGCGATTGAGCTGATTAAGATTCTGCTGAACCTTGTCATGAAAGGAAGTACCACCGCAGGTGTTGGCGAAGTAGCAAACTTCCTGATTGGCTGTGCGTATGTTATGCCGGCCGCATGGATCTACAAAACACAAAAAACCAAGAAAAATGCCATGATCGGTATGGCAGTCGGAACCGTATTTCTGGCAGCAGCCGGCGGTCTTCTGAACGCTTTTGTACTGCTTCCGGCTTATGCAGCAGCCTTTGGAATGCCGATGGATGCCCTTGTGGGAATGGGATCTGCAGTCAACAAAGCAATTACAAGCCTTCCGACCTTTGTTCTGTTTGCCGTTGTACCGTTTAATATCATCAAAGGTGTTGTGGTATCACTGGTAACCATGCTTCTGTACAAGCACATCAGCAGACTGCTGAAGGGTGAGGCGATGAATTAGTTCATCATTTCCGAAATCATTTCCGTAAACGGAGAATCCAATAAATACGTTGTAGAGAGACGGACAAAATGCAGAGAGAAATCCTCTGTTTTTTGTCCGTCTTTTAAAATTTTCGGGGAATGGCGGCAATGGATTGCCCACACAGGTCTTTTAGTAGTACAATGAAGCATAATCGATAAAAGAAAATACGCAGCGAAATTGGAAAGGAGCGCAAAAAAAAGAGATCCGCACATTGGCTGAAATCTCTTTTCTATCACATTTTAATATTGTTATTATGTCTCGAAACTGTTAAGCGCTTTCCAGATGTTCCATCACTTGAACGCCCCATTTAAAAAGGGCGGTTCGCATGGCGAAGGTCAGGACTGCGGTAAGCAGAATCATCACGCTCGTGGTGATGTGGATGTTGAGGTGAAGTTTTCCGTACAGCAGGTAGCCGGCTCCGATCAGGATTGCGCCGACGGTGAGGTCGATGAGGACGGAGATCAGGGAGCGGTTGTTGGATTTTATGGCGGCGGTTTCGTTTTCCCAGTTTAATTTCGGAAATGCAAGGTCAAAAAGGAGCTGTTCATAGTTGACGAACAGGGTAAATAAAACCGTGATCACCGTGGTGTAAAGAAGGGTCGCCGGGTGCAGACCGAAGACGACAGCAATCATGTTGAAGACCAGAGCGTACGGCAAGGTGCCAAGGAGACTGATCAGGATGCCGCTTACCAGCATGGCACGGATCTGGTCGTGATAGCTCATCGGAATGCATTTCATATAGATGTATTCGCTGCCCTTTCGGGACATCGCTGTGGCGGAGATTACGCAGAACATGGACATCATGACGGCGATTCCGGCGGCGGTAAGGACGGCAACTGCGACGGGCAGTTCCCCTTTCAGGAGGCGGAATATGGTGCCATCGGCGACAAGCCGGGTCCAAAGGCCGGTGGTTTTAGCCATGCCAAGGCTGGAAATGATTGAAATGAGGGCAATACCAAGCATGAAGACCGGCCAGATGAGAGGCATCAGAACACAATTCATGAACCAGGCCGGTGTGCGGTACAGTTTTTTCCATTCAATCATCGCATAGGTGCGGACCGGATTTTTGCTTTTGACGGTTCGGGTCACTTCTTCTTTGGATAAAATGCGTTTTTCGCTGGTGGTCTCGCTCATGCCGAGGACAGCCGGGAGGTAGATTTTCCAGGCGAGAGCGAAAAAGACAGCAAGGATGACGGCTGTTGTAGCGATGTAGAGTATCATTTTGAGAAAGGATGCATCTGCAAGGCTTCCGGTCATCAGGGGCAGGTTCGGAAAAATGGTCCGGAAGGCGCGCAGAGTGCCCTTCTGGCTTTCCATCAGGTTCATGATATCCTGCATTTCAAAATTTCCGATACTGCGCGAAAATACGTTGATGCCGATCGCAAAAATCAGGGATGCGGCGAACCCGAGGTAGCTTAAGAAATCCTTGTTTCGGATATTTTTGAAAAGACGCATCACGAGCATCGTCAAAACTGCGGCGTAGACGAGCGGCACAACCGGGAAAATAAGGCAGGCGAGGATCATATTGATCCAGTAAAAAATGCCCATTTTGGCGCTGATCCCGTACCCTAACAGAAACGGAAAGAACAGCAGTACAATAAGATAGTATTCGTTCAGCAGACAGCAGAAGCCTTTCGCACCGACAATCTGCGCCGGGGTAAACGGCAGCGGCAAAAGCTTTACGAGGTCAGAGTCCATGTAATACTCGCTCAGAAACAGCGGCAGGCCATAGAAGAAAATGACCATCATGCCGATGGCACAGACGAACTCGATCAGCAGGGTTTCCAGCCCGAGCGGCTGCAGGAAGGTATAGCCGGAATATCCCAGAAGAAACAGTAAGACCGACACGGGAAGGAGGCAGACACCAAGCAGAAGGTATACAACGATACGTCCTCCGTCCGAAAATGCTTTCTTTTTTCCGCTCTTCTGATTGCTTTTTCCTGGTCCGCTTTTCAGAAGGAAACGGGTGAGAATCCATAAGTTACGCATGTTCGGTGATCTCCAGAAAGATATTTTCAAGTGTCTGATCCGGATAGGCCGCTTTTAATTCTTCCAGGGTACCCAGGTATACCTGGCGGCCGTGATGGATGATGGCGATGCGGTCGCAGAGTTTTTCCGCTACTTCCAGCACATGGGTGGAAAACAACACGGCGTTTCCGGCATCGGCGTGTTCACGCATCATCTGTTTGAGCTCGTGCGCGGAGCGCGGGTCAAGGCCGGTCAGCGGCTCATCGAGAATCCAGACCGGCGGCTTGTGGATCAGTGCGCCCATCACCATGATTTTCTGACGCATGCCATGCGAGTAGCTCATGATACGGCTCGAAAGGTTCTCTTCCATCTCAAAGCGTTTTGCGGTTTCTTCGATAAAACGCTGACGTTCTTCCGTTCCGACACCGTAGATATCTGCCATAAAATTCAGATATTCAATTCCCCTGACGCGAAGAAACGCATCCGGGTCGTCGGGCACAAAACCGAACTGGCGCTTGGCTTCGAGCGGATCCTTCTGGATATCTTTTCCATTGATTTCAATCGTTCCCTCGGACGGTGCCAGGATGCCGGTGATCATTTTTAATGTTGTCGTTTTCCCGGCTCCGTTTGGGCCGATAAATCCGGTGATCTTTCCATCTTCGATATCCCAGGAAAGATCATCGACGGCTTTTTTGCTTCCATCGCCGTAAATTTTGCTGACGTGGTTCAGACGAATCATGTTTTATTCCCCCTCTTTTTTTCTTGTAAAACGAAACTGTGACTCTCTTGCTTCGTTTCTAAAAACAGACTGCCCTTTTCTCACTCCGAAAGCTCTTATCCTTCCCTGCGCAGGAAAAGGAGTCAGGCGGATATTCGCAATCCGCTTCGCTACTTGCTTGATTCGGTTAAATTTCGAAGCACGGGCTGTGATCTTGTGTTTTTTTCAGTATGCATTCTTCTGCCAGAACTGTCAATCAGCGGAACGAAAAATACAGAATTTTGTAAGAACTTGTAAGACTTTTAGAGCGTGTCTGAAAAAAAAGATACCGCAAAGTGAAGCCTGCAGATTGCGGAAATGCTTTTTCAGACACGCTCCAGGATCAAATCCGATTTTACCCTCTACTTTTTCAGAATCACATCAATGACTGTATCGACTCCATCCGGCAATACCGGGTCTTCGCCGAGATCGGCGAATGCCATGGTCGGATAATCGCTGTGTACCCAGCTTGTGGAAACCGGGATTTCCGCGCCGGTTGCGACGTAGCGGATCGCCTGAATTTCTTCTTTTTTCACGCCGGGCAGCGGCAGCGGCCCAACGGTATTTTCATAGACATGAAAATACAGATGGTTTCCGTGGCGCGTCACACGGCCAAAGTCCGGTTTCTCAATACCGGCTTTTCCGCAGCCGTAAATGCTCTCTCCGTTTTTCTTCATCCACTTTCCAATCTCAGCCAGCCGTTCGATCGACTCCTCCGGGATATTTCCCCTGGCGTCCGGGCCGACATTCAAAAGCAGGTTTCCACCCTTCGATACGCACTCGACCAGCTTTTTGATCAGCATCGGTGCCGGTTTGAAGAAGTGGTCGTTGGCACAATAGCCCCAGTGATTGTTCATCGTAACGCAGGATTCCCAGGCGATATCGTTTCCATTTACATCCTGGATGCCATTCGGCGGAATCATCTGCTCCGGGCTCACAAAGTCGCCGTGGTACGGGGTCGGATTTCCGGCCGCCAGAGAACCGTAGCCCTCTCCGCTCACCTCGAGACGGTTGTCGATGATGACATCCGGCTGGAGCTTCCGCACCATATTGATCAGCTCCGTCGCTTTCCATGCTTCGCCGCGCAGCGTATCGTAGGAAAAGTCAAACCACAGCACATCGAGCTTTCCGTAGTTTGTGCAGATCTCGCGTACCTGATTGTGCATGTAGGTCAGGTAGCGGTCGAAATCGCGGTCATCGTTTTTGTATGCCGGGTTGTTCCGCATCGGGTGGTTCCGGTCGCCGTAATGTGGGAAATCGTCGTGGAACCAGTCGAGCAGGGAGAAATACAAACCGACCTTCAGTCCTTCTGCGCGGACGGCATCAACGTACTCTGCAACGAGGTCGCGGCCGCATTTCGTGTTGGTGGATTTGAAATCGGTATACTGGCTGTCAAACAGGCAGAATCCATCGTGATGCTTGGCAGTCAGAACCACGTATTTCATACCGGCCTCTTTCGCCGCCTTGGCCCATTTCCGCGGCTCGAAATCAACAGGATTGAACTCCTCAAAATATTTCATGTAATCTTCTTTTGGAATCTGCTCGGTACTCCGCACCCATTCTCCGCGCGCCGGGATGGCGTAAAGCCCCCAGTGGATAAACATGCCGAAACGGGCGTCGCGGTACCACTCCATCCGCCTGTCATAGGCTTCTCTGTCAAATTTGTACATCGTTTTGCTTCCTCCTGTTTTAGTTTTATATTGGTAATGATTCGGTTAAATCTTGATTTTCACCCATTTTCCCTGTTTGAATCGGATCGTCGCAAAGATAAACCGTGACATCTGATCCGCCAGCACGCCGAACCAGATTCCGACGATGCCAAGCCCCAGCGTGTAACCGCCGAGATACGAAACGATCGTACGAATAAATGTAACGCTGATCATGGATGCAACTGCCGTATAAAGCGTATCTCCCGCACCGCGCAGGCATCCCATGTAAATAACCTGACAGATCTGGAAAATGACGACGAAAATAATGACATGGATGATGCTGACACCGATTTCAATGATATGCTGTTCTTCGAAAAACAGACTGTACAGCCATCTTCCGCCGAAGAGATAAATCGCAACGAGGCATACTGCGATGCCCGCGCCGATCAGACGGCACGTTCTGCCGTACTCTTTCGCAAGATCCGGCTTTTTTGCGCCGAGGCTCCGGCCGATCAGTGCAACCGCTGCGGACTGGAGGCCATCGCCGAACGCAAACGAAAGCGACATAATATTCATGCCGACCTGGTGTGCCGCCATCGCATCGGTTCCCTGCTTGGCCGCCATGATCGCCGTCATCATAAAGCCGATCCGCATGAAAACCTGCTCGAAAAACACACTGTACCCGACCCTGACCAGGCTGATGAACGCTGCAAGCGTCGGTTTAATTTTGTTCTTCAGAATATAGCCAAGGTTCAGGAATCCGTCTTGCTTTGTGATGGAAAGGATGCTCATCACACATCCGACAACCGTTCCTGTGACGGTTGCCAGTGCCGCACCCTGAATGCCGAGTGCCGGGAACCCGAAATGGCCGTTGATCAGAAGATAATTCAGAATAATATTAATCGTATTTGATGTTACATTTGTGCGCATCGTGATTTTTGTATTGCCCGCACCGCGCTGTGCCGAGTTGATCCCCATCTGGATACAGTTAAAAATCATACCGCCCATGATGATACGGAAATATGTTACTGCGCCGTTATGCGTCTCCGCCGTTGAGCCGCACAGATGGATGATCGGACTTGCAAACGCCACAAATCCAACACTGAATGCAGCTGCCGCAAGGATAATAAATACAAGCGCAGTTACCAGGGTCTCATTCGCCGCACTCTGTCTTTGTTCCCCTCGCCGCCGCGCAACAAGGGCGGAAATCGACACATTCAGTGCAAAGAAAAACGCCAGGCCAAGCAGCTTCGGCTGTGTCGTCAGGCCGACCGCGGCAACTGCGTAAGAGCCAAGCGAGCTTACCATCAGCGAATCCACAAGACCCGCAAATGCAATAAAAAACGACTCCACGATCGCCGGCCACGCCATGTTGACGGCGGTCTGGAATGTGTCTTTGTGGTATTTCCCCTGTAACTTGTTTCCTAAGTACCCCATTTCTTTTCCTCTCTTTCGTCCCAATACCAATTTCTATTTTACTTTGTTTTAACAGAAGGGTCAATACGGTACCGGCAGAAAAAAGCCAGCCGCAAAAGCAAAATTCTTTTCGCTTTTTGTGGCTGGCTTTTCTTTTATCTTTCCGTAGCGATTCAGACCCCCATCTTGATTCCGCTTACGCTACATCCCAGTATTGCTTCTTATTTTTTCAGCACAAATTCTGCCTTATTCTCTGTCGTGCTGTCGCTTCCGATGAAGACTTCGAAAGCACCGTTTTCACTTTCTACACGCTCATTTTCTGTCAGGAAGCGAAGCTCTTCTTCTGTGATTTTGAAGATGACTTCGGTTTCTTCTCCCGGCTGAAGGGTTACCTTGCAGAAATCTTTCAGCTCTTTCACCGGGCGTACCACGGATGCGGCTACGTCGTGGATGTAAAGCTGTACGGTCTCGGTTCCCTTTGTATCGCCGGTGTTTTTCACGGTTACGGAGGCTTTAATCTCATCTTCCATGCCAAGCTCTGCCTTGTCCAGTTTCACATCTGAAATTGCAAAGCTGGTGTAGCCAAGGCCATATCCGAACGGGAACAGTGGTGCGTTCGGGATGTCGAGGTATTTGGAACGGAAACGGTCTTTGTCCTTGCCCGGCACATGCGGTCTTCCGGTGGAATACTCGTTGTAGTGAACCGGCACCTGGCCTACAGAGTACGGGAAGCTCATGGTCAGCTTGCCGCTTGGAGCGTATGCACCGAAAACAACGTCTGCGATTGCATTGGCACCCTCGGTACCCGGCATCCATACTTCAAGAACGGCTTTTGCTTTCGATACGACATCGCGCAGGTCGAGCGGACGACCGTTGAAGAGAACAACGACAACGTTTTCATTGACTTCTGAAACGCGCTCAAGCAGTCTCTGCTGGATTTCCGGAATGCGGATGTTCGCGTTACTGGTTGCCTCGCCGGACTGCAGACGGTCCTCACCGATCGCAAGAACGACAACCTCGGCCTCCTTTGCTGCGTTTACAGCCTCAAGAAGCATTGCCTCCTCTTCCTCCGGTGTATGGGACTGCTCCATCGCCTCGCCGAAGCCCTCCAGGCGGATGTCGGAGCCAAGCATCGGAGAGCCTGCATGGAAGCTCATGTTTGTCGTATCTGCCTGCGCTTTTACGGCCTCTTCCAGATTTGTCACATCCTTTGCATCTCCGATGAAGGACCAGGAGCCCATCAGGTTTCTGCTGTGGACATACGGTCCGACCCAGGCAATTTTTTTCTCCTTGCCAAGCGGCAGGATTTTCTCTTCGTTTTTCAGCAGGACAAACGATTTTCTTGCGGCTTCTCTTGCCAGGGCGCGGTGCTCTTTGCAGAGAATGACTTCTTTTTCTTTCGTCTCGTCTGCGTCTTTATACGGATTTTCAAACAGTCCCAGTTTGTTTTTCAGTTCCAGAATACGCATGCAGGACTCGTCGATCAGATCCTCGGAAAGCTTACCCTCTCTTACAAGACGGCACAGGTTTTCGCAGTAAATGCCGGTCATCATATCGATATCGACGCCTGCCTCGGCGGAGCGGACAGCTGCCTCCTCACGGTCTGCGCAGTAGCCGTGGTAAATAATCTCCTCGATTGCCGCCCAGTCGGAAATCAGAACTCCGTCAAATCCCATCTCGTCACGCAGGATGCCGCGCATCAGTTTCTTGTTTCCGGTTGCCGGAACACCGTTTACCGTGTTGAAGGAAGTCATTACCATCGCTGCGCCTGCATCGATACCGGCTTTGTAGGATGGCAGATAGAAGTCACGGAAGGTATGCTCGGAAAGCTCTACCGTATTGTAGTCTCTTCCTGCTGTCGGAGCACCATAGCCTGCGAAATGCTTCACACAGGAAGCAATCTTGTACGGCTCCTTCAGATCGTCTCCCTGGAATCCGCGCACCATTCCGGCACAGAACAGACCGTTCAGATACGGATCCTCACCGGTAGACTCCATGACACGGCCCCATCTTGCATCGCGGACCAGGTCGGTCATCGGTGCGAAGGTTACGTGAAGGCCGGAAACAGCTGCCTCTTTTGCAGCAACTGCCGCACACTTTTCGGACAGCTCCGGTTCAAACGTTGCGCCCTGTCCCAGTGGAATCGGGAAAATGGTCTTGAAGCCGTTGATGACATCCAGCATGAACAGCATCGGGATGTGATGCGGGTGCTGCTCCACAAAATCCTTCTGGATTTTCTTTAACGTTTCTGCACCCATGCTGCCCAGGATGGAACCGGAAAGCGCTACATTTTCCGGCGTAAAGCCTTTATCCGCCATCGGTCCCATGGCTGTGATGTCCATATCTTTATTGAAGAAGGCACCCACCACCTGGCTCATCTGGTTCACTTTTTCTTCCAGCGTCATGTCGGCCAGAAGCTCTTTTAATTTCTGCTCGGTCATTTTTTCTCCTCCATACCTCGTTTTTGCTGTATCTGCTTCTTCAGAAACCCCTAAAATGTCAGAAAAATATCGTTTTTCCGTTTTTTCTGAATCTTATACTGAAATTTTACCACATCTGATCTGAAAAAAATATCCCCTGATCCGACCTTTTTCTTTCACTATTCTGACCTGTTTGCTGTTGTTCCGGTGCGTAAGAAAGTGATAAAATCCTCTGTTATTTCCCGGACATGTGAAGGGTGGCTTTCCGCTATTTTTCACTAAAGCTTCTTCGGTATTCCAGCGGTGCGTATCCCGTATTATCCTTAAACATCTTCGTAAAGTATGAGAAATTGCTGTACCCCACATACAGCGACACCGTATTAATCGGCAGCGTGCTCTGTGTCAGAAGCTTTTTTGCCTCCTCCACCCGCTTTTGGATGATATAATTACTGATCGAAATACCCTTTTCTTTTTTAAAAATCCGGGACAGATAATCCGTATTCAAAAAGACAAGCTCCCCAAGCTCCTCCCGGTGAATCTCCTCCCGGTAATGTGCATCGATATAAGCGCATACCTGACTCGTAACCGAATCTGATTTGTTGATGTACTGTCTGTACTGCACTGCTTTCCGAACCAGTACCCCCGCATATTCCATCATCTCTTCTCTTCCGTAAAGAGAATTTCGATGCAGATTTTCCATATCCGCATCTGCAAACAGTGCGTACGCCTTGATCTCCCGTTCCGAAAGCCATGCATACACCACCTGCGTCAGATCGGTACGGAGTGCTACCAGAAGCTCCCTGGTAATCATTCCTTCCCGCTCCGTCCGGTCAAGGTATTTCTGCAGCCGCTCCAGCAGCTCCTCCGGTTTTTCCTCCGAAAGCAGAGCTTTCCACACATCCAGCTCCTTATTTTCGTAGCTGGTCTGCGGAGCCTGAAATTCGTTCAGAAACAGCACCTCGTTCCGCACGGAAAGGCTTCCCTCCCGCATTTTCTGAAGATTCCGGCTCTGCTTTTGCATCCCCCGCACAGATTCCCACTGTCCGGCACCGCACCACAGCTCCGGATAGATTTTTTCATTCATCCACGCAACAAACTGCCGCAGAATTTCACAGTCCCGCTCACCGTCATGCGGGAATGCTTTTTCCTTTGACTGTGTAACAATCCAGTAGCTGCCCGGTTCCTGGTAAAAAACAGTATCTACCGCAATGTCCGTTTCCTCATACAGTTCCGACAGCACATTTTCGATCACAAATTCCATGGTCGCCGTATCCCACATTTCCCGCTTATTGCTCTTTATTTCCGGCATCAGACAAATCAGCCGGAAATAGTGTCCCGGTCCGTATGAAAGCTGGCGCTGTGCTGCCGTTTCGCAGAATTTTTCCTCGGAGAAGCCGCTTTTCAGCACATTTTTCCAGATATCCTGCTGCAGAATTTTTCTGTTCTGATTCCACTTGATGCTTTCCTGCCTGAGATCCTGTATTTTCTTTTCTTTCGCAACAGATTCCGCCGCACGCTGCACGGCCGCCTTCAGCTTTTCAAAATCAATGGGCTTCAGCAGATAATCGACACTGTTCAGCTGTATCGCTCTTCTGGCATAGTCAAACTCCGCATAGCTTGTCAGGAAGATGACCTGGACCTTCAGCTCCTCTTTCCTGACCCACTCCACAAAATCGAATCCCGTTCCGCCCGGCATCACGATATCGCTGATTACAATATCAATATCCACCATTCCCATGATGTTCTTCGCCTGCTGTACGGAAAACGCAGTGTACACCTCGCTCACCCCGGTCTCTGTAAGATCGAGATTTCTTTTGATACTTTCAATCACGTACTCTTCATCATCCACGAGCAATAGTTTCATGTTCTTCTCCCCCTGTCTTGTATGGAATATGGATATCTACAATCGCTCCGCCGAGCGGGCTGTTATCGAAATGAATCTCTCCTGTATCACCATAATAATAACGGAATCGTTTCAGGCAGTTTTCAATCCCGATATGCTTTCCATGCTCGGAAATATCTTCCCCTGCTTTCAGCCTTTGCAGCGTCTCCTCCGGGAAGCCGTTTCCGGTGTCCGAAATATAAATGTTGACATACTTTTCTTCGCCGCGGTCCTCCGGGTAAACCGTCACGGAAATCAGCGGAACCGTCTCCAGCGTCAGGGCATGTTTTGCCGCATTCTCTACAAACACCTGAATCAGAAACGGGAAGATTACCGCGTCTTTCACTTCTTCATGGACTTCAAAATAATAGGTGAATTTTTCCGGATAGCGCAGCAGCAGAATTTTGAGGTAATTTTCGCAGTGATTCGTCTCCGCCGTCACCGGCACCATCTCGCTTGTATTGCGGAAAATATAGGCGAGATAATCGGACGTAATACGGCTCATCGACTTTGCATGGTCGTACTGTCCGAAGTCAATCATGCTGTAAATAAAGTTCAGACAGTTCATGTAAAAATGCGGACGAATCTGGATTTTCAGGTAATCCATCTCGATTTTCTGTTTTTCCAGCTCCTGCTCATACAGCGTGATCTTCAGACGTCGGATCTGATGAATCATGTTTCGGAATTTATCGTCAATCTGCTCCAGCTCTACCAGATTTCCTTCCGACATCTGATAGGTGAGATCCCCATTGTCATATTTTTGAAGATTTTCCGTAAACATAGCGACCGGCTTTAAGATTTTTGTTTTCAGATGGAACAGCAGCACGGAACCGGCAATCACCATCAGAAAAGCAACGCCAAGAAGGGCAAACACACTTCCCGTCATCAGATTTAAGACTCCCGTCCAGGAGATTTTAATCCGGATTTCAAACGGCGCCTGCGAAAGTTCCTGCCGGAAGGTGTAATTGTCGGTATTAATTTTCGAATTGTCCGTTACAATTCCTTTTTCCGTCAGTGTTCCGATGCTTTTCCCGTTCTGGTCAACGAGACTGACATAGCCGCTCTTTCCAAGAGACAGTTCAGAGAACGGTTCCAGAATTGTCTTCAGATTGACGTAGCAGCCGAGTCCAACGCCCTGACTCTGCGCTACCTTGAGCATATAAACATCGTCTCCCTGGCACATCACGGTCCATTTTTTCTTAACTGCATACGTCTGCTGCGACAGGCTTTTGATCCTGCGCTTCAGCGCTTCCTGCAAATAGGGATCAACGGCGTAAAGCCCGTCGGATGAAATGCTCAGCTGATATAAGCTGTCATCCTTCTGCGTATAGAGAAAAACATTGTAATCCGTTCCAAAATCCCACGCTGCAGATACATAATTCCTTCGCAGCTGCGTAATGACATATTCCTCATACTGATCCTTCTCCATCAGATCCATATATTTCCAGAACGCAGAATCCGGGTTGGAGCTGTCCATTACAGTCGAGAACAGGTTTCGGCTGATTCGAAAAAAACGGTTATCCAGCTCATCCGTATACAGCTTTGAAATCTCTTCCAGCTGCTCATATACCTGCCGCTGCGTCCGGTTCAGAATAAGCACGCTCCCAGCCAGAAAAAGCAGCAGCATACTCAGCAGGCAGATCAAAAGATAACGCCCCTGCTGCGCCAGTGTTGTTTTTTTCGTCTGTTTTGAAATATGCATGAAGTTTCCTCCTTTTTTCTGTTCCGGTACGCTCGAAATTTTTCCGTGTTTGATTTTACGAACTGATCTTTTTTTCTGAATATAATACAGCAGAAAAACAGTACACCTCATGTTTCCATGAGTCTGTACTGTTTTTCTGATTTATGTCGGAAACACCGAAATGTTTCTCTTTTTTATTCCTGCATGGAAAATCATCCCTTTACCGCACCAAGTGTGATACCTTCTGCGAAGTATTTCTGAAGGAACGGATAGATGATAAACAGCGGCAGCATGGCGATAAATGCGATTGCCATACGGATCGAGGTTGTCGGCAGCTTTGCCACCTCCGCGCCGATATTTCCGGTTACTTTTCCACTTGCCAGGTACTGAATATCGGTGATCATCTGATTCAGCAGGTTCTGGATGCTGTAAAGCTTCTGGCCTTCATTTCCTGATAAATAGTATAAACCATTTGTCCAGTCATTCCAATAGCCAAGTGCGGAAAACAGTCCCATTGTTACCAGAATCGGTTTTCCAAGCGGCAGTGTGATGCTGGTGAAAATCTTCATGTGTCCGGCGCCATCGATTTTGGCTGCCTCGAACAGCGCGTCCGGGATACTGGTGTTAAAGTAGCTTCGGATCATCAGCACGTTGTTTGCGCTTAACAGGAAGCCTGGAACAATCAATGCCCAGATCGTGTTTTTGATGTGAAAATACTTTACATACATCAAGTAGGTCGGCACCAGTCCGCCGTTGAACAGCATCGTGAAGAATACGAAAAAGGTAATTGCTCTGCGGTACGGCAGCTTTTTAATCGAAAGCGGATATGCCAACAGAGCGGACATCGCAAGGTTTGCAGCGGTACCGACGATGGTTACAAAAATGGTAATTCCGTATGCTCTCAGGATTTTCTCGCCCTGGCGGATGATATAGGAGTAAGCATAGAAGCTGAATTTCTCCGGGAAGAACGAATATCCGTTGCGGATCAGTGTGTTTTCATCGGTCAGTGAGGAAATAAATACGAGTACAAACGGCAGTATAATGGATAACGTAATCAGAATGAGTACTACATTAATCCAGAACTGGAAACGTTTTGCTTTTTTTGAATTTGTCATACTTCCATCCTCCTAGAATAATGCCTGGTCTTTGTCTACTTTGCGGACAATCCAGTTGCTCAACATTACGACACAGAAGCCTACCAGAGACTGGTATACACCGGCTGCAGATGACATACTGATATTTCCTTGTTCAATCAGGGCACGGTATACGTAGGTATCGATAACGTTTGTGGTCGGGAACAGAACACCGGAGTTCATCGGCACCTGATAGAACAGACCGAAATCGGAATAGAAAATTCTTCCGATGCTGAGGAGCAGCAGGGTGATGATGGTCGGAACGAGGCTCGGCAGTGTGATTTTCGTAATCTCCTGCCATTTGCTTGCACCGTCCAGTCTTGCAGCCTCATAGAAGGAAGGATCGATACCGATCAGGGATGCGATGTAAATCAGGCATCCGTATCCTACGCCCTTCCAGCAGTTCGCGATAATCAGGATCGCCGGCCAGTATTTCGGTTTCTGGTACCACTGAATCGGGTCAATGTGGAACAACGGAAGGATGGAGTTGTTGACAAGACCATTTTCTGCACTCAGAAGCGCATATACGATGTAGCTTAAGATAACCATGGACATCAGGAACGGAAGAAGAATCGCACTCTGATATATCTTTTTGAGCTTTGTGTTTCTTATCTCCGTAATCAGAATCGCAATGGCAATTCCGACTACCATGTTTACAAGAATAAATGCAATGTTATACAACAGCGTATTTCTTGTAATAATCCATGCATCCTTGGAAGCAAACAGGAATTTGAAATTTTTAAGTCCTGCCCACGGGCTTGCCCAGATACCTTTTGCAAAGTTCAGTTTTTTAAACGCAATCACCATACCTGCCATTGGGATATAGTTGTTAATCAGCAGATACAGAAGTGCCGGAAGCATCATCAGATAAAGCGGCCAGTATTCCTTCAGCGCGTTTTTCTTTTTTCCTTTTTTAACCTCTGCTTTTTTCATAAAGCGTCTCTCCTTTTATGAGGGCTGTTTTTTTCAGGTTCTTTCACAGAGAAAGCTCCACATCTTTTCTGGTAAGAGTGGAGCCTTCGGTTACTGTATCACACCGGATTTTTTTCCGCCCCGGTCGTGCTCTTTTTACAAATTATGGTGCCTATTTCTCTGCAAGAAATGCATCCAGCTGCTCCTGCTTTGCAGCAATGACATCGTCGATTCCCGCATCGTCCAGCGCCTCAAGGAACTGTGGAAGCAGTTCTTCCGGATCTCCGGAGCCGCTGCTAAGTGCGCCGTTGTACTGGCTGATTACGTTGTTCAGGGCTGATACCTGATCCGCATATTCGCTGTTATCAAAGACAAATCCCAGTGCTTTCGACTCGATACCGGAAGCGTTGAACTCCTGCATTTTGTCCCAGAGCTGCGGGTCAGATCCATCCCATTTGTATGCGATGAACTGGTTCGGAAGCTCCCATCCACAGTTAAAGCTGTAGCCTGCATTGTCTGCTGTTACACCGTCCGGGTAGTTGATGATTCCGTTTTCTTCATCTTCTACTACATAGTCGGTTCCCTCTTCGCCCCAGTTCAGAAGGTTCATGACCTCCGGGCTGCCATAGATATAATCGAGAACCTGCATTGCTTTTTCCGGATTTTCGGAGTTCTGTGCTACAGAGAAGATAATTCCGCCGTAAGAGGATGAGTTGATGATCGGCTGATCATAGAACGGTACGATTTCAAACTCATATCCTGTGGAGCTCTGGAACTCAACCGGGGTACCTGGATGATAAGCAAAGAACAAGGAGAAGAGATTTCCTGCTTTGCATACGGTTCTCCAGTTTTCTGTGTTTGTTCCGGCATCCTTGCTGATGTAGCCTTTCTGATACCAGTCATGCAGCATAGTTGCAGTCTCCTTGTACCAGTCGCTTGCAAAGTAGTTTTCTACGGTTGTGCTGTTGGTCTGATCCATCAGAGCGCCCGTGTTGGCATCGCCAAGTCCATCAGCGCGGGACAGACGGCTCAGAGGCGTATCACTGTTGTTGCTGGAGAACAGCATTGTCATATCAGGCTCGCCTGCCTGTACGGTCTCAAATACTTTCTCCATATCCTTCGGCTCTTTGATTTCATCGGTATTGATATTATACTTTTCTACCAGGTCTTTTCTCATGAAGATGGCTGGAATGCTGCCTCGTTCGATCTGGTTCGGAACGCCATAGACAAACCCATCAATCTGATTTGTTTTTGCAATATCCTCGCCATAGATATCTTTCAGGTTTGTGCCGTATTTGTCAATCAGTTCAGACATATCCATGATCTGGCCGGAATGCATATACTGTACAGCTGTTGTTGCATTTGTGTACAGAAGATCGATTTTCTCATCGCCGGAAAGCATCAGCTGTAACTGCTGAGATGCGCTTGCCCACGGAAGAACAACGATATCGAGCTTTGCATTCAGCTCCGGCTCCAGAATCTCGTTGATTTTTTCTTCGATTCTCTCTTCATCCTGCTGCTGGCTGCCCTGCAGTACCATAGTTACAGTGTACGGCTCGCCTTTTTCCTCTGTCTTTGCTGTGCTTCCGGAAGCTGCGGAGGAACCGGAATCAGAACTGGATCCTGTGCTTCCGCATGCTGCCATGGAAAATGCCATGGTTGCCGCAAGAATGCCTGCTAACACTTTTTTCTTCATACTTTTTCTCCTTTTCACGTATCGTGTTGTGTGACCTTTGATGGTTGTATTATAGCAGGATTTTGACTTGCAACTCTATAACTGATTTGACTTTGAAGTATCACTCTTCCGACCTTTGTGTCTTTTTTGTGTCTTTTTTCTGTCAAAAATCTTCCACCATCTTTGCCCCTTCTGCCCCATCGAGTTCGGTCACGGTTCCATTCATGACACGGTAAACTCTCTGGCAGAGGCTGAGGACACTCGGACGGTGCGTCGTAACGATACAGGTTTTGTTGGGACGCTGACGGATGATGTTTCGGAGGACGTTTCGTTCCGTCGTGACATCCAGTGCCGAGGTGGCTTCATCGAGAAGCAGCACCGGGGCATCGCGGAGGACGGCACGGGCGATGGCAAGCCGCTGGGACTGGCCTTCGGAGAAACCGCGGCCACGTTCCCCGACGCGGCTGTTGATGGTATCCGGCAGATGCTGGACGAAATCCCAGGCGCAGGAGATTTTGAGTGCCTCAATGATCTCCTCGTCGGTCGCATCCTCTTTTACCATACGCATATTTTCGGCGATTGTGCCGGAAAGGATCGTATTTCCCTGCGGAACATACGCGAAGAGATGACGCGTTTCAGCGTTCATGGGAACCGTCTTTCCGTTTGAGACAATGATCACGGTTTCCCCCTCCTGCGGGCGGATGAGACCGAGAATCAGGCGGATCATCGTTGTTTTTCCCTCGCCGGACGGGCCGACCAGCGCTACGATCTCGCCGGGAGCGGCCTGAAACTCCGATTTGGTGATTACTTTATTTCCTTCTATATAAGAAAATTCTACCCCGTGCATCTGTACCCGGAAGCCATCCTTTGCCAGCGGATCAAGCGCGGCACTCTCCGGGATATGGATTTCTTTTGGCAGCTCCACGAGCTCACGGATCCGGTGCGCCGAGACGGAGCTGTTGAGGAAGGACGGAATAATCGAAATCACGTTTCCAAACGCGCCGGAAAGGTTGCTCCGCTGCTGCAGGAACAACGTCATGGTTCCATAGGTAATGTCGTGCGTCCACAGACGGAACAGACAGTATCCGAATGCCGTAAACTCCACCGCACTCCCGAGAATGGACATTACAATATTGGTTTTAATCGTAAACAGATTATATTTCAGGCTGATGTCTTTGAAAAGTCCCTGCCACCAGCGCATCTTTTTGCTGTAATACGGCGCAATGCCAAACGATTTGATGGTATCAAAATTGTAGAATGCTTCTACCTCAAAGCTCATCAGGTTGCTGCTCATCTCGCGCACTTTTTTGCTGTATTCCCGCTGACGGCGGATCATAAACCGGGACATCAGAAGCAGGAACGGTGCGCTTAAAAAAGCAATCAGTGCCATGACCCAGTCATAATGCAGGATTACGAAAAAGGTGGCAATAAACCGATACACGGCAATGATAATCGTCGGGAGCCAGCTGATTGCGTTGCCGCTGACCGTTCCAATGTCGCCGTTGAAACGGTTGAGTACGTCACCGTTTGCGTATTTGCTGATTTCCAGCCAGTCCGCATCAACGATTTTGTCAAAAATATCCGCCTGGATGTCGTTGTTGATGGCGATACCAAGCTTCGTTGAAATGCGGTTGATGACACTCTCAAACCCAAGGCTGAACACGGTGCTTCCGATCATGATGCAAAGCAGCAGCGGGAGCTTCTGTATCTGGTATCCGGTGATGATATCGATCAGGTATTTTCCTGCCACGCTGCTGACAAGGCCAAGAGAAGTGCTTAAGATGCCGAGAATCGTGTAAAAAACGATCGCACCTTTATAGCGCGCACTGTAGCCAAAAATCCATTTCCAGTCATCGATGATTTCAGAGAACGTTCCATTTTTCCATCGCTCCGACAGGATGCGGATAGACTCAAAGGGAGCGTCTTTACTTTTCTCTTTGGATTCTTCCTGCATGCGCGCCTCCTCTCTTTTTCCCGTCTGCGGTGCGGATCATATCGTATTTCTTCAACAATTCGACACGTCCCGCACCCACTTCAATGCTCAATTTCTGTCCTTTTTCTCCCTGCCCCAGCCATTTCAGGATTCGCTCCACGTATGCAGCCGGGAGCAAAAACGGATACCTCGCCGCATAGGGATACTTGTTTTTCATATAGGAAGCTTCCGGAACCAGCGATTTCCAGATTCCCCCGGCTGTGTGCTTTTCCATTCCGGTTTCTGCCGCATACAGGGTAATGTTTGCACTGTGGATCCGTCCCGCGCTCGATTTTCCGAACGAACCGGCATCGAGAATATCGATCAGAAGCGCTTCGGAATCCGAGTGAAGCTTCTTTGCGGCACGGACTGCCCCACTTGCTTCATAGGAAAAGCCCAGATACCGCTCGCCGATATCCAGCAGATTGATACAGAAGCACGTCATATGATACTCTTCGCACAGCTGCCAGAACATTTCCCAGTCTATTTTTCTTCCATATATACGAATCATCTGTACCATATCACAGATCTGACGGATCCCGACGCCGCCGTGAAGAAAGTGCTTGAAGCTGTGACAGAGAAGATAGAAAAGATGATGCGTTTCTTCTAAGGTAAAGATACTCTGACCCTGCACTTCCACCCTGGATGGATGCGCAAAAACATCGGAAAATGCACGGTTCAGATAACCATAGGCAGAGGATTCTGTGCTGAACAGCCTGGTATGTATTTCATAGAAGACCCCTGTTTTCGGATGAATGTAGCCCATCTCTTCCGGGGCATCACCGTCTTTGGCACCATTTGGCATTGCGGTTTCTTTGTCCCGCACAAAGCCCTTCCTCATAAAACAGGCATCTACTGTTGCAAAATCCTTTGCCGAAATCAGAAGATCCTCATCCCCGGACGGGCGCAGATCCGGCTTCGGATAGAGACTTCTGCACACAATTCCTTTCATCACCAGCGGCTGCACGCCCAGATGCTCCAGCTCCTTTTCATCGGAAAGAAACAGCGCTGTACGCGAAACCTGCTGCAAAACACTCTGCATTGCCTGCGTTTTTACCTGTCTGCGAAGCTCGTCCGGAAGTTCTGCAAATTCCGGTGTTTTGCCCACAACATCGTAGACCGCTGACAGCAGCGAATGCTGTGCCGCTAGGACAAACAGATGATTCCATTGTTTTTCTGTCAGCGCCTGAATTTCCGCCGGCGATGCTTTTTCTTCTGTCAAAAACGCACAAATCACCGCAAGGAATGCGGTTTCTGTTTCTGTAATCATCTTCTTTTCCTTTCATTTTCTGTGCACGCATCATTTTTCTTTTTATCCACACCGAATAACCGGGCATATCCATGCATCAGAATCGGGCGAAGCGGGATGATGCGAATCCAGACCTGTGCAAAAAACTCCCACCAGAACGTTCCCGGTACAAGTATTTTTCCTTTTCGTTCCACTTTTGTCACCCGTGCAAAGATCTGCTTCCGTTGCACATGATGCTCGATTTCCGTCTGTGCATCCCCGATTATGTCATAACCGTCTGCATGAACGCGGCAGATCCGATGCACGACAAACTGTCCGCCCGGCCGCTCATAAAATACGATATCACCTCTCCGAAGTTCCCGCTCCGGCGCTCGGAAGAAAATACTGTCGCGTCCATGAATCAGAAACGGCGCCATGCTGCTCCCGGAAATCACCATACGCATTTCTCTGCCCTGCTCTACAAGTTCTTTCAGCATTCCGACATAGGCACGTGTATCCATCATTTTCATGCATGTTTCTCCCTTTTCTGAATCATGTTTTTGTGCAGTGCAGCTGCATATGTTTCACTTTCGAACGAACCGGCCCCGATCTCCTGCTCCAGCGTTTTCACCGCATCTTCTGAAATGTCGCACGCCAGATGATACACCGGAACTTTTCCAGCAAGCTGTTCGAGAAGGTCGAGACTGTGCACCATTCCCTCCCTGTCCCAGCGGTTCATGGTGATCTGTCCGTACAGACTCGTAAATGCCTCTGCCGGACGCAGCCGCCACGCCTGATTCGTCTTTGCCTGGCTCAGCATTACAATGCATCCGACCGGGAGCTTTTTGTTTTCGCAGACTCCTGATGTTCCGCAGACCGGCCAGCCGTTTGCTGTCCACGCTGTGCCATCATATTCCAGCAATGCCTTATCCCCATTTACGGTACGGCTTCCCCGGTACTGTTCCCAGAGTTCCGCCTGCGTGGTTTTGCCCGTTCCCGATGGTGCAGAAAAGAGCATTGCTTTCCCCTGATACTCCGTGTATGCACAGTGCAGAATCAGGCACGGCTGCTCTGCCAGACGGCGCTCCAAGGCAAGGAGGGAAAGAAAAACAACTTCATACTTTTCAACTTCTGCCAGATACCACCTGCCGACGAAAACCTCCGCACGATTTTGCGCAGTCTCACGGTAGAATGCATAAGGACGCGCTTCTCCTTTCACACCGATCCGGCGGCTCTCCAATCCTTCTTTTGTATGAAACACCTGCAGATCGACCCGATCCACAATCAGCTCTCCCTCCGCTTCCGGCAATATGTCGACGGCCGTAATGATATATGTATAATCTGCAGAATCCGTTTCCACCAAAAATTTTTCCATATCCACCGGAAGTACCAGCTCTTCCGGAAACTTCAGCCGGAAGGAAAAACTCCCTGTCTGAAATGTTTTTTCCATCAAAAACTCCTCTTTCTCCCCATGATCTTCCCTTCTCTCCGCCACGTATCACGATCCCTTTTTCCGCATTTATGATAACAAAAAAAAGAGTCTCCGTCAATCTTTGTGGCTTTTTTGTAATTAAATACGTAATTTTATTTTTGACTGATCTGCAGCGTTTTATAGTCATGCCGGAAATACAGGATCTCCGCCGCACTGGTAATTCTCCACGAAAAGATATACAGCAGATACAGTGACGTAATGGTATGGAAATACGCGAAAATCGTGTACACCCAGATCACACGGAACACACAGGAACCGAGAATAATGATAAAAATATTCTTCCACAGCGAGTTTTCATCGTTGTATTGCAGAATGGAAATCTGCTGATTGCGTTGATATACTCCTGGGATACTTCGCGGTTTGGAATGGATACGTTTTCTTTTTCGTTATCGTATGTCAGATCTTTCATTACCTGTACCAGATTCTTTTCATCACGGAAGCGCACCTGACTGTACTGCTCTCTGAGATCAAAAATCAGATAGTCGTTCAGCATGCGCAGCATTTCGTCAATGCCGCTTGTTGCGCTTAAAAATTCCTGCATATTGGTTTTTATTACATCATACTGATTCCGATGTTTTTTATATGTTTCACTTCTGCCGATTTTTAAATTCTGAAATAGTGCATCGGTGTCTGTGCTTCTGTCATAATAAGCCGCCAGCATATCCGCTGCCATAGATTTTCCAAATCGTCTCGGACGGCTCACGCACAGATACCGCTGGAGTGTCCGCACACAGCGATTTGTTTTTCGTTTTTGAGCAGATTACATTCCCATCTTTTTCCAGTTTTTACTTGACTTTTCCTAGTTCTTCTTCTATAATCTTTTTGTAATGATAAATGTAATTTATTTCTGCGAACATTCTACATATTTTTCTTGCTGACTGCAGAAATACTTTCTGCCTGAAAAGGCACAGCATTTTGCAAGAGGGGAGTTTGTGATGGAACCGATTGCTTCTCCGACCCGGTCGGATTTGTTACAAAAGATAAATGAAAAAAAATATCGTGTCAATTCCGATTATCTGCTGCGTGAAATTGCAGGGGAATATGCGATTATTCCCGTTGGGACTGCCTGTCAGATTTCGAATGCAGTGATGGTTCCAAACGATACCGCTGCATTTCTCTGGAATGCTTTTCAGCAGCCACGTACCATTTCGGAAGTCGTTGCACAGGCGTTAGAGGAATATGAGGCTGCGGAAGATACGATTCAAAATTCTGCTTTAAATTTTGTGCATGATACTTTAAGGTATGCATTATTAGAGGAGGTTATATCGTTATGAAGAAAGAGTGGATGGAACCTGTTGTTGAGGTTCAGGAATTTGCTGCAAATGAATATGTGGCGGCCTGCGGGGATAGCGGGAAAGTTTATAAATTTGTCTGCGATGCTGGACAATACGGTCATAATTATAATGTTTATTATTATGATGGATCTGGGCAAAAAAAATATATCGCAAAAGAAGACTCATGGGGAGGCTGGGGCTCTCAAGCTCAATTTTCTGGATATCATCCTTGTAACAAGACTCATGAAGCGGAATCTGACAGTGGATTTATCAGTGGTTTTATAGATGACCAGTCTACCCGCAATGATGAAGCAACCCCCGTTGTCATCTGGACCGAAAATGGTACAAACGTTCATTGTACTACCAGACTAGACATCAATACTTGGGAAACCGCCAAATCCTGATTTTTCCACTAAATAATAATTTTTCAAACCACAGCAAAAGGATCGAACCCACTCGTTTCGATCCTTTACTATACCTATTAATAATTGGTTCATCAAACCACTTTTTTCGGAGGAACCTTTATGAACTACATGGACGACGCTTCCACCTTCGAGCGTTCTTTTCTCCAGAAAGCGCGCCAGCAGCACATTCCTATTACCGGCGCGCTTGAACTTCTGCCACTCTGCAATATGAACTGCGACATGTGTTATGTCCGTCTGTCCCGTTCAGAAATGGAATGTCAGGGACAACTCCGCACAGTTGATGAATGGATTCTGCTTGCACAGCAGATGCAAAAAGCCGGTACACTTTTTCTTCTTCTGACCGGCGGTGAACCACTTCTCTTTCCTGATTTCAAAACACTATATCTTGAGCTTCGAAACATGGGTATGATTCTTACCATCAACACCAATGGAACCCTGCTGGGCGAATCCTGGGCTGATTTTTTTGCTGAGTACAGGCCGCGCCGCATTAACATCACGCTCTACGGTGCCGATGCCGCTTCCTATAACCGTCTCTGCCATTACCCCCAGGGCTTTGATCAGACCGTCCGCGCCATCCGTCTGCTCCGCGAACGAAACGTTGATGTCAAAATCAGCTGTAGCGTCACTAAAAAGAACGCGCATGATTTTCCAAAAATCTTTGTTCTCGGAGAAAAGCTTGAAGTCCCCGTTCATGCCGATCACTATATGATGCCCGCCGTCCGGGAACGCTCCCTTCCTTTTGATGCTCAGGTCCGCCTGAACCCGGAAGACGCCGCTGCGCTTGCCCTGCAGACACTGAAACTGCAGCTGACCAGCGATATTTTCCGGCAGTACGTTCATGAATCCATCCACCGCGTCAACAATCCGTCTTTTCCACGGGACAATGGTCATATCTCCTGTCTTGCCGGAAACTGCTCCTTCTTCATCAACTGGCAGGGCTTTCTTTTCCCCTGTGTGATGTTATCCGAAATCTCCGCCCCTGTTTTTGATCTTGGATTTATTTCCGCCTGGGAAAAAGTTTCCGCCGCTGCACAGAAGATTTCCCTAAGTTCCCAATGCTGTCAATGCCGTTTGCAACCGATATGCCGCACCTGCGTCGCAGCCGCGTTTTTAGAAACCAGTTCTTATCGGGGAATGCCTGGTTATCTCTGCCGCTATTCCGAGCATTACTATCACCTGCTGCTGGCAGAAGAAGCTTCTTTTTCCTCCATCGCCTTATAGTCTTTACATATGCTGAAAACGCCGGACAGATTTTTCTCTGCCCGGCATTTTCTATCTTCATGTTTATGATTCAAGCAGCTGCAATACCGCATCCAGCATAACTGTCTCACCTTTTTCCAGTTTTACCGCTTGACGCATCTCTCCATACACAACTTCCCCTTCATACGCCTGATCCGCCGTAACCGCACACCGTGTCAGTTTTCCATTCTCCCACGCAAGTGCAATCGATGCATTTCCAACCAGCCGCAGGCCTTTCACTTCTCCATGATCCCACGCCTTCGGCAGCGCCGGAAGGAGAATGATTTTGTGTTCTCTGCTCTGCGCCATCGCGCGCTCCAGCTTTTCGGTAATCTTCTCTGCCTCTTCGATCACCAGAGTATGACCCATGGTATACACACGGCCGCCCGTTGCTTTTGCCGACAGGCACATGGCCAATTCCAGGGCATTTTTTCCTAGGTTTCCGCTCAGATAAATCGTGTGATCGTTGACCTTTCCTGTACGGTCAAAATATTTTGCACGGTTCAGCATCACCTCAACCGACACTTTTCCCTTCGGTGCACGAAGATGCAGCACCATACAGTCCGCCGGTCTGGAAATGAAGCAGGTTCGGCAGATTTCCAGCGATCATCGCACCAAGCCGTCCATTCTGTCACCAAAAGAGGGAGGCAGACGATTCCACCTCCCTCTTCGTTTTTCAATTTCTATCTAATACTTAATACTCGACGTTCTCTTCATTTCCTTCTTTTCTGACCGTCAGAATCTCTGTCTCACGTCCTGTCAGCGCGCGGCTTCTTTCGCCCGGCTGCTGTCCGCCGATGGAGATTTCATACTCGCCCGGCCGTACGACACATCCGCCGTCCTCTGTGATAACAGCAAAATCTCTTGCATGCAGTGTCACGGAAACCTCTTTTTCTTCTCCTGCCTGCAGTTCCACGCACGCGATGCCTTTTAACTGGAAACCTGGCTCACCCGGCTGTGCGTTTTTGTATTTCACATAAACCTCTACGCTCTCATGCAGCGGATATGCACTCTCATTCTTCACCTTCGTGCACACGGTCACATCGTCGAGCACCGCGCTCGTCTCCTGCTCCGTTTTTGCGCCGCTGTAGGAAATTGTTCCATACGTCAGTCCATATCCAAATGGATACAGAATATTTTTATCAGTATAGCGGTAGGTTCGTCCTGCCATGCTGTAATCGGTGAACTCCGGCAGATTTTCTGTTCCCTGATAGAAAGTCACCGGCAGTTTTCCGTTCGGTGCATAATCGCCGAACAGCGCCTCGGCCACGGCTTTTCCGCCGCGCGCACCCGGATACCAGCTGTCAAGGATAGCCGGTACATGCTCCTCGGCCCAGGACAGGTCGATGGCACTTCCTGCCGAGAGAACGAGGACTACCGGTTTTCCAACCGCTGTGATTGTCTCAAGCAGTTCCTCCTGTAAGCCCGGCAGATTGAGGCCCAGCTTATCGCCGCTCGCGTATTCGTTTCCGGCATCGCCTTCCTCGCCCTCAACAGTTGCATCAAGTCCAAGGCACAGAACGACAACGTCTGCGTGCTCAGCGGCAATGACAGCCTCTTTGAAACGGTCTTTGTCCTCGCCGAGTCCTTCGACTTTATTTTTATACAGATGGCAGCCCTCTGCGTATGTCACTCTCACATCATCACCGACATACTGCTGAATTCCTTCCAGCGGTGTGATGTATCTGGACGATGTTCCCTGATAGTTTCCAACCAGCGCTGCTCTCGAGTTCGCGTTCGGTCCGATCACGGCGATACTGCGGATCTTCTTCACATCGAGCGGCAGCATGTTGTTTTCATTTTTCAGCAGAACCATACTTCTTCTCGCTGCCTCAACGGACAGATCAACATGCTCTTTGCACTCGACTAGATCGTAGGACAGATCTTCGTACGGTGACGGATAGTCTTTCATCATACCGAGGCGGATGCGGATTTCCATCAGGCGCTCAACTGCCGCGGTGATTGCCTCTTCGGATACCAGGCCATCCTCGTATGCTTTCGGCAGATGCAGGAAAGCAACGCCGCAGTTCAGGTCACAGCCGTTGTTGACGGCACGCGCTGCGGACTCCTCTACATTTTTGGTCACTCTGTGGTGCTCATGGAAATCTATGATTGCCCAGCAGTCGGAGACAACATGGCCTTCAAAGCCGAACTCATCGCGCAGGATGTCCTTTAACAATGTCTTGCTTCCGCATGCCGGTTCACCGTTGACACGGTTATACGCGCCCATGACTGCCTCGACTTTTGCATCCTTGACACAGCGTTTGAAGGCATACAGATAGGTGTCATACAGATCATGTTTGCTGACTCTTGCGTCAAACTCATGGCGGATCGCCTCTGGGCCGCTGTGGACGGCGAAATGTTTGGCACACGCCGCTGCCTTCGGGTGATCCGGGTCCGGTCCCTGTAATCCGCGGATGTAGGCGCATCCGAGCTCACCAGTCAGATACGGGTCCTCACCATATGTCTCATGGCCACGGCCCCATCTCGGATCACGGAAAATGTTGACGTTCGGTGCCCAGAAGGTCAGGCCTTTGTAGATGCCGCGGTCGCCTTTTCTCGAAAACTCGTTGAATTTTGCACGTCCCTCGGTAGAAACAACATCACCGATCTCCTGCAGCAGCTCTTTATCAAACGTTGCTGCAAGGCCAATAGCCTGCGGAAATACCGTTGCCACACCAGCTCTTGCCACGCCGTGCAGCGCTTCATTCCACCAGTTGTATGCCGGAATGCCAAGACGCTCGATCGCCGGTGACTGATAGACCATCTGGCTCATTTTTTCTTCCAGCGTCATCTGGGAAACCAGCTGTTTTGCATACTCTCTCGTCTCTTTACTCATAGGTAAAATCCTCCCGAAATTTGTTGCCTCTATTATATCGCCGCGTTTCCCGTTCGGCTAGTCAAGTATTGCTCTTTGCTTCTCATTTTATGCGATTTTTGCGAACAACACAGGGGAACATACGAGGAAATCGTGTATGCGTAACCATCTGATATACACGCAGAAACTCCCGGCAGAATTTCTCGTATAAGATCTTCCGTCGGGAGTTTCCCTTATCTATTCCTGTGAAATTTTATTTCTGATACTCTTCCTCGATATTTTTTACCGCACGGAGCTTGTTCGCGTATTCCAGAATCTCTTCTTTGGAATATTTCTGTTTCCGGCACCAGGTGAGGATTTCTTCTTTTACTTCCTCCGGCATCTTGTTGTTCATGCGCAGACAGTCACAGAAGGTTCTCTTCGGAGAATAATATTTGTAGGAACCAAACTCTGTCTTTTTCTCACAGATTTCACCCGGGACATCGGCATTCTGGAAATAAAAACGTCTGATTTCAAAATTTTCCAGATCCATTTTTTTTCGGTCTGTCCGTGCTGTTGCAACTGCAATCGTAGCCGGCTCTTCTTTCAGCATTCCGGCAAGCCATGCAGCACTGTCCATGCAGATGACTGCGCGTGGGTTTACTTTCGCAATTTCAATATATTGATAGTCTTCCGGTTTTTCATAACCACAGTCCTTGCACCAGTACCAGCCGCGTGCAAATCGTTCCAGACTTCCTTCCTCTTCCATTTCTGCCAGCTGCAGTACAGTCACCTGATGATCTCTGAGGTCTGCGAAGCTCATATATCCATGATGTTCTTTAAATAACGTCGTGATCTTCTGGTATGTTTTAAAAAGCATATTTTCTTTCCCCTTTCAGGATGTGATACATGTTTTTTCATCTATAGGCGTTTGCACATATAATATTCCAATTTTCATGGAATGGCAAGCACTAATTTGCAAAAACCATGTTTTTTCTCTGTTTTTTTCTTATTAGCTGCTGCTAACATATTTCTCTTTTTATCACTTATAAGTATACCTTTTTTACCTGAAATATGCAACCTGCTGATCCGCTTTTTCTGTTCTCATACCAGCAGAAAAAGACCGGATTTTTTACTTCTCATCCGGTCTTTTTCTCTTTCATTCTATCTTTTAACGTTTACCGTAAAACCTTTTTTCACTCTGCCGCTTCCAGAATTTCTTTTAATGCTTTGATATAAAGTTTACACTCCTCCATCGTTCCCACACTCACACGGCTCATCTCAAAAGCGCCGATACGGATGCCCTTTTCCATCAGCTGTTCCTGAATCCAGGCAGGATCTTTTCCGGTATCGAAGTAGATGAAATTCGACTGGGACGGATAAACCCTGCAGCCAAGCGCTGCCATCTCTTTTTCCAGATATTCTCTTCCCTCCACGATTTTTGCTTTCTGCTCCTGATAATATTCCTGGTCTGCCAGGCCTGCCACTGCCGCTTTCTGGGCACAGACATTCAGGTTCCAGGAAGCGGAACATTTCCGCATGATTCCAATCAGCTCTTCGGAGCCCAGCGCATAGCCGACACGAAGGCCTGCCATCGCATAATATTTGGAAAAGGTACGGAGAACCAGAATCGGTTTTTCCGGATGCGCTTTCATATAATCAACCATACTGCAGCAGTCCGGCTCGGTGGCAAACTCCATGTATGCCTCATCCATCACCAGCAGCACGTCCTCCGGAAGAGTATCTGCGAATGCTTCCAGCTCCCCGATCGGCACATACGTTCCGGTCGGGTTATTCGGATTGCAGATCACCACGATTTTTGTTTTTTCACCGATTTTTTCTTTCATGGCAGGGAGATTAAATTTCTGCTCCTCGGTTACCGGTACGGAGACCGGCACACCGCCATTTAAATACGCCATGTCGGCAAATGCCCCGTAGGTCGGCGCGGAAAACAGCACCTCATCTCCCTCGTCCAGAAAGGTCAGTCCGATCATATCGATCATCGCACTCGATCCGGCGCCTGTCAGTACATTTTCTGCTTTTAATCCGTACTGCTCCGCTACCTTCTGTTTCAGCAGTACTGCCGCAAAATCAGGATAAAAATGGCTTCCCGCCATAGAGTCCTCCAGTGCCGCCACTGCCTTCGGTGACATTCCGTAATTGTTTTCGTTTAATCCCATATGGATCAGTTTTGAGGTGTCCTTCGCAAATGCCTTCTGACGTTTGCTCGGCGGCATGCTCTGTAATGCGTGGCTGATGATTTTATTTACTTCCATATTCATTTCCTCCTGTTTTCACGGCTTCTATTGTTTTTTTTCCGGAAAATTACCGTTTTACGGCTCCCCTCGAAACAGCTGCTAAGCCATCTGCAGAGCCTTCCCGTTTTCCGATTTTTTGCTTAAGACTCAGAAGAGCTGTCTCCCAATACCAGATATTTGGTACGGATCATGTTTCTGGACGGGTCGATCTCAAAGTTTGTGATATCGGTGCTTACCAGATAAATATTGGAAGAATTCAGTACCGGTACGCCGAAGCAGTAGTCGTTTACCAGTACGCTCTCAGCCTGGTGCAGCAGCTCAAATCTGGCGGTCGGATCGCTTTCCTCATTCGACTGTGCCATCAGTTCGTCATACTCCGGGCAGTTGGTCTTGTTATCGTTGTAGCTGTCGTTGGAACGGTACATGGAAAGGAAGGTGAACGGATCTGTAAAGTCTGCAGTCCATCTCATGCGGGCAAGCTGGAAATCACCGGATCTTCTCTCTGCTACCTGTACCTGCTGCTCCTCTGCCTGAAGCTCCACCTCGATGCCAAGGTTTGTTTTCCACTGTGCCTGCAGGGCCTGTGCCATATCGCTGTCGAGCTGGAGGTTCGGGTATTTGTAGGTGATGGCCGGGAAGCCTTCTCCATCCGGGTAACCGGCCTCTGCCAGAAGCTCTTTTGCCTTGTCCGGATCAAAGCCGATCGGATCTTCCTCTACTTCCTCTGCCCAGTCCTTGCCGCTTGCGGAGGATTTCAGATGTTTTGCTACGAAGAAATCACTTGCCTCATAAGAGGAACCGCACGCGGAAGCTACCTCATCGCGGTTGACTGCCATAGAGAACGCCTGGCGGACACGGACATCGTCAAACGGTGCTTCATTTACATTAAACAATACGTAGTAGCTTGTCATGGCCGGAGAAGTAATCAGCTCATCGCTGTCTTTATACTCGTCCATAACGGTATAATCTGCTGAGATAAAGTTCAGCTCACCGGATTTATACGCATTGATGATGGACTGTGTATCGTCCATAACCATCTTTTTGATCGTATCGGTTTTGATCCGGTCTGCCTGAACGTAATTTTCATTTTTCTTATAAACGCTGTACTGGTTCGGTACATACTCTGCGAGGTAGTACGGTCCGCAGCTTACCAGCGCATCCATGTCATTTCCCATTGCCCAGTCGCCGTTGGTTTCTGTCTGAAGCTCGCGATGCGTCGGCATATAAACCGGAAGTACAAAGAGCTGTTCGAAGTAAGCGCACGGCTCCTTTAAGTTGAATACGATGGTCTTATCATCGCTGGTGTCTACGCCAAGACCGCTCTCATCGCCGGTTCCGTTGTACATCTCCTCAGCTCCCACAATCGGGTAAAGCATTGAGGAATAACCACTCTTGCAGTTCGGATCCAGTGCGCGGACAATGGTATTTTTGAAATCGGCACTTGTCACATCGTCTCCGTTGCTCCATTTTGCATCGCTGCGGAGGTGAACGGTGTACTGTGTCATATCCTCATTGACATCAACGCTTTCTGCCAGAATGTAATCCCAGGAACCGTCCTCTTTCATTTCCATGATCGGCGCCATACACACATCATCGTAGGACCACCACCATAAACCGCTCTCTCCTGCACTGTCCAGGCTTCCGGCCTCGGTATACATCGTTGTCACAATCATATCGGAAGTACTGCCGCTTTTGCCTCCTCCGGAAGAGCTGCTGCTTCCTCCGCTGCTTCCGCATCCGGCAAGGGATCCTGCCAGAAGAACAGCCGCTGCCAGTGTCGCTGTTGCTTTCCATAATTTTCTCATAATGTTCTCCTCCTTTTGCTGCTGATGCTTTTTTGAAACACAACTCCGGTCCCCGGAACCTCTGTTCCCAAACCTGCCGCACCGGAATGGTTCTATTTTGCTCCGGCCAGCAGCGGTTCGATTGCCAGACCCTCCCTCTGTCTCAAATACCGCGGGGAATATAAGAAGCAAGCCACTTTCCTGCCCTCAATATCATACGTTGCCGGGCGGGCCTGGCTGCATTCTTCCATAGCGTAGGGGCACCTCGTGTGGAACGGGCATCCTTTCGGCGGATGGATCGGACTTGGGATTTCGCCTTCCAGCAGGATTCGTTTTCTGCTTCTTGCGGTCTTCGGATCCGGGATCGGCTCTGCAGAAAGCAGTGCCTTCGAATATGGGTGAAGCGGACGGCGGTAAACATCATTGGATTCTCCGATCTCTACCATGTGTCCCAGATACATGACACCGATCCGGTGGCTGATATGCTTTACCATGCCAAGATCGTGTGCGATAAAGAGATAGCTGATGCCCTCTTTTTTCTGAATATCCTCCAAAAGGTTGATGACCTGTGCCTGGATGGAAACGTCGAGCGCCGAAATCGGTTCGTCGCAGACGATAAAGTCTGGTTCGAGTGCCAGCGTTCTCGCAATTCCGATTCGCTGTCTCTGGCCGCCGGAAAATTCATGCGGATATCTCCGGATGTGGTCCGGTTTCAATCCAACCGTTTCCAGCAGCTCCTGCACGCGTTCTTTTCGCTTTTTTTCATCGTACATGTGATGAATCACCATCGGCTCCTCAATAATCTCACCGACGGTAAAACGGGGATTTAAGGATGCATACGGATCCTGGAAGATCATTTGCAGCTTCTGCCGGTAGGGAAGCATCTTTTTCCGGGAAAGCCTGGAGATATCTTCTCCCTCGAAAACGATTTCGCCCTTTGTCGGCTCATAGATCCGTAAAATCGTGCGGCCAAGTGTACTTTTTCCACAGCCGGATTCTCCGACCAGTCCGAAGGTTTCCCCTTTTTTTACCTCGAAGGAAATACCATCTACGGCGATGACCTTCTGTGCTCCCTTCATTCCTCTGTTCACATCAAAGTATTTACACAGGTTTTTTACTTCCAGTACATTTTTACTCATTGGCAGCCGCCTCCTCCCCGGAAACTGTAATCTTTGTTTCATCCATACATTCCAGCCAGCATCTGCAGCAGTGCGTCTCGCTGTAGGTTGTCACCGGAGAAGCCTGTACCTCACAGATCTTCATAGTGTAAGGACAGCGGCTCATAAATGCGCAGCCCTTCGGAAGCTTTAAGAGGTCCGGCGGTGTTCCCGGAATCGGAACGAGCGGTTCGTCGTTATCCTTTGCCGAATTGTTGATACTGTTCAGAAGACCTTTCGTGTACGGATGATGCGGTTCGTAGAAAATCTCATCGACGGTTCCCTCTTCTACGATCTGTCCTGCGTACATAATGGCGATCCGGTCGCACATAGAAGCGACAACGCCGAGGTCGTGGGTAATCATAATAACGGAGGTTCCTTTTTCCTTTGTCAGCTTTTTCAAAAGCTCCAGAATCTGTGCCTGTACAGTCACATCCAGTGCGGTTGTCGGCTCATCTGCGATAATCAGCTTCGGGTCACACGCCAGAGCCGTCGCAATGATGATTCTCTGCCGCATACCGCCGGAAAATTCAAATGGATACTGATCGAGCCGTTTTTCCGGACTTGGAATTCCGACCTGCCGCATCAGCTCAATGGCTTTCGCTTCCGCCTCTTTTTGGGAGCAATTCTGATGCTTTCGAATTCCCTCTGTCATCTGAATTCCGATTTTCAGGATCGGATTCAGAAATGTCATCGGATCCTGGAAAATCATGCCGATGCGGTTTCCGCGGATCTGCTGCATTTTCTTTTCATAAGCCCGTTTTTCTTTCCGGTCCTTCGTGTGCGGCGGAGAAATGTTTTCTCCGTCGAAAAGGATCTCTCCTTCTTCCACTCTGCCGTTCGATGCCAGAAGCCCCATCAGGGTCAGCATGCCGACACTTTTTCCGGAACCGGACTCGCCGACGATACCAAGTACCTCGCCCTCTTCCAGATGGTAGGAAACATCGCGGACTGCGCTGACGGTTCCCTGCTGCGTTTCAAATTTTGTTGTGAGATGGCTGATTTCGAGTAAACTCATACGCTTCACCCCCTGGTTTTCTTTGGATTAAAGGCATCGCCGATTCCCTCGCCGAGGAAGTTCAGGGAGAAAATGGTGATACAGATGCAGATGGTCGGCAAAAGCAGCTGTCCCGGGTGCATGGTAAGCACCTGACGGGCATCCTGTGCCATGGAACCCCAGCTTGCCATCGGAGCGGAAATGCCGATTCCGATGAAGCTTAAGAAGGCTTCGGTGAAAATGGCGTTCGGAACAAGGAAAGTAATCTGTACGATGATCGGCCCGATGGCATTGATCAGCAGATGGCGGAACAGAATTCTCGCATCGCTTGCTCCGATGACGAGTGCTGCCATGGAAAATTCCTGCTCCTTTAAGGCGATCAGCTGGCCTCTTACCTGACGCGCCATGCCGATCCAGCCCGGAATGCAGATACCGATCAAAATGCTTCGTACATTCGATCCGAGAACCATCATGATCAGAATAACGTAGATCATAGATGGCATTGCGTAGATGATATCCACAATACGCATCACAAAGTTATCAAATTTTCCACCAATGTAGCCGCACAGTCCACCGATCACCACACCGAGTACGGTGTTGATGACGGCTGCTCCAAAACCGATCGCCAGGCTGATACGGCCTCCGTAGCAGAGTCTTGTAAATACGTCACGGCCGAATTTGTCGGTTCCGAAAATATGCTGTGCCGAAAAGCCTGCGTACTGATTGGCTGCGTCCTGTGCATCGTATGCGTAGGGGCTGATCATCGGCCCGAAAATGGAAATCACCGCCAGAAGGAGGATGACGACCAGTCCGAGAACTGCCATTGGATTTTTCTTAAATCTTCCCCATGCCGCTTTCCAGAAGCTTTTGCTCTCCACGGCAATAAACTCGCTGTTCTTTTTGGATGGATCAATCGGTGAAAACCAGTCCATAACAGTCACCTCCTAGTTTGTCAGTTTGATTCTCGGGTCAATGAGGGAACAAATGATATCCACCGCCAGGTTTGCAACGGTGATAATCACACCGATGAAAACACTGAAGCCAAGGACTACGGTGTAATCACGGTTCGTGATCGCATTCGTAAATTCACGTCCGATTCCGGGAATGGAAAAAATAGATTCTACGACGAAGCTTCCTGTGATCAGAAATGCGATGGCCGGTCCGAAATAGGTGACAACCGGGATCAGTGCATTTTTAAGGACGTGACGCGCGGTGATGTACAGATTGCTAAGTCCCTTCGCTCTTGCCATCGTTACGTAATCCATCTGGATCGCCTCGGAATACGTACTCTTGGTCAGTCTGGCAATCGAAGCGATCTGTCCGAATGACTGTGCTGCCACCGGAAGAATGTAGTTGGCCGGAGAACCAAGACCGACGATCGGGAGTACCGGCCACCAGACACCGAAAATCATCATCAGCAGGATCGCTGTGACGAATCCCGGGATACTGACCCCCAGCGTCGCAATTCCAAGCAAGGTGTTTTTCACTGCCAGCCGCTTGCTCGTCGCCATCCAGATGCCCATCAGAATACCGATGAAAGCAGATACCGCGATAGAGAGAAGTCCGATGCTTAGCGTGTACGGAAATCCTCTTGCGATCAGTGTATTAACAGAAACGTTCTTTTTATAGGAAATGCCGAGATCCCCGTGCATCAGATTTTCCATGTAAAGGATATACTGTTTCCACATGGGTTCATCCAGCCCGTAGGTCGATTCAAGCTGCTCAATGGCGCTCTTGGAAAGATTGTCTGCCTCGAACGGGCTGCCCGGCATAATCCGAATCAGGAAAAAGGTAATGGTGATCAGCGCCCAGATCGTCACCACTCCAATGAATAAACGTTTTATGATATATCTTACCATGCAGCATTCCTCCCGTTCCGGCTTTTTTAGCTCAGAAGAGGCAGCCGAACGATCTGTTCTGGCTGCCTCTTTGCACCTTTTTACTGTCTTTTGTTTTTATAATGCTTCCTCGCCGCGCTGACCGGTACGAACCCGGATGACATCTGCCACTTTCTCGACAAAAATCTTTCCGTCTCCGATATTTCCGGTACACAGCTTCTTTTCCAGGAAGCCTTTTAATACTGCAATTGTCTTATCGTCACCGACGGTCTCGAATTTGCATTTCATCAGTACATTCGGTCCGCTCATGGTTCCGCGGTACATCACCCGGTAACCCTTCTGGTTTCCATATCCGGTGATATCCGTTTCCATCACGCCGTACACGGCACACGATTCCATGATGTCGATGACATCCTCCCGGTTCGCGGGTTTGACAATAACTGTCAGCTTTTTCATATCCGCACCACCTTTTTATTGATCCTTTTTTTATTTATCATTATGGAAGTGGAAGTTTGCATAAGCGCTGCATCCGTGCTCGTGCATATCCAGTCCGTCGATCTCTTCTTTCTCGGTTACGCGAAGTCCGATGGTCTTTTTCAGGACAAAGAACAGAATGAACGCCAGGATCAGGGTATATGCCGCAACTGCTACAAAACCGATCAGCTGGGTGATAAAGCTGCATCCCTCACCAAAAATGCCGGTGAATAAGGTTCCGAGTGCTCCACAGACACCATGTACACTGATTGCACCAACCGGGTCATCGATTTTTACGACTTTATCAAAGAATTCAACTGCAAATACAACGACAACACCTGCAACTGCTCCAATGAACAGTGCCTCGTAATCATTGACTACATCACAACTTGCTGTAATAGCTACCAGTCCGGCCAGTGCGCCGTTCATTGTCATACTGATATCCGGTTTTCCATAACGTACCCAGGTAACAATCAGGGTAACAAGCGTTGCTGCTGCTGCTGCGAGGTTTGTGGTCATGGCAATGTCGCCAAGGTTATAGGTTGCTGCTGTGGTCGATCCACAGTTAAATCCGAACCAGCAGAACCAGAGGATAAAGACACCAAGTGCTCCAAGCGGAAGGTTATGACCAGGAATAGCAACCGGTTTTCCCTCTTTTGTATATTTTCCGATACGAGGTCCGACCATTTTTGCACCGGCAAGGGCACACAGACCGCCGACCATATGAACTGCAGTAGATCCTGCAAAATCATGGAACCCGATCTGGCTTAACCAGCCGCCGCCCCAGATCCAGTGTCCGGTGATCGGATAAATGAAAACGCTGATGGCTGCGGAGTAAATCAAATAAGAGATGAATTTGGTTCTCTCTGCCATAGCACCTGATACAATCGTGGCCGATGTTGCACAGAACACGGTCTGGAAAATCATAAATACGCCGATCGGCAGGCCGTTGAACATACCATCTGCATCTGCCAGCGATTTCGGATGAAAGAAACCTGCTGTTCCGATAAAGGCATTGCTTCCTCCGAACATCAGCGCAAATCCGATGATAAAGAAGAAAATAGAGCCGAGCACGAAATCCATCATATTCTTCATCAGAATGTTTCCGGAGTTTTTCGCTCTTGTAAATCCTGTCTCCACCATGGCAAATCCGGCCTGCATAAAGTACACCAGAAAGGCTCCGACCATGGTCCATACGATATTGAGTAATACCTGTGTGTTTTCCATAATAAGTTCCTCCTCATTCCCATCTTACCTGTTCCCGTCTGCAGATCTTCTGAAACGGTCATCTTGAAACGGTAGCTTTCAGATTTTTTAAAGTGCCTGTTCGCCGTGCTCACCTGTCCGGATCCGCACTGCATCTTCGACATCGTAAACGAAAATTTTTCCATCGCCGTAGTTTCCGGTTGACAGGTTTTTTACAACAAAATCAACGATTTTCGGAACCTTGTCATCCTCCACAACGGTTTCCACTTTAACCTTCGGAAGCATTTTGGCCACGATTTCCGCTCCGCGGTACATCTGACGATATCCCTTCTGGTTTCCATATCCAAGGACATTCGTGATCATCATACCGTTTGCCTTCTGTTCCTCGAGGAGTAGCTCCAGATTTTCGAGACTCTCCGGACGAATTACAATTTCCAGCTTTTTCATGATTTTCCCTCCCTTTCCGAACCGGCTCCTGTACAAGCTTCCTACCTCCATTTACCGGCTCTGCTGCTTCTATATAGAAATCTGTTTTCTGACAGATTTTCTAACCTCTTCTTTCATGCCTGGACTGTTCCGCAGCTCTGCTGTTTTTACAATTGTTTTTATAGTTGTTTTTACAGTCGTTTTTTTGCAGCTGTTTTTTTGCAGCTGTTTTCACAATCCACTGTTTTTAATTAATCACACTCGTCGGCATTCCCTCCAGGTAAGACCGGAAGTTTTTCACCGCCAGATCGACTGCGCGGAGTCTTGCTGCCTTCGGCTGCCAGGCGATATGGGAAGTAATAAAGGTGTACGGCGACTGCATCAGCGGAATCTGATACTGCGGCGGCTCATTTGCGACAACATCGAGTCCTGCCATATAAACCTTTCTCGATTCCAGCGCCTCAAGAAGCGCCTCCTCATCGATGATGACTCCCCGTGCGGTGTTGATAATGATGACACCGTCCTTCATTTTGGCAAATGCTTCACGGTTCAGCAGGTTTTCTGTTTCCTTCGTATGCGGACAGTGAATGGAGATCACATCCGACCGTTCGAAAATTTCTTCCATGCTGACCTGCTCGATGCCGTCATACTGCGGCCCCGTCTTTTTGTGACGGCTGTTTGCGATGACCTTCATGCCAAAGCCCTTTGCCATTCTTGCCGTCCAAAGACCGATTGCGCCAAGTCCGATGATTCCCATCGTTTTCTGGTAGAGCTCAATCTGCGGCACGAACAGTTGATTGTAGCTTGCCTGCGGATTCGTTTCTTTTTCTTTCCAGTACCCTGTTTTGGTGTAATCGCTCTGTACCGTCACGTTATGACAGATGTTCATGAGCAGTGCCATCGCATACTGGGCAATGGTGACATCACCGTAAATCGTATTCGTTATGGTCACGCCCCGGCGTCTTGTCATTTCCACATCGAAGTCTTCAAATCCATGTCCCAGCGTTGCGATATATTTCAGATTCGGATGCGCTTCAAAGAGCTTTTCGTTGATCACTCCTTTGTGGACCCAGATACCAAGTGCTGCGTCGGCGTTCCCGATCTGACTGCTGTAATCTTCGAAGGTGTACCTCTTTTTCTCCTGATGGATGATACGGAACTTTCCGATCTGTGGTACACTCTGCAGCATTTTGTTCCACTCTGCTTCTATTTCTTCGTACGTCAGATCGATGGTTCCCGGGTCTCCCTGAAAAACGACTACCTCATAGTTTTCTTCTTTCATACGCCTCGCCTCCTGTTGTACTTCTGTCTTTTTATGTTCCGATTTCAAGATGGATTTCCAGTATGCCGACAAGTTGATTCTTCTGTTTTTATTCTGTAAGAATTTCCTTTTCCTGTTGCCTTACAACGGATTTATTTTCCCATTTATGACCGAGATACCGGACAATGTAAAATCCTGCACGGACTACCCAGTCGAGGGTCTGTGCAATCCAGACACCAAGGAGTCCCACATGGAGGGAAACACCGATCAGATACGCCAGTGCAATTCGAACGAACCACATGGACAGGATGCTGACCGTCATCGTAAACTTGGCATCGCCGGCAGAACGCATCGTGTTCGGAAGGGTAAAGGCCAGCGGCCAGATCATCATACAGCAGATGCTGTGGTATCGGATCACAATCACTGCCATCCGGTAAGCGCCATCGGAAAGGTTATATGCTCCGGCGAACAGTGGTGCTGCTGCCAGAAGCAGGATATTCAGAATCCAAAGGAATGCGTAGGCTCCTGTGATCAGCTTCTTTGTATAGCTTCTCGCCTGCTTATAATCTCCCGCTCCGACACACTGGCCAACCACGGTTGTCATGGCAAGTCCCATCGCCGATCCCGGCATAAAAGCAAGCTGTTCCACGGTCATTGCACAGGCATTTGCTGCGATCGATGCTGTTCCAAATCCGGCAATCATGCTCTGGGTCAGCAGCTTTCCGATCTGGAACATACTGTTTTCCAACGCCTGCGGAACACCGATGAAAAAGATCTTTTTCAGCATCTCCTTGTCCCATCCGGCCAGGAACCATTTCGTACAGTGGATCTCGTATTTTTCCTGATGCAGCAGTACAAGAATCACAACACTGGCAAATGCTCTGGAAATCAGAGTGGAAAGTGCCACGCCTGCAACTCCCATGTCAAAGCCGAAAACAAAAACGGCATTTCCGATGATATTCAGCGCATTCATCACGATGGAAGTAACCATTGAAATGTTTGAGTTTCCCATAACCCGGAAAAGCGCTGCCCCGGCATTGTAGATGCCAAGGAACGGGAACGAAAGCGATGTAATGAAGAAGTATTCCACCGCATAGGCCATAACCTGCTCTTCCGCCGATCCGTAGACCACACGGAGAATCCAGCGGTTTCCGAAAAAGGAAATGCCGCAGATAACAAGTGCAATCAGTCCGCAGATCATCACGAGCTGTTCGGCTGCGTGACACGCTGTTTTCTTATCCCCGCTTCCGAGGAACTGTGCTCCAACAACGGAACCGCCGCTTGCCATCGATGTGAAAATCACGATCAACAGTACGCAGATCGTATTGACAAGTGAGATTCCGGAAACAGCCGTTTCACCGGCCCCGGATACCATCACCATATCTGCCATACCGACGGTAACGGCCAGCACCTGTTCCACAATCAAGGGAACGATCAGCCGGATCAGACGCTTTCGGTCGAATAAAACATTTGTGTTTTCCATCGGACTTTCTCCTTTCCGGTTCTGCATTTTTTCTGTCCTGTTTCTGACAAAATCAAATCTGGTTTTCAGAAGCAGTCCCTGATACCTTTGATAACAAAAAACGACCTGGAAGTCTTCCTTCCAGATCGCCCCGTTGCGAACTCTTTACTGACGTTTCTCCTTTGGATTGAAAAACGCGGCACGAAGCTTTCCCTTCGTACCGCGCCTTCGCGAATCCATTACTTATATGGAGTTTATCTTGAAAAACAGACAGATCATTTTCTGGTTTCCTGAGAGTGTTTTCCGGGAGAAATTTAAACCTGGGAGAAAGGGAAGAAATAAAAAAACGGAGAGATTCTTTTTTCAGAACCGCTCCGTTGCGTTGTCTTTATTTTGTTCCATTGCTCTGCTGTTTTTCAACATAGGCACATTCTAACGGAATTCCCGCTTTTTGTCAATCCTTAAATTTTTCGATGATTTCCGGTCTTTTGCGTCAGTTCTGTCAATTTTATACAATTTTGCCGATATTTTTTCAGTCATTTCTGAACATTTTTCTCATGAACCTTTGAAATTTCTTTGTTTTCTTTTAAAATCGCGGAAAAACTCCGGCAAAATTCTGTGAAAATTCAGAGCGAACGCCAGACTTTGCTTTCATCAAATATCCGCCACCTGTCCGGCGCCTGTTTGAAAAAGACTCCGGTATATCAGATCCAGTCAAAATCTCCGCCGGTAATCGCAAGACTTAAGAGTGCATCCATCTTTTCCACTTCCTCTTCGCCCTCAATTCTTTGCAGCAGCACTGCGGTATCCAGCACATCCTCCAAAGATTCGCCAGGTCCGATCTCATAATCCACCTCTGCCTCGCAGTCCGGGCATGGAATTTTTTCCATCGTCTGAAGGGATAAAAAGCGGTTGCCGCATTTCTTGCATTCATAATAACCACATGTTTTGGTTCCGTCTGGTACGTAATACATAGATTCTTATCCTCCTATCCATTTTCCGTTTCTTATTCTACCATACTTACCTTGCCAAAACCAGACATCTGAAAAAGAATCGTTTTTGCAAAAAACAACTCGTAAACACATGCGTACAAGTATTACACTGATTCTTGAAAGAAAAAGGACGCTGTATGCTCTCGTTTCTTTCGGGGCTGTAGCGTCTTTTCTGCTTTCACGGCTCGCGCAGACCGCAGGGCAGTCAAACAGATTTTTCAGCAGACATAGTTTAAGCCCGATCGATTCTTTTTTCTCTCGACCGGGCTTTTAATGAATTTCCAGTAATTTCATTTTATACACCTGCTGCTTTCATTGATTTCGGGGTATTTCGTTATGTTCCTTTTGGACCATACCTCCTGAATTTTTTTGTTTTTATTTTTTCCCTATGGGCCTCTGCCTTTCATTGGAATCATCTCCTTTAGGTTCTATATGTAAACTCTTCAGAGATTTTTTTGATGTTCAGATTAACTATGCCATTGGACTGTACCTCTTACTTTCTTAGATTTCGTTTTGATGTTTCTTTTTCGTCTTGATGTTTCTTTCTTGTTTTTATTTTTGTTCTCTTTTCTTTTGTTGATCTTATATTAACTCATCTTCTCTGTTTTGTCAATACTTTCTTTTAATTTATTTTGTATTTTATTATTTTCAGAATATTATGACATTAAAATCGAAAGATCAGAAACCTGATGCAGTCTCACTTACAAAGAGGCGGCCGCAGGCTTTCGCAAAATTCAACCCCCGGCTTTTTTTGACCCACCGCAGGGCGATCCTGCTCCCTCCGGAACTCCACAGAATCTTCTTTCCAAAAGAGTAGAACGAAAGACTCCGCTGTCTTTGCCTTTCGCAAAGTCCAGCGGAGCATTTTTCCCATATTCTTTCTTCTCTTCTTAATTTCTTATTTGCAGAGTTCCTCGGCCAGTGCCTCGATCTCTTTTACGTTCTCTTCCTTCACAGCGGACATTACTTTTACATTATTCTCTGTCCAGGTGATATTTTTGCTCTTCTCAAACATACCTTTCATCACTTTCGCTGCGGTCGGTGCCCAGCTTCCGTTTTCGATCAGACCGATGGTGCGGTTCTGGAAGCTGCGCTCTGTCAGACGGTTGATGAAATCCTGCATGAACGGGTAAATGCCTGCATTGTAGGTCAGGGTTGCGAGAACCAGCTTACTGTAACGGAAAGCATCCGCTACGGCAGCAGACATATCGTCTCTTGCCAGATCGTAAACAACGACCTTCGGGCATCCTTTTTCTTTCAGCTTATCTGCAAGCAATTCGGCAGCTTTTTTTGTATTGCCGTAAACAGAAGTATAGGCAACCACAACACCTTCTTCTTCCGGGCGGTAGGAAGACCAGATATCGTATTTTTCAATGTAGTGGCCAAGATTTTCCGTCAGAACCGGACCGTGCAGGGAACAGATTTTCCGGATATCCAGCGTACCTGCTACTTTCAGGAGCTTCTGTACCTGCAAACCGTATTTTCCGACAATACCGATAAAATAACGGCGTGCTTCGTCATCCCATGGTTCCTCGCGGTCGAGTGCACCGAATTTTCCAAAACCGTCTGCTGCGAACAGAACCTTGTCCGTGCTGTCGTATGTAACCATAACCTCCGGCCAGTGTACCATCGGAGCGAACACGAAGGTCAGAACGTGTTTTCCGAGCGTAAGGGACTCACCGTCCTTTACTTCCAGTTTCCTTCCGGCGAGATCCATCTTTGGGAAAAAGTTTTTCATCATGGCAAAGGTTTTTGTGTTTGCAACAACGGTTGCTTCCGGATATGCTTTTACGAAGTTTTCAATATTCGCAGAGTGATCCGGCTCCATATGCTGTACGATCAGGTAATCCGGTTTTCTGCCATCCAGTGCTTTCGCAACATTTGCCAGCCATTCATCCGCAAAGTTTGCATCTACGGTATCCATAACTGCCGTTTTTTCATCGAGAATTACGTAAGAATTATATGCCATGCCGTTCGGCACTTTGTACTGACCTTCAAACAGGTCTACCTGATGATCGTTAACTCCCGCGTAGATAATATCCTCTGTAATTTTCATAAAAATCCATATCCTTTCCATCTTGTTTTTTCCTGCCCGGAACCTGCTCCGAACCGTATATTTTTATATTATCCTATGATGGAGGAAAAAGCAAGGAAAAAGCAAGTAAAAATAGTAAAGATTACTATTTTTACTTGCTTTTCTCCGTTCACACACACGATATCCCTTTTCCACAGCTTGCAAATCATCACAATACTTCTATTTTACAGGCATGTTCTTTTGTTTCTTTATCATAACTGATTCCAACCGCCAGTCGCAAAAGCAAGTGCAGAAAGATTCCGAGCGTACATGCTGATACTATGAGTATAGTCTTTTTCTGTGGGAGGCGCAAGAATGGAATCCCGTTTCTCACTTCTTATTTATTTTCCGGGAAAACAATCTCTTTCTCTGGTACGCCTTCTGATTTGATGACGTAGCCGTCAACATCATCAAAATGAATCTTGTACTGATATTCGCTTTCACGTCCCTCTTTTGAGTCATCGGCATCAGCGTAATAGGTAAGGCGAATTTCGAAAGTATTTTTGTTTCCTTCGCGCCAGGACTCATCGCCGATCAGCCAGTCGTTTTCGAGGTTTTTGTTTCTTTTCAGCAGCACCTCGGCGTACTGCTGTGCGCCCCTCCAGATTCCTGTGTTTTTGTACCGGTTCTGCATGGTGTTCTGATACTGCCACAGTGTTACAAACATGATCGTCGCCATAATTGCCGTGAAAAGAACGGTTTTGTATTTCTTTTCTTTTTTCTGTCTCTGCCGGCGGATACATCGAATGGTTCCGATCATCATCATTGCCAGAACAAACAGATACCACAGGGTCCAGAAGATCTGCTCTTTTCGTTCCAGACCGCCGGGAATGAATTCTGCCAGCTGATCGCCCCAGACGAAATTTACCAGGGATGCCAGAATGCCGATAGACAGAATGGATGCTGACCCATAGACTTTCCGGCTTTCTTCATCATCGAGGTTCTGGAAGAAATACCACAGCGATACAAACGCTGCTGCCACCAGACCGCCTAGAATCAGGCCGCCGCCCACGTTTACGATCTTTGCCGCCCACGCTGCCGCTGCCACACCGATCACCAGAAATCCCGCGATCACGTTTGCGTTCCGGTCCTGTTTTTTCTGCTGCCTTGAAATGTCACCTGCGTTCTGCAGCATTTCGGCCACCTCCTTCTGAGTATACTGAATTTCCGGCGTTGCCTCTTCCTTCGCCTTCTCCTGCCGTTCGGAGCGCATCAGTTCCAGCACAGAAATCCCAAGTGCCTGAGCCAGCGGCTCAATCGTCTGGATATCGGGAAAGCCAAGTCCCCGCTCCCACCGGCTGACGGCTTTATCCGTCACATGAATCTTTTCCGCAAGCTCTGCCTGCGTCATCTTTTTCTCTTTTCGCATTCCGGCAATAAACCGCCCGAACTCTTTCGCTTCCACGTCGTGTCCCTTCCTCCTGCTGTTCCCGCACCGCCTCATGTTGCCCAGCGGAGCGTTTTTACAGTCTCAGAATAGGCGAAAATAGGCTGTTTTGTCAATCTACGAATCCTTTACCTGCGTTTTTACGCCAAAAAATCCCCGATTCAGCACAAAAGTGCCAAATCAGGGATCTTGTATTTTCCTGTATTTACAGCCCGATCATATTTGCAAACAATACGATCAGCGGAATGGCAATGATGGTTCTCTCCAGAAAGATCACCAGCAGTTTCCAGAAATTCAGTGGAATTTCACTTTTGATAATAATCGTTCCGACCTCGGTCAGATAGATGATCTGAATCAGGGATAAAACACCGATGACAAATTTTGTCTTTACGGATACAAGTCCAACCGACAGAAGCGCCGGGATAAACATATCGGTAAATCCAACGAGAGTTGCCGGTGCTGCCGCGAAGGCTTCCGGAACACCGAGGGCATTTAAGTAGTATCCGGCTTCTCTTTTTGTATAATATCCTTTCATATACTGTTCCCGGGTCAGAATGACAGCTGCATTCGATGCGCCGAACCAGGATGCAATCAGATCCACCGAGGCTCTTCCCGGCACATGGAACAGCAGACGGACAACCGGTCTTGCAAGGACTCCTAAAAATTCCATAATTCCGCAGTCGGTCAGAAATGGCATAATAAAGCTGAATGCAATGACAATGCTGAACAACGTTCCGCAAAGATCCACCATGGTTCCGCCGGTATCTGCGGAAATGATCTGCTCCGGTCCGATTTTAAATACGATCAGTACCGTAAAAATGGCTCCGACAATTTTGGATACCAGATACAGCGGAGTTGTAGAAAACGCTCTGCACAGATAGTGGTTCTTCCGGATCCAGTCCGGCTTGGCAATATAGTCATAAAGACTCATAATCGCTGACACAATCAGGATCACCATAATCAGGTATGACAGCCTGCCTCCGAAGAGTCCTTTGATCCAGCTCTTCAGAAAATCGAGCAGCGTCGTAAACGATTCTCCCTGTGGGATCGGTACGAGAAACATCAGAATACCGAACGCAGAACCCAGCAGAAACTTTAAAAGATTCCCGGTGGTTATATGTGATTTTTCCATTTTTTCTCTCCTCATGTTTATGATAAAGCGCGCATCACTTTCTTACGTGTCGAGACAGCAGGTGTTTTCCCTGCTGCGTGGACAGTTCTATAATGCTTCCACCTGACACATAGCCTCGTAGATCATGTCTTCCGTCACCTCGTATGGAATGTGTTCCATATCCGGACCGGTTACGGTTTCTTTCAGTACGGCAGACAGTGCCTCCCGCCCGGTCGGCGCTCCCATCTCGGCCAGTGTCGTGCGGATTCCGAGTTTCTGCAGAAAGTCTTTCATTTCTCCGGCTTTGTCTTTTTCTCCGTCCACCATCAGCTGGACAAGAACGCCGGACATCCTTACGGAGCCATGCTTGATGTCGCAGATCTTAGAACAAATCATCTGGATACGTATGCTTACTTTTTTACAAAGGTCATTCAAAAACCGGAACACTATCCCTTCCATATCAAACCCGCCGGGGATTACGCGGTCGCGTATCTGATGGGCGATTATTATGATTCAAAAGACACCTACAAAACCCTCTTCGACTGGATCGACCAGAACCATTTTTCGACGGGCCAGTATTCCTACAAAGAAGCAGTGATCGACGAACTGGCAACGGCGTCTGTGAAAGAATATGTGACGAAGATATCGGTACAGGTGTTTCGTACGTGAAACGTTTTTTATCAAGAAAAAAAAGCCAGAAGCAAACGATACACAGCGTTTCTGGCCTTTCTTATTTTTGACTTTTATTTCTGACCCAAAGGGTCCAGGAACGCAACGTCTGCCTGTGCGGAAACGATCTTACCGCAGTCGGAAAACGAACCGCCCTGTTTTATTCGTGGATTTTTCTGGTATTACACATTTTAACAAATTCCGGATCAAAATGTTTTACCGCAGTTCCCTGATAGCCGAGATCCAGTGAGCTGATTCTCTGCATTTCCTCTTCGGTCAGTGTAAAATCCCAGATCTGAAAATTCTCTTCGATTCTCGTCTTGTGAACCGATTTCGGAATGACCACAACGCCGCGCTGTACATTCCAGCGTAGAACAACCTGTCCTACCGTCTTTCCATGTGCAGCCGCGATTTCTTTTACCATTTCATTGTCAAACGGATTGTGACGGCCTCCGCCGAGCGGTGCCCATGCCTCCGGCACGACCTGGTACTCTTCCATAACTTTTAACACAGGCTCCTGTGTGAAATACGGATGCATTTCTATCTGGTTGACCATCGGGCGGATCGCTACGGTCTCGCAGAAGTTTGTCAGCACATGAGGATAAAAATTGGAAACACCAATGGCTCTTAACTTTCCTTCTTTGTATGCATCCTCCATAGCACGCCATGCACTGAAATAATCTTTCATTGCCTGGTGCAGCAGATAAAGATCAAGATATTCCACGCCCAGCGTCTCAATTGAATGATCAATCGCTTTCTTTGCCATTTCATAATTCTGCATATCCTGTACCCACATCTTGGATGTGATGAACAGTTCTTCACGGGTGCAGATTCCTTCTGCAATCGCCTCACGGACGGCTTCCCCAACGGCATCTTCATTTGTATAAGAAGCCGCCGTGTCGATCAGACGATAGCCCGCCCGGATGGCATTTAATACAGATTCTTTGCACTCTTCTTTATCTCTTACCTGAAAAACCCCAAAACCCTCCATCGGCATTTTTATACCATTTGTCAATACTTTATATTCCATTTTTGTTTCCCTTTCTTATCAAATAAATGCAGTAAACACATGTTCTTCCATCTTTGGCAGGCCGTATTTATTTTATTTCTGGCTGTCCAAATCGATCTTCATATTCACATATGCTGCCAGTTTTTCCTCATCCGGGTAATAGTAACGCACGTTTTTATTCAGGCCTTCCATTTTCTTCATCTCTTCGTCGGTCAGTTCGAAACCGAAGATATCGAGGTTTGCCTTGATGTGCTCCGGATTCGTAGAACCCGGGATGACGATATTTCCAACCTGGGTGTGCCATCTTAAGATCACCTGCGCGGTGCTCTTTTCATATTTTTCCGCAAGTTCTTTGACAATCGGCTCCTCAAGCAGTGCATGATCACCGTGTCCCAACGGATACCATGCCATCACACGGCAGCCGCACGGAGCAAGTGCGGAAATAGTCTCCTCATCGCGGTAATACGGATGCGCTTCCATCTGGATCACATGCGGTTTGATTTCGCACTCTTCCAGCAGTTTTTTCAACTTTTCACCCTGGAAATTGGAAATACCGATAGCTTTGATTTTGCCCTCTTTGTACGCTTTTTCCAGTTTGCGGTAGCCTGCCATGAAGTCGCCTGCCGGCTGATGGATAAACATCAGATCGATGTAGTCGGTTCCAAGCAGTTCCAGGCTCTTTTCTACCGTTCCCTCTGTCAGATACTGGCTCGCCCATATTTTGGTCGAGATGAAAATGTCCTCTCTTGCCACCCCGGATCTTTTAACTCCGCGCCCAACTGCACGCTCGTTCATATAAGCCTGTGCAGTATCAATCATGCGGTATCCGCATGCTAATGCGTCCACAACCGCCTGCTCTGCCTGATCCGGTGTCATCATAAAAGTTCCGATTCCCACTGCCGGGATCTGCACCTGATTGCTTAATGTAAAATTCATCATCATAACCTCCCTGTTTTATTTTGATGTGTGATATTTTGTTATTTCCCTGTCTTTGTAGCTTTAGTTTATCACCCGGGAGTTGCTACCGATCAAGGACTTTTTTGAAAAAAATTTCTAAAATCTAATCGTTCATTCCTGTTTCGGATCGACTCAAATGTTTGCAAAAACGTCATACCATGAATCCCTCATCCATAGTATGACGTTTTTCTTCTCTGCATTTTGTTTTCTATTTTTTTATCTTTTCAATCCTGCATTCATGTTCTTTCGTCCTTTTATTATAGTTGATCCCCACAAGAAGAAGATCTCCTGTGTATTCCAGAATAGAATCCGGATATTTTTTGTCCCGGATCTGTTCCATAGCTGTATCTGTGCTTTTGTTCCACTTAAGTTCTACCAGCAGCGCCGGATAACTTGTTTTGTATTCCGGTTTCGGAAGATAAACAAAATCTGCAAAACCGCGCCCAGCCGGCAGCTCTCTTATCGGTTTGAAATAATACTGCATAGAGCTTAAATATGCTATCGTAAGCACGCTGCTCAGGGAATTTTCATCATTATATTGGATCACCGAACTGTACTCCTGATGAATTCTCTCTACGCCATCCGCTACCGCTTTTTCATCCATATCCAGGGTTGCATCCAGCAGATCTGTGGATTCCTTCTGAAAAGTAATCATTTCATTCCATTTGTTGCGTTTCACCGCATTGTTTAGTTCATGTCTGATTTCCTCATTCGGAATAAAAACCTGCTGCCTGTCCTGATCGTAAGCCAGATATCCGAGATGGATCAAATACGTCAGTATATCATCCCGGTTGGCAAAGCTTACAGTATCATTCTGGAAAGACGTCACATCCACATCCACGGCGGCCCCCGACATCATTTCTATGATAGCTGCCCTCAGTCCGTCGAAATTCATGTTAATCAGTGGCACGATTGCTTCATAGCTGCCGGTATTGGACCAGTAGCTTTTATATTTTCCGTTCAGCATCAGGCTGACAACGGCTTTGGGATTATATACCTGATACCCTTCCAGAGAATATCCATCATACCATGATTTCACCTGTTCATAGTTCTGTCCGTACCGGTCGCATAAATCATGCACTTCCGCTTCTGTAAAGCCAACATACGGTGCCATTCTTCCTGCATCCAGCATGGTGAATTCTTCGAAATTGTTGAGGGCGGACTGTGTCTTTAATTTCTTGATCGGCAGAATTCCTGTCAGATACGCCAGTGCAATATATTTTGACGGTTCCGATCCTTTGAACATGCCTCTTAAAAAATCAATATATTCTTCCTGCACTTTATGGTTCTGCGCTTCATCTCGGATCAGTACATCCCATTCATCGATGATGACAACAAATTTGTTTCCCGCAGCAGCCTTAATATAGGACATCGCCCCATAAACCGTCTTCACAGTATCCGGAATCAGTTCTCCGTATTTTTCCTTCAGTTCCTGCAGAATTCCGTTATTGATATATTCCACAACGCAATCCGCATTTCCGGCATCCATCATGCACCACTGGACATCAAAATGAATCACATCATACTGGTTCAGATGTTTTTCAAAGGACTCCGCCTTATGAATCGCATAGTCCGCAAACAGTTCTCTGGAATCACTGCCTTTGCTGTAATATGCCGACAGCATCTCCGCTGTGATTGACTTTCCGAAACGCCTCGGACGGCTGCTGCAGATAAATTTTGATGTAGTACTGATCACTCTGTTGGTATATTCCAGAAGCGGTGTTTTATCTACATAGATTTCTGAATGAATGACTTCCGAAAATGCTTCATTTCCCGGATTTAAAAATCTTCCCATGGCGGCCTCCTTCCTGTTCACATTGTGATCTTTCCTGTATTCATTATACACGGAAAGAACTCCGATGGGTAGACTTTATCCTGCAAAAAATGCTGCACCACAGATTCTCCCAAACAATCAAAAAACAGAGCGAAAATCTCCTGGACTTTCACTCTGCTTTTGCTTCTTTTACAGTTTTGCGCGGAAGAACGCACAGATTTCGTCCCACACTTCCTTCTGGAAGAAACGAAGATCTGCGTGGTCGGCATCCTCGATCGAAAGCAGTGTGACGTCACATCCCGCTTTTTCCAGTTCGTCGTGCAGTTCCTCTCCCTGTCCGAACGGAACAGTATGGTCATTCTCTCCGTGGATGATCAGAAACGGCGGTGCGGCTTTTGTCACGAAGCTGACCGGACAGCATGCGAGTGCTTCTTCCGGATGGCGCATCACGTTTTTGCCCATCAGAAGGGATTCCGGAGATGCCGCACACTGCTCCGGATCACTGTACGGGAATCCGCGGAAATCGGTCGGCGGGTACCACGGGCAGGCGGCCTGTACGGCACTGGAATATTCCAGATTTTCTCCCACATCATAAACGGGATCTGTCGCAAGCGCTGCCATGCAGGTCAGATAACCGCCCGCAGACTCTCCCATCACACCGATGCGGTCCGGATCAATGTTGAAGCGATCGGCATGTGCACGCAGATAACGGATTCCTGCTTTCACATCCTGCAGCGATGCCGGAAATTTTGCCTCATTACTCGTGCGGTATTCTACCGATGCAACAACGAATCCCTGCTGTGCCAGTACGGACAGATAGGCAAGATGTGCCGAGCGGTCCATCTGGATCCAGGCCCCTCCGCAAATCCATACCACACACGGGTATTTTCTGGTGTTATCCCGCGGGTAAATCAAATCCAGCTTCAAATCCTGCACCGTGTTTCCAAACCAGGCATCCGCCTGTGCAAATGTAATTCCTGTTGTGACGCAGAATTGTGGTTTTTCTGCTTCTACCTGAATTCTTCTTCTCATGTAATAAAACCCCCATATTTCTGTTTTCCTGACCGTTTGTCGCAGCCTCTGGCCGGAAATCACCTTTTTTGTTTACTTCTCATCCATTGCTTTTTTGATCGCGCCAAGCAGCTCCTCATACGTCTCATACGCCGGGATCTGCGGATAGTCGGCTTTGATTTTATCGGTCGAGCGGAACAGAAAACCTGCCTTACTTGCCTGAATCATGCCAAGGTCATTGTAGGAATCGCCGCTTGCGATCGTCTCAAATCCGATGGACTGCAGTGCTTTTACGGTGGTGAGCTTCGACTGCTCGACTCTCATCTTAAAACCTGTGATCTCTCCGTCGTCTGCGACTTCCAGGGAGTTGCAGAACAGGGTCGGATAGCCAAGTTTTTTCATCAGCGGTGCGGCAAACTCCGTGAAGGTGTCGCTGATCAGAATCACCTGGGAGAAGGTGCGCAGCTCGTCGAGGAACTCTCTTGCGCCCGGCAGCGGATCAATTTTTTCAATCGTAGCCTGAATTTCTTTCAGTCCAAGGCCATGCTCTTTTAAGATTCCAAGTCTCCATCTCATCAGTTTATCGTAATCCGGCTCGTCGCGTGTCGTTTTTTTAAGTTCCGGGATTCCGCTTGCCTCCGCAAACGCGATCCAGATTTCCGGTACCAGTACTCCTTCTACATCCAGACATGTAATATACATTGTTATGATCCCCTTTCCTGCGCTGCCCGCCTTGTTTGCCGACGGGGTTTTGTTTTTTTTCACAGCATCACTTTACCACACTATATCATAGAATCCATATCACTGCAAATTAAAATCACGTTTTATTTTTTTATACGTATATATCTCTCTAAAATTACATTCTTTTTACAAAATCGTTGTTTTTTACAAATTCATATATTTATTTATATGTTTTTTGACTATTGATTTATTTTTCATATATTTATATAATAATTACAAGCATTTTTATTAATTTTCTATTTTATCATCCATATTAACGAACGAATTTACTTTTCAGATAGTGCACTAATCTAAGGATAAATAAAAAACTAAAACCATCCAACAATACTTATGAAAGGAGACCACTCATCATGAAAAAATTAAAAACATGTCTTGCATTTTTTATTTGTTGTATTCTGTCCTTAAATATGGTAATTTGCAATGTAAAGGCAGATAATAATGTTGTTCTATCTAACAAAGCATATCTATTAAAAACCGGAATGCCACAAAAGGAAATAGAAAAGCTGGATGATGACGTCATGCAGTTCATTGTGGATGACTTAAAAAGTGGAGGTAAACATTTTGAATATATTAATTCAAATATCGAAAATCAAATATCGATACTCAGTAGCGAAACTTTAACCGGTATTTCCTTTACTGCATCAGCTTTTAAAAATGCATCAACCATTTATATCTATCCAACATACGAGTTTACTTCTAATAAACAACCTCGCGGAAAAGACAGTTTTTCTTTTCAATTAGGCGCTGCTATGAGACCGTATGAATATGGTGGAAAATTATGGTACAAAGATAATACTATGAACGATTGGAAAGTCGGTGGAACTCTTACTGCAAATAATCAGCAATTATCTGGTGCTGAATTTTCAGGGAGTCAACTAGGAACACCCGACTATGCCATGAAGCTTAAAGGTGTTACATACTGTCACGCTACTGCAGGTAATAGCAGTGATAAAAGAATTGTAATGGGATACTTATATAATCCCCAGAAAACCGGCTACAGTATCTCTTTTTCCTACAACGGTGGTGGAATTAGCTACTCTCCATCAGGAACAGCCTATACTGCATATAAAACAATGAACCTAAGTTATTAAACTTTCATTCACCACATACAAGTACATTTAATTTCTAATTACTCTTTCAAAGTAACAATTTGCCTATCCAGAAGCACAAATTTCTCTGATAGGCAAATTGTGTTTAAGGTATTTTCAAGTAATTTAAGTAAAATCATGAGCAAGTCGCCATTACTCGTAGAAAAACGGGCAGATTATGAATGTTTTAGGAATTGCAGGAACAAAAAGTACAGAACAACCATTCAAAAAAACTTTTAAATCCGGCATCAACTGAATAAAGCCATAAATAAGAGGTAACTCATTATGAAAAAAATCAAATTTTTATTTTTCACCCTGTTATTCTGTTTTTCTGTTCCAGTCAAAGCAGACACTGCATTCGAAAATGACGATACGGTATTGTGCTCTTTTTTAAAAGAAAACGTACCAGAAAATGCTTCGCCAATAGAATCCAGTTTAGAAAACGAGTATCGAAAAACTTTTTCCAAACCTATCGATTTCTATTTTTTTAAACGATCTGAAAAGACAAAAAGTTTCCAAGATCTGTATGCCGCAAATGTACTCACCTATCAGGAAAAATCAGATCGTTCTTTGTTATATCAGACAGTTTTCGATTTTCAAAATATAACCCAGGTAAGAACTGCGAAAGAAGACTTTATCCGTCTGGAGACAGATCCACTGATGTATCTTTTTGAATTAGAAAAAGCAGAATTGTGGACTCGGAACAGCACGGAAGAACCCTGGACGCTGGAACGGAAAATCACAACGCCTGGAAACCCAGATTTTTATCTTCCTTATAGCCAGTTTTCTTCTGATAAAAAATATTTTCGAATTCTGGCATCTTTTTCCTGGAGCCCGAGCCCTGCTGAGGAAAGCGAAGTTTCTTCGCCAGAATATCATTGCATTTATACCTCTGTGTATCCGGTATATCAGATTCCGGTGAAAGTACTCGTTTTGATATGCGGAGGCGCAGCTTTCTTCTTTCTCTACCGGAGACACAAAAAAAATCATATCTCCCAAAAAGATGTTCCGTAAGCTGCGCCTTTTCAACATGTTTTCGTCACTGTTCAGAGCCAACTTCCAAAATGCTACGCATCTCATCGGTGTGGCTTTATCTGCTTTTCATTGCATCCCGAATCCGCTCCAGTGCCTCGGTCAGGGTTGCGCGCGGGCAGGCAATGTTGATCCGCTGGAAACCGCGTCCGCAGTCTCCGAAGATTTTGCCACTGTCAAGCCACAGCTTCGCCTTGTTGATCATCAGGTCTTCCAGTTCATCAACGGATAGCCCCGTCTCGCGAAAATCGAGCCATACGAGATATGTTCCCTCCAGGTCGATCATCTTCACGCCCGGAAGCTGCTCCTCCACATACTGCTTTGTAAATTCTGCATTTGCCTTCACATAGGAAAGCATTGCCTCATACCACTCCTCGCCCTTGTTATATGCCGTCTCGCATGCCACCAGCCCCATCACGCCAAGCTGGCTCGTTCCGGCTGCGTCAAGCTGTTTCCGGAATTTTGCACGGAGTTCCGGGTTGGCGATAAAGATATTCGACATCATCATACTTGCCAGATTGAACGTCTTGCTCGGTGCCGTGCAGGTGATCGTGATATCCTCGTATTCTTTTTTGATTGCGGCAAACACCTGATGCTCGCCTTTGAAGATGAAATCTCCGTGGATCTCATCACTTACAACCGTCACGCCATACTTTATGCAGAGATCTCCGATTGCCGTCAGCTCCTCTTTCGTCCAGACTCTTCCGACCGGGTTGTGCGGATTGCAGAGGAAAAAGAGCTTCACGTTTTCAGCTTTCAGCTTCTCCTCGAAATCCGCCACATCCATGTGATAGCGGTTATCATCGCCGAGCACCAGCGTGCTGCTGACAACTCTTCTGCCGTTATCCGCAATGACTTCCGAAAATGGATAGTAAACCGGTGACTGGATCAGCACGGCATCCCCAGGCGCGGTGTAAGCTTTGACTGCCATCGCAAGTGCAAACACAACGCCTGGCGTTTTGATCAGCCATTCTTCTTTCGGCTCCCAGTTGTGATGGCGTTTCATCCACCCCGCAACTGCCTCAAAATATGGAGTCTGCGCATCGCTGTAGCCGTAAATGCCCATTTTTACACGCTCCACCAGCGCATCCTCGATGTAGGAGGATGTCTCAAAGTCCATGTCCGCCACCCACAGCGGCAGCACGTCAGCTGGCATACCGCGTTTTACTGCGAAGTCATATTTTAAACAGTCTGTATTTTTTCGGTTGATGATTCTGTCAAAATCAAGATTTCTTTCCGTCATTTTTCTCTTCCTCAATTTCTGCAAAAACCTTCTCAAGCTCGCCGATCAGGTCCTCGATATTTTCAATTCCGACGGAGAAGCGAAGGGTGCTCTCCGTAATTCCGTTCCGCTCACGGATTTCCTTCGGCACATCGGCATGTGTCTGCGTCGTCGGATACGTAACGAGTGTCTCCACGCCGCCGAGGCTCTCTGCGAAACGGATCATTCTTACCTTCTCCAGAATGGCAAGGGCAAACTCTTTGCTCTCGAGCTGGATTGTCAGCATAGCACCGAAGCCTCTTGCCTGTTTTTTCATAATCTCATGGCCCGGGTGATCCGGCAGTCCCGGATAGATCACTCTTGTGACTGCTTTCTGCTTCTGCAGCCATGCAGCGATCTGCTCTGCATTCTCCTGGGAACGCTCCATGCGGATGCCTAAAGTTTTCATGCCGCGCAGCACCAGCCAGCAGTCAAACGGAGCAAGACCTGCACCTGTTGTCTTAATCAGGAAACGCAGTTTTTCCTGAATGTCTTCACGGTTTGTCACGATAAAGCCTGCCAGCGTATCATTGTGGCCGCTTAAGTATTTCGTGCCGCTGTGGATGACAACATCCGCGCCGAGATCGAGCGGGTTCTGGAAGTACGGAGACATGAAGGTGTTGTCCACGATCAGAATCAGGTTGTGGCGTTTTGCAATATCCGCCATCTTTCGGATGTCGGTTACGTTCATCATCGGGTTCGTCGGGGTCTCGATGTAGATGGCTTTTGTATTTTCTTTCACATAGCTTTCCACGTCATCACGGCAGCAGTCGATGCCGGAAAATTCGACGCCGTTTTTCTCGTTCACATGGTGGAACAGACGAATGCTTCCGCCGTACAAATCGGAATCCGCAATGATGTGGTCTCCCGGGCGGAACAGCTCCATCAGAAGTGAGATCGCTGCCATGCCGGAGCTTAATGCAAACGCATCAATTCCGTTTTCCAGCACAGCCACCATCTTCTCCAGATGCTCTCTGGTCGGGTTCTGCAGTCTGCTGTAATCAAATCCGGTGCTCTGTCCTACGCCCGGATGCGCATACGTTGCGGTCTGATAAATCGGGTAGCTGAGTGCGCCGTAGTGGCTACACTGTCCCTCGTCCTCTTCTAAATGGATACATTTTGTGTCAATTCCTCTTGCCATATGAATAATCTCCTGTTATTTCGTAATTTTTCTTTCTATACTAATCTGATAGGTTTTGTAACGTAACCTATCATAACAGAAAATGCGGCGTTTGTATATTCCCTTTTTTCTTTGACTTGTTATAAGTTTTTCCTATAACTATCGTAAAAAAACGCCGCCAGAAGATTTTTCTCCCGGCGGCCGCCTCTTGCATCCATATTTTAAATAAGTTCCGCACAGATCGGATCATGATCAGAAAGGCACACACCGTCCTTCTGCTCCGTCCATTTTTCCACCTTTTTCAGTTCCCAGTCCCCTTTGAGAATGATGTAGTCAATCGAGCACTGCGGATCGTTCGGATCATCGCGATGATAGTTGTGGAAGGTAATGCCGATTCCTTCCGTCGCATTCACAAGACCGGCAGTTTCCCTCAGCGGTTTCATCTCTTCGCTGTCCGGCTCGGCATTGAAGTCGCCGCTAAGAATCACCGGCACATCGGCAAATGCTTTCTCTGCTCTCAGATGTGCGAGAATCTGCTCCAGGCCAAGCTTTCTCGCCCCGGCGCACTCGTGATCCAGATGGGTGTTGATGACGCGGAACACTTTTCCGGTCTCCATATCCTCAAATACCACATCCGTCGCAGTACGCGGGCACATACTCTGTACCGGATAGCGGGATCCCGGCACGTACGGTGTCGGTGACAGCCAGAAGGTTTCCAGGCTCACACTCTGAAAACGTTCTTTCCGATAGGCAATGATCATTGCCTCACCGGTCAGATCCTTTTCTCTTCCACATCCGGCAATGTAATATTCTGTCAGATTTTCCTTCAGCCAGGCAGCCACATGCGGCAGTACCTCCTGAAAACCGATGATATCCGGCTTTTCCTGTCTGATTTTTTCCAGAATCAGCGGTCTGCGGTAGATAAAATTATTGGCTCCATCCTGGCCAAAATCACAGCGAATATTAAATGTTACAAATTTCATGGTAAAACCCTCCTTTTATTTGTTTTCCTAACCCTTATTTTTGCTGGAAAGCGCTGTGCTTTCTCTTCTTTTTCTTCGTATTCACACGGCGCAGACACGCATAGCGCAGCTTCAGCCGCATTTTCCAGCTGCAGCCCGGTACCGGCTCCATCAGCTTTTCCAGAAAATGGTTCAGCGTACGTTCCTCATAAGGAGACAGCAGAATCTCACCGTAGATATGTTTCTCGATCAGATGGCAGACACGCGTATATTCGCCTGGCTCGATCGCCGGAAATCTGCGGGCGAGTTCTGCATCGGTTGCTGCTGTTTTCCAGCCAAGACCGGCATCTATGCCCCACAGACAAAGATACTGGTAAATTCTTGCTTCCGTTCTCCGGATCCGCCTGCCCGGCCGCTCCTTCTGCTGTTTCTTTGCCGCCGGTCCAAGGCAGATGATCCGCGCCGCCTCCGCCGCAATCACAAGCAGCGTCAGCAGAATCAGAAGCACGCCAAGCAGCCCGAGAAGAAACAGCGAAACACTGCGCAGTACCGGAAGAACGGCTTCGCCTGCCTTGCTCTTTCGGTTTTCCACACCGGTAATCTGCTCCGCCGACAGCGAATTGTTCTCCAGCACCACATTCTTCTGTACAGAATCTGGACTTCCGACCATTTTCTGAAGAGATGCAACATTATACAGGAACCGTTTGTTTTTTAGGTATTTTCTTTCACTTGTTTTTCTGTTGCTCCTTCCTCCATTTTTTGCTCTGCCTTAAATTCTAAAGACCATCCCAGAAAAACGCAAGTATTTTTAGTACTCCAGATACGCCCCTTTCATCGGGCTTGCTGCGTGGAGGCTGAAAAGACGGAGTACGCCTTTTTTGTATTTCGGCTCGCGCGGTTTCCAGTTTTGGCGGCGTTCTTTTAAGATCGCATCGATTTCTTCCATGGACTTGCGCTCACCGGCGATTCCGATGATGTTAAGTTTTCGTTCCTTCACATCAATCTCAATCAAATCCCCTTCCTCGACGAGTGCGATCGGGCCGCCGTCTACAGCTTCGGGACTGCAGTGGCCGATAACCGGGCCGGTGGAGGCGCCGGAAAAACGGCCGTCGGTGATAAGCGCGATGCTCTTTCCAAGCTCTTTGTCGCTGCTGATTGCCTCGGAAGTATAGAACATCTCCGGCATACCGCTGCCTTTCGGGCCTTCGTAGCGGATGAAGACGGCGTCGCCTTTCTGAACCTTATGTTTCAGCACGGCATCGAGGCACTCCTCCTCGCTGTCGAACGGTCGGGCACGGAGGACGGCGTGGAACATTTCTTTTGGGCAGGCCGTGTGCTTGATGACGGCTCCCTCCGGCGCAAGGTTTCCGCGCAGAACAGCGATGCTGCCGTCCGTTCCGATCGCCTTGTCATACGGGCGGATAATATCTTCTTTTGTAATTGAAGTTCCATACCGCTCATTAAATTTTGCGAGCCATCCGCTGCACTTCTCATAAAATCCATTTTCACGAAGCTCCGCCAGATTTTCACCCAGTGTCTTTCCGGTCACTGTCATCACATCGAGATGCAGATGATCTTTGATTTCTTCCATAATCGCCGGAACGCCGCCCGCATAATAGAAGCACTCTGCCGGCCATCTTCCTGCCGGGCGGACATCGAGCAGATACCGCGCGTTGCGGTGCAGACGATCGAATGTGTCGCCGGTGATCTCGATGCCGAACTCATGCGCAATGGCCGGGATGTGCAGCAGGCAGTTTGTGCTTCCCGAAATTGCCGCGTGGACAAGAATCGCATTCTCAAAACTCTCTTTCGTCACAAGATCGCTTGGCCGCATATGCTCCATCTGTGCCAGTTTTACCGCCTGGCGGCCTGCCTCCCGTGCATATGCCAGAAGATCCGGGCTTGTCGCCGGCATCAGAGCGCTTCCAGGCAGGGCGAGGCCGAGTGCCTCCGCCATGATCTGCATCGTGGATGCCGTTCCGATAAACGAACAGGCACCGCAGCTCGGGCAGGCATTGCATTTCGCCCAGTCGAGCTTCTCCTCGTCGATCTCACTGCGCTCAAATTTTGCGCTGTACATGCCAAGCTGCTCCAGTGTCAGCATCTCCGGTCCCGCATTCATCGTTCCGCCCGGCACAACAACCGCCGGAATATTGACACGCGCAAGGCCGATCAGATTGCCCGGCATACCCTTGTCGCAGCTCGACAGATAGACGCCGCCGTCAAACGGTGTCGCATTCGCGTGGATCTCGATCATATTGGCGATCATCTCGCGGCTCGCAAGACTGTAGTTGATGCCGTCCGTTCCCTGGCTCTCGCCGTCACAGATGTCGGTGCAGAAATACCGCGCCCCGAAGCCCCCCGCTTCCGCAACGCCTTTCCGCACTTCCTCGACCAGCAGATTCAAGTGGCCGCTTCCCGGGTGGCTGTCCCCGTACGTACTCTCCACCATAATCTGCGGTTTTTCAAGATCCTCTTTTTTCCATCCTGTTCCAATCCGGAGCGGATCCATCTCCGGTGCAAGTTTCCGCATTTCCTGACTCTTCAGCATTTCCTTCTCCTCCCGCTGTTTTTAGGTATTAAAATACTCTTTCTGCTTTTCACTATAGCAATCCCTGTATTTGATTGCAAGACAAAAAAGCTGCAGTCTGCAGGGATTCCCCACAGACCGCAGCCTCTCTGAACAGCTCACAGATTTCTCTGTTTTCTGTTTGCCTGCTTTCGCAGATAATTTCCAATGCTTGTAAAACTAAGCAGCGTCACAATCAGAAAAACACCCGGGATCAGAATGATCCACCATGCCTTTGTCATCAGCGCTTTTTCCGAAAGTGACAGCATGCTGCCCCAGGAAATCACCTCCAGCGGAAGACCGATTCCCATAAAACTCAGTGTGGATTCTGCTACAATCGCACTTCGGATGTTCATAACCACCATAAACATAATAGACGAAAAAAAGTTCGGTGCCAGATGGTGCCATAAAATATAGAAAAAACTGCCTCCCATACAGCGCGACGCAATCACGTATTCACTGTTCCGGATCTGCCGTACTTCGGTCCGCACAACCTTTGTAATGCTTGTCCAGCTTGTCATTCCGATCACGGCAGAAATCGTAATCACATTGGATTTTCCCGCAGCGGCCAGAAGAAAAATGACAAGAAGAAGATTCGGCACCGACAAAAAGATCTCGGTCAGCCGCATCAGAAGTGCGTCCAGCCACGCCGGTGCACATCCGCTGACTGCGCCGAAGAGAACGGCAATCACAGTGGAAATCAGCGTAGAAAGCAGACCGATCGCCAGCGATATTCTGCCGCCGTACCAGATCATCGAGAAAATATCTCTTCCCATCGTATCGGTTCCAAACAGAAATTCCCGGCACGGCATGACGGAACAGTTTTTCAGATCCATATATGAGGGATCCTTCGTCATGATCTGCCGACAGAAAAGGCAGCCCAGCACAAGAAGACCCAGAAAAAGCCCTGCTGCCACCGGCCGGTCCTGATACCATTTTTTCTTTTTTTCTGCTTCTGTTTTTTCTGCAGGCCTCTCTCCTGCAAATTGAAATAATTGTGTTTTTTCTGTCACAGCATCATTACCTCCGATGTTTCTGCCGCTTCTTTCTCCCGCATCCGCGGATCAATTCTCTCGTTGATGATCTGTGCCGCCATATTGCATAGAATCACAACGATTCCGGACATCAGGCAAAGCAGCATCAGAAGATTGTAATCTTTGTACCGTGCGCTCTCATACGCCAGCGTTCCGATACCGGGATACGAGAAAACCGTTTCTACAATATAGGTTCCCCCCAGCACATGCGGAACAGAAATGGCCATGATGCCAAGATACGACGGAATCGTATTCCGCAGGCAATGCCGGAACAGAACCGTCTTTCGTTTCAGCCCCTTGGCTCTTGCCAGAAGCACATACTCTTCCCGCACTTCATCCAGAATTTTATTGCGGATCATGTATGCGTAATACCACAAATGACTCAGCACTACGACCGTCATCGGCAGGATCAGATGACAGACACGGTCAGAAAAATCTGCCTGTTTTCCAACAGAGTAGGCACCGGAACTCGGCAGCCATTTGAGCTGCATGGAAAAAACAAGAATCAGAAGCAGCGACAGCCAGAATTCCGGAATACATCCCGTGATGGTTCCCACCTTACAGATGATGCGGTCCAGCCATGTATCTTCCTTCCATGCACAGAGAATTCCAAGAAGCAGCGCGAGGGTGAAAATCAGCAGAAACCCAATGCCGCCAAGCACCAGCGTATTTCCAATTCTTCCCTCGATCACGCGCGTTACATCCATTTTATATTTGTACGAAATTCCGAAATCCCCCTGCAGCGCATTGCCTGCCCAGCGGATATACTGTACGGAAATGGGATCCTTCAGTCCCAATTTTTCTTCGGCCCACACTCTTTCTTCGGGCGTCATTTTTTCCACGCGGTCTCCGTAATATGATACCAGCGGATCTCCCGGCGCAAGCCTTGAAATATAAAATACGAGCACAGACAGCAGCAGAACACTTGCCAGAAATGCCGCTGCTTTTTTTCCATAGTAAAGCACTCTGTTCCGGCTTTTCATCCTGCATCGCCTCCCTCCATCAGCACAAAATGATCTTTTTCCACTTCCCGCAGTGTTCCCGTCCGGGGAAATTCTGTATTGGAAAAATCCGGTACAGCTCGCGCTCTTTCCCTTCGCGGATCCGGAATCGGAATGACCGCGATCAGTGCTTTCGTATACGGATGCAGCGGATTTTCAAACACGGCTCGCGCCGGGCCGGTCTCCACCAGTTTTCCATGGTACATCACACCTACTCTGTCACACAGAAATTCGACCATATCCAGATCATGCGCAATAAACAGGAACGAAAAACCGTGCTCCTTCTGCAGATGACGGAACAGATTCACAATCTGTGCCTGTATCGACGCGTCCAGCGATGCAATCGGTTCATCCGCCACCAGAAGCTCCGGCTCCATCGTCAGTGCCCGTGCAATCGCAACGCGCTGCCGCTGTCCGCCGGACAATTCTCCCGGATATTTTTTCAGATATTCCGGATCCAGCCCCACGTATTTCATCTGGAATCTGGCTTCCTCCTCATAGCTTCCCCGCAGCGGCCGGATTTTCTGCACGCGCATCGGCTCCTCAATAATGTCGCGGACCTTCATCCTCTGATTCAGACTGGAACCGGAATCCTGAAAAATCATCTGGCGTGTCGTCTGCAGCATTTTTTTATTTTTCCGGAACTGGCCTCTGTCGCAGGTATCAATCCCTTTATAATAAATCTGGCCGGCATATGGCTGATAAATATTCATCACACAGCGTGCAGCGGTAGATTTTCCGGAACCGGATTCTCCTACCAGTCCAAAAATTTCTCCTCTTCGAATCTGAAACGATACATCATCGACTGCCTTGACTGCTGTTTTCCGGGACAGTGGAAAAATATGGGTCAGATGACGCACATCCAGCAAAATCTCATGTTCCATCTGTGTTTCCTCCTATCGGCGGCACAACCTTCGGTGCTCTCTCATCCAGCAGCCATGTTGCCGCATAATGGCTGTCTGTAACCCGGAACATCGGCGGCTCCTCCTCAAAATCAATTTCCAGCGCATAAGCATTGCGGCTGGCAAAGGCATCGCCCTTCGGCGGATGGAGAAGAGACGGCGGCATTCCCGGGATAGACGGCAGGCTTTCTTTTCCCCTCGAAAACGCCGGTATGGAACGCAGCAGTCCCCACGTATACGGATGACGGGGATCATAGAAAATCTCATCCACGGTTCCAATCTCTACTATTTTTCCCGCATACATGACCGCTACCCGGTCTGCGATCCGCGCTACAACGCCAAGGTCATGTGTGACAAAGACCGTCGCCGTTCCCAGTTTTTTCTGAATTTCCCGAAGCAGGTCCAGAATCTGTGCCTGAATCGTCACATCCAGCGCTGTCGTCGGCTCATCAGCAAACAGAATTTCCGGATTGCCCGCCAGCGCAATCGCCAGTACGATCCGCTGCCGCATTCCGCCGGAAAAGTGATACGGATATGCCTTTTTCCGCTCTTCTGCCTGCTCGATTCCCACCAGCTGCATCAGTTCTGTCACTCTCTGTTCCACTTCTTCTTTTCCCATGTCTTTCTGATGCGCCCGCACTGCCTCTGCAATCTGCGCTCCGACTGTCATCGTCGGATTTAAGGAAGTCATCGGATTCTGGAAAACCATCGAGAACAGTTTTCCCCGCAGTTCCCGCATTCTTCGCTCCCCGTATCCTGCAATTTCTTCTCCATTGACCAGAATTTTTCCGTTTTTGATCTTTGCATTCTCCGGCAGCAGCTTCATAATGCTTTTGCAGAGCACACTTTTTCCGCAGCCTGACTCGCCTACAACAGCGAGCACCTCACCTGCATTCAGGGAAAAGCTGACATCGCGGACCGCCTGTACTTCCCCCTCATCCGTAAAAAAGCTGACGGAAAGATGTTCCACTTTTAATCGTTCCTTCATTCCGTTTTTCTCCTGTACAGACAAAAAGGAGGTAACCATACCTCCTTCGTCTGCTTTTTTGTTTTTATTCTTCGATTGTCCAGTCCTGAATATTCCAGAAAATACCAACGCCGTGGTGGCCCAGCACCGTGTCTTTGGAAATTCCCTGAATACCGGAATCTGCCACATAATTTGCATCAATATAACAGATGAATGCATAGGCCGGATCTTCTGCCAGTTCTTCCTGGAATTTTCCGTAATATTCTTTCCGCACTTCCGGATCGTCACTCTGGCGGGCAAGAGACAGATACTCATCTACTTTTTCATTGGAATAGCTCGAATAATTCGCCCCTTTGTCCGTGCCGAAAACCTTATATGTATGATCGTCCGCATCGAACGGGCTTCCCCAGCCGATCAAACAGGCCATCTGTCCGCCCCAGTCCATCTGTGCCGGAATTTCTACGGTACAGTTGATTCCGGTTTCCCGGAGCTGCTGTGCTGCTGCCTGGGCAATATCAATGCGGTCCTGCTCACCGGACATCACGCTGATGACAAAACCGATTTCTTCGCCGTCCCGCTCATAGAAACCATCGCTGTTTCTGGTGCATCCGGCCGCTTCCAGAATTTCCTGTGCTTTTTCCGGATTGTAATCATAGTGTTCTACATTTTCGTTATTATAAATGTTACGCTGCAGAGGACTGTATGCCGGCATTCCCTCGCCAAGAAGTACAGAATCAATGATCGCCTGACGGTCAATAGAATAGCATACCGCCGGAATGATGTCTCTGTTTTTCGTCCAGTAATCATTTGCAAAGTTAAATAAAATTCCGCGGTAATCTGCCGTTGTCATATCGTAGCAGGTAAAACCGTCTTTTTCTTTGAAATTCTGTGCATTTTTCGGGTCAAGCAGCGCCAGATCCAGTTCGCCGGATTCCAGCTGCATTGCCTGTGCATTATCATCCGGTACAATTTTGAAAATGACCTTGTCAATCTTTGGTGCACCGAGGTAATAATTTTCATTTTTTGTCAGAACGATCGACTGGCCTTCATCCCAGCTTTCCAGCTTGTACGGACCTGTTCCGACCGGTGCTCGGAAGAAATCCGACTCCTGCATATTTTCACCTTCCAGCAGGTGCTTCGGCAGGATGGCCATCGTCATGTATTCCAGGAAAGCCACGTTCGGCTCGGAAAGGCGGAAGGAAACGGTGCTGTCATCTATAACTGTAATCTCTTCTACATCCTCATAATTTGGTGCATTTTCAGATCCGTTTTCCGGATCCATGATCGCTTCGATGGTGAATTTCACATCATCCGCCGTAAATTTTTCTCCATCATGCCATTGGATGCCGTCCCGGATATGAAAGGTGTAGGTGCAGGTTTCTGCATCGTACTCCCATTTTTCTGCCAGACCCGGAACAATGTTGTCATCCGCATCGTGTGCGGTCAGTCCGTTGAACAGCAGTAGATTAATTTCACCGTGCTCATCCATCGCCGGATTAATCCTGGTATAATCAGCAGAACCGTAAACCAGGGTCGTCTCTTCCTCCCCTGTCTGGCCGGAAGAAACTTCCGTCTCTGTTTTCGACAAATCTGTACTGTTGCTGTTTTTCCCGCTGTCCTGACCGCATGCCGCAAGGGATGCTGCAAGAGACACCATCAGCATCAAAGATAATATTTTCTTTTTCATCCTTTTCCTCCCATTTTCAGACCGTTTTTACCCGGACTGACCGCTTTTTTGCTTTGTACTCCCATGATCTGCGCGCCTGATCCATGTACTGTTCGTTCATTATATTTGATATTTCAGGCTCTCACAAGCCGGGTGGGGGGATATTTTTTTCTTTTCTTGTAAAGTTAATCGTCTCATGCAGAGGGAGTTGCCCGTTTCTTTTTTGTTATCCTATTTTCTTTACCCTATCACATCCGTAACCGCATTCACCGCTTTCGCCACAAAGCTGATCGTCTTTTCATTGAACACTTCCCCGTCTTTTGAGATCGAAACGTGTGCGAGTCCGATCTCATCTTTCTCGCTCGCTTCGGTGCTGCCCATGAGGGTTGTCCATTTGATATGGACATCGTCGGCAGTGATGGCGTGGTCGCATATTACGATGTACTGTGCTTCATCGAACAGCGGCGAATTGGATTCCGCATAGACGATGATGTCGTTGTTTTTTTCCTGATAGACGCGCACGGTATAATTTACCAGGTCTTTTTCATCCGTAATATAGTCCTTGTTCGGCGATACGGTTTCTTCGCAGATCAGGCTTGCATCTTTTGGAATGGTATTCTTCTCTTTCGTTTTGGTCATCCCGATCATCAGCATACAGTTGCAGAGCGCTGCGATCAGAACTGCAAGCAGCAGGATTTTTATTCTATGTTTCATTGTTTTCTCTTCCTTTTCCCATGTCATAGTTTGTCACTGATGTTTCATTTCCATTATACATGATTCCCCCAAAATAAGAAACGTTAAAATACGTCCGTCCCCATAAAAGCTTTTTTGAAAAAATTTCTCAAAGAAAAAGTTTTCCATTTTGTTCCAAATATGTTATGCTATACTATCCGTTAGGCAATTCTAACTTGATGCACTCTCGCAATAAAGGAGGTCCTGCATGCCTTTAAATTTAACCGTTTTCAATCAGTTTTACGCCATCAATAAAATCTGCGGCCAGGAAAAGCAGCGTCATTATCTGGAGTCGCTTGGGTTTGTTCCCGGGGCCAGGATTTCGATTCTGTCGGAGCTTCACGGTTATTATCTCGTCATGGTGAAGGGCAGTAAAATCGGGCTGGATAAGAGTCTGGCCAAGAAAATTATTGTGTATGCCAGCTGAACCGATGGCAGGGTTCACTTTTTGCATACACATTTAGAAAGTATGGAGTATTATGGAAAAGAACAAAAAAATCATCAAACTGTGCTATCTGCAGATCGCATTCTATGTCGTCTTTCTGACATCGCTGCTTCTGCATTTCAAGCGTGGGCTGGATCATCGCGCCTTTGCGCTTCTGATTATCCTTACGCTGCTCGGCTGCGCCTCTGCACTGACGCTTACCGATTATCTGAAAAGCCTGATCCGCCGCTCCGGCTTTGATGTCGCCGGCGTGCACGATAAAAAGTCGCTGGAAGAAAAGCTCCTCCAGCTTCAGAACGCAGACGATACACTCGATGTCGGCGTGATGATGTTTGATATGAACAATTTAAAGATGATCAACGACACGTACGGCCACGAAGAAGGCGACGTCTTTATCCAGACCTTCGCCTCCTATCTGACCCGCATTCTGACCGAGGACAGCTTTCTGGCGCGGTTCGGCGGTGATGAATTTGTCATTGTGCAGAATCATGCAACCTGGAACCAGCTGGAGCAGATGAATCTTCAGCTGCAGACGATGATCGACACCTACAACCAGACGGCGGATCACCCGCTGAGCTATGCCGTCGGATATGAGCTGAGCTGCAAAAATCATTATTATCTGATCATGGATCTGCTGCAAATGGCGGACGAAAAAATGTACCAGGACAAGCGGTATAAAAAACAGCTCCAGAAAAACGGACCTCTCGCCGCCCGCCGCAGTATGCTTGCTGAGAGCATTTCCACGGATTCTTTAAAAGAAAAAATTTTTACGCTTCTCAATAACAGAAGCGAAGAAAAGCAGTACGCCTTTCTGATGACGGATGTCGACAATTTTCATCTGATCAACGATTACTGGGGTTATGAGATGGGTACGAACATTCTGAATTTCATCCTGAAAAAGCTGGAACTCTTTCCGCAGACACTCTTTTTGAACCGCTATCACTCCGATATCTTTGTCGGTATTATCGATATCACCAGGCAGGATCCGGCCGTGGTGCGGGAAAAGATTTCCGCCTATCACAAGCAGGCGATCCGCGAAGTGCTGGAATCGTACCCGCTGAATTACATGACGCTGAACACTGGCGTCTATTATCTGAATGACACGGACACACCAGCGGAGGAAGTCATCTCTCATGCCAACATTGCGCGGCGGCGTGCGAAGGAAACTTCCACCTGCGTCTTCGAATACAACGCCGAGCTTTCCAGCACGGAACAGAAGCGCGCGGAGACCATTCATTCCTTCCAGAATGCCCTTGCGAAAAAAGAATTTCAGATTTATTTCCAGCCGAAAATCAGCGGAAAAACGCAGGAAATTGCAAGCGCCGAGGTGCTGGTACGCTGGCTGCGCGAGAACGGCACGCTCTGGTTCCCGGACAGCTTCCTGCCGATTCTGGAGGAGACCGGAGAGATTGAGTCGCTCGACTATTATGTGTATAATGCTGCTTTCCAGTGGCTCGCTGACCGCCGGGAAAACGGACTTCCGCTGCTGCCGCTCTCGCTGAATGTGTCGCCGGTTCATTTCCGCAAGATCGATACGTTCACACAGCGGATCACACAGCTGCTCGATCATTATCAGATTCCTTCGAAGTACCTGGTTTTTGAGATCACAGAGACAACGTACATTCATAACATTGATGCCGTCAACCAGATGATCCGCTTTTTCCACGACCGGAATATCCGCATTTCCATGGACGATTTTGGGTCTGGATATTCGTCCTTAAATTCGCTGAAGGATATTCTGTTTGATGAAGTTAAAATTGACAAACATTTCCTCTCGGCGGGCCTCTCCGAAAAAGGAAAAATTGTGCTGGAAGAGATGTTCCATCTTTTAAAACGCACAGACAAATGGATTGTCTGCGAGGGTGTGGAGACGAAAGAGATGGTAGATTTTCTGATCGCCGAAGGATGCGACGAGCTGCAGGGATTCTATTATTATAAACCGATGGAACAGAAAAAATTTGAAGAGCTGATCGCTTGACAAAGTCCGAATTCTATACTATGGTTATCTTACCCGGTAGTTACTACCGATTCAATTCTGTTATGAACTTTGTTGGGAGGTATGCATGATGTATTCCATGAAAGAAGCCTGCGTTCAGACAGGCATGTCGTATGAAACCCTGAAATTTTACTGCAAAGAAGGCCTCGTCCCGAACGTAAAACGCGACAGCCACAATTACCGCGTTTTCGACGACCGCGACATCAAATGGATCCAGAGCCTCGGCTGCCTGAAGCGCTGCGGCATGACGCTGGCGGAAATGAAAGAATATCTCGCCTACTGCCTCGAAGGTCCATCCTCCATTCCGGAGCGTAAAGAAATTCTCGCGGTAAAAAAAGAAGCGCTGCTCGCATCGATGGAAAAACTGCAGAAAGCCATCGATTATATCGACTGGAAACAGAATTTTTACGATGATGTCCTGTCGGGAAAAATCGAATATCACAGCAATCTGATTTCCGATGAAGAGATTGCACAGAAGGCACAGTAGTCCTTCCTATCCTATGCAAAAAACGGCGCCGATCTTTTTACAGATCAGTGCCGTTTTCTCATTTTTTCTCTTCTTTCCTCCACCGTCTCCATGCGTCGTCTGTGGAGCTATTCATTTACTTCGGCTGCGGTCCGCATACTCTGTCCGAAATCGACGATGTGCCACAGGATTTTTGCTCCCAGGATAAAGGATCCGTAGATGGCTGCATCCAGCGGGCCGTACCAGAAATGCCAGTAATGTGCCAGCGGCAGCAATGTGATTTCCAGCAGGCAGGTATGCAACTCTGTTGAATTTATCTCGTCAATCATGTCATCATCTCGTCACGTAAGTGACGTGATTAATTTTCTCGAATATTATATGTTTTTCCGTCTCAGATCCGATCCAGCACTTCCCCAATATCCCCTTTAATGCACACCGCTCTGTCACGGATCAGATCCGGGACACGCATATCGCTGGTGTTGATGCAGACATAAAGATTATCTTTATCTTCTGCTGTCATGCTGAAAAATGGATATTTGATGATTCCCGGCGTGTTGTATCCCACGCCGAGTTCCAGATACAGGATATGGCCTCTGTTGTGACGAAGCAGGAAATCGATGCGTCGGCTGGATGCCTCATGCCAGCCTTTATCTTCCACAAACGTGTCATCCGCGCGCAGATTCATGCTCATCGGTTTTCCGCAGCGTGGGCAGTACGGCACCAGTTCGGATGGGATCCGCATGCTCAGGTTTCCGTTCTCCGGCGGAACAAGGCTTCCGTCTTCCAGGATCTGATACCCCTGGGCAAGCAGCATCTTTCGAATGATTTCTTCATTGTCATACTTTTCCTTGCAGCACGGCTCAGAGCACTGAAACAGGCCGTAATCTCCCTGCGTGTAAAACAAACGGTTTTTATCAAATCCGGCTTTCTGGAAGCAGTGGTCTACATTTGTGGTGATGACAAAATAGCTCTTATTTTTCATCAGGCTGAGCAGTTTCTGGTAAACCGGTTTTGGCGCGTCCTGATAACGGTTGATGTAAATGTATCTGCTCCAGTACGCCCAGTATTCTTCCAGCGTATCGTAAGGGTAGAAGCCGCCAGAATACATATCGTGGAAACCGTATTTCTGTTCAAAATCTGCAAAATATTTCCGGAACCGCTCACCGCTGTAGGTAAATCCGGCCGATGTCGAAAGCCCAGCCCCGGCTCCTATTAAAATCGTGTTTTTTTCCTGCAGTGCGGTGCGAAAACGCTCCATCTTTTTTTCAAATTCTCTTTCTTTCCAACTTTCAAACATCACAAATTCACCTCTTCTTTTCTTTCTGCTTTTGTTCCCCATTCTTCAGCGATTACTTTTCTCCCAGCAGCTCCTCATAAATCTCCCGGTCGCGGTCCTTGAACACGTTGAAAATGACCTTCTCCACGCTCGTCTCTTTCTGCGCCAGAAACTCTTTCACCGTCGCAACGGCAATCTCCGCTGCTTTCTCGTTCGGAAAATGAAATTCTCCAGTGGAAATGCAGCAGAACGCCACGCTTTTCAGTCCGTTCTCCGCCGCAAGCGACAGGCACGACCGATAGCAGTCCGCCAGCTGCCGGCAGTGTGTTTCCGTCAGATGGCCGCCCACAATCGGTCCAACCGTGTGGAGCACATAGCGGCACGGCAGATTATACGCCGGCGTGATTTTCGCCTGCCCCGTCGGCTCCGCATGGCCCTGCGCTTCCATCATCTCCTCGCAGTACAGCCGAAGCTGCACACCCGCAAACGTATGGATGCAGTTGTCAATGCACCGGTGATTCGGCACGTAACAGCCAGTCATCCCGCTGTTCGCCGCATTCACAATCGCATCGCACCGGAGCGCGGTGATATCGCCCTGCCAGAGATACAGCCCCTGCTGCACCGGCGTAAGGTCGTCGACATCCGTCACGCCCTTTTTTGCCGTCTCCTCCTGCAGATACGCATCCTGAATGTTCAGAAATTCTGCACTGCTCTTTTTCACCATGCGCACATTCATCAGCCCCCGCAGAAGCTGTCTCTGCCCGGTGCTGTCAGACGGAATCTGCATTCCGCGGTACTCCCGGCTCTCTTCCAGCAATGACTGGATCAGAAAATTTCTTCGTTCACTCTGGTTCATGTTATTCCCTCATTTCCATCGTTTCTATAGACTTTATCTTATCACTATTCCCATAAAATCTGTAGCTAAAATAAGGGGACTACTGCCCTCTTTTGCGAATCGTTCCTCTCGGACACGTCTCCGCGCATCGGCCGCAGTGCAGGCACTGGTGCTGGTCGATGACGGCCGGGATGCGGGTGATGTCGATGCATTTCTGCGGACAGACTGAAAAACAGAGCTTGCAGCCAATGCATTCGTTTCCCACCTCGTACCCAGCCATCGACTGCTCTGCGCCGCCGATCAGGATCGTGTCCCGCACGATATGCGACGGATCGCTGATGTCGAAGTATTCTCCCTCGGCCTCGTACACGCGGAACACCTCAAGTGCCGCGCGTGTATCGCCGGGATAAATTTTCTGCATGTATGGATTTTTTCCGAAAATTTCATCCAGCTTTTCACTGTGGATGTTCTGGATTCTGCCGCGGAGAGAGACTGCTTTTTTATCTTTCGTCGCAGAAATTGCCACATAGCCCTGCTCCATGAGCTGTGCATAAAAGGCTTTTCCTTTTGCCGTCAGAAAATACACTCCTTTCTTGTCCCACAGCATCATATCGATCACACGGGTCTGTGGATGACCGTCTGCACCGATCGTCGCCATCGTGGTTGAGTGCATCTCCTCTACTAACATCTTCAGATAATCATTTCTCTCCATAGCGGCAGATTCCTTTCTCTTTTTACTTCAAATTCATAGCGACAGATTAAAACTCGTACGGCGGGTTTCCGGAAAAGTCTGCGATTACACCGTGTGCATTGTTCAGATAGAATACCTCGAAAATCGGGTTGTCAGCGGTTTGGTACTGGCCTTTTACAATCGGATTTCCCATGCACATTTCTTTTGCAGCCATGTTGTTTTCAAATACAGCTTTTCCGTTCAGACGGATCCATGCATAGGATGGGCTGGAAGTGGAAATTTCAATTTCCGGATTTGCCAGCATATCTTTATAAACATCTTTTGTGTTGTTGGTACAAAACCACAGTTTTCCTTCCATTTCGCCAATAAACATAAACGGACGGCATTTTGCTTTTCCATCGCGTCCTACAGTTGCTAAATACTGTACCGGGTTTTCTTTTAAGAATTCTACTACTTTACTCATGATGATGTCCTCCATTTTCGTTTTTTGATTTTGTTTTTGAGCTTGTTTCTTATGATTTGGTTTCGGCCTTTTTCGAATGCGCTCCAGACCTTTTTTCTCGAAAGGATTGCTTTTTTCTTTCGATGGCTTTATAATAAGCCCAAAGCGTCTTAACGTAAAGTAAGCACAATATTGTGCTGTAGTTACCAAAAGGAAACTATTGTGTAAATACAAGGTTTTCCGTGCTTACTTTTACAAGAAAATCTTTATGAAATGGAGGTTTTTTATGTCAGTTTCTGAAAAAAACGCAATATCTTTAGCCGATCTCCCGGCCTGCCCGGTAGAGACTACCTTAACCTTAATCAGTGATAAATGGAAAGTCCTGATTCTCCGTGATCTGATGCCAGGCACCAAACGTTTTGGCGAATTAAAAAATCCATCGGTCACGTTTCCCAGAAAGTTCTGACGAGCCAGCTCCGTCAGATGGAACAGAGCGGGCTCGTCAGCCGTAAAGTTTATGCAGAAGTTCCGCCACGGGTAGAATATACCCTCACCGACCTGGGCTACAGCCTACAGCCAATCATGGATGCCATGTGGAGCTGGGGAGAAAATTATAAGAAAAAACTCTCCGCCGAAGAATCCGAAACTGCCTGATATTCGTTTGTTTTTTGCAAAAAAAATGTCTCAAAACCAGTCTTTTGTTTTGAGACATTTTTTTTTATTTTTCCCGGAAATTCGGACTGTTTTCTTTCAGCACCACTGTTTCCCAGCCTCCAATCGTTCCATCATACTGTCCGTTCCACACCGGATACTGTTCGACCGGAAGTTTGATTTCCACGACATTCCGATTAAAGTTCTGCACGAACACATACCGGATTCCGTTCTTTTCGCGCGTTGTAACCTCCACGCCATCCGGAATCTCTTTCACCACCGATATGACACCTGCTTCTTCTGCCAGTTTCCTGCAGAGCTCATCGTACAGACCCTGTTCAAAATCGGCACAGATCTGATATGCTTTTCCTGCGCCATACTGGTTTTCTGTCAGTGCAGGCATTCCTGCATAAAAATCTTTTCCATAAGTCATCAGCACTTCTGCTGTCGATGGTTTCACCAGTTCACAGAGATTGCTGCACCGGTACGTCCGGGTCAGATGCAGACGGTTTTGCGGGACCGGAACTCCTTCGTTCCATTCCCCATCGTACAGGCCGTCAATCTCCATGCTCCGAAGTCCCATTACATCCAGCAGTCCGTGCGGCGTTCCGCCAAGGAAACAAAGATCCGTCTCATCTACAATTCCGGACCAGTACGTTGCCAGGAAAGTGCCGCCTCCGGCCACAAACTGCCGTACTTTTTCCGCCCATCCTTCCCGCTGCAGATAAACCACAGGCGCTGCCACGATCTGATAGTCCGAAAGGCCCTGCGTTTCATCGATGACGTCAACATCCAGGCCGAGTCTGCGGAAGGCGCGGTATGATTTTTCCACGGTTTCTTTGTAAAACAGGCCCTGATTCCGTGGCCCTGCCGCATCTTCCAGTGCCCACCGGTTTTCGGTGTCATAAATCACAGCCACTTTCGGACTGCAGATGGCACCGGAAAGCTCCTGCATCTGCGCCAGGGTTTCTCCTACCTTTGTCACTTCCCGGAATACACGGGTGTCATCTCCTCCATAATGGTCTATCACCGCTCCATGAAACTTTTCGGAAGCCCCACGGCTCTGGCGCATCTGGAAATACAGGACACTGTCCGATCCGTGCGCCACGGCCTGCATGGATGCGGCGTGCAGCATGCCCGGCTTTTTCAGTTTGCTGACCGGCTGCCAGTTTGTTGCGGACGGACAGCTCTCCATCAGATAAAACGGCTTTTTCTGGATACTGCGCATGATATCATGCTGCATCGCCGTATCTGCTGCCGTAACTGCTTCCGCTTCTTTGTGCCAGGTCGGATAATTGTCCCAGGAAACAAAATCAACAATGTCGGCAAACTTGTGATAATCCAGTCCCTTGAAATCATACATCATATTGATGGTCGTAGGCTGTTTGGCACCGGCATCCCGCAGCGCGCTGATCTCCCATTTCACAAAATCGGCTGTCTGATCTGTTACAAATCGTTTCCAGTCCAGATTCAGTCCGTGCAGCGATGCGTCTCCTTTTGGCGACGGACTCTCCACCTGATCAAAACTCTGGTATGTATGACTCCAGAACGCCGTGTTCCATGCATGGTTTAAGGCCTGTAAACTGCCATATTTTTGTTTTACCCAGTTCCGAAATGCCTCCTGGCAGAGCGGACAATGGCACTCTCCGCCTAGTTCATTCGAAATATGCCATGCAATGACGCCTGGATGATCCCTGAACGCTTCTGCCAGTTTTGTATTGATCTTTCTCGTTTTTTCCCGGTACACCGGCGAGGTATAGCAATGGTTATGACGCTCTCCGTACAGATTTCTCTGCCGCATCGCATCCATGCGGAGTACTTCCGGATATTTCTGTGCCATCCAGCGCGGTCTTGCCGCTGTCGGTGTAGCCATCATGACGGAAATTCCATTTTCATACAGACGGTCTACCATTTTTTTGAGCCATTCCAGATCAAACACACCTTCTTCCGGCTCCAGGAATGCCCAGGAAAAGATGCCGAGGGAAACTTCATTTATTTTCGCTTTTTTGAAATACGCAAGATCTTGTTCCAGAATTTCCGGATATTCCAGCCATTGTTCCGGATTGTAATCTCCGCCATGCAGAAGTTTTCCAAAATTTATATTCTGTCTCATGAAAATCTCCTTTTATTCTCAAATGCCTCGGAATGTAAAGGTAAATTCCAGTTTCTGGTCAACCGGAATCAGGTATTCCGGATGGGTCTGTGCACCCCAGCTGTCGTCTCCTCCGACACCCATCTGCTGTTTTGCCACGCGCACAACGGTGTAATGTACCTGCGGCAGTTCATACGGATGCATCGCATTTTCCAGCTCGTGCGGTGTGTACGGCAGTGCGGAAAATTCCATCTTGTCGCCGCTGAACATCATACCACGGCCCTTGCGGTTCGTCACGGTTGCCCAGCGTACACCAACCTTGTTGCCACACTCCTGCGGAACGAGATATTTCGCCATATTGTCTTCGACTTTATTCTTATAAACGCCAAGCTTTGCTCCGGCGCAGCGGTCCACATACGTCTCCTCCGGTCCCATGCCGTACCAGGTAACGTGGTCGTAATCGGCATCCAGCTTGAACATCACGCCGAATTCCGGCATATCGCCGAGCTCTTTCACCGGATCATACGTCAGCGTCGTCTGAATGCTTCCATCGCCGAAGACACGGTAGGTCAGACGGCACTCACTCGCCGGTGTGGTCGGCATTACATAGCGGTAGCTGACTTCTGCGCAATCCTCGTGTACTTCGATTTCCGGTGCATACAGTCCCGGATAATGGCTGCCGTTCGGATATTTGTGGGACAGATACATCGAAGCAATCTTCCACTGGCTGTAACGCATCGGCATCAGGCTTCCGCAGTCATTGTCGATCGGCGCACGCCAGAAGTTCGGTTTCGGAATCATTTTGATCATCTCAACGCCGCCGTAACGGTACGATACGAGTCCGCCGTTCAGATCGGAGAACATCACATCGAAATTCTCGCCGCGCACACCAAAATCATGGTTGGAACGGATCACTTCAAATTTCGCCGGTTTTTCTGCTTTCGCCGGTGCTTCCACTTCATAAACGCCCTGTCCAAATGCAACTTCATGGCCGCGCTTGCCCCATACGGTATCTTCTTTCAGGCGGAAGGAAACGGTCACCGCATACTCTCCCGGAAGTGTCTGTACCGCGATCGGCAGCTCCACCGTTTTTTCCGAAAGCGGCTCCACCGAAACTTCCATCGGCACTTCTTTCAGTTTCTTTCCTTCTTTTTCGAGAAGTACTACGCATGCAAATGTATCGGTATTCACAAACAGGTTTTTATTTTTTACAACCGCCTTGTCTTTCTGCACGTCAATGGAAATATTCTGATAGCAGAATTTTACTTCCTGCATCTTCGGAGACGCGTCGCGCTCGCCGCCGTATACGATACCATTTCCACTGAAGTTATAATCACACGGATGGTCGTCAAAATCACCGCCATACGCCTGGAACTCTTTTCCGTAGCGGTCTTTTTTATAAATCGACTGATCGATATAGTCCCAGATAAAGCCGCCCTGGAACATTGGCTCTTCCTCGGTCAGATCCATATATTTCTTCATCGCGCCGCAGGAATTTCCCATGGCATGGGCATACTCACAGCAGACGTACGGTTTTCTGCGGTCTTTCGCTAAAAATTCCCGGATCTCGTTGACCGTGGTGTACATCCGGCTTTCCATATCGCTGGTGTCGTTGTATCTGCGGTCATCGTTCACTCCCTCATAATGGACAAGGCGGGTCGGATCCATCTTCCGGTATAACTGAGACATTTCAAAAATAACCTTTCCGCCGAACGATTCATTTCCGCAGGACCAGATCAGAATCGCCGGATGGTTTTTGTCTCTCTGATACATCGAGTTGACACGGTCCAGCATGCAGTCCATCCACTCCGGACGGTCGCACGGTACGACACCGGAGAAATCCCCGTTCCGTACCGCATCCGTATCTCTCGTTCCATGGGACTCCATGTTGCACTCCGCGATCATGTAAAGACCGTATTCATCGCACAGATCATAAATGCCGACCGCATCCGGGTAATGGCAGGTACGGATTGCATTGATGTTGTTCTGTTTCATCGTTGTCAGGTCTTTGATCAGCTCTTCTCTCGAAACGACACGGCCGGATACGGAGCTGAACTCGTGGCGGTTGACGCCTTTAAAGACAATGCGTTTTCCATTCAGCATCATGATGTGGTCTTTCATCTCAAAGCGGCGGAATCCGACTCTCTGCGGAATCAGTTCCTGCACTGTTCCATCCTCTGCGGTGACTTCCAGCAGAAGATCATACAGCACCGGTGTCTCTGCGGACCACAGTTCCGGGTGATCGACTTTCAGAACAAACTGTGTTTCCCCATCCAGCACACCTTCGGTGCTCTGCAGTGCCGTTCCGTCTTTTGACAGGGTAATTTTTACTTTTCCTTTTCCGATCGTTTTCGTATCAATGACCAGATCTGCCTTCGTAAACGTATCATCCAGCAGCGTCTGTACTTTCAGATCCGAAACGTGAACCTCCGGAATCGTGTACAGATACACATCACGGTAAATACCGGAGAAACGGAAGAAATCCTGATCCTCGCACCAGCTTCCGCTCGTCCATTTGAAAACCTGCGCAGCCAGTTTATTTTCGCCCTCTTTCAGATACGGGGTCAGTTCAAACTCGGACGGAGTAAACGTATCCTCGCTGTAGCCAAGGAACGTTCCGTTCAGCCATACGGCAATACCGCTCTCTGCTCCCTGGAAGGAAACAAAAAGCCGTTTTCCTTTCATCTGATCCGGCACTTCAAAATATTTCACATAGGAAGCCGTCGGATTGAACCGCTCCGGAATCTCGCCCGGCTGGATTTCTTCTCTTCCTTCCCACGGATACTGCACATTGGCATACTGCGGTGCGTCGTATCCCTCCATCTGGATATGCGCCGGCACGCGGATATCATCCCATTTTGTGCAGTCATACTCCGGTGTCTCAAATCCCGGAATCGTGCTCTCGTAGTTCTTTGCATAGTGGAATTTCCACAGTCCATTCAGACTGTGACGGAAGTTTTCCACATGCTGCTCCATTTCTTCCACCGATCCATAATACCTGTGATCGGAATGCGCCGGTACCCGGTTCTCTCCATAATACGTCGGGTCCTTCACTTTTTCATACTGAAATACACCCATTTTTATTTTCCTCCTTCTGGAATTTTATTTTCTTTGATCTTTTGAAAAAAGGTGGATATTCATCCAAATATCCACCTTTTCTGTTCGATTCTTTTTCTTATTTTACAGCACCTGTGATACCTTCTGTGAAGCTCTTCTGGAAGCAGAAGAAAATGATTGCTGTCGGGATCGTACAGATGAATACGCCGAGCATCAGCACGCCATAATCTACAGTGTAGCCGCCGAGCAGGTTCGCTACCAGCATCGGCATGGTAATGGAATCATTGTTCTGCAAGATAACCTTTGGCCACAGATAGTTGTTCCATGCATTCATGAAGGTGATAATCGTTGCTGCCGCATAGGTCGATTTCATGGTCGGCATATACATGCGGAAGAAAATTCCTGTCTCGCTTAAACCATCCAGTCTTGCCGCTTCGATGATATCGTGCGGGAAAGAACGGGAAGCCTGACGGAACATCATAATCATAAACGGAGTGGAAATCGAAGGAAGCATAAATGCTACCATCGTGTTGACCATTTTTAACTGTGAAAACATGCGGAACATCGGGATCATGATTGCTGCAAACGGGATCATCATCGCAGTCAGAAGCACGGTAAATACCGCATCTTTCGCTTTGTCATGATAAATTTCAAATCCATAACCTGCGATTGAGCAGACCAGAAGACAAAGGACCGTCAGTACCGTTGCATTCCGGAACGAGTTCCACAGTGCAAGACGCAGGTTCTGCTGCGCAATCAGTGACTTGAAGTTTTCCATCAGATAAGTACCCGGAATCAGTTTTCCGGCAATAACATCAATACTTCTGTTCGTAGACGCGCAGAACATATAGTACAGCGGAAATACAGAAAGGAGGGATGCTACCGTTAAAACCAGATACATGAAGAATTTCTTTGTTTTTCCCATTATCGCTCGTCACCTACTTTCATCTGAAGCAGTGCCAGAATGGCTACCATGATCAGGATCAGGATGGACATTGCTGCCGCATAGCCAAAGTTCGGGCTCTGTACAAAGGACATATTGTAAATATAATGAGACATGGTCATGGTTGATTTTCCAGGACCTCCGTTTGTCAGGTTCAGGGACTCATCGAACAGCTGCAGAGTACCGTTGGTAGAAGTAATTGTGGTCAGCAAAATCATCGGTTTTAACAGTGGAACGGTGATCTTGAAGAAAGTCTGCAGCGGGCTTGCGCCGTCGATTTTGGCTGCTTCGTAGATCGAATATTCAATGTTCTGCATACCGGAGAGATAGAAGACCATGTTGTATCCGGTCCATCTCCAGATCAGGGCGATGATGATAACCGCACGGGCTGTCCACGCATTGGAGAACCACATGATCGGGTTCATGCCGAGGCCGCGGAGAACGGTGTTGATAAAACCGTCATTTGCAAACAGGGAACGGAAGATCATCGCGTAAGATACGAGAGATGTTGCGCACGGCAGGAAAATGCAGGTACGGAACAGTCCCTTAAAACGCAGATCTTTGTTGTTCAGCATGGAAGCAAACATCAGGCCGAGGATCAGCATGATCGGCACCTGAATAATCAGATAAAAGAAGGTGTTGCTTAAGGTCTGTTTAAAGGTCGGGTCTTTTAAAATACGGGCATAGTTTGCAAATCCGTTGAATTTCAGGTTGATGCCCATACCTGTCTGTAAAGACAGGATGAATGCCTGAATCATCGGATAAAAGCTCATCCATGCGATCAGGATCGTTGCCGGCATCAGGAAAGCCCAGCCGGTAAGATTCTGTTTTCTTTCCAAGTTCATTCCTTTTTTCTTCTGACTGCTCATGGAATCTTCCTTTCTTTTTTTACCTGGCGTGTGTTTGAAAAAATCTTTTTGCAGACAACATTTCATGTTCTCCTGCAGAAATCATTTTTCAAACACACACCGCATAGATACAGAACGGGCCTGCTTCTGTCTGTCCAGGAAGCAGACCCGTTTCTTATCGTCCTACTTTTTTATGTATTGCAGGATATCAGCCACCCATGTTGAACTCTACAGTTTCCTGTGCGGTCTGAAGTTCGCTGTCCATATCTGCTCCTGTCTGGATGATATTGGAAAGTGCGGTTCCGACAGCATCACGTGCATCGTAGTAGAATGCTCCAGTGATGTTGGATGGAGTCTTGGTTGCGAAATCAACGATTTTTGCATAAACCGGGTCATCACTGAAGAATGCAACTGGCTGTGCATATGCTTCGGAATCTCCTGCCGGTGCCCAGGTTGCCAGAGCGCCTTTTGCGATGATGTCATCGTAAAGAGCTGTGCTGCCTGCGAAGGTAGATTTCATAAAGTCAATGGCAAGATCGGTTTTCTTGCAGTTGGAAGAAATTGCCCAGGAAGAACCACCGTTGTTGGAGTAGTTGGTTGCTCCGTCGATGCCGTCCAGTTTTGGCATATTGGTGAGCGCCCATTTACCGGACTGATCTTCGTTTGCTGTGATGGAAGCCATAATCCAGCATCCGTTGATAACGCCTGCTGTGGTTCCGTTGTTGATGGATGCAATGTACTGATCCCAGTCAGTAACCTCTACAAGAGTGCCATCTTTTACCATCTGGCTGTAAATCTCAAGGATTGGTTTCAGTGCTTTGTTGTCTACGATGTTGACAGATCCATCTTCGTTGAAAAGGGACTCACCGCAAGACTGCAGCATTTCCATAACAAGGTCCGGAGATCCGGCCTGAGATGTCAGGATCGGCTGGCCTGTTTTCTCTTTGACAACTTTTGCTTTCTCCATAAAGTCATTCCAGGTGATATCTGTGAAATCATCTACGGTGAAGCCTGCCTGCTCCAGCATATCAGTACGCAGGCACTCGATAACGGCACCATTGTCGAACGGAATTCCGTAGTTCTTCCCATCCAGAGTAGAGTAAGCAACTTTTGCGGATGAGAATTCGCTGAAATCAATTCCGGAATCGGTCAGATCGGTGAAGATGTCCGGATAGTTGGTTGCATATTTCTGGAAGGAGTTATCCTGCATCAGGAAGATATCCGGCAGAGTGCTTAAGTCTCCTGCGGAAACTGCTGTGGTCAGACGGGTTTCAATGTCGTCGGACTGTACTTCGCTGACTTCTACTTTGAATCCTTCGTGATCCTGTGCATAAATTTCAGCTGCTTTCTTGATCGCGTAAACGTTGAAGTTCGGGTCCCAGGTCCATACGGTTAAGGTGTTGTCATCATCAGAGCCGCCCTCTACTACGTCGCTGCTCTCTGATTTTGCAGTGGTTTCACTTGCTGCTGATGCATCGTTTCCGCCGTTGCTGGAACTTGTTGTAGTTCCTCCGCTGGAACCACATGCAGCCAGTCCAAATACCATTGCTGATGCCATTACGATTGATACAATTTTTCTTTTCATATTGCACATCCTCCTTAAGATGTTATTTTACAACCGGAACCTCCGCACTTTTTACAGCACAGAAATTTTTTGGTTGTTTTGTACATTTTTTATGTTTTTATTCCCTCAACATGTACAAAGTATAACATATTTTCCCGTCGTTTGTGCGCATTTTTAACTCTATGTTATGCATTTTCAACCATTTATAGGCATTTTGACGGACATCACCATCCTTCCTGTGTTTTTATATCAAAATTCAACAATTTTCGTTCATAATGTTCCGGTGCACTTCGCCACTGCTGTGGAGATACACCAAGAATCCGGCGGAAATTACGGTTAAATGTAGAAATTGTTGTGAATCCGCTTCGCATTGCAATCTCATTTACAGAAATATTTGTTTTCCGCAGTTCCTTACATGCCGCCCGGATCCGGACCCAGTTAATGTACTCAACCGGCGTCATCCGCATGGATTCCTGAAAAATACGGCGCAGATGTGTTTCGCTGATATGACATACCTCTGCCAGCTCCTCAATTCGAAGAATCTCTTTATAATTTTCTCCAATATAATCCAGCGCAGGCAGAATCAGAGCGATACTGGCATCATCTACAATAGAATTCTTTTCCTGCTCCTCGTCCCTTTCATTCCATCTGGCAATCTGCATCAGAAGCGCTCTGGTCAGTCCTTTCACTTCCTCGAGATAAAATTCCCGTTTTTCACCCATGCATTTAATGATCAGTTTGATCATCTCCGCGACCTCCGGCCTTTCCTCATTTTTCACAAAATGGGCCTTCTGGTTAATACGCGCAATCAGCTTTTGTGCCATGCGCATATTGCCCTTATACAGCTCTGTAATAAATCCTTCCACATCCACAAACACCCATGCCCAGGAACATACACTGTTTTCTTTTGAGTTTGTTGTATGCGGAAAGTTTTTCGGCACCACCGTAAACATACCGCCATGATACGGCAGTTCCTCATCTTCCAAAACAATCGTTCCCTCACCGTAATAGCAGAAACCGATCTCCATCAGGTTATGAAAATGCAGATAATCAATCTGGTACCCATAATTCTGCAACCATTTTTCTCCCTGCAGCACCAGCACCGGGCATTTTTCCGGCACTTCGTAATAGCGGTATTCCATTCTGGGCTTTTTCTTTCTGCTCATATCCGTACCTGCTTATTCTACTTTTTTCTGAATCATCGCCAGAAACACGAGCGGTTCTTCCCCTGCGCAGGAAACCGCATGGCCGCTGCCGTCCTCGCAGAACGTCGTCATGCCCGCCTGCACCGGGTAGGTTTTGTCGTTATCCTGATACATACCCGCACCGGACAGGATGTGATACGCTTCTGTCTCCCCATGATGCTCATGATACGGAAGCTCATCACCCGGTAAAATCGTTACTTTTGCAAAGAGTGTCACCTTTCCGGAAAGGCGTTCGCCCTCCAGCAATTTTTCTATTGTGTGTCTGTCTGCCATTGTTCATGTCCTCGTTTTCGTAATCTTTTTTTGTTTTCCCTGTCTCCATCCTACACCAAATAGCGTAAGATTCGATCTTCTCTGTGTTTTTATTATATTCTCTGCTTCACCGGAAGACAATGAGATTCACCAAAAACGAGCAACTTTTTTCCGTCAGCCTACAATCTTTCCTCTGTCAATCTCCACCGTCGTATCGCACAGTGCTGCGATGTCTTCCCGGTTGTGGCTGGCCAGAAGAATCGTTTTTCCTTCCTCTTTTAACTTCAAAAACAGCTGCCGCATCTCCTGCACGCCCTGGTTGTCGAGACCGTTCATCGGTTCGTCCAGGATCAGGAGGGAAGGTTCTTCCATAATCGCCTGTGCAATGCCGAGACGCTGGCGCATGCCGAGCGAATACTTGCCGACATGCTTTTTCGCTTCCGGATCCAGTCCGACTTTTCGGATAGCCTCATCGATCTCCTTTTTTCCGATCTTCCTGCGGATACCGGCGAGAAACTGCAGATTCTGTCTGGCGCTGTATCCCGGAAGAAAGCCCGGCGTCTCGATGATGGCGCCAATACTCTCCGGCGCTTCGATCTCTTTCCCGATCTGCTTTCCATCCACAAAAACCGCGCCATCATCCACCCGGAGAAATCCGCAGATGCACTTAAACAGTACCGTCTTCCCACTTCCGTTTCTTCCGATCATTCCGTGAATTTTTCCTTTTTCAAAGCTCAGGCTGATCCCGTCCAGCGCCGCGTAGCTGCCAAACTTTTTTGTCACGTTTTCTATTCTTATCTTTTCTTCCATTCTTTCAGATTTCCTCCACAAAGTTCAGATCCTTTTTCCGAATCCCGAGATACGAGAGGATCGTGCATGCGCCGATGACAATCGCAAAGACACTGTAAACATATGCCATCGACGGCCCGTTTCCATACCCCTGCCACTTGTAGCTCGCAATGTTCATCCAAAGCGGCGGCGCGCAGTAATAGCCGATTGTGATGTTGGAAAATTTGCTGAGCAGAAGCGCGGTGAGTGCGATGCCGCAGTTGATGACGATTCCAAATCCCCTGTGTACCAGAAAATTTCCGGCATAACTCACAACGCCTGTCATAACCGACAGGCACCAGATTGCAAGCATTGTGAGCCCCATTGCCTCCTGCGGCGAAAATCGCGAAAGGATCAGATAATCCAACGGTTCCTGGTTAAAGGTATATGCCGCATTCGTCTGAGCCAGCGTACTGATCACCTTCCCCCATCCGGTTTCCCACCCTACATTCGGAAACACAAGCAGTACCGGAATCATACTTAAGCATATGGTGTAAAAAAAGGAAACAACCACAATGTATAGCATGTTTCCCCAAAACCAGCTTTTCCGCCCGACCCGCAGAATCTGCCACCCGCTGTTCGGTTCCAGAAACGGAGCATCACAGAAAAGCAGCAGAGCCCCAAGAACGATGATAATCTGGTCTCCATTATATCTGGTCATAAACGGCAGCATCCAAAAAGTCACATCAACTCCGGTCTGCTCGCAGAAGCCTCGAATACCCGCCGTCATTACATGAAAAAGGATCGCAATCCACAACAGCGCAACATAAAACCGTGGTGTTGTGAATGTTTTCCGCAAACGTATCTGACATACCCGAAGGCTCATCCGTATTCTATCCATTCTGCGCCCTCCTCTTTACCACTCGCACGAAAATTACACCTTCCATTCCTGTCAGAATAAGGAAATAACCAGCTATCACAAAAAAATCCTTAAAATTCCGGATACTTCCCCCATGGAGCTGGTACCATCTCATCTGGCCCGGCAGCTGCAGCGCTTCTGCTACAAGCTGGCTTGCATAATAAAAAAGAGCCGGTGTGCTGACCAGCACAAACAGATTTTTTATTTTTCCCGATATCATAAGCGCAAAAACTGCCATAAATGCATACTTGACAGCCTCAACTCCAAATCTTGCGGCAAGGTAAAACGGCAGAACGAGTCCATTTCCATAGCTTAAACTGCCTGTTAATGTTTCAAGCTCTTCTTTTTTTATCCACGGTATTTTTAATGCCAAAACGCCATAAACAACTGCCATTCCCAGAAAAATACTGATCACAGAACCGAAAAAGGCAACCACCAGATGCGACCAGCAATATGCTGTTCTCCCTATGCGTGTCTCAATGCATCTAAGATAGCCATTTCTGCTGTCTTCCCAATAGCTCAGCGCAAACGGCAGCACAGCCAGCACAGAAAACACTTCAAAAAATGCACCCACACCATGGCTGCTGACAACCAGGTAATATACCGATACATTCCACCGGCTCTGCATTGCTTCCTGACTGATGTTCAACACGGTAACCAGCATCGCACCTGCAATGGCAAAATAAAATTTTCCTGATAAAAACATTCTTTTAAAATCCATTTTTATCATTCGAAAAAACTTCATGAAAGATCACCTTCTTTCTGTTTTGATTTTCGAGATGGTTTTACCGGTTGGTACATTCCCTCTCTCGAAACTTCTCTTCGCCTCTATAAAAGATGTGACCCCGCTTAGCCCGGAGCCACATCTTTCACAAAAATAATTTATTCTTTGAGTAAATCATAAAGCTCAGACAAACTCACCCTGCAATTTCCCGTCCATCCAGTGCATTGATGTAAACATACTGTTCGATCTCATCTTCTATAAATCGAAACTGCCACGCAGGAATCATATCGCACATCCAATGCCCCGTTTCATTTCTTCCCGTTGTCATCGGGTAATAAATCAGTTTCATCTGATCCAGCGTAATCGGCTCAGCAATTGCCAAATCATACTTATTTCTCAGCGTTTCCAAGATAATATCTTTTTCCGCAAGAGATACCGGTTCCTTTTCCCGAATAGCATAGTGATTAACTGCTTGAAGATATTGAATTCCGCCCTCCGTTATAACAGCCTGTATTTTAGATGACGGAATATAAAGATCATCCTGCCGGTTAATTTCATTGCATAATACAGGAACCCCATTCAGATAACCCTGAAAAAACAACAGGAAACAATCATCTGCTTTTGACCACTCATATTTCTGAATCTTCTGAGGCTTTAGCAATTCTCCATTCTCGATTGCCTGTTCCATTAATTCCTGCTGTTTTTCCATCTGTTCATACGAAAAACTGTATTTACTGGTCAATTCAACTTTTTCCCAGTCTCCAATCCATCTAACAAACTCTTTTCCTTCCTCTATCAGCTTTTCTTCGTCTTCCAATGAAATTTCCTGCTCATTGTCTCTGACCAAAATCCCTTCACCATAGGCTGATGTAATATATTCAACAGGCAAATTATAATAAACTTTTTTTCCTTCTTCCGTTTCCACTCCTAATATATTGCTGACAGACACCGTTCCATTTTGATTTTTTAATTGTTCGCCAAGTATTCCCTCATACGAATAACAAACGTCCGGCTCTCCTGTGTCTCCTTTTCTTGTTTCCAATCCACTTTCCGGAAGTTTCCCAAGTATTTTATTGAACACACTTTCTCCTTGAAATCCATCCACTTCTATCACACATTTTTCAAACTCATTCCATTTTTTGTCAGGCATGTCAACAATCGCATCAATTTTGGCCTGACTGCCAAGCTGAAAACGGATGTGCTCACCATTGCTTAATTCCTGATCATTTTCAGGTGTCACATTTGTTTCCGTTTCATCATTGCTGATAGAACTATTCCGTTCTTCTCCATTTTCTTGTTTTTCTACCTGCTGCAAATTTTCTGACTCATTTCCCATATTCTGACAACCTGTAAAGAACAGTAATATTACCATAATTCCCAATACTTTCTTTCCCATATATCCCCTCTTTTCAAAATTTCGTTCTTTCTCTTCTGTTACTCGAAGCATAGCGAAATTTTTCTCCATCGTCAACGGATCTGGGATATCATGCTCTATCTGGGATAATCAGTACAGATAGCAAAAAATAAAACTTTGTTCTTTGAAATCCGCATTCTTTTTGCTTCCTTCATACAAATAAAGTCTTTTTTATTACGTTTTATCTTATTTTATCGGAAATACTGCCTCTGCGCAAAACAAATCTCCTGTCTCATAATACTTTAACGCGCCACCTACCTTTTGCATCGTCCGTTTTACACTTTTGTGCCCAATCCCATGGCTGCTTGTATCTTTCTTCGTCGTATTCAAACTTGAATTTTCATTTAAAACAGATTTCTCTATTTTATTTTGAATCTCCAACCGAAGATATCCCATTTTTTCCTCTACAAAAATTATAATTTCTTTCTTCCCTGTAACTTTCCGCTCTGCTTCAATCGCATTATCCATGAGATTTCCAAACACAGTGCAAAACTCCAAATCATCAATTCCTTCCATTTTGCTCAGAATCGTACATTTCACATCTACTTTTTCACTTCTCGCAAGAGTAATTTTTGTATTAATCATAGAATCCACATAACTGTTTCCGGTCTGAATCAGTGTCTGCACATCTTCAATTTTCTGATTAATTTTTTCCCATACCTTTACCATTTCCGACTGCGGCATGGTCTCCATTGCCTCTTGCAGAGGTAAAAGATAATTTTTCAAATCATGTTTAAATTCTCGTAATTCTTCATTACTTCTCTTAATAATTTCCATACTTTCCTTTGAATATTTCTCTTTTTCTTTCATCAGTTCATATTCTAGCTTTGTTTGATTATCCTTGCTCATTTGCTGTACTATAAAGTACATAATCAGGCACATCAGCCAGATACAGCATACGCACAGCAAAATCCATTTCTGTTCCTGCATCTGCACACTTGGCAGATCTCTTACTACCAAAATCATAGTATCTCCCGCAATAATTGAGAAAACAAGGTTGCATCCCATGACAATCCATTGCCAGCTTATCAGATTCTCTCGTTCAAACAAAAGACTATTTAGTAATTTACCAACAAAAAAATAAGAAATTTTTGATAATAGCACGAGCGCAATTCTTACTGTATCCTGATCTTGAATAAACGATGCAACACTTTCTTGAAGGATAAAACTGCCGCCGAAAAGGATCGCTGTGTTTACCATCATCAATACTGCTCTCGCAACTACCGCTGCAGTAACCTTTCTCAGAACACTTCCCTGTGTACCCACCATCAAATAGACAAAAAGCCAAATCAATGTGATCCACATTTCCCACCTGTCATATAACGCAGGATACTTTTCCAACGCAGGAAAGATTAGCCCAAATAGCACTGCAATTCCCCACAAAACTTTACCTTTTTTCCCTCTGGGTTTCTGCTGCATAAAATCCATGCAGAATTCCAACAAAAGTATGTTTTCCCAAACAGAAATTGCAAGTTCAAAGACCTTCCAAAATGCTGCACTCATTCCATCACCACTCCCATAATTTTCATTCGAACCTGATTCAGATAATTTCTGCTGACAGGAATGCTTTTCCCGTTCAATAGCAGAAGTTCTTTTTCGCGCAACCGATATACATAGTTCATGTTAACCAAATATCCTTTATGGGTCCTTACAAATTTATGCGCTTCTAGTTTTTTCTCCGCTTCTGACATTTTCATCCTTACGCGAATCGCCTCATCCCTCGTATCTTTTTCCCGATAAAAAAGCAGATAGTTCTTCTCGCTCTCCACAAACCAGATATCACGCAATGCAAGTTTTACACTCTGACGCCCTGTCTGCAGTTCTATTTGGGGAACTTTCTTTCCTGCCTTTTTCTGCAGTTCCAGCAGCTGCGGCTCCAGTTCCTCATCCAGATGTGCCTTGCGGATAAAAAAGAATGGATGATACACCAATGACTGAAACACCAGATCATCCTTATTCGATACAAACACAATGCAACATTCCCTGTTCCACTTTTTCAGATACGATGCAACCTCAAATCCATTCACTTCCGGCATATCGATATCAATAAAAAAAACAGAAATCTCATCAAGATTTTTGATTCCTTCCAGCATCTCCTTCGCAGATACGTAGCACTCCATTTCCACTGCAATCTTATGTTTCTGACATAAACCTCGAATTCTGATTTCCAGTTTATCTAAAAATGCTTTATCATCATCGCATAAAATTAAATTCATTATTTTCCCCCATACTCTTCTTATCGAAGATTCTACTTCTCAACAGCATACCAAATTTTTTCTTTTACCTCAAGCAATCTGGGATAACCCGCAGTATTTGGGATAAGCCGCAACGTAAAACAGCACCCGAATCATTTTGACTGATGCAGGTGCTGAAATGTATGGATTCTTTTTTCTGTGTTACGCCACGACATCCTCGAACTGCGAATTGTAAAGGTTTGCATAGAACCCATTCTTCGCGAGCAGCTCTTCATGGTTGCCCTGCTCGATGATATCTCCGTCCTTCATGACAAGAATCAGATCCGCATCGCGAATCGTAGACAGCCGATGGGCAATGACAAAGCTTGTTCTGCCCTTCATCAGGTTATCCATTGCTTTCTGGATCTCGATCTCTGTTCTGGTGTCAACGGATGAGGTCGCCTCATCGAGAATCAGGATCTTATTGTCTGCAAGAATTGCTCTTGCGATCGTCAGAAGCTGTTTCTGTCCCTGGGATACATTACTTGCATCCTCATTCAGCTCCATCTGGTAGCCGCCCGGCAGGGTCTGAATGAAATGGTGTGCCCGCGCAGCCTTCGCCGCTGCAATAACTTCCTCATCCGTGGCATCTGGCCGGCCGTAGCGGATATTTTCCATGATACTGCCTTTGAACAGCCACGTATCCTGCAGCACCATACCAAAAGCATCGCGAAGCTCTCTGCGGTTGAAATCCCTGATATTGTGGTCATCCAGAAGAATTGCTCCGCTGTTTACATCATAATAACGCATCAGCAGCTTAACCATCGTCGTTTTTCCTGCTCCGGTCGGGCCGACAATGGCAATTTTCTGACCCGGTTTTACCTGCGCGCAGAAATCATGAATGATGATCTGATCCGGATTGTATCCGAACTGTACATGATCAAAGGTTACCGCTCCTGTTACCGTCCCAATATCAGCCGGATTTTCCGTGGTCTGATCCTCTTCCTCTTCGTTCAGGAATTCAAAGACACGCTCGGATGCCGCCGACATCGACTGTACCATGTTGATCACCTGCGCAATCTGCTGGATTGGCTGGGTAAAGTTTTTTACATACTGGATGAATGCCTGGATGTCACCGATTGTAACCACGTTTCGAATTGCCAGCAGGCCTCCGGTCAGCGCCACACAGGCGTAGCCCAAATTCCCGACAAACATCATAATTGGCTGCATCATACCGGATAAGAACTGCGATTTCCATGCGGAATCATAGAGAATGCTGTTGGTTTTCTCGAACTCTGCAATGGTATCCTTTTCACGGTTAAATGCCTTAATTACAAGATGGCCGCCGTAAACCTCCTCAACCTGTCCATTAATATGACCCAGATATTCCTGCTGGTCACGGAAGAATTTCTGGGATTTCTTCGTCACCAGTCCGATCAGCCCCATGGAAATCGGCAGGATCACAAGTGCGATCAGCGTCATCAGCGGAGAGATACTCAGCATCATGATCAGAACGCCGACCAGCGTTGCCACAGACGTGATAATTGTAGTAATACTCTGGTTCAGTCCCTGACCCAGTGTGTCGACATCGTTGGTAATACGTGAGAGCACTTCGCCATAGGTACGGCTCTCAAAATATTTCATCGGCATGCGGTTGATTTTCTCCGAAATTTCCTTTCGAAGCCGATAACATACCTTCTGGGTAACACCGGTCATGATCCAGCCCTGGATGAAACTGAACAGGGCGCTCATCAGATACAGGCCAAGGGTAAACAGCAGAATTTTTCCGATTTTCGTAAAGTCAATGCTGCCTGTCCCTCTGATTTTTTCCATCAGTCCCTCGGACAATGCCGTTGTTGCTTTTCCGAGGATTTTTGGTCCCGCAACGTTGAACACGGTCGAACATGCGGCACAGAGCATAACGACAAAAATCGCAATTTTATATTTTCCGATGTACTGTGCAAGCTGTTTGATCGATTTTTTCAGATTTTTCGGCTTCTCGCCCGGCTGCATACCGCGGCCCATGCCTCCCATCGGTCCTCTTTTGCGCGGCTGCTGATTTCTCTTGTCACTCATGGTCAGCCACCTCACTTTCTATTCCAAGCTCCTTTGCCGAAAGCTGGGATTTTGCAATCTCCTGATAAACCTTACAGTTCTTCAGCAGTTCCTCATGCGTACCTTTTCCGACTACCTTTCCGTCATCGAGCACCAGAATCTGCTCCGCATGGAGAATCGTGCTGATCCGCTGTGCCACGATGATCACGGTGCTGTCTTTGACATTCTCCGCCAGTGCTTTTCGAAGCGCCGCATCTGTTTTCAGGTCAAGTGCAGAAAAGCTGTCATCGAAAATAAAGATTTTCGGATCCTTTGCAATCGCACGCGCAATCGCCAGACGCTGCTTCTGTCCGCCGGACACATTCGTTCCGCCCTGGGAAATCGCGGTCTCATATTTATCATCTTTTGCTTCAATAAACTCTGTTGCCTGTGCAATCGCGGCTGCTTTTTCGATCTCGGCATCGGTTGCATTTTCTTTTCCGAAGCGCAGGTTCGATGCGATCGTTCCCGAGAACAGCACGCCTTTCTGCGGCACAAAGCCAATCTCGTCGCGCAGATCCTTCATGGTAATGTTTCGGATATCTTTCCCATCCAGGGTAATCTGTCCGCCCGTCACATCGTAAAGACGCGGAATCAGGTTTACCAGCGTTGATTTTCCGCAGCCGGTACTTCCGATAATTGCCGTTGTCTTTCCCGGCTCCGCCACGAAATCAATATCATGCAATACATCCTCTTCTGCTCCCGGATACCGGAAATTGACATGGCAAAAGCGAACAACACCATTGTGTACGTCTAATTTTTCCGGCGTTTTAGCATCCTGAATCGAAAGCTCTGTCCGGATAACCTCATCGATACGACCTGCGGCAACCGCAGCACGCGGCAGCATGATAGACATCATCGTCAGCATCAGGAAGGACATAACAATCATCATGGCATAGGTAATGAACGCTGTCATTGCGCCGACCTGCATCGTACCCTCATTGATTCTGTGTGCACCAAACCAGACAATTCCTACGGTCAGTACATTCATAATCATCATCATACCGGGCATCATAAAGGTCATGACACGATTGGTAAACAGTGTCGTCCCGGTCAGCTCCCGGTTTGCCGTATCAAAGCGTTCTTCTTCTTTATCCTCTCTTCCGAATGCACGGATAACGGAAAGTCCGGTCAGGATCTCACGGGAGACCAGATTGATGTTATCTACCAGCTTCTGCATCTGTTTGAATTTCGGCATTGTAATAGATACAAGCAGCATGACATAGCTGATAATCACAATAATTGCCAGTACGATAATCCAGCCCATGCCGGCCCCTGTTTTTACCACCTTGACCACACCGCCAATACCAAGAATCGGCGCATACGCAATCATGCGCAGCAGCAGCACCGATACCATCTGGATCTGCTGGATGTCATTGGTACTTCGCGTAATCAGAGATGCGGTGGAGAATTGATCCATTTCCGCATTGGAAAACCCAACAACCTTTTTGAACACCTGATCTCTCAGATCACGACCGATTCCGGCAGCGACACGGGATGCAAACAGTCCGACAAAAACCGTTACCACACCCATCAGAAGTGCCATGCCGACCATCTTAAGACCCGCCGTCAGAAGATACGACTTCTGAATCCGGTCGATATCAAGTCCCGCCGCTTTATCTGCGGAAACCGCATAGGCAATTCCCATCGATTTTACCAGGGAGCTTCCCATCGTATCGAGCGTTTTTTCCATGCTATCGCGCATCGAAAGCACGTCATCCTTCTCCATCTGTCCACTCTCGAGCATAGACGCAAAAATCGGACGGACATCTACGCAGGTCACTTCCACCTTGTTTCCATCCTCATCTTCTTTTTCCTGCCGGAAGCTCTTCAGCTCCACATGCATCATCTCTCCGATCTGCTCTATCGTCATGTTTTCAAACACGGACGCATCCTGACCGGTCTGCTGTGCCACGAGCTGTTTGAAGGCAGTTTCCTCCATCGCACCCATCTGGTAATTCATAAGGAGTGCAACGGTCAGCGTTTCATCCGCTGTATCTAGTTCTTTTTCGGAAGCTTTGTTCCGTTCGTAATAGCCGTCCTTTTTCGTATAAAGGCTTTCCCACAAGTCTGCCTCATCATCCGTCATGATGAACTTTGCTGTCTGAAATTCTTCCTCTGTGATTCGTTTCGGCGTAACGTGCTCGACGCCGCTGTTCTGAATGCCCACATCGATGATGTCGGATGTATACGACGGGAGCGACAGGTCGCACCACGCCTGGACAAACAAAAGCATAAGAATCACGAGAATCGATTTCCAGTACGGGAGCATATTCTTGAAAATCTTACTCATTTTTTCCCCTTTCTGTCTTTTTTTGTGTACCAGCTTGCCGGCACACTAATTCTGTCGTTTTCGGGTGTCAATTTCTTTTTCTGCGATCTCATAGATACGATCCAGATAATCAACCAGCTGATCTATATCCTCTTCCTTTAACTGTGACATCACAGAGCAGCCAAAGTCCTGCATTCTGTCCCGTACCTCTTCCCCCTTTTTCCAGCCCTTCTCTGTCAGACTGATATACGTATTTCTGCGGTCTTTTTTGTCAACGCTCCGCTCTACATATCCTTTTTCTTCCAGTCCGCGCAGTGTGCGCGACACAGCCGGCGGAAGTGTTTTGGTCTTCGCCGCCAGCTCTGAGCTTGTAATTTTTCCGTTTTCTCCCATTTGCAAAATCGCACCCATAACGGAAAATTCGGAACTGCTAAGTCCCGGAACCAGGTCTGATACGTTCAGTTTTTTAAACTGGTGCACCGCACGAAACAGTTTTTCAAATGCATCCTTCATATTATCCCCCTCCTTTTTGTGCAAATACTTAACAGTGTTATTTATTTACGCGTGTTAAATAATAACACCGGCAAATTTCCATGTCAAGAAATTTGCCGATGTTTATGTTTTTTTTAGAATTTACGCTACTCAAATAGAATTTGACAAACGCTGCCATTTTGTTTAGATTAGAAGCAAATACGAAAGGACATCTTCATTCCCATGCCAGGTTTTATTTTACATCTCACCGCAGCCCAAATGCTGTTAAAGCACCTCCCGTCCCACCCGGATTTTCCATATCCGATTTCATCGGTAAATGATTTCCTAATCGGAAATCTTCTGCCGGATGCGACGCAGCAGAAAGAATCCTCCCATTTCCGCGACCCGCTTTACCGCGAAAAAATGATGGTATTCCCGGATCTTACACGGTTTACAGCGAAATACCGTTCACTTCTGCCAGATTCGAGCGCACTGGGATATTATTTTCATCTTTATATTGACCGGAAATTTTTTAAGGATTTCATTCCGCAGATTGTGGAATTTTATAATGCGGATGGAGAAATTACAGATATGAGAGATGAGATTGCAACGGTTTATATCAAAAAATCGCGGACATCCATTCCTTTTTCCAGATATCTCACGGAGGAGTATTATTACGGGGACTATACACGAATGAATACATATCTTGTCAACCGCTATTGCATCCCGCTCGATCTCAATCCTAACGTCACGAACCCTGGAATCGCAGAAATTCCGTATGAGAACGTCCAACAGGTACTTGACCTCCTCCATCACTTCCTCTCCGTCCCGCCGGAAGCCGCGCAGGATCTGAAGGTCTTTCCGCTTGAAGAACTGCTTGCGGCACTGGAACAATATGTAGAAGAGTTTTTGGCTGTGCCGAATAAGTATATTTCATAATTCTCCATTCAAAAAGGAGCAGAACCCACACCAGATTCCGCTCCTTTTTCAGAATGTAATTTTTCCGTTTCCTCTTACACTACATCTTGAACGATCCATTCTCTGTCATCCGTATCCATTTGTTTTTTTCTTCGATATTCCGTTGGTGTCCTCCCATAATATTTCTTAAATGTCTTGCAAAAATAATCCATATTTTCAAATCCCGTCTCGCCGGAAATTACAGTTATCTTTTTCTCCGTCGTGGCCAGAAGCTTTGCAGCCTCCTGCAGACGATACTTCACCAGATAATGCACCGGCGTATCGTGAAGATATCTTCGGAACAGATTCAATGCCGTACTTTTGCTCACCATAGCCTGCCCGGCGATATCCTCCAAGGTAAGATTTTGTCGGAAATTTTGATGAATATATTGCATCATCAGCTGTGTTCTTCCCTGTGAGGATGCCGTATTTTCTCTTTTTTTCTGCAGCACTTCCGAATCCATGTGCAAATAAAGCAAGTGCCACAATTCCTGCGTCAGAAATAAAGTAACCAGTTCCCGGTCTTTGTCTGATTCCTGCGCTTTGAGAATTTTCTGCATGAGCTCCAGTGCTTCTGCCTGCCATTTTATTTCCCTGCAAAAGACAATGCAGTCCACCTTACACGCCTGTATCGGTGCAATGTATTTTTTGTAAATCAGGCTGTCTGCCGGAGCGAGAAATGTCGGTTTCAGAACGAAATTTGGCACAATCGCATGGCCTTCAGAAAAATAGCGATGCAAAATCTTTGAGTTAATAAAAATGCCCGTTCCCTGTCCCAGTGAAAACTGCTTTTCGCCAACCCAGAAGGTTGCTGTTCCCTCCTGTACAAAAACAAACTCAAACTCCACATGCCAGTGCCATTCTACACAATGAAAATCAAACAACGCAAGATCGTCGTAATACAATTGAAACGGATACTCACTGTTTCCATGCTGTATCGTTTCCATCATGCTTTCATCCGTTTGGATCTTGTTATAAAATGTATTAAATTCCATCTTTCCCCGCCTCCGTTTTTCAGGCACGCCCCTCTCTATTTTACGATATTATACAATAAACAGACGATATATTCCAGTGAAAGCGACACTATTTTACGTTATTATACAAAAAGAATCGTTGTCGCTCCATGGAACACGGTGAACGGCAACGAAACGAACACTACGGCCGCAGCAGTTCTGCCATTTTTAAAAACGGAGTATATCACTATGAAAAAGAACTACCACAAAACCTTAATTGCCTGTTATCTTGGATTTATCACGCAGGCAATTTCTGCAAATTTTGCACCTTTACTATTTCTTACCTTTCACAGAACTTACCATATTTCTCTTGGAAAAATTGCGTTTATCTCGACAATATTCTTTTTCACACAACTTCTTGTCGATTTGTTCTGTGCCAGATATGTCGATAAAATCGGTTATCGCAGGTGTGTCGTTGCTTCTGAGATTCTTTCCGCCTGCGGCCTGATTGGACTTGCCTTTCTGCCCAATATTCTGCCAAATGCCTATGCAGGAATTTTGCTCAGTGCCATGATCTATGCCGCCGGAAGCGGACTGATTGAGGTTCTTGTCAGCCCAATCGTAGAAGCTTGTCCGTTTGACAATAAGGACAGCGTTATGAGTCTGCTTCACTCCTTTTACTGCTGGGGGTCTGTAGGCGTCATCTTACTCTCCACTGCTTTTCTGGCAGTTTTTGGTATGGAACGCTGGCCGATCCTCGCATGTATCTGGGCTGTACTTCCACTGTACAATACGTTTAATTTCCTTTCCTGCCCGATTGAATCACTCACCGGAAGCGAAGAAGGACTTACCATTCGTCAGCTGTGCCGTCTTCCCATTTTCTGGATTTCCCTTGTTCTTATGGTCTGCGCCGGAGCAAGCGAGATTTCGATGGCGCAATGGGCTTCCGCTTATGCCGAGTCTGCATTAGGTCTCTCAAAAAGCATTGGAGACATTGCAGGACCGTGCCTGTTTGCTGTGATGATGGGCATCAGCAGGACCTTCTATGGTAAATACGGGGAAAAAATTGACTTAACAAAATTTATGATCGCATCCGGTACACTTTGCCTGATCTGTTATCTGGCTGCAGCTCTCGCACCATATCCTCTTTTAAATCTTACAGGCTGCGTTGTGTGTGGTTTCTCTGTAGGAATTATGTGGCCGGGAACCATCAGTATTTCATCCTCTAAAATTCCACTCGGCGGAACTGCACTGTTTGCACTTCTCGCCATGGCCGGAGATATGGGCGGTTCCATTGGCCCATTTGTTATTGGATTTGTCACACAAAACACCGGCGACGATCTGAAGGCAGGTATGCTGGCCGGCTGCATTTTCCCTGCTGTACTGATTTTGTCTGTTTTTCTGCTCCGACAAAGGAACGCAGAGCAAAAATAAGCACCGAAGAGATACTGTAACGTGTCTCAGACACAGGAGCCGGACAGTCCGACTCCTTTTTTTCATGTCTCTGCAATATTTCTCACAACTCCCGAAAACAGAATCGATCCGTCCTGCCCCGTGACAAGAAACAGGAATGGACGATCCAGTACGAAGTCGATTTCGTCGTCCGGTATTTCTGCTGCGGTTTCTGAAACGCCGAGTTCTGTATACGCTGCTCCGGTTACTCCGTTTTCGTCGATTTCAAGCATGGCGGCGTGGTCTGCTTTGCTCAGGTATAAATTCTCTTTGTCCCCTGTTAATGGGCTGAAATCTGCCAGATCCGCATCCAGCGCATCCGTTACACCTAGTGCGCGCACCGTTTCGATCAGGTCTGTTTTTTCCGATACTTTAAATTTAGGAACAGACAGGTTCACCATAGGGGAATACCAGTTATCACTGCTTTCATCCCGCCGTATAACCTTCATCAGATCCGGATCCGATACCAGTTCATTGACATCGGTATTTTCATCCGGAAGCAGGAAATACATGGAGCCGCTGTCCTGAAGGCTAAGGCTGACTGCACGGAAATGTTCGCCCTGGTAGACATCCATCCATTCCGTTTTTTTCATCATGTCCACAGTGGTATCTCCCGCAGCTCCGTGGAAGGTTTCCTTCTCTGTATTCACTTCCCAGAAATTTTCCCTCCACATCGCCTTATAATAGATGGTTGATACCAGTTCAAATACCGTTTCCGGGGCGATCGCCATGTCTTTCGTATATTCCTTCAAAAGTCCGCCGGTATTATCATCCGTCCACGTCCGCAATGCCTGATTCATCTCTTCCGATCCAGGTGTTCCTCTGAATGTCGATGCATAGTACTGTTCCGCAAGCCGCTGCAGCGTTGTGTCACTGTATGTTTCCTCACCATCCAGCCACAGCGAATTTGCCAGCACACTTTTCAGCGCGGGCGTGTCTGCATAATTGCTTTCCCAGAGTGAAGAAACATTTTTCCGTAAGGTGTCCATATCCTGCGCACCAAGCATATCCAGAATCTGCTGCCGCGTATTTCCATCCGAAGTTTCCGCCAGCATTGCAAACGCGATATACAGGTTGATCGGCGAGCAGACGGTATTTTCATCTTCTGAAACCAGCATCTGTTTCATCAGGTTCTGATAATACGCATCCATTCCCGACTGCAGTTCTGCTGATTTTGCTGTCAACTCCCGGTACGAATCCCACCAGTCCCAGTGTGCATCGCTTTCCATGAATTTCTGTGCATCCATCGTCTGCGCCACAGATGCCGGATAAGCTGCCATAACCGTCTTTAGCCCCGACGGGTAACGGACTGCCGAACTCCCCTGTCCATTTCTCCATGTCGTAACCCCCAGCACAGCTCCGCCGATGATCACCGCGCAGGCTGCCGCGGCCGTCCATTTTTTCCATGCAGCCCTTCGTGAACGCTGATATTTCCCCGCGTTTTCCACCATACCAGGATCCAGATTTCCCAGCGTTTCAAATAATTCTTCTTTCTTCATACTTCGAACCCTCTTTCCGTCAAGTGTGTATGCAGTTTCCCGCGGATCCGGTTCAGCGTAACTGAAACATAGTTTTCGCTTCTGCCCAGACGCCCCGCGATTTCGCCGATACTGTCTACATACCAGTACCGCAGAACAAACATGCATCGTTTCTCCTCCGGCAGCTTCTGCAGAAACTGATTGATCTCCGCGATCAGTTCTTTCATCTCCCACTGCCGCTCAATATCATCTTTCCCCGAAACACATTCTTCCAGCTCGTCCAATACTGCATCCATCTGACTTCCTCCGCGTTTTTTGCGATGCATTTTTCGATACAGATCAAACGAAAGATTTCTCGTTATTTTTCCAAGAAATGTGGATAACAGAGACGGCCGGTGCGGCGGCATAGCATTCCACGCGTGAAGCCAGGTGTCGTTGACACATTCTTCTGCATCCGCCGGATTCTGCAGAATATTCTGTGCAATGGACGTACAGTATGTACCATATTTCATCGCAGACTCGCTGATCGCTGTTTCGTTCCTGTCCCAGTACATTTGGACAATATGAGTATCCTCCATATGGAAATCCCCCCTTTCATCTATCATCACGCCATTTTGCAGAAAATCTTACACTTTTCAAAAGAAATTTCAGTTCAAAAAAGGGCGTGACCGAAGCCACGCCCTTCCATTCTTTTATTTTCTTTATGCCAGAATCGGTTTTAAAGCCTCTGCGAGTTTTTCTTTCTCTGCTTCTGCCTCTGCCAGATCCTTGCCAAGTGTTGTGTAGTATACTTTGATCTTCGGCTCTGTTCCGGACGGGCGGACGATGACGGTTTCACCGTTTGCCAGTTTGTAGATCAGAACGTTTGCGGATGGGAGTCCTGTTTCTTCCGGTTTCTCGTAATCGGTTACTTTGACAACAGCGGAACCTGCGATCTCGGTCAGCGGCTCTTTTCGAAGGCCATCCATAATACCGGCCATCTTGTCCATTCCGCTAAGTCCCGGGAACTCGAAGCTGTCTACTTTGTTCAGATAGCGGCCATACTCCGCATAAATCTCTTCCAGTCTCTGTTTCAGGGAGCTGCCGATGCTTCTGTAGTAAGCTGCCATCTCGCAGATCAGCATGGAGCCGATGACTGCGTCTTTATCTCTTACATACGGACCGGCCAGGTATCCGTAGCTCTCCTCGAATCCGAAGATGAAGCGGTCTACTTCGCCGTCTGCCTCAAGGTTTGCAATCTGATCGCCGATCCATTTGAATCCGGTCAGAACGCTGCGGAGCTCCACGCCGTAGTGCTCGGCAACAGCATCTGCCAGTGGTGTGGATACGATGGATTTTACAGCAACCGGTTTCTCCGGCATGGTGCCTTTCTCGATGCGGCCTGCGCAGATGTAGTCGAGAAGCAGAACGCCGACTTCGTTTCCGGTTACCAGCTCATAGCTTCCATCCGGGCACTTCATGGCAATACCAACACGGTCTGCATCCGGGTCGGTAGCCAGCATCAGATCTGCGCCGGTTTCTTTTGCAAGATCCAGGCCCTTTTCCAGTGCTGCAAAGATTTCCGGGTTCGGATAGCTGCAGGTGGTGAAGTATCCGTTCGGGTACTCCTGCTCCGGAACGATGGTAATATCGGTGATGCCGATGTCTTTTAATACGCGTGTAACCGGTACAAGACCAGATCCGTTCAGTGGGCTGTAAACGAGCTTCAGTCCTGCGGTTTTACACAGACCCGGACGAACCTGACGGGATTCGATTGCTTCATACAGGGCATTCTTACAGTCTTCTCCGACAAAACGGATCAGTCCTTCTTCCACGCCCTCTGCGAACGGCATATATTTTACGCCGGTCAGGATATCGGTCTTCTGAATTTCTGCATATACAATTGCAGCAGCATCGTCGGTCATCTGGCATCCGTCCGGGCCGTAGGCTTTGTAGCCGTTGTATTTTGCCGGGTTGTGGGATGCAGTTACCATGATACCTGCGTTGCAGTTGTAATAACGGGTTGCAAAGGAAAGTGCCGGTACCGGCATCAGTGCGTCGTAAATTCTGACTTTGATTCCGTTTGCTGCCAGAACACCTGCTGCTGTTTTTGCGAATACATCGCTCTTAATACGGCTGTCATAGCTGATGGCTACGGTCTGGTTTCCGCCCTGTGTTTTTACCCAGTTTGCAAGTCCCTGTGTTGCCTGACGTACTACATAGATATTCATACGGTTTGTTCCTGCGCCAAGTACACCACGAAGTCCTGCGGTTCCGAATTTCAGAGATACAGCAAAACGGTCCTTGATCTCCTCATCGTTTCCTTCAATCCGTGCCAGCTCCGGGTTCAGATCTGCGTCTTCCAGATCAGCTGCCAGCCATCTCTTATACTCTTCCAGATACATATCTTTTTTTCTCCTGTTCTATTCTTTATTTGTAACTATTCAGAGCCATGCGAAATGGAAGAAAATCGCGAATCATACTTGCATGAATGCGCGGTTTTCTGGAATTTCATATGGCGAGAAGCAACATCGAAATGCAGCGCAAGCGGAATCGAGATGGGGTTCTGAATAGTTACCTTTCTTTTATGTCTCACTCTTATGTCCCCATGTAGCGCCACATAAATGTATGTATAGTCATAATATACCATAACTGTCCCAAAACAGCAATTATTTTTGGTAATTTAAGCAAAATTTTGCCTCGATTTTTCTCTGTTTTTCGACTCTATCCGCTGTTTTCAGACAGAACAGGACAAAGAAAAAGCGAGAACCCCAATAACAATTCCCGCTTTTGTCTGCCTTATGAGGGCAAGCCATACCGCAAAGTGGCGCTTTCAGATTGCGGAAATGGTTTTTCAAGCATGCTCCGGTCTGTGATTGTAGTCAAATCCGCATTTTTCCAGGAACGCCCGCGCGATCACCGTTGCCCCGATCTGATTCGGATGGATTCTGTCCCAGGCGATGTAAGAAGAATGGCGGTATTGGAAATAATCATTAAAAACAGCCTGCAGATCGATAAAACAGCAGCCATATTTTTCGGCCAGCTCACGGCAGATTGCCCCATACGTATCCATACGTTTTCTCATCCAGTCCTCCCCATTTGGCTCCATATAATATGGGGTCATGAGAAAAACACCTTTTACGTTATCTTTTACGGAGAGAATCATCTGTTCGACGTTAGAACGGTACTCCTCCGGAGATACCTGGACATCCGGCATAGCCGGGCTGTCGAACTGTCTCCAGACATCGTTGATACCGATGCAAATAGAAACCCAGTCCGGGTTCAGGGAAACAACGTCGCGGTCAAATCGCTGCAGCAGATCGCGGCTTGTGTTTCCACTGATACCGGAGTTTGTTACACGAATGTATACCTCCGGGTAAAATGCAGACAACATGTTCTCAACAATTCTGACGTAGCTCTTTCCGACATTTTCAAATAAACCTTCCCCCACCGGCTGTGCACTCTCCATATCCGTTACGGAATCTCCTGCAAATACAATCCGGTCCATGTGATTAAAAATCATTTCTTTGCCTCCCTTGGTCATAATAATAGATCAAAAAAAACTTCCAAATCCCATTATAATCTTGTAATTTCGACGGTACAAGGCAGATTTTGTAAATTTAAAGCGATCCAGACAAAAAAACGACTGCGAAGCACCGTTTTTCAGCGCCCAGCAGCCGGGAAATTTCTTTTTTTGCAACGATTCAGAGCCATGCGAAGCCGAAGAAAAATCGCGAAACACGCTTGCATGAATGAGCAATTTTTCCGGAGTTTCATATAGCGAAAAGCAACATCGAGATAAGGCTCTGAATCGTCACCATTTTTTTAGTGAATAACGCTCAGTTTTCAATCCCATCCATATAAGCATTGTAAATCACCGGATCAATATTCTCCTCGATCGACTCATACACGCTCTTCGACGCCTCTCGGATCTCCGCTCTTGTCTGGTCATCAAGAGTCAGGATCTTCGTTCCGCTCTCCTCGATCGTCGCAATTTTATCGGCGATACGGGCATCGGACTGCTCTCTTGCGTACTCGGTCGCAATCTTTGCCGCCTTGGTCATGATCTCCTGCTCGTCCTCCGGCAGAGCTTTGAAGAAATCGTCGTTGACAATCAGGGAAATCAGATGCGGCAGATGGTTCGTTTCCACTACGTAATCCTGCTGCTCATACAGATTATTCGAAACGATGACCTCATACGGGTTCTCCTGCGCATCAATCGTGTGCTGCTGCAGGCCGATGTAAACCTCACTGAAGCTCATCGGCGTCGGGTTGGCACCGATGGCTTTCCAGAATGCCAGATGGTAGCTGTTCTCCATGGTACGGATCTTCTGGCCCTTGAAATCCGAAAAGCTGTAAACCGGCTTATTCGTACTCATGACACGAAATCCCTGATCCGCCATACCGAGCAGGTGATAGCCGCCCTCTGTGTAAACATTGCTGATCAACTCGTAAAACTCCGGATTATCAATCTTCTCACGGCATTCATCGAGAGAATCAAACACACACGGCAAATCAAACACGGCAAGATCCCCCATAAAAGAAACCTGCGGTGCCGTATTCTGTACGACAAACGGAATATCGCCGTCAGCACACGTTTCCAGCAGATCGCGGTCGCCGCCAAGCGTTGAGTTTGCGTAAACCTGAATTTTCATCCTTCCATCGCTCAGCTCTGAAATCTCTTCCGCAAACTTCTCAGCGAAGATCTGCGTTACCGTGTCCTCCGGGCTCGCCGTTGCCAGCGGCCAGGAATAGCGCTGTGTCGTCTCTCCATCGGAAGAGCCGCAGCCGGCAAGCGATGCGCCAAGCGCAATGACAGCGGCAAGTGCCGTCACTTTTCGGAAAAGCTTTTTCTTTTTTGTCATCTTTTTCATTGTCCTTCGCTCCTCCCTATAAAATTCCAATCGAAATCGCCGGAATAAACGTAATCAGCAGCAGTGCCACAAGGAAGAAACCGATCATCGGCATAGCCTTCTTTGCGATCTGCATGACCGGAACCTCGGTCAGGGAGCTTGCCACGAACAGGTTGACGCCGATCGGCGGTGTTACGAAACCAATCGCAAGGTTGACAACCATGATGACACCAAACTGAATCGGATTCATGCCGATCGCCTGTACAATCGGCAGAAGGATCGGCGTCAGAATCAGAATCGCCGGGGTCGTATCCATAACCATTCCGACAATCAGCAGGAATACATTGATGATCAGAAGGATCGCAACCGGGCTGTGGAAGTTGTTCAGGATAAACTCGCTGACCGTCTGCGGTACCTGCATCAGCGTCAGCACACGGGAAAATGCCGTCGATGCCGCCAGAATAAACAGGATCGGGGTGAAGGTACGAATCGCCTCAACCAGAATGGACCAGATGCCGCGGATGCGGATACTCCTGTACACAAAAAGGCTGATGATCAATGCATAGAATACGGAGATAACAGCCGCCTCAGTCGGGGAAGCGACACCGCTGTAGATACAGCCAAGGATGATCACCGGGCTGAGCAGTGCAAAAAAGCTCTCTTTTAAAACGCGAAGCAGGCCTTTGTCATGCAGCACTTTGACTTCTGCATGGATCTTCTCTTTGTCCTCCCCATACCGTTTGCAGTGATAAACGGCATAAACCATCAGCAGCAGACCGATCATCAGACCCGGTACAATTCCGGCAAGGAACAGGTCACTGACCGAAGCGCCGGAAGCCATACCGTACATGATGAACGGAATACTCGGGGGAATGATAACGCCAAGGCCGCCGGCAACTGCCACAATCGCTGTGGAGAATGTCAGATCATAACCAAGGGTAGTCAGAATCGGGATTGTCATGCTTCCGACAGCGGCAACGGTCGCCGGAGCGGAACCGGAAATCGCACCGTAAAAAAGGCAGGTGACGATAACGGCGCACGGCATACCTGCGGTGAATTTTCCGAGAAAATAGGCAAAGACATCAAACAGTTTTTTTGAGATGCCTCCCTTAGCCATGATGATACCGGAGAGGACGAACATCGGAACTGCCAGCAGAGGGAAGGAATCGAGTCCTCCGAACATGGCACGGATCAGATATTTGGCTCCTACCGTAAAAGACGGGTCAAACACCGACGGAAGCACAGATGTGATTCCAAGGGTAATCGATACCGGAACAGCGATGACCAGCAATGCAACAAAAATCAGAAATAATACTACGACTGGCATTAGCGTTCCTCCTCATTCGAATTTTTAATCGTATGGATGCGGTTGTCGATACCCGCGTTCAGGGCATTTTCTGTGGAGTTATCTGCTCCGGCATTTGCCTCGATGAAGGACTCCGGCGTATTTCGCTCCGGATGCGCCGGGTCGAAAACACTCTCACCGCGTGCCACACGGAACTCGATCATCCACCGCTGCAGAACGCGGAATGCAACCAGCACAAAGGAGACGAGCGGTGCTGCCTGGATAAAGTACATCGGAATTTTGCAGGCCGGGGAAAGCTGGCCGCTTTTAACTGACGACATCATATAGGAAAAAGCAAACGGAATCATATAGATGAAAAAAATCAGTTCAAATGTATGATTCACAATTTTGAAGATGGCTTTTCCTCTCCGCGGGAAAATCGCAACAAACTGCTCAATTTTGATGGAAAGGCATTTCTTGCTGCAGTAGCTGACGCTTAAAAAACCGCACCAGATAAAAATATATCTGGTCAGCTCTTCCGACCACGACAGCGACATGCCAAGAACGTAACGGCAGAAAACCTGAACTCCCATGATCAGCGTCATGGCGATCAGACCGATCACAAGAAGAAATTCTTCGAGGTTTTCATCCAGCCAGTGAAATACTCTCTTCATAAAAGGCATACCTCCGTTAAATTTATAACAGAACAATAATACAAAAGGGACATCGGCATCAACAGCAAAGCTAAAAATACCGGTGTCCCCTAAAGAAAAAACGGTTACATGGCTTTGTGAAGCAGATCCAGAACGGTGCTCAGATCATTCACACCCATCTGACCCGGTGCGGATGCTTTCTTTGCCGCGCCGAAGGTCATGGAAGAGCCAAACACCTCACCGCAAAGACGGCTGATCACGCCGGTGCCTGCCATCGACATGGTGATGATCGGTCTGTCCGCATAATTGGTGGTCATTTCCTCTGTTGCCGCAAGCAGGGTCAGAACGTCTTTCTTATTCTGCGGCATAACAGCGATCTTCGGAATATCTGCGTTCATATCCTGCATTTTGCGCAGTCTGTAGATGATGTCTGCTTTTGCAGGAGTTTTGAAGAAATCATGGTTGGAAGCAACAACCTTTACGCCTGCTGCGTGTGCACCGTCGATGATCTTCTTTACAATGTCATCTCCGGTAAAGATCTCAACATCCACCAGATCCACATATCCGGTCTGTGCTGCTTTGATGTTCAGCTCCGCATAGGCTGTCGGCTCAATCGCTTTTTCACCGCCCTCTTTGGAGGTACGGAATGTCATCAGAAGCGGAATATTGCCGAGTGCTTCGCGGAGGTCTTTTAACACGTCCTCTACCTGTGCAAAGTCGAATACACCCTCGAACCAGTCTACACGCCATTCTACAACGTCAACCGGAATCGAATGGAAAGTTTTTGCTTCTTCGATGATATCGTTTTTGGTAACGCCTACGATCGGAACGATGATCTTCGGTGCACCGGCACCGATTTCAATATCACGAACTTTTACTGTATTCATGTGTTTTTCCTTCTTTCTTCAATATTAACCCTAACTTTTCTTTTGCAGGCTTTTCTTTTTCACGCCCGGATTCCCTGGTACTTCGTACTCCCGCAATCCTTAACCTCATTTTAGTTGTCCTGCTGTGCAAGTTCAACCATTTTTTTATAGCGAATGTTTACAAACAGTCCAAGCGCAACACCAACTGCGGTCAGAACGATGTTCATGGTCATAACGCCGGACGGCTGCATTTTAGATGCTGCGGTCAGGATGGTGTAGTTGCAAAGAGAAGATGCAATCATAACCAATGCGGTTACGGTTCCTTTGATTTTCGGGAACAGCATATTGCAAACGGAAGTTGCGATCTGAAGCAGTCCGCCTGCGCCTGCCCATCCGATAATGAAAGCACCGGCAATCATCAGCGGTTTGCTCTGTCCCATCAGGACAGCAATCATAGTTACAAGGCAAATGGCCGGGTAAACAACGATGAAACGAACATCTTTGATTTTTCTGGTCAGGAACGCTGTTACGATCAGTGCCAGCATGGTTCCTGCAGAATAATAGGTCTGCATGATGGACGGATCAGCCCAGCCTACATTCTCTTTTGCAAAGTTCTGTGCACAGTTCAGCCACAGCTGGAATGTACCGGTGCAGGTGAATCCGATCAGGATCATGGCGATGGATTCGAAGGAGAAATGTGTATGTTTCAGACTGTCGATCAGGCCCTCTTTTTTGCCGGATGCTTTCTGGTCAGCGTCTGGCAGCGGGAACAGGAATACCAGTACAAAAAGTACGATATAAGCGATTCCGCATCCGTAGAATAACGGATTGTAGGAGGTAAGGCCTGCTGCTGTAGAAGTAACAGCTACACCAAGAACAAATGGAAGCAGCATCTGAGCAATTGCGATGAAGAATTTGATTCCCATGGTAGCAACGCCAGGAGCTTTGTAAATAATCTCGGATACTGCCGGGTAAATACCGGTATCCAGGAAGGAGTTTGCGATACCGCCGATGATGGCGCATACGTAAGCGATGGTGTAACCGCCGTGTGTTCCTGCATGAAATGCAAGAGCAAGGCCGATCAGGTAAATTGCATAGGAAGCACTTCCGATTGCAGTGGAAATGCGGCGTCCGAGTTTGTCGGACAGAGGACCTGCAAATGGCAGTGCGATCAGACGGCCAAGACCGAGTGCTGCGGAAATTGCGGTAATTGCCATTGCTTCCACTCCCCAAGCTGCTGCCAGAGCCTCTTTGATGACTGCCTGGCCCAGGATGGAGCATCCAACACCGTGGATAAAGTAGTTCAAGTACAGAATTAATGCACTTGGCAGGTATTTCTTGTTCATGGTTTCTCTCCTTTTTAAATAGATTATGTTGAGGTCAAATTGTCTTTTTCCTCTGTTCGGTTCATCCTTTTGTTTTGTCACAAACAACAGATTACCAGTTTCGTGAATGTTAAAAAAATAACATTTGCCTTTATTTTAACAGTGAAAACGTGTACGGTCTAATGCTTTTAAAGGAAAAAACCAATGCATTGAATGCATTGATGTGGTATACTTGAGTTATCATAATAAGAGGAAGCAAAGACTTTCTTACGGAACCATTTTTTCAGGAGGAAAATCCACATGACACTGAATCAGATTCTCTATTTCCGAAAGGTTGCCCGGCTGGAAAATTATCACCAGGCAGCGGAGGAACTTTATATTTCCCAGCCATCCCTGAGCCGTTCCATGGCTGCCCTTGAAAGTGAGCTTGGGATCACACTGTTTGAAAAGAAAGGGCGCGGTGTTGTTCTTACCAATGCCGGCCGCCTTTTTCTGGAGCATGCAGACCGGATCGCAGGCGACTGTGACATTGCGGCAGGCAAGATGAAAGAGCTCGCCTCCGGTGGCGGCAAAATCAACATCGGTTATATTTTTCCACTTGCCGGACATTATATTCCGCACAATGTCCGCACCTTTCTGGACAAAGAAGAAAACAAAAACGTTGCCTTTAGTTTCTGGCAGAACCATACCCCTGCCATTGCACAGAAGGTGAAATCCGGTGAACTCGATCTTGGGTTTGGCGGCTTTTTAAAGCGCGATGACATGGAGTTTTTTCCGTTGATCCAGCAGCCGCTTGTCATCGTGTCCCCGGAACAGCATCCGATTGCCGATGAACCGGAGGTTCCGCTTGTAAAGCTTACCCGTTATCCGGTGATCGGCTACGACCGCGCCTCCTGGATGGGAGCTTATACCGGTCATCTCTACCGAAAATATCAGCTTCATCCGAATATTATCATGGAATGCCCGGATGAATATTCGATTGTGGCACTGGTGCGCGAAAACTTCGGTATCGCGCTTATGCCGCGAACCGATATTCTGGAACAGGCAGACGGCATCCGTATCCATACGCTGAACGGTCTCGAGATTTATCATCAGACTTTTATGTTCTGGATGAAGAACCGCTACCGGCTTCCAGCTGTCGAACGGTTTACCGAATACATGAAACAGCACGCTGACATTATCGAAGAGTCCAGAAACGATAGCGAAAACGTATCAAAAGTTTATCTGAAAGATATTGTTAATTTTTAGTCGAAAGAGTTATGATGGATTTGTCACAAACAGAGGATTACCGCTCATGTAATGAATAAGGAGAAATTTTCATGAAGAGTGCTTACCCAAAAATTTTCGAGCCAATTACCATCAAACGAACAACGATTAAAAACCGTATTGCAATGACCCCGATGGGAACCAACTACGGTGAGACAAGCGGTGAAATGAGTAACCGTCATATGAATTATTACTCTCTCCGCGCAAAGGGCGGCGTTGGTCTCATCATTCTGGAAAACGCCAACATCGAATACCCGGTCGGTTCCAACGGAACCAGCCAGATCCGTATCGACCACGACAGCTTTATGCCGCGCTACTATCAGTTAGTCGAAAACCTTCATAAAAACGGTGCTACCGTAGCGATCCAGATCAACCACGCCGGAGCTTCCGCATCTTCCGCAAGAACCGGTATGGAAACCGTTTCTTCTTCCAACATCCCGACAAAAGCCGGCGGAGAAACCCCTCGCCCGATGACAAAAGAAGAAATCATGACAACCGTGAAAAAATACGGCGAAGCTGCAAAACGTGTGCAGGCCATCGGCTTTGATGCCATTGAAATCCACTGCGGCCACTCCTACCTGATGAGCCAGTTTATCTCCCCGTATTACAATAAAAGAACCGATGAATTCGGTGGTTCTGTAGAAAACCGCCTGCGCTTCCCGCGTATGGTTCTCGAAGAAGTACGTAAAAACGTCGGACCGTGGTTCCCGATCATCGTCCGTATCTCTGCCGAGGAGCGTGTTCCGGGCGGAAACACACTGGAAGATACCCTGGAATACCTGGAGTACCTGGATGAGTTCGTAGATATGTACGACGTATCCTGCGGTCTCAACCCATCCCTGCAGTATCAGATCGATTCCAACTTCCTGCCGGATGGATGGCGTTCCTACATGGCAAGAGCCGTAAAAGATAAATTTAAAAAACCTGTGATCAACGCCGGTAACTACCGCGATCCGAAGGTCGTTGAAAAAGTTCTCGAAAGCGGCGATGTGGATATCGTCGGCATGGGACGCGGCCTGATCGCTGAGCCGAACTGGGTGAAAAAAGTTGAGAACGGTGAGGAAGATCTTCTTCGGAAATGTATCTCCTGTAACGTTGGATGTGCCGGAAACCGTATCGGCGTCAACCGCCCGATCCGCTGTACCGTAAACCCGGCTGTTCCGGAAGGCGATATTTACAAAGCACTGAAAGTAAATAAAAACTGCAACGTTGTTGTTGTCGGCGCCGGTACTGCCGGTATGGAAGCAGCCTGCACCGCAGCAGAAGTCGGATGCAACGTTTTCGTACTTGAGAAAAACGATCACATCGGCGGTCTTTCCACTTTCATCTCCGATCTTCCAAGCAAGACCCGTATGAAAGATTTCCCGAAATACCTTGAGGCAAGAGCCGCCAGACTGAAAAACCTGTATATTTTCCTCAACACCGAAGCTACGGTGGATAAGATCAAACAGTTCAAACCGGACATCATTGTAAACTCCACCGGTTCCGTTCCGCTTGTTCCACCGATCAAAGGCCTGAAAGAGAACATCGATGCCGGAAACGTAAATACCATCTTTGGTATGATCAACAATGTAAACGCCGGAAAATATCCGGAAGAAGCCTGTCAGGGCAAGAAAGTCGTTGTAGTCGGCGGCGGTTCCGTAGGACTTGACGTTATTGAATACTTTGCACCGAGAGGCGCCGAGTGTACCATCATCGATATGCTGCCGCAGATCGGTATGCTTGCAGACCCGATCACCAAATGCTCCATGCGTGAGACACACGACAAATACGGTGTAAAAGAATATGTCAACACTGCTCTTCAGGAAGTAAAAGAAAACGCATTCACTGTAAAGCTTCCGGACGGAACCATCCAGGATCTCACCTTCGATTACGGATTCAACTGTCTTGGAATGCGCTCCAATAACCCGATTCTGCCGGAGCTTCAGGAAGCATTCGCCGATACCCATACTTATATTTATACCATCGGCGATTCCGTCCGCGCACGCCGCATCATGGAAGGTACCATGGAAGGCCGCGCGATCCTGAATGTACTGGAGTCCCAGGGCTACCTGCATCTGGAGCCGCTTGAGTAATCACTGAATCACTTTCTTACACAATATAAAAAAACAGAAAAGAGGAAAATATCATGCCAAATATTACAGGACATACCGAATTAGTTGGATTAATGGCTTACCCGATCCGTCACACCCAGTCTCCGACAACCCACAACCTTGCATACGACAAAAACGGAGATGACGTCATTCAGCTTGCTTTCGAAGTTGATAACGATTCTTTAAAAGATGCTGTGCAGAGTATCCGCGCGCTGAAAATGCTCGGTTCCAATATTTCCATGCCAAACAAAACTGTTGTCCACAAATATCTGGACGAAGTAGATGAAGCAGCTAAGTTATGCGGCGCTATCAATACCGTAGTCAACCTCCGCGACGAAAACGGTCAGGTAACCGGAAAACTGAAAGGCTACAACACCGATGGTATGGGATACTGGCAGGCACTGACCGAAGAGGGCATCGATTTCAAGGGAATGAAGATGGTCCTGATCGGAACCGGCGGTGCTGCTACTGCAATTGCAGTGCGCGGTGCTCTGGATGGAGTTGCAGAAATTGAAATCTTCAACATCAAAGACAAATTCTACAGCCGTGGAGAGGAAATTGTTGATCTGATCAATAAGAACACCAACTGCAAGGCTACCATGAACGATCTGGCAGACAAAGACCTCCTGAAAGAAAAAATGCACGCAGCTGACCTGTTCTGCGATGCTACCGGCGTAGGAATGCATCCACTCGAAGACCTTTCCAACATTCCTGATCCTTCCTTCTTTAAAAAAGATCTCATCGTAACGGATACCGTTTACGCTCCGCGCGAAACCGTTATGATGAAACAGGCAAAAGAAGCAGGATGTGAGAAAGTATTCAACGGCATGGGCATGATGCTGTTCCAGGCACTCATCGCAATCAAGCTGTACACCGGAAAAGATACTCCGGTTGACTACATGAAAGAGAAACTTGGAATCTGATTCCTTCCGTGATTCATACTCTTTTATGATGTTGGGGGCAAAAGTTTTTTTGATCCCTTTGATACCAGATTGCTACGTGCTTTGCACTCCCGATTTCTCATTCCAAAAATCTTAATCTATAAAAATACAACACTATAAATTTCAACTAAAAAGAGGAAATGAACTTTACTGCATTTCCTCTTTTTTCTTGCTTTCCGGAAGCATCTGGAGTATAATTCACTTCATACAGTAGCAATTTAAAGCGCTACAGCACGATTTTTATCATGCTGAAATACGAGGAGAGAGAGGATTTCATATTATGTCAAAACATATCACAGGACACACCGGATTATTATGCTTACTCGGCAGCCCGGTTGCACACAGTGTTTCTCCGGAAATGCACAACGAAGCATGCGACCAGCTCGGCCTTGATTATAGCTACCTTGCCTTTGATGTACCGGAAGACAAAATGCCGCAGGCAGTCGAAGGACTCCGCACCATGGGTGCAAGAGGCTGGAACATCACCATGCCTGGCAAAAATATCATGTGCAAATTGGCAGACAAGGTTTCTCCTGCTTCGGAGATCTCCGGCGCATGTAATACCATCGTCAACGACAACGGCGTTCTCACCGCTTACACCACCGACGGTGTCGGCTTCATGAGAGCAGTTGCAGAAAACGGCGTAGACATCATCGGCAAAAAGATGACTCTGCTCGGTGCCGGCGGCGCTGCTACTGCAATCCTGGTACAGGCAGCCCTCGACGGCGTGGCTGAGATCAATGTATTCAACGTCAGAGACAATTTCTTCGGAAGAGCCGAGGAAATCGTTGCAAAACTCAATGAGCGTACTTCCTGCAGGGTTACCCTGCACGACTTCTCCGATCCGGAAGTCCTTCGCGCATCCATCGCAGACAGCGCCATTCTTGTCAACGGAACTTCCGTCGGAATGGCTCCAAAAACCGAGAACACCATCATCACCGACACAACGATGTTCCACAAAGACCTCTTCGTTTTCGATGTGATCTACAATCCGCAGGAAACCCGCCTGCTGCGTGAGGCAAAAGAGGCTGGATGCAAGACCGGAAACGGTATGTACATGCTGTTATACCAGGGAGCTGCTTCCTTCAAACTGTGGACTGGCGAGGATATGCCGGTTGAGATCATCAAAGAGAAATACTTTTCCGGAAAGTAAAAGAAAATCCTGCTTTGCAGGACTTTCCACCTGCGGCGGGTCGCTTCGGCGACACGAGTAAAAAGCGACACAGGCAAAAAGCGGCACGCGCAAAAAGCGACACGAACAAGAAACGGCAAAAGGCTTCTGCCACGGATTTTTATCCGCTGGCAGAAGCCTTTTTTATAATCTTTTTTATGATCTTTTTTTGATCAGCCCGCTTTCTGTACTTCATCAAGCTGTGCTGTATACAGTTTATAATAATGGCCTTTCTTTGCCATCAGCTCATCATGTGTTCCGCTCTCCATAATACCGCTGTTATCGATATACATAATCTTATCGCAGTTGCGGATCGTAGACAGACGATGCGCAATGATAAATGAGGTTCTGCCCTTCAGCATGGCATTGAGTCCCGTCTGCAGTGCTTTTTCGGTCTGTACGTCAATGCTTGAGGTCGCCTCATCGAGAATCAGAATGGCCGGATCGGAAAGCAGGGTACGCGCAAACGAAATGAGCTGCTTTTGTCCCTGGCTCAGCATGGAACCACGCTCCCTTACCTCCGTCTGATAGCGATCCGGCATTTTGCTGATAAACTCGTCCGCACAGACAGTTCTGCTCGCCTTCACAATCTCCTCATGCGTTGCGTCAAGCTTTCCGTAACGGATATTATCCTCAATATCTCCCGAGAAAATAAAGCTGTCCTGCATCATAATACCCATCTGCTCACGCAGGGAATGAATGGTCACCTGCGAGATATCCTGTCCATCGATCAGGACGCGACCGCCATTGACATTGTAAAACCGTGAAATCAGGTTGACAATCGTACTCTTTCCGGCTCCGGTCGGTCCGACAAGCGCCACACTCTCACCCGGTTTTACCGTAAACGAAACATCGTTTAAGATCTGTTTTGACGCATCGTACGAGAAATTTACGTGATCGAAGGTCACCTCACCGCGGATTTTTGGCATTTCAACGGCATCTTTTGCATCCTTTACCGTCACCGGCTCATCCATCGTCTCAAAGATACGTTCCAGATACGCAATGTTGTTGATAAAGTTATTGAAGATGTTTCCAAGGTTCATGATCGGCTGCCAGAAATACGATGCATAGCTCGAAATCGCTACAATCGTACCAACCGACTTATTTCCCTGCCCGAAAAGGATCAGACCGGACAGAAAAATGGCAGCACGCACGCAGACGGAAATTGAATCGATACCCGGCCATACCAGGTTGGAATAGCGAACTGCTGTATTCCATGTTCTGCGGCAATCCTTGGAAAGATCTTTGAAAATCTCCGCATTCTCATCCTCTCGTGCAAATATCTGCGTAATGCGGGCTCCGACAATATTCTCCTGCAGATAGGCATTCAGGTTTGAGTTCTTATTTGAAACTGCCTGCCATGCCCGTCTCTGTTTATTCTTGATCCAGACCATGAAGACACACAGCACAGGCACGCCGCAGAGCACGACAAATGCCATCTGCACATCAACCAGAAACATGAAAATCACGATAAACAGAAGGTTGAAGCCCTCCAGAACGATGTTGATCAGACCGTTTGACAGCATATCCGATACCGAGTTGACGTAATTGACAACCCGAATCAGGATCTTGCCGTGCGGGCGGTCATCGTAATACTGGAACGGCAGCTCCTGCAGATGTGCAAACAAATCTTTTCGGATATCATAGATGATACTCTGACTGACATCCACCATAATGCGGCTTCGGATTGTTGTGAAGATCACGCTCACCAGATAGATGCCGACCAGCATTCCCACAAGAGAAAATAAAAGCCTCTCGTTTTTCTCCGGAATTGCAAGGTCCAGCGCCCGCTGGATAATCATCGGCGCCACATAGCCGGACGCACCGCCGATGCCACTCAAAAGGATCGCAAAAACCATCCGTTTTGCATATTTTTTGATATAGGATGAAGCTCTGAGCAGATGCTTGATGTCAAACGGCTCTTCGAGCACTTCATCCTGCTTGTATGTATTTTTTGCCATTGCTTCCCCTCCTACAGTTCATCCACACCGGTCTGCAGCTTCACCAGTTCATAATAGTAACCCTTCTTCTCCATCAGTTCCTCATGTGTTCCCATTTCTTCAATATAGCCATTTTGCAGAACAATAATCTTGTCCGCTGTTTTCGTTGTCGAAATTCGCTGTGCAATCACAATCTTGGTACATGGAAAATCAAGCTCCCGTAAGGACTGCTGAATCTGTTTCTCTGTTTCCATATCAACCGCCGATGTTGTATCGTCAAGAATCAGAACCGATGGACGGATCGCCAGTGCTCTTGCCAGAGAAATTCTCTGCTTCTGGCCTCCGGAAAGACCAACACCGCGCTCTCCGACCAGGGTATCGTAGCCCTCCGGCATCTTTGAAATGAAATCTGCCGCAGCGGAATACCTTGCAAACTTGACAACCTCGTTCATCTTGATCGAATCATCGCCGTAGGCAATGTTTCCCTCGATCGTGTCAGAATACAGCAGAACATCCTGCGTGGCAAGTCCGATCTGTTTTCGGAGATCATACAGCTTCAGCTGTTCTACAGGAATTCCGTCAATCCGGATCTGTCCTTCTGTCGGCTCATAAAACCGCGGGATCAGATTGATCAGCGATGTCTTGCCGCAGCCGGTCTCGCCCATGATCGCAACCGTCTCGTTCGGATGGGCCGTGAAGGAAATATTGTGCAGAACCGGCAAATCACCATCCTCGTATTGGAAGGAAACGTTATCAAACTCGATTTTGCCTTCAAACCGCTCCGGATGGGAAACGGCATTTTCTTCGTCCCTGATTTTCGGTTCGGAGTAATACAGCTCCATGACCTTTTTCGACGCTGCTGAGAACCGCTGAAATTCGTTCATGATATTTCCCATCTGACGCATCGGATTGGCGATTGCCCAGATGAGGCCTGAAAATGCCACATAGTCTCCCATAGTAAGCTGTCCTCTGATCATAAAAACACCGCCGACTGCGAGCAGGACAACCGGCATCAGGTTCGCAATACTCTCGACAATCGGGAAAAATTTCAGCCATACCATTCCGGTTGCCTTATTCGTCTCCGCATAGTCGGTATTGGCACGGTCGAATTTCTCGATTTCGTAATCTTCTCTTGCAAACGCTTTGACAACGCGGTTTCCGGAAATATTCTCCTGTGCGCATGTATTCATCTGTGCCAGTTTTTCACGCAGCGCCGCATGCATCGGGGCAACGCGGTTCCGGAACAGATAGATAATCCAGAATACAAACGGTGAAATCACAAGAACGCACAGTGCCAGCTTCCAGTTCGTATACAGGAAGAAAACGGCCGCTGCAGCAAACAGAGAAAATGACTCAACCACCATTCGTACAACCCATGCAACCATGTGACGCACCGCATCCAGGTCTCCTGTCTGCCGTGTCATCAGATCTCCTGTCCGATAGGTACTGTAAAACGTCATATCCTGACGCTGAAGCTTGTCGTACAGATAATTCCGCACCCGGTACAGAACACTCTGCGACACCGTCTCATAGATCATACAGCTGCCATAAACAACGATAACACGCAGGAACGTAAAGCCGACCATCGCAAACAGCAAGCGGTAAAGCAGGTCACGGTGTACCTGAAGATTTGTCGCCGCGTTCTCCCCCGTTAAAAACAGATCCACAATTTTTCCCGAAAAATAGGGAATCGTAAGCTGCAGAATATTATACAAAACGGTTCCGAGAATACCGACAAAGTACAGCGCCCGTTTTCCCTCCATGTTTTCCCACAGCCACGCAATTTTGTTTTTCGGGAATTGTTTCGTGTTGCTTTTCATGTTTTCATATCCCCCCTTATCTTAGGAAATTGAGTTACCAAATTCAGCATTAATTTTCTTTCAAATGCTTTCGCCATTGTATCAATTTTCATTTGGATATGATATAATGCGACTGTACAAAAATAGAATGTTTCTATTTTTCCGAAACTGATATTCCCAGAAAAATACTGAATATTTTTTACCTGAAGGGGGACTTTTCCGTTGAAGAATCTTTTTGAATACAGTGACATCCTGCACTCGCCGATTGAAGCCTTTTCCTGCTGCTCCGACAGTTTTTCCATGCCGGTCAAATCCCACTGGCACTATTTTACGGAGGTTCTTTATCTGCAGGAAGGTTCTCTTCTCGTGAGCTGCAACGATTCCGTCTACCACATAAAACCGGGCTCTTTCATCCTGTTTCCTCCACAGACGGTCCACGCACTTGCCGCAGACCAGGATCGGCCATTCCGCTATTTCTGTATCAAATTCAACCTGAACCGCATCCAGCTCACCGGAAGCTACCTTCCGAACCTGAGCTTTGCTTTCCATAAAATCGCCACGATGACCTATCCTTCGCTTTTGTTTACGCAGGAAGATCTCTCAGAGCTGAATCTCCATGATTTTTTTGTAACCCTTGAGAGGGAGGCTCTTGAAAAGAAATACGGTTATGATGCCTATATCTATTCTCTCTTTTCCACACTGTTTCTCCGGCTTCTGCGTATCTGGCACTGCCAGGGAATCTGTTTCAATCCCGAATCGATTTCCGAGAGTGAGGAACAGAGTATGCAGGATATCCTCGTCTATCTCGACCGCCATTCCCAGGAAAACATCAATATCGAGGCACTGGCACATAAATACAACATGAGCTACTCCTATTTTGCCAAACTTTTTCTGAAGCATTACGGGCAGAGCTGTAAGCAGTATATCGAGTTTATCCGCCTGAACAAGGTTGAAAACCTGCTTCTTTTTACCGACTATGACCTGAACTATATTGCAGCCGAGACCGGCTTTGCGGACTGCAGTCATCTGATCCGCACCTTTAAAAAGCGGTACCAGATCACCCCGCGGCAATTCCGTCAAAAGCACCAGACCACGGTTTCCTCGTCTCTCCCGGCGAAGCTGGGATAATCTGAAAATGAAAAAACCCTGCAAAAAAGAGCGTTGCCATAAGAAAACATGAAAAAAACCAGTAAAATCAATGTTTTTTAGGGCAGCGGAAAACGGGGCAGGTCAAAACAACTGAATAATCAGACAGAAACAGGGTGTTGTCAAGCATGACAGCGCCCTTTTCTGTTCCCCGGCTAAGCCGCAGATTTTGAAAAAGTCTGCGGCTTTTCTTTTTGCCCAAACGCAGAAAGGAGGCGACGGCCTATGTACTTCACTTCCGGCAGCGACCGGGCCTTTGAACAGCCCCAGCCCCGGCCAGAGCAGCCGGACGAGGCGGCACCGGGATTGGAAAACTCGGTGTTGGAAAATCCAACATCGGATAATCCGACACCGGGAAACCCGACATTGGAAAATCCAATGCAATTAAATAAAGATATATCAAGTAAAGAAAAAACAACTACGGATGTATCAATTACCGATTCCATTCCTATCCTTTCCCGACCCTTCCCCTCGGAGGACGAAGCGGCACAGCCGCCGGAACGGAAAGGAACGGGAGCGAAATCACAGAGCGCCATAGAGATTTATCGTGAGATCATCATGGACAACATCGAGTACGAACACCTTTGCCAGCACGCCAAGGGCATTGACCGGGAAACGCTGGACGAGATCGTGGACTTGCTGGTGGAAACCGTGTGCAGCGTCCGCAAGACCATCCGTATTGCCGGGGACGATTACCCGGCAGAGCTGGTGAAATCCAAGTTTATGAAGCTGGACAGCTCTCACATCGAGTTTGCTATGACATAATCGGCAATTATCCAAAACGCCGGGCGCGGAGGTGTCAAAGCCTCTGCGTCCGGCGCTCTTTTTTCTTATGCCTGCCCCATTGGGAAGTTAGGCAGTTCTTCCAACAGTTTCAGAATAAGGTGCTGCTTCATATCTTCGTCAACGGCCAACTCGTCGATCATGGGGGTGTAGTGTTCGATCACTTTTTGTTTAGCCCATAGCTCACCGGCGACGGCGGCCCTGATGGTAGCTGTGTCCAGTAACATTTCCTGTTCGGCCATCGTGTCAACTCCTGTCGTTTTTTGTCTTATTCCAGCATACCACAGAACCGGCGGGAAAACCAGCGCCGGAAAGATTTTCCTACGCATTTCAAAGCCCGTTCCGACGGGTATTTGATAAATCATTCTGCCACCCCATCGACCACCGCCGAAAAGCCTTGATTTCCGTGGGCTTTTTGCCCCCTAAATGCGTAGACAGGAGGGGCTTTTGCTGGCTTTTGGTTTCATATTTCCAGTGTACCCAGCAATAGAAATGTGTTCTTCTAACATCTAATAATTCATATTTTATGCCTTGTATTCTCTCCTGAAAGGAAATATAATTAAATCTATTAGAGATAAAAAGTGTAGTACAATGCTGACATAAGGCAGGTGAACATAGAACAACATGAAAATTTTGATTGTTGAGGATGATTTAGAGATCAGCAAATTGCTGGCTGATTTTTTACAGGGAAATGGATATGAGGTGCTTTGTCAGTATGATGGGCTTCATGTGTTAGACTGCATACAAGAACATCAGATTGATCTTATTCTGCTTGATATAATGCTGCCTTATCGGAGTGGTGATACTATACTTGCGGATATTCGTAAATTCTCAACGATTCCTGTCATAGTAATTTCAGCAAAGGAAACAACACAGAACAAGATTGATTTGTTGCGGCTTGGTGCGGATGATTACATTACAAAACCTTTCGATATGGAAGAAGTTCTCGCCAGAATTGAAAGCAACTTACGCCGGATTCAATTTCAAAACAGCACGCCGTCATCTTTGAAGTGCAATGATTTGGTTTTAGATTTAGACGGCAACAGAGCTATGCTACAAGGGGCGGAGTTACCTTTAACTGCGAAAGAATTTGCTATACTGGAATTGCTTATGAAATACCCGGACAAGATCTTCTCAAAGGCGAATTTGTTTCAAAGTGTTTGGAATACAGAGTATATCAGCGAGGACAACACCTTAAATGTCCATATTAGCAACTTGCGAAACAAGATGAAAGCCATTTGCCCGGATAAAGAGTTTATAGATACTGTGTGGGGCATTGGATACCGTTTGCATAAAGCCGAGGGGTAAGCTCTTGGCTTTATGCTTTTTTTATGGTTTCCAAATAGAAATTAAGAAATTCTTTATGATTTCCCCTTACACTAAAATGTAAAGGAGGATGACAACATGAGTTCTGTTATTTTGGAAGCACATGACTTAACAAAAGAATACCGGCACACAGTTGCCTTAGATCATATTGATTTGAAAATTGAAAAAGGGAAAATTTATGGCTTCATAGGCCAAAATGGAGCAGGAAAGACCACCTTTTTGAGATTGGTTACAGGATTAGCGTTTCCGACAAGCGGTACCTTATCGTTGTGGGGGAAAACCGTCGAAAAGGAATTGCAGGAACAGAGAAAGCGGATCGGTTGCATGATCGAAACACCTGCGCTTTTTCCGACAATGACCGCTTATCAAAATATGGAGATACAGCGTATCCAACGTGGTATCCCTGACAAAGCAGTTATCCAAAAAACTTTAGACATGGTAGGTCTGAAAGATACCGGGAAAAAAGCTGTCCGTAATTTTTCGCTGGGGATGCGACAGCGATTGGGTATTGCAATCGCACTATTAAATACACCAGAATTTCTTATTTTGGATGAACCGATCAATGGGCTTGATCCTGCTGGAATTGTGGAAATTCGTAATTTGCTAAAGTCCTTGAATAAGGAATACGGAATGACGATATTGGTATCCAGCCATATCTTAGAGGAACTGTATCAGACAGCATCAGAGTTTATTTTAATAGACAAAGGCAAAATTATCGAAGAAATATCAGATCGAGAACTAAATGATCGTTGCAAACGGCATATCGCAATAAAGGCAACTGATCCACAAAAAGCTCTGATCGTTTTGGAAGAAACGCTACACACAGATAGTTTTAAGCTGATGCCAGATGGCATAATTCGCCTATATGATTATCTCGATGATATGGAAAAAGTGGCTGCTGCTTTGTCAGATGCACATATTCTCGTTACAGGTCTTTCTGTGGCCGGTGATACATTAGAAGATTACTTTTTAAGCAAAATAGGAGGGACAGGAAATGTCAAATCTCCTAAAAGCTGAATTTTATAAGCTGTTCCATAGCTGGTATTTTTGGGGGATAGGATTGTTTAATCTCCTTTTAAGTAGTGTGTTGTTACTGGATAGCGTTGGGGAAACATCCAACCTTTTCTTTGCTTCGATATACAATATGCCAATCCTATATTTCCTCACAATCATCTTTTCTGCCCTGTTTGTTGGAAATGATTTTGGCAGAAGAACATTACAATCATATATCAATGCCGGACATCGACGCGGAAAGATACTATTTGCGAAGCTGGTAGTTCATCAAATCGCCTGCATGGTTATCCTGTCTTTTCCACTGTTGTTACATAGCATAATTGGTACGTTTGTCACTAAAGGAGCATTGGCAAGCATCGGCATAGTTGTAATGGTGATTGCTTCGCAATTTGCAATGTGCCTATTACCTTTTTTCTTTGCCTTCATTTTCCGTGATATAGGAAAGAGTATGGCTGTGCCGATGGTACTCTTTTTCTTAATGGTCTTTTTGATGAATGGAGATCAAGTGCAGCTTATCTCACAAATATTGCCTATGGGCCAGCTTCGGCTTATGGCATTGCAACAATCCAACATATCCGGCGGGCAATTCATGTTTTCAGATTTTTTATGGGTACTGGCATTATGCTTAGGTACTTATCTGTGGTTCCGACGCTCGGATTTGAAATAACAAGGAGGTGTGGGAATGAACAACTTACTGAAAATGGAAAAATATCAATTATCACATAATATCTTTTATTGGTGCGGTTTAATAGGGATATTTTTGATTGGTTTTTTTACCGCAGATACTTATGTCCCGGAAGCTATGGGGCCTATGGGTGGGGCTGCTACATCCCTCGCAGATATTTTTAATGGAATGGTTTACGATTCAACCTTTCTCCTGATTATTATATCCAGTATTTTAGCTCTGATTTTAGGACAGGAATTTTCCAGTCGGACGATTGATCTTGAGGTCAATGCAGGACATTCGAGAAAAACCATTTTCTTTGCTAAAGTAATCTCATACTTAATTGCATTTAATATCATGGCTCTTGTTTATCCTGTGGCTGGTTGTATAAGAGAAAGTGTCCGCTTTGGTATTACCGAAGCAGGCAACCTTTGTTATCAGGTCAGTAAGGCGATTTTATATTCTCTGCTTTTGAACAGTGCGACTTTTCTTATTGCAATCTGGATTGTTTTTTGGTTAAGAAGCTCTGCAAGAGCAATAGCTGTTACCGCTTTAGTCACTTTTGTTCTTAGCCTTTATCTTGGGTATGGAATGATGTTTGATCTTCCTGTTGCATTTTTGGCAACCTATCAGATACGGGAAGCGGTTTTTTCTGTGACCTATTTTTTGCCATGGGCCATTTTAGTTGGCGTTGTTTGGATAGTTGCTTTGATAACCTTTTCATGGATTAGCTTTCGCAAATGTGAACTCAAATAACAAGGAGGGAGGTGTCTGGAATAAAGCTGTTGTTAATTTTAGTTATCGCAGTCTTGATAGTAGTGCTTTTCAAATATGTGCAAATCAAAAGACAAATCCGTAATCTATCGAAACAAATGACCGATCTTACAACTGGAAAATCGGAAAAGATGCTGGACATCTCTCTTGTTGATAAAGATATAGAACAACTGGCCGCAGTATTAAACCAGTATAATGAAAAGCAAAGACAGTCCATTGCAAGCACATTACGGCACGAAATGTATTTGAAAGAGTCCATTGCTAATATTTCACATGACTTGCGTACCCCTCTGACGGTAATACTTGGCCATTTACAATTATTAAAAAAGGAGAATTTATCAGCAGGTCAAACACAGCGTATAGAAACCATTTATAATAAAGCAGAAAGAATGAAAGCGCTGATACAAACCTTTTACGATGTTTCTGTAATAGACGCAAAAGAAGTAACTCCTGTGCGTGAAGATTTCAACTTAACAAATTTGCTGATAAATCTTATCACAGAGAACGCCCCAGCATTGGAAGCAAAAGGCATATCTCCTGTAATTGGTCTGCCAAATCATTCCGTTTATCTCCATTCGGACTATGGTATGGTAGAACGTATTTTTCAAAATCTTATTATAAATGCTATTCGATATTCCTCTGGCTCGATTAAAATTGACTTGAAGCAAGGCAAAGAAAAGAGTGCTATTTTTATCATTGAAAATCCCATTGATAGTAAGGTGGAAATAGACCCAAACCGACTATTTGAAAGATTTTATACCGGGGACAAATCAAGGCATAATAGCGGTACAGGAGTGGGGCTTGCTGTGGTAAAACTATTAACTGACAAGCTCGGCGGCAATGTGTTCGCTAAAATTGAAAATGATACACTAACCATTTCATTGGAAATCAAATAAACAGTATTGTTTCAACTGCCGGGCGACGGCAAAGAAAAAAAGCCGTCGTACAACAGCCCTTTTGACACGCCCATAAAACCAGCGGCGGCTTTGAGAAATCAAGGCCGCCGCTTCTCTTTGCCCAGCGCAGGATCGGCGGCCCACGGAGGGAGCCGCCATGCTGATATACTGTCCCGTGACTATGAATTGGAACAGACTAACCTTACAAACCTTGTCGAATATCTTCGGCAAGAAGTCAAGGAACAGGAAAAGCAGAAAGTCAATGTCAGACAGTTTATTGCAGCGGTCAGGAAGTACACTGATATGCAGCAGCTTGACGCCTCTGTTCTCCGGGAGTTTGTGGAGAAAATTTATATCTCCGAGGTTTATACGCCGGACGAGAATGAGCCGCGCATCAAGGTCAGAGAAATCGAGATCGTCTATAACTTCATTGGTGCATTTGATTTTGAGGACGCAAGGGAGCAATCCCAAGCAGCCCAAAAAGAAAAGAAAACCGGCGTAGCCTAAACTACGCCGATTCTCTCACATAAATGTTTTCTTACGTCACCGCCCCTAAGCAGGGCTTTGTCTATAGTCTGAAATCTCCCGGAGTTTTTCCGGGAGATTTTTTTCACAGGACGCCTTTTCTGATCAGAAAATAACGCTTTTAGATATTGAGCAGATCACTGAATACCTTCAGTGCTCCGTCTGTCTCATGAGCCAGAACGCGTTTTGCAAGGACTTTACCAAGCTGGACGCCTTCCTGGTCGAAGCTGTTTACGTTCCACAGGAATCCCTGGAACATGATCTTATTCTCGAAGTGTGCAAGCAGTGCTCCCAGCGTCTTCGGATTTACCTGATCTCCGATGATGATGCTGGACGGACGGCCGCCTTCGAAGTTTTTGTTTTTATTCTCATCTGCTTTACCGCAGGCAAATGCAACGATCTGAGCTGCTACGTTTGCGCAGAGTTTCTGCTGGCTGGTGCTGCCCTGGATGTCGACATCGGTCTCCATCTGGTTATTGCGGAAGCCTACAAACTGCAGCGGAACGATATCAGTTCCCTGATGCAGCAGCTGATAGAAGGAATGCTGTCCGTTGGTACCTGGCTCGCCGAAGAGAACCGGACCGGTCGGGTAATTGACCGGCTCGCCGAAGCGGTTGACCGATTTACCGTTGGACTCCATATCTACCTGCTGTAAGTGAGCCGGGAAACGGTTCAGTGCCTGGGAGTACGGAAGAACTGCAGTGCTCGGATAGCCAAGAACGTTTCTCTCGTAAACACCGATCAGCGCATCGAGCATCTCCGGGTTCTGTAATACGTCTTTGTTTGCAGAAAGTTTATCTTCTGCTGCAGCGCCCTCGAGGAATGCTGCGAATACTTCCGGTCCGAAAGCCAGGGACAGAACAGCGCCGCCGACTGCGGATGTGGAAGAATAACGGCCTCCGATGTAGTCATCCATGAAGAATGCTGCCAGATAGTCGTCGCTCTTTGCCAGCGGAGAAGTCTCACTGGTAACGGCGATCATATGCTTGGATGCATCCAGGCCTGCATTTTTCAGAGCGTCTTTTACGAAGGACTCATTGGTCAGAGTCTCCAGTGTGGTTCCGGATTTGGATACCAGAACGAAGATGGAATGTGCTACGTCGATCGAATTCAGAACAGCTGCTGCGTCATCCGGGTCAACGTTGCTGATGAATTTTGCTTCCATTTTAAAGCAATCGTTTTTCTTTGCCCAGTTTTCCAGAGCCAGATACATCGCACGCGGGCCAAGGTCGCTTCCGCCGATACCGATCTGCACAACGGTGGTGAATTTTTCACCTGCTGCGTTGGTGATCTCACCTGCATGTACTTTGTTCGCAAACTCTGCGATGCGGTTCTGCTGCTCTACGTAGAAAGCACGTTTGTCTACACCGTCTGCCGTAACGGTGTTTCCGAGCTGGCCGCGGGTCAGCTGATGAAGCACGAGACGGTTCTCTCCGGTGTTGATGACAGCACCGTTGTAAAGCTCCTCAAATTTTTCAGAAAGCTGTGCTTCTTCTGCCAGTTTTACGAGTGCGGCAAGGACATCCTCATTCACCTGTTTTGCTGCGTAGTTATACGCAAGTCCTTCTGCCATCGGAACGCTGTAAGATTTTACGCGCTCTGCTCCGTTTTCGCCGGACATCACCTCGGCAAGATTGACACGCTCCACTTTTTTCAGCTCCTCAAAAGAAGCCAGTTTATCAAGATTGTTCCAGGTAACCATTGTTAAGTTCCTCCTGTTTTTTTATTTTGTCTCTCTATTCCGTCCGCGGAAACATTTTTATTCCCGCTATTATACCAATGAAACAGACTGCTTGCTAAAAACAGTCTGTTTCGTGATACTTTTTTATTTCGTATAGTTATAAGAAAGAGCTCTTGCGATCTCCCACTGATATTCCGGCAGAGTCTTTGTCATGGACAGTGCCTCATCGATATCGTAATCTACATACTCACCGTTCTTGTATGCAACAACGCGGTCTGTTTTGCCTTCCAGAAGAAGGTCAACTGCGTAAGCACCCATGATGGACGCATATACACGGTCTTTACATGTCGGGCTTCCTCCACGCTGCATATGTCCAAGAATCGTTGCACGGGTCTCGATGCCGGTTGCAGCTTCGATTCTGCGCGCCATGCTGGTGGAATGGCCGATGCCCTCAGCATTTACGATGATATGATGTTTTTTGCCTTTTCTACGGTTCTCGATGATGTTGTTGATGATCTTCTGCTCATCGTAATCATATTTCTCCGGAAGAAGAATATCCTCTGCGCCGTTTGCGATACCGCACCAAAGAGCGATATATCCGGCATTACGTCCCATAACCTCGATGATCGAGCATCTCTCATGGGAAGTGGAAGTATCTCTTACTTTATCAATGGCTTCCATTGCAGTGTTTACCGCGGTATCAAAACCGATGGTATATTCTGTGCAGGCGATATCCAGGTCGATGGTTCCCGGTACACCTACGGTGTTAATTCCAAGAGCTGCCAGTTTCTGCGCTCCTGCAAAAGATCCGTCTCCGCCGATAACTACCAGTCCGTCGATGCCGTGTTTTCTGCAGACATCTGCAGCACGTTTCTGGCCTTCCAGTGTACGCATCTCTGCGCAGCGGGCGGTATAAAGGATGGTACCTCCGCGCTCGATGGTGTCGGATACATCGCGGGCTGTCATGTCGATGATTTCTTCGTTCATCAGTCCGTCGTAGCCTTTCAGGATACCTTTCATCTGAACGCCCTTCTGCAGACCTCTTCTTACGGCTGCACGGATCGCTGCGTTCATACCTGGTGCATCACCACCGCTGGTAAGCACTCCGATTGTCTTTACCTTGTTAGTCGTTGCCATATGAATTCCTCCATCTCATCACACACATTAATAAACGAGTAGTTTTATTTATTAATCACACACAGTTTTATTTTAAAGCATTCAGGCCCTTTTTTCAATACTCTTTTCTACAACTTTCACGTTTCCGGTACCGAATTTTGCCTGAAGTGACGCCACCAGACGGGCATCTGCCTGCACATTGCGGCTCGGCGGCAGTTTTTTCATCGCTTTGATCGATTTGATGTAGAGAATCACGCTGTCCTTGCCGTCGGATTCATGCAGCATCTGGTACAGATCCGCCACTTCTCTCTCGTACGTTTCCTTGTCCGGGAACTGGATCCAGAGCTCTTTCGGGATGCCAGCAAACGGGAAAATTTTCTCGCAGATCAGCTTGCTCGGCTTATCATCCTCCGCGGAAACACGGCCCTGGATGAAGACACGCGCATCGGTCTGCATCATCGGTGCGTTTTTCTCGTAATCGCGCGGGAATACGACGATTTCCATACTGCCGACGAGGTCCTCGAGTGTGAGAAATGCCATTGTCTTGTTATTCTTTGTATATTTGATTTTTTTATCCGTGATAATGCCGCCGACAATCTCTTTCGCGCCGTCGGTGACGGATGGGAAACCCGTCTCCTCATCCGGCTGGAAGTCTGTCGTTACCGCGGAAATGTTCTTCCGCCAGCACTCCTCCTGCTCCTCGAGCGGATGACCGCTGACGTAGATGCCGAGCACCTCTTTTTCGAGCGCCAAAAGATCACTCTTTTCGTATTCTCCGACATCCGGGTACACCGTTTCATACGACCGTTTGGTCGTCTCATCTACGAAGTCAAACAGACTCATCTGGCCGCTTAACGAATCTTTTTTCTCGCGCGCCACATCATCGAGCACATTGGCGTAGACGAACATGAGCTGCTTTCTCGTCACGCCGAAGCAGTCGAATGCGCCCGCCTTGATAAAGTTCTCGACGGTCCGCTTGTTGACTTCTTTTCCGCTCAGGCGCTCCGCGAAATCCTTTAACGAGCGGAACGGTCCGTTTGCACTCCGCTCCTCCACGATCGCCTCCATGACCGGCTTTCCGATGCCTTTGACCGCCGCCATGCCATAGCGGATCGCCTGGCCGTCTACCGTGAATTTTCCTTCGCTTCGGTTGATGTCCGGCGGCAGAATGGAAATGCCCATCTGCCGGGAACTCAAGATATACTCTGCGACTTTTCCCGGGTTATCGATGCAGGAGGTCATCAGAGCCGCCATGAACTCAACCGGGTAATAGTATTTCAGCCATGCCGTCTGGTACGATACGAACGCGTACGCCGCCGCATGGGATTTGTTGAAGGCGTATTTCGCGAAGTCGATCATCTCGTCGTAGATCTTGTTCGCTGTCTTCTCATCAATGCCGTTTTTGATACAGCCCGGCACGCCCTCGGCCTCGTTTCCATAAACGAAATTCTGGCGCTCTTTTTCCATGACAGATGCCTTTTTCTTCGACATCGCACGGCGCACCAGATCGGCCCGTCCAAGCGAATAGCCCGCCAGTGCCTGTACGATCTGCATAACCTGTTCCTGGTAGACGATACAGCCGTACGTCGGCTCCAGAATCGGTTTTAAGAGCGGTGTATCGTACGTAACGGATTCCGGGTTGTTTTTTCCTTTGATGTACTGCGGAATAAAATCCATCGGGCCCGGACGGTACAGGGAAATTCCGGCGATGATATCCTCGAGGCTCTGCGGTTTTAACTCCTTCATGAAGTTTTTCATTCCCGCACTCTCGAGCTGGAACACACCGACCGTTTTCGATGCGCCGATCATACCGAGCACTTTCGGATCGTTGTAATCGATGTGAAGCAGATCAATTTTCTTATTGCTGTAACGCTCTGCGAGCTTTGTCGCATTCTGAATGACGGTCAGGGTCCGAAGTCCTAAGAAGTCCATTTTCAGAAGTCCCAGTTCCTCGAGCGTCGTCATCGTGAACTGCGTGACGATCGTTCCGTCGCTTCCTCGCGAGAGCGGCACAAATTCCACCAGCGGACGCGAGCCGATGACAACACCGGCGGCGTGCATCGACGTGTGGCGCGGCAGACCTTCAAGTCTCCGTGACATGTCGATCAGATGTGCAACCTCTTCATTGCCCTGATACAGCTCCCGCAGCTCGTGGTTCATCTGCAGTGCCTTGTCGATCGTGATATTCAGTTCATTCGGAATCATCTTCGCAATCGAATCGACCTGTGCATACGGCATATCCAGCACACGGCCGACATCGCGGATGACACCGCGCGCCGCCAGTGTACCGAATGTGACGATCTGTACAACGCGGTCCTTGCCGTATTTTCTCGTTACATAGTCGATGACCTCCGGGCGGCGTTCGAAACAGAAATCCACGTCGATATCAGGCATGGTAACTCGTTCCGGGTTCAGGAAACGCTCGAACAGGAGCTGGTACCGCATCGGATCCAGCTGTGTGATGCCAAGGGTGTAGGAAACAATACTTCCGGCCGCCGATCCTCGTCCCGGTCCGACCATGATGTCGTGGTCGCGCGCAAATTTGATGAAATCCCACACGATCAGGAAGTAATCGACGTAACCCATCGTTTTGATCGTATCAAGCTCGTATTTCAGCCGCGCTTTCAGTTCATCCGTCGCCGGGTAATACCGTTCCTCGAGGCCGTCGTAGCAGAGCTTATTTAAGTATTCCCAGGAAGTGTATCCTTCCGGCACATCGAATTTCGGAAGTTTTGTGACACCAAATTCGATCTCCACATTACACCGGTCTGCAATTTTCTGTGTATTTTCGATTGCCTGCGGTGCATACGGGAAGAGCGATGCCATCTCCGCCTCGGATTTCACGAAATACTGGCCGCCCTCGTAGCGCATGCGGTCCTCATCCGTGATCTTCTTTCCGGTCTGCAGGCACAGAAGAATATCGTGGGAATCCGCATCTTCTGCGTACGTGTAGTGAATATCATTCGTCGCCACCAGCTCGATGCCGGTTTCTGCCGAGAGGCGCATCAGCTGCTGATTGACCATCCGCTGCTCCGAGATGCCGTGATCCTGCAGTTCCAGGAAGAAATTGCCTTTTCCGAAAATCTTCTCATACCGCAGTGCGGCCTCTTTTCCCATCTCGTACTGGTTCCGCACCATCGCACGCGCCACCTCACCTGCAAGGCAGGCGGAAAGCGCGATAATGCCCTCGTGATACTTTTCCAGAATCTCCATGTCGACACGCGGCTTATAGTAAAATCCATCGATAAAGCCCGCCGAAACAATCTTCATCAGATTGGAATAGCCCGTATTATTTTCCGCCAGCAGAACCAGATGGTAGTACCGGTCCTCTCCGCGGCTGGTTTCGCGGTCGAAACGGGAACCCGGCGCCACGTAAACCTCACAGCCGAGGATCGGCTTGATGCCCTGCGCGCGGGCTTCTTTATAAAAATCGATACAGCCGAACATGACGCCGTGATCGGTGATCGCGGCGCTGTTCATGCCAAGCTCCTTGACTCTGGCAACGTACTCTTTGATCTTGTTCGATCCGTCCAGAAGGCTGTATTCGGTATGTACATGTAAATGCGTAAAACTCATCGTTTTCTCCTCTATTTTCCAAAGGCATGTTCCGCTGTCTCCAAGATCGTCTGCACCAGGCTGTCCGGCTCGATCGGCTTGGTCAGATGGCTGTTCATGCCCGCTGCGCGGCATCCCTCTTTGCTCTCTTCGGAAGACTGCGCCGTCATCGGGATGATCGGGACTTGTTTTGCTTCCGGAAGCTCCATGGCGCGGATCTGCCGCGCTGCCTCAAGGCCGCCCATCACAGGCATCATCAGATCCATTAAAATCACATCAAATTCCTGCGGATTCGCCGCATACTTTTCGACCGCCTCGCGGCCGTTCCATGCCTCTTCCACCGTCGCACCGTGATCGGTCAGGTAAAACTCGGCGATTTCCATGTTGATCTCATTATCCTCGACAAGCAGAACGTGGAAGCGGACAAGCTCTTTTCCTGCGATCCGTGTCTTTACTTCCTGAATCCGCTGTCCCTCGCAGTCAATGTAAAACGGAAGCCGGAATACATACGTCGTTCCGACGCCCTGCTGGCTCGTTACCTCGATCGTGCCCTGCATTTTTTCGATCAGTTCTTTGACGATCGACATGCCAAGGCCCGTTCCCTTGTACTGCGTTCTCGCACCGGACTTCTCCTGTGTGAACGGATGGAACAGCTCTTTTTCGATAAATTCGCTGCTCATTCCGATGCCGCTGTCCGTGATGCGGAACTCGTAGACGACCCGGGTTCCGTCGCAGGAGACTTCGCCCGCATACGTATCGATCGTTCCGCCCGGCTTGTTGTACTTGATTGCATTGCTGAAGAGATTCAGCATAATCTGCCGCAGGCGCAGCGGACTGCCGATCAGTCTCGTGTGCGTCAGCTCACCGCGGTGCGTACGGTGGGTAATGCCCATCTCCGTAATCTGCGCATTGACAAGGGATGACACATCATCCATCAGATGCGTCAGGTCAAAAGAAACGCTCTCGATCGTCTCTTTTCCGGACTCCAGCTTATTCATATCGAGCACATCGTTGACGAGTGCCAGCAGATGGCTTGCGGAAAGATTGATTTTATCGAGGCAGTCGTCCACTTTTGCCTCATCCTGCCGGTTTTTGCGGATGATATCCAGCATGCCCATAATGCCATTGATCGGCGTGCGCACATCGTGGCTCATGCGGTTCATAAATTCTGTTTTTGCACGACTTGCACTATCTGCAGCTCTAAAGGCATCCTGAAGCTGTATCTTCTCCCTCTCTTCCCGGCTGTGGAACTCTGACGTATCACGGAAAAGGATCATGCCGTGTACCACAACGCTCTCCCGCTTTGTCTTTCGGTCGTAGACGGTATCCTGTGACATAAGAACCGTCTTCTGCAACCATATTCTTCTGCCGGACTCATCTGTTTCCTGATACTCCACGACTACCTGCTTATCTCCGTTTTCAAAGCGCTGCAGCAGTTTCTTCGAGGAATCCACAATGCGGTATGATTCCAATGTCTCCTCCGCGACAAACGCACTGCATTCCCCGCAGTATTTCTCGTAGGAACACGGCAGATCTATATTGAGGTCAAATTTCTTCTGCCCGCTGTGGTAAAAAATCTGCTCCAGCGAATCATTCGTCAGATCAACGGCGAACACGGCCTCGGCCGTCTCGAGAAGTGCCTCGGCGTAGTGGCTGTTTTCAATGATCGACTGTTTCATCTGTTCATAGTATTGGTCGAGCTGTTCTTTTTCATTCCGAGCAGCTTCCCCATTGGAGCGGAACCGCTCAAAGCCCATCAGAAAATGGTGCAGTCCGCCGTCCTCGGCCGCGTCGTAGAATAGAATGGTGACTTTTCCCCGGCAGAGCGCTTCCCCTTCGCTGCCCTCCTGATACTCGTACAGAATTTCTACGCTCTCTTCTCCCTTCTGATAGCACTCCTTCAGATGGGTAAGATCCAGCATTCTACGCATTTCCTTTCTCTTTTCCTCATCCGTGATGCCCTGCACAATATGCTCGGCCGCACCGGTATAGCTGCCGTCCTCGGCAAGGAAAAAACCCGAAACGGCGCGCAGAATCCGGTACTGGTCCTGTCTTGCATTGCAGTAAATACAGTTGGAAAAATGGTATCCCTTTTTCTTTACGACGTCCAGCGCTTCCAGGCTGATCTTCCGCTCTGCGGCGGCTTCTTCCATCTTCGCGCGGTTTTTGTCGATATACATGTTCTGATCCGCATGGCGGAACAGTTCCCGGATATCACAGTCTTCAAATTCCGTGGACAGTGCATAGCCTCCGGCGTAGCTGATCGGCATCTCCGGGTGCTGGCGGGAATATTCTGCCGTCTGCGTGCGGATGTGCTTCATGCACGCTTCCACTTCTTCGCGGTTCAGTCCGCGCAGAATGGCAAGAAACTCATCTCCGCCGTTTCTTCCGACGAAATACTCCTCCGGGACTGCTTTTCGAAGCTGAACGGCAAAGGAACGGATATATTCGTCTCCCTTGTCGTGACCCAGACTGTTGTTGATCGTGCGCAGATTGTTGAGGTCAAACACGCAGACCGCATACACGCCGGAAATTTCTTCTCCTCCGTCGCTTCCCTCCAGAATCTCTTCGCATTTATTTTTATTTGGCAGGCCCGTCGCCTCATCGAGATAGACTTTCTTCTGCAGAATACGGTTCATCGCCGCATAGCGGACGGCCTTGATCAGCTCCATGCCGATGACAAACACCAGACCGATGATATCTCCTACTACCACCTGCTCCAGCTTCTTCAGCGAAGACGCCATTCTCTGCGAATACGCTTCCGCAAGGCCTGTCGCCTCGTCACAGATTTTGAAAAAGGTCTCACTCTTTTCGATAATCGCGGTATTCTCATATCCTTTTTCACGCACCAGCAGAATCTCTGCCTTCAGCTCTTCAAAATACGATGCCAGCTCAGTCATCTTATCCTGAAAATCCCGGTCATCCAGGCGCACCAGATCCAGCTCGCTGCTTCCGTTCTGCAGACCGTCGATATAAGCGTTGATGTCTGCAATCATCGTATCCTGCGGTTCTCCCGCATCCTCCAGCTTGATAATCCGCTGCGTTTTTCCGCGCACCAGACCGGCATAGTTGACAACGCGGGCCGTTCCCTGTATTTTCTCGACCATCGACATAATGCAGAAAAACAGAATAATCAGAATGATCGTCAAAACCGTCATTGCGGTTTTGGAAATAAAAGATGTTTTTTTCTTACTTTTCTTTTTCTTCATCGCTCTCCATCAGATCCTGTGTCATTTTTTGTCATATAGATCATATTATAAGCGCAATCCTCTCTTCGCGCAACCGCAAACCGGGCGCAGAAAAAATTTCAAAATTTTATCTGCTGTCTGACACAAAAAAACGGACACCGGAGAGGATGTGCTTCCTGTCCAGTGCCCGATTTTTTCTTATTTTGCTTTTTCTGCCGTCCAGATTTTACCGTCGCGGATGACAACCTGTTTTTCTTTCATCAGATGGCCGACCGCGCGCTTAAATGCTGCTTTGCTGAGGCCGAATTCTCTCTGAATCACTTCCGGTGATGCTTTGTCATCAAATGGAAGGACACCTGCAAATTCCTCGATCACAGAAAGAACGCTCTCTGCATCGATTGCGATCTGCTCGTACGCTTTTCCGCGTGCGGACAGGGAGAGTTTTCCGTCCTCTTTGACTTCTGTAACGCGGCACTCAAGTTCCTGGCCGACATGATAGTCTGCCTGTGCTTCTCTCTTTGGAATCAGGCCGGAGTAGCGGTCATCAACAGCAACGAAAACGCCGAAGTTTCCGCTGATCTCGTAGATTCTTCCCTTTACGATATCGCCTACGACGTACGGAGAATTGGTTTTCAGGAAATGGTAAACCTTCATCGTTGCGCAGAGACGGTCGCTCTTGTCGATGTAGAGGGAAACCAGAACCTCATCACCTGGATGGAGGCGGCGGGTCTGCTGTTTAAACGGAAGAAACAGATCTTTTTCCAGACCCCAGTCCAGAAATGCTCCGATCTTTCCGGTAGCAGCTACGTTTAAGACAGCCAGCTCTCCAAGCACCAGCTTCGGCTCTCTGGTTGTCGCAATCAGACGGTCGCTGGAATCGCGGTACAGAAATACTTCCAGCTCATCTCCCTCTTTTGTTCCTTCCGGCACCTGTTTGATCGGCAGAAGAACACGTTCCTTCTCGCCTGCTTCCCGGGTCTCCCCAAGATAAATACCGAATTCTACTTTCTTTACTACTACCAGCTTTTGCTTTCTTCCTATATTTAACATTTGACTTCCTTTCTTACTGCTCGCCGAGAGCCTTCATGCTCATCTCCTCGAGCAGGTCGCTCTTGATGTGGTACAGCTTGTCGGACAGATCCACGTAAACCTCATGCGGATTGACCAGACGTTTGGACTCCTCCCAGAGGGTATCTTTCTCTCTGGTGCAGATGTCGCGGATCTCCATGACGGATGGAGAAGTGTAGACGCATGCGCCCTTCTGGAAAATCGGAACGAGGAGCTCGCGTAAGGTGTAGGTTCCGCCTTTGATCTTCGTCTTTTTCCAGGTCTCGATCGGGTCGAAGATGATCATATCTTTGCTCTCGTCGAAGGTCTCGTCTGCGAGGCAGATCAGGTCGGCACGGATCTTTCCGGTTTCTTTATCATAAATACGATAAATCGTCTTATTGCCCGGGTTTGTTACTTTCTCGGAGTTCTCGGACAGCTTGATCTTCGGTGTGAATTCTGCGTCATCTTTATCTTTTGCTGCTGCCAGCTTGTAAACGCCGCCGAATGCCGGCCAGTCACCGGATGTGATCAGGTTGGTGCCGACGCCCCAGGAATTGATCTTCGCACCCTGGGTTTTCAGGCTGTCGATCAGGTACTCATCGAGGTCACTGGATGCGGAAATGATGGCATCACCGAAACCTTCTGCCTCGAGCATCTGATATGCTTTTTTCGACAGGTAAGCCAGGTCACCGCTGTCGATGCGGATGCCGTAGCCCTTCATCGGTAAGCCCTCTGCTCTCATCTCTTTGAAGACGCGGATCGCATTCGGAACACCGGATTCGAGAACATCGTAGGTGTCTACGAGAAGAATGCATGCTTCCGGATACATTTTCGCATACGTTTTGAATGCGGTGTACTCATCCGGGAAGCTCATGATCCAGCTGTGTGCGTGGGTTCCCTTGACTGGAACGTCAAACATCTGTCCGGTCAGGACATTGGAGGTTCCGATGCAGCCGCCGATCATGGCAGCACGCGCGCCGTAGATACCGGCATCCGGTCCCTGTGCACGGCGGAGTCCAAACTCCATGATGCCGTCGCCCTTTGCCGCGTAAACAACGCGGGATGCTTTCGTCGCGATCAGGCTCTGATGGTTGATCATGTTCAGAATCGCGGTCTCTACAAGCTGTGCCTCCATGATCGGAGCGACAACTTTTAAGAGCGGTTCTCTTGGAAATACGACGGTTCCTTCCGGGATCGCATAGATATCTCCGGTGAAATGGAAGCCTCTTAAATACTCCAGGAAATCATCGTTGAAAATATGGAGGGAACGGAGATAGTCGATGTCATCCGGTGAAAAGTGAAGATCGCGGACATACTCGATTACCTGCTCAAGTCCTGCACATACGGCGTATGCGCCGCCGCATGGATTCTTTCTGTAAAATGCATCAAATACCACGATCTGATCGGACGGGTTCTCGTAGTAGCCCTGCATCATGGTAAGTTCATATAAATCGGTTAACAGTGTAAGGTTCTGCGCTCTCATGGCAAATTCCCCTTTCCTCATTGTGTTTATTACGTTCGTATCTTATTCTTTCCGATTGTACCACAATCATTGAAATTCCACAACTACGTATGGCTGTCCTTTTTCATCGTTCAGCGAGATAAAACAGCCGTTTTCCGTCTCGGCGCGCAGCGGATGCAGGACGTCGCCGAGGTGCGCCTGCTGTTTGTATTCGGCGCGCATCCGGCGCACGGTGAAGTTCTTCGGAAGGCATTCACCGGCAAGGGAAATGAACTGTGCGTTATTGACGTGGTGGTTCGTATCGAGGTTGTGCGGCTGCACCGGGAACGGTTCGCCGATGAAATCTGCTTCCGGCATTTTCACTTTGCGCTCGCCGAAATCCTCGTCGATCGGATCGTCAATGCCATAGGCGTCTGTCGTCTCTTTCGGTGCGCGGACGGGATGACCCGTTTCCATATTGACGTAAGACCAGATGGAGTTGGCACAGGCGAGCATTTCGCCGTCTTCTGTTTCCATCGTGAAGTTACGCATGCCAAGAAATCCTTTGAAGCCGCTCGCCCATGTAGTGATTTTTACCGCTTCACCAAGGGATGGATAGCGGCGCACATGAATCTGCCACGCGGACAGCACCCAGGCGCAGCCTCGTTTTTTGAGCTCCGCAACGCCCTCGCCGATCGCTTCCGACTGGAAGGTACTGCAGTCCTGAAAGTAATTGATCAGCCCCGGCAGGGTGAGATTTCCGTCCTCACCGATTTCGCTGTAGCGGATTCTGCTCGTAAAGGAATACTTCATCGTTTCGTTCCTCCTGCTGTATTTGTTTTTGAGCATCGAAAAAGGCCTCAGGTACGAGACCTGAGACCTTTTAATGAGCTGGGCTACCTGGATTCGAACCAGGAACTGACGGAGTCAGAGTCCGTTGCCTTACCGTTTGGCGATAGCCCATTGCCTTGCGACAAAATGTATAATACACTATCGCAAGAGAAAAGTCAACACCTTTTTTGAAATTTTTTTATTTTTTTCAAAAAACTGACTTTTGGAACATTTTGGAAGGGATTTGACGGCTCAACCCGGCCGTTGTCACTCTCCCGCCACGTATTTTTTGTCGATGTTGACGACGCATTCATACTTCTCATCCATTTCCTTCATCAGCGCCCCGATCTGCCCGATCACGCGATCACAGTCTTTCTTCTTATAAGAATACGGGATTTCAAGATCAAAAATCAGCTTCTTTTTCTCCGCCCCGTTGATCATACGGAAATCGTGGAAGGAAAGCTCCGGATCGAGAATGGAAATTACGTTTCTTACCTTCTCCTTTGTCGCAAGAACCGTCGCATCGTGGATCTCCACCGGATCCATGTGGATGACCAGCAGAATCCCCAATTTTTTGCCGACCTCATGTTCAATGCGGTCGATAATATCATGCGATACCTCGATATCGACATCTCGCGGCACCTCCGCATGGATCGATGCCATACTTCTGCCAGGCCCGTAGTTGTGGACAATCAGATCATGGGTTCCTACAATTCCTTCATAGGAAGCAACCTCTTTCATGATCCGTGCATACAGATCCGGATCCGCGCCCTGCCCGATCAGCGGTTCCAATGTATCTTTTGCAATGGAAATACCGGACCACATAACGAGTACCGCCACAACAAGTCCTGCGATTGCGTCGATATTAACCGAAAGGAAATGGCAGATCAATATAGAAGCGATCGTTGCGCTCGTCGTGATCACGTCGCCCATGGAATCCGCCGACGTTGCCAGCATCACCTTCGACTGAATGCGGTTTCCCAGTTTTCGGTTGAAAAGCGCCATCCACAGCTTTACACCAACCGAGAGCACCAGAATCAAAAACGGAACCATCTGAAATGTGATCTCTTCCGGATTGCGAATTTTCTCCAGGGAGCTCTTTAAAAACGTAAAGCCGACTTCAATAACCAGAAACGAAACGATCAGCGCTGCAATATACTCGATCCGTCCATGCCCGAACGGATGCTCTTTGTCGGCCGGTTTGTTTGCCATCTTGACACCAACAAAGCTGATGACCGAAGATGCCGCATCGGAAAGGTTATTGAACGCATCCGCCATGATCGCCAGAGAATGCATCCCAACACCGATCAGCAGCTTGGCGGCAAACAGCAATACATTGCAGCAGATTCCTACCATACTGGATAAAATACCATATCTCGTCCGCACATCCGCATTGTCAGTGTTCTCATACTCTTTTACAAAACATCTTACCAGAAAATCTGTCATGGGTTCCCCTTCTTTCCACAATACATTCAGAAACATTAGCTTAGATAAAAAGGGCCTCACGCATCGCCGCGAAGCCCTTATGTTTTTTCTGTCTTTTTCTATAGTAGGCAGTGTTGAAAAAAAAGTCAAGCCTAACATATTTTCGGAGATTCTATCGACAGAGAGAAAAAGCAACGCAGACTGCTTCTTTTCAGCAATTCTGCGCCGCTTTTTCTCTGTTTTTTCAGATTTTATCTCTTTTCAGGCAGATTTGACAATCGAATGAGAGTTTTTCTTTTTCCTGCCTGAAATAGCGTTACCGCCCACCGGTACCCAGCGAGCCGTAACGGAATAGCTACTATTTTACTTTATAAATTTTCGCCATATCCTGCACATACAGCGGATAGAACCGATAGCCCGCAAAATCGCTCCGAAGTGCAACCTCACATGCCATATCCTCGATATACAGGTTTGCCGCATCGTCACAGAGCAGTGTTTCCATTTTTTTGTAAATCTCAACCTGCTCCTCTTCATCCGTGCTGGTCTTAACCTGCTGATACAGTTTATCATACTCTTCGTTGCTGTAGTTGATAAAGTTCTTGGATGATGTTGAGGTAAACCGTTCCAGCAACGCGCGTCCGGTCAGATATGCCGCATCAACGCCGACAACCGTGGACTGGAACTTCCGGTCTGCATATACATCCGACAGCCAGCTGTCCCACTCGACCTGCTGAATTTTGGCAGTAACACCGATCGCTTTAAGCTGCTCTACCAGAACCTGGGCTGTATCGATATGCTGCTGATAATTGTTCGGCACTGTAATCGTAAGCTCAAATCCATCTGGGTATCCGGCTTCTTTTAACAGTTCTTTTGCCTTCTCAATATCCTGATTATATCGCTCTGACAGTTCCGGCACATAATATTTTCCAAATGCCGGGAACATGCTGCTTCCGATGATCGTTCCTTTTCCGTCCGCAATCATATCCAGCACTTCCTGGCGGTTTGCCGCATAGCACAGCGCCTGGCGCACCTTCACATTGTTGAGCGGTTCCACGGCATTGTTCAGATACAGCGCCTGTACCAGGTTCATACCGCCGTCATAAATCGTAAAATCGGAATCTTCGGCAAGCTGCGCTGTCTGTGTGGAACTGAGACGTGCATACATGTCCAGTGTACCGGATTTCAGGTTTGTTACGACTGCATTGCTGTCCTTGACAATTCGAAATGTTACCTTGTCCAGATACGCCTGATTTTCCGTATCCCAGTAATCGCTGAATTTTTCAAGGACAATGTTTTCCTGCGGGGACCGTGATACATAGTGGAACGGGCCTGTTCCGACCGGATCTGCTTCCAGATCTTCCACATGCTCAGGTACAATCGCTACCGTCAGATAGGCAAGAAACTCGGTGTCTGCCTCTTTTAAATAGATGTCGATCGTGCTCTCGTCCGGAATTTCAACCTTGTCCACATTGGAAAATGCCTCTACCAGAGGCGTTCCGTCTCCGTTGATACCCGCACAGCGTTCGATTGAATATTTTACATCCTCTGCAGTGACGGTCGTTCCATCGTGGAATTTGACACCATTCCGGAGCTTGAAGGTATAAACCTTTCCATCCTCCGAGATCGAATGACTCTCTGCCACCGCATCGTTCAGATTTCCTTCTTCATCGGGCTTTACAAGGCCCTCATAAATATTGAATAGGATTTCTTTCGTTCCTGCCGCAACAGATTTGTGTGGGTCAAGACTATCCTCAATGTCCTGAGGAATTCCTACCGTGATGGAACCTCCCATAACAGGTTCCCCTGTCGGGGTTGATTCCGTTGATACCTGAGAACTTGTGGTATCGGAAGAATCTGCTTTCCCATCCTTGCCATCCTGGCATCCGCCAAGTACAACAGTAAGAGCTGCAACTAAAAGCAGCGCAAGTACGCTTCTTCTTTTCTTCATGATTTCTCCTTTTGATACGAGTTCTCTCATTTTGTAATTGTCACGCCTATTGTATCCGACCTGTTCCCAAATAGCAAGTACATTATTGTATACAATTTATTTTCCGAATCCGAAAATCACGTATATCCGCCCGCGTATTCCGGATTCTTTCCCTCGGGATGTACCAGAAAAGATAAAAATTTTGCCGCCCGGGAATTTTAACATTCCCGGGCGGCAAACGCTTTTGCTTTTTTTCTTTTATCCTTCAATGGAGATTGTCTTTTTCTGCTCCACAGCCGGTTTTGCTTCCTTCTTCGGTACGAAGAGTTTCAGCAGACCGTGTTTAAATTCAGCCTTGATATCCTCTTCGGTAATATCCTCACCTACATAGAAGCTTCTGCTGCATGCACCTGCGTAACGCTCTTTACGGATGTAGCGGCCGCTCTCTTTTTCTTTCTCGTCTTTGTCAAGACCTTTCTCTGCACTGATGGTCAGATAACCATTTTCCAGTGTGGCCTGAACTTCATCTTTTGTGAAGCCCGGAAGGTCAACCACTACCTCGTAGCCATTATCCAGCTCGCGAATATCTGTTTTCATCACATGGCTGGCTTTGCGGCCATACAGTTTCTTTTCTGTATTCTTCATCTCTTTGTCATAATCATAGAACGGAAAATCGTTGAAAAAGTCATCAAATAAATTTTCTCCAAAAATACTAGGCATTAACATAAGTCATCGCTCCTTCTTATTCTTCTCATGGAACCTGATCCATGCTTTTTCTCCGGTTTTTCTTTTCACCGGATCTTTTTGTTTACCTGTTTCTTTGGAACGGAAAGGCTTCCGGATACCGGAGGTTTTCTTCTTTTCCTCTCTTTGTATCCCTCTTCCTTTGTTCTAGCTGTAATATAACACTTATTATTAGCACTGTCAATAGGCGAGTGCTAATTATTTTGTGAAGATTTTGTGAACGCTACGAGCCATGCAAAATGGTGAAAAAAGACGCCCTGCTAGTTTACTTGCAAAGGCGTCTTTTTTTGCTATTTTATAGGGCGACAGCCCTACAGCGAGGGAATTCTTTCCCGAGCTGTGCATGGCGTAACATTCTCTTTCGCACTCGATTTTCTTGGTTTGACCACATTTTTACGACAAATTCTTGGAAAAATATATTTGTCTGATTTTCTTACTACTCCTCATCTCTTTTATTATTAGATTTCAGGCATACTTGCTAATTTCTTCTAAGTTAGCAACCACCAGTTCAACTGGTGGTTTATTATTAGCCCTCCAAAGGGCTATTGTTACTGCTCGCCC